>HLSNC_1000035_pt1 | contig 212705 bp, 203 predicted proteins | sample HotLakmetagenome_2_FD_14041 | JGI IMG/M metagenome (IMG submission 14041)
GGCGAATAGGCCCGCCGCGCCAGCTTGATCGCGTCGAAATCCTTGATGTGGCGCGCCAGGATCGCCTCGATCCGGTCGGCGAACGCCTCGCGCGTGGCCTCGTCCCAGTCGCGGCCCTCGATCTGGCCGGCGGCATCGCCCTTGATCGCGCGCGGTGCGTCGGGGATCTGCAACCACAGCACCGCCTTGCCATCAGGCGCGCGCGTCGGATCCAGCCGGTGGGGCTGGCCCACGCAGATCGTGGGGGTTTCGGGGAACAGGCCGCGCTCGGCTTCGTTGGCGGATTTCGACACGCTGTCGATGCCGTCGGCCAGATGGATCAGCGCGACATCGTCCAGCCCCTCGGTGTGCCATTCGGGGGCGCGATCGAGCGCGAAATGAAGCTGGAAGTTGCCACGGCCGTGGCGGAAGGATTGCGCCGCCGCCTTGTCCTCGGGCAGGTGCAGGTCTTGCAGCAGGCGCCCATACAGCTGGCCGGGCGCGACCGAGGCCAGAACCGACCGGGCCGCGATTTCCTCGCCCGTCGTCAGGCGCACGCCCGTCACCGTGCCGTTGCGCGCCAGGATGCGCTCGACATCGGCGCCGGTACGCACGACGCCGCCCTTTTCGCGGATCAGGCCGACAAAGGCATCGACGGCCGCGCCCGCGCCGCCCTTGACCACCGGGGCACCGGCAGCTTCGAGGGCAAAGGCGATGACCTTGCCCATCTGGCCGGAATAGGTGGATTCGGGCGTCAGGCCCGTATGCAACACCCACGGCGCCCAAAGGGCCTGCACCAGCGGCGATTGATAGGTGGTCTCCAGCCAGCCGCGCGCCGGGGTCAGGGCGGTGCCGAACCACGCGGCCAGCCCCTGCAAACCGCGCTTTCGGGCCTGGCCGATGATCATTTTCAGGGTTGGCCACGACCACAGCTTGCCGCCCAGAAGACCAAACAGGAACGGTGCGTCGGCTTCGATCGTGCCGACATCGGCGGCATGGCGATCGCCGTCGCCCGCCGTCAGCGCATTGAACCGCGCGACATTCGCCGCGCGATCGGTGGCCAGAACCAGCGCCGACCCGTCAGGGCGCAACACCGCCGTCGGATGGGCGGTGTGGCACAGTTCAAACCCGTGCCGGCCCAGGTCTTCGGCCAGTTCGGCATGGGCCGGAGACGTCAAGAACAGGACGAAAGTGGCGGCCATCACATCGTGGCGGAAACCGGGCAGGGTGCATTCCTCGGTCCGCATGCAGCCGCCGGGGACCGATTCGCGTTCCAGGACCAGCACCCGCTTGCCCTTGCGCGACAGCATCGCCGCCGCGACCAGCGCGTTGATGCCCGACCCGATGATGATGTGATCGACCGCCGCCATCGGTTCAGCCCTTCGGGACCAGGGCCAGCGCGCGAATCGGCGAGCCGGTTCCGTTCACGATCTTCAGCGGCGCCGCGATCAGGATCGCGCCCTTGGCGGGCAGCTTGTCCAGATTGGCCAGCGAGGCCAGGCCAAAGCAGTTGTCGCGATGCAGGAAGTTATGCGCCGGGAAAGGCGGGTTCATGCCGCCGGCGGCGCCCGCATCGGTGCCGATGCACTGCGTGCCCCAGCCGACGATCCCCTTGGACAGCAGGTATTCCACCGCCTCGGGCGTCGGTCCGGGCGAATGTGGGCCGTTCTCGTCGGTGTTCAGGAACAGCGCCTCGTCATGGGCGCGCTTGTCCCAGTCGGTGCGCATGACGACCCATTCGCCCTTGCCGATCTCGCCGTGCTCGGCCTCCCAGGCCTTGATATGCTCGGGCGTAAGCAGGAAATCGTGGTCCTTTTCGGCCTCTTTCGAGCAGTCGATCACGTTGACCGGGGCGACGATGCGCTGGATCTTGAGCGTGTCGGTATAGCCGTCGGGATAATCCTTGCCGGTCACCCAGTGGTGCGGGGCGTCGAAATGGGTGCCGCTGTGCTCGCCCAGGACCATCCAGTTCCAGGCAAAGAACGGGCCATCCTCGTCGTATTCCGAAATCTTGTGAATCTCGACCTTCGGCGAGTTCTTGGCAAAGTCGGGCGGAAGTTGCAGGATCGGCGTATCCGGGCCGAGGGTGCCGGAGCAATCCACCACCTCGATCTCGCCGGACAGAAGCGCCGCGCCAAGCGACTGAAGGGTCTGGGCTGAAGTCATCGCAAGTCTCCCTTTGTTGCGTGAGCCGGTTTCACGGGCGTCGCCCGAAGAAACATTTTGAGCCTGAAATTATGCTGGACATAATTGAATGTATATGCAAGTAATTTTTTCAACAGGGAGACGCGAAGAATGACACAAGTCGTCGATGCGGTGTTCGTGGGCGCGGGGCACAACAGCCTCGCCTGTGCGATTCATCTGGCGGCAAAGGGCTGGTCCGTATCGGTGGTCGAACAGGCCGAAGAGGCCGGCGGCGCGGTGCGCGCGGGTGAATATACGCAGCCGGGATTCCGGCATGACTGGGCCGCGATGAACCTGTCGCTTTTCGCCGGTTCCGCGTTTTTCAAGCAATATGGCAAATCACTGACCGGGCGCGGGCTGGAGTTCGTGCCGGTGGACAAGCCCTTTGCCAGCGCCTTTCCTGATGGCCGCTGGCTGGGTGTCAGCAGCGACGCCGCTGTCACGTCCGACCGCATTCGCGCCTTTTCCGACGCGGATGCCGAGACCTGGGGACGGCTGCTGGCCGATTTTCCCGCGCAGGCCGAGCAGATTTTCGCACTCCTCGGCAATCCCATGCGTAATCATGCATTGGCCGGTTTCCTTTTTCGTCTGTGGCGCAAGCGCGGCATCGGTGGCGCCCTGGATCTGGGCCGGTTTCTGGTGCAGTCGCCGCGCGCCTGGCTGGACCAGACCTTCGAATCGCCGCACCTGAAGGCGATGCTGGGGGCATGGGGAATGCATCTGGATTTTGCCCCCGACGTGGCCGGCGGCGCGCTGTTTCCGTATCTTGAGGCGATGGCGGGCCAATCCTTCGGCATGGTGATCGGCAAGGGCGGGGCCGACACGATCATCCGCGCCATGCAGGCCGAACTGACCGCACGCGGCGGGACGGTGACATGCAACGCGCCGGTTTCGCGCATCCTGCATGACGGCGGCAAGGCGCAGGGGGTGGAACTGGCCGATGGCCGGCAGATCATGGCGCGCAAGGCGGTCATCGCCAATGTCGCCCCTTCGGCGCTGGTGCGGCTGACCGGCGGCACCGGCGATTGCGGGTTCGACCGCGCGATGAACACGTTCGAACACGCGCCGGGCACGATGATGATCCATCTCGCGCTTGACGGATTGCCCGACTGGGCGGCGGGCGATGCGCTGAAGACCTTTGCCTATGTGCATCTGGCCCCGTCGCTGGACCAGATGGCGCGCACTTATCAGCAGGCCCGCGCCGGGCTTTTGCCCGATGAGCCCGTGGTGGTGGTGGGCCAGCCCACCGTTTTCGACCCGTCGCGCGCCCCCGAGGGCAAGCATGTGCTGTGGATGCAGGTCCGCATGGTGCCCGGCACCATCCGCGGCGATGCCGCGGGCACGATCGCGGCGACCGACTGGGGTGAAGCGGCACAGCCCATGGCTGACCGCGCGCTGGATATTCTGGACCGCTATGCCCCCGGCACGCGGGCCAGGATTCTTGGGCAGCGCATCGTCGCCCCCACGGACCTTGAGGCCCAGAACCCCAATCTTGTCGGTGGCGACCAGGTCTGCGGCAGTCATCATCTGGCGCAGCATTTCCTGTTTCGCCCCGCGCGCGGGCATGCCGATGGCCGCACGCCGATCGACCGGCTGCACCTGAGCGGCGCCGCCGTCTGGCCGGGCGGCGGCACGGGGGCGGGGCCGGGCTATCTGCTGGCGCGCAAGCTGGCGGGCAACTGAAAAAAAACGACCAACCAACCGGGAGACGACCATGAAACTGTCACGCAGAAGCCTTTTGCAGATGTCCGCGGCCTCGGTCGCGCTGACTTTTGTCAAGCCGGTGCTGGCCCAGTCCATCGACGAGCTGGTGATCGCCTATAACGTCAACCTGCCCAGCTGGGATCCCACGGTGGGCCCCTCGGCGGTGAACCCGACCATTCAGGGGCTCTATCAGTCGGTGTTCGACCAGTTCATCCTGCAAAAACCCGACCTGTCGCCCGCGCCGGGCCTGCTGACCGACTGGGGCTGGAACGAGGATCGCACGCAGGTCTGGATGGATGTCCGCGAAGGCGTGAAATGGCATGACGGATCGGACTTCACGGCCGAGGACGTGCGCTGGTCGCTGGAACGCGCCGCGCGCGAGGAAACCGGCAATCCCATCCAGTTCGTCTGGGGCACCCTGACCAACCACCGGGTCGAGGGCAACCGCGTGATCGCCGATGTCGCGCAGTTCGATCCGACGATCTTCAAGTGGATGTATTTCCTGACCGGCTATGTCCTGCCAAAGGATTACTATGAGCGCGTCGGCGCCGACGGGTTCGAAGAGGCGCCGATCGGCACCGGCCCCTACATGGTCGAACAATACGAGCGCAACGCCTTTGTCCAGCTCAAGGCGAACCCCGATTACTGGAACGGCGTCCCCGAGTTCGAGACCGTCACCATCCGTTTCGTGACCGATGCAACCAGCCGCGTGGCCGAGGTCGAATCGGGCGGCAGCCATGTCACGCTGGAAGTGCCCTACGAAGAGTACGACCGCCTGCGTGCGCGCGACGGTCTGTCGGGCACGCATGCGCCGGTGTCGGATATCGCGATGATCTTCTTCAACGACATCGATGTGATGCTGGACGACAACGTGCGCAAGGCCGCCGTCCACGCCATCGACAAGCAATTGATCATCGACCGCCTGCTGGAAGGCTACGGCGTGCCGATCCACACCATGCAGACGCCCGAATATCTGGCCTATGATCCGTCGATCGAGGTCGAATATGACCCCGATCTCGCGCGCGAGCTGCTGGCCGAGTCGGGCTATTCGACCGACGAGCCGGTGCGGTTCACCATCCAGACCACGCGCGGCTTCAAGCCCAAGGACTATGAGATGATCCAGGCCATCGTCGGCATGTGGCGCCGGGTCGGGATCGAGGCCGAGATCGAGGTCTACGAAGTGGCGCGCCATTTCGAGCTGCGCGCGGCTGACGACCTGGCGCCGGCGGCGTTCTACAACTGGGGCAACTCGGTCGGCGATCCGACGACCTCGACCGGCTTCGCAATGTTCGGTCCATCGCCGCATTCGGTCTGGGACAGCGAAGACCTGGTCGAGAAGATCGCGCCGCTGTGGGCCGAGTCCGACGAGGAAGCCCGCATCGAGGGCTGGAAAGAGGTGGATCGCTATATCGCCGAGAATGCCTATGTGCTGCCGCTTTTCCAGTATGTGCAGCCCATCGTTCATGCCTCGGGCGTGAAGGTGACGCCCCATGCCTCGGGCGCGCTGTTGCCGCATCTGATGACCCGCGCCTGACGCGCCTGGCCCCGGCCGTGCCTGCCATGGCCGGGGCGGAAATGAGCCCATGATCCTGCGACGAGTTCTTTTGCGCCTTCTGACCACGTTGGTGACACTTCTGGGTGTCTCGGTGATCGTGTTCGTGACCATCCGCGTGGTGCCCGGCGACCCCATCGCCATGATGCTGCCCCCCGGCGCAACCGATGACGATATCGACCGTCTGCGCAGGATCTACGGGTTGGACCGTTCGATTGCCGAGCAGTATTTCATCTGGCTGTCAGGGGTGGTGCAGGGCGATTTCGGCACCTCGATCCAGACCCGGCAGCCGGTGCTGAACCTTGTGCTGCGCCGCCTGCCCGCGACCCTGGAACTGTCGATCATGGCGTTGGTGATCGCTATGGTCATCGGCGGATTTCTGGCCCTGACCGGCACCCGGCTGCGCGGCACCCGGACCGAGGGCGCGATCGACGTCACCAACGGCATGGCCCTGTCGGTGCCCGATTTTCTGTGGGGGCTGGTGCTGATCCTGCTGTTTGGCGTCTTGTGGCCGGTCTTTCACATCTCGGGCCGGATTTCGCCGAACCTGACATCCGAGTTCAGCACCTCGTTCTACCTGTTCGAAAGCGTGTTCCGGCTGCGCTTCGACCTGTGGCTGGATCTGGTCAGCCACATGTTCATGCCCGCATTGGCGCTGGCGATTCCGCTGGCGGCGATCATCGGCCAGTTGCTGAAACAAAGTCTCAAGGAAACCATGCATCTGGATTACGTCACGCTGTCGCGCACCAAGGGCTATGGCGAGAACCATGTCATCATCCGCGAGGCGTTGCCGAACGCGGTGCTGCCCACGCTGACGCTGATCGGGGTGCAGTTCACCTTTCTGATCGGCGGCACCGTCATCATCGAACGGCTTTTTTCCTACGAGGGGCTGGGCAACATGGCCATCGACGCGGTGATCAACCGCGACCTGCCCCTGATCCAGGGCATCGTGATCCTGTTCGCGTTGCTGTTCACCGTGGTGAACCTGCTGGTCGACATGCTCTATGCCGTGCTGAACCCGAGGCTTCGCCATGCTTGATGCACGCGGAATGATCAAGCGCCGCCTGGGTCTGCGGCTGTGGCTGTCGGGCGGCTGGTTGCTGCTGCTGGCCCTGGCGGCGATTCTGGCGCCATGGATCGCGCCGCACGATCCGTTGATGCAGGATCTGTTCACCAGCCGGCTGCCACCGTTCTGGATGGACGGGGCCGAGCCCGGCTACTGGCTGGGCACCGACAGCTTGGGGCGGGACGTGCTGAGCCGAATCATGCACGGCGCGCGCGTGGCGCTGATCGTGGCACTGATCGCGGGCACCGCCACGGCCCTGATCGGGGCCACGCTGGGGCTGATCGCGGGCTATTTTCGCGGCTGGGCCGATCTGGTCATCTCGCGCATGGTCGATATCTGGATGGCGTTTCCGCCGGTTCTGTTCGCGATCCTGCTGATCGCGGTGATGGGCACCGGCCTGACCTCGGTCGTGGTGGCGATCATCGTCATCGACTGGACGCGGTTTGCGCGTGTCGTGCGCGCCGAGGCCATGAGCCAGGGCGCGATGGACTATGTCGCCTCGGCGCAGGTGGCCGGGCAACGGCGGCTGGGCACCATGCTGACCGAGATCCTGCCCAATGTCCTGCCCACGATCGTGGCATTGCTGACACTTGAAATGGGGATCGCCGTGATCGTCGAGGCAATTCTGGGTTTCGTGAACCTGTCGGTCTCGACCGATTCGCCGACCTGGGGCGGCATGATCGCCGAAGGGCGCGCATCGGTCCATCGCGCCTGGTGGGTGCTGGTCTTTCCGCTGATCACCTTGTTTCTGACCGTCCTGTCCTTCAGCCAGTTGGGCGAGGGGCTCAAGGACCGCTTCGATCCGGTGCTGCGATGAGCGCGTTCTTGTCCATTCGGAACCTGTCGGTTGCGCTGAAAGGCGGGCCACGGCTGCTGCGCGCGGTCTCGCTGGATGTCGCGGTTGGCGAGGTCCGCGGGCTGGTGGGCGAATCCGGCGCCGGCAAGTCGATGATCGGCAAGGCGGTGCTGGGTATCCTGCCCCACTCGGTCGAGGTGGTCGCCGGTGAGATCTGGCTCGATGGCGTGGACCTCCTGCGCCTGAAACCCGCCGAACGCCGCCGCAAGGTCGGCGCCACGGCCGCGCTGATCCCGCAAGACCCGCTGACGGCGTTGAATCCGTCGCGCCGAATTGGACGCCAGATCACGGATCGGCTGGTGGACATACTGGGATGGACCCGCGCCGATGCCGAGTCGCGCGCGCTGGAACTGCTGGGCGAGGTCCATATCCCGGACCCAGCGCGCGTGATGCACAGCTATCCGCATGAATTGTCCGGGGGCATGCGCCAGCGGGTTCTCATCGCCTCCGCCTTTGCCGCCGAGCCACGGCTGATCGTAGCTGATGAGCCCACGACCGCGCTGGATGTGACGGTGCAAAAACAGATCCTGCGCCTGATCGCGCAGATGCAGGCCCGCCATGGAACGGCGCTCTTGTTCGTCACGCATGACCTGGGGGTGGTGTCCAAGGTCTGTTCCAGCCTGTCGGTTCTCTATGGCGGGCTGGTGCTGGAACAGACCGGCGTACGCGATTTCTTCCGCGCGCCGCAGCATCCCTATTCGCGCGCGCTTCTGGCGGCGACGCCGCAATACACCGACCCCATGGCCGGGCTGAACCCGGTGCCCGAATCGGTGATCGCCGCCGTGACCGAGGAGGTCGCACAAGCCGACAGGGGGTGGCGCCATGGCTGACCTGTATACCGTCACCGATCTGCACCTGTCGCTGCCCGATATGGTGCACAAGCCGTTGCTTGGATCGGCCCCGCGCATCGACATTTTGCACGGGCTGAATTTCACCATCGCCTCGGGCGAGGTGCTGGGGATCGTCGGCGGTTCGGGCTCGGGAAAATCGACGCTGGGTCGCGTGCTGGTCCGCCTGCTGGAGCCCACGCGCGGGCAGGTGCTGTTCGACGGGCAGGACATCACCCATCTGGACGAGGCCGCGCTGCGCCCGCTGCGCCGGCGCTTTCAGATGATCTTTCAGGATCCGATGTCCTCGCTCAATCCGCGCCGCACCGTGGCCGCGATCATCGCCGCGCCGCTGAAACTGCAAGGGTTCGATGACACGTCGCGGCGTGTCGATCGGGCGCTGGATCATGTCGGCCTGCCGCGCGCCTTTCGCGGCCGTTACCCGCATGAGCTGTCGGGCGGGCAGCGCCAGCGCGTGGGCATCGCCCGCGCGATTGCCATGGAGCCCGAGTTCATCCTGGCCGATGAAATCGTCTCGGGGCTGGATGTGTCGAGCCAGGCACAGGTGCTGAAACTGCTGGACGACCTGGTGCGCGAGTTGGGCCTGACGCTGGCCTTCATCAGCCACGATCTGAGCGTGATCCGCCGGCTGTGCTCGCAGGTCATGGTGCTGCATCAGGGCCGTATCGTCGAACACCGCCCGACGCAGGCGCTGTTCGACGCACCGCAGGCCGCATACACGCGCGAACTGCTCGATTCGATCCCGTTGCCGGACCCCGATCAGCCCTGGGCAATGCTGGAAACCTGACCCGGCGTGGCCTGGCCCTCTTGCCCTCGGGCGGTCGAATCGCTATCTCAGGGGCACTGGGCGGGTATGGTGTAATGGTAGCGCCTCAGCCTTCCAAGCTGATGGTGCGGGTTCGATTCCCGCTACCCGCTCCAGCCCTTCGTCAAAAGATTGTGCCCCAGCGTCACGGCCGTTGGACGCTGGACTTGGAACGAGGTTCTGGGCAAGGAATGAACATGTGTTCAATTCCGGCTCAGGCCGACGAACCTAAGGGAGGACAATCTGATGAACATGCAGGAAACCGCAGCGATCATCACCGGCGGGGCATCGGGGCTGGGTGCGGCGACCGCGCGCGCCTTTGCCGCGGCCGGCGCGACCGTCGCCATCTTTGATCGCGAGGCCAAGGCGGGCGCGGCGTTGGCCGAAGAACTGGGCGGCGTGTTCGCCGAGGTCGATGTCAGCGACGAAGCCTCGGTCAAGGCCGGGATCGCCGCCGCGCATGACGCAATGGGCAAGATCAACGCGCTGGTCAACTGCGCGGGCGTCGCGGTGGCGATCAAGACCCTGGGCCGCGATGGCGCCCATCCGCTGGATGTCTATCGCAAGGTGATCGACGTGAACCTTGTGGGCACGTTCAACTGCATACGGCTGGTGTCCGAGGTGATGGCGCAGAACGTGCCCAACGACGAGGGCGAGCGCGGCGTGATCGTCAACACCGCGTCCATCGCGGGCTTTGACGGGCAAAAGGGGCAGGCGGCCTATGGTTCGTCCAAGGCCGGGGTCGTCGGCATGGCGCTGCCGGTCGCGCGCGATCTGGCGCCAATGGGCATTCGCGTGAACACGATCGCGCCGGGCCTGTTTCTGACGCCGATGCTGATGGGCCTGCCCGACGAGGCGCGCGAACAACTGGCCGCCGATGTCCCCTTTCCCAAGCGACTGGGCCGGCCCGAGGAATATGCCCGTCTTGCGCGGTTCATGGTCGAATCGGCTTATCTGAACGCTGAATGCGTGCGCCTTGACGGCGCGTTGCGCATGCAGTGAGCCGGGGCAGGGGCGCGACGGCCCCTGCATTCCGCGAAGCGGGTCAAAGCCCCTCGCCGCCCTGTTGCCACGGCTGGACAAGGTTTCCGAACCGGGTAAAGCGCCCTTCGAAGCTGAGCTCGATCGTGCCGATCGGGCCATGGCGCTGCTTGCCGATGATGACTTCGGCCTTGCCATGGACCTTTTCCATGATGTCCTGCCATTTCGCCATGGCCTCAAGGTCATGGTCGCCCGGTTTTTCACGCTCGCGGTAGTATTCGTCGCGATAGACGAACATCACCACATCGGCATCCTGCTCGATCGAGCCCGACTCGCGCAGATCCGACAGTTGCGGGCGCTTGTCGTCGCGCGATTCGACCTGGCGCGACAGCTGCGACAGCGCGATCACCGGGATGTTCAGCTCCTTGGCGATGGCCTTCAGGCCCTGGGTGATCTCGCTGACCTCCTGCACGCGGTTTTCCCGGCTCGACCCCTTCAGAAGCTGAAGATAGTCCACCATCAGCACGTCCAGCCCGTGCGTGCGCTTGAGCCTGCGGGCACGGGCAGCGACCTGGCTGATCGGCAGGGCAGGTGTGTCGTCGATATAGAGCGAGCAGGATTCCAGCGCCTTTGCGGCCTCGACAAAGCGGCGGAACTCGGCCTCGGTCATGTCGCCGCGCCGGATCTGTTCGGACGGCACTTCCGAGGCTTCGGACAGGATGCGCGCGGCCAGCTGTTCGGCCGACATTTCCAGCGAATAGAACCCGACCACCCCGCCGTTGACCGATCCTTCGGTGCCGTCGTGACGGATGCCGCGCTTGTGGGCCTTGGCGATGTTGAAGGCAATGTTGGTGGCCAGCGAGGTCTTGCCCATCGACGGTCGCCCGGCAAGGATGATCAGGTCGGACGGGTGCAGCCCGCCCAGCTTCTTGTCCAGATCGATCAGCCCGGTCGAGATACCGGCCAGCCCCCCATCGCGCTGATAGGCGGCGTTGGCGACATTCACGGCCTCGGTCACGGCCTTGAGGAACGATTGGAAGCCGCGCTCGGCGACACCCTGTTCGCCAAGCTGGTACAGGCGTTGTTCGGCCTCGGTGATCTGTTCGCGCGGCTCGCTGTCGACATCGACCTGCCCGGCGCGCGCGGCAATGTCGCGGCCAAGCTGGATCAGGTCGCGCCGGACCGCCAGATCATAGATCATCTGCGCATAATCGCGTGCGGCATAGGATGAGATGGCCGCGCCCGCCAGCCGCGCCAGATAGGCCGGGCCACCAAGTTCCTTGAGCCCGGCATCGTCTTCCATGAATGCCTTGAGGGTGACCGGCGAGGCCAGCGCGTTCTTCTGGATGCGGGCGGCGGCGATCTCGAAGATTCGCTGATGCACCGGATCGAAGAAATGCTCGGCGCGGACCAGTGACGAGACGCGATCATAGATGTCGTTATTGGTCAGGATCGCGCCCAGCAACTGCTGCTCGGCCTCGACGTTATGGGGCAGGGCCTCGGGCTCGGCCTGGGCGGGGGTGTTGGTTCGAAGTGCAGCGATTTCCGTCATTTACACGTCGATCCTCTGGTCGGTTCGGTTGGCCGTGCGGGCGGCTTGAATGTCAGGCATTATCCGGCACCACGTCTGGCGCAGCGGGCGCGGTCTGCCGGGCGCCCCAGTGTCGACTCGGTAATGCCAAATCCACGCCGGTGGCGCAATCTGGGTAACCTTGGGGATAACCTGCGGATAACCCTATCCTGTCAATATATCGCGGACGGGCGAAAAAATCTTCCCATATCTGGCGCGATGACAATGTCACCTTGCCGAAAAATATGTCTTACAAATTTACGCCGGTGCCTGCCAGTCGTGTGGCGCCCGCAGGAAGCCTTCGACCGAATCCAGCGTCGCCCCGTCGAAATCGCCGCCGCGCCTTGCCTCGGCCAGAACGTCCCACCAGGTGCACAGATAATGCAGCGCGACGCCGTGTTCGGCCAGGCGCGGCTCGGTCTCGGGGAAGATGCCGTAATAGAAGATCACGGCGGTATGCGCGCAGGTCGCGCCGGTGTCGCGGATCGCCTCCACGAAACTGAGCTTGGAGCCGCCATCGGTCGTCAGATCCTCGACCAGCAGGACGCGCTGGCCGGGGGTCATCGCCCCCTCGATCCGGGCGTTGCGGCCATAGCCCTTGGGCTTCTTGCGCACATAGCTCATGGGCAGGGCCATGCGCTCGGCGACCAGCGCGGCAAAGGGGATGCCCGCGGTCTCGCCACCGGCGACATTGTCGAAGGCCTCGAACCCGGCATCCTCGAACACGCGACAGGTCAGGAAATCCATCAGCGTGGCGCGGATACGGGGATAGCTGATCAGCTTTCGGCAGTCGATATAGGTCGGCGCCTTGAGCCCCGAGGCAAAGGTGAAGGGCTCGGTCGCGTTGAAATGAACGGCCTCGATATCCAGTAGCATCCGCGCGGTCAGGCGGGCGACGGTGGCGCGGTCGGGATAGCTGGCGGGGATCATCGAAGGCTCCTTGCGCGGATCTGGCGCGGCGGGCATAGCGCCTTTCAGACCGCCGCGCAATCCGGACGGGCGCTTTGTTCAGACCCCGCGCGCCAGCGCGGCAACGCCGGTGCGCGCGATCTCGATCAGCCCCAGCGGGCGCATGAGATCGGCAAAGGCGTCGATCTTGTCCGGCGCGCCCGTCATCTCGAAGACAAAGCTTTCCAGCGTGGAATCGACGACATTGGCGCGAAAGATCTCGGCCAGGCGCAGCGCCTCGATCCGGGCATCGCCCTTGCCCGTGACCTTCAGCAGCGCCAGTTCGCGCTGGACCGACGGCCCCTCGACCGTCAGGTCGTTGACGGTGTGCACCGGAACGATCCGGCCCAGTTGCGCCTTGATCTGGTCGATCACCTGCGGCGTGCCGGTCGTGACCACGGTGATGCGCGAGCGATGCCCCTGATGGTCGGTTTCGGCCACGGTCAGGCTGTCGATATTGTAGCCCCGGCCCGAGAAAAGGCCGATCACCCGCGCCAGAACGCCCGGCTCGTTATCGACCAGGACGGCCAGGGTATGGGTTTCCAGAACTTCGGAATAGGGGTCGCGCAGGTCATAGGCCGAATGTTTGGACGAGCCTTGCTGGATCTTGAGGGGGGACATGATTCTCGCTCCTTATACCAGCACCGCGCCGGACTGGCCGATTACGCCCTGCGTTTCGGCCTCACCCAGAATCATCTGGTTGTGCGCATTGCCCGACGGGATCATCGGAAAGCAGTTTTCATGCTTTTCTACCAGGCAGTCAAAGATCACGGGGCCGTCATAGGCCAGCATTTCCCTGATCGCCTCGTCCAGGTCGTCGGGGTGGTCGCATTTGATCCCCTTGCAGCCAAAGGCCTCGGCGAGCTTGACGAAATCGGGCAGCGCCTCGGACCAGGAATGCGAATACCGCTCGCCGTGCAGCAGTTCCTGCCACTGGCGCACCATGCCCAGACGCTCGTTGTTGAGGATGAATTGCTTGACCGGCGCGCGGTATTGCACCGCCGTGCCCATCTCCTGCATGTTCATCAGCCACGACGCCTCGCCGGCGACGTTGATCACCAGCGCGTCGGGATGGGCGATCTGCACGCCGATACTGGCCGGCAGGCCGTATCCCATCGTGCCCAGCCCGCCCGATGTCATCCAGCGGTTGGGCGCATCGAACCCCAGAAATTGCGCGGCCCACATCTGGTGCTGGCCAACCTCGGTGGTGATATAGCGATCCATGTCGCGGGTCAGCGCCTCAAGCCGTTGCAAGGCGTGCTGCGGCTTGATCGTATCCTTGGAGGGCTTGAAGGAAAGGCAGTCGATCGCGCGCCATTCGGCGATCCGTTTCCACCAGCTTTCGATCCCTTCGCGGTTGGACTTGCGGCCGCGCGATTTCCAGATCTTGAGAAGATCTTCAAGCACATGGCCGACATCGCCGACGATGGGCACATCCACCCGGATCACCTTGTTGATCGACGAGGGGTCGATGTCGATATGCGCCTTGCGCGAGTTCGGTGAAAACGCATTCACCCGCCCCGTGATGCGGTCGTCGAACCGCGCGCCGACGGCGATCATCAGATCGCAATCGTGCATGGTCATGTTGGCCTCATAGGTGCCGTGCATCCCCAGCATGCCGATCCAGTTCCTGCCGCTGGCCGGATAGGCGCCCAGCCCCATCAGGGTCGAGGTGACGGGAAAACCCGTGGCCTCGGCCAGTTCGCACAGCAACTGGCTGGCGCCGGGGCCCGAATTGATCACCCCGCCACCGGTATACAGCACCGGCCGCTCGGCGGTTTCCATCATCTCGACCAGCGCGGTGATCGCCTCGATATCGCCTTTCACGCGCGGGGCATAATGATCGGTGCGCGCCTTTTTCGGCGGCAGATAGGTGCCGGTGGCGAACTGCACATCCTTGGGGATATCCACCAGCACCGGCCCCGGCCGCCCCGAGGTGGCGACATGGAACGCCTGGTGGATGGTCTCGGCCAGCTTGTTGGGGTCCTTGACCAGCCAGTTGTGCTTGGTGCAGGGGCGGGTGATGCCGACGGTATCGGCCTCCTGAAACGCGTCGTTGCCGATCAGGAAGGTCGGCACCTGGCCCGACAAAACGACCAGCGGGATCGAATCCATCAACGCATCGGTGATGCCGGTGACGGCGTTGGTCGCGCCTGGTCCCGATGTCACCAGCACCACACCCGGCTTGCCGGTCGCGCGGGCATAGCCCTCGGCGGCATGGGCCGCGCCCTGTTCGTGGCGCACGAGGATATGGCGGATCTCGTTTTGCTGAAAAATCTCGTCATAGATCGGCAGCACGGCCCCGCCGGGATAGCCGAACACGACTTCGACGCCCTGTTCCTTGAGGGCCTGAACAACCATCTTTGCGCCGGTCATCTGCTGGGACATGATCTTCTCCGAGTCTCTCGCCTTCACTGTGCCGTGGCCAGCCTTTGCCGCATGTGCGGCGGGCGGGCAACAAAAAACCCCCGCGCGGGGGGTGTCAGGGGGTCGTCCGGTCGCTGGCTCATGCCATCCGGTGTCCGACCCCCACGCCTACGATTACCAAGCTCATGCGTCCTTACTCCTTGTCTCGCGGCGACACTAGGCCCTGCATGTCAGAGCGTCAACGGGCAAGCGGCCGGTTTTTGCGCGATCACCGGCAAAATAAGACATAAAATTGCGTGATGCGACAAGCTGGCGCAGCAAGTGCAAATCATCCCGGCTTTCCGGGGGCCGGTTTGGCCGCGGGCAGGGTGATCGCCGCGACCTGTTCGGTGATCGGGCGCACCGCCAGCGGATGGGGCGCCTCGCCATAGCTTGCGGCATCGCCCAGCTCGCGCCAAACGCCATCCTGAAAGACCTCCAGCGCGCCAAAACGGGCCTTGTAGGCCATCTTGTCGCTGCCCGGCACCCAATAGCCCAGATAGACATAGGGCAAACCGACCTCGCGCGCCAGCTCGACGTGATCAAGGATCATGTAGGTACCCAGGCTGTCGCCCGTGCGCCCCGGCTCGAAGAAGGAATAGACCAGGCTCAAGCCGTCATCCAGGACATCGGTCAGGCAGACCGCGACCAGCCGGCGCGCCCCGCGTCCGGTGCCGTCTTCCTCGGGTGCGAGGCTTTCGCTGTATTCGATCACGCGTGACCGGATCGGCGTTTCCTCGATCATCGCGGCGAATTCGAAGATGTCCATATCGGCCATTCCGCCATCGGCGTGCCGGGCATCCAGGTAGCGGCGAAACAGGTCGTACTGTTCCTCGGTGGCCCAGGGGCTCGTGGCCTCGCGCTTGAGGCCGGCATTGCGCCGGATCACCTTGCGCTGACTGCGCGAGGGCGCGTGATCGGCCACCCGGATGCGCGCCGACAGACAGGCCGCGCAATCTGAACAGGCGGGCCGATAGAGGACGTTCTGCGAGCGGCGAAACCCCTGTTTCGACAACGTGTCATTCAACGCGCGCGCCCCGTCCCCTGCCAGCGAGGTGAACAGCTTGCGCTCGCTCTGACCGGGCAGGTAGGGGCAGGGTTGTGGCGCCGTGACATAGAACTGCGGCGCGATCGGAAGCGTATGGCGCATGACGGTGAAAAGCCCCTGTCAGTGTTGAAACGCGGCCCGGCACGGGCATTCCGTCTGAACATGGTATCGGCACGCACGCTAGCAAGGGCGCGCGGCGCTGCCAAGGGTCCGGTTTGACGCTTTCGTGACTAACGGTCTTCGAGGTAGCGGTTGATCATCGTCGTTCCCAAGACGACATCGTTCAGCCCCTGCCGGTAGGGTGTGATCAGCATCAGCCCGACCGAGGCGATCTGGCCGACGACGCTGGCCATGCTGGCCAAAAAGATGACGGCATGCCACAGGCAGGTCATCGGATCGGGGCGGTGCCCGTTCAGATGGCGCAGCCGGATCGCGGCCAGCATCATGCCCAGCGTGGCCGAATGATTGGCCAGCATCACCGCGCGATAGGTCACCGAGACCGCGATCCACAGGATCGGCAGAAAGAACAGCCCGACGAAGGCCGTCAGCAGCACGATCGCGGCCACCAGCACCAGCGTCACCACCAGGTCCACGCACCAGGCGATGAACCGCTTGAGGATCAGATCCCGGTACAGATCGGGCGCATGGGCGGGGTCGGGCAGGCTCATGCCGTGAAGTCGGCCATGCGGGCGCCGCAGGCGGCCAGCAGCGCGCGGGGTTCGGCAGCAAAGACATGGCGCGGCGTGCCGGCGGCGGCCCAGACACGTTCGAAATCCAGCAATCTCGGGTCGGCCAGGATCTCGGGCTTCTGCCGATGGCCCAGCGGCGCCACGCCGCCGATGGCGAACCCGGTCTCGCGCCGCACCGTTTCGGCATCCGCGCGCATCAGCGCCTCGCCCGCGGCCCTGGCCGCGCGGGCCATGTCCAGCCGGTTTCCGCCCGCCGTCAGGAACAGATAGATCCGCCCGCTCGCGCCTTGAAAGATCAGCGATTTGACGATCTGGTCAAGGGCGCAGCCACAGGCGGCCGCAGCCTCTTCGGCGGTGCGGCTGGGGCCGGGTTCGACGATCTCGGCCGCCAGTCCAGCCTCCTGCAAGGCCTGGGCCACCCGTGCCACGCTCTTGCTCATCCTGTCCTCCCGTCGCGGCCGCCAATCGTGGTCGGCCGTTTCATCTTGCCGAAAATACGCTGGGGGTGAATGGCCGCAGGCCAGAGGGGGCAACGCCCCCTGACCCCGGCACCCTATTTGCGGAACTTGTCCAGGCTGACGACCTCGCCCGCCTTGGGCGGGTCCGGCTCGGCCTCTTCCATCGGCGCCTCTTCGTCGTCGTCCTCATCGTCGGAATGGGTTTCGAACTTCAGCCCGAATTCGACGGACGGGTCGACAAAGGTGGTGATCGCGTCAAACGGCACATACAGCGGCTCGGGCTGGTTGCCGAAATTCAGCGTGATCGCGAAGCCGGCCTCGCCAACCTCCAGGTTGTCGAACCAGTGCTGGACGACGATGGTGATTTCCTCGGGATAGCGGGCGCGCAGCCAGTCGGCCATCTCGACGCCGGGATGGTGGGTATTGAGTGTGATGAAGAAGTGATGCTCACCCGGCAGCCCCGATTCGGCGACTTTGGCCATCACCTCGCGGATCAGGCTGCGCATGGCCTGGTGCATCAGGTTTCCATAGTCGATTCCACGCTCCATCGGCACCTTTCCCCTGTCCTTGCGCATCCAGCATAGGCTTTTCGTCAGCGATGAAAAGAGACGAGCGCGGAGTGCCGGAAAGAAATCCGAAAGAAATTTCCGCCCCTGTTGCCACCGGCGGTCCATGTCGAAAGAGAGGGGAAAGTGCAGGCTTCTGTTGCCAGGTGCCTGCGAACCCCGCCTGACGCGGCTAAGCGCCAGGGCTTGAGTTTCGGTGTAGGTTACCGCTTACGCAGCAACGGCCACCGGAGCACGGTTGTCATTGGCAACTGTACTTTATGCACCGATAACGGTGGTCGCTCACCGGGACAAAGCAAACCCCTTTAGACGTTCGTCGATCCTGTTTCGGCCCCGATCTCCCCCAATGAGGGGTTTTTGGTGGAGCCGCCGGGTACCGCCCCCGGGTCCGATCCGCGTATTACGGGCGCGTTTATGTCCATAGTCCCCGTTTCCGGGAACAGAGCCAATATAGGGATGTATCAGGGCGTTCTCAAGGGCTTGAAGCGCGATCGCGCGCCGTCACGGCTTGGCGCCGTTCTCGGGCGTCAACCGTTGCACCGGCGGCGGGCGCAGGTCGCGCATGCGCGGCGGACGTTCGAAGGTGGGCTCGGCGCCGCCGGCTGGCGCGCCCTGCGGCGCGTCCAGGCATTGCAGCTCATAGTCCAGAAGCTCGCCCAGCGCCGCGTCGGCATCGGCCGGGCGCCCGGCCGCGATGGCATTGGCCAGGCGCACATGGAACGACAGCATCCGCGCGCGCATCCGGGTCGGGCGCGGTGTATCGCCTGCTTGCGCGGCCTCGGCCTCGATCACCGCCTGGGCCAGCACGGTCATGACGGTGTTGTCGGCCCCTTGCGCGACCGCGTGATAGAACCGCCGGCACGCGGCGCGAAAGGCGGCATCGTCGATGGCGAAATCCGACTGGCGGTCGATCTCGGCGCGCAGGTCGTCGATCGGCGCGCGGCGCAGCGCGGCCAGCCGGGCGCAACCCGCCAAGATCTGCAACCGCGCCTCGATCATCCCGGCGCCGCTGTCGGCCCCGGTCGTGCCCAGCGCGATCTGCGTGGCGATCCGCGTCGTCAGGTCGCGCGCGTTCGGCCGGGTCACGAAGGCGCCGCCACCGGCCCCGCGCCGCGAGTGCAGCAACCCCAATGCCGACAACCGGCCCAGGGCTTCGCGCAGGGTCGGGCGCGAGACCTCGAAATGGCGGCAGAGATCGGCCTCGGAGGGCAGGCGGTCGCCGGGTCCGTAATGCCCGGTCAGGATGTTGTGTTCCAGAACGTCGGCAATATACCGCGCGCGGTCCGGCCTGTGCGGCGCCCCCGATGGCCGGCCTGTGGATGAATTGTCGCCCATGGATGCAAAGACCTGATTATGCGTCATTTCATTTGTCTGTCATTAGGATGTCAGACAGCGATCGCCCTGTCAATCGCCGGCCACTCTTTCAGGCCGCGCCCGCCCGGCGTATCGTCTCGCCCGAAAAGGGAGATTCGAATGCAACTCGACATTGATTTCGTGCGCGCGCAGTTTCCGGCCTTCGACGAGCCGTCGCTGCAAGGGCAGGCGTTTTTCGAGAATGCGGGCGGCAGCTATACCTGCCGTCCGGTGATCGACCGGCTGACACGGTATTACCACAGCCGAAAGGTCCAGCCCTACGGGCCGTATGCCGCCTCGCAACTGGCCGGCGACGAGATGGACGAGGCGCGCACGCGCCTGGCCGCGATGATGGGCGTCGAGACCGATGAATTGTCGTTCGGCCCCTCGACCACGGCCAACACCTATGTTTTGGCGCAGGCCTTTCGCCAGCACCTGAAGCCGGGCGATGCGATCATCGTCACCGACCAGGACCATGAGGCCAATACCGGCCCCTGGCGGCGGCTGGCTGATAGCGGGATCGAGTTGCGCGAATGGAAGATCGACCCGTCCACGGGGCACCTGCCGCTCGATCGGTTGCAGGCGCTTCTGGATGAGCGCGTCAAGCTGGTCTGCTTTCCGCATTGTTCCAACGTCGTGGCCGAACTCAACCCGGTGGCCGAGATCGTGGCCATGGCGCATGGCGTTGGGGCGGTCACCTGTGTCGATGGTGTCAGCTATGCGCCGCACGGGCTGCCCGATGTCGGCGCACTGGGCACCGACATCTATCTGTTCTCGGCCTACAAGACCTATGGCCCGCACCAGGGTCTGATGGTGATCCGGCGCGAGCTGGGGTTCGCGCTGCCCAACCAGGCGCATTATTTCAACGCCGACACGCTTTACAAACGCTTCACGCCGGCGGGGCCCGATCATGCGCAGATCGCGGCCTCGGCCGGGATGGCCGATTACATCGACGCGCTGGCCGCCCATCATGGCGGGGCGGCGCTGGATGCGCGCGGGCGCGCGGGCCTGGCGCACGATTTGATGCGCGGGCATGAGACCCGCTTGCTTCAAACCCTGCTGGACTATCTGGGCAACCGCAACGAACTGCGCGTCCTGGGGCCGCGCGACGCAAAGACCCGCGCACCCACCGTGGCCATCCAGACGGACCGACCGGGGCTTGAGATCGCGCAGGCGCTGGCCGCGCAGGGGATCATGGCGGGGGGCGGCAGTTTCTATGCCGATCGCGCGCTCACGGCGCAGGGGGCGGACCCGGTGCATGGTGTCTTGCGGCTGAGTTTCGTTCATTACACCAGCCCCGATGAGCTTGACCAGGTGATCGGCGCACTAGATCGGGTTCTGTAGGCGCCGCTCGCGGCGCATTCCAAACCTGCAGGTCGCCATGACGCCCATCCTCCTCTGGTTTCGCCGCGACCTGCGGCTGGATGACAACCCGATGCTGCACGCGGCCGCCCGGACCGGGCGGCCCATGATCCCGGTTTTCGTGGGCGACGATGCGATTTTCGGCATCGGCGCGGCGGCGCGCTGGCGCTATGGCGAGGCCCTTTCCAGTTTTTCGCAACGGCTGCAATCGCACGGGGCGCGGCTGATCTTGCGGCGCGGGCCGGCGCTGCCGGTCCTGCGCGAACTGGTCCGTGAAACCGGCGCGGGCGCGGTCTGGTGGACGCGGCTTTATGACCCGCAGGCCCGCGCGCGTGACGGCGATGTCAAATCGGCCCTGCGCGCGGACGGGATCGAGGCGCGCAGCTTTCCCGGCCACCTGCTGGTCGAGCCCTGGCAGGTGGAAACCGGGCAGGGCGGTCCCTATCGCGTCTATACGCCGTTCTGGAAGGCCGTCAGCGCCCGCGACATGCCGACACCCTGCCCGGAACCGGATCGGCTGGCGACACCGCCGCACTGGCCCCGCTCAGAGGCGCTGGACGACTGGGCGCTGGCGGCCGGGCTGGTGCGCGCCGCCCCGGTTCTTGCCCGCCATGCCCGCATCGGCGAGGCGGCCGCCCAGGATCGGCTTGAGCGGTTCCTGTCGGCGGCGGTCGCCGACTACCGCACGGCGCGCGATCTGCCGGCGCGCGAGGCCACATCAGGCCTGTCCGAGAACCTGACCTATGGCGAGATCGGCCCGCGCCGGGTGTGGTCGGCGGCGCAGGCGCTTTTGTCGGCCGAACCGGGCAACAAGGGGGCCGAGCATTTCTGCAAGGAACTGGTCTGGCGCGAATTCGCCTATCACCTGATGTTCCACTGGCCGCAGATCCTGAAGGACAACTGGCGCGAGGGCTGGGAAGATTTTCCCTGGCGCGACGACAATACGGATGCCGAACGCTGGCGGCGCGGGATGACCGGCGAACCCTTCGTGGATGCCGGTCTGCGCGAGATGTATGTGACCGGCACGATGCACAACCGCGCCCGGATGATCGTCGCAAGTTACCTGACCAAGCATCTGATGACGCACTGGAAAGTGGGGCTGGACTGGTTCGCCGACTGCCTGATCGACTGGGATCCGGCGTCGAACGCGATGGGCTGGCAATGGGTTGCCGGGTCCGGCCCTGATGCCGCGCCCTATTTTCGTATTTTCAACCCCGCGACCCAGGCCGAGAAATTCGACCCGCAATCCCGATACCGCCATCGCTTCATCGCCGAGCTGGCGTCGAAGCCGGGCACGGACGCGCTGTCCTATTTCGACTGCGTCCCGCGCGCATGGGGGCTGGACCCCGCGCAACCTTATCCGGCGCCGCTGGTCGATCTGAAAGCCGGGCGCGCACGCGTGCTTGAGGCCTATCATGCCAACAAGCCCTGAGCGTTGCTGCGCTTGTCGCCGCCAATGCGCTGGAAAGCCGGCGCTTTTCGTTTTACGAATGCACCCGGCGCCGGTAGTCTCGCGTTTCAAAACAAGAACCAGAAGTCATCCACCGGGGGAGCGATGCATTTCTTGACCAGCACCGAGGGCGAAACCGCCCTGCCGCGCTATTTCCGACAGGTCTTTGCCCAGATCCGCAAGATGAATTACGGGCGGATGGACTTTGTCCTGCCCGATGGCCGGCGCTTTCGCGCCGAGGGGGCAAAGCCCGGCCCGGTGGCCGAGGTGCATATCCACAACCCCGATGCCTTTGCCCGCCTGATCCGCGAGGGCGATCTGGGCTTTTCGGACGCGTATCTGGAAGGCTGGTGGTCAACGCCCGATCTGCAAACCTTCATGGATGTCGTGACCCAGGACAACCCCGAGGTTTACGACGGTTTCGGCGGCATGGCGCTGGTGCGTCTATACGAGCGTATCCGCCATTGGCTGAATTCGAACACCCGGCGGCAGGCGCGCAAGAACATCTCGTATCATTACGATCTGGGAAACGATTTCTACAGCCTGTGGCTGGATGACAGCATGACCTATTCCTCGGCGCTGTTTCGCACGGGCCAGGAAAGTCTTGAACGCGCGCAAGAGCAGAAATACGCAGCCCTTGTCGATGCGCTGGGGGTCAAGCCGGGCGATCACGTGCTGGAAATCGGCTGCGGATGGGGCGGGTTTGCCGAATATGCGGCCGGGCAACGCGGCCTGCGCGTCACCGGGCTGACGATCAGCCAGGCGCAGCATGATTACGCGGTCGCGCGGATGCGCCGCGCGGGCCTGTCGGACCGCGTTGAGATCAAGATGCAGGATTACCGCGACGAGCGCGGGGAATATGACGGCATCGCCTCGATCGAGATGTTCGAAGCCGTGGGCGAGAAATACTGGCCCTCCTATTTCAACACCGTGCGCGCCCGGCTCAAACCGGGGCGGCAGGCAACGATCCAGGTCATCACGGTGCCGGAATCGCGGTTTGATACGTATCGAACGAACGTGGATTTCATACAGAAATACATCTTTCCGGGCGGCATGCTGATCTCGCCCACGCGATTTCGCCAGGAGGCCGCGCAGGTCGGGCTGGATACGCAAGGCTCGATCGAGTTCGGTGACAGCTACAGCCAGACGCTGCGCCGCTGGCACGAGACCTTTCTGGCGCAATGGGACCGGGTGCAGGCCTTGGGCTATGATGCGCGCTTCCGGCGGATGTGGGAATTCTATCTGACCTCTTGCGCCGCCTGTTTTCGCACGGGTATCTGTGACGTGACCCAGATCACCCTGCGCCGCCCGGCCTGACCGCGCGGCCGGCGTCAGGTTCAAGGAGGCGCGATGTTCACCCTGATCCGACCGCTTGCCGCGCTAGCGCTTGGCCTTCTGGGCTGGATCGCCGCCGACGCCTATCGCCTGCTCAACGAGATGGTGCCCGATACCGCGACCTTTACGTTCTTGACCGCCGGAATCGCGGCCGTTTCGGGCTGGGTGTTTCTGGGCGGGCAGATCGGACGGGCGCTGTGGTATTCGATCTATGCCAGCATCCAGGCGGTGGTCGTGGCCTCAGTGGCGACCAGCGCGTTCTTTGCGGTGCGACAGGGCTTCGTTCTGGGCTACCGGATGCGCTATCGCGAACCGATGGAGGCCGTGGCCGACATGTTCGCCCATTTCGTCGATTTCCTGCGCATTGGCCTTGAGCGCGATTTCCTGATGCTGCTGGGTGCGGGGGCCGTCCTGATCGGCATTGCGCTGCACGTTCTGTTCTGGTTGCTGGAACGGCGCCGGACAACGCGCTGACGAACACGAATAGGTCCGATATGCCGCCCCTCTTTCTCTATGGCACGCTGCGCCATCCGCCGCTTCTGGCCGCTGTTTCGGGCAGCGATGCGCTGTCTGGCGTGGCCGCGACGCTGGCTGACCACACGATCGCCCATGCCGTCGGCACCGACGGGGTGGTGCAAAGCTTTCCCTTGTTTGCCGAACGCCCCGGCGCGCAGGCGCTGGGCCTCTTGATCCGGCCTGATGCGGCGGCGCGGGCGCGGCTGGATGCCTATGAGCGGGCCTTTGGCTATGACACCAGCAGCATCACGGTGCAGACCGCGGATGGCCCGGTCGAGGCCGCGATCTATCTGCCGCAGGCCGCGCTGTGGCGGCCGGGGCCGAAATGGTCGCTGGCGGACTGGGTCAAGACCCATGGCGCGCTGACGGTGGAAACGGCGGGCGAGGTGATGGCACTGTTGCCGCACACGCCGCCCGAGGCCGTGCGCGCGCGCTACCGGATGCTGGAGATGCGGGTGTCAAGCCGCTGGCGCGCGCAGGCCGACCCGGCGCCGACGACGCTGCGCCGCCAACCGTCGCCCGGCGATGTGACGATCGCGGCGCGAGATGCGCCCTATGTGCGTTTTTTCGGCGTTGATGAGGCCGATCTGCGCTTTCGCCGCTTCGACGGGACGATGAGCGCCTCGGTCAAGCGCGCGGCGTTCGTGATGTCGGACGCGGTGACGGTTCTGCCCTATGACCCGGTGCGCGACACCGTCTTGGTGATCGAACAGTTCCGCTTTGGCCCGATGACGCGGGGTGCGCCGAATTGCTGGTCGCTGGAACCCATCGCCGGGCGCATCGACCCGCACGAGACCCCGGAACAGGCCCTGCGGCGCGAAACCCGCGAGGAAGCGGGCATCGAACTGGGTGCCCTTCTCCCGATCGCGGGGTATTATCCATCGCCCGCCGCGGTGTCGGAATTCCTGTATTCCTATGTCGGGCTGGCCGATCTGGAAGCGGGGCAGGGCGGCCTTGGCGGGCTGGAGAGCGAGGCCGAGGATATTCGCACCCATGTCATCCCCTTTGACCGCCTGATGGCAGTGGTGGACAGCGGCGAGGTGCAGAACGGCCCGCTTTTGCTGTCGGCCTTCTGGTTGGCGCGGCACCGCGATGCGTTACGCCGCGAACACGCCCCCGGTTGAGCGCGGTTTCAGGCGTCGCGCGCCGACAGCCGCCGTGCGGCCAGCATGAAGCCCATCGCCGTCAGGGCGCAGATCAGCGCACCGATCGTCAGCGGCACGGGCGTGCCGTCGAAGGCGCGTGCAACGGGCGTTGCGATGATCGCCGCCGCGATCGCCGACACCCCGCCCATGACCGATGCCGCCATCCCCGCGACATGGCCCATGGGTTCCAGCGCCAGCGCGTTCAGGTTTCCGAACAACAGACCCACGCAAAAGAACTGGATCACCATGAAGGCGATGAAGGCCGGGAACTCGACCGTCGCGGACAGCCCGGCTGAAAAGATGAACAGCATCAGCACCGCCATGGAAATCTGCGCCAGCAGGGCACTCATGACCATGCGCCGCATGCCAAGGCGCATCACCAGCCGCGCGTTCAGCAGGCTTGCGGGCGCCGACAGGATCGCGACCAGCGCGAACCAGTAGGGAAATTCGGTTCCGCGCGCATAGGTCTGCTCAAAGATCAGCGAGACGCTCGACAACCAGACGAACATTGGCGCAAAGCAAAAACACAGCGCGGCCAGATAGAGCATCACCAGACGATGGCCAAAGACCTCGGCCAGCGCGCCGCGCAGGGCGACGATGCTTAACGGGCGCCGGGCTTCGGGCGCCAAGGTCTCGGGCTGGCGGATCAGCAGCCACAGGGCCGAAACCGTGCCGAAGATCAGAAAGCTCCAGAAGATCGCGCGCCAGCCGAACAGCCCGCCGATCTGCGCGCCCAGAAGCGGCGCCACCGCCGGCACCAGAACAAAGATCGTCATGGCAAAGGACATCACGCGCGCCATGCTGCGCCCGCCATAGAGATCGCGCACCAACGCCTGCGACACCACACGCGGCCCGGCCGCGCCCAGCCCCTGCAGGAACCGCGCGAACAGCAGCATCGGCAGGCTGTTGGCCAGCGCGGCAATGCAGGCGGCGGTCATGTAAAGCGCGATTCCGACCACGATCACCGGCCTGCGCCCGAACCGGTCCGACAGCGGCCCGGCAAAGAACGTGCCCAGGCCCAGACCGCCGACAAAGACGGTGATCACCATCTGCGCGTCGGCGGGCGAGGCGGGGGCAAGCTCGGCGCCCATCTGCGACAACAGGGGCAACATCGCGTCGATGGAAAACGCCACCGTGGCCAGCAACAGGGCCAGAAGCGCGATGAACTCGCCAAACGGCATCCGCCGGGCGGGGGGCGGGCTGGCGGCGACGCTCATGCGCGGCCCGCCAGCTCGTCGATGACGTTGAGCCAGAACGGCGTGGTCTGCGCACCGGTCACCACATGCTGCCCGGCGATGACAAAGGCCGGAACACCCTCAAGCCCGCGCGCGCGGATTTCGCGGTCACGGCTGCGGATCTCGTCAAGATCGGCGTCGGTGGCCAGCAGTCGCGCCATCATCGCGCCGTCCAGACCCGCCTTTTGGGCAAGCTCGGTCAACACCTCGGGCTTGCCGATATCGGCCCCTTCGACGAAATAGGCGCGAAAGAGTGCGCTCACCATGGCCGATTGCCGCCCCTCCTGATCGGCCCAGTGGATCAGCCGGTGGGCATTGCGGGTAGCGGGTGTGCGCGTGATCCGGGCCAGGTCCAGCGGCAGGCTGACCTCTTCGGCGGCCCGTTGCATCGGCAGATAGGCCGCGACCGCTTTTTGCTGGCCGCCGAATTTCAATTCCAGATACGCGCGGCGGTCCATGCCGCCGGGCGGCATGTCCGGGTTCAGCATGAACGGGTTCCAGTTGATCTCGAACGGATGGTCGGGCCGGATCTCAAGCGCGGCATCAAGGCGCGCCTTGCCGATGTAACACCAGGGGCAGATGGGATCGGAAAAGATGTCAAGCGTGATCATGGCGCGTCCTCCAACCCTCGCGCAGGGCGCGGCGGTTGAGCTTGTTGTTTGCCCCGCGCGGCAACGCGGTTTCGGCGACGAACAGGCGGGGCTGCTTGTAGCGGGCCAGATGCGTGCGCGCATGGGCGTTCAACGCATCCTCGTCCGGCGGTGTCTGGCTGGGGATATAGAACAGCCCGATCACGCTGACACCCTCGCGCACAGGCAATTCGACGGCGGCGCTTTCCTGTATGCCCGGATGGGCGTCGAATACGCGCTCGATCTCAAGCGGCGACACCCGGAAGCCCCCGGCATTGAGCATGTCATCGTCACGCCCCAGATAGCGGATCGCGCCCGCCTCCTCCATCAAGACCGTATCGCCGGTGTGAAACCAGCCGTCGCGCAGCCGCGCGGCGGTGTCGGCCTCGGCGCGCCAGTAGCCCAGAAAAAGGCCCGGATCGCGGGCATCCACCGCCAGCTCGCCGGGCTGGCCGCGCGGCACCGGGTGCCCGTCATCGCCCAGAACCGCGATCCTGCGGCCCGGCTGGGCAAAGCCCGCGGTGCCCGCGGGAGCCGAGCGCTCGGGGCAGGCCGAGACGAAGGTCGAGACCTCGGACATGCCCAGGGCCTCGAATATCGCGGTGCCGGTGGCCTCTTCCCATGCTGTACGAACCGGATCGGCCAGCTTTTCACCCGCCGACAAGCCATGACGCAGACGTGGCAGCGGCGGCACGGGCACTTTCAACATCTGCCGGTAAACACCTGGCGCCGCGGCAAAAATCGTCGCATCGAACCGTTTGAGCAGAAGGGGCAGTTGCACCGCCTCGATCCCGGCATCGGGGATCAGTGCGGTGGCGCCGATGGCCCAGGGGTCCATCAGCCCGGTGCCCAGCGTATAGGTCCAGTTGAAGGCGCCGGCGTGCAACAGCCGGTCCTGCGGCGTCAGCCCATACCAGCCGTCCCACATCATCCGCCGCGCCCAGACCGCGCGGTGGGCATGCATCACCGCGCGCGGCCGCCCCGAGGTGCCCGAGGTGAAAATCATATAGGCCAGCCGGTCGGGGCTGCCCAAATCCCAGTCGCAGGGCTCCAGCGCGTGCCAGCCGCGCAGCGTATCGGCCGCGATGACCGGGGCCGGATGGCGCGGCAGTGCGATGCCGGGTTCGGCGACGATCAGCGCGGGCTCCAGCCCCTCGGCCATGCTTGAGATTTCGGATTCGGTCAGCTGCGCCGAGGTCGGCACCGGCACCAGGCCGGCCGCGATGGCCCCCAGAAAGGCAAGCGGGAAGTCCACGGTATTGCCCAGGCGCATCAGCACGCGGTCGCCGGGGCGGAAACCGGCCTCCAGAAAGCCCGTGCCGATCCCGCGCACGGCCCGTGTCAGCGCGGCATAGGACCAGCGTTCCGCCCCCGTCAGGCGCAGCACCTGCAATGCGATCTTGTCGGGCTGTTCGCGCCCGGCCGCCAGAACATAGGCGGCCATGTTGAACGGCTGGGGGCAGGGGGCGCTTGCCTGGGGTTCGGTGATCGACAGCATGGCGTTCAGCTACGCCCTGGCGCGGGCAGAGGCAAGACCGGGCGCGCCGGATCTCGACATCTCCCGACGAAGGCAGTAGCGAAGCACGATCCTCTTGCAGCGCATCGGCGGCCCCGACCATGAGCGACCTGACCAACGCCAGCATCATCCGTATCGCCCGCGCCAGCGGCGAGGACGCCCTGGCCGACCCTATCGACCTGGCCGAGCGCGTGCGCGCGCTGCGCAAGGAACGCGGCTGGACGCTGGAACAGGCGGCGCAGGCGGCGGGCATGGCGCGCTCGACCCTGTCCAAGATCGAGAACGGGCAGATGTCGCCGACCTATGACGCGCTGAAAAAGCTGGCGGTGGGTCTGAACATCTCGGTGCCGCAGTTGTTCACCCCGCCCAAGAACGGCGCCCCGGCGGGGCGGCTGACGACGACGCGTGCGGGCGACGGCGAGGCGCAGGTGACAACCACCTATGAGCACGAGCTGTTGGCCGGCGGACTGACGCGCAAGGCGATGCTGCCCTACCGCGCGCGCATCCGCGCCCGCCGGTTCGAAGAGTTCGACGGATGGGTGCGCCACGACGGCGAGGAATTCCTGTATGTGCTGACCGGCGTGGTCCGGCTTTACACCGAATTCTATGCCCCCATCGACATGAAGCGCGGCGACAGTGCCTATTACGATGCCTCGATGGGGCACAATGTGATCAGCCTGTCGCCCGAGGATGCCACCATTCTTTGGGTGACGTCGCTGGCGTGATCGGTGAAACGGTCGGTCGGGTGCCCCGGTCCTTGCCGGATCAATACCCGATCCAGCCGCGCACCGCGCTGGCGCTGTCGGCGATGTCCATGCCGACGCCTTCGACCGTGTTGCAGCCCGCCAATGCCAAGACGGCCCCGATCATGGCAATCCACACAAGGCGTTTCATTCCTGATACCACCATACCTCGGGCAAGAAGCCCGTCCAGTCACCATATATTGGCAATTGGTCCGGAAAATGCAAGCCTTCCCACACCGCCAGCCGGGATTGTGGCGCATACCAGAACGGCACCGCGTAGCGCCCGGCCATGAGGACGCGGTCCAGTGCGCGTGCGGCGGCGGTAAAGATGTCGGGATCGTCGGTTTCCAGCAATGTATCGATCATCGCCTCGGCCGCGTCGGAATCCACCCCGGCCAGATTGCGCGATCCCGGTTGCGTCACCCCGTCGGACCCCCAATAGAGCATCTGTTCGTTGCCGGGGCTGAGTGACATCAGCCGCACGAAATGCGTCATGTCGAAATCATACGCATTGGTGCGTTCGACATATTGCGCCGGGTCGATCACGTTGATCCGGGCGCGAATACCCAGCGCCTCAAGCGCGCTGACATAGCTGCTGGCGATGGCCAGAACCTCGCCCGAGCCCTGGCGCAACAGGATGTCGAAGGCAAAGGCCGCGCCGCTGTCATCGCGCAGCACGCCCGCGTCGTCGGGCTCCCAGCCGGCCTCGCGCAGCAGGCGCAGCGCCTGGCGCAGGTTGCGCCGGTTGCTGCGCCCGTCGCTGACCGGCAGCGCGTAGCCGTCCAGCGCGCCGGGCGGCAGGTCGTCGGCGAAGGGTTCCAGCAGCCGGCGCACATGGCCTTCGGCCGCGCCAGGCCGCATGCCCAGCCGCGAATTGCCGAAATAGGATTCGATGCGCGGCTCATGCCCGCCATTGATCAGCGCATTGATCCGTTCGAAATCGAACGCCAGGATCAGCGCCTCGCGCACGCGCCAGTCGGCAAACAGCGCACGACGGGTGTTGAACACGAAGCCGTTCATCCCCGATGGTCGGCGATGGGGAATTTCCTCAAGACGGATACGACCGTCGCGCACGGCGGGAAAATCATAGGCGTCGGCCCAGCGGGCGGCATTGGATTCGCGCCAGACCGACACGTCGCCGGCCTTGAAGGCCTCGAACGCGACCGCGTTGTCGCCGAAATAGTCGTAGCGGATCTCTTCGAAATTGTGCTGACCGGCATAAAAGGGCAGGTCGCGCGCCCACCAGTCGGGATTGCGCCGGAAGCGGATGAAGCGACCGGGTTCGAACCGGTCCACGACATAGGGGCCAGAGCCGATCACCGGCTCAAGCGAGCTTTGGTCGAACGGACGCCCGCCCGCGTCGGTGTCGAACTGCGCGCGTTGCAGGATCGGGCGCAGGCCCAGGATCAGGGGCAGTTCGCGATCGGGCTCGGTAAAGGTAAAGCGGACGCTGCGCGGCCCCGTGGCCTCGGCCGAGTCGATCTTGCTCCAGGCGTTGCGGTAACGGGCGTGGCCCTCGGTGCCCAGGGTGCGCATCGACCACAGCACATCGTCGACCGTGACGGGTGATCCGTCGGAAAAGCGCGCCTCGTCGCGCAGGGTGAATTCCACGAAGGAACGCGAATCATCGGTCTCGACCGACTCGGCCAGAACACCATAAAGGGTGAAGGGTTCGTCATAGCTGCGCCCCATCAGGCTTTCGACCGTCAGCAGGTTGACCCCCCAAGGCGCGGTGCCAAGCCGGATATAGGGATTGAGCGAATCGAAACTGCCGACCTCGGCAAAAGTGATTCGCCCCCCCTGCGGCGCCTGCGGGTCGGCATTGGGCAGGGCCACGAAATCTGGTGGAAGCGCGGGCTCGCCATACATAGCTATGCCATGCATCCTCTGCCCAAAGGCCGGTGCCGACACGCAGCAAAGGCCCAGAACCGCGACGGCGACAATGCGGAACAGAGGATCGGCAAGGCGCATTTCGGCTCTCCTGGAACGGGTGGTCGCGGTCCCTTGGTGCTATCGCTTCAATGGAGGTTTTTCAAACTTTTAGCTTGGAACGTTGAGAAGGATTGGATATAAAGTAGGCACTGCTCGATAGGTTTCTTGCCTGTATGAAACCTGCCTCAACGACTGACGCCCGCCTTGTGCGGGCGTTTTTTTTTACTTTGGCGCGGGCTGGCCTTTGGCGGCGCACGGTTTATGCTGCGCCGCGACATTCCAGCAATGAGGGCACCATGAACGGTCAGTTTCTGCGCGGCAAGCACGCCATCGTCACCGGGTCCAATTCCGGCATCGGCCTGGGCATCGCCGAGGCGCTGGCCGGGGCCGGGGCCGAGGTGACGATCAACTCGTTCACCGATTCGGCCGAGGATCACGCGCTGGCCGCCAGCCTCAGCGAAAAGCATGGCGTGGGCGTGCGATATTTCCAGGCCGACATGTCCAGCCCCGACCAGTGCCGCGCGCTGATCGAACAGGCGCCGGGCTGCGATATCCTTGTCAACAATGCCGGCATCCAGCACGTCGCCCGGATCGAGGAATTTCCGCCCGACCGCTGGGACGCGATCATCGCGATCAACCTCAGTTCCGCCTTTCATACCACCGCCGCGGCGCTGCCTGCGATGTATGCGGCGGGCTGGGGCCGGGTGATCAACATCGCCTCGGCCCACGGGCTGACGGCCTCGCCCTACAAGGCGGCCTATGTGGCGGCCAAGCACGGCGTCATCGGGCTCAGCAAGACCACCGCGCTTGAGGCGGCGGGCAAGGGCATCACCTGCAACGCCATCTGCCCCGGTTACGTGCTGACCCCGATCGTGGAAAGCCAGATCCCCGACCAGATGAAAACCCACAACATGGACCGTGAAACGGTGATCAAGCAGATCATGCTGGCGCGCCAGCCCTCGGGCGCGTTCGCCACCACGGCGCAGGTGGGGGGCACGGCGCTGTTTCTGTGTTCGGACGCGGCCGAGCAGATCACCGGCACCACGATCAGCGTCGATGGCGGCTGGACCGCGCTTTAAGCGCGCTCACACCCATTTCGCCAGCGGCGGCAGGCTCATCAAGACGGCATTGGCGTCATGCCCGGTTTCCAGCCCGAACCGGGTGCCGCGGTCATAGACGAGGTTGTATTCGGCGTAGAGCCCGCGATGGACAAGCTGGCGATCCTTGTCCTCATCGGTCCAGGATTGGGCGCGGCGGCGTTCGACCAGGGGTTCGAAGGCCGGCAGAAACGCCTCGCCCACCGCGCGGGTGAAGGCGAAATCGGCCTCCCAGTCGCCGGTGTTCAGATCGTCGAAAAAGATTCCGCCGACGCCACGCGCCCGGCCGCGATGGGGGATGAAGAAATAGTCGTCCGCCCAGGCCTTGAAGCGATTGTAGTACCCGGCGTCATGGGCGTCGCAGGCGGCCCGCAACGCGGCGTGGAAATGATCGGTGTCGGCGGCATATTCGATACAGGGGTTCAGATCGGCCCCGCCGCCAAACCACCACGCGCCCGGCGTCCAGAACAGACGGGTGTTCATGTGCACCGCCGGGCAATGCGGGTTCTGCATATGCGCGACCAGGCTGATGCCTGAGGCCCAGAAGCGCGGATCCTCGGCCATGCCGGGCACGCCGCGCGCGGCCATCGCCTGCTGCGCGCGCTCGCCCAGCGTGCCGTGCACGGCAGAAATGTTCACCCCCACCTTTTCGAACACGCGCCCGCCGCGCATGACGCTCATCACGCCGCCACCGCCGCGCCCCTCGTCGCGCTGGGTGGGCGTGACGGCAAAACGGCCCGGCGGGCTGTCGGACAGCGGGCCGGCGTCATGGCTGATCTCCAGCGCCTCGAACGCGGTGACGATGCGGTCGCGCAGGGTGCGGAACCAGTCGGCGGCGCGGGTCTTGCGGTCGTCGAAATCGGTCTCGGTCATCAGATCTTCCGGATTGTCAGGGTCTTGGGTCAACGAAAGCGATCCACCAGCTTTTGCAGTGCGCTGCGGCCGTCGGGTGCGGGGGGCGGTTCCGGCGGGTCGGCGGACGGTTTGGGTTCCGTCGCAGGTTCGGCGGCTCGCGCGGTCTTTGCCCCGCCTTGCGGACCGGCGTTGCGCGCCGGTGCCGTGCGGTTGGCAACGGCATTGAGGAACCTGGCGCTGTCGCCCTGGGCCAGCGCCGCCGCGCCGTCGCTGATGCCGCGCATCAGGTCGTCCAGCCAGTCGCCATCGCTTTTGGCGAAATCGTGCAGCACATAGGCCGACACCAGTTCCTTGCGCCCCGGATGGCCGATCCCCAGCCGCACGCGGGCGAAATCGGCGCCGGCATGCGCGATGATCGAGCGCAGGCCGTTATGCCCGGCGTGACCGCCACCCTGCTTGACGCGGCACTTGCCGGGGGCAAGGTCCAGCTCGTCGTGAAAGACCGTGATGTCGCTGACGGCAAGCTTGTGATAGCGCATCGCCTCGCCCACCGCCTGGCCCGACAGGTTCATGAAGGTCTGCGGCTTGAGCAGCAAGATCTTTTCGCCGCCCAACCGGCCCTCGGTCACAAGCGCCTGAAACCGGGCCTTCCAGGGGCCAAAGCCGTGATCGTCGGCAATGCGCTCCAGTGCCATGAACCCGATGTTGTGCCGGTTCATGGCGTATTTCGCACCTGGATTGCCCAGGCCCACCCAAAGCCGCATCCTGCCTCCTTTCGTCTTGACCCGGCCCCTTCATGCCGCAATTCTGCGCCCCGCGCCAGATCGCCCGGCCCGCGCCCAGCCATCCACACGCCCCACCGATCCCAACAAAGGATATTCAGCATGTTTCTGACCATGAACCGGTTCAAGGTCAAACCCGGCCATGAGGCCGAATTCGAGGCCATCTGGCTGGGCCGCGACAGCCATCTGCCGCAGGTGCCCGGCTTCGTCTCGTTTCACCTGATGAAGGGGCCCGAGCGCGCGGATTATCGCCTCTATGCCTCGCACACGATGTGGGAAAGCGAGGACGCCTTCAAGGCCTGGACAACGTCCGAGGCATTTCGCGCCGCCCATCGCGGCGCCGGGGGTGCGGCGGATATCTACCTGGGCCCGCCCGAGCTGGAGACCTTTGATTCGCTTCAGTCGATCGGCGGCTGAGCGCATGAAAACGGGCGCGCGGTCGGCCCGCGCGCCCGAATCGGCAGTCCCGCAAGGGGGCGGATGCGCCGCAAGGGCGCGTCCGCTCACTCCTCCCCGGTCTGTTCCTCGACTTCGTCCTCGTCCTCGCCCTCTTCGGCTTCCGAGGCGCGCAGACCCGACGGGGCCGCGAGATTGGCCACCACGAAGTTGCGCGTCACCGTCGGCTTGGCGCCGGCGGGCAGGGCAATGTCGCTGATATGGACCACATCGCCGATCTCAAGCCCGCTCAGATCCACGGTGACCTTTTCGGGGATGTCGCCGGCGACCACGTTCAACTCGACCTCGGGGCGCACCACCGTCAGCGTGCCGCCACGCTTGAGGCCGGGGGCCGCGGCGTGGTTGATGAATTCGACATGAATGAACAGGTTGATGCGCGAGGTGCGGCGCAGGCGCATCAGGTCGACATGCGTGGGCAGGTCGCGGACCACGTCGCGCTGGACGCCGCGGCAGATCACGCGCACGTCGTCTTGCCCCTCGACCTTGAGGTTCCACAGCCTCGACAGGAAGCGGCCCTCTTTCAGTTTCTTGAGCAGTTCGTTGTAGTTGAAGTTCAGTGCCAGCGGTTCCACACCGCCACCATAAACCACGCCAGGTACCTTGCCGTTGCGACGGGCGAGACGGGCGGCCCCCTTGCCTGTCCCCGTGCGTACCTCGGCGATCAGATCAGGGATCTCACCAGCCATATCGGATACTCCAGTTTTCCAAAGTGACGCGTGCCCCTCCAAGGGTGGATGCACGCATGCCGGGGCCAATAGAGCAGTTTGGCGCGGTTGAAAAGGGGCAAGCGACGCAAAGGGGCGCTGCCCCTCTTGGCCTGCGGCCAATTCACCCCGGCGTATTTCGGGCAAGATGAAGGGCGGGTGCCGGACCCTTGATCAGCGGGTCAGACATCCACATCCTCGACAAAGCGCGCGTTCTCCTGGATGTACTGAAAGCGCAGCTCGGGCTTCTTGCCCATCAGCCGTTCGACCAGATCGCCGGTCTCGCCGGGGATGTCGTCGTCGATCGAGACCCGGATCAGCTTGCGCGTGGCCGGGTTCATCGTGGTGTCCTTGAGGTCCTTGGCATCCATCTCGCCCAGCCCCTTGAACCGCGAGACATCGATCTTGCCGCGCCCGCCAAGACCCTTTTGCAGCCATTCGTCCTTTTCGATCTCGCTCAGCGCATAGTGGCGATGCGCGCCCTGCGTGAGGCGAAAAAGCGGCGGACAGGCCAGATAAAGGTGGCCCGTGTCGATCAGGGGGCGCATCTGGGTGTAGAAAAAGGTCATCAGAAGCGCGGCGATATGGGCGCCGTCGACATCGGCATCGGTCATGATGATGATCTTGTCATAGCGCAGATCGTCGAGGCGGAACCTGGTGCCCATGCCCACGCCGAGCGCCTGGCACAGGTCGTGGATCTCGGCGTTCTGACCCAGCTTGCCCGAGGCCGCGCCCAGGACGTTCAGGATCTTGCCGCGCAGGGGCAGCAGCGCCTGGGTCTTGCGGTCGCGCGCCATCTTGGCCGATCCGCCGGCCGAATCGCCCTCGACGATGAACAGCTCGGTCCCTTCGCGGCTGCTGGCGGTACAATCGACCAGCTTTCCCGGCAGGCGCAGCTTCTTGGTGGCCGACTTGCGCGCGGTTTCCTTTTCCTGGCGCCGGCGAAGACGCTCTTCCGAGCGCAGCACCAGGTAGTCCAGGATGGCGCCCGCCGATTTCGTGTCGGCCGCCAGCCAGTTGTCGAAATGGTCGCGCACCGCGCCCTCGACCAGGCGCGCGGCCTCGGTCGTGGCCAGCCGGTCCTTGGTCTGGCCCACGAATTCCGGGTCGCGGATGAAGCACGACACCAGCGCGCAGCCGCCGGCCACCATGTCCTCGCGGGTGATCTGCTGCGCCTTGCGGTTGCCGGCCAGTTCGCCATAGGCGCGAATGCCCTTCAAGATCGCGGCCCAGAACCCGGCCTCGTGGGTGCCGCCCTCGGGGGTGGGGACGGTGTTGCAATAGCTTTGCACGAATCCGTCGCGCGCGGGGGTCCAGTTGATCGCCCATTCGACCGAGCCGGGCACGCCGAATTTCTCCTGAAAGCCGACCTTGCCGGCAAAGGGGCGATCGGCATAGGTCGCATCCCGGCCCAGTTGCTCGCCCAGGTAGTCGGCCAGCCCGCCGGGAAAGTGGAACACGGCCTCCATCGGCGTGTCGTCATCCGCGATCGCGGATTTCCAGCGGATCTCGACGCCCGAGAACAGATAGGCTTTCGATCGCGCCATCTTGAGCAGCCGCGCCGGGCGGAACCGGTGGTGGCCAAAGATCTCGGCGTCGGCATGGAAGGTGACCGAGGTGCCGCGGCGGTTGGGGGCGGGGCCGACCTTTTGCACCGGGCCCTGCGGCACCCCGCGCGAGAATTCCTGGGCATAAAGCTCGCGGTTGCGCGCCACCTCGACACGCATGTGATCCGCGAGCGCGTTCACGACCGAGGCGCCGACCCCGTGCAGCCCGCCCGAGGTCTGATAGGCCTTGCCCGAGAACTTCCCCCCCGAATGCAGGGTGCACAAGATGACCTCGAGCGCGGACTTGTCGGGGAATTTCGGATGCGGGTCGATCGGGATGCCGCGCCCGTTGTCGCGGATGGTGACGGCGTGATCGGCGTGCAGTTCGATCTCGATTCGCGTCGCATGGCCGGCCACGGCCTCGTCCATGGCGTTGTCCAGAACCTCGGCGACCAGATGGTGCAGCGCGCGCTCGTCGGTGCCGCCGATATACATGCCCGGTCGCTTGCGCACCGGCTCCAGCCCCTCCAGCACCTCGATGCTTGAGGCGTCATAGGTTTCTGGGCTGCCGGAAAGAAGGTCGTTGGCCATGCGTGTCTCGTATGTCGGGGGTCGGTCCGGCAATAGACCATTCACGCGGCGCCGGTGCAAGCCTGCGCGGTGCTCAGGGTTGGCGCGGCTCGTGGCGGGCAAGCTGGGCGCGCAGGACCAGCCCCACCAGCAGGGCCAGCGCCACCAGCCCATAGGCCATGCGCAGCCCGGCCAGCTGCGCGGTCAGGCCCAGAACCGGCGGGCCCAGGAAAAAGCCCAGATAGCCCAGCATCGTGGCTCGCGCGATGGCGTGGCTGCGCAATCCCGGCGGCGCCAGGCGCCCGGCCACGGCCAGCGCCGTCGGCACCACGACCGAGGCGCCGAACCCCAGCACCATGAAACCGGCATAGGCCATGATGACGCCATTCGCGGCCACGACCAGAGCCGCGCCCAGCCCCGCCACGATCAGGCCGCCCCGCATCAGCGCCTGATCGCTGACGCGGGCGGCCACCAGTTGCCCGGCCAGCCGGCCGATTCCCATGGTCAGCCCCAAAAGCGCGGGTCCGGCCGAACCCGCGCCGGTACCCCCGCCCAGATCGCGCTCGATATAAAGCGCCGACCAGGCCTCGGCGGCATTCTCGGTCAGGAACCCCACCAGGATCAGGCAGCCCGCAAGCCAGGGGGCCGCGCCCAGCCGGATCGGCCCGTGCGCTGCCTTGCCGCGGCCGAACCCGTCGATCCGGCCATCGCGCTCGATGCTGGCCAGTGCCAGCAGAAAGACCACCAGCGCAACCATGCCCAGGATCGCCGCCGCCGACAGCCCGGCGGCACGGGCCACACCGGTCAGGGCCGCGGCCCCGGCATAGGCAAAGGAATAGATCGCGTGATTGAGGTTCATCAGCGACACGCTGCGCTCGGCCTCGATCGTGCTCAGCCGCGCGTTCATCCACACATCGACCGCGCCGCTGGCGCCGCCCATGATCAGCATCGCCCCGATGAACAGAAGCGGCGTGGCGGCCTGGGCGGGCAGGGCCACGCCCAGCGCCATCGCCGCCGTGCCCAGCGGCACCGCGCCGCGCCCCAGCCAACCGCCCAGATAGGGTGCCAGCGCCATCATCGCGATCGCCATGACCGAGCCAAAAAGCAACAACTGCCCCAGCCGTCCGTCATCGACATCCAGCGCGGCCTTGATGTCGGGCATGGTGGCCATGAACGCGCCCCAGACCGCGCCGATGGCGACGAATGCGGCCATCGGCCCGCGCGAGGCGGCGAACTGGGTCAGGATCAGGGGCATCGTGTCGGCCGCTCTCGATTGTGCCGCACAGACAAATCACGCCGTCCAGCCCCCCGCAAGTCCCCGACCCGTTGCAATCGGTTCCCGACCGATGCTTCAGCTTGCCGGAAATACGCCCGGGGGCGGCCGCAGGCCGGCGGGGGCAGGCAGCCCCCGAGCGGGCCGAGCCCCCTCGATGGGGGCGAGGCCCGCGCCCCCCGTTTCCTCTTTTCTTTGCCGAGACATCCACTAGGCTCGCGGCATGCGCGCGTTGCTTTTGACCCTGATGCTGTTGTCCGCCTGCGGCCGCCCGCTGGCCGAGAACGAGCGCGCGCTGGCGCAGGGGCTTTATGGCGACAGCCTCGACCCGGCGCCCGTGCGCCTGGTCGAGAACGGGTTGATCGGCCTTGTCACCCGCGAATACCCCGCCCGCCCGCGCACCACCTGCCGCGAACGCATCCTGCCGCCGTCCAAGGCCGAAACCTTCACCACGCGCGCGGCCGGGATCGTCTTGTGGAGCCATATTCACATCCGTCCCGACCTGATGCAGCCCGATTACGCGCGCGCCGTCGACGGGACGATGGACCTGGGCGCGGCGATGTTCCTGGCGCATGAGTTGACGCATGTCTGGCAATGGCAGAACCGCGCCCTGACGCGCTATTCGCCGCTGCGCGGCGGCGGCGAGCATCTGGGCGGGGGCGATCCCTATCTGTTCGACCCGGCTGCCGATGACCGCGCCTTTCTGGAATTCGGCTATGAACAACAGGCCAGCCTGGTCGAGGAATATGTCTGTTGCCAGGCGCTCGACCCGCAAGGCGCGCGCACCGCGCGCCTGCGCGCACTTCTGGCGCAGGTCATGCCAAAACCGGCCCTGTCCCTGCCCGACGACATTCGCCTGCCCTGGCCGCAGGCCCGGCGGCGCGGGATCTGCGCCTGATTTCAGCGCCAGTGCAGCGGCCCGCGCTTGTGCGGAAAGGCCAGGTTGGTGCTGATGCGCCGACAATAGCCGGCCTGGTCCAGCAGCCGCAGGCCGGTATCGGCACCCGGCGCGGCCCCGCCGCGGGTGACGGCGAACACCGCGCCGGTCAGTTGGGCCGGCCCGCTGTCCCACCAGGGATAGGGCGCGTCGCACGCGCGCAGCCGCGCCGCGATCCGATCCAGCGCATTGGCAAGAACCGGGTATCCGGGTTCGGCCGCCAGAAAGTTGTTGGCCACCGTGCCATGCCCGCATTCCAGGCACAGAACGGCGCGCGCGCCCTCCAGCCAGTCGTCGATCGCTGCGCGGGGGTATTCGTCGACATCCGCATAGATCCCGCCCTCGGTCACGATCCACGCGATGCGGAACAGATCGGCGCGGGTTGCGGGCAGGGTCTGGCGCGCGAACAGATCCACCAGCCCCGGATGGTGACGCGCCAGCCAGGCCCGCGCCGTATCGGCATCGAACAGTTGCAGCGCATGGCCGGGCATCAGGCGCCGCCAGGCCGCGACGCTGCGGTTGACCGCGCCTGAGGCCGGGCCGTCCCAGTAAAGCGCGATCCGGCGGGGGATGGCGGCATCCGAAACCGGCACGAAGGCGGGGGGATCGCGCGCCAGCAGGCAGGCCGACAAGCCCGGCGAGTCGGCGATCCGCGCGGCCCCCATACGGGCCACGATCACGTCCACCGGCTGGCGGGCGAACCCCGGCGGCCAGCCGTGGGTGGTCCGCGCGGCGTCGCGCACCAGTCGGTCGCGCAGATCGTCGGGCGGGGGTGTCCCGGTCTGGTCGGTCTTGAGCCTGCCAAATGTGGCCAGCGCGTCCTCGGCCCGGTCGAAATCGCCGCGCAGGAACGCCGCGCGCGCCAGCGCCAGCCACAGCCCCATCCGCTGCGGCGCCAGCCGTTGCACGCTTTCCAACGCGCGGTCTGCCGCATCCGGGTCAAAGCGCCACAGCGCGATCTCGGCCCGGAGGAGCGCCAGATCCACGCGGGTGGGCGCGGGCGGTGTCAGGGCCTCGGCCGCGTCCAGCGCGGCCCCGGCCCGATCCGGCGCGCCTTGCAGCAACTGGCAGTCGGCCAGTGCCAGCAGGCGGCGCGCGCGGGGGTTGGCGCCCTCGGTGCGCTGGAGCTCGGCTTCCAGTTGCGCGGCCGCCGCGTCATGCAGTCCCAGCCGGTTCAGGGCGGGGGCCGCGCCCGGCAGGCCGGGCAGTGCGCGCGCAAGCGCCGACCAGTCGTCGCACAGGCTGCGGCAGGTCAGCCATAACCCGCGCAACGCCTCCGCGCGCGCATGCAGCCGAAGCGCGGCGTCGGCATGGGCGCGGGCCTTGCGGTGCAGGCTGTCGGGGTCGGTCGCAAGGCGCGCCTGTCCCAGCAGGATTCGCAGCCAATGGGCGTGGTCGCGCGCGTCCCAGTGCCAGGGATCGGCCGTCAGGCCGGGGGACAGCAGCGACAGCGCGGTGTCGGGGTCGTCGCAGGCCAGCGCCAGCCGGATCGCGGCATCGCGCGTCGCGTCCGGGCCGTGATGGGTGCGTGCCTGGTCCAGCAGGGCGCGCGCGCGGGCGAAATCGCGCTCTTGCAACAGCAGGTCGAAGGCGCGGTGCCACAGCTCGGTCAGTGCCAGCGGCGCGGCATCGACATGGGCGGCCAGCCCCGCGGCCCCGTCGCGCGCATGCACGGCCTGAAGGGTCAGGCGCCGGTGCAGGCCGGGCCATTGGCGCAGCCGGGCAAGATCGGCCTCGGCCGCGCCCGTGTCGCCGTCCAGAAGCGCCAGCTCGGCCCGGCAGGCCAGATCGGCGGCGGCGGTTGGCGTGCGCATGTCGATCTCGGCCAGCGCGTCGCGCGCCGCGCTTGCGCGGCCCGCGCGCCAATAGGCCCAGGCGGCGGCGGCACGTCGGCGGTTTTGCGCGGCGCAGCGCGCGCGCAGCCGCGCCAGCGCCTCGTCGGTCGGGTCGGCCTCGGCCGCGACCAGCGCCAGGTCGATCGACCAGGGCCATCGCGCCAGCGCGGGGGCGAGCGCCGGCTCAATCGGCAGGCCGCAGCGCGCCAGCAGCCGCAGCGCCGTCAGGACCGGCTCGTAACCTTGTTCAGGCAACCGCGCGGCCAGGGTCCGCGCCGGGTCGGCGGGGTCGGCCAGCGGGGCCTGCCACAATGTCTTTTGCAGCCCCGCCAGCAGATCCATCCTAACCCTCAAGCAGTTCAGCGCCTTCGGAAAACGTCATTCCAAAGGCATCCGCGACCGCATCGCGTGTGCGCCAGGTATAGCCATGCAAAAACAGCAGCACCGATCGGTCGATGGCGAAGGGTGCGCTTTCCCAGACGCGGCGCTGCATCAGCCCGTCGAGCCGCGCGCGCTGGTTCGCGTCCATCCGCGCCGGATCGAGCTCCAGATAGGCCATGACGCGCGCGACGCTGGCCGCGCGGTCATTGTGAAAATCCTCGTAGTTCAGAACCAGGATGTCGTCGTAATGCCGGTTCCAGTTCGTCCAGTTGCGCACGAAACCGCCATGGGGGTCCAGGCGGGCCTTCTTGATCAGCTCGAAAAAGGTGTCGTCCAGCCGCAAGGGCTGATCGTGTTCGCGCCCGAAACGCCACAGCATGTGCATCTTCAGCGCCGACACCGCCCGTGCCAGCGGATCGCGCAGGATATAGATGACCTTGGCGGTGGGGTTCAGCGCCTTGCACTCGGCGATCTTGTGGTCGGGCAGAAAGGCGTATTCGGGCGTGAAATCCATCGCGCGGCGTTCGGGCTGGGGCGGTGCCATGAGGTTGCGATACCAGTCGATGCCGCGATGGTGGTTCCAGTCCCAGAAATGTGCCTCCTTGTCGGTCGAGGTGACGGGCGCGGAATTGGGAAAGGAATAGGTGTCGGGGTGGCAGGCCAGCACCGAATGCAGCCAGCTGGTCGAACCTTTCTGACAGCCGATGCACAGGATGTCGGTGATATTGGTGCGCTGGGTCATGGGCGGCTGTCTCATGCGTCGGTGGGTTCGGCGGGCGCGACGAATTGTGCGGGATCGGGGCGTTCGAACCGCAGGCCGGTTTCGGCCGCAATCTCTTCGCGCTCGCGCCACAGCATCCCGTCCAGAAAGTGCAGGCAATCGGCGTCCAGCGCATAGTCGGGCGCGTGCCAGACGGTGCGATGCAGGCGCGCGGCGTGATCGGGCTGGACCACCAGCGGCGCGGCGGGCAGGTTGCAGGCGTCCAGCACGCGCGCCAGCCCGGCGGGGGGGTCGGCGGCGAGTTGCGCGAATTCCAGCACCAGCAGATCGGGGTAATGGCGCCGCCAGCGCCGCAGGTTCCCGGCATAATCGCCGTGGCGCTGGATGCGCGCGGCCTGCACGCGATCCAGGAATTCCCGGCCAAAGCCGATCCGCAGGGCGTCTGCCGGGGCGCCGTTCGATGCCCACATCGTATGCATGCGGATGGCCGAGACCGCCCGCGCCAGCGGTTCGCGCAAGATGTAGATCACGCAAGCGCCGGGGTTCAGCGCCTTGCATTCGGCGATCTGGTCATCGTTCAGAAGGGCATAATCGGGCGTGAAATCCAGCGATTTCAGGCCGGGGTCGTCGGGTGGTGTCATCAGGACGCGATACCAGTCGCGCCCGCGATGGTGGTTCCAGTCCCAGAAATGCGCCTCTTTTCGGGTCGATGTGACCGGGTCGAAATCGGGGAATGCCCAGGTTTGCGGATGGTGGCTGATCACCTGGTGCAGCCAACTGGTCATCGCACGCTGCGCGCCGATGCACAGGATGTCGGCGTAATTCTCGCGCCTCATGCGGGGCCGGACCCGGCCAGCGACTGGCGCAGCGCATCCAGATCGGCGGGGATGGACCCGCGCGCGGCAAAGGCGTCGATATGCGCAAGCGCCACGCCGGTTTCGCCCGCGGCCTGTGCCGCCGCGATCGCCTTGCGTCGGCGAAACGGGTTGTCGCCGGCCCGGATCGCGGCCTCGAAACAGGCCAGCGCGCGGTCGGGCGCCTGATCGCGCAGAAACAGATCGCCCAGCAGCCGCAGGGCAAACCCCGTGGCCTCGTCGTTGTCTTCGCTGAAACCGGGGGTGTCCACGCGCGCGATCACGCGCGGCGCCAGCGTTTCGCAAAGGCTGCGGGCGCGGGCCAGCATGTTGTAGTCCAGCAGCAGCTTCAGCGCCCCGGTCGTGTCGCCATAGTGGCGCACCGCGCGCTCGGCATCCTCGGCCAAGCGTTCCTCATAGCTGGCGATGGTCAGGTCGGCGACCATGCGGACGCGGCAGAATTCAAGGCACTGGAACAGCAAGAGACGGCTGGCCGGGTCACGCATCGACGGATAGTCGCCGGGCCGCGCGAACCGAAAATCGTGGTGCAGGGCGGGCGTCTGTTCGAACCGGGCGACGGCCTGCCACAGCCGTTCAGGATCGGGGCAGGCCTTGGGCAGGAACACCTCAAGCCGGCGGTCGCCGCCCGGCGCGTCATGGACGGTTGCGATGCATTCGAACTGCACCCGTCGCTGGCCCGTGTCCTCGATGCGGCGGAAAAGATCGATCCCGCGGTCGCCGGCAAGGGCAAGCTCGGTCGGATCGTTTTCGAACATGGCGCCACCCTCTACAATCGGCTGATGACAAGGTCGCGGCAGCAGAACCGGAAATTGAGCGCCTGACGCGGCAGGATGATGGACAGTTTGGGGCTTTCGCCGCGGCTCAGCATCGCGGGGGTGAGGTCGCGCGTCACCCGCAGCGGCGCATGCGCCTGGCAGGAATGGACATGCGTGTCCAGAAACTTGTGCTGGCGCCGGCCAAGGCCTTCGCGCTCGATGATCGACAGCGCGGTTTCGAACAGATAGCCGGTGTCGGCCTCGATCTCGAACTGGCAGCGCAGGCCGTGGCCCGGCCCGGCCAGCCCGTCGAGCGCGATTTCCAGCGCGCTCCAGTCGCGGGTCTGGGGCAGTTGCACGATCAGGCGCCGCGCGGCCTTTGAGACATGCAACAGCCGCCCCGGCAGGTCAAAGGGCTGTGACAGTTCCAGCCGTTCGGCAAACGGATGGCCGGGCGCGACCGGGTGGGCGATGTCCTGTTCGCCCATCCGGTCCCACAGCGACCACAGGCAGGTTTCGGGATCGGCGTCCAGCGCGGCGGTTTCCGGCGCGGCATGGGCCAGCCGCCCCTCCAGCCGGTCCAGCCGCTGATGCAGGCGCCCGGCCTCGCCGTCAAGCTTGTGCCACAGCGCGCTGGTCTCATCGTTGACCTCGCGCAGGACGGTGGTGGCGATGGCGCGCAGGCGGGTGTCGTGCGCGGTCCGGTCGGCATCGGTGCCCGGCGGTGAATGCACCGGAACGCGCGCCAGGTCGGAAAACAGGCGCCAGTCGTAGGACGGGTTGTCGATGGTGTTCATCTCGACCCGCCGGGCGCGATCGTCGCGCCGCGACACGCGCCGGTGATGAAACGCCAGCGGCCGGTCCAGCATGGCAACGCGCCAGTGCTGCAAGAACCGGGTCATGAAGGCGCGATCCTCCATGACGTTGAAATCCTCGGGGAAGCCGCCCACCGCGCGCGCGGCCTCGCGTCGCAGCATCCATTGCACCGGATAGACATCCTGCCGATAGCAGGCATAGGCGATGGGGTTCAGAAAGAAGTCGTCGCGCTTGAAGGAATTGGGCAGCCCGTCCTCGCCCAGCGTGACGATGGTGGGTTTGCCGTTCAGCTCGATGACATCCTCGCGAATCGCGGTCAGCCCGCACATGACCCCGCCCAGATCGGGGACAAGGGGCGCGGTGCGCGCGTGAAAGGCCACCAGATCGCGCAGGAAATCCGGGCTCCAGGTGTCGTCGTCGTCCAGGCAGGTGACGAATTCGGTATCCAGCCGCTCCATCCCCAGGTTGAACGCGGCCGAGCGCCCGATCGACTGCGCCAGGTGTTCGACGACCAGCGCCCCGTCCGGAAAGGCGCGCACCGATGCGACATCCGCGATCGCGGCCTCCAGCGTGTCGCGCGCGCCGCCATCGTTGATCAGGGCGATGCGCCAGTGCGGCCACGACTGGGCCAGAACGCTGGCGAGCGCGCGGCGCACGAACAGGGGCCGGTCGCGGGTGCGGATCACGATTCCCACCTGCACCGCGCCCTCACCGGCACTCATGGTTTGCGCCTGCATCTGCTGCTCCTGTGGACACGCGCCAAGACGGCTTGCCGCCCGTGCCCAAGGGTTAGACGAAACGCGCCCGACGGTCTATCCTTATCGCCGGGCACGGATGTTGGGCGGCGCGGTGCGGTTGCGCTTGACTTTCGGGCGGCGATTTTCCATAGAGCGGCCTTCAGGCCCTGTCCGGTTCGGCGCGGGGTTTGTGTTTTTCATCCATCACCCCGTCTGATCGGGGTGCGCAGCCCGAAGGCGGAGCGATCCGGCAACACCCGCAAGGGGGCCACAGGGCGCGGCAACGAAGAAGGAAACAGGCCGATGTTTGCGGTCCTCAAGACCGGTGGCAAGCAATACCGGGTGCAGTCGGGTGACGTGCTGCGCGTGGAACGTCTTGCTGCCGAAGCTGGCGACAAGGTCCAGTTCAACGATATTCTGATGCTGGGTGGTGATGCCCCGGTCGTCGGTGCGCCGCTGGTCGCGGGTGCCGCCGTTCAGGCCGAGGTGATCGACCAGATCAAGGGCGAGAAGGTCATCCACTACGTCAAGCGCCGCCGCAAGCACAGCTCGCAGCGCACCAAGGGCCACCGCCAGAAGCTGACGCTCGTGCGCGTGACCGACATTCTGGCCTCGGGCGGCGATGCGACCGGCGTCAAGGCGGCGATCGGCTCGGGCGCGGCCCCGAAGGTCAACGGCGCTGGCGCTGCTTCGGCTGCTGCCGCCCCGGCGGCTGCTGCTTCGGCAGGCGCTGACGATCTGACCGCCATCACCGGTGTCGGCCCCGCCGCCGCCAAGAAACTGAACGAAGCCGGGATCACCACCTTTGCGCAGCTTGCTGCCGTCGATCCTGAGACCTTCGAGGGCGCCAAGGTGAAGCCCGAGTGGGTCGAACAGGCCAAAACGCTGTCCTAAGGACAAGGAGAGACACTCATGGCACACAAGAAAGCAGGCGGTTCCTCGCGCAACGGACGCGATTCGGCCGGCCGTCGCCTCGGCGTGAAGATCTATGGTGGCCAGGCCGTCAACGCGGGCAACATCATCGTGCGCCAGCGCGGCACCAAGCACTGGCCAGGCGAAGGCGTGGGCATGGGGCGCGATCACACGCTGTTCGCGCTGACCGATGGCCGCGTGACCTTTACCAAGGGCCTCAAGGGCCGCAGCTTCGTATCGATTATTCCCCAGACCGAGGCCGCCGAATAAAGCAAAAGATTTACAGTCTTGCGCTAGTTCGGAGGGGCCGGTCAGCAGACCGGCCCCGGTTCGTTTCGGCGGTTGCCGCGCCACCGCCCCGAACCGGAAAACCAACCGACCCCGCCCCGCCCTGCGCCGGGCGCCATTGACCAGGACGAGCCTTTCCCATGAATCTTTCCTTTTCTGCCGCCCAGGCCGTTCCGGCCGCCATGACCGCTGGCAACCGGGAGCAGCCGGTCATTCACGCCCCGCGCCTGACCCTGCGGCCGCTGCGCCGGCAGGATCGCGACCAGTTGCAGCTGTTCACCAGCGATCGCCGCCTGGCCGAGGGGACGCGCTCGATCCCGCATCCGCTGCCTGCCGATGCCGCCGCATCCTTCATCGAGGCCGCGCGCGCCCCGGACCGCGAGGAAGATGTCTGGGCGCTCGATGGCTCATTGCGCGGCTCGGCCACGTTGATGGGGGTGATCTCGCTCAAGGCGCTGGACCGGGGGCAAAGCCAGATCGGCTATTGGGTGGCGCCGGCGTTCTGGAATACCGGCCTCGCCTCGGAGGCCGTGCGCGCCCTGATCGAGGCCAATCCCCATGCCAGCCGCACCCTGTTCGCCGAGGTGTTTCAGGACAACCCGGTGTCGGCCCGCATCCTGACCAATGCCGGGTTCGAATACATCGGCGATGCCGAGGCCATGTCGCTGGCGCGCGGGCAGGCGGTGCCGACCTGGACCTATCTGCGCCGGATGGACTGACGCGCAGACCGCGCGGGTTGCCAGCAGCGGCGTGCGCCCGTGGCGCGCGCCCTCTTGATCTGTGGCGCATCCGCGACTATCGCCTGAAGCGTATAACCGAAAGCTGCAACGATGAAATTCCTCGACCTTGCCAAGATCCAGATCCGCTCGGGCAGCGGGGGCGACGGTTGCGTCAGTTTCCGGCGCGAGAAATTCATCGAATTCGGCGGGCCCGATGGCGGCGACGGTGGCCGGGGCGGTGATGTCTGGGCCGAATGCGTGCCGGCGCTGAACACGCTGATCGACTTTCGCTATCGGCAACATTTCCTGGCCCAGAACGGACGCCCCGGCATGGGCCGCCAGCGCACCGGCAAGGATGGCGAGGATGTCGTGCTCAAGGTGCCGGCAGGCACCGAGATCCTGGAAGAGGATCAGGAAACCGTGGTTGCCGACCTGACCGAGGTCGGCCAGCGCGTACTTCTGGCCAAGGGCGGCAACGGCGGCTGGGGCAACGCACGGTTCAAGACCGCGACGAACCAGGCGCCGCGGCGCGCCAATCCCGGCCAGGACGGGGTCGAGCGGGTTCTGTGGCTGCGGCTGAAGCTGATCGCCGATGCCGGGCTTGCGGGGCTGCCCAACGCAGGCAAATCGACCTTTCTGGCCGCGACCTCGAATGCCCGGCCCAAGATCGCCGATTACCCCTTCACCACGCTGCACCCCAATCTGGGCGTGGTCGGCGTCGATGGGCGCGAGTTCGTTCTGGCCGATATTCCCGGCCTGATTGAAGGCGCCAGCGAAGGGCGCGGACTGGGCGACCAGTTCCTGGGCCATATCGAGCGCTGCGCGGTGCTGCTGCATCTGGTCGATGGCACCTCCGAGGACGTGGCGCAGGATTTCGCGGTGATCGACCGCGAGTTGGCGCTCTATTCGCCGACGGTCCACGACAAGCCGCGCATCGTCGGGCTGAACAAGATCGACGCTCTGGACGCTGAAACCCTGGCCGAACGGCGCGCATCGCTGGAAGAGGCGGCGGGGCGGCGGGTCTATGCGTTGTCGGCGGCAACCGGCGACGGTGTGGTTGCCGTGCTGCGCGCGCTGATGAGCGAGATCGACGCCCGGCGGCAGGCCGACGAACCCGAGGATTCGGCGTCGTGGCGGCCCTGAGCCCCCAGCAAACCGGCGCGCTGTCGCTGGCCCAGGCGCGCAGGCTGGTGGTCAAGATCGGCTCGGCGCTCTTGGTGGACAGCGACACCGGGCAGTTGCGCGCGGACTGGCTGGCGGCGCTGGCCGAGGACATCGCCGCCGCCAGGGCGCGCGGCAGCGATGTGGTGCTGGTCTCGTCGGGGGCGATCGCGCTGGGACGCCGGGTTCTGAGCCTGCCCACCGGCGCGCTGGCGCTGGAACAGAGCCAGGCGGCGGCCGCGGTCGGGCAAAGCCAGCTGGCGCGCGCCTATCAAGAGGCGCTGGCACCGCATGGCATCACCACCGCGCAGGTGCTTGTGACGCTGGAAGATACCGCCGACCGCCGGCGCTATCTGAACATTCGCGCAACGCTGGAAACCCTGCTGGGGCTGGGCGTCGTGCCGATCGTCAACGAAAACGACACCGTCGCCACCGACGAGATCCGCTATGGCGACAACGACCGGCTGGGCGCGCAGGTGGCGATCACGATCGGCGCCGATCAGCTGGCGCTTCTGTCGGATGTGGACGGGCTTTACACCGCCAATCCGTTTAACGATCCGTCCGCGCGCAGGCTGGCGTTCGTGGCGCAGGTGACACCCGAAATCGAGGCGATGGCCGGCGATCCGGTCTCGGGCCTGTCCAAGGGCGGCATGCGCACCAAGATCATGGCCGCGCGCACCGCCACCGCCGGCGGCTGCGCCATGGTGATCGCGCAGGGCAGCGCGATGCGCCCGCTTTCCGCCATCGAGGCGGGGGCGCCCTGCACCTGGTTCGCGCCCCAGGGCGACCCGCAGGCCGCGCGCAAACGCTGGATCGCGGCGATGAAGCCGCGCGGCACGTTGCGCGTCGATGCCGGTGCGGCGGCGGCGCTGCGCGGCGGCAAGTCGTTGCTGCCCGCCGGGGTGATCGGGGTCGAGGGCAGTTTCGGGCGCGGCGAGCCGGTGGCGCTGGCCGGGCCGGATGGCGCGGTTCTGGGTCTGGGGCTGACACGCTATACCGCGCGCGAGGCCCGCGCGATTCAGGGACGGCAGTCATCCGAGATCGCGGCGGTGCTGGGCTATCCGGGCCGCGCCGCGCTGATCCATCGCGATGACATGGTGACGTGACGGGGCAGGGGGCGTTGCCCCCTCTTGGCCTGACGGCCAATTCACCCCCAGCGTATTTGAGGCAAGATGAAGGAGGGGCCGATGGGCACGGAGGATATCGCAACGCTGATGGCCGGGATCGGCGCGCGCGCGCGCGCGGCGGCGGCCGAGCTGGCCATTGCCCCCGCCGAGCAGCGCCGCACCGCGCTGGAGGCGGCGGCGCGCGCCGTGCGTGAGTCTGACGCGGCGATTCTGGAGGCGAATGCGCGAGATCTGGAGCAGGGCCACGACAAGGGGCTGAGTGGTGCGATGTTGGACCGGCTGATGCTGGACCGCGGCCGGATCGCGGCGATCGCGTCGGGGCTTGAAGCCGTGGCCGCGCAGGACGATCCGGTCGGCGCGGTCATGGCCGAGTGGCAACGCCCCTCGGGCCTGACGATCCGGCGGGTGCGCACGCCGCTGGGCGTGATCGGGGTAATCTATGAAAGCCGTCCGAACGTCACCGCCGATGCCGGGGCGCTGTGCCTGAAATCGGGCAACGCGGTGATCTTGCGGGGCGGATCGGAAAGCTTTCAGTCCTCGCGCGCGATTCATGCCGCCCTGGTGCAGGGTCTGGAGGCCGCCGGTCTGCCCCCCGAGGCCATCCAGCTGGTGCCCACCCGCGATCGCGGCGCGGTGTCCGAGATGTTGCGCATGGTCGCGCATATCGACGTGATCGTGCCGCGCGGCGGCAAGGGGCTGGTCGGGCTGGTTCAGGCCGAGGCGCGGGTGCCGGTCTTCGCGCATCTGGAGGGGATCTGCCACATCTACCTGGACCGTGCCGCCGACCCCGACAAGGCGCGGCGCGTGGTTCTCAATGCCAAGACCCGGCGCACCGGCATCTGCGGGGCCGCCGAATGCCTGCTGATCCACAAGGATCTGGTCGCGGGGTTGGGGGCGCAGGTCGTCGCCGATCTGATCGCCGCCGGGGTCGAGGTGCGCGCGGGCGCGGGGCTGGATCATCTGCCCGGCGTGGTGCGCGCCGCACCCGAGGATTTCGGGCGCGAGTTCCTGGACATGATAATCGCCGCCGCCGTGGTCGAGGATGTCGACGGCGCGATCGCGCATATCGGGCGCTTCGGATCCAGTCATACCGAAAGCATCCTGACCGAGGATGCGGCCACCGCGCAGCGGTTTCTGGACCGCGTCGACAGCGCGATCGTGATGCACAATGCCTCGACCCAGTTCGCGGACGGCGGCGAGTTCGGCATGGGGGCCGAAATCGGCATCGCGACCGGAAAACTGCATGCGCGCGGCCCCGTCGGGGCCGAGCAACTGACCAGTTTCAAATATCAGGTCACGGGCGACGGTACGGTGCGCAGTTGACCGCGCGGCCCCGCTACAGCGAAAGTTCGATCGTTTCCGGGCCGGTGCGCAGCGCGAGCCTGCGGCCGGTGGTGGCCAGCATGCCGGGAACCAGCGCGAAATGGACCTCGGCCGGGCCAGGGTCGGCGGGGGGCCGGGCGGCGTTGAGCGCGGTCCAGAGCGCGTCATCGATCCGCAGGCGCGGCGCCTGCGCGGCGATGCGGATCTGCGCGTCCTCATGGGCAATGGTCAGCGCGCCACCCCAGGCCATCGCGCTTTCGCAGCATTGCACCAGAAGCAGCAGCAGCTTGGCGTCCTGGCGGGGCAGATCGGTCGGCAGCGACCATTCGAACCGGATGCGCCCGCCCCTGCCCAGCCCTTCCAGGATCGAGGCGACCTCGCGCCCGCTGATGCGCTGTTCGCCGCGCACCGCGCCGAAGGCCAGGCGGAACATGCGGATGCGTGCCAGCGCATGCGCCACGCTGGCATGGATGAGATCAAGCTCGGCCGAGGGCGGCTGGTTCATGCCCAACAGTTCGACGCCGTTGCCGATGGCGCCCAGCGGGCTGACCAGGTCATGGCAGATACGCGAGCCGATCAGGGCACTGAGATCTGGAAGGGGCTTGTTCATGTCTGGTGTCGAAGCTTGTGAACGAGGGTGCGATGTCTGAGCGTCTGGAACCGGGCATGGTGGTGCGACATCCGGGGCAACCCGATTGGGGCCTGGGTCAGGTTCAGTCGGTCATCGGTTCGCGCGTGACCGTGAATTTCGAGGAGGTTGGCAAGATCGTCGTGGATTCCCGTGTCGTTCATCTGGAATGGGTGATCGACCCCCCGCATTGATCCTGATGCAAATAGGTTAATGTTCGACTTAAAGGCGAGTCAATCGAACTGCATGCATTTGCACAGGCTTGCACGAAACCGATGCCTGGAGTGAATACCGGTTCACACAAGACATTCTGTCTTATTATTGCAATGATGGGGCGCTTGACCTAAGCGGGATGCAGCGGACAAGGCGGGCCATGATCACCACCAAGACCAAACCTGTTCCCGAGCCTGGCGCGCTGGAAGTGCGCCTTGCGCGCGGCATGGCGGATCTGGAGGCCGCGCAACGCCTGCGCTATCGCGTGTTCATCGAGGAACTGGGCGCGCCGGGCGGGCCGACTGTGGATCATCAGCGCCGGCTTGAGCGCGACGCGCTGGACCCGTATTGCGATCACCTGCTGCTGGTGGACCGACGCCGCGACATGGAGGCCGGCGATCATGTCGTTGGCGCCTACCGGCTGCTGACCGACGAGCGCGCGCGCGCACTTGGCCGGTTCTATTGCGACAGCGAATACGATCTGGCGCCGCTGCGCGGCCTTGGCCGCAAGCTGGTGGAACTGGGCCGTTCCTGCGTCGAGCCCGAGCACCGGCGCGGCGCGGCGATGCTGCTGTTGTGGAAGGGGCTGGCCGATTACGTCCTTGGCCGCGGGATCGAGGTGATGTTCGGCGTGGCCTCGTTTCACGGGGCCGATGCCGCGCGCCACGCCATGGCGCTGAGCTATCTGCACCATGCCCATCTGGCGCCCGCGCCGATGCGGGTGCGCGCGCTGGACGGCCATTTCCACGCGATGAACCAGATCGCGCCCGACAAGATCGACCCGCAGGCGGCGCTGGCCGCGATCCCGCCGCTGATCCGGGCCTATCTGCGGCTGGGCGGATTCGTCGGCGAGGGGGCCTATATCGACCACGAGTTCAACACCACCGATGTCTGCCTGATCATGGACACATCGGCCATGTCGGATCGTCATTTTGACTACTACACCCGCAAAGCCCTCAGAGCCTGACGCGCCCGCGCGCCGCGACACCGGGCCCTCGTGGGTCTCGCCCGAGGGCGAGGCGCCGCCTGTTACCATCACGCCGCTGGGCTGGGTGCTGGTGGCCCTGCGCCTGCCGCTGCTGTCGGTGGTGGTCTTTGGCGGGCTGGCCGTGCATCTGGCGCTGCGCCTGCTGGAGCGACCGCTGTGCGGTCTTCGCCGTCCGCTCACCCCGTTCGTCACGCAGGCGGTGTGCCTGGCCAGCCTGGCGATCCTGGGCCTGCGACTGGAGCGTCGTGGCAGGCCCATGCGCAGGCGGGGCGCGGTGGTGGCCAACCATGCCTCATGGCTGGACATCTTTTCCATCAATGCGGTGCAACGGGTGTATTTCGTCTCGAAATCCGAGGTGGCGGGCTGGCCCGGCATCGGCTGGCTGGCCCGCGCGACCGGCACGGTCTTCATCAACCGAAACGCCCGCGATGCCCGCCTGCAGAAGGACATCTTTGAGGCCCGCTTGCGCGCCGGCCATCACCTGTGCTTTTTCCCCGAGGGCACCAGCACCGACGGCGCCCGCGTGATCAGCTTCAAGCCGACGCTGTTTGCGGCCTTCTTCACCCATGGTCTGGCCGATATCCTGCATATCCAGCCCGCCACCGTGGCCTATGTCGCGCCAAGATCGCGCGATCCGCGCTTTTACGCCTGGTGGGGCGAACTGGGCTTTGCGCCGCATTTGTTGGCGATCCTGGCGACGGCGCGGCGCGGGCGGGTGGTGGTCAGCTTCCACCCGCCGGTGCGGGTTGCCGATTTCGCCGGCCGCAAGGACCTGGCACGCCATTGCGAAGATAGCGTGCGCGCGGGCCTGCGCGATGCGCTGCCGCCGGGAGCGATGCGCGAATAGCCCGGCCGGGGATTGATCTTTCCTGCGCCGCCCGGCATTGCAGGCGCCGACGGAAAAGTCGGGCGAGGGCAGGAAATGCGGCCATTGACGAGCGAAGCGGGATCGGCGCCGATCATGGTTCTGGTGCGCCCGCAGATGGGCGAGAACATCGGCGCGGCGGCGCGCGCGATGCTGAACTTCGGGCTTGAGCACATGCGCCTTGTCGGCCCGCGCGACGGCTGGCCGAACCCGGCGGCTGTCGCCATGGCTTCGGGCGCGGGGCCGGTGCTGGATCATGCCGGGGTCTTTGCCGATCTGCCGGGCGCGCTGGCCGATTGCGATTATGTCTATGCCACCACCGCGCGCGCGCGCGGTCTGGTCAAGCCGGTGCTGACGCCCGAGGCCGCGATGGACGAGGCGCGCGCGCTGATCGGCGCGGGCAAGCGCGTGGCGGTCCTGTTCGGCCCCGAACGTGCCGGGCTGGAAAACGAGGACGTGGCGCGCGCCAATGCCATTGTCACCATCCCGGTCAACCCCGCCTTCTATTCGCTGAATCTGGCGCAGGGCGTGTTGCTTCTGGCCTATGAGTGGATACGCCGGACCGGCGACACGCCCCTGCGCCAGGACGGGCTGGCCGGGACCGATTTCGCCTCGGCCGAAGAGGTCGAGAAACTGGGCGATCACCTTGAGGACAGGCTCGATGCCGCCGGTTTCTTCTTTCCCACGCAAAAGGCCCCCGGCATGAAGCTGAACCTGCGCAACATGCTGACCCGCTGGGGCCTGACACGGGCCGAGGTGCAGACCCTGCACGGCATCCTGCGCCAGCTTGTGCGCGGGCCGCGATGAACCCTTGAAGGCCCGGTGAGCGCGCTCTAGCTTGGCGCGGGCAAAGGAGCAAGCGATGGCGAAACGTCCCATCTTCGAAGAGGTTGCCGAGGGCACGGCCCAGGCCGCGCCGGTGCGCGTGCAGATCGAACGCCCCTCGGGCGCGCGGCGCGCGATCCGGGCCTGGCTGGGGGTCCTGTTCGTGCTGGTCATGGCGATGATCGCGGTGGGCGGGCTGACGCGGTTGACCGGATCGGGCCTGTCGATCACCGACTGGCGCCCGCTCAGCGGGGCGATCCCGCCGATGACGGCCGAAGACTGGGCGCGCGAATTCGACGCCTATCGCCAGATCGACCAATATCGGCTGGTCAATCAGGGCATGACGCTGGGCGAGTTCCAGTTCATCTATTGGTGGGAATGGGGGCATCGCCAGCTGGGCCGCGTGATCGGCCTGGTCTGGGGGCTGGGGTTCGTGTGGTTCTGGCTGCGCGGCCAGATCCCGCCGGGATGGACCGGACGCCTGCTGCTGCTGGGCGCGCTGGGGGGCGCGCAGGGGGCGATCGGCTGGTGGATGGTCGCATCCGGCCTGACCGAGGGCATGGTTGCCGTGGCCTCGTACCGGCTGGCGGTGCATCTGGGGCTGGCCTTTGTCATTCTGGGGCTGATCGCGTGGTTCATGCTGCTGCTGGGGCGCTCGCAGGCGGCACTGTTGCAGGCGCGCCGCGGGCGTGAGGCGAAACTGTTCTCGCTTTCGACCGGATTGATGCATTTCGCCTTCCTGCAGATCATCCTTGGCGCACTGGTCGCAGGCATCGACGCCGGGCGCGGATATACCGACTGGCCGCTGATGGCGGGGCAGGTGATCCCGCCCGCCGCGTTCGAGCTGGAACCGGTCTGGCGCAACTTCTTTGAAAACGACGGGCTTGTGCAATTCATCCACCGCACGGCGGGCTATCTGCTGGCCGCCTTCGGCATCGTCGTCTGGCTGCGCGGGCGGCGCGCATCCTATCGCGCGACACGCGGGGCCTTTCATACCATGCTGGCCCTGTTGGCCGCGCAAATCAGTCTCGGGATCGTCACGGTGATGCATGGCGCGCCCTGGCCACTGGCGATCACGCATCAGGTTCTGGCGGTCGCGCTGTTCGTGGCGATCATTCGCGCGCGGTTTCTGGCGCAGTATCCGCTGGGCGCAACAATCGGTCGGGGGCGGGCATGAGCGCATATACGGAATTGCTGGCGCATGAGCGCCAGACCCAGGCGCTGGCGCAGGTGATGGGCCGGCTGGGATGGGACCAGGAGACGATGATGCCGCGCGGCGCGGCCGGGCAACGCGCCGAGGAGATGGGCGCGCTGGAAGGCGTCCTGCACGCCCGCCGCACCGATCCGCGCATCGGCGACTGGCTGTCGGCGGCCGAACCCCCGGATGCGGGCGGGCGCGCGACCTTGCGTCATATCCGCCGGTCCTATGCCCGTCATACCCGCGTGCCCGCCGCACTGGCCGAGGAACTTGCCCGCGTCACCTCGACCGCGCAGGGCATCTGGGCCGAGGCGCGCGCGCGCGACGACACCGCCCATTTTCTGCCCTGGCTGGAACGGGTGGTCAGGCTCAGGCGCGAAGAGGCATCGGCACTGGCCGCCGGCGGCGATCTCTATGACGCGCTTCTGGACGATTACGAACCCGGCGCCACCGCGGCCACGATCGGCGCCATGTTCGACCGGATGCGCCCGCGCCTGGTCGATCTGCGCGCCGCGCTGTTGGCCGCGCCGAACCCGCCCGCCCGGCTGAAAGGCGAATTCCCGCGCGAGGCGCAGCTGCGGCTGGCGCGGCTTCTGGCCGAAACCTTTGGCTATGATTTCACGCGCGGGCGGCTGGACCTGGCGGTGCATCCGTTTTCGTCGGGGTCGGGGGCGGATGTGCGTATCACGACCCGCATCGACGAAAGCGATCCGTTCAACTGCCTTTATTCGACGATCCACGAGGTCGGGCACGCCGCCTATGAACAGAATATCGACCCCGCCCATGCGCTGACCCCGCTGGGCGAGGGCGTGTCGATGGGCGTGCACGAAAGCCAGAGCCGGATATTCGAGAACCAGCTCGGCCGCAGCCGTGCCTTTACCGGCTGGCTGTTCGCGCGGCTGCAAACCGAATTCGGCGATATGGGCCTTGACGGGCCGGACGCCTTTTTCGCCACGGTGAACCGCGTCAGCCCCGGTTTCATCCGCACCGAGGCCGACGAGGTGCAATACAACCTGCATATCATGCTGCGCTTCGACCTCGAACGGGCGCTGATCGCGGGGGATCTGGCGGTCGCCGATCTTGAGGCCGCGTGGAACGATCGTTTCATGGCCGATTTCGGCGTCGCGGTGCCGCGCCCGTCGCAGGGCCTGCTGCAAGATGTGCATTGGTCGATCGGCCTGTTCGGCTATTTCCCGACCTACAGTCTGGGCAATGTCTATGCCGGTTGCCTGATGCAGGCGCTGCGCCGCGATCGTCCGGCGCTGGACGATGAACTGGCGGCGGGCGATCTGAGCGGGGCAACCGGCTGGCTGCGCGATGCGGTGCAGGTGCATGGCGGGCTGATGACCCCTGCCGATACCATCGCGCGCGCCTGCGGCTTCACCCCGCACGAGGGGCCGCTGCTGGACTATCTCGACGACAAGTTTCGCGCATTGTACGGGGTGTGATGATACCGGAGCTTCAGATCCTGGCCATCAACGCCGTCTGCCTGGGCGTGGCCTATGGCTTCATCTTGCCGGGTCTGGCGCGCAAGACGCCGCGGGCGCTGGCGCTGAACGATCTGGCGGTGTCGGTCGTGGCGCTGTTCACCGCCGGGGCGCTGTTTTGGGACAGCGGGCAGGGCTTTGACCTGCTGGTGTTCGATGTGAACTGGTTCATTTTCGCGCTGGTGACCTTTGTCGCGATCGAAACGCCGCTGGCGCTGCACTTCCTGCGTCGTCACGGCATCGACCCGCCGGATTGACGCGCGCCCCCTATAGTCCCAGGGGCGCGACCAGGCTGCGCATCGCCGCCAGGGGGTCAGCGTCGTTCCAGATCTCGTCGCCGATGGCGAAGAAGTCTGTAACCGGGGCCAGATCCTCGATCAGGGCGGGGGTCAGGGCGCCCTCGGCCACGACCGGCACCTCGATCATCTCGGACCACCAGGCAAAAAGATCGCGCCCGGCCTGGGCCCCGTCGTCCAGCGGGCTGGCGCCGACCGGGCCAAAGGCGACGTAATCGGCACCCGCCTCGGCGGCGTTCATGCCGTCATGGCGCGCCGCGCCACAGGCCGCGCCGATGATCGCATCCGGCCCCAACTGATCGCGCAGCTTGCGAATCCCGTGTTGCCCGCGCGGCAGGTGCACGCCGTCCAGCCCCAGCCGCTCGGCCAGGATCACATGGCGTTCGATGACGATGGCGATGTCGCGCGCATGGGCGATGTCGCGCAGGATGTCCGCGGCCCGGCTGATCGCATCCTCGTCGGTGCTGGCCATCGCCAGCCGCAGGCAGGCAACCGGCACGGCGTCAAGCACCCGCGCCAGCGTGTCGCCATAGCCTTCCGGTGCAAAGGCCGGGGGCGTCACAAGGTAAAGCTGCGGGCGGTCGTCGGCTGCGGTCATGGCGAAATCCTTGCTGGCGCGCGACCATTTAGCCGCCCGCGGGCGCGCATGCAATGGCCGCGTCCGGGGCGTGGCGCCGGCGCAAGCTCAGTTGCCCGCGCTTTCCATCTTGCGCGTTGCCAGCACGTTTTCCAGCCAGCCCAGCTTCATCTCGGGCACCGATGACAGCAGAAGATCGGTATAATCGTCGAACGGCGGGTTGAGAACCTCGGTCTTGGTGCCATACCGCTGCACCCGGCCCTGATACATCACGGCGATGGAATCGGCGATGGCGCGCACCGTGGCGATGTCATGGGTGATGAACAGATAGGCCACCTGTTCGCGGGCCTGAAGGTTCAAAAGCAGCTTAAGGATGCCGTCGGCGACCAGCGGGTCCAGCGCCGATGTCACCTCGTCGCAGATGATCAGCTTGGGGTCGGCGGCCAGCGCGCGGGCAATGCAGACGCGCTGTTTCTGCCCGCCCGACAGTTCGGCCGGATAACGGTCGGCAAAACCCTCGCCCAGCTCGATCGCGTCCAGCAGTTCCTGCACGCGCGCATCGCGCTTGCGCCCGCGCAGGTTGAAATAGAATTCCAGCGGCCGGCCGATGATGGTGCGCACCGTCTGGCGCGGGTTCATCGCCACATCGGCCATCTGGTAGATCATCTGCAACTGGCGCAATTCCTCGCGCGAGCGTGCCTTGAGCGCGGGTGGCAGCGGCTTGCCGTCAAAGGTGATCGTGCCCGCGCGCGGCGGCAAGAGCCCGGTAATCACCCGCGCCATGGTCGATTTGCCCGATCCCGACTCGCCCACCAGCGCCAGCGTCTGCCCGGCATACAGATCGACCGAGACATTGCTCAGCACATCGTCCGCCATGGCGCCATACCGCGCGGTGATCCCTTCGGCGCGCAACAGGGGCTCTTGCGTGGGTTTCTTTTCCTCGTGCTCGATCGCGCGCACCGAGATCAGCGCGCGGGTATAGTCTTCGCGCGGGGCCTCGATGATCTGCTGGACGGTGCCGTGTTCGACCATCTTGCCGTGGCGCAGCACCATGATTTCATCAGACACCTGCGCCACCACCGCCAGATCGTGCGTGATGTAAAGCGCGGCCACCCCGGTTTCGCGGATCGCGGTCTTGATCGCGCCCAGAACGTCGATCTGGGTGGTCACGTCCAGCGCCGTCGTCGGCTCGTCAAAGATCACCAGATCGGGTCTCGGGCACAGCGCCATCGCCGTCATGGCCCGTTGCAGCTGCCCGCCCGAGACCTGATGCGGATAGCGTTTGCCGAAATTCTCGGGGTCGGGCAGGCTGAGGGTGCGAAACAACTCCACGGCGCGTTTCTCGGCCTCGGCCTTGCTGCACAATTCATGGCGCAGCGTCGCCTCGATGACCTGGTCCATCAGCCGTCGCGCCGGGTTGAACGCGGCGGCGGCCGATTGCGCGACATAGGTCACCTCGCGCCCGCGCAAACGGCGAAGCTGGCGGGGCGACGCGGTGCGAATCTCGCGCCCGTTGAGATAGATATCGCCGCCGGTCAGACGGATACCGCCGCGCCCATAGGCCAGCGCCGCCAGCCCGATGGTCGATTTGCCGGCGCCCGATTCCCCGATCAGCCCCATGACCTTGCCGCGCTCAAGCCTGAGCGAGACATCGTCCACGATCACCGCATTTCGCGGAACTTCGCCCGGAGCATAGACCGTGGCCTCGATGCGCAGGTTGCGAATGTCCAGAAGCGGGTCGGAGTCAGACACCGCGGCCTCCTTTCAGGCTGGTGGTGCGGTTCAGCGCCCAGTCCGCCACCAGGTTGACGGAAATCGACAGCGTGACGATCGCCACCGCCGGGATCAGCGCCGCCGGGATGCCATAGACGATGCCTTCGCGGTTTTCCTTGACGATACCGCCCCAGTCGGCCATCGGCGGTTGCACGCCAAGGCCCAGAAACGACAGGGTCGAGATGAACAGGATCGCGAAGATGAAGCGCAAGCCCAGCTCGGCGACCAGGGGCGACAGCGCGTTGGGCAGGATCTCGCGGAAGATCACCCAGCGCTGCCCCTCGCCGCGCAGGCGCGCGGCCTCGACAAAGTCCATCACGTTGATATCGACCGCAACGGCCCGCGACAGGCGAAAGACACGGGTCGAATCCAGCAGGCCCATCACCATGATCAGGATCGGCAGCGTGACCGGCATCACCGACAGGACGACCAGCGCAAAGATCAGGGTCGGGATCGACATCACCAGATCGTTGGTGCGCGACATGACCTGATCGACCCAGCCCCCATAGACCGCCGCAGTGAAACCCAGCACGGCCCCCAGGGTAAAGGCAACCATCGTTGCCGCCGAAGCCACGAAAATGGTGGTGCGCCCGCCATAGATCATGCGGGTCAGAAGGTCGCGGCCCAGGTTGTCGGTGCCCAGCCAGTAGTCGGCCGAGGCGGGTTCCCACACATCGCCCACGATCTCGGACATGCCGTAGGGGGCGATGATCGGCGCGAGCAGCGCCGCCAGAAAGAACAGCGCGGTGATGGCCATGCCCAGAAGGGCGGTCAGTGGAATGCCCTTCATTTCGGATGCCTCAGACGCGGGTTGGACAGGATCGAGACGATATCAGCCACCAGGTTCAGCCCGATATAGACCGAGGCAAAGATCAGCCCGCAGGCCTGCACCACAGGCACATCGCGCTTGGTGACGTGATCGACCAGGTATTGGCCCATGCCCGGATAGACGAACACCACCTCGATCACGACGACGCCGACCACCAGATAGGCCAGGTTCAGCATGACCACGTTGACGATCGGCGCGATCGAATTCGGCATGGCATGCCGGGCGATGACGTTGAAACGCCGCAACCCCTTCAACTCGGCGGTTTCGATATAGGCCGACTGCATCACGTTCAGGATTGCTGCGCGGGTCATGCGCATCATGTGCGCAAGCACGACCAGGGTCAGCACCATCGCCGGCAGGGCGACCGCGTTCAGCTTCTGGCCAAGGCTCATTCCGGCGTTGATGTTCGACACCGACGGAAACCAGCCCAGCTGCACCGAGAAGACGAACATGATGATATAGCCCAGCAGGAACTCGGGCAGGGAAATCGAGGTCAGCGTGATCCCCGAGATCAGCCGGTCCGGCCAGCGGTCGCGGTAGCGCACGGCCAGCAACCCCAGAAAGATGGCCAGCGGCACGGCGACGACCGCGGCGACCGAGGCGAGGAACATCGTGTTGCCCAACCGGCGCGAGATCGAGTCGGCGATGTCGCGGCCGTTCGATAAAGCGACGCCGAAGTCACCCTGAAGCGCGCCGCCAAGCCATTGGAAATAGCGCACGACCGCGGGCTGATCGAGACCCATCTGGGCGCGCATGTTGGCCAGCGCCTGCTCGGTCGCGGTCTGGCCCAGGACGGCTTGTGCCACGTCCCCTGGCAAGATCTCGGTGCCGACGAAGATCAGGATCGACGCGGCGAAGAGAAGAAGGAGACCCAGCGCAAGGCGCTGGATCACCAGTGTCAGGACAGGATGCATCGACCCTTACGCCGTTGACCACATGTGAACGGCGGCGAAACCGTTCATCATGTCGCCGTTGGGGTTGGATTCCCAGCCGGCAACCTGGTCGTTATGGGCGTCGATGAAGTCGTTGAACATCGGGCAGATCAGGCCGCCCTCGTCGCGCACCATGAGCCCCGCCTCACGATAGAGGGTCTTGCGGCGATCCATGTCCAGCTCGCCGCGCGCTTCGGTGATCAGATCGTCGAACTGATCGTTGAAGAAGCGCGTGTCGTTCCAGTCCGCATTCGAGGTATAGGCGGTCGAATACATCTGGTCCTGCACCGGACGCCCAGACCAGTACGAGGCCGAGAAGGGCTCGACGTTCCACACCTCGGACCAGTAGCCGTCACCGGGTTCGCGCACGATCTCGATGGGGATCCCCGCGCGCGAGGCGCTTTCCTGGAACAGCTGCGCGGCATCGACCGCGCCGGGGAAGGCCACGTCTGACGTGCGCAGGACGATCGGCTCGTCATGGCCCGAACGCTCGTAGTAAAAGCGCGCCTCGTCGGGGTCATAGCGGCGCTGCTCGATACTTTCGTCGAACAGCGGATAGGCCTCGTTGATGGGCATGTCGTTGCCCAGCGACCCATAGCCGCGCAGGATCTTGTCCAGCATATCCTCGCGGTCGATGGCCAGCTTGAGCGCCATGCGCAGGTCGGCGTTGTCAAAGGGCGCGGTGTTGCAATGCATGATGAACACGTAATGCCCGCGGCCCGCGGTGGACTGGATCGTGACACCGGGCGCGCGGCTCAGCAGGTCGGCAACGCGCGGCTCGACGCGGTTGATCATCTGCACCTGGCCCGATTGCAGCGCCGAGTTGCGCGCGGTGGCGTCGTTGATGACCAGCATCTCGACCGAATTGAAATGACCCACCGAATCGTCCCAGTGGTTTTCGAACTTTTCCATGACATGGCGCACGCCCGGCTCGTCCTCGACCCATTTGTACGGGCCGGTGAAGATCCCCGAGGTGGGATCGTCGAAGCCGCCATCGGGCTGGATCACCAGGTGATAATCGGCCAGAAGATAGGGCAGGTCGGCATTGGCCGTTTCGGTTTCCAGAACCAGCGTGTCGCCGTCGACGCGAATGTCTGAAATGTCGCGCATGATGCCCAGCGCGCCCGATTGCGAATCTTCGTCGGAATGGCGCCGCAGGGTCTGGGCGCAATCCTCGGCGGTCAGGGTCTTGCCGTTATGGAACTCGACGCCCGAGCGGATCTTGAAGCGCCAGGTCTTGGCATCGTCCGAGGCTTCGATCTCTTCGGCCAGGCGCGGCTCGATCTGCCCGTCGGGGGTGATGTTGACCAGTGTGTCGCCGGTGGTGCGCAGATAGCAGAACGGCACCTGGCTGAGGGCCAGTGCCGGGTCAAGGCTGTTGGTGCTTTCACCGCCCTGAAGACCCATCACAAGATCCCCGCCGCGTTGCGGTCCCTGCGCCCGCACGGCGGACGCCAGCAGCGTGTTGGCCATCGCACCCGACACACCCAGCGCGGCGGCACGGCCCAGAAAGGCGCGGCGTCCAAGCCGGCCCCGTGCGGCGCGGGCCAGATGATAGCGGAATTCGTCGTTCATGGTCGTCTCCCCTTGTGTGGTCCCTGGACGGGATCTTTCCAAGCCAAAGAAGGCGGCTGTTTTCTTGACTGACGAATCAATAACCCTGTGCGGGCCATGAATTCAATGCGTTTTTGCCATGTCGCAAGAATCATACATGTTTGCGGGCGACATCCGCAACAAAACTTCCGCAACTGCGCGAGCGCCAGTCATCTTCGGTCTTTATACCGTGCCGTCAATGTCATGCCTGTGACACGAGACCTGTTTTTCTGCTGTCGTCTCATGCGGGTGTCCCAAGCAGCGCGCACAAAAAGGCCGCGCTGAAACACGGCTACCAAACCGGTGTTCGGGGTGCGCGTGAGGGTGCAAACTGGTGCCCGGCGCAGCCCGAAATTTGATCAAAGAAAGAATTGGACCTGCCAGTCTCAAGCCGCTAGCCTTTTGATCAAATAATTCGCGCCGCACGATTCGGCGCAGGATCGTCGCCGGATCGGCAGGGGGAACCAGATGGCACAGCAGGCCGACGTGATTGTCACCAATGCCAAGGTCCTGACCATGGACCCGGCCAACCCGCGGGCCGAGGCGGTGGCACTGGCGGGCGAGCGCATCCTGGCCGTCGGCGCGCGCGATGCCGTCGAATCGCTGGCCGCGCGCGGTTGCCGGATCATCGACGCCGGCGGCGCGACCGTTTTGCCCGGTTTCATTGAAAGCCATCTGCACCTGTTCATGGGCGGGGCCGAGCTGGCGCATCTGCAACTTCTGGGGGTGCACGGGGCGGAGGCGCTGGAACGCGCGATCCATGCCTATGCCCGCGCCAACCCCGATCTGCCGCTGATCATGGGGCAGGGTTGCGACTATGCCATTCTCGACCGGGCGCTGACGCGGCACGATCTGGACGCGATCCTGCCCGACCGCCCGATCCTGCTGATCGCGGCCGATCACCACACCGGCTGGGCCAATACCGCCGCACTGGAGGCCGCCGGCATTTTGGGCGGGCGCGAACTGGGGCCCGGCAACGAGATCGTCATGGGCGCGGATGGTCTGGCGACGGGCGAGCTGCGCGAATTCGAGGCCAAGGCACCGGTGATGGCCCTGTCAGGGGCCCAGCGCATCAATGCCGGGATCGCCACCGGCGACGAGCCCCAACCGCGCCCCACCGAGGCCGAACGCCAGGCCGACAGCGTGGCGATGAAGCGCGGTCTGGCGCATTGCGCGCGTCACGGCTTCACCTCGCTGGTGAACATGGATGGCAACCGCTACACGCTGGAGATCCTGGATGACCTGCGCCGGCAGGGCGGGCTGACGGCGCGGGTGCGGGTGCCGTTTCACTATCGCAACTGGCGCCGGCCCGCCGAGTTGGAAATCGCCAGCGCCATGGCCGCCGATTATGACGACGACTGGCTGTCGTCAGGGTTCGTCAAGGTTTTCATGGATGGCGTGATCGACAGTGGCACCGCCGTGATGCTGGACGATTACCCGGACACCCCCGGCTGGAAGGGCGATCCCCTGCTGAGCGCCGAGGAGTTCGCCGCCGTCGCGACCGAGGCCGACAGGCGCGGCTTGCAGATCGCCGTCCATGCCATCGGCGATGGTGCGGTGCGCCGGGTGATCGACGGCTATGAGGCCGCACGCAAGGCCAATGGCCCCCGCGATTCGCGGCACCGGATCGAACATATCGAACTGATCAACCGCGACGACATCCCCCGCATGGCCGAGATGGGCATCATCGCCTCGATCCAGCCGGTGCATGCGCCGGGCGCGATGGATTTCCCGCTGCAACCGACGATGGACAAGATCGGGCGCGCGCGCTGGAACGACGCCTATCTGTGCCGCAGCCTCAAGGACGCCGGGGTCAAGCTGGCTTTTGCCTCGGATTGGCCGGTGGCCGACGTGAACCCGTTGCGCGGCATTCAGGCCGCACTTGAGCGCCCGGTCTATGACGGCGCGCAGGATGAACGGCTGGGCCTGCACGAGGTTCTGGCCGCCTATACCACGGGCGGCGCCTGGGCCGAACACACCGAGGACCGCAAGGGGATGCTGCGCGCGGGCTTTCTGGCGGATCTGGTGGTGCTGGACGGCGACATCGAGGCGACGGCAGTGCCCGAGATCGGCGCCATGTCGGTGGCCGCGACCATTTGCGGCGGCCGCGTGGTCTGGGACGCGATGGCCGGGGCGTGAGGATGAAAAGACTTGATTCGAAGGGGCGCTTGGGCGTGACTGGAAACGAGACATGGGCAGCACGGGGGCGGGTGTGAGCGAACCGACAGAGACAGGAACGGTCGAAATCGTGATCCGCGACCTGAGCAAGATCTTTGGCCAGGGCGCGGCGGCGTTTCATGCACTCAGCGATATCGACCTGGAAATCCGCACCGGCGAATTCTTTACCCTGCTGGGGCCTTCGGGCTGCGGCAAGACCACGCTTTTGCGGGTGATCGCGGGGTTCGAACAGCCCAGCACCGGCTCGCTTGGCATCAATGGCAAGGAGGTGGCCGGGCTGGGTCCGAACGCGCGCCCGGTCAACACCGTGTTCCAGAACTACGCGCTGTTTCCCCATATGACGGTGGCGCAGAATATCGGCTTCGGCCTCAAGATGCAGGGCCGCCCCCGGTCCGAGGTCGAGGCCACGACGGACGAGATGTTGCGCCTGGTCAAGATGGAGGCCATGGCCGAACGCAAGCCTTCGGAAATCTCGGGCGGGCAGCAGCAGCGCGTGGCGCTGGCGCGCGCCCTGGCGCCGCGCCCGCGCGTTCTGCTGCTGGATGAGCCGCTGAGCGCGCTCGACCTCAAGCTTCGCAAGGAAATGCAGGGCGAACTCAAACGCTTGCAGACCGAAACCGGGATCACCTTCATCTTTGTCACGCATGACCAGGAAGAGGCGCTGACCATGTCCGACCGCATCGCGGTGATGTCGGCGGGTCGCATCCTGCAACTGGGCAGCCCGCATGAGATCTATCATGCCCCCTCGGAACGCTTCGTGGCCGATTTCATCGGCGATACCAATTTCCTGGATCTGCCCGTGGCCTCGGTCGACGGCAGTCAGGCCACGGTCACCTTGCCCGGCGGCAAGGAGACCGCAGCGCGCCTGCCCCAGGGCTATCTGCCGGTTCTGGGCGAAACCGTCACCACCGTGATCCGCCCCGAACAGGCGCAGACCGTCGCGCCGGGGCAGGGCGACATGGACGGCGTGGTCGAGAACGCGGTCTTTTTCGGCACCGACACCCATGTCCATCTGCGTCTGGACGATGGCCAGCCTTTCATCCTGCGCCGCCAGAACATCGCCGAGGCCCGCGAACCCGCGCCGGGCACCCGCTTGGGCCTGACCTTGAGCCCCGGCGCGCTGCGCGTGCTGAAAGGATAGGGCGATGGCAGAGGCACGCGAACGCCACGGCTGGAAATGGCTCTTGTGCACACCGGCGCTGATCGTGCTGGTGGCCGCCGCGTCGGGCCCGCTGATGATCGTCGTGGCCTATTCGTTCCTGACGCCGGGCAACATGGGCGGCGTGGAATGGGATTTCACGCTCGAGGCGTGGTTTCGGGTCTTCTTTCGCCGCGACATCTTCGACCCTGACGCGATCACCCTGAACCAGGCGCATCTGGGGGTTTTCGGGCGCTCGGTCCTGTTGTCGCTGCAAACGACGCTTCTGTGCGCGGTGCTGGGCTTTCCGACCGCGTGGTTCATCGCCACGCGCCCGCCCTCAAGCCGCACGCTGTGGCTGTTCCTGATCACCATTCCGTTCTGGACGAACCTGCTGATCCGCACCTTCGCGATCCAGGAGGTGATCCGCAACAACGGCACGATCAACGCGGTTCTGACCGGGCTGGGGGTGATCGATTCGCCGTTGCAGATGATGTATACCGATTTCGCCATCCTGCTGGGCATGGCCTATGTGTTCCTGCCGCTGATGGTGCTGCCGCTTTACGCGGCGATGGACAAGCTGGATTTCCGCCTGGTCGAGGCGGGCTACGACCTGTACGCCAGCCGGGTTCAGGTGCTGTGGCATGTGATCCTGCCGCTGGTCAAACCCGGTTTCATTGCCGGCTCGATCCTGGTCTTCATTCCGTCGATCGGAGCCTATGTCACGCCGCGGGTTCTGGGCGGGGGGCGCACGATGATGCTGGGCAACCTGATCGCGCTGCAATTCGGGCAGGGGCGCAACTGGCCGCTGGGCGCGGCGCTTGCGATGCTGATGCTGATCATCGTCGTGGGCGCGCTGATCTTCTATCTGCGCTGGGCCAACCGCGAGGAGGCGCGCAATGTTTAACCGCAACTTCTCGGTCAGCCGGCTGCCGGGCTTCGGGGCGGTGGCGGTGTTCACCTTCGTGATGCTGTATCTGCCGATCATCATCCTTGTGACCTTTTCGTTCAACGCGGGCGTGTCGCAGGCGCAGTGGGAAGGCTTTTCGCTGCAATGGTATCAGGCCGCGTTCCAGAACGATCAGGTGCGCGACGTGTCCATCCGCTCGCTCTGGCTGGCGCTGGCGGCATCGGGCTTTGCCACCGTCCTGTCCACGCTGGCCGCGCTGGGGACGACGCGGGTCGGCCGGTTTCCGGGGCAGACCATGATCTATGCGCTGATCAACCAGCCGCTCATGGTGCCCGAGATCGTCACCGGCGTGGCGCTGCTGATCCTGGTGGCGTTCCTCAAGGTTCAGACCGGCTATACCGGCATGGGCTATCTGGTGGCCGCGCACACCGCCTTTTGCATCCCCTTTGCCTATCTGCCGATCCGGGCCCGGCTGGAAACCATGGACATCACGCTGGAAAAGGCCGCAGCGGACCTTTACGCCGATCACTGGCAGGCGTTTCGTTACATCACGCTGCCGCTTCTGGTGCCGGGGATTCTGGCCGGGTTCATGCTGGGTTTCGTGATCTCGCTGGATACGGTCGTGATCACCGAATTCGTGAAATCGGCCGGGCAGGATACCTTGCCGACCTATATGCTGGGCCAGTTGCGGCGCACCATCACCCCCGAGATGAACGCCATTGCCACGCTGTTTCTTGCGCTGTCGCTGTGCATTGTGACAGCCTTCTTCGTGATCACCCGCAAACGCGGGACATGATCCAACAACCAACAGGGAGAACGACCATGAAAAGAACCATTGCACTGGGTGCGGCCGCGCTTCTGGCCTCGACCTCGCTGGCCTCGGCCCAAGAGGTGCTGAACCTCTATAACTGGGGCAACTACACCAGCCCCGAATTGCTGGAACGCTTTACCGAGGAAACCGGCATCGAGGTGACGGTGACCGATTTCGACAGCAACGACACCGCGCTTGCGCGCATCCGGCAGGGCGGGCACGGCTTCGACATCGTCGTGCCCTCGGACAGCTATATCCAGACCTGGATCGAGGAGGAGCTGTTCCAGCCGCTCGACCCCGAGATCGTGACCGACCGCGACAACATCGCGCCGCAGTGGCGCGATGTCGATTTCGATCCGGGCCGCGAATACACCGTGCCCTGGGCCTGGGGCACCACCGGCGTCATCGTCGACACCTCGGTCTATTCCGGCGACATCAACACCGCCGAAGTCATCCTTGACCCGCCGTCGGAACTGGCCGGACGGATCAATGTCATCCCCGAGATGTCGGATGTCATGGCCCTCGCCATCTACTACCACGGCGGCGAACGCTGCACCGATGACATGGACCTCTTGCGTCAGGTGCGCGACACGCTGATGGAGGCCAAGCCCGACTGGCTGGCGCTGGATTACGGCGCGGTCGACAGCTACGCGGCGGGCGACTTTGCCGCCGGGATCTACTGGAACGGCGCGTCGATGCGGGTGCGCCTGCAAAATGACGACTTCGCCTATGGCTATCCGCAGACCGGCTATCCGATCTGGATGGACAACGCCGCCGTTCTGGCCGATGCCGAAAACCCCGAGAACGCGATGCGCTTCATCAACTTCATCATCCAGCCCGAGAATGCCGCGCTGATCTCGAATTTCGCGCGCTATGCCAATGGCATCAGCGGGTCGGAAGAATTCATGGACGAAGAGATGCGCGACGCGCCCGAAATCGTCGTGCCCGACGAGCTGGTCGAGGCCGGGCGTTTCGGCCAGGCCTGCCCGCAGGAGGTCAACGACATCCACACCCAGATCTGGACCGAGCTTTTGCAATAACCGGATCTGCGCGGGGCGCGCGCGCGCACCCCGCGCCCGGCGCGATGTCAGCAAACGGACGGGGTGCGCGGGATCGCCGCGCACCCCGTTTTCATGTGCCCGCGTCGTCTGCCGCTCAGGCCAGGCGCGTGCGGATCTCGGCGCTTGAATGCAGGGTCCGGTGCACCGGGCACTTGTCGGCAATCGCCAGCAGCGAGTCGCGCTGGTCTTTGGTCAGATCGCCCTCGAGCCGGATCACGCGGTTGAACACATCCACCTTCTTTCCACCCTCGTCCGCCTTTTCGGAATCGTCGCGGTGGCGGCGCTCGTGCGAGACGTCGCAGGCCACGTGCTCCAGCGGGATCTTCTTGTGGCGCGCATACATGCGCAAAGTCATCGTGGTGCAGGCGCCCAGCCCTGCGGCCAGCAGCTGATAGGGCGAGGGGCCCAGATCGGTGCCGCCCATCGCCTCGGGCTCGTCGGCGACCAGCTGGTGCTTGCCGTCGATGACCACATCCTGGCGAAAACCGCTGGCCTCGGCCTCGGCCACGCGCACCACGCCCTCGGGCGCGTCGGCGCGCGCGGGTTCGTCGGCCATCACCAGATAGCGCGCCGCCCAGGCCGCGATCAGTTCGGCGGCGTATTCGGCATCGGCTGCGCGCGTCAGCAGGTGATCGGCGTCATCCAGCGTGACAAAGCTTTTCGGATGGCGCGCGGCCTTGAAGATCGTCGCGGCGTTGTCGATGCCCACGGTTTCGTCGCGCGGGGAATGCAGGATCAGAAGCGCCGCACGCATCGCGCCGATATGCCGGGTCAGGCGCGATTGTTCGACCTCGTCGACAAGCTGGCGGCCGATCTCGAACGCGCGCCCGGCCAGTTCGACCGTGGCCTTGCCCTTGTCGCGAATGGAACCGAGCGCGTCGGAAAAATGGCGCAGCACATGCGCCGGGTCGGCGGGGGCGCCGATCGTGACGACCGCGCGCACGCCCTTGATCTCGGATGCCGCGGCCAGCACCGCGGCCCCGCCCAGCGAATGCCCGATCAGCAGTTGCGGTGCCATGTCCTGGGACTGCATCCACTCGGCGGCGGCGCGAATGTCCTCGACATTCGACACGAAACCGGTGTTGGCGAATTCCCCGTCGGAATGGCCCAGGCCGGTGAAATCGAACCGCAACACCGCGATGCCGCGCGCGGCCAGCCGCCCCGCGATCCGGCGGGCGGCGGCCAGATCCTTGGTGCAGGTAAAGCAATGGGCAAACAGCGCCGCCGCCCGCACCGGCCCCTCGGGCAGATCCAGCCGGGCGGCAAGGGTCGCGCCCGAATGGCCCTCGAACTCGATCTTGCGGTGTTTCATTGCGGCCCCTCCTGTCTCGATGCGCGAGCGTCAGGCTAACCGGCCTTCCGGCGCGTGTCAGCACCGCCCCGGCATCTGCTGAAAAACCGGGCACAGATGGCGTTCCGGCGGGTTTTTGCCGGTTGCAACATTGGTTTGGCGATGGACGTGATATAGATTACGGTCGTGACTCAAGAAACAGATCTAGGGAGGATCACCATGAAGCTCTTCAAGGCCCTTGCGGCCAGCACCCTGGTTATCGCGGGCGCCCCGGCGCTGGCGCAGACGCAACTGTCGATCGCGACCGGCGGAACCGGCGGGGTCTATTATCCGATGGGCGGCGGTCTGGCCGAGGTCATCAACAACAATGTCGAAGGCTATTCCGCGACCGCCGAAGTGACCGGCGCCTCGGTCGAGAACATGGGCCTGGTCGCCACCGGTGACGCCGACTTGGCAATCGCCCTGGCCGATACGGTGCAGCAGGCGCATTCCGGCACCGGCCGGTTCGAGGATCAGCAACTGGACATGGTCCGCGGTATCGCATCGCTTTATGCGAACATGGTGCAGATCGTCACGCTTGACGGGTCGGGCATCGAATCGCTTGACGATCTGGTCGGCAAGCGCGTCTCGGTCGGCGCGCCCGGCTCGGGCACCGAGGTCAATGCCCAGGCGATCCTGAATGCCAACGGCATCACCTATGACGACATCGAGGAACAGCGCCTGAACTTCAACGAAACCGCCGACGCGCTGGCCAACGGCGATATCGACGTGGGCTTCTGGTCGGTCGGTGCGCCGACCTCGTCGATCATGAACCTGGCGACGACCCAGTCGATCGTGATGATCGAACTCAGCGACGACGAGATCGCCGCCGCGCGCGAAGCCGACCCGATCTTTGCCGAGACCACGCTGGACAGCGGCATCTATGACGGCGTCGATGACACCACCGTTCTGGGTGTGCCGAACGTGCTGGTCGCCTCGTCCCAGATGTCGGACGATCTGGCCTATGAGCTCACGCGCGCGATGTTCGAAAATATCGAGGATCTGCAAGCGGTTCACCCGGCCGCCAACCAGACCACGGTCGACTTCACGCTGTCGGCCACGCCGATCCCGCTGCATCCCGGCGCGATCCGCTATTACGAAGAGACCGGCGCCGAAATCCCGGACGCGCTGCGCCCGTGAGACCGGCATGGCGAGGGGGGCTTTGCGCCCTTCTCCTGCTGGCCGCGCCGGTTGCCGCGGGCGAGCTTGTCGCCACCCGTGCCGACGGCACAGAGATCGCGCGCCTGCCCGTCCCCGAGGGGGCGGGCTGGTGTGTGCTGTGGAACCATTCGGTTCAGGGATTCGAGGTTGCCGACTGTTATGAGAACCGCGATGGCCAGATGGTCCTTGTGCGCGCGCATCTGCCCGATTTCGCCGCCGGGCTGGACCATGTGCCCGGTCGCGGGCGGCAGGTTTCGGACGGGCAGGGCGGATACTGGATTCTGGATATTGACGAGCCGGTCGCGGGCAATGCCTATGTGCTCAGACCCGGGCGCGGCCCGGTCGATCACCGCTTGCAGGTGGGCGCGACAACAATATCGCTGTCGGCACATGCGCCGCGCGACCGTGTTCGGATCGAATTGACAGGGAACGACGACTGATGGCCATGACCCCCGACGGGCTTCCCGAACCCGCGCCGCAACACTGGATCGCACTGCGGGCGATTGCCGTGATCGGCATCGCGCTGTCGCTGTTTCAACTTTACGCCGCGGGCGTTCAGCCCCTGGGCCTGTTCTTTCAGCGCCCGATCCATCTGGGGTTCATCCTGGTTCTGTGCTTTTTGATCTATCCGGTCTGGGGCCGGTCGCGGCCGCGGGGCGTTCTGGGCTGGATCATCGATATCGCGCTGATCGGGTGTGCCGTGCTGGTCGGGGCCTGGCTGCCCGTCAACATCGACACGATCGCCAACCAGATCTTTCCGCGTCAGGTCGATGTCATGGTCGGCATCGTCACCGTTCTTGTCGTGCTTGAGGCCGCGCGCCGCGCGGTGGGGCTGGGCATGACCATCATCGGGGCGGTGTTTCTGGCCTATGCCTTCGCTGGAAACCGGGGCGAATTGCCGTTCCTGGCCGACTGGATGCCCGGCATCCTGAACCATCGCGGTTATTCGCTGGATCGTGTCGCCAGCCAGATGATCCTGGGCGCCGAGGGGATCTTTGGCATCCCGCTGGGGGTTGCGGCGACTTTCATCTTTATCTTCGTGCTGTTCGGCGCCTTTCTTGAAGTGACCGGCGCGGGCAAGTTCTTTATCGACCTGGCCTATGCCGCAACCGGGCGCCAGCGCGGCGGCCCGGCCAAGGCGGCGGTGATCGCCTCGGCGGGAATGGGCTCGATCTCGGGCTCGGCGATTGCCAATGTGGTCACGACCGGGGCGTTCACCATCCCGCTGATGAAGCGGCTGGGCTATCGCCCGGCGCAGGCCGGCGGGATCGAGGCCGCGGCCTCGACCGGGGGGCAGATCATGCCGCCCCTGATGGGCGCCGGCGCCTTTCTGATGAGCGAGTTTACGCGCGTGCCCTATATCGAGATCGTTCTGGTCTCGATCTTTCCGGCCGTGCTGTATTTCGGTTCGGTGTATCTGCTGGTGCATATCGCGGCGGTGAAGCAGGGCATGACCGGCATGACGTCCGACGAACTGCCCAGTGTGCGCGGCGTTCTGGCCGACGGCTGGCATTTTCTGCTGCCGCTGGTGGCGCTGGTTGTGCTGCTGGTGATGGGGTTTTCGCCCATGCGGGTGGGCTTTTACGCCATCGTCGCGGTCGTGGCGGCGGCTGCGGCGCGCGCGCTGTGGTCCGCGTTGCGCGGCGGCACAAGCCTTGCAGGCCTGATCGCCCTGGGCAAACGCGGCATCCTGCTGACGCTTGAGGCGTTGGAACTGGGCGCGCGCAACGCGGTGGCGGTTTCGGTGGCCTGCGCGGTGGCCGGGATCATCGTCGGCGTGGTCGGCCTGACCGGGCTGGGGCTGAAATTCTCGGCCATGATGATCGCCTTTTCGGGCGGGAACCTTGTCCTTGCGCTGCTCCTGGTGGTCATCGCCAGCCTGATCCTGGGCATGGGGCTGCCGGTGACGGCGGCCTATATCGTGCTGATCATCCTTGTCGGCCCCGCCCTGACCGAGGAATTCGGCCTGCCGATCCTGATCGCGCATCTGGTGGTGTTCTGGTATTCGCAGGATTCCAACGTCACCCCGCCGGTGGCACTGGCCGGGTTCGCCGGCGCGGCCATCGCCGGGGCCAAGCCGATGGAAACCAGCGTGCAGGCGTGGAAATACGCCAAAGGGTTGTATCTGATCCCGCTGTTCATGGTGTTCAACGACGTGATCATTCTGGGCGGTCCGCTGCCGCTGGTGCTGTGGAACGGCGCCATCGCCATCGTCGCGCTGGTGGCCTTTGCCGCCGCGCTCGAAGGGTTCCTGTGGCGGAGTATGCCGCTGTGGCAACGCGTGCTGATCGTGCCCGGCGTTGTCGCGGTGTTCTGGCCCAATCTGGCGATTGAGGCGGCGGGAACGGCGCTTCTGGTTGTGTTGCTGGCGCTCAACTGGTGGGGCAGCCGCGACACCGCGCAGGGTGCGCGCCCGGCCTGAGCATCGGGCTTGCCTTAGCGCAGGCTGGGTGGCATTGCCGGTATGCGCTGATGATCCTGCACCGCCTGGTGCAGCGACTGCGCGATCCGCTCGGCCCGTTCGATGACATGCCGGGCGCCGGCGGGCGTGCAGACCTCGTCTGCGGTGGCGCGAAACAGCGCCAGCCAGCGGTCGAAATCGTCCCGCCCGACCGGCAGCCCGGCATGGGCGGGCACCGGCGCGCCGTGATAGCGACCGGTCATCAGCGCGACCGAGGACCAGAACGCGACCATCCGGTCAAGATGCGGTGCCCAGTTGGTGATCCGGGCCGCAAAGATCGGACCCAACCGCGCATCCGCGCGCACACGCTCATAGAATCGGTGCACCAGCCGGTGCAGGGTCGCCTCGTCCAGGCCGGTGTCGGCCATGATGCGGGCGGTCTGATCGGGGCGTCGCGAATGGGTCGCGCGCAGGCTGGGTTCGGGTGTCATTGTGTCGATCAGTAATTCAGCGTGTATTGCAGCAGCATCAGCGCGCCGCCCCCGGCATTGAGCGCCCAGCCAAAGGTCAGCACACGCGCGATCCAGCCCCAGGCCTCGCGGTCGATGCCCAGCGGGTCGCTGGCGATGTTGAAGGCGCTGCGCCAGATGCTGACCAGGATGAACCCGGTATAGAGCAGCGCCACACCCAAAAGCGCCACCAGCACACTGACGGGCAGGGCGCGTTGCAAGACAGTGGCCAGGATGAACGCGCCGCCCAGCGTGCTGAGGCCGACGCCATACACCCAATAGAGCTTCCACAAGGGGCCGTGACCGGCCCAATAGCCGCGGATTTCGTCCAGCAAGCCCGGCTGGGGGTGATCGTGGGTCATGGCATGGCTCCTGTTGCGCCATCGGGGCGCTTGCCAAGGCTATAGCGCTTGAAGTGGTATTGCAAATACTGTTTTAATGGCGCCGCAAGCAATCTGAGGGAGCGCGCATGCGTTTGACACGTTTCACCGATTACGGCTTGCGCATGCTGATGCGCATGGCGTCAAAGCCCGATCAGGCGTTCTCGACGGCGGAACTGGCGCAGGAATTCGGCCTGTCGCGCAACCATCTGACCAAGATCATGCAGCGACTGGCCCGCGCCGGCATCGTGACCACCCGTCGCGGCGGGGGCGGTGGCGCCATCCTGGCCCGTGAGCCGTCCGAGATCGGGTTGGGGGACGTGGTGCGCCTGCTGGAAGAGGGGCAGGCGCTGGTCGAATGTTTCGCGCCGGGCGCATCGTCATGCACGATCGACGGATGCTGCGGGCTCAAGGCGCGTCTGCGCGGGGCCGAGCGCGCCTTTCTCGCGCATCTCGACCGCTCGACGCTGGCCGACATCGCGCTTGCCCCGCCAGACCGCGACGCGGCCTGAGCGCGCATGGGCCCGACCTTTCCGGGACATCCAGCGCAGACCGCGGACCGCGGCCCCAACCCGTTTCGCCGCGCTGCTTTCGGCAGAATGCGGACAGCGCGGGAACGATCCGGCTAGAGGCGGGTCGGCGCGGATGCGACACCTTTGGGCACAAGCGGCGGAAAGCCGCATTGCGACCAGAGGGAGGGTCCACCATGCACAAGATCGCGATCATCGGATCGGGCATCACCGGATTGCTGGCCGGGATCGGGCTGCGCCAGCAGGGTCACGACGTGACGATCTATTCCGCGCTTGGCGCCGATGACTGGATGACCAAGGTGCCGCCGACCGGCACCGCCTGCCGTTTTGCCAGTTCGCTGGATCTTGAGCGCGAGCTGGGCGTCAACCACTGGGAAGACACGACGCCGATCAACGGCATTCACCTGACCTTCTGCCCCAAGCTGGGTCGCCAGTTGATCGATCTCAGCGGACGGTTCGAGCGCAAGTCGCTGGCCATCGACGTGCGCGTTCAATCGCACCGCTGGACCCATGATTTCGAAGCCCTTGGCGGCAAGGTGGTGATCGGCACTGTCGATATTCCCAAGCTTGAGGAGATCGCCGCCGGCGCCGATCTGACGCTGGTGGCCGCCGGCAAGGCCGAGATCGGGCAGTTGTTCGAGGTGGATACCGAACGCTCGGTCTATGACGCGCCGCAGCGCAACCTGGCGATGTTCGTCTTTCGCAATGTCGCGATGGACCGGAGCAAGGACGGAATTCCCTTCGTCCATGCGATCAAGTTCAATTTCTTTGCCACCGAGGGCGAGCAATTCTCGATCCCCTACTGGCACAAGGACGGCTTTCAATGCTGGAACGCCCTGTTCGAGGCCCGGCCCGGCCGCGCCTTTGACAAGTTTGACGACTGCGACACCGGCGAAAAGGTGCTGGCCCGCGTCAAGGAACTGTTCAAGCAATACATCCCGTGGGATTACGACTGGATCAAGACCGCCGAACTGGCCGACCCCAAGGGCTGGTTGCGCGGCAAGGTGCGCCCGGTCGTCAAGAAGCCGGTCGGCACGCTGCCTTCGGGCGCCAAGGTCATGGCGCTTGGCGACACCGCCAACACACTGGACCCGATCGGCGGGCAGGGGGCGAACAACTGCTATCGCCAGCTTCGCTATCTGCTCAAGGCGGTCGAGGCCAATACCGAGGGCGATTTCAGCGCCGACTGGATGAATGCGACCTTTGATGCCTATTTCGACGGGATCGGCAAGGCGACGAACGATTTCAACAACTTGCTGCTGGAAAAGATCACCCCGGCCGCGCAACGGCTGCTGATCGCGCAATACGGCAGCGACGGGGCCGAACAGGCGCGGACGTTGCAACAAAAGATCGCCAACGCGTTTTGCGACAATTTCGACGACCCCAATTCGCTGACCCCGCAACTGCTGCACGAAGAGGACGCCTTGCGCTATGTCAACGCCCTCAGCGGCGGCGCGGCGCGGTCGGTGGATCTGCGCAACAAGCTCAAGATTGCCAAGGGCCAGGTCCGGCAGGTGCTGGGCATGCCGCGCAGCGATCACCCCCTTGCGCGGATGTCCGCGTAACGCGGCGGTGGCGAATGGGAAGCGCCGCCGCCACCCCTCACCCCAGAAGCAGAAACGGCCCGGTGATCCGGGCCGTTTCATTGCGCGTGGCGGCGTTCTCGCTTATTCGGCCAGCTTGCTGACGGCGTCCACCATCCCCTCGGGGCCGATGGCCGTATAGCCGCCGTCCACGGCGATATCGGTGCCGGTGATGAAGCTTGCCGCGTCCGAGCACAGAAACAGCACCGCCTCGGCCACCTCTTCGGGGTTGCCCGTGCGCTCCATGATATGGAAGGGGCGCGCCACGGCATCGGCCTTTTCGCGTTTGTTGTCAGTTAGTTGAACCATGATGTTCGACCATGTCCAGCCCGGCGAGACGCTGTTGACGCGGATGTTGTGGGGGCGCAGCTGCATGGCGGCGTTCTTGGTGGCCTGCAACATCGCCGCCTTGGACGCCGAATAGGTCATGCGACCCGGCTGCGCGACCTTGCCCGCGATCGAGCCGAAATTGACGATCGCCCCGCCGCCGCGCTTGCCGATGGCCGGCGCGATCTTGTCGCAAAACACCATGGCCCCCACCAGATTGACGTTGAGCGCGGTCAACCAGTCGTCGCGCCCGGTCTGGATACCGTTATCCAGATAGGTGCAGGCCAGGTTGACCAGGTAATCGACCCCGCCGAAGGTTTGCGTGGCATGGGCGATGCAGGCGTCGATATCGGCATCGACCGTCACATCGGTGCGCAGGAACACCACGCCGTCGCCCAGATCGTCGGCGATGCGCTTGCCATCGGTCTCGTTGATGTCGGCCATGACCACCTTGGCCCCGGCCTTGGCGAATGCGCGGACCACCCCTTCGCCGATCAGCGTCGAAGCGCCGGTGACAATGGCGACCTTGCCGGAAAACTGTGCCATCTCTCTCCCTCCTGTTGTTGGTTCGCCCCGCAGTCTGCCGATCCTGGCGCGCGGCGTATAGCGCGCGCCGCAGGGGCGGGCCGCATTCGTGCAATGCGCGGACAGCGCGGCGCAGTTTTTGGACAGTGTGACGGGTGCCTGGCAGTGGGGCCAGATGTTTCGTTCTTGAAATACCGCATCGCTCGTGTATCGTTTGCGCGCAGGCAACGGTGCGGCGTCCGGTGGACGCGCATGATCCGACAAAGGGGACGGGAATGACCCTCGATGCCCAGCTCGACCCCCTGCAACTGACCCGGCAAAGCGGGCTGGTGTCACGCAATGTGCTGGTGGATGGCGGCGATCTGGACGAGGCGCGCGAGCGTGTCTCGCGCATCTTCGTCGAACATCGGCTATCGGCCCCGGCCGACCGGCAGCCGCGCCCGGTGACGGTCAGCCATTGTGGCTTTGATGCCGTGTCGCTGTGCTATTTCGATTATGGCCGCGAAGTGTTGATCTCGCCCGACCAGTTGAACGATTTTTATCTGATGGTGGTGCCGGTTGTCGGCCGTATCAGCGTGCAGTCCGGCGATACCGAGATCGGCATCGGTGTGGGGCAGGCCACGATCCTGCCCGCGTTGCGACGGTTTCGCACGCGCTGGTCGTCTGATGCGCGCCAGTTGATCCTGCGGATCGACCGGCGCAAGATGACCCGTCACCTGGCGCGGCATCTGGACAGCGATTGTGCGGCCGCGCCCGATTTTCACATGCAACTGGAATGGTCGGCCCCCCAGATGGCCCCGCTGCGCCATGCCGTCGGCGTGTTGGCCAGCCTGGCCGAGTCGCCGATGGCCACGGGCCACGCCCAGATCGCCGCCCCGGCCGAGGAGACGCTGCTGAACGCGCTGCTGTTTCGGCAGTATTCGGACCTGTCGGCGGCGCTGGCCGATGGCCGGCTGTCCACCGCCTGCCCGCGCAACGTGCGCCGGGCCGAGGAATACATCTGCGCCAACCTCGATCAGCCGATCACGATCGGCGATCTGGTCGCGGCGGCCGGCGGATCGCCGCGGGCGCTGTTCGAGGGGTTTCGCCGCTTTCGCGGTCTGGCGCCGATGCAGTTCGTGCGCCAGCAGCGCCTGTTGCGGGTGCGCCGGATGTTGATGGACGACGCCTCGGTGCAAAGCGTCAGCGCCGCCGCCCTGCAATGGGGGTTCCAGCATCTGGGGCGTTTTTCCGCCGACTATGCCACAGCTTTCGGTGAAACGCCGTCGCAGACCCTGAAACAGGCGCGCCGCCGCCGCAGCTGAACGCGCGCCGCCGCGCAGGGATCGGGGCGATGCGGGCGCAACCGCGCCGGATGTCCGTGGGCTGAGCGTCGGCTATCGACGGGCCGTTTCGGCCCGTTGCGCGGCGGCCACGAACTGCGGCGCCCTGCCGAACAGCAAGACGGCGATCGCCACCACGATCGACACGGCCTGCACCATGAAGACGTTCTCATAGGCGACATTCTCGTCGAACCCAGCCAGGGTCGTGGTCTGGAACACGATCTGCAGGCTCTCCATCCCCACTTCGGTGCCCAGCAGGATCAGGAAGGCCGGCGCCATGACGATCACGGCGTTCGTTCCCGCCGCCGCCAGAATCGCGCGCACCAGAACGGCGGTGCCGATGCCGACGCCACCGCTGAGAATGGCCTTGGAGGTGATGAGCAAAAGCGCATCGGTCGTGCGGCCGGGATAGGTCAGCATCAACGCGCTGCCGATGAACCCCAGCGTCAGGGCCAGCCACAAAAGCGGGTTTTGCGATTGCGGCCAGCGCAGCAGGATCGCCCCGGCGCCAAAGACACCCGCAATCTGCGCCATCGCGCCATAGGTTGCGCGGTCGGCGATAAAGCCGACGGAACACAGGTGCCGCACGAGATAGGCGGTGTCATAAAGGCCGGTGGACGAAATCTGCAACAGAAACAGCACGGCCATCAATGTGCCGACCCCGGCGGGCAGATCGACGGGGCCATTCGTCAGGCGCTGGCGAAAAACCACCATCGCCGCGCCCGCGACCAGCACCAGCGCCATCAGGGCATGGGTGGCCAGATGATCGATCCCCGCCAGCGAGACCGAGATCGTCGAGGCCTGGAACAACAGGATCAGCAGCACGAACACGGCCAATTGCCGCCACGGAACCTCGACCTGCCGGGGCTGTGGCTGGTCGGCGGGCTTGGCAAAGACGACCGGAACGAACAGCAGAAAGACGACTGGCAAGGCCGCAAGAACAAAAAAGAAATTGCCAACACCGATATCGAAGGCAACGTATTTCACCAGCTGCGGGGTTGCCAGCAGCGCGATGGGCTGTGCCGCTGTCCAGACCGTGGTCAGCGCGCTTTGGGCGCGGGCATCGGGTTCCTGACCGATGGCCAGTTGCGCCAGCGGCGCGAAAAAGGCCACCGCGAACCCGCCAAAGGCAAAGGCCGCGATCACCACCACCTCGCGCGTGATCAGCGACGGATTGACATGCATCGTGATGCCGACGGCGCCATAACACAGGACCGCAAGGATCGCGGCGTTGCGCGCAAGACGCATGGCGCCATGCGGGGTGATCAGAAACGGCGCCAGCGCCAGCGCCAGCAGCGACCCGCCCATGATCGATTCGATCAGCATGTCCGTGCGCTCGGCCGAGATGTTGAGGAAGCTCGCGAACTCGCCTTGCGAGACCAGCACCGTGCTCATCCCGATCGAGCGGATCCCGTTGCCCAGCAACACGAAGACCGCCAGGATAACGAACTCGATTGCCAGCAGCCGCTTCATGGGCGCGCGCTCCGCAGCGCGGTTTCGATATGTCCCGCCGCCCGGATGGCCAGGGCCGCGACGGTCAGCGACGGGGCGTTGACCGGGGCCGATACATGCGCGCTGGTGCCCAGGATATAGAGATTGCGGTGTTGATGCGCGACGAGGTCGGTATCGACGACCGAATGGCGCGGGTCCGTGCCCATCCGCGCGGTGCCGCCGATGATCGCGTTCGACAGATAGGGATCGTTGCTTTGCATGTCGTCAACGCCCAGCTCTTCAAAGATCCGGCGATTGATCGCCAATCCCTCGGCCAGACCGGAACGGGTGTAATCATCCATGCTGAACGTCACCTTGGGCTTGGGAATGCCGGCGCTATCGGTTTCATCGGCCAGTTCGACGCGGTTTTCAGGCCGGGCCAACACCTCGGCCGAGGAGTTGAGGCGCAGATGCCGCGACACGCGATCATTGATCGCCTGCGCCAGCGCCTGTCCGACAATTCCCTGGTCGATCAGGTCCTTGGCGAGGCTTGTGGCATCGGAATTGCCCGACCAGCCGCTGTTCATGAACGAGGTGCCGATGGCCGCGCGTTCCGCGCGAAACGCACCATCGCGCATCTCGACAAGGCCGGCGGTCTGTTGTGGGCCGCGATAGGGAAACACGGGGTCGGGCAGCAGCCCCCAACTGTCCTGGTTGGCCTGTGTCAGCAGGTATCGGCCCACGGCATCCGAGCCGTTGGCAACCCCGTCGGGCGCCCCCTCCTGCGCCGAGTTCAGCAACAGGCGCGGGTTCTCGATGGCGTGACAGCAGAGCGCAAAGATGGACCCCTCGACCCATTCGGTGCTGCCGTCGGGGCGGCGCAGCCGCACGCGGTTCACCAGGCCGTCGTCACCGATTTCGATAAAGGTGACAAGGGCTTCGGTGACAAAGCGCGCGTCGGCGTCCTCGGCCTTCATGGCATCGACCGAGGCGTCGTATTTCGCGCCGATCGGGCAGATCGGCACGCAGGTATTGTTGCCGCAACAGGCCGGGCGCGCGTCATGGATCACCGAGTTGCGCGCGTGCGAGAACGGGGCCGAGTGCAGGCCCATGCGCTCCAGCGCCGCGGTGACCTGCATGTCCATGTAGCTGCGCGGGATCGGTGGCATCTGGTACGGCACGCCGCCGCGCGGCGCGCCCCAGACGTGGTCGTCTTCACCGGCCACGCCCCAGCGTCTTTCGGCCTCTTCGTAATAGGGCAGCAACAGGTCATAGTCGATCGGCCAATCCTCGCCCACGCCGTAGGCGGATTTCATGCGAAAGTCGGCCGGGCGCAGACGGTCGGCAAAGCCGGTCCAGTGCCAGGTGGTGCCGCCGAACAGCCGCAGATAGGCGCCGATGAACGGGTCCGACCCGGCCTGGACATAGAAATCGTCATAGCCGCCATCCTCGGGATGGGGGGCATAGTCCATGCTGGGATAGGGCGCCTGCGGCCCCTTGACCGGGTTGGCGTAAAAGGTGGCAAGGTTATCGGCGCGGCTGCGGCGCGGCCCGGCCTCCAGCACCAGCACGTCGTGGCCGCGTTCCGCCAGGCTGCGGGCCAGATGGGCGCCGGCCACGCCCGAACCGACGATGACGATATCGGCCCTCATGTCGGTGCCCCCTCGGCGGTTGTCGCACCGGCGGGCGCGGATGCCCAATGTCCGAAGGCCGGGCCTTCGCACAGGCCGGGTGCGGTGGCAAAGCTCACCGCGCGCCAGGCCAGGCACCACGGGTAATACAGCGCACGTGTCTGGCCGTCGCGCGTGACCTCGCCGGTGTATAGCAGCCGCGCCAGAAAGCGCACCTGCGCGCGGGTGTCGTCATCGGCCTGGGCAAGCCCGGTCTCCAGCGGCGCCTGGCCCAGCGTGCGCACCAGCGCATTGGCGGCGCGCGCACCATAGACGGTTTCGAACTCATGCTGCGCGGCGGCGATCAATTGCGGCGCAATGCCGGGCAGGCCGCCGATCTGCTGCAGCAAGGCGGCAAAGCCGGTGCCCTGATCGGCCAGGCCCTGCGCAAGCACCGCACCGGGTAGGAACGGGATGGCAAGGCCACCCAGAAAACTGCGCCGGTCCAGGGTCATTCGCTGACCACCACCAGCCCGCGGGCCTCATCGGAATCGGGGTCGACATCGCGCATGGCCGTCAGCAGATCGTCAAGCGTCAACCAGACCGGCGGATACTTGTAGCGCGCGACATCCAGAATCAGGACGCGGTCGCTGTCCGCGTCATAGGCGGCCACCGGCGAGATATGCCCGCCGCCTGACTGGTTGATCGGCTGGCGCGAGTAGTTGACGACAAGGCGCTGATCGGGCGCGGCCAATGTATCCACGACGATCTGGCGCAATTCGTCGGTGTCAAACGTGTCGGCATGGCGATATTCGGCCGACACACCGAGATTGCGAAAGAACGTGGCCAGGTCCTCAAGCACGAGGCCCTCGTGCTCGACCATGGCATAGGGTTTCACCTCCTGGTTTTCGGGGGTGAAGACCATGTCCTGGGTCCACAGCCGCCATGGGTAGAGTTCGCGCGGGGCGGGACGCTCGACCTCGAGGCTGTTGAGCACGGTGGCAATGGTCGCCGGGCCGCAAAATGTCAGGATCTGCTCGGTCTCCAGATAGCTGGCCAGCGCGAAATAGTCGCTGCGTTCCTCGGATTCGAAGAAGAGGGCCTCGCCCGGCTCGTCGGTCAGGTAGATCAGCTCATCGGCTTGCGCGGGCGCAAGGCTCAGCGTCAGGCAGGTCAGCCCTGCCAGGATGGATCGCAGCATGGTCATTGTCCTCCGAACCAGTCGGCAAGGGCGTCGATGTCGTCCTCGCTCAGGGTTTTCACGATTTCCTGCATCACCAGCGCCTGCCCGCCGGTGCGCCGGCCGGTGCTGTAGGCCAAAAGCGCGCTGCGCAGATAGCGCGGCTGCTGACCGGCGATGATCGGAACGTCCTCAAGCGCGGGGCGTCCGCCGGTGCCGTGGCAGGACAGGCAGATCGAGGCGATCGCGGGCATCGCGTCCTCATCGGACCGGTCGTTGTCGTCGGGCGGTTGCTGGGCCTGCACGGCGGGCGCGGCCATGGCCAGCGCGCCGATAAGAATGGCCAGTCGGACGCAATCGCGCATCGCTCACTCCTGAATGTTGATGTTGATCATCATGCCCGTGTCTTCATGGGGCAGGATGTGGCAATGCATGACATAGCGGCCCGCGAAATCCAGAAAACGCGTCCTGAACTTGACCGAACCCGCCGCCGGTACGGGAACCGTGTCCATCCAGGGCTTGTCCGGCACGGGTTCGCCGTTCACCTCGATCAACTGGAACGGGTTGACGTGAATATGGATCGGATGGGGAAACGGGGTGGTGTTGACCAGCGTCCATTCCTCGACCTCGCCAAGGCGCGTGACCACGTCGTCGCGGCCCGGATCGAAAGGCTCGTCGTTGATCGTGAAGACGGTGTCGTGAAAATAGCCCTTGACCTCGGTCACGCCGAGCACGAACTGGCGATGACCCGTGATCTCGTCATCGGTGATATCGACCAGGATGTCGTTGTCGGGCAACGCCCCTTGCGGAATGTCGCGGCCGAACGGGGCGTCGGGCGCGACACGCGAGTCGTCCTCGGCGATGACGAAGATATCCGCCAGGATGATCTCGGGCAGCGCCTGAATGCCCTGGTCGAAGGCGGGCCGGCGCAAGGTATAATGCCCTGCCTCAAGCCCCTTGATCAGCAGATTGCTGCGGTTGCCCGGTGCAAGGTCGATGTGATCGGTCTGCCGCGCGGCGGGCAGCGGATTGCCGTCGCGCCCGATCTCGTGCAGCTCCAGCCCATCGGCGCGCAACGGCAGGAACTGCGCATCGCCCGCATGCAGCAGTCGCCAGTGCTGCACCTCGCCCTCGCGGATGTGAATGCGCGGGCGATACTGGCCGTTGATCAGAAAGTCGCGCTCGGCCGTCAGCGGCCAGATCGGCTCTTCATCCATCAGCAGGCCGTCGACACCGGGCACGGGGGCTTGCAACACCAGCACCCGTTCGACCATCGCGGCGATTTCCGGCACCGCGTCAAGCGCACCGCCGATGATCGCCATGCCCGCCGCGCCCGATGCGACCTGCGCCGACACCGACCCGTGGCGATGGGGATGATACCAGTAGTTGCCCGATGGATGATCCTGGGGCAGGCGAACGACATAGTTGAACCGTTGGCCCGGCTCGATCTCAAGATAGACGTTGTCACTGTTGCCGCGCGGGCTGACGTGAAAGCCATGGTAATGCATGTTCGTCGTGTTGAACCGGTTCGGCACGTTGACGGTCAGGTCGTCATCGTCGGGGTTCGGCGGCATACGATTTTCAAAGGCGACTTCCAGCGTATCGCCCGGTTGCAGCCGCAGCGTGGGCCCCGGCAGGCTGGCATTGAAGATGCGCAGGGGGGCAGGGCCGCCGGGAAGCCTTTTTTCGGTGACGGCCATGTAGAGATCGGCGTGCAGCCGGCCGTCCACCGAATGAAGTTCGGCCGGGTTGGGCAGATCGTCCGCCATCCCCAGCGGAGAGGCAGGCGCGCGGCTTTCGGCCGCCTGTGCGCCCAGCAGGTTCCAGCCAATGCCGACGGACATGGCGCCGGCGCCCAAAGCGGCGGTCTGTTTGAGAAGCTGGCGGCGAGATAGGCGAGACATGCGGCGATCCTTATCGAAAAATATGACCGAATTATGCCGCCCGTCATGTGCAGCGCGCACGATTCTCACGCAATCGAGAGCGCTGCGTGAGAATCGTCTATTGCGAATGTATGGTCTCCGATACACCAATAAGATGTAAACCGGCTCCGCAAAGAAAATTGGTCTTGCCGACATAATGGCCGCGACCTGCGCTTGCCGTCCGGGGCAGGTCAGGGGGCCGGGTGCGATGCGTCGGGTTCGATGGCATAGGTGCGCTGACTGATCGGCGTGGCCGCGATGGCGGCCTTGAGCCGTTCCAGGAACGAGGTTTCGGCCCGGTTCAGAACCGCTTTCGGGTTCGAGACCAGATGAACATCGATCGCCGGCGGGGCGTCATAGGGCGGCAGCCGCCAAAGCAGCCCGTCCTGCACGTCGCGGGCCACGACATGGATCGGCAATGGCCCGATCCCCAGCCCGGCGATCACCATGCGGCGCACCTCTTCCAGGTGGCTGGATGTACCGATGATCTTGTCGCTCAGTTCCAGTTCGGCGCGCAAAAGCGTGACCGAGCGCAGCGCGTCCTGCAGGCGGTCGGTTTCGAAACTGACGGCATCATGGCCCGCCAGGTCCGTCTGTTGCAGATCCGGCCGACCGAAAAGTGGATGCGGCGGGCCGCAGAAGAGGCCGAAGAATTCGCGATAGAGGCGCATGTATTCCAGCTTCGGATCGCGCCGATGCACCAGGCAAATCGCAAAGGACGCGGTGCGCGCGGCGACGCTGGCCAGCGCCTCGGCCGAGCCCAGAACTGAGATCGACAGGGTGGCGCGCGGATGCTGGGCGTGAAACCCGGCCAGAACCTGGTCGAAGACCGGGCAGACCACGTGGCTGGCCAGCGCGACCCTGACATGACCGGTCACCTCGTCGGTCATGTCGCGCATGAGCGTGGACACGCGATAGACCGCGCCATGGATCTCTAGCGCCTCGCGATAGAGCAACATCCCCGCCGGCGTCAGTTCGAACCGTCCGGGCGCGCGGTCGATCAGGCGCTTGCCGATCTGGTCTTCCAGCCGTTTCAGCGCCGTCGAAACCGACGGCTGCGTCAGGTGCAGACGCCGTGCGGCATCGCTGATCGATCGCGACTGCGCGATGACCACGAAGCTGCGCAACAGGTTCCAGTCAAGGTCGCGGGTCAGCCGGTCGGCGCTGTCGGGTTCGGCCATTGATGGTGCCTATAGTGGGAATTCCGATTATCTATTTGTTTTATGCCTGCCAGCTTTGCATGGTTTTGACAACCTGTTTGCCACGCCCTTGCCTGACGGAACGGTGCCGATGTCTGTTGAAGCCCGCGAAAAGCGGCAACCCTGGATCCTGTTGTCGCCCGCATTGGGGGCGGTGACCATGCTGCTGCTGGTCCCGCTGATCTTCATCGTCGTCTATTCGTTCTGGCTGCGCTCGGCCACGGGGCCGGATGTCGTCGGGTTTCACCTCGACAACTGGGAAAGCACGCTGACCGACCCGTTCTATCGCTTCATCCTGTTCAACACGTTGAAGATCGCGGCGATCACGACGGTGATCTGTGCGCTTCTGGGGTATCCGGCGGCCTATTTCATCACCCGTTCCAGCGGCAACAAGATGCTGTTGCTGCTGCTTTTGATGCTGCCGTTCTGGATCAGCTACATCATCCGCACGATGAGTTGGATCAACATTCTGGGCAGCTCCGGCGCGGTGAACACGTTTCTGATGTCGATCGGCCTGATCTCGTCGCCGATCCAGATGCTGTACAACGAAGTGACCGTGATCCTGGGCCTGGTTCACTTCCTGCTGCCGTTCATGGTGCTGAATATCTATGTCAGCCTCGACGGGATCGACACCAATCTGGAGGATGCCGCCACCTCGCTGGGGGCGACGCGCTGGCAGTCGTTCCTTCAGGTCACGCTGCCATTGTCGCTGCCAGGCCTGGCGGCGGGGGGCTTGCTGTGTTTCGTGCTGGGGGCGGGCACCTATATCACGCCGCTGGTGCTGGGCGGGCCGCAGGATGCGATGTTCGCCAATCTGGTGTTCGAGGCGATCATTACCCAGCTCAACTGGCCGCTGGGCTCGGCGCTGTCGATGGCGCTGTTGCTGGTGCTGGGGTCGCTGGTGGCGATCTACAACCGCTTTCTGGGCATGTCGCAACTGACAAAGGGGCTGGGCTGATGGGCTGGGCGGCGATCCGGACATATACGATCCTGGTGTATCTGTTCATGTTCCTGCCGGTGGCGGTCGTGGTGCTGCTGTCGTTCAACCAAAACCAGTTCGGCAGCTTTCCGATGACCGGCCTTTCGCTGCGTTGGTTCGAGGCGCTCTGGAACAACGAGGCGGTCATGCGCGCCTTTCGCACCTCGGTCGTGCTGGGGCTGCTGACGGCGCTGATCTCGACCACGCTGGGCGTTCTGGCGAGCCTGGCGCTGGTGCGATACAGCGTGCCGGGCAAGAACCTGATCACGACCATCCTGATCGCACCGATCCTGGTGCCCGAGGTGGTGCTGGCGGTGGCGCTACTGCTGTTTCTGAACTGGCTGGGCATCGGCAAGAGCTTTGCGCTGCTTCTGGCCGGGCACGTGATCTTCACGCTGCCCTTCGTGATCCTGGTGGTGCAGGCGCGTCTGGTTGGCATCCGCCGCGATGTCGAGGAGGCCGCGCTCAGCCTCGGGGCCTCGCCGGTGCAGACCTTCTTTTCGATCACGCTGCCCCTGTTGATGCCGGCCGTGGCGGCGGGCGGTCTGTTTGCCTTTACCATTTCCTTCGACGACATCACCGGCACGCTCTTCTGGAAGCCGGGCGGGGTCGAAACCGTGCCGACGCAGATCTTTTCGATGCTGCGCAACTCGATCAGCCCCGAGATCAATGCACTGGGCACGGTCATGATCGTCATGACCGTAGGCCTGCCGCTTCTGGGGGCCGCAATCGCCCGCAGCATGGCCCTCAAACGCGGCGCCTGAGAACCGCGATCCAACCAACCACCGAAAACCAGCAAGGAGACGATACCGATGGACAATACCAAACGCTATGAACGCCTGCTCGAACGCTATCGCAACGGCGATCTGGACCGCCGCCGCTTTCTGGGCCTGCTGGGCGCGGCCGGGCTTGCCTATGGTGTGCAGACCCCGTTCGCGCGCATGGCCCTGGCCCAGGAGGTGCAGCAGGTGCGCTTTGACGGCTGGGGCGGCGTCGTGTCCGAGGCGTTTCGCCGCTACGCCTTCGACCCCTATACCGAGGAGACCGGCATCACCGTGGTCGACGGCACCTTTTCCGGCGGCGACGAGTATCTGGCGCAGGTCCGGTCCAGCCAGGAAGGCGAATACAATATCGCCCATCTGTCGGGCGTGTTCGACTATGCCCGCTATGTGAACTTCGAACTGGATGTCGAACTCAACATCGACAACATCCCCAACATGTCGCTGGTGATGGATGCGCTGACCAACGCCTTCCGCTCGATCACGCCCGATCACCTGTCGGCGGTGCCCTATAACTACGGGACCACCGGTCTGGCCTATAACCGCGCGCATATCTCGGACGAGGAAATCCGTGAAAAGGGCGCGTCGATCCTGATCGACCCGGCCTATGAGGGCAAGATCGGCGGCTGGAGCGACTGGCGCACGCGCCTGTGGTATGCCGCGCTGCAAACCGATCAGAGCCCGAACGACATCCAGGATATGGATGCCGCATGGGACGCCATTCGCAGCCACCGCGATCTGGCGCTGAAATACTGGGGGTCGGGCGCCGAATTGATGAGCCTGCTGGCGGAAGAGGAAATCTATGTCACCGAAGGCTGGTCGGGGCGCATCGCCGCGCTGCAAGAGCAGGGGCACGACATCGGCTATTACGACCCGCCCAACAGCTTTGGCTGGCAGGAATGCCTGTTCGTGATCAAGGGCTCGCCGGTCGAAGCCTGCGAGGAACTCTTGAACTTCATGCTCGAGCCCGAGACCTCGATCGCGGTGGCCGAAGGGCAGAACTACCCGCCCGCGCTTGATGGCACCAAGGTCGATCTGGGTGACAAGATCCCGACCCTGCCGGCCTATGACCCGTCGGGCACGCTGGAGGCGTTGACCTTTGCCGATCCCGAATACTGGAACGGCAACGAGGCCGAATGGTCCGAGACCTTCTCGCGCGTGCAGCGCGGGTTCTGAGACCCGGTTCCCCGCGCCCTTTGCGGGCGCGGGGGGCAAGAACCATGTGACAAGGGGGCAGTGCCCGTGAGTTCCGTTCAACTGGACAATATCGTCAAGCGCTTCGGCGCGTTCACGGCAGTCGAAAAGACATCGCTGAGCATTCCCGAGGGCGCGTTCGTCACCCTTCTGGGGCCGTCCGGCTGCGGCAAGACGACGACTTTGCGGATGATCGCCGGGCTTCTGGACCCGACCGAGGGCGACATCATCATCGGCGGGCGCCGGGTGAATGACCTGCCCATCCACAAGCGCAACCTGGGTCTGGTGTTTCAGAACTATGCGTTGTTTCCCCACAAGACCGTGGCCGAGAACGTGGCATTCGGCCTGCGCTATCGCAACGTGCCGAAAGCCGACATCACCCGCCGGGTGCAGGATGCGCTGGATCTGGTGCAATTGCCCGATGTCGGCGCGCGCTATCCCAAAGCACTGTCGGGCGGCCAACAGCAGCGGATCGCGCTGGCGCGGGCGATCGTCATCGAACCGGACGTGTTGTTGCTGGACGAGCCCCTGTCGGCGCTTGACGCCAATCTGCGCGAGGATATGCGCGTCGAACTCAAGCGCATTCAGGCCCGGATCGGCGTGACCACCGTCTTCGTCACGCATGACCAGTCCGAGGCGCTGGCCATGTCCGACCAGATCGTGGTGATGAGCGATGGCCGTGTCGAACAGGTGGGCGCGCCGCAAGATGTCTACAACACCCCGGCCAGCGAATTCGTGGCACGGTTCCTGGGGGCGTCAAACATCCTGGGGGGCCAATGCGTGGCGCATGGCGCCGACGGGGCCACGTTGGAGGTGCCGGTCTTCGGCAAGATCGCCGTTCCCGCTGCAAAGGCCCCGCATCTGCAAGGGCAGGGGCCGGCCAAGCTGGTGATCCGGGCGGAAAAGCTATTCCTGCGCGACACCCCCCCGCAGGATGGCGCGATTACCGTGCCGGCCACGGTCGAGGCGGTGGATTACCAGGGCCAGTCGGCGCGCTATTTCTTGCGCGCGGGCGATACCGCGCTTCAGGCGATCAACATGATCGAGGGGCGCCCCTTCGACCAGGGCGCGCAGGTTCATCTGTCGATCCACCCGCATGATTGCGCTGCGCTGCCCGGATGATCGTGTGACCGGTCGCCATGCAAGACCCGAGAGCCTGCGCCGCAGGCACCGCGCGTGGCGGCAATGCCGCGCGCGACCGGACCTTGCGCCATCGCCAACGTTGCCCAGCACCACGGAACGGCCATGAAACTCGACACGCGCAGCCTGTATCTGAAGAAACGCTTTCCCCTGCGGATCTCGCGCGGCGAGATCACGGGCGGCGACAACCTGTTTGTTGCCGTGACCGAGGACGATCTGACGGGCTGGGGCGAAATGGCGCCCGGCGCCTCGGAAGGCGCGGCAACCGTCGAAGAGGGCGAGGCCCAGTTGCAGGGTTTCGCCGCGAATGGGCTGGGCGGGTCGATCCATGACATCTGGGATGCGGCACGCGCCGCCGGTGTCGGGGCCTGCGCGCTGGCGGCGCTGGACATGGCGCTGTGGGATCTGCGCGCCAAACAGGCGGGCATGCCGCTCTATCGCTTGCTGGGGCTGGCCCGGCGCGGTGTCGCCTCCTCGCTGACCGTCGGGATCAACCCGCCCGAGGTGGTGCGCGAGCGTGTGCCCCTGCTGCTGGCGGCCGGGGCGCGCGCCCTCAAGATCAAGCTGGGCAGCCCCGAGGGGATCGAGGCCGATCAGGCCATGTTCGCCGCCGTGCACGAGGCCGCGGCGGGCAGCGGGGCGGCGCTGCGCGTCGATGCCAACGGCGGCTGGTCGTTGCCCCAGGCGCGCCGGATGCTGGCATGGCTGGCCGCGCGTGGGGTCGAATATGTCGAACAGCCGCTGGTTCATGGCGCCGAGGACCAGTTGCCCGCCTTGTTCAGGGACCGTCCGTTGCCGATCTTCGTCGATGAATCGTGCCGTTTTTCCAGTGACATACCGGGCTTTGCCGATTGCGTCGATGGCGTGAACCTGAAGCTGATGAAATGCGGCGGCATCACCGAGGCCCTGCGCATCGTGGCCACGGCCCGCGCCTTCGGGCTGAAAACCATGATCGGCTGTATGGGCGAAAGCTCGATCGCCATTGCCGCCGGGGCCTCGCTTGCGGCGCTGTTCGATCACATCGATCTCGATTCCCATCTCAATCTCGATCCCGACCCGGCCGAGGGTGCGCCATTCGCCAACGGCGTGACCCTGCCTGCCGACCGGCCCGGCCACGGAGGAGCCTTGCGCCATGCTTGACCCGACCCTGCCCATCGCCCTCTATGCCGAGGCCACGTTCGGCACGCTGAACGCCAAGATGTCCGAGGGCATCCTGCGCTATGGCAAGAACCCGGTTGCCGCCGTGATCGACAGCACGCAGACGGGAAACCGCGTGCGCGATGTCAGCACCATTGCCAGCGACATTCCGGTCGTCGCCACTTTGGACGAGGCGCGCGCGCTGGGGGCGCGGGTGCTGGTCCTTGGCACCGCGCCATCGGGCGGGCGGGTGCCCGCGGAATGGATGAGCGTTTTGCGCGCGGCTGTCGCGGGGGGCATGTCGATCGTCAATGGCATGCATGACCGGCTTGAACCCGTGCTGGGCCACGACCTGATGCCGGGCCAGTGGATCTGGGATCTGCGCGTGCCACAGGGCGAGGCGCCACCGATTGCCAAGGCGCGCGCGGCAGACCTCAGCAACCGTCGGGTGCTGATGGTCGGCACCGACATGGCCATCGGCAAGATGACCGCGGGGCTGGAACTGACGCAAAGCCTGCAACAGGGCGGTCACGATGCGGCGTTTCTGGCCACCGGCCAGACCGGCATTGCGATCACCGGGCGCGGCATCCCGCTGGATGCAATCCGCGTCGATCATGCCGCCGGCGCGGTGGAACGCATGGTGCTGGACGCGGCGGCGCATTCCATCGTCGTGGTCGAGGGGCAGGGATCGCTGCTGCATCCGGGCAGCACCGCCACGCTGCCCCTGATGCGGGGCAGTTGCTGCACCCATATGGTGCTGTGCCACCGCGCCGGGATGGACACGCTGGACGAGCTGACGCGCGTGCGCATCCCGCCCCTGCGCGAGGTGATCGCGCTCAATGAGATGGTGGCCGCGGCCGCCGGGGCGCTGACCCCGGCCAAGGTCGCCGCCGTGGCGCTGAACACCGCGCGTCTGTCACCCGACGCGGCCGAACGCGCGGTGCGACAGGTCGAGGACGAGACCGGCCTGCCGGCCGCCGATCCGGTGCGATCGGGCGCCGCGCGGCTGGCCGAGGCGGTTCTGGCTGCGCCTTGACCAGTGCCGCGCGTGCTGCCTGTCAGCGCCCGCGGAAGTGTTTGGACAGCTTCAGCCCCTGGCCCTGGTAATTCGACGCGATGCCCGCGCCGTAAAGCGTCTCGGGCCGTTCGGTCATGCGCTCATAGACCAGCCGGCCGACGATCTGGCCATGCTCCAGCGCAAAGGGGGCTTCGTGGCAACGCACTTCCAGAACCCCGCGTGCCCCCGCGCCGCCCGCCGCGTCATGGCCGAAACCGGGATCGAAGAACCCCGCGTAATGCACGCGGAACTCGCCCACCATGGCCAGATAGGGCGCCATTTCAGCGGCATAGGCGGGCGGGATATGCACCGCCTCGCGGCTGACCAGGATATAGAACGCGCCCGGATCCAGGATCAGCCGGCCATCGCCGCTGCGCAACTCGTCCCAGAAATCGGCGGGGTCATAGGCGCCGATCCGGTCGAGGTCGATCACCCCGGTATGCGGGCGGGCGCGGTATCCGACCAGCGCGCCGGGCTCGGGCCGCAGATCGACCGAAAAACCCAGGCCTTGCGAGATATGCGCATCCCCCGTGACCAGCCCTTCGCTTGCATGCAGCGCGGCCAGTTCCGCATCGTCCAGCACCGATTGCCCGATGCGAAACCGGATCTGGTTGAGCCGCATGCCCGGACGCACCAGCACCGAGAACGAGCGCGGGCAGATCTCGGCATAAAGCGGGCCGGTATAGCCGGGCGCGACGCGGTCGAATTCGACGCCTTCGTCGGTGATCACCCGTGTCAGCAGGTCCAGCCGGCCGGTCGAGCTTTTGGCATTGGCGACGGCATGAACCGGCGCGGGCAGGGCAAGGCGTTCCATCAGCGGCACCAGATAAACACAGCCCTTTTCCAGCACCGCACCTTCGCGCAGGTCCATGCGATGCATCTCGAATTCGGGCAGGCGATCAGCGACGCGGCGGCCCTTGCCCGCCAGAAAGGACGCGCGCATGCGCCAGGCGGTGGTGCCCAGCCGCAGGTCCAGGCTGGCGGGCTGCAACTGCGCGTCCAGCAGGTCGTCATCGGCGGCAATCGCGCCGTCAGCGATCATCGCGCGCAGGGTCTGCATCGGCAGCACGCCTTTTTCGGACCGATCGTCAATGCCTTGCGCCATGGCCTTGCGCCTCCTTTGCAAAAGCCAACGGCCCGCGGCAGGGGGTCTGCCACGGGCCGGTGATGATGGTCGGGCTGGCGAGATTCGAACTCACGACCTTCCGTCCCCCAGACGGACGCGCTAACCAGACTGCGCCACAGCCCGACGAGGGGCTTTTGACAAGTTTTCGCGGCGGGAGCAAGCGGCAATTCGGCCCGCACTCGGGGAAAATGCGTGGCACCGGCCGACCCACCTACGCTTACCAGCGCCCCGCGCCCGAGGCGTCGGACATCCGGTCCAGCAACGTGTCGATGCGCCGGGCCAGCAGCGCGGCCTTGTCGTGATGGGCGCGCAGGCTGTCGCGCGGGGCATGGCGCAGGCGTTGGGCCAGGCGTTCGGGCTGGGGGAATGGGTCGGAAACGGGTGGCCCGTCGCCCACAGGCTGCACCGGCTCCGCCTCGGGCAAGTCAGGCGTCGCAGGTTGTGCGGCCGGGGCGGCCGGGGCCTGGGGTCTGAGATCCTCGTCGGGCGTTGCGGGGGGCGCAGCGTCATCGACGGCGGGTTCGTTCGACTGGGCGTCGGGGAATGGCGCGGTCGCATCCGCCTCGTCGTTCGGTTTTTCGGGCGTCGCAGTATCGCCGGACACAGGGTCCGGCACCTCGACGGCCGGGGGCGCGGGTGACTCGGGCGCCTTGGCCACGGGTGCGCGTGGCTCAGTCGGCGCCGGATCGGCAGGCGTTGGGCGCGCCGGCGGAGCCTCGCCGGGCAGGGGCAGCGGCGGTGGCGGGCGATCGGTGTCGGCGCGGCGCGGCGCGGGCGCCTCGCTCGGGCGGGAAGGGCGCGGCGGCTGGGGCGGTTCCGGCGTGCGCGCGTCTTCGGGGGGTGTCGTGGCCTCGCCGTCGATGCTTTCGCCGGCAACGACATCCGGCGCAATCGACGCGACATGGCGAACACCTTGTTCCTGAAGCACTTTCTGAACGCCGCGAATGGTCATGCCCTGATCTTGCAGCAGCATGCGGATGCCGGCCAGCAGCGCCACGTCGTCGGGCCGGTAATAGCGGCGCCCGCCCGCGCGCTTGACCGGGCGGATCTGGTAGAACTTGCTTTCCCAGAATCGCAGAACATGCGCGGGCGTTTCCAGCAGCTCGGAAACTTCGCTGATGGTCCGAAAGGCTTCGGGCGCCTTTTTCATGCGTTACCTCTTGGTGCCGCCCAGGTTCCCCTGCGAGACCCGTTCCTTCATGATGTGCGAGGGGCGAAACGACAGCACGCGGCGCGGGCTGATCGGCACTTCCTCGCCGGTCTTGGGGTTGCGGCCGACGCGCGCGGCCTTGGACCGGACCGAGAAGGTCCCGAAGGACGAGATCTTGACCTGTTCGCCGCGCACCAGCGCATCCGACATGTGCTGGATCACCGATTCCACCAACTGGGCGGATTCGTTGCGCGACAGCCCCACCTCGCGGAATACGGCCTCGCTCAAATCCATTCGAGTCAGGGTCTTTTCGGACATGATCGTTCCCCCTTGCCGCATGTCGCCAGTGCGCAAGGATGCGGCAAGGAATTTTCCGAGTCAATATCAGGCACTTGTGGCGCACTCTTTGCACAACGCGCGCAGGGTGGCCGGACCGGGTTTGTCGCGCGTTACCAGCGCAGGACCACCGCGCCCCAGGCCAGGCCGCCACCGATGGCTTCGGTGACGACGATGTCGCCCGGCTTGATCTTGCCCTCGGCCACACCGACCGACAACGCCAGCGGGATCGACGCGGCCGAGGTGTTGCCGTGATCGGCCACCGTGACGATCACCTTGTCCATGGTCAGGCCCAGCTTTTGCGCGGTGCCGCGAATGATGCGCAGATTGGCCTGATGCGGCACGATCCAGTCAACCGCGTCAGCCTCAAGCCCGGCTTTCTGTAGCGCCGCGTCAGCCGTTTTTGCCAGCTTTTCAATGGCATGGCGGAACACTTCCTTGCCCAGCATCCGCAGGTGCCCGGCCGTTCCGGTGGACGACACGCCCCCGTCGACGAACAGCACGTCCTTGTGCCGCCCGTCGGAATGGAGGTCGATCGACAGGATGCCGCGATCTTGCGATGTGCCCGATCCGGGCTGCGCCTCAAGGATCACCGCGCCCGCCCCGTCGCCGAAGAGGACACAGGTCGAACGGTCGGTCCAGTCCATGATGCGGCTGAAGGTTTCGGCGCCGATCACCATCACCCGCCGGGCGGTGCCGGCGACGATCAGCGCATTGGCATTGGCCAGCCCATAGACGAAACCGGCGCAGACGGCCTGCACGTCAAAGGCAAAACCGCCGGTCATGCCAAGCTGGGCCTGGACCATCGTGGCGACCGAGGGAAAGGTCAGATCGGGGGTCGAGGTGGCGACGATGATCGCATCCAGCGACTCGACGGGGATGCCGGCATTGGCCAGCGCGGCGCGCGCGGCATGGGTGGCAAGATGCGAGGTGTGCTCGTCCTCGGCCGCGAAATGGCGCCGCTCGATCCCCGAGCGCGAAACGATCCACTCGTCAGAGGTATCCAGCGTGGCGGCGAATTCCGCGTTGGGAACCACGCGCGCGGGCAGATAATGGCCGGTACCGATCACCACGGCGCGGGTCACCGCATTCTGGGTCATTCCGAATCTCCTTCCGGCTTCGAGTCCTGCGCCGTTCGGGCCGCAATCACAAGCCTTTCCGCCATCCGGCCGCGATAGCCCGATTGCGCCAGCTTGGCCGCCAGCCCGATCGCCGCCGCCACGCCGGTTTCATCGGCCGATCCGTGCGACTTGACAACCGTTCCGTTCAGACCCAGGAACACGCCGCCATTGACGCGCCGCGGATCGACGCGAAGGCGCAACCGGGTCAGTGCGCCCCGTGCCAGAATGGCGCCCAACATCGACACGAGGCCGGCGCGCAACGACTCGCGCAGAAGTTCGGAAATCAGCCGCGAGGTGCCTTCGGCGGTCTTGATGGCGACATTGCCGGTAAAACCGTCGGTGACGATCACATCGACCCGGTCCGAGGGGATGTCGCTGCCCTCGACGAAGCCGACATAGTCATAGCGCCCGGTGTCCTGGGAACGGCCGATCAGCTCGTGCGCCTGCTTGATCTCGGCGCGGCCCTTGTGTTCTTCGGTGCCGACATTGAGCAGGCCGACACGCGGGCGCGCCGCGTTGAACCCGTTGCGGAAATAGGTGGCCCCCATGATCGCATAGGCCAGCAGATCCTGTGCATCGGCCTTCACGTCGGCCCCGACATCCAGCATGGTGCTGAACGGGTGCCGCCCGCGCGAGGGCCACAGGCAGGCGATGGCCGGGCGTGTCACCCCCTCCATCCGGCGCAGTTGCAGCATCGACACCGCCATCAGCGCGCCGGTGTTGCCGCACGACACCGCCGCCTGGGCCGTGCCCTGCCGCAGCGCGTCGATCGTGGCCCACATCGAGGTGTCCTTGCCATGCCGCATGACGTGGCTGGGCTTGTCGGACATCGAGACGACGCCATCGGCATGGTTGACGCTCAGCCGCCCCGCCAGCGCGGGCTGGCGGGCCACCAGGGGTTCAAGCGCCGCCTTGTCGCCATGCAGGATGATCGTCAGGTCGGGATTGTCGCGCAGCGCCAGCGCGCAACCGGCGATCACCACCGCGGGGCCGAGATCGCCCCCCATCGCATCGACGGAAATCTGCACCGGCCCCGCTTCGGGGCCTGCCCCGGGGCCTCCGGCGTGGGTGGGATGATCCTGATCGGATACCATCGAAACCGCGCCGGATGCGGGCGTCAGGCCGCGTCGTCGTCCAGATCGACGTCGGCTGCCTGCGCGACAACTTCGCGGCTGTCATAATGTCCACATGCGGGGCAGACATGATGCGGGCGTTTCAGTTCGCCACAGCTGGGGCATTCGTTCGGATTCGCGGCAACCAGCGCGTCATGGGCGCGGCGCATGTTGCGGCGAGAGCGGGTTACGCGGTTCTGTTGAACGGCCATGGGTCAACCTCTGGTGTCTTGGTCTGGGGCGCTGTGCGGGGCGACCCGTCGTTGTGGAAATCCGGTGCAGGAACCCGAGCCCTTACACCGCCTCGGCGGCGTGTCCAAGCCCTGACCTGCATGAGGCGCGGAAAATACGGACTTTTCGCACGGGTGCAAGGGAAATGTTCGCCCGCCCGGCAGGGCGTTCTCAGCCGTTCCCGCCGCACGTGCCGTCGGTGTCGGGATCGGTCGGGCCGCCGTTGCTTGGATCGGATGGCTTCAGTTTCGCAAGCACGGCAAACGGATTCGGGCGTTCGGGGGCATCGCTTGCGGCGCCGGGTGGGGGGAAGTCCGCCTGTCCCAGTTCCGCGTCAGGGGCGCGGGGATAGTCGGGCAGCGCGATCGCCAGCGCCTCGATCATGACCGCGCCGGGGTCGATGGCCGTGCCCAGCGGCTCGATCGTGTCGTCCTCGGGCATCTCGACCTCGGCGCCCTCGGGTTCCGGCATCCGCTTGAGGAAGCGGCGCAGCACATCGGTGTCGATGCGCGTCGTCACCGGGTCGGCGGTAATCACGCAGGGTTGAACCACGGTTGCGCCCAACCGCCCCTCCAGCCGCCAGTCGCGCCGCCCCTCGGCCGTGATCGTGCCGCGGAAATCCAGCTTGCGCAGCCCCGTCAGCCCCAGATCGCGGGCGATTTCGGCGCGCGCCGCGGCGTCGGGACGCAGGTGAAAGGGCTGGGCGCGCCGCGTCGGCAGGTCCGCGACCCGGAACGGCAGGGTGCGGGCGGTGGCGGGCGTGTCGGGGCTTCTGTCGGTCATGGCGGCCTTCGGTTGCACGTGATCCCGCATCCTTTCTTGAACAGCGGGCCGTCCTTCTGTAATCCATGACGGGTGTGCGGGGCCAGCCCCCGGGCGCAAAACGGGAAACGGGTTGGCGCCGACCGGGCCTCGGTCAGGCGGATCGACAGCTCGAAATGCAGGAAAACGAGGCGGGCATGACATCGAATGCGGTCGGAACGGTCACGGTGCTGTGGCGGACGGTGGTTGCGGCGCTGGTGCTGGGGCTGATCGCCGCAGCCTGTTCGCCGATCATGCGCTATCACGGATACGCCCCCAGCGATGATCAGCTTGCCGAGATCGAGGTTGGCCAGGACGACCGCGAAAGCGTTGCCGATACGATCGGCATGCCGGGCATGGGCGGCGTGATGGAGGGGTCGGGCTGGTATTACGTCCAGTCGGACTGGCGCCACACGGGCCTGCGCGCGCCGGTCGAGGTCGATCGCCAGGTCGTGGCGATCACCTTCGATTCGAACGATGTCGTTACCAATATCGAACGATTCGGCCTGGAAGACGGCCAGATTGTCGCGCTGTCGCGCCGCGTCACCGATACCGGGCCGCGTGGCATGACCGTGCTGCAATCGATCTTCGGGGTGCTGGGTCAGTTCTCGCCACGGCTGCTGACGGGCGGTTGATGCCCGGCTCGGCCGCGACAATGGCAAACGGGGGCGCGGGCCCCCGTTTTTCATGCGGCGCGAACGGCCCGGCCGTCAGCCCCCGGCCGTCAGCCGGCGTCCGGATCGGGCTCGAACTCCAGGGCCACGCCGTTGATGCAATAGCGCAGGCCCGTGGGCTCGGGCCCGTCGGGAAAGACATGGCCCAGATGCGCCTCGCAGCGGGCGCAATGCACCTCGGTGCGGCGCATGAACAGGCTGTTGTCGGTGCGCGTGGCGATCGGCGCATCCTCGCGAGGGGCCCAGAACGAGGGCCAGCCCGACCCCGAATCGAACTTGCGGGCCTGGTCGAACAGCGGAGCGCCGCAGCACACGCAGCGAAAGACGCCGGGATCCTTGGGGAAATCGTCATGGGTAAAGGCGCGCTCGGTCGCGTGCTCGCGCGTCACCTTGTAGGCAAGCGGCGTCAACTGGGCCTGCCATTCCGCCTCGGATTTGGTTATCTTGTCGCTCATGTCGTCACTCTCTTTCGCGCTGTGGTGCGGCATGCCTGAAAGCTAGGGATTGTCGAGCCCATGTCCAGCCCTTCCGACCGTCAGGAAACCCCGGATTTCGGCCCGCCCCTCCGGCAGCGTGGGTTGGTGGTGCGTGCAGCCGCGCCAAACGAGGTGCCGGCGCTGATCGCGATGCGCGCGCGCGCGTTTCGGGGCGGCGGCACGGATGAGGATGCCTTCGATGCGCGCTGCCTGCATCTGTGGGTGGGCGAGGACGGGGCCGTGCCGGCCACGCCGCTGGCCACAGCGCGGATGCAGTTGCACCGGGCGGGCGAGGTCGCGCAGGGCTATACCGCGCGCTATTTCGACCTCACGCCGCTGGCCGCGGCGCCCGGCCCGGCGCTGGAGCTGGGCCGGCTTTGCACCCGCCCCGGTCCCGCGGCACCCCTGGCGCTGCGCATGATCTGGGCCGGGGTCGCGCGCATGGTCGAGCGCACGGGCGCGGCCCGGCTGATCGGATGCAGCTCGTTTCCGGGAACCGATCCGGCCGACCACGCAACGGTGCTGGCGCATCTGGCCGCCCATCACCGCGGGCCGGACGGGCGGCGCCCGCAGGCCCGGCCCGATGTCGAACATCGCCCGCTCACCGCCTGGGCGGAACAGGCCGGACCCGAGACGGTGACGCCCGCGCAACTGCCGACGCTGCTGCGCAGCTACCTGTCGCTGGGCGGCTGGCTGGGCGCCGATCTGGTGATCGACCGGGATCTGGGGACCTGCGTGGCCTTCACCTGCGTCGAGATCGCCACCATGCCGCCGCGCCGCCGCCGGGTGCTGACGGCATTGGCCGGGTAGGGGGGCGTTGCCCCCCTCTGGCCTGCGGCCATTCACCCCCCAGCGTATTTTCGGCAAGATGAAGGCGGCCGGAGCCTGTTTTCGCGTCGATCCGGGCAAAACCTGGCGCGGAAACGCGCAGAACCGCCATGTCTTTCGCGCATGGCGGGATTGCCGTGGCAGCGGTGGCCGGGTCAGCATCCATGACCTATTGTTCCGGGCATGGGAGGGAAGCTCGAACCGAAGGGGTTTTCCGATGGCCTACATTTCCAGAACCGACCTGAGCGCGGATATCAGGGCACAGATCGACCGGCTATTCGCCGGGATCGGACAGGGATTCAATGCCTATCTCGAGGCGCGCTCGCGGGCCGGCGAGATCGACTATCTGAACGGGCTGAGCGATGCCGAACTGGCAAAGCGCGGCATCACCCGTGACCGCATCGCCTATCACGTCTTTCGCGATCGTTTCGGCAGCTGACGCTTGCCGCGCCGCGCGGGCATTGCCCAGCGGCGCGGCGCATGGTCTATTGCCCCTGCGCAGCAAAGAGGCCGGACCATGCCGCATTTTACCGCCGACGACGGCGCGTCGATCCATTACACCGACGAGGGGCATGGAATTGCCCTTTTGTGCCTTGCCGGCCTGACCCGCAACGGCACCGATTTCGACTATCTGGCCCCCCATCTGCCGCCGCTGCGGCTGATCCGGATGGATTATCGCGGGCGCGGCCAGTCGGACTGGACCGGGGCGGAAACCTATACCGTGCCGCAGGAAGCCGCCGACGTGCTGGCGCTGCTGGATCATCTGGGGCTGGAAAGCGCGGCGATCCTGGGCACGTCGCGCGGCGGCATTGTCGCGCTTTACCTGTCGGCGACCGCGCCTGACCGGGTGCGCGGCGTGATCCTCAATGATGTCGGCCCGGTGCTGGACCCCTTGGGGCTTGAACGTATCGCCGAATACATCGGCCGCCGCCCGGCCGCGCGCAGCCATGCCGCGGCGGCCGTGGCCCTGGAACATGCCGCCGAAGGCTTTGCCGATGTCGCGCCCAGCCGCTGGATGGAGGAGGCGCGCAAGCATTTCATCGCCACCGACCAGGGGCTGGACATCAATTACGACCCGGCGCTGCGCAAGGCCTTCATGGAAAGTCTGCAGGGTCAGACGGCCGATCTGTGGCCGCTGTTCGATGCCGCCTGCACCAAGCCGCTGGCGCTGATACGCGGTGCCAATTCCGATCTGCTGACCCAGGCCACCGCCGACGAGATGGCCAGCCGCTGCCCCGCGATGATCCACGAGGACGTGCCCGATCGCGGCCATGTCCCGTTTCTGGACGAACCCGAATCACTGAGCGCGATCAATCGCTTCCTGGGGCTTTTGCTGTGACCGACATCACCATGATCGAGGCCGCGGCGGCGCGGCTGGACGGGCATGCGCGGCGCACGCCGATGCTGTCGTCACCGCTTCTGGACGACCTGGCCGGGCGCCGCGTTCTGGTCAAGGCCGAATGTCTGCAACATACCGGATCGTTCAAGTTCCGCGGCGCCTGGAACGCGATCACCGCGCTGCGCCCGCAGGGTGTGGTGGCGTTTTCGTCGGGCAATCATGCGCAGGGTGTGGCCTGGGCCGCCCGGCTGACGGGGATCCCGGCGGTGATCGTCATGCCCGCCGACGCGCCGCGCGTGAAGATCGACAATACCCGCGCGCTGGGGGCCGAGGTGGTGCTGTACGATCGCGCCGGCGAGGATCGCGACGCCATCGGTGCGCGGCTGGCCCGCGCGCGCGGCCTGACCCTGATCAAGCCTTTCGACATGGCCGAGGTGATCGCCGGGCAGGGCACCTGCGGGCTGGAGATCGCCGAGCAGGCGGCCCAGGCGGGCGTCACGGCGGCGGATGTGCTGGTCTGTTGCGGCGGCGGGGGGCTGACCTCGGGCATTGCGCTGGCGCTGGAGGCGCGGGCGCCCGGCCTGCGGGTGCGCCCGGCCGAGCCCGAAGGGTTCGATGACGTGGCCCGGTCGCTGGCGGCGGGCGCGCTTCAGAGCAATGCACGCCTGTCGGGGTCGATCTGCGATGCGATCGTCACGCCGCAGGCCGGGGCGCTGACCTGGCCGATCATCGCCCGGCTGTGCGGACCGGGCGCGGTCGTGAGCGAGGACCAGGCCCTCAAGGCCATGGCATTGGCGCATGACCGGCTCAAGATCGTGCTGGAGCCCGGCGGGGCGGTGGCGCTGGCGGCCGCGCTGTTCCTGCCGCAGCCGGGCGATGCGGTGATCACGGTGGCGACCGGCGGCAATGTCGATCGCGCGATGATGGCGCGCGCGCTGTCGGCGTAAGCGCGTGGCGGCGCGCGGCGTTCCCGATCTGTCGGCACTGGCCGTTCCCGGCGCCCGCCTGACGGTGCGCGCGACGCCGCGCGCGCGTCGCAACACGGTCGAGGCAGGCATGCCGATCCGCATTCATGTCACCGATCCGCCGGCCGAGGGGCGCGCCAATGCGGCCGTGTGCGCACTGCTGGCGCAAGCCTTGGGGGTTGCGCCGACGCGGTTGCGGCTTGTGCGCGGGGCCGGGTCGCGCGACAAGCTGTTTCAGCTGGACGCATCGTCGGAATCGGGCGCGGGCCGCAACCGATAGATCCCCTCGGGCAGGTTGAGCGCGGCGCGCAGCTCGCGCAGCTGGGTCATCGAGAAGGTGATCTTCATCACCCGGTCGGACTGCGGGTCATACTGTTCCAGCGTCACGCAATCCTCGAAGGCCGCGATCGTCACATCCTCGCACAGATGCGTCGCGCCCTCGTCGACCAGGGTGATCACCGTCGCGTCGAATTCATGTTCGATGGTAAACATGCCGCCAGCCTACGCCGTGGCATGATTTATGCAAGGGCCGCGCGCTCAGCGTCCGCGCACGGCATACCATTCGCGCAAGGCGTCCAGACGCTCTTCGCTCCAGCCCGGCGGATCGGTCAGGGCATGCCAGCCGTCGATGAAATCGCGCGCGGCATAGGCATGGCCGACACCGATGGGGGTGCGAAAACCGGCCACCAGATCGGCGAAAAGCTGAAGAAAGGTCACGATCGGCACCCAGCGAAAGGCCGGCGAGACATCGGGCGCGCGCGGGCTCAGCCATTCGGGGCGGCGATACAGGCTTTCGGGGTCGAAGAATGTGACTGCGTCGGACGGGTGTTGCAGATACAGCAGGCGCACCGGCCCCCAGGGATGGTAGCCGTGATCGGGGATGCCTTGCTGGGTGGCGAAGCGCACCAGATTGCCCGAGCCCACCACCGGGCGCCAGGCCGGGCTGGTCGGGGTGCGCCGCGCGGTAAAGGCCTGCCACAGCGGGTTGGTGAAGGTCGGCCCGATCCAGAACGCGCCGTCGAACGGGGTGCCGAGGATGCCCCAGACCTCGAACGACAGTTCGGAATTGCGCGAGCCCAGACTGAGCCCGTTCAGATACAGCCGGGGGCGCGAATCGGGCGGCAGGCTCTGCCAGTGATCGCGGATCGCGGCGAAGACCGCGCGCGCGGTTGCGACGCCGTAATCGGGATCGACCAGCAGGGTCAGCCAGCTGGGCAGGTACGAGTATTGCACCGAGACCGAGGCGACATCGCCGCGCCACAGGAACTCCATCGGCGAGACGCTGGCGGGGTGAACCCAGCCGGTCCCGGTCGGGGTGGCGATGACCAGCACCTCGCGCGAGAAGGCGTCGATGCGCCGCAATTCGTCCAGCGCCAGCGTGGCGCTTTCCTCGGGCGTTCGGGCCGAGTTGAGACCGACATAGACGCGGGCGGGGGTCTTGACCTCGGGCCCGTCGGGCCCTGCGACCTCGGCGATCTCGGCGGTGGAGGGATAATCGCCGATGCGCCAGCGTCCGAAGGCGCCCAGACTGTCCCAGTCGATCAGCGAGTCGCGACTGCCGGAATGGACCGAGGCGGACGGGCGCGGCTGTCCATCATCAATCAGCGCATCGACCTGGCGCGCGCCTTCGTCCAGCGTGCGCAGAATGGCCGAGCCCAGCACGCCGCTGCCGACCGTCCAGAACAGGATCGCCGTCAGCGCCAGCGACCCGATCAGCGCCAGGCGCGCGGGCATCAGCCAGGCCAGCCAGTTCGCGGCAAAGACGACCAGCATGCGCACCAGCCGCCCCAGCGCGATCATGGGCAGGATGACGGCAAGCGCAACGCCGGTGATGATCTGCGGGCGCGCGGATTCCACCGGCGGCAGGCCAGAGACGGCATTGACGACATTCTGCCATTCCGTGACATGCGCCAGCCCGTAGATCATGATCCCCAGCGCCGCGGCCTTGGTGCCGATGATCATCCATCGCGGGCGCCAGACCGGCAGGCCGAGCCACGCCCAGGCCGACCCCAATGCGGCGGTCAACGCATAGACGACGACGAAGGCCGCGCCTGCCAGAAGTCCTTGCAACGCTCCCGTGCGCGGGATCAGCGATGGCGTCAGGGCGGTGGTAAAGGCAAATGCCGCGACGACGACCGCAACCGGCGCAAGCGGTGCCAGCAGGGAGCGGTGTTCAAAGACGATCCGCATCGGACCATTCAAGCAGATACCCGACCAGATTCAACCCCGCCCCGATCACGAAGGACGTGAGGGCGCGCAGCCGGCCTTAGCTGCGCGTGCCGGCGAAGCGTTCTGCCCATTCCGTGCGCTGATCGTCCGTAATCTTGGCAAACAGCACATCGGGCACGTCAAAGCCGTGCCCCTGGGGCAGGGCGCCAAGCGCGGCGCGCAGATCGCCCGGCCAGGACCAGTCATCGCAGGCCATCGCCTCCATGATCCGCGCCGCGGCACCGGGGATGAAGGGTTGCGAGATGACGGCATAGACCCGGATCAGGTTCAGCGCCATCCGGATCTGCGCCGCCGCCCGGTCGGGATCGGACTTGAAGGTGGACCAGGGCGCGGCCTCTTGCAGGTATTCGTTGCCCAGCACCCAAAGCGCGCGCAGATCCTGCGCCGAGCGGCGCACCATCATGGCGTCCATGGCGGTCTGGTAGCTGCGCAACCCCGCCTCCAGATCGGCGATCAGCCGGTCCTCCAGCGGGCCGCAATCGCCCCCCGCGGGAACGACCGCGCCGAATTTCGCGCGGCAGAACTTGGTCACCCGGCTGACCAGGTTGCCCAGCACATCGGCCAGATCCTTGTTCACGCTGGCCTGAAAATTCTCCCACGTGAATTCGCTGTCGCTGTTTTCAGGGGCATGCGACAGCAGCCACCAGCGCCAGTAGTCGGCGGGCAGCAGATCCAGCGCCTGATCCATGAACACGCCCCGGCCCTGGCTGGTCGAGAACTGGCCACCATCATAATTGAGGTAGTTGAAGGACTTGATGTAATCCACCAGCTTCCACGGCTCGCCCGATCCGATCAATGTCGCGGGAAAGCTGAGGGTGTGGAACGGCACGTTGTCCTTGCCCATGAACTCGACATAGCGCACGTCGTCGGCGCCCTGGTCGGTGCGCCACCAGCGTTGCCAGGCGGAATCGTCCAGGCCCTGGGCATCGGCCCATTCGGCCGTGGCGGCGATGTATTCGATGGGCGCATCGAACCAGACATAGAAGACCTTGCCTTCCATCCCCTCCCACGGGGCGCCGTCGAATTGCGCGGGCACGCCCCAGTCCAGGTCGCGGGTGATGCCGCGGTCTTGCAAGCCATCGCCGTCATGCAGCCATTTCTTGGCGATCGAGGTGGTCAGCACCGGCCATCCCGTCTGGCTGTCGATCCATTTGTCCAGTGTTTCGCGCAGGGCCGACTGGCGCAGGAACAGATGCCGGGTCTCGCGCAGTTCCAGGTCGGTCGAGCCCGAGATCGCCGAGCGCGGATTGATCAGGTCTGTCGGGTCCAGTTGCTTGGTGCATTCCTCGCACTGATCGCCGCGAGCGCGCTCGTAGCCACAATTGGGGCATGTGCCCTCGATATAGCGGTCGGGCAGGAACCGGCCATCGGCCGGCGAATACATCTGCCGCTCGGTGATGACCGAGATCAGACCGGCCTCGCCCAGTTGTCGCGCCAGATGCTGGGTCAGCGCATGGTTTCGCGCACTCGACGAGCGGCCATAGAAATCGAACGACAGGCCGAACCCTTGCGCCAGCTCCGCCTGCACCCTGTGCATTTCGGCGCAATACGCGGCCACCGGCTTTCCGGCCTTGGCGGCGGCCAGTTCGGCCGGCGTGCCGTGTTCGTCGGTCGCGCAGATGAACATCACCTCATGGCCGCGCGCGCGCATGTAGCGGGCGTAAAGGTCGGCAGGCAGTTGCGAGCCCACCAGATTGCCCAGATGCTTGATGCCATTGATGTAAGGCAGGGCCGAGGTAATCAGGATGCGCGCCATGTCGGTTCCGTCTTGGTGCTGGGTTTGCGTCGTCGGTCCGTCCATACAGCATGCCCGCGCTGCCTTCCAGCGCCGATCCGGGCGGGCGGATCACGTGCCGATATACCGGTCGCGGCGATGGTTGATGCCCAGGATGGCGTTGACGACCGCCGCCCCCAGCAGCGACCAGGCCACCAGGATGGGATCCAGCATCAGCAAGGCAAGCGCGAACAGGACGGCGTCGAAGCCCAGTTGCACCCAGCCGGCCTGAAGGCCCAGACGCTCTTGCGCCAGCAGCGCGACGATGCCGACGCCGCCCAGACTCGCCCCGTGGCGAAAGATCGCCAGCAGCCCGGCCCCCGTCACCGCGCCGAACAGAACCGCCGCCACCGCCGGATGCAGCAGCGAAAAGCCGACGAAGCGGGGCAGAAGCGCGGCAAAGCCCGACAACAGCGCCACCGCCACAAAGGTCTTGATCGTGAAGCGCAGGCCCATCCGGGCGAATGCCAGCGCATAGAACGGCAGATTCACGACAAAGAAGACCGCCGCGAAATTCCACCCGGTCGCATAGGCGATCAGCACCGCCAGCCCCGCGGTCTGCCCCGTCACCAGCCCCGCCGAGGTCAGGATCGCCAGGCCGAAGGCGCACATCAGCGTGCCGAACACAAGGCCCTGCGCATCCTCGAACGCGGTGTGCCGAACGGGCGTGTCGGGCTCAGTGCGTGGCATTGTTCGAGAACATCTGGATCACCACGATCCCGGCGACGATCAGGGTCATCCCGGCCACTGCCGGCAGATCCAGTCGCTGGCCAAAGGCAATAAAGCCGATCAGCGCGATGAAACAGATCCCCAGGCCCGACCAGATCGCGTAGGCCACGCCGACCGGGATATAGCGCAAGACCAGCGCCAGCAGGTAGAACGACACCGCATAGGAAACCACCACCAGCAGCGACGGCCCCAGCCGGCTGAACTGCTGGCTGGCGTGCAGCGCGGTGGTGCCGATGGTTTCGAACAGGATCGCGGCACCCAGAAAGAGCCAGTGCATGGCAGCCCCCATGGATCGGTTTGGGTTCCGCTTTGGCAGGTTTTTCCGGGACGGGCAAGGCGAAGCGCGGGTCAAGGGGGGCGGCGCTGGCCGGGCCGGGCGCCCGCGCTATCTCTTGGCAGGCATTGGCCCGAAAAAAGGAGCGCGAGAATGAAACGCCCAACCCTGATTGCCGCCACCATGCTGAGCCTGCTTGCAACGACCGCCGGCGCCCAGATCGTCAGCGGCCCGTTCGGATACAGCGACGGCGAGACCGAGTTCCGCGGCCATGTCGCGCATAATCCCGCGGTCGAAGAACCCCGTGGCGTGGTGCTGATCGTGCACGACTGGGATGGCGTCACCGCCTATGAGGAAACCCGCGCCGAAATGCTGGCGGCGCAGGGCTATACCGCCTTCGCCGTCGATCTGTTCGGCACCGAAACGGCACTGGACGGAGGTGAAGACTATCGCGCCGCGACCGGCGCGCTTTATGGCGATCGCGACCTCTTCCGCGCAAGGTTGCGCGCGGCGATCGACGCGGCGGCCGAGATTCCGGGCGGCGACGGGGCGATGGTGATGATCGGCTATTGCTTTGGCGGGGCCGCGGTGCTGGAGGCGGCGCGCATGGGGGTCGAAATGGAGGGCTTTGTCAGCTTCCACGGCGGGCTGGATCTGCCCGACGGGCAGGACTACGCATCGGTCACGGCGCCGGTGCAGCTGTTTCACGGCTCGGCCGATCCGGTCTCGGGGATGGGTGATCTCGCCGCGCTCCTCGACGGGCTGCAAGAGGCCGGCGTTTCCCACGGCGCCGAGGTTTTCGGCGGCGCGCGCCATTCCTTCACCGTCTGGGGATCGGACGATTACGACCTCGCGGCCGACCGGGGCAGCTGGTCCGGCCTGCTGGCGTTCCTCGACCGGGTTCTGTGAAGCTTGCCGCGCGTCGCAGACGCGCGGCCCGGCCCAACGGGAGGAACGTGCGGGCGCAAGCCCGCGCGCGACGACGGGCGGGAGCCCGCCCTTGCCCGGTCGCGCTCGCTCGGTCCTGCCCATCGGCGGGGGCGCGTGGCCCCGGTCTGCGGGCAAAGAAACGGGGCGGCAGGAAGACCCCACCGCCCCGTCATGGCATCCCCGATCGGGTCGGGCCGTCAGCCGGCCAGCGCCTTGTTCAGGTATTCGTCCACCTTTTCCAGATAGCCCATGGTGGTCAGCCATTTCTGATCGGGCCCGACCAGCAGCGCCAGATCCTTGGTCATGTGCCCGTCCTCGACGCATTGCACGGTGACCTTTTCCAGCGTTTCGGCAAACCGCATCAGCTGGTCGTTGCCATCCAGCTTGGCGCGGTGCTTCAGCCCGCCGGTCCAGGCAAAGATCGACGCGATCGAGTTGGTCGAGGTTTCCTTGCCCGCCTGGTGCTGGCGGTAGTGGCGCGTGACCGTGCCATGCGCGGCCTCGGATTCCACGGTCTTGCCATCGGGCGTCATCAGCACCGAGGTCATCAGCCCCAGCGAGCCGAAGCCCTGCGCGACGGTGTCCGACTGCACGTCGCCGTCATAGTTCTTGCAGGCCCAGACATAGCCGCCAGACCATTTCATCGCGCAGGCGACCATGTCGTCGATCAGGCGGTGCTCATAGGTGATGCCGGCCTTCTTGAACCGGTCCTCGAATTCTTGTTCATAGACCTGCTGGAACAGATCCTTGAAGCGCCCGTCATAGGCTTTCAAGATCGTGTTCTTGGTCGACAGATAGACCGGATAGCCGCGCGACAGGCCGTAATTCATGCTGGCGCGGGCGAAATCGCGGATCGACTCGTCAAGGTTGTACATGCCCATGGCGACGCCGGCGCCGGGGGCCTGGAACACCTCTTTCTCGATCACGGTGCCGTCTTCGCCGACGAATTTCATCGTCAGCGTGCCGGCGCCGGGGAACAGGAAGTCGGTGGCGCGATACTGGTCGCCAAAGGCGTGACGCCCGACCACGATCGGCTGGGTCCAGCCGGGCACCAGACGCGGCACGTTGCGGCAGATGATCGGCTCGCGAAAGATCACGCCGCCCAGGATGTTGCGGATCGTGCCGTTGGGCGAGCGATACATCCGCTTGAGGCCGAATTCCTCGACGCGCTGTTCATCGGGGGTGATGGTCGCGCATTTCACGCCGGCGCCATATTGCTTGATGGCATTCGCGGCATCGACCGTGATCTGGTCGTCGGTGCGGTCGCGTTCCTCGATCCCCAGATCATAGTATTTCAGATCGATGTCGAGATAGGGCAGGATCAGCTTTTGCTTGATGAAATCCCAGATGATGCGGGTCATCTCGTCGCCGTCGAGTTCGACGACGGGGTTGTCTACCTTGATCTTGGTCATGCGGCCTCCAGTCTGGTGTGAGTCGTTGGCCGCCTCTTAGACCAATTCGGGGCGCAGGGGAAGCTCAGTATGCGATTGCATACCGCTTGGCGGGTTTCCATGCTGCGCTGCACGATGTCACTGCGTGTTCACGGACCCCAAAACGGCTGGCGCCGCGGTGGCTGGTCGGGCCAGATCGGTTCGGGCGGGGGCGGCACCGGGCGCGGCGGGCGGCCGGGACGCGGTGGCCGGATCGGCGGATAGGGATGAATCGGATGGATCGGGCGCAGATAATGACGGCAGCGCGCCGGCATGTAATCCGACAGGTGTCCGCGATTGACCCAGCCCTCGCCGCGCCGGCTGTCCACCAGCGCCCAGTCGCGATAAAGATCGCGCACGTAAACCTCGTCACAGCTCTGCAACTGCCCGATCATGCGGCCGTCGCGGGCCGGACGGTCCAGCAACAGCGTCTCGGTCAGCGCCCAGGCGCGATCGGCGGCCGCCGGACCCGGCCCCAGCACGAATGCGCACAGCACACACACGGCCAGACGCCTGATGGTCGAATGCAACATTCCCGTCCCCGATTTGCCGATCACCCCGAATGCCTGACAGTTTACGGCCTTTGCGGCATTGATCCAGTCACAATTGCCTCAGCACGCGCCAACCCCTTTCCTTTCCGCACGCATCGTGAAATAGGGACGTGCCAAACGAACTTCCCTGCACAGGAGCGCGACCATGCAGATTCGTGAGGCCCTCACCTTTGATGACGTTCTTCTGGTGCCGGCGGCATCCAGCGTATTGCCGACGCAGGCCGACACCGCCACCTGGGCCACGCGCGCGATCCGGATGAACATTCCGCTGCTGTCGTCGGCCATGGACACGGTGACGGAATCGCGCATGGCCATCGCCATGGCGCAGGCGGGCGGGATGGGCGTAATCCACCGCAATCTGGACACCGAGGCCCAGGCGCGCGAGGTGCGCCGCGTCAAGCGCTTCGAATCCGGGATCGTCTACAACCCGATCACGCTGACCCCCGACCAGACGCTGGCCGACGCCAAGGCGCTGGCCGAACGCTACAACGTGACGGGCTTTCCGGTGGTGGATGCGGGTGGGCGCGTCGTCGGCATCGTGACCAACCGCGACATGCGCTTTGCCTCGGACGACCGCACCCCGGTTCATGCGATGATGACCGCGGAAAACCTGGCGGTGCTGCGCGAACCGGCCGACCGTGACGAGGCCCGCAGCCTGATGCAGGCGCGCCGGATCGAGAAATTGCTGGTCGTCGATTCCGCGGGCAAGCTGACCGGCCTGCTGACGCTGAAGGATACCGAAAAGGCCGTTCTGCACCCGATGGCCTGCAAGGATGATCTGGGGCGCCTGCGGGTGGCGGCGGCCACCACCGTCGGCGATGCCGGGTTCGAACGTTCCGCCGCGCTGATCGACGCCGGGGTGGATCTGCTGGTGATCGACACCGCGCACGGCCATTCGGCCCTGGTCGCCGAGGCGGTCGAGCGGGTCAAGGTCTTGTCGAACGCGGTGCAGGTCGTGGCCGGCAACGTCGCCACCGCCGAGGCCACGCGCGCGCTGATCGGCGCGGGCGCGGATGCCGTCAAGGTGGGGATCGGGCCCGGCTCGATCTGCACGACCCGCGTCGTGGCGGGCGTCGGCGTGCCGCAGTTGACCGCGATCATGGATGCCGCGGGGGCGGCGGGCGATGTGCCGATCATCGCCGATGGCGGGATCAAGTTCTCGGGCGACTTCGCCAAGGCGATCGCGGCGGGCGCCAGTTGCGCCATGGTCGGCAGCGCGATCGCGGGCACCGACGAATCGCCGGGCGAGGTGGTCCTGTACCAGGGCCGCAGCTACAAGATCTATCGCGGCATGGGATCGTTGGGCGCGATGGCGCGGGGCTCGGCCGACCGCTATTTCCAGAAGGACGCGGCCTCGGACAAGCTGGTGCCCGAAGGGATCGAGGGGCAGGTGCCCTACAAGGGGCCGGTCGGCGGCGTGATCCACCAGATGGTGGGCGGCTTGCGCGCGGCGATGGGCTATACCGGCTGCGCCACCGTGGCCGAGATGCGCCGCAACTGCGATTTCGTGCGCATCACCGGGGCCGGTCTGAAGGAAAGCCACGTCCATGACGTGCAGATCACCCGCGAAAGCCCGAACTACCGGCTGGGCGGTTGAGGCTTGCCCGAATCCGCGTCCTGTCGCACCCTGCGCCGGCAACCGGAAAGGATCGGTATGGAACCTGACAAGGACGAAACCGGGCGCAGGGACGAGGACGCGGCGCTACCGCGCGAGGTCTGGCCGCGGATTCTGTGGATCGCCGTGATCGTGTTCATGATCAGCGTGGCGCAGACCATCCTGCTGGTGGTGGCCGTGGTCCAGGTGATCATCATGCTGACCAGCAAGGGCCGCCCGAACGAGGAACTGGGCGATTTCGGCAGCATGGTCGGCGCCTGGGTCGCCAAGGCCGCGCGCTACCAGTCGGCCGCGAGCGACGAAAAGCCCTGGCCCTGGACGCCGATGGGGTCGTGAGACCGCCGCCGCGCCCGGCGGCGACCGGGCAGGGGGCGCTGCCCCCTCGCCGCTGACGCGGCTCACCCCCGGCGTATTTTCTGGCAAGATGAAGGGGCGCCGGTTTTTTACAAGCCCGCGCGCGCTGCGCTCAGTCTTCCATCGCCTCAAGCTCGTCGATGAAGCCTGCGATCATGTTCAGCCCCCTGTCCCAGAAAGCCGGGTCCGAGGCATCGAGGCCGAAGGGCGCGAGCAATTCGCGATGATGCTTGGACCCGCCGGCGGACAGCATCTGGAAATACTTGTCCTCGAAGCCCTCGGGGGCATCGCGATAGACCGCATAAAGCGCGTTCACCAGCCCGTCGCCGAAGGCATAGGCATAGACGTAGAAGGGCGAGTGGATGAAATGCGGGATATAGGCCCAGAAGGTTTCATACCCGTCCATGAAGTCGAACACCGGACCCAGGCTTTCGGCCTGCACGCTCATCCACAGGGCGTTGATGTCGTCGGGCGTCAACTCGCCTTCGCGCCGGGCCGCGTGCAACTTGCATTCGAAATCGTAGAACGCGATCTGGCGCACCACGGTGTTGATCATGTCCTCGACCTTGCCGGCCAGCAGGGTCTTGCGTTCCGCCGGGGTCGCGGCATTGGCCAGAAGCTTCTGAAAGGTCAGCATTTCGCCGAACACGCTGGCGGTTTCGGCCAGCGTCAGGGGCGTGGCCGACAACAGCTCGCCCTGGCCCGCGGCCAGGCGCTGGTGCACGCCGTGGCCCAGCTCATGCGCCAGCGTCATCACGTCGCGCGGTTTGCCCAGGTAGTTGAGCATGACATAGGGATGGACGGTGCTGACCGTGGGGTGGGCAAAGGCGCCCGGTGCCTTGCCCGGTTTCACCGCGGCGTCGATCCAGCCCTTGTCGAAGAACGGCGCGGCCAGATCGGCCATGCGCGGGTCGAACCCGGCATAGGCATCCATCACGATGCGGCGCGCGTTCGACCAGTCGATGGTCTTGGGCGGCTCGATCGGCAGGGGCGCGTTGCGGTCCCAGACCTGAAGGCGGTCCAGCCCCATCCAGCGGGCCTTGAGCGCGTAATAGCGGTGCGACAGGCGTGGATAGGCCGCGACGACCGCGTCGCGCAGGGCTTGCACGACCTCGGGCTCGACATGGTTGGCCAGGTGCCGGCCGTGCTGCGGCGTCGGCATCTTGCGCCAGCGGTCGGTGATTTCCTTGTCCTTGGCCAGGGTGTTGTGAATGCGCGAAAACAGGCGCGTCTTGCGCTCGAACACCGCCGCCAGCGCCCGCGCCGCGGCCTCGCGGCGGTCGCGTTCGGGGTCGGTCAGCAGGTTCAGCGTGGCCTCGAGCGGCAGCGGCGCGTCCTCGCCGGCGACATCGAAGGTCAGCCCCGCCATGGTCTCGTCGAACAGCCGGTTCCAGGCGGCGGCGCCGACGGTGGACTGATCGTGCAAGAAGCGCTCAAGCTCGTCCGACAGCTGGTGCGGGCGCATCGCGCGCATGCGTTCGAACAACGGCTTGTAGCGCGCAAGCTCTGCATCCTGCGCAAACAGCGCATCCAGCGCGGCGTCGTCGATGCGATTGAGTTCGAGGGTGAAGAATACCAGCGGCGTGGTCGCGTTGGTGACCCGGTCCTGGACATCGGCGATGAACTTGGCGCGCGCGCTGTCGGTGGTGTTCTGGTAGTAGCGCAGCCCGGCATAGGACATCAGCCGCCCGGCGGTGATGTCGATCTCTTCGTAGCGCAGCACGCAGTGCCGCATCCCGGCGGCATCGAGGGCGGCCAGCTTGCCTTCGTATTCGGTGGCGAAGCCCGCGCAGGCATCATCCAGCCAGTCGAGATCGCGCCCGATTTCCGGGGCATCGGGGGCGGTGTACAGATCCGTCAGATCCCAGCTGGGCAGGTCGCCCAGATCCTTGCCGCCCGCCGAACGGGTGTCGTGGCTGCGCAGGTCGTTGAGAGCGGGAAGACGGAACATCGATCACCTTTGGTTGCTTGTGGCATGGGTGTAGTGCGCCGGCGCGGGCGTGGCAAGCCGGGCCGGGCACAGGGACGGCGGCAGGCGGTCGCGGATCAGCTGCGCCGGCGTCCGCGGCGTTCGCGCACCGGCGCGCCGGCATCGTCGCCGGTGCCGTCCGAGGCTGACGAGAACGGGCCCAGGGCGGCGGTGATCTGCTCAAGCGTGGGGCGCTCGCCCTGCGGGCGGGTATCGAGGGCCGCGCGCATGGCGCGCAGGTGTTCGGCCATGGTTCCGCAGCAGCCGCCGATGATCTGTGCCCCGGCGTCGCGTGCCATGACCGCGTATTCGGCCATCAGTTCGGGCGTGCCGTCATAGTGGATATGGCCGTCATGGTATTTCGGGATGCCGGCATTGCCCTTGGCGATGATCGGCCGTTCCGGCCCCAGCGCGGCGAACCCAAGGATGGTGCGCAAAAGGTCCGACGCCCCGACCCCGCAATTGGCGCCAAAGGCGACCGGCGGATAGGCGAGCTTGTCCACCAGCTTGACCATGTCGGCCGAGGTCAGCCCCATCATCGTGCGCCCGGCGGTGTCAAAGCTCATGGTGCCGGCCCAGGGCAGGCCGGCAAGGCCGCAGGCCTCGGCGGCGGCGCGATATTCCTCGGGGGCCGAGATCGTTTCGACCCAAAGCAGATCGACGCCCCCCTGCTTCAGCCCTTCGGCCTGTTCGTGAAACATCTCGACCGCGCGGGCATGGGTCAGCGTGCCCATGGGTTCCATGATCTCGCCGGTCGGCCCCATCGACCCCGCGACCAGAACGCGGCGCCCGGCCTTGTCGGCCACCTCGCGCCCCAGTTCGGCGCCGATGCGGTTGAGTTCACGCACCCGCCCTTCGGCCTGGTGCAATTTCAGCCGGCTGGCATTGGCCCCGAACGTGTTGGTCAGAAAGAGGTCGGACCCGGCCTCGACCGCCATCGAATAGAGCGCGCGAATGTTGTCGGGCTGATCGGTGTTCCACAGCTCCGGCGCCTCGCCCGAGGCCAGTCCCATGTTGAAGAGGTTGGTCCCGGTGGCGCCATCGGCCAGCAGGAAGCCGCGCGCGGCCAGAAGCCGGCTGAGGGGGTCTTGGGCGTCGGTCGATGACATGAAAACCTCGGCGGGCTGGGGCAGGGCGGTTTGCAGTGCGAAGCGGCGATGGGTGTGATCGGTCCGCCTGCGCCGTTTCCGGCCGGGGCCGGATCAGCCCTCGGCGATCAGCTGTTCTTTCGCGGCTTTCAGGAACTCGTCCATCTTGGCGCGAATCTGGGCCTCGTCGGCCTTGCCGTCCAGATCGGCGCGGACCTTGCGGAACACGTCTTCGTGTCCCTCTTCCTCGAAATCGGCGCGAATGACCTCCATGGCGTAGTCCTCGGCGGCGGTTCCGGTCTTGCCCAGAAGGTCGGCCGCCCAAAGGCCCAGGGCCTTGTTGCGGCGCGCCACGGCCTTGAACTGCATTTCCATGTCGTGGGCGTACTTGTTCTCGAATGCGCGTTCGCGGTCGTTGAAAGTGCTCATATGCGGGGCCTCTTGATAGGTTGCCGGCGAATCCGCCCCAGATATGGTCTTTAGCGGCGCCGACCGCAACCATTATCGACCATTCCCGGCGCGCGCTTGCGGGGGCGCGGCGCTTGGCGTATAGGGGCCACAGCAAACGCCCGCCCCCCGGTCGGGCCGTCACAAGGGGCTTTCATGGCACGGCGCACCAAGATCTACGAGGGCAAGGCGAAAATCCTTTACGAAGGCCCCGAGCCCGGCACCTATGTGCAGTATTTCAAGGATGACGCCACCGCCTTCAACGCGGAAAAGCACGATGTCATCGAGGGCAAGGGCGTGCTGAACAACCGTTTGTCCGAATTCTTCATGACCGGGCTGAACGAAATCGGCGTGCCCACGCATTTCATGCGCCGCATCAACATGCGCGAGCAGCTGATCCGCGCGGTCGAGATGATCCCGCTGGAAGTGGTGGTGCGCAACATCGCCGCCGGTTCGATCAGCAAGCGGCTGGGCATCGAGGAGGGCACGCCACTGCCCCGCCCGATCGTCGAATTCTACTACAAGAACGACACGCTGGGCGACCCCCTGGTCAGCGAGGAACACATCCTGGCCTTTGGCTGGGCCACGCATCAGGATCTGGACGACATGGTGGCGCTGGCGCTGCGGGTGAACGACTTCCTGTCAGGCATCATGATGGGGGTCGGCATCAAGCTGGTCGATTTCAAGATCGAGATCGGGCGCATCTATGACGGCGATTTCCAGCGCCTGATCGTGGCCGACGAGATCAGCCCCGACAGCTGCCGCCTGTGGGATGCCCGCACCGGGCAGAAGCTGGACAAGGATGTGTTTCGCCGCGATCTGGGCAACCTGTCCGAGGCCTATGCCGAGGTGGCCAGGCGGCTGGGCGTGATGCCGGGCAACGCCACCCCGATCAACAAGCCCAAACTGATGAACTGAGGGATCGCTGCAATGAAAGCCCGCGTGCATGTGATGTTGAAGACCGGCGTGCTGGACCCGCAGGGCGAGGCGGTGCGCCATGCGCTGGGCAGCCTGGGCTTCGACGGGGTCGAGGCCGTGCGCCAGGGCAAGGTGATCGAACTGGACCTGGCCGAAACCGACCGCACCCGCGCCGAAGCGGCGGTGCGCGCGATGTGCGAGAAGCTTCTGGCCAACACGGTGATCGAACGCTACGACATCCAGATCGACGGCTGAAATCCGCGCCGCTGCCGGTCAAGGCCGGATACCCGCGCGATCAGCGGGCCTGCCGGTGATCAATACCCCAGCGCACAGCCATCCTTGCGCGGGTCCGAGGCGCCGACCAGCGTGCCGTCGGCCTCGATCCGGATCGCCTGTGCACCGCCCAACGGCTCTTGCCGCCAGCCGGTCGTGTGCCCCATGCGTGTCAGTGCCTCATGCACCGCCTCGGCATAGCCGGTCTCCAGCATCAGCGCGTCGCCCTCGTCGTCCTGCCCGGCAAAGGCGCGCGGCGCGTCCAGCGCCGCTTGCAGCTCCATCCCGTAATCCACCAGGTTCGAGACCACGCGCGCATGCCCCGTGGGCTGATAGGCTCCCCCCATCACGCCAAAGGGCAGGGTGACGCGCCCGTTTTCGCGCAGCATCGCCGGGATGATCGTGTGCATGGGGCGTTTTCCGCCGCCGGCCTCGTTCGGGTGGCCCTCGGCCAGGGTGAACCCCGCGCCGCGGTTCTGGAACGCCAGCCCGAACCGCCGTGAGGCCAGACCGGCGCCAAAGCTGTGAAAGACCGAATAGATCAGCGACACCGCCATGCGGTCGCGGTCAACCACCGTCAGATAGACCGTGTCCTTGTGCACCGATTCCGTCAGGGGTGCGACCTTGGCCATCGGGCGTTCCGGGTCGATCAGCGCGGCCAGCCGTTGCGCCGTCTCGTCCGACAACATATGCGCCAGCCGCGTCGTGTGATCGGGATCAGCGATAAAGCGGTTGCGCGCGTCATAGGCCAGGCGCGTGGCCTCGGCCTCGATATGGGCGCGTTCGGCGCCCAGCGGGTCCAGCGCGGACAGGTCGAAATGCTTGAGGATGTTGAGCAACAGGTTGGCCGTCGCGCCCTGGCCGTTGGGGGCGTGTTCGATCAGCGACACGCCGCGATAGTCGCTTTCGACCGGGTCGGTATAGTCGCAGGCGGTGGCCGCCAGATCGTCATGCGTGTGACACCCGCCCAAGGCCTGAAGCGAGTCGATGATGTCGTCGGCCACCGCACCGGCATAGAACCCCGCCCGGCCTTCGCGCGCGATCCGGCGAAGCACGTCGGCCTGGCCCGGCGCGCGAAAGACCGCACCCACGCCCGGCGCCTTGCCGTCGATCAGGAAGTGACGGCGCGCATCGCCGCTCAGATGCGTGGCGCGCGCCCAGTCGAAGGCCGTGCGCGGGCTGACCGGAACCCCGTCCTCGGCATAGCGGATCGCCGGGGCCAGAACCTGCGCCAGCTCCAGCTTGCCCCAATCGGCGGACAGGCGGCAAAAGGCATCCACCGCCCCCGGCAGGGTCACGGCCTCGATCCCGTAGGTCGGAATCGCGGCCAGCCCGCGCGCGCGCATCGCCGCGGCATCCAGCGCGGCGGGCGCACGGCCCGATCCGTTGAGGGCGACCACCCGGTCCTCGCCCGCGGGCTTGAGCAGGACAAAGCAATCCCCGGCAAGCCCGGTCATCTGCGGCTCGCAAAACCCCAGCAAGACGCCCGCGCCGATGGCGGCATCGGCCGCGTTGCCGCCCGCTTGAAGGATCGACAGCGCGACCTGCGCCGCCAGCGGATGCGATGTCGCGCACATCCCGTTGGTTGCATACACCGCCGAGCGGCCGGGCCGTTGAAAATCGCGCATCCCATCCTCCGTTTGCGCGCGACCTTACCGGCGGTTGCAAACGGGGGGAAGGGGGGTCAGAAATCGGTCGGCGCGCCGCCCTCGTGCTTGCGTTTCGCAACGAATTCGGCCAGTTCCTCGCGCCGGGCGGGGTCCATTGGCGGGGGCTCGAAATTGTCGACGATCTGGCGATAGATCCGGTGCGCCCGGTCGGGGGTCTGTTCGGCACCATCGGCCGACCAGGCCTCGTGATTGCGCCAGTCCGACACCATCGGCGCATAAAAGGCGGTGGTATAGCGTTCGCGTGTATGCGCGCAGCCGAAATAATGCCCGCCCGGCCCGACCTCGGCCACCGCGTCAAAGGCGATGTCGTCGGGCCCGGTGGCAAAGGTCGCGGGCTCGAAATAGCGCTGGATCATCTGCAACACTTCGCAATCCATCACGAATTTCTCGGGCGAGGCGATCAGCCCGCCCTCCAGCCAGCCGGCGGCGTGATAGACCAGGTTCGACCCCGACTGCACCGCCGCCCACAGGCTGTTGGATGTCTCCCACATCGCCTGGCCGTCGGGCACATTGGACGTGCAGACGCCCGAGGACCGCAGTGGCAGCCCGTAGTGGCGCGCCATCTGCCCGGTGATCTGGGTCGCGCGCATGTATTCGGGCGTGCCGAAGGCCGGGCCGCCCGTGCGCATGTCCACGTTCGAGGTGAAGGTGCCGATCGCCACCGGGCAGCCCGGCGCGGCGTACTCCAAAAGCGCGATCGCGGCCAGCGCCTCGGCGATCGACAGCGTCACGGCGCCCGCCATCGTCACCGGGGCCATCGCACCAGCCAGGGTGAAGGGCGTCACCACCACGGGCTGGCCGCGCCGCGCCAGGCGCAGCGCGCCGTCGATCATGGGGAAATCGTGCTTGAGCGGCGAGGTCGAGTTGATGTTGGTATACATGTGTGGCGCGGCGTCGAACGCTTCATGGCTCAGCCCGCCGGCGATGCGCACCATTTCCATCACGTCCTCGACCCGCTCGCGGCCCAGGCTGTAGGCATGGCAGACCTTGTCGGTCAGCGTAAGTTTTTCGAACAGGCAGTCCAGATGCCGCACTGCCGGGTGAATATCGACGGGCTCGACCGGATAGCCGCCGGCGATGTGGATGCAGTTGAAGAACTGCGTCAGCATCATGAATTCGCGGAAGGTGGCGAAATCGCCGGGCTGTTTGCCGCGCACCAGATCCCAGCTGTTGGGCGGGCTGGAGACATTGACAAAGACCATATGCCCGTCACCGATGACGATGCGCCGGTCGGGGTTGCGCGGCGTGATGGCAAAGGCACCGGGCGCGCGCGCCACCATCTCGGTGACGAAATCGGCATCCATGCGCACGCGCTGGCCATCGACGCGGCACCCGGCCTGACGAAACAGCGCCAGCGCCTCGTCGTTGAGAAACTCGATCCCGATCTCGGACAGGATTCGCATCGCCCCGTCATGGATCGCCGCCACCCCCTCGGCATCCACCGGCTCGGTCGGGCGGTCGGGGTTGCGCGGCACCCGCCACGGCATCTGGTCCAGATGAAAACCGGTGGTGCGGCGCGTGTTTCCACCGCGCCCGCCCGAACGGCGGCGCGGGGCGGTTTCGGTGGCGGCCATGATACCCTCCGTCCTGACTGAGGCGAGCCTATGGTCACGCCGCGCGACGGGGCAAGCGCACAGCACGCAACGCCGTGTTAAGTGAAATCCGCCGGTCGCCGGTTCAGTCGGGCGCGACCTGAAGGCCACGCACAAAGGCCGCCGCCTCATGGGCATGCACGCTGGCATGGCGGATATGGCCGTCGAACCCCTGCGCCAGATCGCGGATCAGCGCGCGCGAGCGGATATGCAGATAGATCTCGCCCGCATAGACCGCCGCGCGGGCATAGCCGAAGACCGTCATCGGCGGGGCAAAGCGCTGGCGCCCGTCGAACAGATACATCCGGAACGCGGGATAGAGTTCCTCGACCGTGGCCGCGATATGGTCAAGCTGCGCCTGCCGGTCGGCCGCGGGCAGGCCGCGCCAGGCGCCGCGCCCTTCGGCGAACACCTCCAGCGTCTGGAACGGCATGCACATCTCGATATCCGATTCCGGCATGCGCGAGAAATGCAGCCGACGTTCGGTCTGCGCCTGAAGGCGCCGGCGTTCCTGGGCGTTGGCTGCGGCCTGAAAGGCGATCACCGCCTCGGTGCGCATCAGGTCGGGCAGTTGCGCGGGCACATAGCGCACCTTCTGCCCCGCGGTTTCATGGTGCCACCGCTCCATCGCCGTGCGGCTTTCCTCGTCCAGCGCCTGTTCGGCCTCGACCGCGTTCAGGGTCTGCGTGACGATGCCGCGATCCTCGCTCAAGGCCAGAAGCCAGTCGGTCGAGACCTGGAACTGCGCGGCCAGCGCCAAGAGCGTCTCGGCCCGCGGCAGGCGGGGGTTGGCCCCGCTCATCAGTTGCGACAGCGCCGAGCGGTCGATGCCGATGGCCTCGGCAAAGGCCGACTGCGTCATGCCCGACTGGCGCTGCAACTGCGCCAGCCGGTCGCGAAAGCGTTCGGCGGCAAGGCGTTTGTTCATGGCGCGGATCCTGCGGCAAGTCTGTTGTCTTTAGTAACGGAATTTTACAAAAGACGTCAATCGGGCGCGATGATGACGATTACACCCGGCTTGCCCCGCATGGGTGGCGGCGTCAGAGTGGCGCCACCCAAGGGCGACGCCGCCCGACAATCAGGAGAATCTATGCGACTTGAGTGGCCGACCCTGGCGCTGATCGGGGGCTGTTACGGAACATGGATGCTGTCAGGTGCCTGGCTCTGGCCGTTGGCGCCGGGGCTGGCGCTGACGGTGATGGCGGTCATGGCCGCGCTGCATTCGTCACTGGTGCATGAATGCCTGCACGGCCACCCGACCCGCCACCGCCGCCTGAACGAGGGCCTTGTGGCGCTGCCGCTGTCGCTGGTCCATCCCTATCGCCGGTATCGAACCACGCATCTGGCGCATCACCACGACGCCCGGCTGACCGACCCGTTCGAAGACCCCGAAAGCTATTACAAGGCGCGCTGGCACTTCGCCGCCATGCCCGCAGGGTTGCGGATGCTTTTGCAAGCCAACAACACCATGCTGGGCCGTCTGGTGCTGGGGCCGCTTCTGGGCGCGGCGGGGTTCCTGTCAAGTGAGGCGCGCCTGCTGTGGCAAGGCGCGCGCGGCGTGCGGCTGGCCTGGGCGCTGCATCTGGCCGGTCTGGTGCCCATGGTGGCGGCGATCTGGGCCTTCGGCATACCGTTCTGGCTCTATCTGGCGGGGGTCGTCTGGCCGTCGCTGTCGCTGATCGCCATTCGCACCTTTGCCGAACACCGCTGGCACGAAACCCCCGAGGGCCGCACGATCATCGTCGAACGCTCGCCGCTGTCATGGTTGTTTCTCAACAACAATCTGCATATCGTGCATCACCAGATCCCGGCCGCGCCGTGGTATGCGCTGCCACGCCTGTATCGCGAACGCCGCGACCATTGGCAGGCGCTCAACGGCGGGTATGTCTATCGCAACTACTGGCAGTTGTTTCGCGCCCATGCCCTGCGCGCCAAGGAGCCGGTGGCGCACCCCGCCTTGCAGGTCTTTCCAGAACATCCGCAACCGCCGCAGGTGCCGCGCCCGCCCGCCCGGTCGGGCAAGCGGCATGATAAGGCGGCGCGCGCGCGCCGAAAGCGCGCGGCGTGAGCGGGCTTGCCTGCCTGCCGATGTACGACTGGCCGGAAGAGCGCGGCGCGGTCGATGCGCTCTGGGCGCGAATCAGGGCGGGCACCGACGCCCAACTGCCCCGCGCACTGGCCCGCCCCGCCAGCGAGGCCGCGCTGTTCGCGCTGTGGCGCGACCCGGCGCTGGTGCTGTCGCAAACCTGCTGGGGGCCGCTGCGGATGGGGCTGCTGCCGGGTTTGCGGGTGCTGGCGCAGCCTGATTATTCGGACGTGCCGGGCGGGTCGGGGCCGCTTTACCGCTCGGCCGTGATCGGGCGTTCGGGGGCCGCGCGCCCGGTGCCCGAGGGCCGCGCCGCCGCCCTGCCCAAAGGGCTGCTGGCGGGGCGGGTGCTGGCGGTGAACGCGCGCCATTCGCTATCGGGCTGGCTTGCGCTGGCGGCCGATCTGGGCGCCGATCCGGGCACGCGGGCGGCAAGCGTGGTCCTGACCGGGGGGCACCGGGCCTCGATCCGCGCGGTGGCGGCGGGGCGTGCCGATCTGGCGGCCATCGATTGCCGCAGCTGGGCGCTTGCGCAGCATCACGAGCCTTGCGCGGCCGGGCTTGTCGTGCTGGGCTGGACCGCGGCGCGGCCGGGTCTGCCCTATGTCACCGGCGCGAACACCGATCCGGCGCTGGCCGCCGGGCTGCAAGCAACGCTGATCGGGATGGGCTGCCATCCGCCGCAGGAGGAATTCGCATGAGCAGAACCTACAGGGCCGTGGTCATCGGCGGGGGCGTCGTGGGGTGTTCGGTGCTCTATCACCTGGCCCGCGCGGGCTGGACCGATGTGCTGCTGGTCGAGCGATCCGAACTCACCTCGGGCTCGACCTGGCACGCGGCGGGCGGGTTTCACACGCTCAACGGCGATCCCAATGTCGCCAAGCTTCAGGCCTATACCATCTCGCTTTACAAGGAACTGGAGGAATTGACAGGGCTGTCGTGCGGCCTGCACCTCGTCGGCGGGGTGATGATGGCCGACAGCCCCGAGCGCATGGATTTCCTGCGCCTGTCCCATGCGCGCGGCCGTGCGCTGGGTATGGAAACCGAACTGATTTCCGCCGCCGAGGCCAAGGCCATGTTCCCGCTGATGGACGAGCGCAAATTCGTCGGCGCACTGTGGGATCCGGTCGAGGGGCATCTGGACCCGTCGGGCACCACCCATGCCTATGCCAGGGCCGCGCGCATGCTGGGGGCCGAAATCGAGTTGCGCAACCCGGTCACCGACCTGACGCAGGATGCCGATGGCATGTGGAACGTGGTCACCGCCAACGGCACGATCCGGGCCGAACATGTGGTCAATGCCGGGGGCCTGTGGGCACGCGAGGTCGGGCGCATGGCCGGGCTGGAACTGCCGGTTCTGGCCATGGAACACATGTATCTGCTGACCGAAGACATGCCCGAGGTCATCGAATACAATCAGGCGACCGGGCGCGAACTGATCCATGTGATCGACTTCAAGGGCGAGATCTATACACGGCAAGAGGGGCGCGGCATCTTGCTGGGCACCTATGAGAAGGCCGCAAAACCCTGGTCGCCGGTGACGACGCCGTGGGATTTCGGGCATGAGCTGCTGGCGCCAGATCTGGACCGGATCGCGCCCTCGCTGGAGATCGGCTTTCGCCATTTCCCGCCCTATGAGCGGGCGGGCATCAAGCAGGTCATCAACGGCCCCTTCACCTTTGCGCCGGACGGCAACCCGCTGGTCGGCCCGGTGCAGGGGCTGACGAACTACTGGTGCGCCTGCGCCGTCATGGCGGGCTTCAGCCAGGGCGGCGGCGTCGGGCTGGCGCTGGCCAACTGGATGGTCGATGGCGATCCGGGGCATGACATCTTTGCCATGGACGTTGCGCGCTACGGCGAATGGGCGACGCTGCGCTATACCAACGCCAAGGTGCGCGAGAACTATTCGCGCCGCTTTTCCATCCGGTTCCCGAACGAGGAATTGCCAGCCGCCCGCCCGGCCGAGACCACGCCGCTTTACGACATCATGGTGCGCGACAACTTCGCCGTGATGGGCGACACCTGGGGGCTGGAGACGCCGCTCTGGTTCGCGCCCTCGGCCGACGAGGCGTATGACAAGCTCAGCTTTCACCGTTCCAACGACTTCGAACATGTCGGCGCCGAGGTGCGCGGGGTTCGCACTGGCGTCGGCGTGACCGAGATCGCCAATTTCGCCAAATACGCCGTCACCGGCCCCGGTGCCGAGGCCTGGCTGGACCGGTTGATGACCAACACCATGCCCGCCACCGGCCGGCTTGTGCTGACACCGATGCTGAACGAGCGTGGCAAGCTGATCGGCGATTTCACCATCGCCAAGGCCGGCCACGGGCGGTTCATGATCTGGGGCTCGCTGGCGGCATCGAAATACCACATGCGCTGGTTCGAACGGCATCTGCCCGATGACGGCGCGGTCGTGGTGCATCGTCTGCATACCGATCTTGTGGGCCTGTCGATCGCCGGGCCGAAGGCGCGCGATCTTCTGGCGCGGCTGGTCGATACGGATGTGTCGAATGCCGCGTTCCGGTTCATGGATTTTCGCGAGATGGATGTGGGCGGCGCGCCGTGCATGGTCAATCGCATCAGCTATACCGGCGATCTGGGCTATGAGATCTGGATGAAGCCCGGATTTCAGCGCCGGGTCTACCTGGCCATCAAGGAGGCCGGCGCGGATCTGGGACTCGTCGATTTCGGGATGCGCGCGCTTTTGTCGATGCGGCTGGAAAAGAATTTCCCCACCTGGTTCGCCGAGCTGCGCCCGATCTATGGCCCGTTCGAGGCCGGCATGGAACGCTTCGTCAAGGTTCAAAAGCCCGATTTCATCGGGCGCGAGGCCGCCATTGCCGAACGTGACGGCGGGCCGCGCCTGCGCCGGGTGTCGCTGATCATCGACGCGGACCAGGCCGATGTGATGGGGGACGAGCCGATCTGGGCCAGGGTCGGCGATCAGGATTTCGGCACGGTCGGGGCCCCGCACGGATATGGCGCGCCGCGCTTCGATGCGCGGGGACAGCCGGTTCCGCGCCCCGATCCGGTACGCGACGGCGACTGGCGGGTGGTCGGCTGGGTGACCTCGGGCGGGTATGCGCATGGGGTGCAGGCCTCGATGGCACAGGGCTATCTGCCGGCGGCGCTGTCCGGGCGCGACGATGCCGACCTCTTCGCCGTCGAGATCCTGGGCCGGCGATACCCCGCGCGGATCGCGCTTGAGCCGCCATTCGACCCCGATGGCGCGCGGATGCGGGCGTGATCTTGGATCGGGGGCGGTGCGGAATCTGCGCGCGGATACGCGGGGTTGGGGTTGTTCCCGTGGCACGGGGCGTGTTCACTGGGAACGACTCGATACAGAAGGATTGAACCTATGAAAGCGGCCGTTTGCCACGCCTTTGGCGCCCCTTTGACGATCGAGGAGGTGGTCTTGCGCGCGCCCGGACCGGGCGAGGTGCAGGTACAGATCGAGGCCTGCGCGATCTGCCATTCCGACATCTCGTATGCCGAGGGGGCCTGGGGCGGCCACCTGCCCGCCGTCTACGGGCATGAGGCCGCCGGGCGCGTCGTCGCGACCGGCGACGGCGTGGCGGGGTTCGCGCCCGGCGATCCGGTTCTGGTGACGCTGATCCGCGCCTGTGGCCGCTGCCGCAACTGCACCCTGGGCCGGCCCTTTATGTGCGAGGCGGGCCATGACCGGACCGATGGCGTCCTCAGCCTGCCTGACGGCACGGTGGTCGAACAAGGCGTGTCGACAGGCGCCTTTGCCGAGGCGGTGGTCGTGCATGAAAGCCAGGTGGTGCCGCTGCCCGACGATATCGCGATGGATGCGGCCTGCCTTCTGGCCTGCGGGGTCATCACCGGAACCGGCGCGGTCATCAACACCGCGCGGATGCCGGCGGGCGCGACGGCGGTGGTGATCGGCGCAGGCGGCGTGGGTTTGAACACGATCCAGGGCTGCGCACTGGCCGGTGCCAGCCGTATCATCGCCATCGACCTGTCGGACGACAAGCTGGCGACCGCGCGCGAATTCGGCGCGACCGACGGGTTGCGCGCCGATACCAAGGGGCTGCGCAAGGCGGTTCTGGGTCTGACCGGCGGGCGCGGCGCGGATTACGTCTATGTCACGGTCGGCGCGATCTCGGCCTATCAGGGGGCGCCCGCGCTGGCAGCCAAGGGCGGCACGGTGGTGATGGTCGGCATGCCGCCCTCGGGTGCGGCGATGAACGTGGAACCCGTGATCATGGCCGCCACCTCGCAGACGCTGACCGGCTCGAACATGGGCGCGACGGTTCTCAGGCGCGACATCCCCTATCTGGTGGACCTGTATCGCCAGGGGCGGCTGAAACTGGATGAACTGGTCACCCGCCGCTATCGGCTGGACCAGATCAACGAGGCGATCGCCGACACCAAGGCCGGTCATGCGCGGCGCAATGTCATCGTCATGGGGCCGGGCGCGTGAAGCTTCGCGATCTTGAGGTTTTCGTCATCGGCACACCGCCGCCGGGCTGGGGCGGGCGCTACTGGATCGTGGTCAAGCTGACCACCGACAACGGCATCGCCGGTTACGGCGAGGTCTATGCCGCCTCGGTCGGTCCGCAAGCGATGCGCGCGGTGATCGAGGATGTGTTCGAACGTCACATGCAGGGCGAAAACCCCGAGAATGTGGAACGAATGTTCCGCCGCGCCTATTCCTCGGGGTTCACGCAGCGCCCTGACCTGACGGTGATGGGCGCGTTCTCGGGCCTTGAAATGGCGTGCTGGGACATTCTGGGCAAGGCGCATGGCCGGCCGGTCCATGCGCTGCTGGGCGGGTGCATGAACGACCGGATCCGCGCCTATACCTATCTCTTTCCGCTGCCGCACCATGACAAGGCCGATTTCTGGATCTCGCCCGAAATGAACGCCGAAGCCGCACTGGCCGCGATTGATCAGGGCTTCACCGCGATCAAGCTGGACCCGGCGGGCCCCTATACGATGCGCGGCGGCCATCAGCCGGCGATGTGGGATATCGACCTGTCGGTGCGGATGCTGCGCGCGATCCGCGAGGCGGTGGGCAACCGCGCCGATATCCTGTTCGGCACGCATGGCCAGTTCACGCCCTCGGGCGCGATCCGGCTGGGGCAGGCGATCGAACCCTATCTGCCGCTCTGGTTCGAAGAGCCGATCCCGCCCGACAACCTGCTGGATTTCGCGCAGGTGGCGCAGGCCGTGCGCATCCCCGTGGCCACGGGCGAGCGGCTGACCACCAAGGCAGAATTCGCCACGCTTTTGCGCAGCGGCGGCGCCGCGATCCTGCAACCGGCGCTGGGGCGCTCGGGCGGGATTCTGGAGACCAAGAAGATTGCCGCCATCGCCGAGGCATTCGGCGCCCAGATCGCGCCCCACCTTTATGCCGGGCCGGTGGAATGGGCCGCCAACATCCAGCTGGCCGCGAACATTCCCAACCTGCTCATGGTTGAAAGCATCCAGACGGGCGGCGAATTCCACCTGCCGCTGATCCGCCATGCGATCCAGGTCGACGCGGGGTTCATCCGCACCCCGCAAGCGCCCGGACTGGGCATCGACTTCGACGAGGGGCTTGCGCGCAGCCATGCCTATGACGGCTCGGCCCTGCATCTGCAAATGCAGGAAGAACCCTGCAATTATGTTACCGGCAACGCCTTCGCGGGCGGGGCGCCGCGTGACTAGGCCGGGGCAGGGGTGGCTGCGCTGCCGCGCGGCTGGGGCCATAAAACGGCTTGCAATCGCGGCAATGTCGCGTTTGGATGGGTGCATGTCGCTTGCAGAACAAAACCTTGCGCCGATCTGGGGCGCAATGAGGCAAGAAATGGATGGCGGATCCGCTGGCCGGGTCAAAGCCGGACAACAACAAATCAAGATCATTCAGGGAGACGGACGATGAAAGACACGATCCAGACTCACAGCACCATTCACCCGGCCGCACGGATGTATGCGCGCGAATGCAGCGCCGGCAAGCTGAGCCGGCGCGAATTCCTGACGCGGGCGACCGCGCTGGGCCTGGCCGCGCCCGCCGCCTATGGTCTGCTGGGCCTTGCCGCCCCCGAGGCGCGCGCCCAGACGCCGCAGGCCGGCGGCACCTTGCGGATGCAGATGGACATCCGCGCCCAGCGTGACCCGCGCACCTGGGATTGGTCGGAACTGGCCAATGTCTGCCGCGGCTGGCTGGAGTACATGGTGCAGTACAACCGCGACGGCACGTTGGTCGGGGTTTTGCTGGAAAGCTGGGAGGCGAATGAGGACGCCACCGAATTCACCCTCAACGTGCGCCAGGGCGTCAAGTGGAACAACGGTGACGATTTCACCTCTGCCGATGTCGCGCACAACATCGAACGCTGGGCGGATGCCTCGGTCGAGGGCAACTCCATGGCCGGACGGATGGGCGCGCTGTCGGAAGACGGGAAGTTGCGCGACGACGCCGTCGAGATCGTGGACGATCACACCCTCAAGCTGCACCTGTCGCAGCCTGACATCGCGATCATCGTCAACATGGCCGACTATCCGGCCGCCGTGGTCCATCCGTCCTTTGACGGCGACGATCCGGTTGATGATCCCATCGGCACCGGCCCCTACCGCCCGGTCAGCCATGAGACCGGCATCGGCGCGGTGATCGAACGCAACCCCGACCACACCTGGTGGAACGAGGGCAATGGCGCCTGGCTCGACCGGATCGAGTTCGTCGATCTGGGCACCGACCCGTCGGCCCATGTCGCCGCGATCGAGGCCGGCGAGGTCGATATGGTCTATCAGAGCCAGGGCGATTTCGTGGATATCTACGACGCCATCGGCCTGGTGAAGACCGACGCCATCACCTCGGCCACGATCGCGGTGCGCTTCAATCAGGACCAGGAACCCTATGACCGCCGCGAGGTGCGCCGGGCGCTGCAGATGGCGGTGGACAACGCCGTCGTGCTGGAGCTGGGCTACAACAGCCTGGGCGAAGTGGCCGAGAACCACCATGTCTGCCCGATCCACCCCGAATACGCCGAACTGCCGGCACCGACCGTCGACCCCGATGCCGCGCGCGCCGCGATCGAGGAGGCGGGGCTGGAAGATCACGAATTCGAGCTGATCTCGGTCGATGACGACTGGCAGGCGGCGACCTGCGACACCGTCGCCGCCCAGATCCGCGATGCCGGGATCAACGTCACCCGCAACATCCTGCCCGGCGCGACCTTCTGGAACGATTGGACGAAATACCCGTTCTCGGCCACCGAATGGGCAATGCGTCCGCTGGGCGTGCAGGTTCTCAACCTGGCCTATCGCTCGGGCGAGGCCTGGAACGAGACCGCCTTTTCCAACGAGGAGTTCGACAGCCTTCTGGCCGAGGCGAACGGCATCGCCGATGCCGATGAACGCCGCGAGGTCATGGCCCAGTTGCAGCAGATCCTGCAAGACGAGGGTGTGCTGATCCAGCCCTACTGGCGCTCGCTCTATCGCCATGCGCGCCCCAACGTGGAAAACGCCGAAATGCACCCCACGTTCGAGGTGCATTACCAGTACTACTGGCTCTCCTGATCCCGCAGGGGGCGGGGGCGCAGGCCCCCGCCCGCAAGCTTAGAGCGGTCCTCAAGCCTCGGGTCCGGCGCCGCATCGGCGCTTGACGATCCGGCCCTGCCACAGGAGACGCCATGCTGCTCTTTCTCGCCCGTCGTTTCGCGGTGATGGTGGTCACGGCGCTGTGCCTGACCTTCGTGGTCTTTTACCTGACCAACCTTCCCGCCAAGCTGGAAACGCTGGCCAAGACCCAGGCCGGATCGCGCATGACCGATGCCGAGGTCGAAAGCTGGCTGGCGCGCAACGGCTATGGCGGGTCGATGCTGACCCGCTATGGCGAGTGGCTGGGCGTTCTGCCGGGCTGGGTGATCGAGGATCCCGACGGCACCATTCGCGGGCGCTGCGTCGAACGTGCCGACAGCGCCGAGGCGGCGGGCAGCCGGTGTGGATTGCTGCAAGGCTACTGGGGCACATCGACCCGGTTTCGCGATAGCGTGTCCAATGTCATCGCTGCGCGGCTGGGGGCGACGGGCTGGCTGATGCTGTGGGTGCTGATTGTCATGGTGCCCATGGCGCTGGCGGTGGGCGTGCTGGCGGGGATGCGCGAAGGCACACGCACCGACCGCTCGCTGTCGACCTTCGCCATCGCGACGACTGCGACGCCCGAATATGTCTCGGGGGTTCTGTTCATCGCGCTTCTGGCCTCCAGCACGGTGGGCCTGTCGCCGCTGTTGAACAGCTGGGGCGTGATCGACAGCCCGGTGCTGTTTCAGGGCAATGCGCGCTCGGCGCTCGAGGGCATCACGATCTGGAACTTCGCGCTGCCAGTCATGACCATCGCGCTATACGGCATGGGCTATGTCGCGCGGATCACCCGCGCCTCGATGACCGAGGTCATGACCCAGCAATATATCCGCACCGCGCGCCTCAAGGGCGTGGGTTTCTCCGCGATCGTCCTGCGCCACGCGCTCAGGAACGCGCTGATCGCGCCCTTCACCGTGATCATGCTGCAAATTCCATGGCTTCTGAACGGGGTCGTCGTGGTCGAGGTTCTGTTCAGCTATCCCGGCTTCGGCTGGACGCTGTTCGAGGCGGCGGTGAACAATGACATCGAACTGTTGCTGGCAGCCTCGGTCGTGGCGGTGATCGTGGTGCTGCTGACCCAGCTGATCTCGGACATCGGCTATGTCCTGCTCAATCCGCGCATTCGCATTTCCTGAAGGGGCACGGCATGGAACCGCTTGGCTGGCTTGACATCACCGCGCGCATTGCCCAGCACCTGCTGCCCGTCTGGGTGGCGCTGGTGATCACCTTCGCGCTGTCGCTGCGCTTCAAGCGGCGGCTTGGGCTTTACGGCAAGCTTTTCGATTCCACGGTCGGAATGATCGGCTTTGCCATCGTGATGTTTTGGGTGTTCACCGCGATCTTTGCCGACCTGATCGTCACGCACAATCCGCTGGTCCAGGTCAGCCAGATGCGCAACGCGGTGCCGGGCAGCCCGCTGCCCGACCCGCAGGGCGGATACGAGTATTTCCTGCTGGGCGGCGATGCGCTGGCGCGCGATGTCTTTTCGCGCGCGGTGGTCGGCGCGCGCGAGGTGCTGCGCATCGCGCCCTTCGCGGCGATGATCTCGTTCATGATCGGCATCACCCTGGGGCTGCCGGCGGGCTATTTCGGCGGCCGGCTGGATACCGGGCTGACCTTTCTGGCCAACCTGGTCCTGGCATTCCCGGTGATCTTGCTGTTCTTCCTGCTGGTCGCGCCCGAAATCCAGGCGACCGCCATCCCTCGGGTCATGGCGGGGATCCTGTTCGTGGTGCCGGTGATCTTTGTCACGGTGCTTTTGAACGCGCGTTTCTTCACCCAGCCGGGCAAGCGCAATCTCTATGTCGGGCTGGTGCTGCTGATCGGGCTCTGGGCCTATTCGGGGCTGGCGTTCAGTGCCGATCCGCTGGGTGTCTGGGGCATGTCGCCCAACCTGCTGAACGTGTTCGTGGCCGTGGTCTTCGTCAACGCGCCGACGGTGTTTCGCATCGTGCGCGGCATCACGCTGGACATCAAGACGCGCGACTATGTCGCCGCCGCCCAGACCCGCGGCGAAGGGCCCTGGTACATCATGTTGTGGGAGATCCTGCCCAACGCGCGCGGCCCCCTGATCGTCGATTTCTGCCTGCGCATCGGATACACCACCATCCTTCTGGGCACGCTTGGCTTTTTCGGACTGGGCGTGACCCCCGAAAGCCCCGACTGGGGCTCGACCATCAATTCCGGGCGCCGCCTCCTGACGGTCTATCCGCATCCGGCGCTGGTGCCGGCGCTGTCGCTGATGTCGCTGGTGCTGGGTCTCAACCTGCTGGCCGACGGCCTGCGCGAGGAAAGCCTGAGGGATTGATGATGACCGCCCCCTTCATCTTGCCGAAAATACGCCACGGGGGTGCGGGGGTGTGAAACCCCCGCATTCGACGCGCGCCAACGGGAGAAGACGATGACCGACTGGGATCCTTCGCAACCGATTCTCGAGATCGAGAACCTCTCGATCTCGTTCTTCACCCGCCTGCGCGAAATTCCGGCGGTGATGGATTTTTCCTGCACCGTCATGCCTGGCGAGGCGATGGGGCTGGTGGGTGAATCGGGCTGTGGCAAATCCACCGTGGCGCTGGCGGTGATGCGCGATCTTGGCGTCAACGGGCGCATCGTCAGCGGCACGATCAAGTTCAAGGGCCGCGATCTGACGACGATGGGCCAGGACGAGTTGCGCAAGCTGCGCGGATCCGAGATCGCGATGATCTACCAGGAGCCGATGGCCTCGCTCAACCCGGCGATGAAGGTCGGCCGGCAGTTGATGGAAGTGCCGATGATCCACCAGGGCATGGGCAAGACCGAGGCTCGCGCGCTGGCGCGTCAGCTGGTCGCCGATGTCCGCCTGCCCGATCCCGATCGCATCCTTCAGGCCTATCCGCACCAGCTGTCGGGCGGGCAGCAGCAGCGCATCGTCATCGCCATGGCGCTGATGTCGCGCCCCGCGCTTCTGATCCTGGACGAGCCGACAACCGCGCTCGACGTCACGGTCGAGGCCGGGATCGTCGATCTGGTCAACGCCCTGGCCGAAAAATACGGCACCTCGATGCTGTTCATCAGCCACAACCTGGGCCTGGTGATGGAGGTCTGCAACCGCATCACGGTCATGTATTCGGGCGAGGCGGTCGAGACCGGCGATATCACCGATGTGTTCGCGCGGATGCGCCACCCCTATACGCAGGCGCTGTTTCGTTCGATCCCGTTGCCCGGCGCCGACAAGACCACGCGGCCGCTGCGCGCCATTCCCGGCAATTTCCCGCTGCCGCACGAACGGCCGCCGGGCTGCAATTTCGGCCCGCGCTGCGACTATTTCGAGGCCGGCCGCTGCGACGCCGCCGATATCGCCATGCGCCCGGTCGAGGGCGATTCGCGCCATGCCTCGCGCTGCCTGAAATTCGACGAGATCGACTGGAACGCCCCGGTTCCGGTCACGCCGCGCGGCGAGGACGGGCTGATCGGCGATGTGGTGCTGCGCATGGAGGATGTGCGCAAATACTACGAAGTCGCGGCGTCGAGCCTGTTTTCGGGGGGTGACAGCAAGGTCGTCAAGGCCAACGAAACGCTCAGCTTCGATGCACGCGAAGGCGAGACGCTGGCCATCGTCGGCGAATCCGGCTGCGGCAAGTCGACCTTTGCCAAGGTCCTGATGGGGCTGGAAACCGCGACCGACGGCAAGATCATGCTGTTCGACGAGAATGTGCAATCGACGCCGATCCAGTATCGCAACACCGATACCGTGTCGTCGCTTCAGATGGTGTTCCAGAACCCGTTCGACACGCTCAACCCGTCGATGACGGTGGGGCGCCAGATCATTCGCGCGCTGGAAATCTTTGGCATCGGCCGATCCGATTCCGAGCGTCGCCAGCGCATGCTGGAGCTGCTGGACCTGGTCAAGCTGCCACGCGAATTCGCCGACCGGATGCCGCGGCAGCTGTCGGGCGGGCAGAAACAGCGCGTCGGGATTGCGCGGGCCTTCGCCGGCAATGCCAAGGTGGTGGTCGCCGACGAGCCGGTTTCGGCGCTCGATGTGTCGGTGCAGGCGGCGGTGACGGAACTGTTGATGGATATTCAGCGCAAGAACCGGACGACACTGCTGTTCATCAGCCACGATCTGTCGATCGTGCGCTATCTCAGCGACCGGGTGATGGTCATGTATCTGGGTCATGTGGTGGAACTGGGCACGACCGACCAGGTCTTTGCGCCGCCCTATCACCCCTATACCGAGGCCCTGTTGTCAGCCGTGCCGATCGCCGATACCAGGATCGAGAAGAAGCGGATCGTGCTGGAAGGCGACATCCCTTCGGCCATGAACCCGCCATCGGGCTGCCCGTTCCAGACGCGCTGCCCCTGGAAGGTCCGGGTGCCGGGGGATCTGTGCGAACGCGAGGTGCCACCGATGCGGATACTGGAAGGGGGTCATCAGATCAAATGCCATCTGGACGATGCCGAACTGGCGGGGATGGACCCCGTGTTCAGGGTCGCCGCCGAATGACCGCGGCGCGCGTGCGGGGCCGGGCGAAGGGGGGCGTTGCCCCCCTCTGGGCCCGTGGCCCATTCACCCCCCAGGATATTTTCAGACAGAAAATGAAGGGGTTCCGGCCGGCATCGCGCGCGGTCCGCCGTTTAGGGGTGCGCTGATGCGGTATTCGGGATTTCGGGTTTTCGCGCAGGGGCTGACGGGAAACCGGGGCTGGCGGCCGGCCTGGCGCAAGCCGGCGCCCAGGGACGCGTATGACGTGGTCATCATCGGCGGGGGCGGACACGGGCTGGCGACCGCCTGGTACCTGGCGAAGAACCACGGGATCACGAATGTCGCGGTGCTGGAGAAAGGGTATCTGGGATCCGGCAATATCGGGCGCAACACGACGATCGTGCGGGCGAATTATTTTTTGCCTGGAAATTCCGAGTTTTACAGCCATTCCCTGAAGCTGTGGGAGGGATTGGAGCGCGCGCTGAACTACAACGTCATGCACAGTCGCCGCGGTCTGATCAACCTCTTTCATTCCGACGCGCAGCGCGATGCCTTTGCCCGTCGCGGGAACGCGATGCTGGCGCAAGGCGACGATGCCGTGCTTCTGAACCGGGCGGACGTGCGCCGGATGCTGCCCTATCTGGATTTCGAGCAGGCGCGGTTCCCGATCCATGGCGGGTTGTACCATCCGCGCGGGGGCACCGCGCGCCATGATGCCGTCGCCTGGGGTTATGCCCGCGCCGCCGACCGGCGCGGGGTGGATCTGATCGAGAATTGCGAAGTCACCGGGATCGATGTGGAGAACGGCCGCGTGACCGGCGTGCAGACGAGCCGGGGCCCGATCCGCGCGCGGCAGGTGGCGTTGGTGGCTGCCGGCCGGTCGAGCCAGGTGGCGGCGATGGCGGGCATGCGCTTGCCGATCGAGAGCCATGTCTTGCAGGCCTTCGTGACCGAGGGGCTCAAGCCCGTCATCGATCATGTGATCAGTTTCGGCATGGGGCATTTCTATATCAGCCAGTCGGACAAGGGCGGACTGGTCTTTGGCGGCGATCTGGATTTTCATGCCTCCTACGGCGCGCGCGGCAACCTGCCGATGGCCGAACATGTGATGGAGGCCGGAATGACCTTGATGCCGATGATCGGACGGGCGCGGGTGTTGCGGTCCTGGGGCGGCATCATGGACATGTCGCCCGATGGATCGCCGATCATCGACCGCACGCATATCGACGGTCTGTTCGTGAATTGTGGCTGGAATTACGGGGGGTTCAAGGCCGTTCCTGCCTCGGGTTGGTGCCTGGCGCATCTGGTCGCCACGGGCCAGCCGCACCCGGTGGCGGCGCGATTCCGGCTGGATCGGTTCGCCACCGGTCACCTGCTGGACGAAGAGGGCACCGGCTCTCAGCACAATCTGCACTGAGGTTCGCATGCGCATTTCCTGTCCCTGCTGTGGCCCGCGCGACCGGCGCGAGTTCACCTATCTCGGTGCTGCCGCCTATCTGGATCGGCCCGATCCGGATGCGCCGGCACCCGAGTGGGATGCCTATCTGCACCTGCGTGACAACCCGGCCGGCCGGACCCGCGATCTGTGGTATCATGATGCCTGCGGCAGCTGGATCGTGGTCACGCGCGACACCGTGACCCACGCCGTTCTGGCGGCGGAGGCGCTGGCATGACGCAGTCGCATCGCATTCCGGGCAAGGGCCTGATCGACCGCTCGCGCCCGGTTCGGTTCAGCTTCGACGGGCGGCCCTATGAAGGGTTCGCGGGCGACACGCTGGCCTCGGCGCTGTTGGCAAACGGGGTGCGCCTGATGGCGCGTTCGTTCAAGTATCACCGGCCGCGCGGGGTGCTGACCGCGGGGCCGGAAGAGCCCAATGCCCTGGTGGAAGTGTTTGAGGGTGAACAAAAAACTCCGAACATGCGGGCCACGGTGCAGGAAGTGTTCACCGGGTTGCGCGCGCAAAGCCAGAACCGCTGGCCAAGCCTGCGCCATGACCTGATGGCGGTGAACGACCGTTTTGCCCGGTTTCTTGCGGCCGGATTCTATTACAAGACTTTCATGTGGCCCGCCGCGTTCTGGGAACGCGTCTATGAGCCGGCAATCCGTCGCGCGGCGGGTTTGGGCGCGCTGTCGGGACAGCCTGACGAGGGGCGCTATGAACAGGCCTTTGCGTTTTGCGATCTGCTGGTGATCGGGGCGGGGCCGGCCGGGTTGATGGCGGCCCTGAGCGCGGGCCGCGCCGGGGCAGACGTGATCCTGGCGGAGGCGGATGCGCGGATGGGCGGACGGCTTCTGGCCGATCAACCAACCGTTGCCGACAGGCCGGGGCCGGATTGGGCAAGCCAGGTTCTGGGCGAACTTGCGGCGATGCCCAATGTGCGCCTGATGCCGCGCACCACCGTGACCGGGGCCTATGACGGCGGCACCTGGGGCGCGCTGGAACGGGTCGGGCTGCATCTGGCCGATCCGGGTGCGCTGCCGCGCGAATGTTTCTGGCGGATCGTGGCGCGTCGGGCGATTCTGGCAGCGGGTGCGCTGGAACGCCCCATTGCCCATCCTGACAATGATCGCCCCGGCGTCATGCTGGTTTCGGCTGTGCAAAGCTATGTCGCGCGCCATGGCATCGATCCGGGCCGGGTTGTTGTTTTTGGCAACAATGACAGCGCCTTGCAGGCCGCACGTGTTCTGACTGCACAGGGCGTGCGCATTGCCGGTTATGTCGATCCGCGCGAGGATGTCGCGGTGGTCGAGGACTTTCCGGTCTATCCCGGTGCCGCGGTAACGGGAACGCGCGGGCGGCTGGGGTTGCGCGATGTGGCGGTGCGCCACAAGGGCGGCGTCAGTCTTATCGAGGCAGAAACACTTGCGCTTTCAGGAGGTTGGAACCCGACCTTGCACCTGGCTTGCCATCTGGGAGGGCGCCCCGACTGGGACGCGGGGCTGGCGGCCTTTGTCCCGCGTGCGGGCATGGTGCCGTCAATGACGGTGGCCGGGGCCGCGCGCGGGCAGTTCTCGACCGCGGCCTGTCTGGCCGATGGCCTTGCGGCGGCGAAGGCGGCACTTTCGGACCTTGGCCTGAAGCCCGGCACCGACACGGCCCCCGCCGCCGAGGATCGGCCCTATACCATCGCGCCGTTCTGGGCGGTGGATGCGGGCGGGCGCGCATGGCTCGATTTTGCCAATGACGTGACCACCAAGGATGTCCAACTCTCGGCCCAGGAAGGGTTTTCCGCGGTCGAACACATGAAGCGCTATACCACGCAAGGCATGGCGCCGGATCAGGGCAAGACCTCGAACGTGACGGCACTGGCGGTGCTGGCCGAGGCCACGGGGCAGGGAATCGCCCAGACGGGGACGACCACGTTCCGCCCGCCGTTCATGCCGGTGTCCATTGGGGCCATGGGCGCGGGCGGGCGCGGGATGGGCTTTGCGCCGCGCCGTCTGGCCACGTCGGATGGCCAGAGCCGGGACATGGGCGCGCCGATGATCGAGGCGGGCCTGTGGTATCGGCCCAGCTATTTTCCACGCGCGAACGAGGTTACATGGCGTCAATCCTGCGATCGCGAGGTGACGATGGTGCGCTCATCGGTCGCGGTTTGCGATGTGTCGACCCTTGGCAAGATCGACGTGCAAGGACCTGATGCAGAACGGTTTCTGGACTTTCTTTACACCAACGCCATGGCCAGTCTGAAACCCGGTCGCACCCGTTACGGGCTGATGCTGCGCGAGGATGGTCATGTCATGGATGACGGCACCTGCGCGCGGCTTGGCCAGGATCATTTCGTGATCACGACGACGACCGCCGCGGCAGGCCAGGTGATGCGGCATATGGATTTCGTCCAACAGGCCTTTTGCGCCAATTGGGCGGTGCGTTTCGCCTCGGTCACGGAACATTGGGCTCAGTTCGCCGTGGCCGGGCCAAAGGCGCGGGAGCTTGTGAACAAGATTCTGCAAACGCCTGTCGATGAACGGAACTTTCCATTCATGGCCTGCGGTCCCGCCTGTATTCTGGGGGTCCAGGGGCGGCTGTTCCGGATCTCGTTCTCGGGTGAGCTGGGCTATGAACTGGCGGTTCCCGCCCGCTATGGCGCAGACCTGTTCGCCCGGTTGGTGCGCGAGGCCGAGGGCATGGGCGGCGGCGCCTACGGGATGGAGGCGCTGAACGTGCTGCGCATCGAGAAGGGTTTCATCACCCATGCCGAGATCCATGGACGTGTCACCGCCTTCGACATCGGAATGGCGGGGATGATCAGTGCCCGAAAGGACTGTATCGGCAAGGCGGCAAGCCGGCGGCCCGGCCTGACCGGGGCCGAACGGGAACAACTGGTCGGGTTGATGCCGATCGAACCGCAAGCCGCCATCAGCGCTGGTGCGCATCTTTACGACAAGGACGCCCCGGCAACGCGCGAGCACAATCAGGGTTACGTGACCTCGGTCGGCTATTCCCCGACCTTGCAAAGCTGGCTGGGCCTGGGATTTCTGCGGAACGGTCGCGCGCGGCATGGCGAGATCGTGCGGCTGGTCGACGGGTTGCGCGGGATCAAGGTGGCGTGCCGGGTCGTGCATCCGGTGTTCCATGATCCTGAGGGAGGGAAATTGCGTGGCTGATCTGAGCGAGCGCGCGCCCTTGTCGGCGCTGGACTGGCCGCGGGTGCTGGGCGACTGCCGTCTGTCGCCCTTGCCGCTGGAACGGATCACCGCGATCCAGCCCTTTCCGGGGCGGACGGCGGCGGTCGATGCGGCGCTGAAAGCGATGGGGCTCGCGTTTCCGGCGCCGGGCGAACTTGTTGAGACCGCGCCGGCGCGCATTGTCTGGGCCGGGCGCGAGACGGCCTTTCTGTTCGATCTGTCCGTGCCGGACGGGGTCGCGGCGGATGCGGCGATCACCGATCAATCCGATGGCTGGGCCGGGCTGCGCCTGGAAGGGGGCGATGCCGCGGCGGTTCTGGCGCGGCTGGTGCCGGTCGATCTGCGCCTGAGCGCGTTTGCGCCCGGCCGTTCGCTGCGCGCCCCGCTCAATCAGATGCCGGCGCTGATCCTGCGCACCGGGGCCGAGGCGTTCGAGATCCGGGTATTCCGGTCGATGATCGAAACGGCGGTCGAGGACCTGTCGGCGGCGATGACATCGGTCGCCGCGCGCAAAATGGTGCCGTGATGCCCGATCACACGCCGATGATGGCCCGGTCCGCGCTGGCCGGTCTGATCGCGGGGCTGGCGGTCTTTTCGGCCGCGCTGGTGATCCCGCCGCCGGCGGGATTGACGGTCACGGGCTGGCAGACGCTGGGTCTGGCACTGGTCATGGCGATCTGGTGGAGCACCGAACCCGTGCCCATCGGCATCACCGCGCTCTTGCCGATGATCGTGCTGCCGATCCTGGGCAATGGCGACATTGCCGCGGCCGCCGCGCCCTATGGCAACCCGCTGGTGTTCCTGTTCCTCGGGGGCTTCATGCTGGCGATGGCGGTGCAGCGCTGGGGGCTGCATCGACGCCTGGCCTGGCAGGTGCTGCGCCTCGTCGGCACGCGGCCGGCCCGTCTGGTGCTGGGGGTCATGGTGGCGGTCGGGTTCCTGTCGATGTGGATTTCCAACACCGCCGCGGCGCTTCTGATGCTGCCGGTCGCGCTGTCGGTCATCGCCGTGACCGAGGGCGGTGATGCGCCGGCGCAGCGCCGCTTTGCGCTGGCGCTGTTGCTGGGGCTGGCCTATGCCGCCAATATCGGCGGCGTCGGCACCTTGATCGGCACGCCGCCCAATGCGCTGCTGGCCGGGTATCTGGCCGAAAGCCACGGCATCGATCTGAGCTTTGCGCTATGGGCCGCGGTGGGGGTGCCGCTGGTGGCAGTTTTCCTGCCGCTGGGCTGGTGGGTGCTGGTGCGGCTGGTGTTTCCGGTCGCGCCCGAGCTGTCATCGGGCGGCACGGCGGACCCGGTTGCGGCGCTGAAGCCGGGGCGCATCGGCCCGGCCGAACGGCGGGTGGCGCTGGTCTTTGCCGCGGCCGCGCTGCTGTGGATCGCGCGCCCGCTGTTGAACCGGCTGCCAGTTCTGGAGGGGCTGAGCGATGCCGGGATCGCGCTGGGATGCGCGCTGGCGCTGTTCCTGATCCCGGCGGGGCAGGAGCGGCGCTTTCTGCTGATCTGGGACGAGGCGAAAACGATCCCGTGGCAGGTGCTTTTGCTGTTCGGCGGCGGATTGTCGCTGGCCGCGGCGATGGAGCGCAGCGGACTGGCGGAATGGATCGGCGCGGGATTTGCCGATCTGGGTGCCGTGCCGCCGATCGTGCTGTTGCTGGCGCTGAGTGCCACGGTGATCCTGCTGACCGAACTGGTCAGCAACACGGCGGTCGTCGCGGCGCTGCTGCCGATCACCGCCGCCATTGCCGCCGGAACCGGCATGGACGTGGTGGTGCTGTCGGCGGCAGTGGCCATGGCGGCAAGCTGCGCCTTCATGTTGCCCGCCGCCACACCGCCCAATGCGCTGGTCTTTGCCTCGGGCCATGTGACGGTGGCCATGATGATGCGGGCGGGCGTGGTGATGAACGTGCTGTCGGTCGGACTGGTATCCTTGACGGCCTGGGTTCTGGGCCCGCTCGTGGCGCCCTGACCGCGCGCTACAGGATCGGCGGGCGGGCGTTCAACTCGTCGATATCCAGGCCGACCAGGCGCTTGTAGGTCCGCGCCGTTTCGTTCAGTTCGTCCTCGCTGAGAACCTCGCGCACATCGTCATAGACCCCGCCCGAGCGTTGTTCGACCAGTTCCATCACCTGGTCGGGCCCGTTCGAGCGGTTGGCCAGCACGATCCGGGTGGTGATCGGGCGGCGCTCGGCCTCATAGGTGGTCAAGGCGGTCTCGCTCAGGCCGTGATCACGCAGCCGCGCCCCCAGCAGGCGGGCGTCGATGATGCCTTGCGACGCCCCGTTCGAGCCGATGGGATACATCGCATGTGCCGCGTCGCCCGCCAGCGTGACCCGCCCCTCGGTCCAGAAGGGCAGGGGGTTGCGGTCGACCATGGGGAATTCATACACCGTTCTGGCCTTGCGGATGAGCGCCGGAATGTCCAGCCAGTCAAACGCCCAATCCTCGAATGATGGCAGAAAGTCATCCAGCTTGCCGGGCCGGTTGTAGTCTTCCTTGTTCCAGTGCCGGGTGGGTTCGTATTTCAGCTCGGCGATCCAGTTCACCGTCGCCAGACCGGTGTCGGCATCGGGTTTGCTGATCGGGTAGGTGACGAATTTCTGCCACTCATGTCCGGCCATCGCCATGCTGGCACCGGTCAGGAACGGCTCGGCATAGCTGGTCGCGCGCCACAAGACCGCGCCGCCCCAGACCGGCGGGCCGTCATCGGGGTGCATCTGCGCGCGAATGGCCGAATGGATGCCGTCGCAGCCGATCAGCAGGTCGCCGGTTTCGACGCGGGTTTCGCCGTCGCGGTTTTCCAGGTGCAGCCGCACGGTGTCGCCATCCTGGTCGTAGCCGGTCGCGCGCCAGCCGGTCAGGACCGAACCCGAGGGCAGGCGCGCCTGGGCCGCGCGCAACAGCATCATCTGGAATTCGCCGCGATGGACCGAATACTGCGGCCAGTTGTAACCGGCCCAGGTGCCGCGCGGTTCCGACCAGATCGGGTTGCCGCGCTTCGAGAAATAGGCAACCTCGCGGATGCGCAAGCCGATCGCGTCCAGCGCCGGACCCAGGCCCATCTCCCGGATTTCGCGCACCGCCTGCGGCTGAAGATTGATGCCGACGCCAAGCGGGGCGGGCTTGTCCACCTGTTCGAACACACGGACCGGAAAGCCGAGGGAATGGGCCGTCAGGGCAAGCGACAATCCGACGATTCCGCCTCCGGCGATCAAGATCATCTGGATTCCCTTGCGTTGTTCTTGTCAAACAGTCGGAGTTTCAATGATTCCGGCGATCTGTGCAAGGTGGCGCATTGACGCTGACGTCAGCACGAAAATGGCGGCTTGGCGCCGCATTTCCGGCATGGTTTGTCCCCATGCTGCGAGGGCTTACCCAAAGCGGACCCATGATGCGCGGCAGGATCAACAGCTTTCTGACAGCGGACCAAGGCGCCATCACGGTGGACTGGGTCGTGCTGTGCGCGCTATGCGCGGGGCTGGCGATCAGCGCCGCGCGCGCTGTCCAGGAGAGCAGCGAACCGCTTGGTGCGCAGATCCGCACCGCCGTCGATGTCTCGGCAGACGATCACGACGCGGTGGAGGAATAGCCGCGCATCGCAGGCTGTTCAGGCGCGTTCAGACGGGCTCCGACACGCGCCAGTGCACCGCGAAACCGGGGTCGAACACCGTGACGGGGCCAGCGCCGGTCTCGATCCGGGCGGGAAAGCGCACCGGTTCGGCCTGCCGCATCAGCGTCAGCCGGCCCGGATTGCGTGGCAGGCCATAGAAATCCGCCCCATGATGCGCGACAAAGGGTTCCAGCCGGTCCAGCGCGCCTTCGCGCTCGAACAGCTCGGCCAGGATCGGCATGGTGTTCGTCGCCGTGAAACAGCCCGCGCAGCCGCAGGCGCTTTCCTTGGCCGGGTCGGCATGGGGCGCGCTGTCGGTGCCCAGAAAGAACCGCGCATCCCCCGACAGCGCCGCGTGCACAAGCGCCCGGCGATGGATCTCGCGCTTGGCGACCGGCAGGCAGTAATAATGCGGGCGGATGCCCCCGGCCAGGATGTGATTGCGGTTGATGATCAGGTGATGCGTGGTGATCGTCGCCGCCAGATCCGACGCCGCGGCCTGCACATAGGCCACGGCGTCGGCGGTGGTGACATGTTCCATGATCACGCGCAGCCCTGGTGTTGCGCGGCGGATCGGATCCAGCACGCGGTCGATGAACACCGCCTCGCGGTCGAAGATGTCGATCTCGGGGTCCGTCACCTCGCCATGCACGCACAGCGGCACACCGGCCTCGGCCATCGCCTCAAGCGTGGGGCGCACGGCATCGAAGCGGCGCACGCCCGAATCGGAATTCGTCGTCGCCCCGGCCGGATACAGCTTGACCGCCGCGATCATGCCGGCGCGATGCGCCGCGACGATGTCGGCGGGGTCCGACGCCTCGGTCAGGTAAAGCGTCATCAGGGGCGTGAACGCGGCCCCCGGCAGCGCGGCCATGATCCGCTGGCGATAGCTGTCGGCCTGCGCGCCGGTGACGACGGGCGGCACCAGGTTGGGCATGATGATCGCGCGGGCAAAATGGCGCGCGGTTTCGGGTGCGACCCCCGCCAGCATCGCACCGTCGCGCAGATGCAGGTGAAAGTCGTCGGGGCGGGTGAGGGTCAGGCTGCGGGTCATGGCGCCCTTTAGCGCGCCACCGCCGTCATGGGAAGAGCCCGGATGTCAGTCTGCCGTGTGGCGGCGCGCCCGATCCGGCCGCTGGCGCCCCAGCGCCGCCTCGGCCTCGGTCAGGGCCTGGCGCAGGCGCGGATGCTCGACCTGGGCCAGGGCCGCGCGCAGGGTCTGCACCAGCCGGGCCGGACGCTTCTGCCCCTGAACCCGCGCGGCCAGCCGCCCCAGATAGGGCGCATGGCTGCGCCTTGCGCGCCACAGGCGGTAAAACCGGTGCGCGTCCAGCGTGCCGGTGCAGGCGGCATCCAGCAACGGGCGCAGCGCCCCCATCCGCGCCAGTTCGCCCTGCGGATCGCGGCCGATGTTGCGCGCGCGCAGCTTGACCACATGCGGGCCGCGAAACAGCGCCGCATGCACCGCATCGACCTGCTGCGCCGGATCATAGAGGATGAACGCCTGCGCGCAGCCTTCGGTCATGTCGGGCGCATAGCCAAAGCGCGATGTGAAATCGAACCGCCGTGCCGCCAGAAAGCGCCGGTCCCATTCGGCGGTTTCGGGGGCGAGCGTTGCCTGCGGGGCCAGCGCCAGCACCGTCGCACCGGGCGCCGCGACCGAGAACGCCGCCGCGCCATAGCCGCCCATGCCGGCGCCGTAAAAGACCACGCGATCAAAATCCTCGAAAAAGGCATCGTCGATCAGCCGGTCGATGTAGCCCCAGACCGAATGATCGCGATACCAGGTCCGGTCATGGGCGACGATGGCCAGGCTGGACCACCCGCGCGGGGCCGCCACCTGGTACCCCAGCGGCATCTGCGGGCCGCCGGCCGACCGGATGCCCGCCATCGTTTCGAACGTGACCAGCAGAACCGGCCCCTGATCGCTGAAGAAGGCCGTGTGCCGCGCCCCCAACTTCTCGAAATAGCCGGTCTCCTCGCCGATCTCGTCCATGACCGTCAACCAGTCGGAATCGGACTGTGCTTCGCTGGCGTCAAAGAACTCGATCGTGTCGTCGGACATGCATTCCTCTTGATAGCAGGGGCGGCAGCGCGGGGCAGCGGGCAGCGGCGGTTGAAACCGAGATCGAGGATACACCAAGTCAGCGTGGCAGAAAACGGCGCAGCACGTGGCAAAGACAAGGAAAAGTCACCCGGTTTCGAAACGGTGCGGCAGGGGTGTTGCCGAGAGCGCGACAATCACGGATGCCGGCAAAGGCGCCGGGCACCCAGTTGGGCCGATGTCAGCGCGCATAGAACATGACCGAACATGCCCCGTTTTGCAAAACCTCCATCGTGTTCGTGCCCGTCGGTTCGTCCGGCGGGGTATCGGCGCTGAAAAACAGTTGCGCCAGCATTCCGTCGTCGAGAACGTGAAAGGCGACGTAGTCCCGCACGCCCCCGCCGCATGCGGCAAAGGGATCGCCGTCGGATGTCAGGATACGGAAAACGCTGCCATTTTCCCGGACGGGTTCAAGGCGTGCCGATGGCCCGGCCGCGAACCGCACGTGCTCGCGCGTCACCGTCATGACGCCCAGACGGGCGGCCGGGTCGCTGTAAGGGTGCCAGTCGCCGACAAAGTCTCCGCCGGCGATCGACGGCGTTGGCAGGGACGCCAGACCGCCCCATGCCGCCACCGCAACAGCCCTGTTCAAGCGAGGGTGCAGTGCGATGACAGCGTCCCATCCGGATCGTGCCATCGACCAGGGTTTCGTCATGGAAAAGCCCCCTCAGACAAAGCGGACCTTGCCGATATAGGGCAGGTTGCGGTTGCGTTGGGCGTAGTCGATGCCGTAGCCGACGACGAATTCGTCGGGGATCTCGAACCCGGTCCAGGTTGCCTTGATCTCGACCTCGCGCCGGGTCGGCTTGTCCAGCAGTGCGCAGACCTCCAGCCGGCGGGGTTCGCGCGACAGCAGCATGGTCTTGACGTGATGCAGGGTAAAGCCGGTGTCGACGATGTCCTCGACCACAAGGACATCGCGCCCGGCGATCTCGCCGCGCAGATCCTTCAGGATGCGCACCTCGCGCGAGGAATGCATCGAATCGCCATAGCTCGAGGCTTCGAGGAAATCGACCTCGACCGGCAGGTCGATCTCGCGCACCAGATCGGCGATGAAGACGAACGAGCCGCGCAACAGCCCGACCACGATCAGCTTGTCGGTGCCCGCAAAGGCGGTGGTGATCTCGGCGGCCAGTGCCTCGACTCGGGCGGCGATGGATTTGGCCGAGATCATCTGGTCGATCACGTATTTGGGCTGGGTCATTCTGTCTCTTCGCAGCTGGTTGCGGCACGGCGGCCCTTGTCAAGCGGCGCGCAGTCTACGAAAAGGCCCGCGAACTGACCAGAGGTGCCGGATGCCCCGACACGCCGAAACACGCAACCTGCCTTACACCGCCGCGCAGATCTATGACCTGGTGGCCGATGTCGCGCGCTATCCCGAGTTTCTGCCCTGGACGGCCGCCGCACGAATCCGGTCGCGCGAACCCTTGCCCGGTCGATCGGATGGCGCCGAGGTGATGGAGGCCGATCTGGTGATTTCGTTCAAGGTGTTTCGCGAACGCTTCGGTTCACGCGTGACGTTGTTCCCGGCCGAGCGGCGGATCGAGACCGACTATCTGGATGGCCCGTTTCGCCACATGCATTCGCAATGGCAGGTGCGCGATCGGCCCGAAGGCGGTTGCGAGGTCAGCTTCTTCGTCGATTTCGAGTTTCGCAACGCCATGCTGCAAAAGGTGATCGGCGTGGTCTTCGACGAGGCCATGCGCCGCGTGGTCGGCGCGTTCGAACGCCGCGCTGCCGCGCTTTACGGCTAGGCGCGGCCCCCGTCGATCACGCGCAGCCGCGGGCGCCCACAGGCGGGTCTTTCGCGGCGCGGCGTATCCACGGCAGGCGGCGGCAACGGGTTGGCGGCGATCGGGGCGTTCGACATCATGCGCGATGCCGACAGCTTGAACCGTCGCGGGCTGCGCCCGATGGGGCCGCGCGTTTCCAGCACGCCCAGAACGCGGTTGATCTGCCCGGCATCATCGGTCAGCGGCAGCGCCAGCAGCATCCCGTCCAGCGCCGGTTTGCCCAGCCCGCTTTCGCCGCGCAGCGGAAGCTGGGCGCGCGCGCCGCGCGCGACCTGCGCCAGTGCCGCCGCCAGCTCGGCCCGCGCCCCCAGCGCGAAAAAGACGCTCAGCGGCATGCCGCGCGGGTCCATGCCCAAAAGCGCCTCGAACTGGCGCCCGGCGATGCGCAGGCGCGCGATCTCGGGCGTGACCAGTTCGGCGATGAAGGTATATTCCAGCGCCGGGGCGATCGCGCGTGGATCGATCTCGGTGCGCGCGGGGGCAATGCGGTCGCCGCGCAACGCGTCCCAGAAATCGCGGACACTGGCCGCGATGGGGTAGTCATGGGCCGGACTGCGCAGGATCGCGGGCCGGCGCAGGATCGTTTCGGCCTGTTGGCGCGGCGTATCGGCGCCGGGTTTCGAGGTGTCGGTCATGGCGCGGTTCCTGGGGCAAAGCGGACCCTTTCGCCCGCGGCGATGGCCACTGGCGGTGCGGACGGGTCCGGTGTTAACGTCGCCTTAATGAGTCTTGCTGATCGCTTGATGGCAGGTTTTTGCGTCAATTTGGAGCTAATTCCGGGCAAATGGTTAAATCCATGACAGGCTTCGCCACCTTGGGCGATACGATCGACACGGCGGACGGCGCGTTTGTCAGTCAATGGGACATGCGCGCGGTCAACGGGCGCGGGCTGGACCTGCGCCTGCGCCTGCCTGACGGGCTGGACGGGCTGGAAACCGCGCTGCGCAAGCGGTTTGCCGCGCGCATCGCGCGGGGAAACGTGTCGGTGTCGCTGAAGCTGTCACGGGCCGATCCGGCGGCGGCGATGCGGCTCAACACACCGGCGCTGGAGGCGGTTCTGGACATGCTGACCCAGGCCGAGGCGCGCGCCGAGGCCCATGGCTTCGCCCTGGCGCCGATGACGGCGGCCGACCTGCTGGGACTGCGCGGCGTGATCGACTCGGGGCCCGAAACCGCCGATCCGGCCCCGTTGGTGGCGGCGCTTCTGGACCAGGTCGCCCCCCTGATCGACGCCTTCGACGCGACCCGCCAGCGCGAGGGGGCGGCGCTGAAAACCGTCCTCAACGCGCAACTTGCACAGATCGAACACTTCGTAAGCGAGGCCCGCAGGGAGGCCGAATTGCGCCGCGACGATCAGGCCGCGTCCCTGCGCGCCGCGCTGGAACGCCTGCGCGAGGCGGCGCCGCAGATCGAACCGGGCCGGATGGAACAGGAACTGGCGCTGATCGCCGTGAAATCCGACATCACCGAAGAACTGGACCGGCTGCAGGCGCATTGCGCCGCCGCGCGGGCGCTGCTGGAGGCGGCCGCACCGGTCGGGCGCAAGCTGGATTTCCTGATGCAGGAATTCAACCGCGAGGCCAACACCCTGTGTTCCAAGGCCCAGCACGCGGCCCTGACGCGGATCGGGCTTGACCTCAAGACGGTGATCGACCAGATGCGCGAGCAGGTTCAGAATCTGGAGTAGGGCATGCAGCGGCGCGGGCTTCTGATCATCCTGTCCTCGCCCTCGGGTGCGGGAAAATCGACGCTGGCGCGGCGGCTGATGGAATGGGACCCGGCGCTCTCGTTCTCGGTCTCGGCCACGACCCGCCCGCCACGGCCGGGCGAGGTGGACGGGCAGCACTATCATTTCAAGACGCGCGAAGCGTTCGTGTCGCTGGTCGACTCCGGCGGGATGCTGGAACATGCCGAGGTCTTCGGCAATTACTACGGCTCGCCCAAGGCGCCGGTCGAGGCCGCCATGGAGGCCGGCCGCGACACCCTGTTCGATATCGACTGGCAGGGCGGCCAGCAGGTGCGCAATTCCAGTCTGGGCAAGGACGTGGTGTCGATCTTCGTCCTGCCACCGTCGATTGCCGAACTCGACGCGCGGCTGCGAAAGCGCGCGCAGGACAGCGACGCGGTGATCGCGGGGCGCATGGCCCGCTCGCGCGACGAGATCAGCCACTGGGCCGAATACGACTACGTGCTGGTCAATGACGATCTCGACGCCACCGCCGAGGCGCTGATCACCATCATCCGCGCCGAACGGATGCGCCGCGACCGCCAGCCCTGGCTGAACGATTTCGTGCGCGCGCTGAACGCCGAATTCAGCGCCCGCCAGACCGGAGACCGGACATGATCTATGCACTCGACGATATCGCCCCCGACCTGGCACCCGATGCCTGGGTGGCCCCGGACGCCAATGTCATCGGGCGGGTGCGACTGGGGGCCGGGGCCTCGGTCTGGTTCGGGGCGACGTTGCGTGGCGACAACGAATGGATCACGCTTGGTCCCGGCTCGAACGTGCAGGAGGCGTGTGTTCTGCACACCGATATGGGGTTCCCGCTGACGATCGGGCGCGATTGCACGATCGGGCACAGCGTGATCTTGCATGGCTGCACGATCGGGGACGAAAGCCTGATCGGCATGGGGGCAACGGTGCTTAACGGCGCGGTCATCGGCCGCAACTGCCTGATCGGCGCGGGGGCGCTGATCACCGAGGGCAAGACCATCCCCGACGGATCGCTGGTGATGGGCCGTCCGGGGCGGGTGGTGCGCGAACTCGATGCCGAGGCGGTCGCGGGGCTGCGCCGTTCGGCGCAAGGGTACCAGGCGAACGCCCGTCGTTTCGCCATGGGGTTGCGCGCGCTTTGATGCGCGGGCGGCGGGCCGGGCGGGTTGTCCGGTCTAGGGCCGTTGACCGCGATGTCGGTGGCGGGTGGTCTCCTGTTCGATGATCCGCGCCAATACATCTGCCTTGCCAAAGGCGCGGCGGGCGGCCGGCAAGGTATCAAGGAAATCGGCCTGCACCAGCGCAAGCCGCTGGTGCAAGAGGTTCCGGCGCCCCTCGACCCAGCGTTGGTGGGCGATCTGCGCCTGAAGCAGGCCGGGCGCGGTCGCGGCGTCAAGGCTCGCGGCATTGCGGTCAAGGGTGGCCAGCGCGGTGCGCAGACGGTCGCGACCCTGGGCGATGGTGGCCAGCCGCGCCAGTTCGTGGTCGCGTTTCATCGCCGCGATCTGCTGCAGGCGGCGCACCGCCGCCAGGTCCGGCGCTTTCATCGTCCCACCACGTTGCCGGGGCCCGGCGCGGCCTGGCCGCGCGCGCGCGCCTTTTGCCGCATCAGTTCGGCAAAGCGGATGGCGGCGGCCACGGGGGCGTAATGCTCGGGCGTAACCTCCTGCCCGATCTCGGTGGCGGCGTGAAGCGCGCGCGCGGTCGGCGCATCGGCATGGATCGGAACACCGGCCGCCTGGGCGCGGTCGCGGATACGCGCGGCGATCGGATCCACGCCCTTGGCCACGCAGACCGGTGCGCCGGGGCTTGTGCGGTCCCAGCGCAGGGCGATGGCGTAATGCGTTGGATTGACAATCACCACACTGGCCGTGGCGACATCGGCCAGCATCGAATTCGTGGCGATCTCGCGGGCGCGCTGGCGGCGGGCCTGTTTCATATGCGGGTCGCCCTCGACCTGCTTGTGTTCGTCGCGCAATTCCTGATGGCTCATGCGCTGGCGGCGGCGGTGATCAAACTGCTGCCAGACATAGTCGATCGCGCCGATCAGGGCCATGATCGCGACCACGACGACCAGAAATTCCACGATCAGGCGCATCATCTCGGCCACCGCCTGACCGGCATTGAGCCGGGTTGCGGCGATCAGCCGGGGCAGGCGGGCGGCCAAAAACACCCACAGCACCAGCGCATAGATGCCAAGCTTGACCGTGCTCTTGGCGAATTCGAACAGCCCGGCCGGGCCGAACTTGTTGCGAGCATTGGCGATAGGCGAGATGCGCGACGCCTTGGGTTTCAGCTTTTCTGGCGCAAACACCAGCCCGCGGATCGCCACCAGCAGCGCGACCACGGCCAGCGCGGGCAGTGCGAAGAGCGGCGCAAGCGCCACCACAAGCGCCCCGAACAGCGCGTCGGCCGCCCCAGTGCCGCCGCGCAGCATCTGTTGCGAGAGTGGGTCGGCGCGTTCCAGCAGCGCCGCGCCGATTGCCCCCAGCCGCACGGGGGCCCAGCCGCCGGGCAACAGGGCCAGGGCCGCAAACCCGGCCATGGCGGCGGTCGCGGTCAGATCGGCGCTGCGCGGCAGTTCGCCGCGTTCGCGCGCCTGCTCCAGCTTGCGCTGGGTGGCCTCGTGCGGTTTCTCGTCGCTGTCCTCGTCGCTCATTGCAGCGGGTTTCCGGCACCGGGATCGGCCATGAGGCCCATCAGCGCGCCGCGCCAGACCTCCAGCATGGCCGGTGCGGCCAGCATCAGCAGCACCAGGCCGCCCAATGTCAGGGCCGGTGCGCCGATGAAGGCCACCATCAGTTGCGGCATCGCCCGGTTGATCGCCCCCAGCGCCAGGTTGTAGATGCTGGCGCCGATCACGAAGGGCGCCGCCAGCAGGAAGGCAAGCGTGAACGCGTGCGCGACCCGGCCCACACCCCATTCGGTGATCGTGCCGGCATCTGGCCAGAGCCCGGCGGGCAGCAGCGTATAGCCCAGCACCAGGAATTGCGCGGCATGTTCGGCCAGCCCGCTCATGACCGCAAGGGCAAGCCCGGCCATGACCAGAAGCTGCGAGATCGCCGGCTGCGGATCGACCCCGGCACCGCCGAAGAACTGGGCCAGCGAGGTGGCCTGCGCGATCATCGTGCCGGCCATTTGCAGGGCCTGAACCATCAGCCGCAGACTGGCCCCGAACACCAGACCGATCGCGGTTTCGACAAAGAGAAGGCGCGCGATGGCGCCCGGCGTGTCGGGCCGTGCCGCGATCGCGGGCAGGACGGCCGGCGCCACGATCACGGTCATCGACAGCGCCAGCACCAGGCGGATGCGCACCGGGACCACCTGTTCGCCAAAGGCCGGCAACAGGGCAAAGAAGGCGCCGACGCGGGCAAAAACCACGAAGCCCTCAAGCGCGGTCTGGCGCAAGCCGATCGCCAATGCGTCGAGCGCCGCAACCAGTTCCGGCGTCATCGCGCGGCCAGGGGCTGCGGGTCGGGCTGCGCGGATGGATCGGGCAGGGCGATCTGGCCCACCAGCGCCGGTCGCGCCTCCATGCCGATTTCCTCGAACGACAGCACCGGCACCTGCAGATCGCGCGCGGCCATCACCGTGCGCAGAAACCGTCTGCGACGCCCGGTGCAGACCAGCGCGGCCTCGACCCCGGTGTCCGACAACTGCCCGAATTTCTCGGCCAGGGCGTTGGACAGGCGCGCAAAATCGGCCGGTGGCAGGGCGATGTCGGCGCCGCCGCGTTCGCCCTCGACCTGGTACTGGTTGAAAAGTCCGTCCCATTCCGGGGCCAGTTGCACCAGCGGGATGGTGCCATCGGCGCGCCGCAGCGGGGCGACAAGCTGAAATCCCATCCGCTGCCGGACATGTTCGCATGCCAGTTCGGCCGGAAGATTGGGAATGCGCAATTCGGCCAGCGATTCCAGGATCAGCGGCAGGTTGCGCACCGAGACGCGCTCATCCAGCAGCATGCGCAGGACCGACAACAGCAGATCGATGCCGACGCGATCGGGGATCAACTCGTCGATCAGCCGACGATTGGCGGCGGCGCGCTTGGGATCGGAGAGGTTGCACAACTCGTCCAGCATGCGCCGCAGCCCGCGCAGGCTCAGAAGGCGGCCGAAATTGGCCTTGAGGACTTCCAGCAGGTGGGTGGCCAGAACCTCGGTCGGACTGACGACGGTCACCCCGGTCAGCACTGCGCGCTCCTCGTCGTCCGGCGCGATCCAGCGGGCGGGTGCGGCATAGACCGGCTCGCGCACGTCGACGCCCTCGGGCAGATCGGCGGCCCGGTCCGACAGAAGCGCGAGGCGCTTGTCGGGGAAGAGCCGGTCGCGGGCCAGTTCGACACCCTGTATGAGGATCGCGTATTCGCCGGTGGGCAGCGCCGCCTCGTCGGTGAGGCGGATCTCGGGCAGGATCACGCCGAAATGGCGCATGACGTGGTTGCGCATGTTCGTGATGCGCGCATCCAGCCCGACCCCGGGGTCCAGCACCATCGGCACCAGGTCCGGCGCGAATTGCACATGGATCTCGTCAAGGTCCAGCACGTCGCCCAGCGACATCGGTTTGAGTTCGGCCGCCGCCTCGGATTTCGGGGCGTTCCGTTGAATCCCGGCGCGCCGGCGGGCGAACCAGGCCGCGACGAAAAGCGCGCCCGCGCCCAGCACGAAGGGGACGAAGGGCAGCCCCGGCACCAGCGCGAAGAGCGCCATCAGCAGCCCCACCGTCATCAGCGCCGGCGGATAGCGGCCCAGTTGTTCGAACAGCGCCAGATCGGTCGCGCCCAGGGCGCCGCCCCGTGCCAGCAGAAGGGCCGCCGCAATCGAGATGATGACCGCGGGGATCTGGCTGACCAGCCCGTCGCCCACCGTCAGGATGGCATAGGTTTCAAAGGCATCGCCGATTGGCATGCCATGGATCAGCGTGCCCATGATCAGGCCGACGACGATATTCAGGATCGTGATCAGAAGCCCGGCGACGGCATCGCCCTTGACGAATTTCGATGCCCCGTCCAGCGAGCCGAAGAACGTGGTCTCGGCCTGTTCCCGTTCACGCCGGTTGCGCGCCTCGTCGTGGTCGATGGCGCCGGCCGACATGTCGGCATCAATCGCCATCTGCTTGCCCGGCATCCCGTCGAGGGCAAAGCGCGCGCCCACCTCGGCCATGCGGCCGGCGCCCTTGGTGATGACGATGAAATTGACGATCAGCAGGACGCAAAAGACGACCACCCCCAGAAACACGCTGCCGCCCATGATGAAGCTGGCAAAGCCCTGGATCACCGATCCGGCGGCGTGCGGGCCGGTGTGGCCCTCGCCGATGATGAGCTTGGTCGACGAGACATTGAGCGACAGGCGCAGCATCAGCGAGGCCAACAGCACGGTCGGAAAGATCGAGAAATCGAGCGGACGCTCGATGAACAAGGTCACCGTGAACATCAGGATCGCCAGCGCGAACGAGGCCGCCAGCCCGATATCGAGCATCCAGGCCGGAACCGGCAGGATCATCATGACGATCACCGCCATCAGCGCCACGGCCAAAAGCACGGTAGGCCGAAATACCTGGGTCAGGGTCAGGGTCATGGCGCCCCCCCGGCAAGCCCTGCCAGAATGGCCGGGCCCTGCGACGCGGCCGGGCGCACCAACGATGCCAGCGCCCCCGCTGGTGCCGCGTCGTGCCGCACCAGAAGCGGAAAGCCATTGACGCGCGGGGCATCGGGGGCGCTGTCCGGCGGGGGCGGGGCAGGGGTGTTGGCCGCACGCGTCGTGCGCAGATGCGCGATGCGGGCGCCATAGCGGGCGGCCAGGGCCGGTGTGCGCGAGTGATAGGCGCCGGCGGCCGCGTCCCAGGTGCCGAATTCATCGCGCAACCGCGCCAGAAAGCCCGCCGCATACCGCGCCGCCGTGAGCGGGTCGAGCAAAGCCTGCACCGAGGGGAAATGCCGGCCGTGCCAGTGCCAGTTGATCTGAAAGCAGCCCAGATCGAAGTCGCCGCGCCCCTGATCAAGGGCATGGCGCGCCGCGTCCAGCGCCGCCGCGCGCGTGTCGAACCACTGCCCGCGCCCGCCGAGGTTGATGGCCCAGGGCCAGGGCCGCAATATCCCCCCATGCCGACGCCCGGTTTCGGCCAGGGTTATGGCATGCAGCAGATCGACCGGCACGCCGGTTTCGGCCGCGGCCGTGCGTGCGGCCCGTTCGCACAGTTGCGGATCGGCCGGGGCCGGTGCTGCACCAAGAAGCAGCGAAAGCGCCGCGACCGCGGCCAGGACAGGGCGAGATTTCTTCATCGCGGGCATGACTTCCGTTGTTGAAGCCAGACTAGCCCGCATTTGGTTTACCAAATGTCACCACCAGAACGAATTCGGGATCCAGATCAAGGACCGGGCAGGACAAAAGGTGTAAAATCACGCCATCATCATCACGGAGTTGCGCGATGCGAAATTCACTTTCGACCTTGGCGGGACTGATCCTTGCGGCGCTTGTGCCGGTGTCGGCCCTGGCCGGCGACTGCACGGGCCATGTCGTCGATGTGCGCCCGATCAGCGCCTATGACCCCGCGACAGGGCGCGGCTATCTGGCGGTTCGTTCGGGTCCGGGCACCGAGTTTCGACAGATCGGCGAGTTGTATCTGGGCGATGAAGTCGCGGTCTGGGAGCGGTCCGGAAACTGGCTGATGGTGCGGTGCATGGCGGGCCGATGCCTGGCACCGATGCGTGGGGATCCGGTGCCGACGGGCTGGGCATTTGGTCGCTATCTGCGCATCGGCGGGGTCTGCCCTTGAAATGATTTTTCTTGCGGGACCCACGCATATGCGGTATTTAGGCCATGCGACGTTATCTCTATCGACCCTGCTGAACTGTCTTCTGACATCCCGCGCGCTCGATCTTTGACTGACTACGCCGGGCTGTCGCAATCTCGCGGGCAGCATCAGACAGGAGTAAACACGATGGCCAATGGCACCGTGAAATGGTTCAACGCCACCAAAGGTTATGGTTTCATCCAGCCCGAAGGCGGATCTAAAGACGTGTTCGTGCACATCACCGCGCTTGAGCGCGCCGGCCTGCGTGGCCTGGACGACGGTCAGAAAGTGACCTTCGATCTGGAAACCAGCCGCGACGGTCGCGAATCGGCGACCAACCTGGCGCTGGCGTAAGCGGGCGAACGCCCGGCTGACACAGCCTGATCGGGGCGGCCTTCGGGGCCGCCCTTTTCTTTTGCGCGGACGGCATCGGCCGGGTGCCGATGCAGGATCGCCGGTGCGGTAATCGCGCCGCCGCGCTGCGGGATTCGCGCGATTCCGGGTCGGTTTTCCTTGACTTCCGGGCGCATGTGCAAAATTTATGCCGCGCGGCACCCGGCGTTTGAGGGCCGGACAGAACCGACGACCGACAGACCCAGCGCCTTTTGTTAGGGCCCGATGAACGGAAGACAACCGGTATGCCCCTTGCCCTGATCGCAGCCCTTCCCTTTCTGGGTGCGCTGCTGCCCGGCCTGATGATCCGTGCCGGGCGCAACAGTTGTGCAACCGCAACCTTTGCCACCACCGCGCTGGCCCTTCTGGGCATCCTGCTGCACGCTCCGGCGGTCCTGCGCGGCGAGGTGATCACCCAAGGGTTCGACTGGCTGCCGGGCCTTGGGCTGAACGTCAATTTCATGCTCGACGGGCTGGGGATGCTGTTTGCGATCCTGATCCTGGGGATCGGCCTGCTGATCATCCTTTATGCCCGCTTCTACCTGTCGAAATCTGACCCGATGGGGCAGTTCTATACCTATCTGCTGCTGTTTCAGGGCGCGATGGTGGGCATCGTTCTGTCCGACAACATCCTGCTTTTGCTGATCTTCTGGGAGCTGACATCGCTGTCGTCGTTCCTGCTGATCGGCTATTGGAAGCATCTGCCCGAAGGCCGGCAGGGCGCGCGCATGGCCCTGGCCGTGACCGGCATGGGCGGGCTGGCGATGATCGGCGGCATGCTGATTTTGGGCGATATCGCCGGCAGCTATGACATCTCGGTCATCCTGACGCAAAAGGACGCGATCCAGGCCTCGCCGCTATACCTGCCGGCGCTGATCCTGATCCTTCTGGGCGCGTTCACGAAATCGGCGCAGTTCCCGTTCCATTTCTGGCTGCCGCATGCGATGGCCGCGCCGACGCCGGTTTCGGCCTATCTGCACTCGGCCACGATGGTCAAGGCCGGGCTGTTCCTGATGGCTCGGCTTTGGCCGGTCCTGTCGGGCACCGACGCGTGGTTCTATCTGGTTACCGGGGCGGGCCTGATCACGATGGTTCTGGGCGCGGTGATCGCGCTGTTCAAGGACGATCTGAAGGCCCTTCTGGCGTTTTCGACGGTCAGCCACCTGGGGCTGGTGACGATGCTTCTGGGCATGGGCACGCAGGTTGCGGCGGTGGTGGCGGTGTTTCACATCATCAACCACGCCACGTTCAAGGCCGCGCTCTTCATGTCGGCCGGGATCGTCGATCACGAGGCGCATACCCGCGACATCAAGCGTCTGGGCGGCCTGCGCCACCTGATGCCGATCACCTTCACCATCGCCACGGTCGCGGGGCTGTCGATGGCCGGGATCCCGCTGTTCAACGGCTTCCTGTCGAAAGAAATGATGCTGGACCAGGCGTGGCAGACCGGGATGGTCGTGGCGGTGCTGGCGACGGTGGGCGCGCTGTTCTCGGTGGCGTATTCGTTCCGGTTCATCGCGCACACCTTCCTGGGCAAAACCCGCGACGACTATCCGGCCAGGCCGCACGACCCCGGTTTCGGGATGTGGGCGGCACCGGCGTTTCTGGCGGTGCTGGTCGTGTTGATCGGCCTCTTTCCCAAGACGATGGTGGGCCCGCTGGTGGCCACGGTGTCGCGGGCTGTCATCGGCAGCGAGGATCTGCCCTATTACTCGCTGGCGATCTGGCACGGCGTGAACCCGGCGCTGTTCATGTCGGTGGTTGCGGTCGGGCTGGGGCTGGGGCTGCTGCTGGCGTATGCCCCGCTGGCACGCCGCTGGGACGATGCCCGCCGCCCCGAGGCCAAGGTGATCTTTGACGCCATCGTCGAACGCTTTGCCGCGGGCTGCGCGCGCGGCTTGACGCTGGCGCTGCACGACGGGGCGATGACGCGCTATCTGGCGATCTTCACGGCCGCCGTGGTCGCCTTTGGCCTTTGGGCCTTTGTCGGCGCCCCGCACGAGGCGGGCACGCGCGCCCTGCTGCCGGTGCCTGCGCTGCCGGTCGTGGCCTTTGTGCTGCTGGCGGTGGCAACCGTGCTGCTGGTGGCGATCCATCGCCAGCGGTTCCTGTCGCTGATCGTGATCTCGATCATCGGGATCGTGGTCGCGCTGGGTTTCATCTATTTCTCGGCGCCCGACCTGGCGATGACGCAGTTGACCGTCGAGGTGGTGACAATCATCCTGTTGCTTCTGGCGCTGAATTACCTGCCGCGCGAAACCCCGGCCGAAAGCTCGTCGTTGCGGCGGCTGCGCGACGGGGTGATCGCGGTGGCCGCCGGCATCGGGGCGACCGCGCTGACCTATGCCATTCTGGTGCGCGATCTGTCGATCCCGTCGATTTCGGGCTATCACCTGGAGAATTCCTATACCGGGGGCGGCGGCAACAACGTAGTCAACGTGATCCTGGTCGATTTCCGCGGCTACGACACGATGGGCGAGATCATCGTTCTGGGCATCGCCGCGCTGACGATCTTTGCGCTGGTCGAGGGGTTGCTGCAAGGCCCGGCCTCGCGCTTTCTGGCCAACCGCAAGCCCGACCTGCCGGTCGCCCATGACCGCCACCCGCTGATGATGGTCGTGGCCACGCGCGTGGCGCTGCCGATCGCGCTGACGGTGGGGGTCTATATCTTCTTGCGCGGCCATAACGAACCCGGCGGCGGCTTCATCGCCGGGCTGGTCGTGGCGATTGCGCTGTTGATGCAATACATGGCTTCGGGTTTCGCCTGGAGCCAGGCGCGCCGGCATGTCGATTACCACGCGCTGATTTCGGTCGGGGTGCTGTTTGCCGTGCTGACCGGCGTGGCCTCGTGGGTTTTCGGCGCGCCCTTCCTGACCTCGACCAACGAATATGTGACGCTCTGGCCGCTGTCACCGGTGCATCTGACCAGCGCGATCCCGTTCGACCTGGGCGTCTTTCTGACGGTGGTGGGGTCGGTCATGCTGGCGCTGGCCTCGTTGAGCCGGATCGGGCGGCGCGCGGGCGAGGGGGTGAACCTGTCGCCGATGGATGTGGACCCGCGCGACGCCCCCGCGCCCGACACCGACAGGGAGACCCATTGATGGAATTTCTCGTTGCCGCCGCAATCGGCATCCTGACCGCGGGCGGGGTCTACCTGATGTTGCGCCTGCGCACCTTTCCGGTCGTTCTAGGCCTGTCGCTTCTGACTTACGCGGTGAATTCCTTTCTGTTTGCCAGCGGCCGGCTGGTGCTGGACGCGCCGCCGGTGCTGGGTGCGGGCGAGACCTATACAGACCCGTTGCCGCAGGCGCTGGTTCTGACTGCCATCGTCATCGCCTTCGGCATGACGGCGCTGGTGGTGATCCTGGCGCTGGGGGCGTATCTGAACGCCGGCACGGATGCGCTGGATATCGACAAGCCCGAACCCCGCAACCCGTCCGACCGCTGAGGGAGAGCATTGGTGTTACACTGGATCGTTGCCCCGATCGTTCTGCCTGCGCTGGTCGCGCCGATCATCGCGCTGGCGATGCGCCACGACCTGGTGTTGCAGCGCGTCTTTTCGCTGGCCTCGACATCGGCGCTGGTGCTGATCGCCGCCGCGCTGTTTCAGGCGGCCGCGACGGGGGCGGTCGAATCCTATGAGATCGGTTCCTGGCCGGCGCCCTTCGGCATCGTCCTGGTGCTGGACCGACTGTCCGCGCTGATGGTGACCCTGACCGCCGTGCTGGCGCTGGTGGTGCTGGCCTATGCCGTCGCATCGGGCTGGGATGCGCGCGGACGCCATTTTCATGCGCTCTACCAGTTCCAGCTCATGGGGCTGTTCGGGGCGATGCTGACGGGCGACATCTTCAACCTGTTCGTCTTTTTCGAGATCCTTCTGATTGCCAGCTACGGGCTGATGATCCATGGCGGCGGGCGGATGCGGCTGCGCGGCGGGGTGCAGTATGTGGTGTTCAACCTCGCGGGCTCGACGCTGTTTCTGTTCGCGCTTGGCACGATCTATGGCGTCATGGGCACGCTGAACATGGCCGACATGGCGGTGCGCGCCGCCGAATTGCCCCCCGGTGACAGCGGGCTGTTGCGGGTGGCGGCGGCGCTGCTGCTTCTGGTCTTCGTGCTCAAGGGGGCGGTGCTGCCGCTGCATTTCTGGCTGCCCAACACCTATGCGCTGGCCCCGGCACCGGTGGCGGCGCTGTTTGCGGTCATGACCAAGGTCGGCGCCTATTCGGTGATCCGGGTCTATACGCTGGTCTTTCACCCTGAGCTTGAGGCAACCGGAACCATGATCGCCGACATCCTGATTCCGGCCGCGCTGCTGACGCTGGCGGTGGGCATGATCGGGGTTCTGGCGGGGGGCACCCTGGCGCGGGTCGTGGCCTTCGCCGCCATCGGCTCGATGGGCACGCTGTTTCTGGCCATCGGTGCCTTCACGCCGCAGGCGACGGCGGCGGCGGTCTATTACCTAGTGCATTCGACGCTGGCCGCCGCGGCGCTGTTTCTGATCGTCGATCAGATCCGCGCGCGGCTGGGCAGCAGCGCGCTGGTCGCGCAACCACCGATGGCCAGTGGCGGGCTGGTCGCGGCGCTGTTTTTTGGCGCCGCCATTGCCATGGCCGGGATGCCGCCGCTGTCGGGGTTCGTCGGCAAGCTTCTAGTGATGGACGCGCTGCGCGCGCACCCGCTCTGGATCTGGATCTGGGCCACGATCCTGATCACCTCGCTGATCAGCGTCGTCGGCTTTGCGCGCGCGGGCTCGACCCTGTTCTGGATGGCGCATGACGCGGGCACACCGATGCCGCCACCCGACGCCGAGGCGCGCGTCAACCGGATCGAGGACCAGGTGCACCCCGGCGCGGCACTTGCCAGCATCGGCGCGATGCTGGGCCTGATCGTGGCGCTAACGGTTCTGGCCGGGCCGATGATGCGCCAGGCCGAGGCCACCGCCGCGCAACTGCACGACCGGCAAGCCTATATCGAAGCAGTCCTTGGGCCGGCGCCGACGGCGAACCCGAACCCGCAAGCCGCGGACGAGGAGAGATGACATGACGCTGTTTCACAAGGTCTTTCCGCATCCCGTCCTGTCGCTGAGCCTGGTGGTGATCTGGGTCCTGCTGGTCAATACCGTGACCCTGAACGCGGTGGTGTTCGGCGCCATTCTGGGGCTGGTGCTGCCGCAACTGACGCGCGCCTACTGGCCCAACGCGCCGCGACTGCGCAGCCCGCTGCGCATCGCCGGATATGTTCTGGTGGTGTTGTGGGATATCGTCGTCGCCAATGTCGAGGTCGCGCTGATCATCCTTTTCAAACCGGAAGCCGCGCGGCGGCCCAACTGGGTCACCATCCCGCTGGAGCTGCGCTCGCCCGAGGCGATCACCGTCCTGGCGGGCACGATCACCATGACACCCGGCACCGTGTCCTGCGATCTGGCCGAGAATGGCCATGCCATCCTGGTACATTGCCTGCATGCGCCCGACCCCGATGCGGTGCGCGACCAGATCAAGCACCGGTACGAACGCCGCCTGAAGGAGATTTTCGAATGATCACCTATGCGCTGTTCTTTGCCTTCGCCTGTTTCGGGCTTGCGCTGCTGCTGAACCTCTATCGCGTGACGGTGGGGCCGAACACCAGCGACCGGATCCTGGCGCTGGATACCATGGTCATCAACGTGATCGCGCTGTTGATCCTTTATGGCATCCTGCGCGGCACGGCGGTCTATTTCGAGGCGTCGATGCTGTTTGCGATGGTCGGGTTCGTCTCGACGGTTGCTTATTGCCGTTACCTGCTGCGCGGCGGCATCATCGAATAGGAGGGGGCGATGGAACTCTGGGCGGAAATCGTGATCTCGGCGCTGCTGGTCGTGGCGGGCTTTTTCGGCATCGTCGGGTCGTTCGGGCTGGTGCGGCTGGGCGATGCCATGTCGCGGCTACACGCCCCGACCAAGGCCACGACGCTGGGTGTCGGCAGCGTGCTGATCGCATCGATGATATATTTCTTTGCCGCCGACGGGACCGTGTCGGCGCATGAATTGATGATCTCGCTGTTTCTGTTCCTGACCGCGCCCATCACCGCGCATTTCATCGCCAAGGTCCATTTGCACCTCCACGAACGCCCGCAAAGCCTGCCCCGGCCGGCCGACGATCTGGAATGGGCCGGTTTCACCGCCGAGGCACCGACGCGCGGCCTGCGCAAGCCCGAGCCCGAAACCCCGGCCGACTGACCGCGCCTTGCCGGCCGGACGACGGGCGCGGCGGGCGGAGCGTCTATTGACCCTGGCGCACCTTCAGCAGATCGCGGATCTCGGCCAGCAGTTCTTCCTGCGTGGGGCCTGCGGGCACTTCGGCGGCGGGCTCGGCCTCCTTGCGGGCGGTGGCCTCTTTCACACGGTTGACGGTGCGCACCAGCAGGAACACGACCCAGGCAACGATCAGGAAATTGATCAATGCGTTGATGAAGTTGCCATACATGAACTGCGCGTCGCCGAGCCCGACACTGAGCGCGCTGAAATCGACCCCGCCGATAAAGAGCCCGATCAGCGGATTGATCAGATCGTTGACCAGCGATGTGACGATGGCAGTGAAAGCGACCCCGATGATGATGCCGACGGCCATGTCCATGACATTCCCGCGGGCGATGAAATCCCTGAATTCCCTGATCATTCCTGTCTCTTTTCTGATTTGCGGCACGAATCGCCTTGCGGCGCGACGACAAAGCTTAGGTCGGCTCTGCCCCTGTGCGAAGCGGTTTGTTCACATGTTGCGCATTCGCGCCCCGGCGGGCCACGATCGGGCCGGTTGCAGTTGCCAACACCGATGAACCTGTGGCAAGACAGGGCCGACCGATGCAGCCACAAGAGCCCCCAGGATGACCGATTTCGCCACCCGCCGCATGATGATGGTCGATACGCAGGTGCGCCCCTCGGATGTCACGAAATTTCCCATTCTCGACGCGATGCTGAACGTTCCGCGCGAATTGTTCGTGCCCACCGCGATGATCGAGGCCGCCTATGTCGGCGAAACGCTTGAGATCGCGCCGGGCCGCGTGCTGCTGGAGCCGCGCACCCTGGCCAAGATGCTGGATGGTCTGGACCTGCAAGGCAATGAACTCGTGCTCGATATCGGTGCCGGGCTGGGCTATTCCAGCGCCGTAATGGCCCGTCTGGCCGAGGCCGTGATCGCCGTCGAACCCGACGAATCGCTGGCCAAAGATGCCGAGGCCGCGCTGGAAGCCGCTGGTGCCAGCAATGTCGTCGTCGAACGTCAGGCCCTGGCCGAAGGCGCGCCGCGTCATGGCCCCTATGACGCGATCGTGGTTCAGGGCGGGGTCGAAACCTTTCCGCCTGCCCTTGAGGATCAGTTGAAGGAAGGCGGCCGCGTCATGGCCGTGTTCATGGACGGCGCCCTGGGCGTGGTGCGCGTCGGCGTCAAGCGTCAGGGGGCAATCCGGTGGATGGATGCCTTCAACGCCGCTGCCCCGGTGCTGGAGGGGTTCGGCAAGGAAAAGGCCTTCGCACTGTAGGCCGCGCCGCGCTGTCGCCCGGCAGCACGAACCGCAGAAACTGAAATTGTGCGCGGGCGCGCCTAGGAGGTCTGATATGCGAATGCGTCTTGCTGTGGGTATCCTGGCTCTGGCCGTCACGGTCGCGTCCGGCATGCCCGACCGGGCAGGGGCGCAGACCCTGGCGGATACGCTGGTTGCCGCCTATCGCAATTCGAACCTGCTGGAACAGAACCGCGCGCTGCTGCGCGCCACCGACGAGGACGTGGTGCAGGCACGCGCCGAGCTTTTGCCGGTGGTCCAGTTCATCACCGGAGCGCAGGCCAACCGCCGGCGGGTCGAGATGCAGCAACCCGGCGTCGGCGCCGTGGCGACGACGACATCGTCGCGCCAGTTGAACTTCTCGCTTTCCGCCGAGATGCCGCTGGTCGATTTCGGGCGCGGGCAACTGGGCGTGCAGATCGCGCGCGAGCAGGTTCTGTCGGCGCGGGCCGGGCTGATCGCGGTGGAACAGGGTGTGCTGCTGCAAGCGGTGCAAGCCTATCTGAACCTGATCAGCGCCCGCGACACGACCGAGTTGCGGCGCAACAATGTCGATGTGATCGGCCAGGAGGTGCGGGCCGCGCGCGAACGGTTCGAACTGGGCGATTCCACGCGCACCGATGTCGCCATCGCCGAGGCCCGTCTGGCGGCGGCGGAATCGGCCCTGTCGGCCGCCGAGGGCGATTTCAACGTGGCACGCGAGGCCTTCAACATGGCGGTCGGCCGGTATCCGGGCAACCTGCGCGATGCGCCTCGCCTGCCGCGACTGCCCTCCAGCCTTGAAGCCGCGCTCGCCGCCGGGCGACGCAATCATCCCTCGATCGTTCAGGCGCAGCACGAGATTGCGGCCGCCGACCTGGTGGTCGAAACCGCAGGCCGGCAACGCATGGGCACGGTTACGGGCTCGCTGTCGGCGGGCATGATCGCCGAAACAGGGCGCACCGTGGGCGATGTGACGGCATCGGTCACATGGGGCGTCCCGATCTACAGCGGCGGGTCGATCAACTCGGCCGAGCGTCAGGCCATCGCCCGCCAGGAGGCTGCGCGCGCGGACCTCCATCAGACCGTTGCGCAGGTTCACGAGGCCGTGTCCGAGGCCTGGGCACAGCTTGAAGTGTCGCGCGCGCAGCTTGCCGCAAGCGACACCCAGATCGAGGCATCGCGCACCGCTTACGAATCCGTGCGCGCCGAGGCCGAGTTCGGATCGCGTACCACGCTTGACGTGCTCAACGCCGAACAGGAATTGCGCGACGCGCAGGCCAACCGAATCTTTGCCAGCGCCTCGGTGCAGCTGGGCGCTTATGCACTGCTGGAAGCCATGGGCCAGTTGACGGTCGAGGCGCTGAACCTCGGGATTCCGACCTATGACGTCGAGGCCTATTCGGCGGCCTTTTCAAATGCGCGCGCGCCCTCGGGCGAGCCGGCGACACGCGCGCGATCCGAACAGGGCGACCGCCTTGACCGGATCATGCACCGCGCGCCCGGCAACCTGAACCGGGGTCCGTGACCGGCGCCTTCCACGCGGCCCGGAACCGCTGTGTTGCCGTATCGAGAACCGGTTTGCACCGACAGGGCGGTTGTTTTGTGACCGTCTTGGCGCTATCCTTGCGGAAAAAACAGAACCAGAGGATCGGGCATGTCAGAGGCAATGACCAACAGCGAGATCGAGGATGTTCTGACATCCATTCGTCGGCTGGTGGCGCAGGAACAGCGGCATGCCAGCGCGAATGCACCAGCGCCCTCGGGACGGTTGGTGCTGACGCCGGCGCAACGCATCGATACGCCTGCGGAGGAAGGCGCCGTCGCGCCGCCGCATGAGCCGGCGGCGGATGCCGGGCAACCCGCTGCGGCGGATCAGGTGCAGGCCGACACCCCGCCCACGACATCCACCGACAGCGCCGATCCGGCCCCGAAGGACGCGGCGCAGGACGCCGCCGCAAACACCGCATCGCCCTTGTCGCCGCCGCCTGATTTCCGCCGGCTCGAAGCGACGATTGCCGAGCTTGAAGCGGCGGTATCGGCCAGCGGATCGGTGTTTGAACCCGATTGCGGCGATGCCGGACCGGGGGCGCGCAGGACAGAGCCGTCGAATGTGACCGCGCTTTATGCCAAGCCCAGCTTCATTCATAATCCGCCCGCTGAGTCTGCGGCTATCAGCACGCAGACGACCGAGACGCAAGCCGCGCAGACCGCGTTGCCCGCTGCCGACAACGCGGCAGAGGTCGATCCCGCCGACGAGGACGACGGCGATCCGATCGAAACGGTGATCGATGAGGCGACGCTGCGCAGTCTGGTTGCCCAGATCGTGCGCGAGGAATTGCACGGGCAACTGGGCGAGCGGATCACCTTGCAGGTGCGCAAGCTGGTGCGTAGCGAAATCGCCAAGGCGCTGGATTCGCGCAACTTGCTTTAATCACGCGCCCCGGCGCCCAAGAATGCAAGCAAACGCCGGGTTGCGAACCCGGCGTTTGCATCTGCGTCAGAGTAGCGCCTTGGCTCTGTCGGCCACCACCTCGGCGGTAATGCCGAACTGCTTGAACAATTCGCCCGCCGGGGCCGAGGCGCCAAAACCCGTCATGCCGACGAAATCGGATTTCCGGGCCCGTTCGCCCAGAAGCCAGCGATCCCAGCCGCCAGCACGCACCGCCGCCTCGACGCCGATACGCACCGGACCGGCCGGCAGAACGCGCTTGCGATAGGCGTCGTCCTGGGCCGCGAACAGCTCCATGCAGGGCATCGAGACGACGCGGGTTCCGACGCCTTCGGCCTGCAAAAGCGCGCGCGCCTTGAGCGCGATCTCGACCTCGGAACCGGTGGCAATCAGGATCACCCGGCGCTTGCCGTCGGACTCGGCCAGCACATAGGCGCCCTGCGCGGTCAGGTTGCGCGCGCCATAGGCCTTGCGCACGGCAGACAACCCCTGACGGCTGAGTGACAGGACCGATGGCGTGGTCTTCTGGTTGAGGGCGATTTCCCAGGCCTCGGCGGTTTCGACCTGATCGGCGGGCCGGAACACCAGCGTGTTCGGCGTCGCGCGTGAAATTGCCAGATGTTCGACCGGCTGGTGGGTCGGGCCATCCTCGCCCAGACCGATACTGTCATGGGTCATGACATAAACAACCGGCAGCCCCATCAGCGCCGACAGCCGCATCGCCGGGCGCGCGTAATCGGTAAAGGCCATGAAGGTGCCGCCATAGGGGCGCACGCCGCCATGCAGCGCCATGCCGTTCATCGCCGCCGCCATCGCGTGTTCGCGGATGCCGTAATAGACATAACGCCCCTTGCGGTTGGCAGGCTCGAATGTGCCCAGATCGGCGGTCTTGGTATTGTTCGACCCCGTCAGATCGGCCGACCCCCCCAGCGTTTCGCCCAGGATCGGGTTCACCACCTTGAGAACTGCCTCGCTGGCGGCGCGGGTGGCCAGCTTGGGTTGATCCGCGACGGCCTGTTTCTTCAACTTGCGGATCGCCGTGGCCAGCTTGTTCGGCACCTCGCGCGCAAAGATGCGCTCGAATTCGGCCTTGCGGGTCGGCGACAGGGCGGCCAGTCGCGCCTCCCAGTCCTTGCGGGCGTTGCGCCCACGCGCGCCGATGACCTCCCAGGCCTGCTTGATTTCGGCGGGGATGACGAAAGGCCCGTGTTCCCAGCCATAGGCCTTGCGGGTGTCGGCGATCAGTTGCGCATCGGTCAGCGCGCCGTGGCCCTTGGACGTATCCTGCGCCGACGAACCCAGCGCGATATGCGTCTTGCACGCCACCATGGCGGGGCGCGGGCTGGCCTTGGCGGCGGTGATCGCGCGGTCGATCTCGGCCGGGTCATGGCCATTGCAGTCGAACACATCCCACCCGGCGGCGGCAAACCGCGCCTTCTGGTCGGTGACGCAGGCCATGTCCACGGTGCCGTCGATGGTGATGTTGTTGTTGTCCCACAGCACGATCAGCCGCGACAGCTGGTGCTTGCCGGCCAGGCCGATCGCCTCGTGGCTGATGCCTTCCATCAGGCAGCCGTCGCCGGCGACGACATAGGTGTGGTGATCCTGGATCTTGCTGCCCCAGCGCGCGCGCAGCGATTCCTCGGCCATGGCGAAACCCACAGCATTGGCCAGCCCCTGACCCAGCGGGCCGGTGGTGGTCTCGATCCCCTTGGCGTGGCCATATTCCGGGTGGCCGGCCGTGATCGCGCCCCACTGCCGGAAATTCCTGAGCTGGTCCAGCGTCATGTCCTGATAGCCGGTCAGGTGCAGCAGCGCGTAAAGCAGCATCGAGCCGTGACCGGCCGACAGGATGAATCGGTCGCGGTCGGGCCAGTCGGGGGCCGCTGCGTCGAATTTCAGATGCTTTTCAAAGAGAACGGTGGCCACATCCGCCATGCCCATCGGCATCCCCGAATGGCCCGAATTGGCGGCGGCGACAGCGTCGAGGGCCAGAACGCGGATCGCGCTGGCCTTGTTCCAATGGTCGGGCGCTTGCGCGCGCAGCGTGGCGATGTCCAAGGGTTTTGTCCTTCTCATGGCAGCGTTGCGCGCGTCATAGCAGGCTTGGTCCCAAGTTCAAGCGCGCGCTTAAGCGCAAGGCGCAACCCATTGGTTGGAAAGGGCCGACAATCGCCGTAATCTATGCTTTCATCACCGGGCCGGGACACGGCGCGTGATTCGCGCCGGGCCCTTGTCCGTGCCGCCAGACGGGAGGTTTGACGATGAGCGACATTGCCGCCTATGAGCGCCGCATCTCGGCCGCGCTGGACCGGATCGCCCGCCGGATCGAGGATGGTGGCGGGCGGCCGTCGGATGCGCCCTTGCCGCGCACGTCGATCTTTGGGCGCGGGGCCAGCCAGCGCGAAGCCGGTGCAGATGAGGAAACGCGCGCCACCATCGACAGCCTGCGCGAGGCGCTTGAAAAGGAACGCGCCGCCAACGCCCAGTTGAGCGAGCGGGTCCACCAGGTCAAGCAACGTCAGGAAACCACGATTGCTCAGCTTGAACGGCGGCTGGCGCGCCTGACCGAACAGCTTGATCTGCAAAGCCTGGAGATGCTGCGCCTGAAAAAGGCCAATGCCCGGCTGATGGAATCGAACTCGGCATTGCGCGAGGCGCAGGCCCAGGCCTTCCCCGATACCACGCTGGTCAACCGCTCGATCTCGGCCGAGCTTGAGGCGTTGCAGGCCGAACGCCGCGCCGAAATGGCCGAGATGGAAGAGATCCTTGCCGAACTCAAGCCGCTTCTGGCAGCGGACAGAAGCTGAGGAGAGAGCCATGCCCGAAGAGACCATCACCATCGGCGGCAAGGAATTCGAGGTTGCCTGCCAGGAAGGCGAAGAGCATTTCCTGCAGGCCGCCGCACGGATGCTGGACGGCGAGGCGCGCACCCTGATGGACCAGATCGGCCGTCTGCCCGAGGCGCGCATGCTGCTGATGGCGGGGCTGATGCTGGCCGACAAGACCGCCGGAACCGAGGATCGTGTGCGCGCCCTCGAACAGGAGCTGGAGGCCGCGCGCGCCGAGATCCAGCGCCTGCGCGGTGCCGAACCCGCCCGCGTCGAAGTGCCGGTCATCCCCCAGGACGTGGCCGAAAGCATGGCCGAACTGGCCGCGCGCGCCGAGGCGCTGGCCGACCAGCTGGACGAACAGCGCGCCTGATCCGTGCCGGGGCAGGGCGGTTGGCTGCGCTGACGGCGAGCCAATGAAAAACCCCGGTTCTGGCCGGGGTTTTCGCGTCTCAGTGCTGCGGCATCACCGCATCAGGCGTTGGCTTCGCGGATCTTGTCGGCGGCGTCCTTGTCATAGTGGATGCCCTTGGCATCAAACAGCTGATCCAGCTCGCCCGACAGGGTCATTTCGGTGATGATGTCGCAGCCACCCACGAATTCGCCCTTGACGTAAAGCTGCGGGATGGTCGGCCAGTCCGAGAAATCCTTGATCCCCTGGCGAATCCCCTCGTCGGCGAGGACGTTCACGTCGGCGAAATCGACGCCCATGAAGTTCAGCACCCCGGCAACGCGGCTGGAAAACCCGCATTGCGGCATGGTCTTGGTGCCTTTCATGTAAAGCACCACGTCATTCTTTTCGATCGTGTCGCGGATCTGGTCCTGTGCGCTCATCTTGGTCCTCTGTCATTTGTTCGCACCGGAATGCGAAGCCTTCGGCCCCCGCCCGGCGTGTTGTCGTCATCGTCATCATGGCCTGCGCGCATCATGGTCAGCGCAAGCGCCGCCAGTACGATCAGGCCGAGGATGCCATAAATCATGTCAGTCCGGGGCCTTTGTGGTCAGTGCAAGCGCGTGCAACTCGCCCTGGCTGCCATCCATCTTGCCCTTCAGGGCGGCATAGACCGCGCGTTGCTGCTGCACCCGGTTCAGGCCGCGAAAGCTTTCGTCGATGATTTCGGCGGCGTAATGGTTGCCGTCGCCCGCGAGATCGGTGATCGTGACCTTGCCCTGCGGGAAACTTTCGCGAAGAAGGGTTTCCAGTTGCTCTGCCGTGATGGCCATGCTTCGTCCTTTGAACGTTCGCCGTTGAAGGTAATCCCGCCCGAGGGGCGGATCAAGGGCCGCCGCGCTCAGTCGCGCGCCAGTCCCAGGGCCTGCACGAAGGCGCCGCGATAAAGCGCCGACAGCGCGGAAAGCGCGGCCTCGCTGTCGCCCATGCGTACCGCCGCACCGCCGAAACGGCCCACGGTCTGCACGGGGACACCGGCGCGGCCTGCCGCGACCATCAGCGCCTCGGCCTGATCGAACCCGCAGGCAACCAGATAGCGCGCCTGATCCTCGCCGAACAGGGTGGGGGTGTCGTTGCTGTCGAGCGTCACGCCGATCCCGGCGGCCTCGGCCATTTCGAACGCCGCCAGCGCCAGCCCGCCATCCGACAGATCGGTCGCGGCATTGATCAGGGCACGGTTGTCGCGCAGGAACGTGCCGTTGCGGCGTTCGGCATCCAGATCGACGGGCGGGGCGTCGCCCTCTTCGCGGTTGAACACCTCGGCAAGCAGAGCCGATTGCCCCAGATGGCCCCGCGTCTCGCCGATCACCAGCGCAAAATCGCCCTCATGCGGCTGGCCGGCAATCAGGTCATCCAGGCTGTCCAGCAGGCCCACGGCGCCGATGGTCGGGGTGGGCAGGATCGGCTGGCCATCGGTTTCATTGTAAAGGCTGACATTGCCCGAGACGATCGGCATGTCCAGCGCCGAACAGGCCGCGCCGATGCCCTTGATCGCACCGACCAGCTGCCCCATGATCGCGGGCTTTTCGGGGTTGCCGAAATTCAAATTGTCGGTCGAGGCCAGCGGCCGCGCCCCCACGGCCGAAAGGTTGCGATACGCCTCGGCGACCGCCTGCTTGCCGCCCTCGAACGGGTTGGCGCGCACATAGCGCGGCGTCACGTCCGAGGTGAAGGCAATCGCCTTGTCGGTTCCGTGCACGCGCACCACGCCGGCGCCCAGCCCCGGCACGCGCACCGTGTCGCCCATCACCATGTGATCGTATTGTTCCCAGACCCAGCCCTTGTGGGCATGATCGGGGCTGGAAATCAACGCCTTCAACCCGTCGATCGGGTCGATGCCCGGCACCTGGGGCAGGGGATCGGCGGGCGGGGTTTCCTGCCAGGGGCGGTCGTATTCGGGGGCTTCGGAGGACAGTTTCGACAGCGGCAGATCGGCCTTGGTCTCATTGCCATGCAGGATCAGGAAACGATCCTCGGCGATGGTTTCGCCCACCAGCGCGAAATCGAGATCCCATTTGTCAAAGATCGCGCGGGCCTCGGCCTCTTTCTCGGGCTTGAGCACCATCAACATGCGCTCTTGCGATTCCGAGAGCATCATTTCATAGGCCGTCATGCCATCTTCGCGGCAAGGCACGCGATCGAGGTCCAGCCGGATGCCCAGCTTGCCCTTGTCGCCCATCTCGACTGCCGAACAGGTCAGCCCCGCCGCACCCATGTCCTGGATCGAGATCACCGCGCCCGAGGCCATCAGTTCAAGACAGGCCTCCAGCAGGCGCTTTTCGGTGAACGGATCGCCCACCTGCACGGTGGGGCGCTTTTCCTCGATCGTGTCGTCGAACTCTGCCGAGGCCATGGTCGCCCCGCCGACACCGTCGCGGCCGGTCTTGGCGCCCAGATAGACCACCGGCATCCCCACGCCCGAGGCCGCCGAATAAAAGATGCGGTCGGCATCGGCCAGCCCGGCGGCAAAGGCATTGACCAGGCAATTGCCGTTATAGGCGGGATGAAAGCGCACCTCGCCGCCCACATTGGGCACGCCGAAACAGTTGCCATAGCTGCCGATCCCCTCGACCACGCCCTTGACCAGATGCGCGGTCTTGGGATGGCTAGGTTCACCGAAGGACAGCGCGTTCATCGCCGCGATCGGGCGGGCGCCCATGGTGAACACGTCGCGCAAGATGCCGCCGACGCCGGTGGCCGCGCCCTGATGGGGTTCGATATAGCTGGGGTGGTTGTGGCTTTCCATCTTGAAGATCAGCGCCTGACCGTCGCCGATATCGACCACGCCCGCATTCTCACCCGGCCCGCAGATGACCTGTTCGCCGGTGGTCGGCAGGGTGCGTAGCCACTTCTTGGAGGACTTGTAGGAACAATGCTCGTTCCACATGGCTGAAAAGATGCCCAGCTCGGTAAAGGTGGGGTCGCGCCCGATGATCTCGAGGATGCGCGCGTATTCGTCAGGCTTGAGACCATGCGCGGCAATCAGCTCGGGGGTGATGTCGGGTTCGGTCATGGCATTGTCCCAGGCGAAAAGGCTGTTCCCGGCGTCATAGGGCAACAGTCCCGCAAGGGGAAGGGCGAAGCGCGGTGGCGGTCCGACCGGCGTTTCGGTGGATGCCCGGAAAACCGGCACATGACCAAAAAAAAGGCCGAGCAGAAGCTCGGCCCAAGTCCAACAGGGAGGTAAAAGATACATGGGGTTGCCATCTATCTTCCCGTGCTTCTTACTTCGAATCATTGCACATGCGCAAGAAAATCCACGCTGCACCTGCATCATACCCGCTATGCGTTGCAGGTATGTCTCACCCGGTGGTTGTGCGCCGGCACGGGTTCCAGACCGCTGGCGCGGGGTTCCAAAGGCGGTTCGGCGCAGGCCCGATCAGCCCGCGGCGCCGCGATTGCGACGATAGGCGATGACCTCTTCGAGAACGAAATCCCGAAAGGCCGAGATCCGCTTGGAATGACGCAACTCTTCGGGATAGGCCAGAAACACCGGCACTTCGGCGCTTTCGACCTCGGGCAGGACACGCACCAGCGTCGGAAAGTCCTCGGTCAGGTAGTCGGGCAGAAGGCCGATGCCCAGATGGGCCAGCACCGCCTGCAAGACGCCGAAATAGTTGTTCACCGTAAAGGTCGAGCGGATCGGATAGGTCAGCAATTCGCGGGTCAGGATCGCACCAGCGGCGACCTGCGCCACGCCCGCCCCCTGGCAGACCAGCCGAAAGTTCACCAGATCGGCCATCGTTTCCGGCACGCCATTGGCGCGCAGATACTCGGGCGAGGCATAAAGGCGCATCTTGACGCCCATCAGCCGCTTGCGGATCAGATCGGCCTGGCTGGGTTCCTTCATGCGGATCGCCAGATCGGCCTCGCGCATCGGCAGGTCCAGCACGCGCTCTTCCAGCATCAGGTCGATCTTGAGATCGGGATAGCGCGAATAAAGCGCCGGCAGACGCGGCGCCAGCCACAGGGTTCCGAACCCGGTGGTGGTGGTCACGCGCAACTCGCCATAGACTTCTTCCTCGCTGTCGCGGATGCGTGCCGAGGCGGTCTCCAGCGTCTTGCTCATGCGGCGGGTGGCATCGAACAGCAGTTCGCCCTGCTCGGTCAGAATCAGCCCACGCGCGTGACGGTGGAAAAGGGTGGTGCCCAACCCCTCTTCCAGCGCGCGAATCTGCCGGCTTACCGCCGATTGGCTGAGCCCCAGCGCATCGCCGGCATGGGTCAGGCTGCCGGCATCGGCAACGGCATGAAAGATTCTTAGCTTGTCCCAGTCCATCGCGACACTTCTTTGCGCTCAGCGCCCGGTTCGGGCATCGCTTCGTTTACTATGCGACAATTCGCACCCACGAAAGCCACGAAATCCGGAAAACAGCTTCAAAGGTCAGCGGCTTTGACCTATAATGCCGCAATATGCAGCCATATGCAGAGGAGGTGCACATGGGAACGCAAAGCGTCAGCCTGAACGATCGGTTCGATCTGGAAAAGTCGCCTGTGCTGTTGAACGGCACGCAGGCGCTGGTGCGGCTGATGCTTGCGCAAGCCGCGCGCGACAAGGCGCAGGGGCTGAACACCGCCGGCTATGTCTCGGGCTATCGCGGCTCGCCACTGGGGGCGGTCGATCTGCAGATGGCGCGCGCGCGCAAACATCTTGAGGCCGCGCAAGTCCGGTTCCAGGAAGGCCTGAACGAGGATCTGGCCGCCACCGCGATCTGGGGCACGCAGCAGGCCGAGTTGCGCGGCGAGGGCAAATACGACGGCGTCTTCGCGCTCTGGTATGGCAAGGGGCCGGGCGTGGATCGCACCGGCGATGTGATGAAACACGCCAACATGGCCGGCACCTCGCGCCATGGCGGCGTGATCATGGCCATGGGCGATGACCATACCGGCGAATCCTCGACCGTGCTGCACCAGTCCGACTGGGCGATGGTCGATGCCTACATGCCGATCGTGTCGCCCGCCGGGGTGCAGGAGATTCTGGATTACGGGCACTATGCCTATGCACTGAGCCGGTTTTCCGGGCTTTGGGTCGGTCTCAAGACGATGAAGGACACGATCGAGGCCACCGCCGTTGTCGATGGCGACCCCCACCGGATGCAGTTCGTCACGCCCGAGTTCCAGATGCCCGAGGGTGGGCTCAATATCCGGCTGGGCGACACACCGGTCGCGCAGGAAGCGCGGATGATCGACTACAAGCGCTTTGCCGCCGAGGCGTTTTCGCGCGCCAACCGGATGGACCGGCGCATGTGGGGCAAGCCCGGCGCCAAGATCGGGCTGGTCGCGGCGGGCAAGAACTGGCTTGATCTGGTCCATGCGCTGGGCCTTCTGGGGATCGATGAGGATGAATGCGCGCGGCTTGGCATCACCACCTACAAGGTGGGCCAGACCTGGCCGCTGGACATGGACGGCTTCCACGAATGGGCCGAAGGGCTGGAACTGATCATCGTCGTCGAGGAAAAGCGCAAGCTGATCGAAGTGCAGGTCAAGGAGGCGATTTTTGACGACCGCCGTGGCCGGCGGGTCTATGGCTGGCACAAGGGCGACAACTGGGAAAACGGCCGCCGGCTTGAGCTGTTCCCGACCCGATACGCCCTGGACCCGGTAATGATCTCCGAAAAGCTGGGCGAGATCTTCATCGAAGAGGGACGCGACACCGACCGCCTGCGCGCCGGCATGGACCGGCTGGCCGAGGCCCGCCGCGCCGACAATGCCCCGGAACTGGCCGCGCGGCTGCCGTGGTTCTGCTCAGGCTGCCCGCACAACACCTCGACCCGTTTGCCCGATGGCAGCCGCGCCTATGCCGGGATCGGATGCCACTACATGGTCCAGTGGATGGACCGCGAAACGCTGGGCTATACCCATATGGGCGGCGAGGGCGCGAACTGGATCGGCGAGGCGCCGTTTTCCAAGACCGACCATGTCTTTCAGAACCTTGGCGACGGCACCTATAACCATTCCGGTATCCAGGCCATTCGCGCGGCATTGGCGGCGGGCACAAACATCACCTACAAGATCCTGTTCAACGACGCCGTCGCCATGACCGGCGGGCAAAAGAACGAGGGCGGTCTGACCGCCGACCAGATCGCGCGCGAACTCAAGGCGATGGGCGTGCAGCATGTCGCGCTGGTCTATGACGCGAAAGAGACGCCGGATTTCAGCCTGTTCCCCCCCGATGTCGAGCGGCACGAGCGCACCGAACTCATGCAGGTTCAGGAAAAATATCGTCAGATCAAGGGCGTATCGGCCATAATTTACGCCCAGACCTGCGCCGCGGAAAAGCGCCGTCGGCGCAAGCGCGGCCAGTTTCCGGACCCCGATCAGCGCGTGTTCATCAACACCGATGTCTGCGAGGGCTGCGGCGATTGCGGCGTGCAGTCGAACTGCGTGTCAATCGTGCCGGTGGAAACCGAACTGGGCCGCAAGCGCGCGATCGATCAATCCAGTTGCAACAAGGATTTCAGTTGTCTCAAGGGCTTCTGCCCCTCCTTTGTCACGCTGGAGGGGGCCACGCCGCGCAAATCGGCCACCCGCGCGCTGGACCTGCCCGATCTGCCGCTGCCTGACCTGCCCGCAATCGACGGCACCCACAACGTGGTCATCACCGGCGTCGGCGGCACCGGGGTCGTCACGGTGGGCGCGATCCTGGCGCAGGCGGCGCAGATCGACGGCAAGGGCGCCGGCATGATGGAGATGGCGGGCCTGGCGCAAAAGGGCGGCGCGGTGCATATCCATTGCCGCATCGCCAAGCGGCCCGAGGACATCAGCGCCGTGCGCGTCGCCGTGGGCGAGGCGCATTGCGTGATCGGCGGCGATCTGGTCGTCACCGCCGGATCGCGCACCCTTGGGCTGATGCGCACCGGGCAGACCGGCGCGGTGGTCAACGCCCATGAGATCATCACCGGCGAGTTCACGCGCAACAGCAAATTCCAACTTCCCGCCAAGGACTTGCGCGTCTCTCTTGAGGCGCGGTTGCGCGACCGGCTGGCGATGTTCGATGCCTCGGAACTGGCGCGCGTGGCGTTGGGCGATTCAATCTATTCGAACATGATGGTCTTTGGCGGGGCGTGGCAGATGGGGCTGATCCCGGTCTCGCTTGAGGCGATCCAGCAGGCCGTGACCCTCAACGGTGCCGCGGTCGAGGGCAATCTGCGCGCCTTCGACATCGGCCGCTGGGCAGTCCTGCACCCCGATGAGGCCGCGGCCCTGATCCAACCGCCACTCGCGGACAAGGATGCCGTCGATCCGGTTGCCTACCGGGCCGCGCATTTGCAGGACTATCAGAACGCCGCGCTGGCCGCGCGCTTTTGCCGGTTTGTCGAGGCCATCGACGATGCGGCGCTCCGCGACGCGGTCGCAAAGGGCTATCACAAGCTGCTGGCCTACAAGGATGAATACGAGGTTGCGCGTCTGCACCTGCAGACCGTGGAAAAGGCGCGCGCCGAGTTCGAAGGCGATTTCACCCCGCATTTCCACCTTGCTCCCCCGATGCTGGGCGGCACAGGCCCGGACGGGCGCCCGCGCAAACGCCGCTTCGGCCCCTGGATGCTGCACGCCTTCCGGCTGCTGGCCCGGCTGAAGGGCCTGCGCGGCACGCCCTTCGATCCGTTCGGTTACAGCCACGAGCGGCGGATGGAGCGCGCGCTGATCGCCCAATACGAGGCCGACATGGGCGACGTGCTGCCCAGGCTCACGCCCGAAAACCGCGACCTGATCCTGGAACTAGCGCTGCTGCCGCTGTCGATCCGCGGCTTTGGCCCGGTCAAGGACGCCAACGCCAAAGCCGCCGCCCGCCGGCGCGAAGAGCTGCTGGCGGCCATCGCCAAACCGGGCGCGCCATTGCCGATGGCGGCGGAATGAGGGTGTCGCAGGGCTGATACACTGAGCGGTTATGCGTGGGGCGATCCAGCACAAGGAGTGCCGCCATGCCCCGCGACCTGCCGCACCCCCAGCCAGACGCCGCCGTTGCGCGGGACATCAGCTATGCGTCCTCGGCGCGCTCAAGGTCCGGGCGGGCGTTCATCCGTACGATGGAAAACGCCACCGGACGGATCGGCCTGATCCGACGCGCGCAGGGCTATGAACAGGAACTGGCGCGGGGCTGCGATTTCTGGCGCGTGATGATGGACCGCTATGCGCTGAGCCTCGATGTGATCCGCGGCGCGCTTGACGACATTCCGGCGACCGGCCCGCTGGTTGTGGTGTCCAACCACCCCTATGGCATCCTCGACGGGCTGGCGCTGGGGCATATCCTGAGCCCGGCGCGCGGCGATTTCCGGCTGCTGGCGCATCAGGTTTTTCAGCGCGCCGAGGCGCTGAACCGCGTCGTCCTGCCCATCAGCTTTGATAAGGACCGGGCGGCCGTCGCGCTCAACCTCGCCACCCGCGCCAAGGCGATTGATTTCCTGCGCGCGGGCGGGGCGGTCGGCATCTTTCCCGGCGGCACGGTGTCCACCGCGCCGCGCCCCTTCATGCGGCCGATGGACCCCGCCTGGCGCGCCTTCACCGCCCGCATGATCGCCAAGTCGGGGGCAACGGTGGTGCCGATCTGGTTCGAGGGGCAGAATTCGACCCTGTTCCAGCTTGCCAGCCATCTCAGCCACACCCTGCGCATGGCGCTTCTGGTGCGCGAGTTCCGCACCCGCGTCGGCCGCCCCGTCAAGCTGGCCATCGGCGAACCGATCACGCCCGCCTCGCTGTCACATTTCAGCGCGGATACCAAACAGATGATGGATTTCCTGCGCCGCAAGACATATGAGTTGTCGCCGGAAGCCTTGAACCCGGCCCGGCTGGGCTATGAGTTCGAGGTGCGGCACAGGCAGGCGGGGCAGGAACATGGCGGTTGGCGTCTTCGATTCGGGGCTCGGGGGGCTGACGGTTCTGTCCGCCCTTGAAAAGCGGCTGCCGGATGTCCCCTTCGTCTATTTCGGTGACAATGCCAACACACCTTACGGCGTGCGCGATGCCGATGACATCTTCGCCCTGACCTGTACCGGCGTCGAACGGCTGTGGGACGAGGGGTGCGACCTGGTGATCCTGGCCTGCAACACCGCCTCGGCCGCCGCCCTGCGCCGGATGCAGGAGAGTTGGGTGCCCGAGGGCAAACGCGTTCTGGGCGTGTTCGTCCCCCTGATCGAGGCGCTGACCGAACGCCAGTGGGGCGACAACTCGCCCCCGCGCGAGGTCGCGATCAAGCATGTCGCGCTCTTTGCCACGCCGGCGACCGTGCAGAGCCGCGCCTTCCAGCGCGAACTGGCCTTTCGTGCCATCGGCGTCGATGTCGAGGCCCAGCCCTGCGGCGGCGTCGTCGATGCGATCGAAGAGGGCGACATGATCCTGGCCGAGGCGCTGGTCCACAGCCATGTCGCGGCGCTGAAGCGGCGCATGCCGCGCCCCGATGCGGCGGTGCTGGGCTGCACACACTATCCGTTGATGGAAGAGGCGTTTCGCGCGGCCCTCGGACCCGAGGTCGCGGTCTATTCGCAACCCGACCTGGTCGCCGCCAGTCTCGAGGATTATCTGATGCGTCACCCCGACATGCGGGGCGCCGATGGCGAGAACGCCTATCTGACCACCGGCGATCCGGTCGCGGTGGGGCACAAGGCGACCTGGTTCTTGCGACGCAAGATCGATTTCCGCCCGGCGTGACGCAGGCATGGGCAGGATGCGTGTTTCATCTTGCCCCAAATACGCCCGCCGGAGGCGTCCGGCGCCGCCCGGAAGCGCCCCCGAAATGATATCAAGAACAGACCGCAAGAGACCGACATGACAAAGAAAATTGCCATCCTTGGTGCATCGGGCTACACCGGGGCCGAGCTTGTCCGCCTGATCGCCACCCACCCCGGTTTCGAGATCGCCGCCCTGACCGGCGAGCGCAAGGCCGGGCAGGGGATGGGTTCGGTCTTTCCGTTCCTGCGGCACATGGACCTGCCTGATCTGGTGCGCATCGAGGAGGTCGATTTCGCGGGCATCGACCTGGCGTTCTGCGCGCTGCCGCATGCCACCAGCCAGGCCGTCATCAGCACCTTGCCTGCCGATCTGCGGGTGATCGATCTCTCGGCCGATTTCCGGCTGCGCGATCCGGCGGCCTATGAAAAGTGGTATGGCAAGCCCCATGCCGCGCCGGACTTGCAGCAAGAGGCGGTCTATGGCCTGACCGAGTTCTATCGCGACGCCATCGCCCGTGCCCGGCTGGTGGCCGGCACCGGCTGCAACGCGGCCACCGGGCAGTATGCCTTGCGCCCCCTGATCGAGGCCGGCGCGATCGATCTGGACGAGATCATTCTCGATCTGAAATGCGGGGTTTCGGGCGCCGGCCGCTCGTTGAAGGAGAACCTTCTGCATGCCGAGATGTCGGAGGGCACGCAGCCCTATGCGGTGGGCGGCACGCATCGCCATCTGGGCGAATTCGACCAGGAATTCAGCCTGCTGGCGGGGCGTCCCGTCGAGATCCAGTTCACCCCGCATCTGGTGCCGATGAACCGCGGGATCCTGGCCACGGCCTGGCTGCGCGGCGATGCGTCGCAGATTCACGCGGTTTTGTCCGAGCGATATTGCGCTGAATCATTTTTGCATGTGCTTCCTTTTGGCACAGTCCCCTCGACACATGATGTGCGCGGCTCCAACTTCGTGCATATCGGGGTCGTTGGCGATCGTCGGCCCGGACGGGCGATGGTGGTGGCGGCGCTGGACAACCTGACCAAGGGGTCGTCCGGCCAGGCGCTTCAGAACGCCAACCTGATGATGGGGTTTGACGAGGCGGAAGGGTTGTTGGCACCGCCGCTGTTTCCGTGAGGTGACATGAAAAGTCTCAAGAAGAAGCGCCGCATCCAGATCATCGTCGTGGCCGTTCTGGCGCTGGCGCTGTCGACGGGGCTGATCGGCTATGCCATGCGCGACGGCATCAACTTCTTCCGCTCGCCCAGCCAGGTTCTGTCCGAGCCGCCGGCCGAGAACGAGGTGTTTCGCCTGGGCGGCATGGTCGAGGCCGGTTCGATCCGGCGCGGACAAAGTGAAGAGGTCGCGTTTCGCGTGACCGACTATTGCGAAGCCGTCGAGGTCCGCTATCGCGGCATCCTGCCCGATCTTTTCGGCGAGAACGAAGGCACGGTTGCCACCGGCCGCCTGGTCGACGGCGTTTTCGTCGCGCATGAGATCCTGGCCAAGCACGACGAGACCTACATGCCGCGTGAGGTCGCCGATTCGGTCGGCCAATCGGGGCCGGACGCCGCCGAAGGCTGTGAATATCCCCATGTGAACACCGCGTCCTCTGCCGACTCGTGACGTTAACCCCCGGTTGATCATCCTGCCGCCCATCCATCACGACGGAGGGCGGGATGAAAACCGTGCGGCAACTGGCCGAAGAGATCGTCGCCCGCGAGGGCGGTTTCGTGAACGACCCCGACGATCCGGGCGGGGCCACCAACCATGGTGTGACCATCCACACGATGCGGCGCCTGGGTCTGGACCTGACCGGCGACGGCACCGTCGGCAGTGCCGACGTGCGTGCGCTGAGCCGCGCGCAGGCGGTGGAGATCTTCATCGACCATTACTGGCGCGCGCCGCGCATCGACGCCTTGCCCGAGGCGCTGCAACCGCCAGTGTTCGACATGCATGTGAATGCCGGCAGCAACGCAGTCCGCATCCTGCAACGGCTGCTGGTGGACATGGGGTATGACGTGGCGGTCGATGGCGCGATCGGGCCACAGACCATCCGCGCGGCCCATACGGCGGCGGCGGATGCGCCCGATCACATCGCCGATGCCTACGGGATCGCGCGGCGCGACTATTACTATGCGCTGGCCGACCGCCGCCCGGCCAGCCGCAAATATGCCCGCAGGCGCGATGGCGGCAAGGGCGGCTGGATTGTCCGGGCTGAGGCCTTTTTGGCGCCGCGCTTTCGCCTGAGCGACCGGCAGCATCGCGAAAGGACGGCATCATGGGGGTGATTCGCAGCGCGGTCTCGGCGCTTTTGGGCCAGGGCGGGGCAGGGGTCGCCGCGCTCGGGCGCTCGGTCAGCGGCGTGGCCGAGGTCTTTCGACCCAATGCCACGCGGCGGATGGAGCTGGGCCATGACGCCTGGATGGCCGCGCATGCCAGCCATGCGGCCGAATTCGAACATGCCCGCACCGGGCGCTTTGATGCCTTCGTCAATGCGCTCAATCGCTTGCCCCGCCCGCTGCTGGCGCTGGGGACGCTGGGCCTGTTCGTTCACGCGATGGCCGATCCGGTGGGATTCGCCGCACGCATGCGTGGTCTGGATACGGTGCCAGAGCCGCTGTGGTGGTTGTTGGGCGCGGTCGTGGCGTTCTATTTCGGCGCGCGCGAGGCGCATCACCTGCGCCTGACCCGCCCGCTGGCACCACCACCCCACCCGCGCCCAGCCGCGACCGTTGCACCCGGCCCGGCGACCCCCGCGCATGACAATCCCGCCCTGGCCGAATGGCATTCCGCCGCCGCCCGCGCCGAGGCGCCGCGCGACCCCTGATCACATCTTCGCGCGCGAGGCGCGAATGCGCCGGAAGGCCGCAGGCCGGCCTTCCGGTTCCGCTTTGCCACGGTGGCCGAAGCGGGTATATGTGCGGGCATGATCGTCGAACTCGGACATTACGCCCTCATCCTGGCCTTTGCCATTTCGCTGATCCAGTCGGTGGTGCCCCTGGTGGGCGCGCACAAGGGCTGGGGCGACTGGATGGCTGTCGCCAACCCCATGGCCAGCGCGCAATTCGCGCTTGTCGCGCTGTCGTTTGCGGCGCTGACCTGGGCCTTCGTGACCTCGGACTTTTCGGTCGCGCTGGTGGTGGACAATTCGCACACGGCCAAACCGCTGATCTACAAGATCTCGGGCGTTTGGGGCAATCACGAGGGCTCGCTGCTGTTGTGGGTGCTGATACTGGTGCTGTTCGGGGCCTGCGCGGCCTGGTTCGGCGGCAATCTGCCCGCCACGTTGCAAGCCCGCGTCCTGGCCGTGCAAAGCTCGATCGGGGCGGCCTTCATGGCGTTCACGATCTTTACCTCGAACCCGTTCACGCGCGTCGCCGGCCCGCCGTTTGACGGGCGCGACCTGAACCCGCTGTTGCAAGACCCCGGCCTCGCGTTTCATCCGCCGTTTCTGTATCTGGGCTATGTCGGGCTGAGCATGGCTTTCAGCTTTGCCGTGGCCGCCCTGATCGAAGGCCGGGTCGATGCCGCCTGGGGCCGCTGGGTCCGGCCCTGGACACTGGCGGCCTGGATCTTTCTGACCATCGGCATCGCGCTGGGGTCCTGGTGGGCCTATTACGAACTCGGCTGGGGCGGGTTCTGGTTCTGGGATCCGGTCGAGAACGCCAGCTTCATGCCCTGGCTCTTTGCCACGGCGCTATTGCATTCGGCGATCGTGGTGGAAAAGCGCGAAACGCTGAAGGCCTGGACGATCCTGCTGGCGATTCTGGGCTTCGGCTTTTCGCTTCTGGGCACGTTCATCGTCCGCTCGGGGCTGCTGACCTCGGTTCATGCCTTTGCCTCGGACCCCGACCGCGGCGTGTTCATCCTGATGATATTCGCGGGCTTCATGGGCGTCGCGCTGACGCTGTTCGCCTTGCGCGGCGCCGTGCTGGAATCCAAGGGCGTGTTTGCCACCGTCAGCCGCGAATCGGCGCTCGTGCTCAACAACGTGCTGCTGGCGGTGTCCAGTTTCGTGGTCTTCGTGGGCACGATGTGGCCGCTGGTGGCCGAGATGTTCTTTGGCCGGGTGCTGTCGGTCGGCCCGCCCTTCTTCAACGCCGCCTTTACCCCGTTCATGGTCGCGCTGGCCGTGGCGCTGCCCCTGGGGGCGATCCTGCCCTGGAAACGAGGCAACCTGCGCAAGGCCGCGCACAGCCTGCGGGGCGTGGCGGTGCTGGCCGTGGTTCTGGGCGCGCTGGTCTGGACCTTGCAGACCGGCGGGTCGATCCTGGCGCCCATTGGCGTGGTTCTGGGGGGCTGGGTCGTGCTGGGGGCGCTGGCCGATCTGTGGCTGCGCGCGGGGCGCGGCGACATAGCGCCCAAGCTGCGCCGTATGGCGCGGCTGCCGCGCGCGGACTGGGGCAAGGCCACCGCCCACGCCGGTCTGGGCGTGACGATCTTTGCCATCGCCGCCTTGCTGGGCTGGGAGACCGAGGACATTCGCGTCGCCCGGATCGGCCAGAGTTTCGAACATGGCGGCTATACATTGACATTGACCGACGTGCATCGCGTCGAGGGGCCGAACTATTCCTCGACCATGGGCATCGTCGATGTCACCCGCGACGGCGCGCCGGTGACGCAACTGACACCGGAAAAGCGCGTCTATCCCGCCGCCGGCATGCCCACGACCGAGGCCGCGATCGACTATGGGCTGTTTCGCGATCTGTATCTGGCGCTTGGCGATGCCCAGGACGGCGGCGGCTGGGCGCTGCGCACCTATGTCAAACCCTTTGCCAGCTGGCTTTGGGGCGGGTGCATTCTGATGGCCCTGGGCGGGCTGATCTCGCTTTCGGATCGGCGGTTCCGGGTTGCCGCGGGGGCCCGCGCGGCCGCGCCCGAACCCACCCCGGCGGAGTAGGGCGCATGCGTCTGATCCTGTTCGTGCTGATGATGCTGGCCGCGCCGCTGGTGCCTGCCCCGGCCCTTGCGGTCGAGCCCGACGAGGTGCTGGACGACCCCGCGCTGGAGGCCCGCGCGCGCGAATTGTCCGCAGGCTTGCGCTGCGTGGTGTGCCGCAACGAAAGCATCGACGAATCGAATGCCGACCTGGCGCGCGACATGCGCATCATCCTGCGCGAACGGCTGGTTGCGGGTGACAGCGACGACGAGGCGGTTCAATACCTCGTCGATCGCTATGGCGAATATGTCCTGCTGAACCCGCAGCCCGACGGGGTGAACCTGGTGTTATGGGTTTCCGGCCCGGTCCTGCTGCTTCTGGGGTTGGGGATCGCAGCCACCACGTTGCGCCGCCGCGCCCGCCCCGAGCCGCCCCTGAGCGATGCGGAAAAGGAACGCCTGCGCGACCTGATGAAGCATTGAGCGCGCGCCTTGCGGATGACGCAAGGTTCCTGCTTTGCCTGCGCCGGCCTGCGCGTCTATGATCGCGCCCCAACCAAGGCGAGGATCCCATGCAATACAGCACCATTGCCGTGACCGAATCCGAGGGCGTCGGCACCATCACCCTGAACCGGCCGACCCTGATGAACGCGCTCAACGCCCAGATGCGCGCCGAGATCCTGCAAGCGCTGCGCGACCTCCAGACCCGTGCGCGTGTCCTGGTGCTGACCGGCGCGGGGCGGGCCTTCTGTTCGGGCCAGGACCTCGGCGACGGCGCCTCGGTCGATGATCTGGACCTGGGGCGCATCCTTCGCGAAGAATACGAGCCCATGCTGCGCGCGATCAATGAGTGCCCGCTGCCCGTCATCGCCGCGGTCAATGGCGCGGCGGCCGGGGCGGGGGCAAACCTGGCGCTGGCCGCGGATGTGGTGATCGCCACGCAATCGGCGGTGTTCCTGCAGGCCTTCAGCCGGATCGGGCTGATCCCCGATGCCGGCGGCACCTATTGGCTGCCGCGCCAGATCGGCTTTGCGCGGGCGATGGGGCAGGCGCTGTTCGCCGAGAAGGTCACCGCCGACGAGGCCGCCGCGATGGGCATGATCTGGGCCTCGGTCCCCGACGAGGCCTTTCCCGCCGAATGGCAGCGCCGGGCCACGCAACTGGCCAAGGGTCCGACCCTGGCCTATGGCGCGATCAAGCGCGCGATGCGCGACAGCATGGCCAACACGCTGGACCAGCAACTGGATCTTGAGGCGGAATTGCAGGGCGAATGCGGCCATTCGCGCGATTTCCGCGAAGGGGTCATGGCGTTTTTGGAAAAGCGCACGCCCCGCTTCGAAGGGCGCTGACCCGCGCCGCGGCCAGCGGCGCGGGGCAGGGGGCTTGTCAAGCGCGCACGGACGGGGTAAGGGGCGCACACTTCACAGGCGGGGTCGGGCCCTGCGGGGAGACATCCCGCAACGGTCCACCGGTTGGGGCATAGGCCCTGAATGCCCCGCTCAGGCGCAAACCGGAAAGGAACACGATATGGCGCTTCCCGATTTCAATCTGCGTCAGCTTCTGGAAGCTGGCGTTCACTATGGCCACCAGACCCAGCGCTGGAACCCGCGCATGGGTCCGTTCATCTATGGCGAACGCAACGGCATTCACATCGTCGATCTGACGCAGACGGTGCCGATGCTGGACGCCGCGCTGAACGCCGTGCGCGAGACCGTCGCCAAGGGCGGGCGGGTGCTGTTCGTCGGCACCAAGCGCCAGGCGTCGAAGCCGATCGCCGAGGCGGCCGAGAAATGCGCCCAGTACTACATGAACCATCGCTGGCTGGGCGGTACGCTGACCAACTGGAAAACCGTCTCGCAGTCGATCCAGCGCCTCAAGCAGATCGACGAGCTGCTGGAACGCGGCGCCGAGGGGCTGACCAAAAAGGAACGCCTGCACATGGAGCGCGAGCAGGCCAAGCTGCAAGCCTCGCTGGGCGGTATCCGTGAGATGGGCAGCCTGCCCGACCTGCTGTTCGTCATCGACGTCAACAAGGAAGATCTGGCGATCCTGGAAGCCAAGAAGCTGGGTATTCCGGTCGTTGCGGTGGTCGATACCAATTGCTCGCCCGACGGGGTCGATTTCATCATCCCCGGCAACGATGATGCCGCGCGCGCGATTGCGCTTTACTGCGATCTGGTCAGCCGTGCCGCGCTGGACGGCATGTCGGCCCAGCTGGGCGCAGCCGGCGTCGATCTCGGCGCGCTGGAAGAAACCCCGAGCGAAGAGGCCCTGACCGAGGACGCCCCCGCCGAAGACACCGCACAGGCCTGAGCCCGGCGCGCTGGCCGCGTGTCATTCGAATGTTACCGGGCAAGGCGATCCCTGCCCGCATCCTCAGAAACAGGAGAAACGCCATGGCGATTACCGCGAGTATGGTGAAGGAACTGCGCGAAGCGACCGGCGCAGGCATGATGGACGCCAAGAAGGCCCTGACCGAAACCGATGGCGACATGAACGCCGCCGTGGACTGGCTGCGCACCAAGGGCCTGGCCAAGGCCGCCAAGAAGGCTGACCGCGTCGCCGCCGAAGGGCTGGTGGGCGTCGCCGTCGAGGGCGGCAAGGGTGTCGCGGTCGAGGTCAATTCGGAAACCGATTTCGTCGCCAAGAATGCCGACTTCCAGGACCTGGTGCGCGCGATCACCCGGACTGCGCTGGGTGCCGGCGATGTCGAATCGCTGAAGACGGCCGACATGGGCGGCAAGACGGTCGACGAGGCCCTGACCGGCGCCATCGCCACCATCGGCGAGAACATGACCCTGCGCCGCATGGCCACGATCGAGGGTGACACGGTGGCCGCCTATGTGCACAACGCCGCCGCCGACGGTCTGGGCAAGATCGGTGTTCTGGTCGCGCTGAAAGGTGCCGACAACGGCATTGGCAAGCAACTGGCCATGCATGTCGCCGCCACCGCGCCGATGTCGCTGTCCGAGGCCGATCTGGACCCCGCGGTCCTGGAACGCGAGCGCGAGGTGCAGACGCAAAAGGCGCTGGAAGAGAATGCGACCGCCGCCAAGCCCAAGCCCGACGCCGTGATCCACAACAACATCATCCCCGGCCGGATGAAGAAGTTCCTGGAAGAAGTCACGTTGCTGGGCCAGAAATTCGTGATCAATCCCGACATCACGGTCGAACAGGCCGCCAAGGACGCCAATGTCGAGATCGTCGGGTTCCTGCGCATGGCCGTGGGCGAAGGGATCGAGAAAAAGCAGGAAGACTTCGCCGCCGAGGTCGCCAAGACCCTGGCAAGCTGACGGTCCCGTCCGCGCTGACGCTTCGCAAGGCGGTGCCCCGGCGGCACCGCCTTTTTTCATCCGCAACTTTTTCCGATTGCGCCACAACCCCTCGACAAGGGCACCTTTTTGCGCCACTTTTTGAACTATTGATCTAAATTCTTTTCAGGGGTTGGGGAAAAAACGTGGAGGATGACCCGAGCGCGATTGCGTATCGGCTTTTGACCGATCGTCGCAACCCGGTCGAACCCCCCGATGGGTTGATCGGTTGTCTGGACGCGATCCTGCGCGCGCCCGATATAGAAACCGTCTGGGCGCTTTTGCGCGGTGCCGTCGAAAGCTATGGATTCGATGGCGTGATCTACGGCTATTCCCCGCATTCGCGCGGTCAGGATCTGGGCCCGCAAGAGGAATTCCTGTTGCTGTCGACGCTGGACCACGGCTTTCTGAACACGCTCGTCGAACAGCGCTATTACCGCGAAAGCATCACTTTCAACTGGGCATTGCTCAATCCTGGCGTGGCGAGTTGGTCGATGACCGCCGAGGACGCCAAGATGGATGGCTTCGTCTCGTCCGATGCCGCGCTCCAGTTCTTTGCGCGGTTCGGAATGGAGGCGGGGTGCACCATCGGCTTTCCCACCTCCAGCACGCGGGGCTGGGCCGTCATGGCGCTGATCGCCCGTCCGGGGCTGACACAGGACCATGTCGATGAGATCCTTGCGGTTCATTCCAAGGCGCTGTTCATTCTGGCCACGGTGGCGCACAGATCGATGACCGCCCTGCCGTATCTGGGCAATGGCCAGACCCTGACCTCGCGCCAGCGCGAGGTTCTGGAATGGGTGGCCGATGGCAAGACCGTCGCTGATATCGCGCGTATCCTGAACCTGGCTCAGCCCACGGTGGAAAAGCACCTGAAACTGGCGCGCGAGACGCTGGCGGTCGAGACCACGGCCCATGCCGTGATCAAGGCCGCCTTTCTGAACCAGATGTTCATCCGTTCGTCCTCGGGCATGTTGGAAAACGGCTGAACCGTGACACAATTCTTGTCATTTGTTTCTTAGGGGTATGGATTCACACACTTTCCTTAGCCATGCGCAACGCGTACACGTTTCAATGGGGTGAGTGGTTCCCGCTCGAACCGCCTTTGGGCTGTTCGACTGCGGGTTGAGTGTCAGTTGTCTGGCGGTGTCCACTTCCCAACCCGGTACCGCCGGAAGAACCGGCATGGTCAGCCCGACCGTGCCGGTTTTTTTGTATTTCACCACGCGCGAACGCCAGCATCGTCCCGTAGCCCGGCTCCGGCATGCGAAACCCCGCCCAGCTTGTCATGGCCGGACGGGGCAGGGGCGCGCCCTTTTTCGTTCGCGGGTGATCAGGCGCCGGGTTTGCGCACCTCGTGGCGCGGACGCGCCAGCGTGTCGCGGGTCAGGGTGGGTGCCAAGGCCTCCATCGCGTCAAGCTGGGTCAGGTAAAGCCCATCCAGATGATCCAGAAAGTCCGAGCGCCGTAACCGGTCCATCACCGGGCCCTTGACCTCGGACAGGTGCAACGTGACGCCGGCATCGCGCAGCTTGGCCTGGATCATTTCCAGGCTTTCAAGGGCCGATGTATCGACCTCGTTCACGGCCGAGAACATCAGCACCAGATGCTTGAGGGCGGGGTTCTCGGTGATCTTCTGCTGCACCAGCTCTTCCAGGTAGCGGGCATTGGGGAAATAAAGGCTTTCATCCACCCGCAAGGTGACGACCTCGGGCGCGGTGACGACCTCATAGCGGTCGACATTGCGGAAATGCCCGGTCCCCGGAACCTGGCCGACTTCGGCCACATGCGGGCGCGACGTGCGATAGAGATGCAGCACGATCGACAGCCCGACACCCGCGGCCAGTCCCTGCTCGACGCCCATGACAAGCGTAAAGGCCATGGTCGCCGCCATCGCCGCACCATCGGCCTTGCTGTAGGTCCAGGCACGGGGCAGGGCGCCGAAATCCAGCAGCGACAGGACCGCCACGATGATGATCGCGGCCAGCGTCGCATTGGGCAGGAAATACAGCAATGGCGTCAACGCCAGCAGCGCGGCCCCGATCATCAGCGCGGTCATCGCCCCGGCAAGTTTGGTGCGCGCCCCGGCATCATAGTTGACGATCGAACGCGACAGGCCGCCCGTGACCGGCATCGCCTGCGACAGACCGGCCCCCAGGTTGGCCGCACCCAGCGCGATTAGTTCGCGGTCAGGGCTGACGCGTTGGCGGCGCTTGGCGGCCAGGGTTTGTGCGATGGAAATCGATTCCACATATCCGACCAGGGCGATCAAAGCGGATGGCACCAGCAGATAGGTGATCAGATCCATGTCGAAGGCCGGCAACGCCAGCGGCGGCAGCCCGCGCGGGATGTCGCCCACGATCCGCAGGCCCTGCGCGTCCAGCCCCAGGATCCACGTCGCCAGCGTCGAGGCAAGCACGGCAAGGAACAGACCGCCCTTTGCCAGCAGCGCCGCCGTCGGGGCGGCAAGGCCCAGCGACCGAAGCGCGGGCGCGAGGCCCTTGCGCGACCAGATCAGGAAGGCCAGCACCAGCGCCGAGATCAGCACGGTCGGCCAGTGAATGCCGCCGATATTCTCGATGATCGAGGGGATCACCTCGGGCAGGGTCTTGCCGCTGGTCTGGATGCCCAGAAGATGCCGGATCTGGCTGGCGGCGATCAGGATGCCGGCGGCGGTGATGAAGCCCGAAATCACCGGGTGGCTGAGAAAGTTCGCAACGAACCCCAGCCGCAACAGGCCCATCGCCAGCATCAGCGCGCCCGAGATCATGGCAATCCACAAGGCCGCAAGCTGATAGCCGGGGGTTCCGATCTCGGCGATCGAACCGGCGGTGGCGGCGGTCATCAAGGCGACCACGGCAACCGGACCCACCGCCAGGGCCGAGGATGAACCCAGGGCCGCGTAGATCAGTAGCGGAATGATCGACCCATACAGCCCGGCCTGGGGCGGCAGGCCGGCCAGCATGGCATAGGCCATGCCTTGCGGGATCAGCATGACCGTGACCACCAGCGCGGCAATCAGGTCGGCCGAGAGGTTTTCACGAGAATAGCTGCGGCCCCAATCCCGCAGGGGCAAACGAAGGACTGACATGATTATGACCCTTGAACGATGGGCGCGATCGCGCCGGTTTCAGGGATCTATATACGTTGGCAATGATATATTGCAAGTATTGAATATGATGTCAGGCCAAGGTGCCGGGCAGGGCGCGCTCGGCCGCAAGTCGAATCGCGCGGATATTGGCACCATAGGGCGCCGGGTCATCGATGGACCCGCCCTTGAACACCGCCGACCCAGCGACCAGAACATCCGCGCCGACCCGTGTCATCAGCGGCGCGGTCTCGGGGGTGATGCCGCCATCGATCTCGATGTGAATGGGGCGATCGCCGATCATGGCACGCAAGCGTTCCACCTTGGCGATCTGGCTGTGAATGAACTTCTGCCCGCCGAAACCGGGATTCACGGTCATGACGCAGACCAGATCGATCATGTCCAGCAGGTGTTCCACAGCCTCGATCCCGGTTCCGGGGTTGAGCGCCAGGCCGGCTTTTTTTCCGGTCGCCCGAATGGCTTGCAAGGTGCGGTGGATATGGGGGCCGGCCTCAAGATGTGCGGTGATGATATCGGCGCCGGCATTGGCGAAGGCGTCGATATAGGGATCGACCGGCGCAATCATCAGGTGAACATCCATCACCCCGCGGATATGCGGCCGGATCGCCGCGCACATCGCCGGGCCAAAGGTCAGGTTGGGCACGAAATGGCCGTCCATCACATCGACATGCACCCAATCGGCGCCCTGATCCTCGACAGCGCAACATTCGGCGCCGAAGCTGGCGAAATCGGCGGATAGGATGGAAGGGGCGATCTTGATCGTGCGGTCGAAGGTCATGGCAGGGATCCGGGCGTGGCTAATCCATTGAGGGCGAGGTAAGGTATCGCGTCGCCAAGGTCCACCGGATTCACGAAATGGATATCGTGATGCGGGCAAACACAGCATGGTAAATGGCCGGTAATCAGTATTATGTAATATAAATGGATGCCAGATGCGATGATGGAACAAGACTTTCCTGTTATTTTTCCGCTCTCTAACCGGCATTGTTGTGATCGGATGCTTCTGTGTTGCGCAACGCGCGTTGCGGTTAAGGCAAAATTAAGCGCTGCGCGCGACGATCCGCCTCGCTATAGCGACAAGGCGTGACGCCTTGGTCGCCCCGCAACCAGCAGCCGGATCGACGTCACCGCCATGAATATCACGCTTTCCCAGGCCGACCGCCCGCACTCAGCGCCGCCATTGCCCGATGCCTTGCGGGGCGCGCGCAGTCTCATGATCGTCGAGGCGCCGGGCGCCCTGGCGCTGGTCGACCAGGACGCGCGCCGCCGCGGCGTCGTGCTGACACGGTTGTCCAGCCTCAATCCGGCCATGCTGGCCCAGGTGGCGCCCGACGCCGTGATCGGCCCCTTGATCGGCCCCGGATGGGACAGCCTGGATCTTGCCATCGCGCTTGAGGAAATGGGCTATCGCCGCAACCTTTTCATCCTCAGTCGGCCGTTGCCGCACCGTGATCTGGTGCTGCGCGAGTTGCGCGCCTGTTGCCCGAAGCTGGGAATCACCCTCATCGAAACGCAATGAGCGCGGCGCGCCCTATTCGCCGCGCGGAAAGCGTTGCGCGTCTTCCAGCACGTTGAGATCCATGTGATTGCGCATGTAGCGTTCGGACGCGCGCTGCAAAGGCTGAAAATCCCACGGGTAATAGGCACCGTTGCGCAGCGCCTCATAGACCACCCAGCGTCGCGCCTGGCTCTCGCGCACCTCGCGGTCATAGGCGTCCAGATCCCAGCGCGCATCGGCCCGCGCCCGCAACCGCGCCAGGACATCGGCGCAATCGCTGTCTTGTGCGCGGTTGCGGCGCTCTGACGGATCGTCCTCCAGGTTGAACAGCAATTCGGGATCGGCCTGGCATCGGATGTATTTCCACGCACCGTCCACGAGCGCGACCATCGGCGCGATCGAGGCTTCGGCCGCGTATTCGATGGCGACCGGGCCGCGCGTGCCGGTGCCTTCGATCACCGGCACCAGCGATTCGCCGTCGGTCCAGGGCGCCACGGCGGACAGATCGATGCCCGCAAGTCCGGCCATGGTCGGCAACAGGTCGATGGTGGAGACCGGCGCGTCATGGCGCTGGCCCGCCATGCCCGGCACCGCGATCATCATCGGAACCCGCGATGCGCCCTCGAAGAAGTTCATCTTGAACCACAGGCCGCGCTCGCCCAGCATCTCGCCATGGTCCGAGACAAAGACCACGACCGCGTCCTGCCGCGTGCCCTCAAGAATCGCCAGCAGGCTTCCGATCTTGTCATCCAGATAGGAAATATTGGAGAAATATCCGCGCCTTGCGCGGCGTATCTGTTCTTCGGAAATGTCAAAGGCCCGCCAGTCGCTGCTGTCCATGATGCGCCGCGCATGCGGATCCTGATCGTCATAGGCGATGGGTTCGGGCGGTGCCAGTTGCGCGCAATCCTCATACAGGTCCCAGTATTTGCGCCGGGCCACGAACGGATCATGCGGATGGGTGAAACTGACGGTCAGACACCAGGGACGCGCATCATGCCCGCGCGCCAGATCATAAAGCTTTTGCTCGGCCAGATGCGCGACCTCGTCGTCATATTCCAGCTGGTTCGTGATCTCGGCCACCCCTGCCCCGGTCACCGACCCCAGGTTGTGATACCACCAGTCGATCCGCTCATCCGGCTTGCGGTAATCCGGGGTCCAGCCGAAATCGGCGGGATAGACATCGGTGGTCAGGCGCTGTTCGAACCCGTGCAACTGGTCGGGGCCGACGAAATGCATCTTGCCCGACAGGCAGGTCTGATACCCGGCGCGGCGCAGATGATGGGCATAGGTCGGCACGTCCGAGCAGAACTCGGCGGCGTTGTCGTAAACCCGCGTGCGGCGCGGCAACTGCCCCGACATGAAGCTGGCGCGGCCCGGCGCGCACAACGGGCTGGCGGTGTAGCACCGCGCAAAGCGCTGCGACCGCGCTGCCAGGGCGCGCAAATTGGGCGTGTGCAGAAAGTCGGCCGGGCCGTCAGGAAACAGCGTCCCGGTCAACTGATCGACCATGATGATGAGGATGTTGGGCGAATCGGTCATGGGTCCTCCTGTCAGGCTGGAGGCAGGGAACCACGCCCCACCCCTGCCCGGCCAGTCAAAAACGACCTGTAACCGGCCTGAAACGCGCGAAACTTTTCCATTCCCCTCTGGCTTTCGCGCGGCTGCCGATTAAGGTGGTTCCAAACCCGGAACCGAGGAGCGCCGCATGCCCGCCAAACTGCTGCTGATCATACTCGACGGCGTTCCGCTGGCCAGTTGGCGGCGGTATTTCGGCTGTCTGGAGGGCTGGGTGCAGTCGGGCGATGCGCGGGTGTGGACGATGCGCGCGGTGCTGCCGTCGATGTCGGGGCCGTGCTATGCCTCGATCCATTCGGGAAACCCGCCGCAGGTGCATGGCGTGCTGTCGAACGGCATGATCAAGCGCGTGGATCTGCCCGATGTCTTTTCAGAGGTGCGCAAGGCGGGCGGTGTCACCGGCGCGGTGGCGCATGCCTGGTGGTCCGAATTCTTCAATCGCGCGCCTTTCGACATCGTGCGCGACATCGAATACGATGAACCCGAAAGCCCCGCGATCAATCACGGCCGCTTTCACACGATGACCGGATACGATCACCAGAACCAGGCAACCCCTTGCGATGCCGATCTTTTTGCCACGTTGACCAGCCTGTGCCAACGCTTCGATCTGAGTTACGGCATGCTGCATACCTGCACGCTGGACAGCATGGGCCACCGCTTCGGCCATGACTGCACGCAGATGGATCACGCCTGCGCGCTGATGGATGCCATGCTGGCGGCGTTCCTGCCGCGCTGGCGGGCGATGGGGTATGAGGTGATCGTGACCGCCGATCACGGGCAATCGCTGCGCGGCCACCACGGCGGCACCGGCGAGGACCAGCGCGATTTCGCGCTTTATTATTTCGGCGATGGCGACGGCCCGGCGCGCGACAGCGTGCTGGATCAACTGGCGCTTGCACCGACAATCCTGACCCGGATGGGCGTGGCGGTGCCGGGGACGATGATAGCCGCGCCGTTCCTGCGCTGACCACCCTGCCCCGGCGCGCTAGGTCCAGTCGGGCTTGCGCTTTTCCAAGAACGCCTGAATCCCCTCATCGGTGTCGCGCTCCAGCATGTTTTCCACCATCACGCGCCCGGCGTGATCATAAGCCTGGTCCAGCGGCAGCGCGATCTGCTCATAGAACGCGCGCTTGCCGATGCGCACTGCCCGGCCCAGCTTGGCCGCGACGGTCCGGGCCAGATCCAGCGTTTCCGCGTCCAGTTCCTCGGGCGCGGCGATGCGGTTGATCAGCCCCAGCGACAGCGCCCGTTCGGCAGTGACAAATTGCCCGGTGGTCAACATCTCGAACGCGGCCTTGCGCGGGACGTTGCGCGTCAGCGCGACCATGGGCGTCGAGCAGAACAGCCCGATATTCACCCCGTTGACACCGAATCGCGCATCCGACGCGGCGACCGCCATGTCGCAGCTGGCAACCAGCTGGCACCCGGCGGCGGTGGCAATGCCGTGGACCTGCGCGATGACGGGTTGCGGCAGCCCGGGGATCAGTTGCATCACCTCGGAACAGCGGGCGAAAAGATCGGCGAAATAGGCCGCGCCCCGGTCGGCGCCATCACGCCCGGCCTGCATTTCCTTGAGGTCATGGCCCGCGCAAAACGCCTTGCCGCTGCCACGGATCACCACGACCCGCACGCGTCCGTCCTCGCCCGCGCGCATCAGCGCCGCGCGCAAGGCCGCCAGCATTGCATCCGACAGAGCGTTGAGCTTTTGCGGATTTTGCAGCGTCAGCACCGCCACATGTTCCGCCACGTCATATCCGACCAGGTCGTCGCTCATCTTGCCCTCCCGCGATTTTCACGGAACTCTAATCGTCAGCGCCGCGATTGCCAACGCCCCGTCAAGGCGGCATCCGCGGCACAGGCAAGGAGGTCAGGGCCGATGGACGTGAAACTGGACGAAGCCGCGCTCAACGCCTTCATGGCCGAGGTGTTTCCGCAGGTCGCGGCCGATTTCCGGATCGAACGGGTCGCACCGATGGAGGCCGATGTGCGCCTGATGGTCGATGACCGTCACCTGCGGCCCGGCGGCACGGTTTCCGGCCCGTCGATGTTCGCGCTGGCCGATCTGGCGATGTATGCGGTCACGCTGGCGATGATCGGGCGCGAGGCGCTGACCGTCACTACCAATTGCTCGATCGATTTCATGCGCAAACCTGCGCCCGAGCGCGACATGATCGCGCGTGCCCGGCTGCTGAAACTGGGGCGGGTTCTGGCGGTGGGCGATGTGCTGTTGTTTTCGGACGGCAGCGATGCCCCGGTGGCGCGCGCCAGCCTGACCTATTCGATCCCGCCGCGCGGCTGACCGCCCTGCCCCGCCCCCCGGTCAGGGTTTGGTGCGGACCTCGGGGTTGTTGCCGGTCTTGCGCATTTCGAATCCGCCGGCCTTCTGCACCAGTTCACTGAGCTTGGCACAGCCATAGGTGCGGCTGTCGAAATCCGGGTGGCTGGCAAGGATCGTCTGGCCCAACTGGCCCAACGGCACCCAGTCCTGATCGTGGTCCAGCGCGTGCAGCGCGGCCACCAACAGCGGCCGGGCCTTGGAGGGCGATTCGCGCCGCGGGGCGTCGCGTGTGTCGGGCTCGGATTCGGACAGCAGGTTCTCGACAAAGATGAACCGCTTGCAGGCCTTGCGAAACGCCTCGGGCGTCTTTTGCTGGCCAATACCATAGACATCCAGCCCATGTTCGCGGATGCGCGAGGCAAGGCGCGTGAAATCGCTGTCGGACGAAACCAGCACGAAACCGTCGAACCGGCCCGAATGCAGCAGGTCCATCGCGTCGATGACCAGCGCGATGTCGGACGAGTTCTTTCCCACCGTGTTGGCCGGCTGATGATGCGGCACCAGCGCCAGCGCCGGCAGCACCGCCTGCCAGCCATTCATCTGCGGGCGCGAGAAATCGCCATAGATGCGGCGCACCGAGGCCTCGCCCAGGGCGGCGATTTCGTCAAAGATCGCCTCGGCCCAGCGGGGCGAGGAATTGTCGGCGTCGATCAGGACGGCGAGAAGCGGAATGCCGGCACGGGCCATGGGAATCCTTTTATCGTGTGCAGGCCGCACAAGGCCACGACCGGGCAGATATTGCAAGCCTCAGACCTCGGCGGCCTTCTGCGCCAGATCGCGGGCGATGGCAAAGGCGCCGCGCAGCTTGTCCTTGTCGGATGCCCAGTCGCGGCGGACGATGATCTTGTTGTCGCGCACCTTGGCGTGATTGCCGGGGCTGTGAAGAAAATCGACCAAGCCCTTGGGGTTGGGGAATTTGTCCTGATGGAACTGGATCGTCGCGCCTTTCGGCCCGGCATCCAGCCGCGCGATCTGCGCACGCTTGCACATGGCCTTGATGCGCACCACCACCAACAGCGTGTTGACCTCGGGCGGCAAGGGGCCGAAACGGTCGATCAACTCGGCGGCAAAGCCTTCGAATTCGACCTTGCGTTCCAGCGTGGACAGACGCCGATACAGGCCCAATCGGACATCGAGATCGGGCACATAATCCTCGGGGATCAGGACCGGCACGCCCAGATTGATCTGGGGCGCCCATTGTCCGTCGTCGATATCGGCAAGCGAGCCCGAGCGCAGCTTGGCGATCGTCTCTTCCAGCATCTGCTGATAGAGTTCGTATCCCACCTCGCGGATATGGCCCGATTGTTCTTCGCCCAGGATATTGCCGGCGCCGCGCAGGTCCATGTCCTGGCTGGCGATGGTGAAGCCCGCGCCCAGGCTGTCCAGCGACCCCAAGAGCTTGAGCCGGCGCTGCGCCTGCGGGGTCAGGGGCACGCGCGGGCGGGTCGTCAGATAGCAATAGGCACGTGTTTTCGACCGCCCGACCCGGCCGCGGATCTGGTAAAGCTGGGCCAGCCCGAACATGTCGGCGCGATGCACGATCATGGTGTTCGCCCGCGGGATGTCGAGCCCGGATTCGACAATCGTCGTGGCCAGCAGAACATCGTATTGCCCGTCATAAAAGGCGTTCATCCGGCTATCGAGTTCGCCCGCCGCCATCTGGCCGTGGGCCACCAGAACCGACACTTCGGGCACGTGGTCGCGCAGGAAGTCCTCGATCTCGGGCAGGTCGCTGACGCGCGGCACGACATAAAAGCTTTGCCCGCCGCGATAGCGTTCGCGCAACAAGGCCTCGCGGATGGTGACGGTATCGAACTCGCTGACATAGGTGCGGATCGCCAGCCGGTCGACCGGCGGCGTCGAGATCAGCGACAGGTCGCGCACCCCGCTGAGCGACAGTTGCAGGGTGCGCGGAATCGGCGTGGCGGTCAGCGTCAGCACGTGGATATCCGAGCGCATCTGCTTAAGCCGTTCCTTGTGCTGAACGCCGAAATGCTGTTCTTCGTCAATGACTAACAGGCCGAGATTTCGAAACTTCACGCTCTTGGCCAAAAGCGCATGCGTGCCGATCACGATATCGACGGTGCCATCGGTCAGACCGGCGCGCGTGTCGCTGGCCTGTTTGGCCGGGACAAAGCGCGACAGTTGCCGCACGACCAGAGGAAAGCCCCGGAACCGTTCGGAAAAGCTGTGAAAATGCTGTCGTGCCAACAGCGTCGTCGGCGCGATCACTGCCACTTGCAGGCCGGACATGGCGGCAATGAAGGCCGCGCGCATCGCCACCTCGGTCTTGCCGAATCCGACATCGCCAACGATCAGGCGATCCATCGGGCGGCCGCGGTCGAAATCGTCGATCACGTCCTCGATCGCGCGCAACTGGTCATCGGTTTCGGCATAGGGAAAGCGCGCGGCAAAGGCGTCCCACAACCCTTCGGGCGGGTTCAGCACCGGGGCCTTGCGCAATTCGCGTTCGGCGGCGATGCGGATCAGCTTGTCGGCGATTTCACGGATGCGTTGCTTCAGCCGCGCCTTTTTTGCTTGCCAGGCGCCGCCGCCAAGCTTGTCCAGAAGCCCCTCTTCATGGCCGAACCGGCTGAGAAGTTCGATATTCTCGACCGGAAGATAAAGCCGGTCGCCGCCGGCATATTCCAGCGCCAGGCATTCGTGCGGCGCGCCCATGGCGGTGATCGTCTCCAGCCCGGTATAGCGCCCGACGCCGTGATCGACATGCACCACCAGATCGCCCGCGCTCAGGCTTTGGGCCTCGGACAGGAAGTTTTCGGCCCGGCGCTTGCGGCCGGGGCGGCGCACCAGCCGCTCGCCCAGAACATCCTGTTCCGAAATGACCGCCAGATCCGGCGTGACGAAGCCCTGGTCCAGCGGCCAGACAGCAAGTTGCACCGCCCCTTTGGGCCCCAGCGCCCGCGCATCGTCCAGGGGCGCGGCGCCGTGCAGCCCGTGTTCGGCCAAAAGCCCGCCAAGCCGTTCGCGCGCGCCATCCGACCAGGATGCCAGAACCACCGTGCGCGCTTTGCGCTCGGTCTCAATATGGTCGCGCAAGGCATCGAAAATGTTGACGTTTTCCTGCTGCCGCTCGGGTGCGAAACTGCGCCCTGCCCGGCCGCCGGCATCCAGCACGTTCGGCCCCGGCGGCTGCGGCAAGGGCGACAACTGGATCACGCGCCGGGGCGAGAGCGCCGCCTGCCATTGTTCTTGATCCAGATACAGAAGGCTTGGCGCCGCGGGCTTGTAGACCGTATCGACACGGCCACGCATGGTCATCGCCTCGCGCCGGTTGTCGTATTGATCGACAATCGTTTCCCAGCGGGCGTTGCGGATAGCCTCAACCTGATCGTCCAGCATCACACTGGCGCCGGGCAGGTAATCGAACAGGGTATCGAGCCGATCATGAAAAAAGCCCAGCCAATGCTCCATCCCCTGGTGTTTGCGCCCGGCGCTGATCGCCTCATAAAGGGGATCATCGCTGCCCGCCGCGCCGAACTCGATGCGATAGGCCTGTCGGAACCGGGTGATCGCGGCGTCATCCAGGATCACTTCGGATGCTGGCGCAAGTTCCAGCCGGTCGATGGTGCCCGTCGTGCGCTGGCTTGCCGGGTCGAACCGGCGCAATCCGTCCAGCACATCGCCAAAGAAATCCATGCGCACCGGTTCGGATTCTCCGGGCGGAAAGATATCGACGATGCCGCCACGGATGGCGAAATCGCCGGGCTCGGTGACCGTGGGGCTGGGCGAGAAGCCCATCCTGGCCAGATAGGCGCGCAACGCCTCGTCGTTGACGCGCTCGCCGACCGACGCGATGAACGACGCCGCAGCGACCGTCTCGCGCGCGGGCAGGCGCTGCATCGCGGCATTGAGCGTGGTCAACACCACCACCGGCCCGTAAAGTCCCTGCGCCAGCGCCGCCAGCGTCGCCATGCGCCGCGCCGTAACCTCGGGGTTGGGCGAGACCCGGTCATAGGGCAGGCAATCCCAGGCCGGAAGCGTCAGCACCGGCAGCGACGGCGCAAAGAAGGCCAGCGCCTGGCGCATGGCCTCCATCCGCTTGTCGTCGCGCGCGACATGGATCACCGGCGCCTGCCGGCGGTCCAGTTCCCGGCGCAGCACCTCGGCGTCGAACCCCTCGGGCGCGCCGCCCATCAGCAGATGTGTCGAACTCATGCCCTGCCCTTTGCCCCGTGTCCCGATCGCGGCATCAACGGCTCAGCACGCTGAGCGACAGGTTCTGCCACATGCCCCACAGCGCCGTCACCAGGATCGAGGCCATGCCGATCGCCTGGATCGTGAACCGGTGCCAGGTCAGAACCCGCGTCAGCCGTTCGTCGCGCGGGGTTTCGCGCTCAAGCCGGATGGCCAGCCGGAATCCCAGCGCAAAGACCAGCGCGGCCGGAAACCCCAATAGCGCCAATGCCTGCGCGAATTCGACGTCATAGCCGAACCCCATCACGGCAAGCGAACTGAGGATCGCAGCCCAGAACAGTGTGATCCAGACACCGCTGGCATGCATCAGGTGCAACCGCCGCCGCACCTGGATGGCAACCAGCGTCTCCAGGTCGATCATGGCGCCGCCGCCCTGACGGCGCGCGCGCGTGACCATATCGAAGGGCACGCCGAGAATGAAATGCGACATGCTGGACCACATCACGGCCAGAACGATCCAGAACCACAGGTTCGAGAACGATCGCATGTCGATCAGCGTAAAGACACTGCTGTACCAGTCCAAGGCCCGCCCCCGCGTTTGACACCCCTAGTTAGCGCCCCGTGCCGCACAGGCCAAGGGGGCGCGGCCGCTGAATCCGGCCCCGTCCGCAACGCCCCGCACTTGTGAACCGCGCAGGCGCATGGCACGAAGGCGAGAGTTCGCCCAGCAAGAGTTGCGCCATGCCCCCTCGCCCCCCTGCCCCCTACCCCGCCGCCCGGCTGCGGCGCCTGCGCCGCACGAACGCCCTGCGCGATCTGGTGGCCGAAACCCGCCTGTCCGCGGCCGACCTGATCTGGCCGGTCTTCATCCGCGAAGGCGACGGGCTCGAAGAGCCGATCCCCTCGATGCCGGGCGTGGCGCGGCTGTCGATCGACCGGCTGCTGGCCAGGGCCGAGGCGGCCCATGCCCTGGGCATCACCACGATCTGCCTGTTCCCCTATACCGATCCCGCCCTGCGCACCGAGGACTGCGAGGAGGCCTGGAATCCCGACAACATCACCAACCGCGCGATTCGCGCGCTCAAGGCCGCACTGCCCGAGCTGTCGGTCATGACCGACATCGCGCTCGATCCCTATAACGCCAATGGCCATGACGGTTTCGTGGTCGATGGCGTGATCGTCAATGACGCAACGGTCGAGGCCCTGGTCAAGATGGCGCTGGCGCAGGCCGATGCCGGCGCCGACATCCTGGGCCCATCCGACATGATGGATGGCCGCATCGGCGCGATCCGCACCGCGCTTGAGCAGGCAGGCCATGCGGATCTGGCGATCCTGTCTTATGCCGCGAAATTCGCCTCCGGGTTCTATGGCCCGTTTCGCGATGCCGTGGGCGCCGCCGGGCGGCTGGTGGGCGACAAGAAGACCTATCAGATCAACCCCGCCAACCGCGACGAGGCCCTGCGCTGCGTGGCCCGCGACCTGGACGAGGGGGCGGATATGGTGATGGTCAAGCCCGGCATGCCCTATCTGGATATCTGCCGCGCGGTGAAGGCCGAATTCGGCGTGCCGACCTTCGCCTATCAGGTCTCGGGCGAATACGCGATGCTGCGGGGCGCTGCGCTCAACGGCTGGCTGGACGGCGAGGCGGTGATGATGGAAAGCCTGCTGGCGTTCCGGCGCGCGGGCTGCGATGGGATCCTGACGTATTTCGCCCCCGATGCCGCCCGCCTGATGCGCGCGTGACCGCCGCCCGGCGGGTCCGGGCCGCGTGTTGCGCGTGACAAGGCGCCGCGGCCAGAGTATTATCACGCCTGTGTCGATTTCGGCACGGCCAGTTCAGGGCCAGCGACGGGCGCAAGACCCGTGGGCCACCATCCGATGAGGCAGAGCATGAACAAGATCACGCGCAGAGCGCTTTTGGCAGGCGGGGCGGCTTCCGCGGCGCTGCTGGCCGCCTGTGGCAATCCCGTGGGCAATTTCAACGCCGACCGCCTGGATGCGCGGGTCGACGCGACCCGCGACTACTTGCGCGATAATTATCCCGGCACCGAGGATCTGTTTCGCAACGCACATGGCATTCTCTATATGCCCCTGGTCAGCGAGGCCGGCTTTTTCGTCGGCGGGGCCTATGGCCGTGGGGCGCTGCGCATCGACGACGTGACGGTGGACTACTATTCCGCCACCCGCGCCAGCTTCGGCTTCCAGCTGGGCGCGCAGCAATATGCGCATGTGCTGTTCTTCATGACCGACGATGCGCTGGCCGAATTCCGCGCCTCCGAAGGCTGGGCCGGAAGCGCGGACATCCGCTACGCGGTGCCCGAACGCGGCGGCTCGGCCGGGGTGCAGACCACGTCGCTGTTCTCGCCGGTGATCGCCATGGTGTTCGGCCAGTCCGGCCTGATCGCGGGCGCCTCATTGGCCGGCGTGCGCTATCAGCGGATCATCCCCTGAACGCAGGGTTTTTGCCCCCGCCCACCGCCTTCGCCCTTGCGCCCGGGCGCGGACAACGGCTATGTCTGCGCCCACGGAGAGGTGGCCGAGTGGTCGAAGGCGCACGCCTGGAAAGCGTGTAGGCGGGAAACCGTCTCGCGGGTTCGAATCCCGCTCTCTCCGCCACTTACCCCCGCGAAAGCGTTCTCCCGATCCGGCTGCGGCCGGATTTTTCCGTTGTTTTGGAGGGTTATGCGGGAGGCGCTGAGCACTGGCCCCGGTGCCGAGAAGCCGGGAATCGGTCTCTCAGAGCCAATATTCTCTGGACCTCATGACTGTGCTGAATCAGTGAATTTCTTTTAAGTATTTATTACTACTAGGCTTTTTTGAAGTGGCAGCTTTGAAGCTAGATTCCAGTGGCGTTCGTCAGATGGCACGGAAATCGAACACGTGCCTCGAATGAGAAGGATACATGACATGCTTCACGCTTGGATTTCCAGTTGGTGCGGGAAACCGCCTGCGCAACAAAAGCGGCTTTGGCCGCAAGGGGTTTAACCCTGCGTGTGCACGGGAACCCTGAAGCTCCAACCTCAGCGATACCGCGGACCGGGTCTATCCCCGCGGGTGCGGGGGAACCACAGGGCGTCGGCCCCTGGCGAGCCGCCCACCGGGTCTATCCCCGCGGATGCGGGGGAACCATCTCTGTGTCTCCTTGGACCTCTGGGCCGGGGGGTCTATCCCCGCGGATGCGGGGGAACCTCAAGGCGCTGGCGGGGCATCTGAACCTGCCGGGGTCTATCCCCGCGGATGCGGGGGAACCGTATCGCCAGCCGACCGGCGAAACGCTCCTGTGGGTCTATCCCCGCGGATGCGGGGGAACCCGAAGGCGGAATTCGCGGATCTGATCACCACGGGGTCTATCCCCGCGGATGCGGGGGAACCACGGCGCGGTAATGTAAGGCGTGGCATGCCAAGGGTCTATCCCCGCGGATGCGGGGGAACCAAAATCCAGACAGGCAACGCCCTGTTCCATCAGGGTCTATCCCCGCGGATGCGGGGGAACCACACAGGGCCAGACCGACGCCCGCGACCTCGGGGGTCTATCCCCGCGGATGCGGGGGAACCAGTCGCTGCGCACCCAGGAAGTAGCCCCCGAGGGGTCTATCCCCGCGGATGCGGGGGAACCATACGCCCGGCGAAACCGCCGCTTGCCCGTCCGGGTCTATCCCCGCGGATGCGGGGGAACCCTCGACCTCAGCTTGCTCCTGCGCCGCCTTGCGGGTCTATCCCCGCGGATGCGGGGGAACCTTCCTTGTCAGTCGCCGGTGGCGCTGTCTTGCGGGTCTATCCCCGCGGATGCGGGGGAACCGAATAAGGCGATCCGCACTGTTCTGTGACTTGGGGTCTATCCCCGCGGATGCGGGGGAACCCATCCGCTTTGCGTTATCACCTTGTTTCTTGCGGGTCTATCCCCGCGGATGCGGGGGAACCACTGCCGCGCCTTACGCGGTCAATATTAAGCGGGGTCTATCCCCGCGGATGCGGGGGAACCTGGTGCGCAGACGGCATCACAGCAGTCTATCCGGGTCTATCCCCGCGGATGCGGGGGAACCATCGCCGCGAGCAACCCATGCGGTGAGCAAATGGGTCTATCCCCGCGGATGCGGGGGAACCGTTCCGTTGGAATGCAGAACGCGCAGTCTGAGGGGTCTATCCCCGCGGATGCGGGGGAACCAACCTCGGGAAAGGCGGCGATATCGGCGCATCGGGTCTATCCCCGCGGATGCGGGGGAACCTATTTGGAACTCGCAATACGCTCTGGTCTGGCGGGTCTATCCCCGCGGATGCGGGGGAACCCGGTCAAGGGCTTGGCGGGATTTGGTATCAAGGGGTCTATCCCCGCGGATGCGGGGGAACCATGAAAACATATTCGAGGATGGTACGGTTACTGGGTCTATCCCCGCGGATGCGGGGGAACCCTGGTGTCGAAGTTGCCCCGCTTCAAAGCATCGGGTCTATCCCCGCGGATGCGGGGGAACCACTGTATTGGTCCGGGAACGTCTTTTGTGACTGGGTCTATCCCCGCGGATGCGGGGGAACCGTATTCAGCTTGGCGAAAGGCAGAAGAAGAGTGGGTCTATCCCCGCGGATGCGGGGGAACCTTTCTGCCATTCGTAAACATCAAACTCGACGTGGGTCTATCCCCGCGGATGCGGGGGAACCCCGAACGCGCGCCGACATGATATAGCTTACAAGGGTCTATCCCCGCGGATGCGGGGGAACCTCTTGCAACTATTTGCTTGTTTTTATTCAATTGTCAAAAAGCATACGAGTGAATATTTTGTTCGTCACTCGCGTTTAACGAGTAGAACGCCATCGGCATCAACAATATGCTTCGGCGGTTCGCCAAGCGTTTCAATGTTCAGATGGCCGGTTGCCGCTTTGTCGCGCCAGACCATGACGACGGAGCCGCGCCTAAGCGTTTCCCACCAATGGGACACGACGTCCCAGACCCGTTTCCGCACGCCCGAAGACATGTCCGGCGCGACATAAACACCGGCCGATATCTCAAGCATTACAGACGCGAGGAAACCACGGTAGCGGGCCTCGACGTCACGGGTCACGATAATGGTCAGGGGCATCAGCCGTGCCCCTCGATCAGCGCCTTAATCCGTTCGATCATGTCGGGGACTACCTTTTCGTCGGAAAGCGCCTTTCCTGTAAGCCGCCTGGTTATGCGTTCGATATTGTCGGCGGGGGTTTTGGATACATGCCTCGCGGCCTTGAATGCGCACGGTATGACGATAGTGTCGCGATATAGATCGGCGATATCGAGCACGAAAGACTGGCCCGCATCCTCGTGGATGAAGCCCAACTGCGGGATTGTCGCGGTGGCAGTCACGGCAATCGCCGCGGCCGACTCCACCGCGCTGGCGGCATGGTTCAACGCCTGGTTGGGCAGGTCCGCTGCGTTGGGGTTGGCGCGGTCATAGCGGCGGCCGTGCCAGTCGATCCCGATTCGACTGGCCCAGAGCGCATAGGCTTCCTTCATTCTCGCGCCTTCGATTCCGCGCAACACATCGAGATCGCGATGCGGGAGAACTTCGCCCAGGCGTAGTGCATACATCCGACGCGCGGTCATTAGGCGCAGGTCATCGTCGGCCCAGATCTTCGCCTGAATACGCGCCAGACCGGAACGATCTGGCATCATCGGAGGTGCGGTATACATGCGCACGCCATCTTCGCCGATGGCGGCCAACGCCGTACGCGCGTATGCAAGCAGACGCAGTGCGTCATGGCTAACGGTTGAGCCGGGACCAAGCAGGATAATCGAGACGCCTTGCAAAGGGATTGCATAATCGCCAGCGCCAAGCGCATCGGCTTGGGTCGCTGCACCCTGCCGGAAAGCAAGGGTTCCGTCCCGTGCGGTCAGCGCACCGCGCGCGAGGTACAGGCATCCCGCACGGTCGGCATGCGGCACTTTGGCACTTTCCAGCCCGAGACGGCCCTTGAGCATCGGATCACCCTCGACGCTGCGGCGGCCGCAGAAGCAACATGCCGTAGCCATAGCTGCGGTGCCGCCCGACCCCGCGCGCCAGAAGGCGGGAAAACTCCTGCGGCTCATGCACCACGAGAGTCCCGTGGATGACGGCCTCAGGGCCTTCGACCCGGTGCCCGCCGCGCAGGCTGCGCACGCGCCTGAACTGGTGCAAGCGGCATTCGTCCCTTACAAGTTCCGCGGCAGGTGAGACGCGCGCGGCAAGCCAATCAAGATAAACATCCTCGCGCGGTCGGGCCTCGTCGTTGCGCAGCGTCTTTGCCAGGAATACGTCGACTTCGGCCCCCTTTTGAAAACGCCCGTCAGCACTTTCGATCGCAGAAGCCAGCCGCACCACGGGTCGGCTTTTTAGATCGAATCCTAAGCGTGCTCCCATTTTCCAAGTGTTTTCAGGTCGTTCGATCGATCGCAGGGCGTCCAGCGAGACAACCTCTGCCTCGGAGGGCCCCAGCACGGGGGCTGCGGAGGCACGCAGCTCTTCTGCCGAGGCGGCGCTGTAGGCATAGAGCGTCCCGGTCCGCGCGCGCGAGGCGACGAGCAGGCGGAAGGGTTGTAATACGGCCGGGCCGAACGCCTCGCCCAGCAGGTGGTGCAAGGCCAACCCTTCGTCAAACTGGTTTCGCCCGAGGTTCCGCTGCCCTGCCCAGCGATTCAGTGACGGTAATGAAAGCGGCATTTCAATCAGGTGAAGGCTCATGCGATGCTGCCCTCCATGACGACACGACTGCCGCCGTGCAAACCACTGGTCCAATTGCGCAAGTCGGCGATATCGTGACGCAACGCTCCGTCATGGCGATCGCCCTCGTCTGGCCAAATCGCCCGCCCACTAAGGCCAAGGCTCCGCAATGCCAGATACGCGGTGGCACCCTTGGCGCGTCCAGCCAGCAGAGGCGATGTCGGAAGACAGGGTTTGCGCCCGATGAAAAGCGGGCGCGCGGGACGATCGAGTGCCTTGGCAAGATCGTCGAGCGTCGGGCCGTCTCCTGCGGACAGGCGGAACACCACGCGAGTCTCATGATCGGCAAGGTAGTCGCGGCGGCGGCGGTGGGGGCTATCATATGTCGCGCCGGCCCTCCCATCGGGCACACCCCAAGTCGTCCAGCCGCTATCGGATTTCTCCAGCTTCGCGTTTTGGGTGTCGGTCACCACAAGTGGCACTTTGCGACCCTCGGGCATGATCGAAAGCGCGCCGAAGATCAGCCTGTCCTGCAACGCCTGATGCGCCAGCGCGTCCTCGCGCCGCAACCCCAGCGCATTGGCCTGAAGCCCGGTCAGCGCCGAGGCTGAGGGAAATTCCCGCGTCGGGCCGACATGATCGATGGCGATGCCACCGAAGGCCATGAGTGGTGCGGCGAGCCGCAGGTGGAGCCACTCGAAGCTCATGCCGCGGCGGTCCCGCCAAGACGCGCGGGCAGCTCGCGCGCAAACCCTGCCAGATCGGCCAGCGTGCCCCGCGCGGCCCCCGGCACCTCGCGGTTGGCCAAGGTCATGACGCGGCGAGTCTCGCCGGTCGCATAGGCCGCGTCGAGGCGCGCCAGATGCTCGGAAAGTGCGGCGACCGCCTGTCCCGTTTCGGGCGGACATGGTTGGCGGAACGCCTCGGCAAGCGAGCGCGGCTGCCTGTCTCCGGATTCCAGCAGCATTAGCGATGCGCGGCTGTAGGGGGCGGTCGAGCCCAGCTTAGCCCCCGGCGAAACCTCGGCTATCAGGTAGACAAGGTTGTGCAGCACCGCGCCGGCAAGCGCCGCATCGCCACCGAGATTATCCAGCAGGCCGGGCAGGTCCACCACCACATAGCCGTAGAAGAGGCCGGAGGTCAGCTCGGTTTCCTGAATGGTGTCGGCGCCGGTATCCTCTTCGCGGGCCAGATCGTCGGCGGCGATGAAATAGTCGCTCTCGGCCTCTTCGGCATGAACGGTAAAGGCATGAGCCACATGTACCGCCGCGTCGATATTGGCGCGTGGGTCCGAAGTGACCATGCGCCCGAACAGAGCGCCGGTCAGGCCGCCGGGTAGCTTGGCACCCTCGCTAAGGGCCTTGAGATTAGACCTGTGCTCCTTGATCCAGGCAGCAGCGAGATCCTTCGCCGCCTTCTTTTCACCGGCTGCCTCTGCGACAAGCGCCTTTGCCTGCTCGGTCAGGTAGGCGACCTCTACCTCGCCCAGCAGTAGCGTCTGGCGGGATTTCTTATCGGCCCCCTTGTCGCCGTAAACGACCTTCAGAAGCGCGTCCTTGATTTCTTTGGCCACATCCTGGTCGACGGCGGTGGCCCACTCGCCAAACACCTTGTGCTCGACAATCTCGCGCGAGCGATAAGCGGCATCGGCTCCATCTATTGTCGCGAGTGCGTGGGGATCATCCGCCAGCCGCCAGTGACGCTTGAGACACTGCGAACTGACTCGCGTGCGAAGGGCGCCGCCATAGGGCAGGCGCTTGGCAAGCCCGGCATCGTCGCGGTTTAGCAGCGCTGCGGTATAGGGTGCGAGGAAATGGATTTGCAGAAACCTCGGGTCACTCATTTGTATTTTCCTTTTCAGCAATGTCGGCGCGGCGGTCCAGTCGAGTGTAGTAGGTCCGCGCGATTGCGCGGGCATCGTTGTTGAGAACGGCCCAGGCGAGGCTTTCCACATCGACCTTGGGCCGGTTGCGCGCCAGCGCGCGCACCGCACGTTCGAGCGCGTCGAGCCGCGCTTGCCCCCGCGCGGCAAGCAGCCGGGCCAACCGGTGTTCGGAAAGAGCAGGCTTTTCCAGTCGCGCCTGCGCATCGCCCCCGTCGGCGAGCACCGCACCAAAATGCCGGCCGGCTTCGTGCACACTTTCGGTGGCGCTGGCCGGGGTCAGCAGCGCCAGAAGCTTGGTGATGCGGCGCCATTTTTCCTCGTCCTTCGGGGCGATCCCGTGCCTAGCCACGATGCGCCAGAACACCGCCGCGCCCTCTGCCCCCATGCGACGGGCGGCGGCGCGCTCGCCGGGTTCGGCATAGGCAAGCGCGGCGGCAATCGCACGGGCACGGCCTGGTACGTCGACAGTGTTGTCAGGCATCCTCGAATTCCTTCTCGCCGATCGCATCAAAAATCTTTCGCAGCCCGGTGTTCAATGCCGCGCGCCCGCGCACCTCGGCCCGGGGGCGCATGATGCGGGCACAAGGAACGCCGGGTGCAGTACGTGCGAATTCGTCCCGCGCTGCTTGCGCCAGCTGGCGGGTAAAACGCATATGCGCCTTGTGCCGGCCGTCCGCGTCATCCGCCGCGAGCTTGTCCCACAGCGTCGGAAAGAACAGCGCATCGGCCACCCGGTGCAGCGCCGCGCGGGCGGGTGCCGTTCGGGCGTATTCGGCTTTGCCAAGCTTGTCGCGATCGCCCTCCGCCGCGATCAGCGCCAGCCCGTCGCGCAGGGCCTTATCCACCCTGTCGATGGCCGCGATCTGCTCCTTGGATAGCTCAACCGCCTTGGTTTCGAACATCTGCTTGCGCACCGCCTTGGGCACCGGGATGACGCGAGACTTGAAACCGTCGGTCTTGGAATTGCCGCGCGCGAAGGCTTCGGCGATCAACGCCATGGCTTCTGCCTGTTCACGCGCGGCCTCTTTCGCTAGCGGGGGCATCTGCCATTTCCCACTGTAAAAGAGTTCCGTCAGCAAGCCATAGGTCCAGTCGCGCTCGCCCAGGGTCAGGGTTTTCGCCTCGCCCAGGTGAACCGGCGCCCAGGGGTCTCGGGTCATGCCCTTGGCCTCTTTCGCCGCGGTCCGCGCGGCCTTGGACGTGGTGCGCAATGCGCGCAGTCCGCCATTGCCCTCGGTCAGGCGCACACGGCGGCAAACCTCGATGAAGAGCGGGTCTAGCCCGACCAGATCAAGCTGTTGCCCCTCGGGCCAGGACAGGCACCACAAGAGTGCCGAGCCCAACACCCTGTCGCGATCCGACAGAAGCCTTTCCACGTCGCGGCGCCACCACGCCGACGGGTCAATGACCGGGCCGCCGCCCGTGACAGGGGCCAGCGCGATCATGACGCGCGAGGACGAGCCGCCGTTCATTCGCGCGACGCCGTAATTTCCGGCCCCGCCGAAGCCTTCCATCGTTTGCAGGCTGACCAGCGCGAAGATCCAGTCCTGCGGCGCTGCATCATGGGCGATCTCGCGCTTGAGGTCGTGATTTCGCGAGGTGATGACCATGTCGAGCGCATCGGGTGTGGCCACCTCGTGCCACCTGAGGCCGCCGGGGTCGGGCGGTTGCAGGAAGGCGGGCTTGCCGCGATCCTCGACCACCAGGTGCCAGGGCGCATCATCGGGAAAGTCGTCGGTCAGGCCCCGCAGCGCGGCGCGCCATCTTTCCTCGTCTTCAGGCACCCCCGCCTCACCGGCATTCGACAGGGCGAGCGTCGCCAGTTGCACTAGGAACATGTGCCAGGCAGGCCGTTGATGTGGGCGCAGGGCGGGAAAGGAGGCCACCTCGCCCCGCGCCATCGCCGCGAGAAGGCCGGGGAGGCTGAGCGGCGCCCGGTCGGTCTGGATCAGCGGTTCGCTCAGAAGGTCCATTTTCACCGCGTCATTCCTCCGTTAGCGCCAGGCCATCAGCCCCGTATTCAAACCGCTTCTCGCCAACGCACAGCCGGAGCGGCGTATCGCCCTCGACGATAACCGCTTCCTCGCCGGTCAGGCCGCGAGACCAATGCACCGGCAAGGCCAGTGTCGTGACGGGGTGTCCGAACGGGCCGATCGTTCCTTCGGGTAGCGTCAGGACCACGCCCTGTTCGCCAAGGCGGGTGCGGATTACCTCGTCATCGGGAAACTCGCATGGGAACTCCCTGGTCCGGTCGAGCACCACCAGTTCCGCCCCTTGCGTTTCAGCAATGGCCTTGCCAGTCACGCGGCGGCGGTAGCTCTGCCAGCCGTATTCTTGCGCAACCGAGTCAAGCCGCTCGGGATGCGTGGCTCGTTCGACCAGCGCACGGTTCATTTGTGGAATGTACCAATGCGGGATATTTTCAATTTGGGCCAGCGTCGCGGCCAGCCCGGGCACGTCAAGGTAGACCCCCGAAAGCGAGGCATTCCGGCCGAAAGCCCCAAGGCCGTTCTCTGGTTCGCGCGTGAGCGGGTCGAGGCCACCCTCGGGGCAGAGCACCACGGCCGCTGCGGTTTTGAATCCTCGCGGCCGTCTTCGTGCGTGACGGTGAAGCCGCCCGATGCGCTGCAAGAGAACGTCCATTGGGCACAGATCGGTGACAAGGAAATCCGCATCTATATCCAGTGACTGTTCAAGTGTCTGTGTGCCTACGATGATCATACCGCCAGCGTCCCGCTCGGCACCCAGAACCGCCTCGACCCGCGAATCCAGCCGGGCACGATCCTCGGCGGCGAACCGGCTATGATGCAGCGTCTGAACCCCTTCGAGCGAAAACACGAGTTCCGGCGCGGTCTCGACGCAGGCACGCCAGGTTTCGCGCGCCCGGTCGACGGTATTGCGGATGACCAAGACCCGCGCACCGGCGCGCGCGGCCGCTGTCGCGGCGGTGGCAGCATCCGCGCCGCTCCAGCCAGAGTGGGCCCGGACGGAGACGGTTTTCTGGTCGTCTTGCGTGCCGAGCACCGGTGAACACCCGGCTTGCGTCCAGACTGCCGGGTATGGGGCGGCTTCCGCAGCCGAAAGCGGTGGCAATGCCTCGCCGCGCCACTGCGCGCGCGCCACCGCGCCAAGCGTTGCTGACATCAGAATCGCATGTCCCCCAAGCGAAATGTGTGCACCAACGAGTTTGCATTGGATTGCAGTCATCCAGGCGTCGGATGCGTGCACCTCGTCAATCACCACCAGCGCGCGCGACATTGCGGCTCCGCGCAGATGGGCATGTTTGACTTTCAGCCCGGCCATCATGACCTGATCGACCGTTCCGACGGCGACCTGTGCAGCGAGGAACCGTGTTGCGTGTTCCGCAGCCCAGCGGGACGGGCGCACAGCATCGGTATCGTCCCAGCGCGTACGAAATTCTGGCAATCGGGTTCCCCGCGCCTCGCCCGCCAGTGCCTGCCCCGGAATGGCAAGGATAGCTTCAGGGGCAGGGTTCGCGAACATCCGCTGCAGGGCCTGATTGACCCGGCTTTGCAATTGACGAGCCGCGGCGCGGGTCGGTACGGCGAAATAGAGCGAATCGACCTCGCCCGCCTCGAAAAGCCTTGCGAAGCGCCATAGCGCGGCCTCGGTCTTGCCCGAGCCGGTTTCGGCCTCGATGATGACTAGCCGCTCGGAGGTTTCGACATCCGCTACGGCCCGCTGCGCCGGTCGCGGTGTAGGGTGGTCAGACAACAGGGGCCATGCCGCCGGCCCGGCCAAGCGTGTTCTTGATGGGTCGAGGCCGATGCTTTGCAAGCGCCGCCGTGCCTTCTCAAGGGCTGTTGCCCAGTAGGATGGATTGAACGCCTCAACGAAATCAAATGCTTCGCGATCCGACCCCACCCAGTCAGCAAGGGCCAGCAAACCGGCGAAGAAATGTGCGAACTCATGGGTGAGGCGTGGAGGCGCATGATGCCGGATTTCCGGGAACCATGCGACCATGGCTTCACCCATCACGCGCTCTTGGGCTTTCAAATCATAGCCTGGTGTTGGGTCGAACGCCTCGCGTCCCCAGCTTTCGCCGGGTTCAGGTATAGGACGGCCGTGATGAGCGAACAGCAAGCGGAACCAGAGCGTGATATCCGGCCAGTGCTCCAGATGCGTCGCGTGCCCGCCCAAGGCCTCTGACGCCTCACCCTGCCGAAGCCAAAGCCAACCGCACTGCACATGCCCACGCGGTTTTATACCCGGGTTGCAATCCCAGGCCTTTACCTGGAAGCTAGTCGCAAGCTTGCCGATGTCATGCAGAAAAGCCATCGCGCCCAGGCAGGCAATTTCGCCGTGAGAAACCGGTCGGCCGATGGCCGCATTGGCCCTGATGATGTGACCGCCCCCCGACGGCATCAATGTGCCAAGGTGGGTCTGCGATGATCCACAAAGGAGGACGGTCATGTCGGAGATTATCACGGTCGGG
>HLSNC_1000040_pt1 | contig 204751 bp, 196 predicted proteins | sample HotLakmetagenome_2_FD_14041 | JGI IMG/M metagenome (IMG submission 14041)
GCCCCAACATGGGCATCGGCGGCATCACACCCGCCATGAAGCTGAAAATGGCCGCGTAAATTCTACGGATGCACCCCGTTAAAAATGGGGAGATTACCCACGATCTGCAGCTTCGACGGCGTGACCGCCGCATGGCGAAGAAGCTTTCCGAGGCGATTGTCGCGGAGGGCAACACAGGGTCATATTCCCCGGTTCAGCGTTTTGTCAGCGCGCTCATGAAGTCGGTGGGCATCAGTGTGTGTGACGCGTTCATTCCGCTGCATTTCGCCTTGGGAGATGCGCTGCAGTTCGACTGGAGCGAGGAATATGTCCTGTTGGGCGGTGTCGAGCACAAGGTTCATGTGGCTCATTTCCACTTGTGCCACAGCCGCAAGCCTTTCGTCGTGGCCTACATGAACGAGAGTGAGCCCGTGAACGCCATCGGTTCGAGAAAGCGGGCGAACGAGATGGTGCTCGATGCCTTTGTGCAGGCGCTGGCGTTCTTCGGCGGCGTCCCGCGCCGGGTGATCATCGACAACCCCGAGACCATGGTGACGTACGTCTCACGATCGAAGGATCGGATCTTTCACCCCCGCTTTCTGGCCTTGATGAACCACGATGTCATCGAACCCGTCACTTGTACCCCCGCCTCGGGTTGGGAGAAGGGGCAGGTCGAGAACCAGGTCCAGTTCCTGCGCGGCGAGCTGTTCTGTCCGAAGCTGGCCTTTGACGACCTGGCTCCGCTGAATGCCTGGCTGCGCCTGCGCTGCGAGGAACTGGCTGCGCGCCGCCATCCCGACCAACAGCATCGCACAATCGCCGACGTTTTTGCGGACGAGAAGATCGTGCTGCGCCCACTGGGCCGCCCCTTTGATGGCTCTGTCGAAAAAACCGTTCGGGTCAGATCGACGTGTCTCGTGCAACATGACAGCAATCGCTACAGCGTGCCGTCCGAACACGCGGGGCGCCATGTCTCGTTGCGCGCTTATGCCGATCGGATTGTCGTGGTCGTGTGCAACGAGATAGTCGCCGCGCACAAGCGGCATTTCACGCGCAATATCAGCTGTTTCGAGCCATGGCACTATGTGCCTCTGCTGGACCGCAAGCCCGGTGCCCTGCGTGATGGCGCGCCTTTCGTCGGCTGGGACCTGCCCGAGGCGATGCAGCAGATCAAGAAGCACTACATGCGCGACAAGGGCGGCGACCGGGACTTCGTCGACCTGCTTCTGCTGGCACTGACGCATGGCATGGACGTGGTCGAGACGGCCTGCGACCGGGCTGTCGAACAGAACACTCTGCGCCTGCCTGCGATCATCAACCTGATCAATCAGGTGCTGGAACCCGTCATCCCCCCGCTGGCCGATACCCATGGTTACCCGCAGCTGACCCTGCGCCCCGAGGCCGACTGCAAGCGGTACGAGGCCCTGTGTGTGGCCGGAGCGGTTGCGGCATGAACGCCCTCATCGACCAGCTTGCAGCGCTCAGGCTCCATGGGATGGCGGCCTGCGCCCAGGACCTGCTGAGCGCGCACGCCACCCAGCCTGACGACAGCGTTGAAGACCTTGATCGCAGCCGAAATCCAGGAGCGCCGGGTGCGGTCCATTCAGTATCAGATGCGCATTGCCAAGTTCCCCCACCACAAGGACTTTGCCACATTCGATCATGGCGCCGCGACCGTCACCAGAGCGCAGATCGACCCGTTCCGCTCCGGCCAGTTCACCAAGGACGCGCACAACATCATTCTCGTCGGTGGAACCGGCACCGGCAAAACGCACATTTCCATCGCCTTGGGAACCAGCCTGGTCAACCAGGGAAAGAGGGTTCGGTTCTACAATGCCGTCGATCTGATCAATGCCCTGATCCTGGAACAGGCCGAGGGAAACACCGGAAAGATCATCAGGCAACTGACCGCCCTGGAATGCGTGATCATCGACGAGCTTGGCTATATCCCGTTTCCAAAGTCCGGCGGGTCGCTGCTGTTTCATCTGATCAGCAAACTGTATGTAACGACCAGTGTCATCATCACCACCAACCTCGAATTTGGCGAATGGGTCTCGGTCTTCGGGGACGCCAATATGCCCACTGCGCTTCTTGATCACGTCACGCACCATTGCAGCATTATCGAGACCGGCAACACATCCTACCGCATCGCCCAAAGCAAATCCCGCCCGAAAACCTGACGCCCCGCAAACAAAGCCCACAGACGAGCTTGCTACTCGGGGGCCGCTCGCCTGTGGGCCTTGCACCTCCGGGGTGGATCAGTTTCGGATGATCACCACGGGCCACTTTTGAATGCACGTTGACAGCGCTGGCCGATCTGGCCGCCCAGATGGGCCTGCCTGCCGACGCACTGGCCGAAACCTTCGCCGCATTCGAAGGCGCCAAGTCCGGACGCGCCAACGACCCGTTCGACCGCAAGCTGGATAAAACCCGGTCGTTGCAGCCGCCCTTTTGCGCGGTGCGCGTCAGGGCGGCGCTGTTTCACACCCAGGGCGGGCTTGCGGTGGATGATCGCGCGCGCGTCCTGCGTGGCGATGGCGGCGCCTTTGCCAATCTTCAGGCCGCAGGCGGTGCGGCCTGCGGGGTCTCGGGCGCCAGCGATGCCGGGTACCTTTCGGGCAATGGGTTGCTGGCGGCGGTGGTTCTGGGGCGCATCGCGGGCGGCACGCGCACGATCTGACGACCACTTCAACTGTCGCCATCGGCCGTATCGCCCCCTTGCGCTCCGTCGATGGCGCGAAAATTCTCGCGCAGCACATCCAGATAGTGCAGCAGGTGGATCTTGTCGTTGTCCGACAATCCACGCATCGCCGCATCATAGAACGCGGCGATATCGGCCTGCATGCCGTCCCACCGGTGCCATCCCTGCGGCGTCAGGGCGATCAGCCGCGACCGCTGGTCCGCGGGATCGACGATGCGCGCGATCCAGCCGCGCGATTCGAGCCGTGACAGAACGCCCGTCAGGTTCTGGCGGCTGACCATCAGGTGCCGCGCCAGATCGCGCACCGCGATACCCGGCCCCGGATGCCCGCGCACCAATGCGCCCAGAACCGCCCATTGCTGGGTCGTCACCTCGTGCCGGTCCAGCCAGCGTGTCCCGGTCTTGTTGAGCTGGTTGGCGCATTGATACAGCCGAAACGCCAGCCGGTTCGACAGGTTGGCCGAAAACGAAAGAGAGTCAATATCTTGCTGCATAAAACAAGTATCCATCAATGCAGCTTGCGGTCAACTGCACGAAGGGCGATTCCCGATGACCGTATATGTAAACTAATTGACCCATATTGCGCCATCGCGTAACGCTGGACCTGGGGCACGCCGGGAGGAATGCATGAAAACGATCTTCGACACCGAAGAGCTGGACCAGATCCGATCGCTTGCGCGAAGGTTCGCCACCGACCGGGTCGCGCCCGGCTATCTTGAGCGTGAACGGGCCGGCACCTTCGCACTGGACCTGATGCGCGAGATGGGCGGCCTGGGCCTGATCGCCCCCGAACTGCCCGAGGAATTCGGCGGCATGGGGGCACCGTTCCTATATTCGGGCGCCATCATCGAAGAGATCGGCAAAGCCGATTTCACCTTTGGCTATGTTCCGCTTCTGGCGTCATTGAACGGCCAGATTCTGGCCAATTTCGCCCAGCCCCACATCGCCGCCGACTGGCTGCCAAAGCTGACGGCGGGCAAGGTGATGCTGGCCATCGCCCTGACCGAGCCGCGCGGCGGGTCCGACGCGGCAAACCTTGGCCTGCGGATGGAGCGGGTGGGCGATCACTATGTCCTCAACGGTGAAAAGACCTCGATCTCGGCCAACCAGATCGCGCAGGGCGTCATCACCTTTGCCCGCACCGGCCGGCCCGAGGATCGGGCGCATGGCGTTTCGGCCATCCTCGTGCCGCTGGATACCCCCGGCATCACGACCTCGAAATTCTCAAACATGGGGCAGAACGCCGTTGGCCACGGGTCGATCTGGTTCGACAATGTGCGCGTACCCGCCGATCATCTGCTGGGCGACGAGGGCAAGGGCTTTGCCCAGGTCATGCAAGGCTTCGATTTCTCGCGCAGCCTGATCGGCCTGCAAGCCCTGGGCGCGGCGCGCGCCAGCCTGGATGAAACCTGGGCCTATATCCGCGAACGCCACGCCTTTGGCAAACCGCTGGCGGGCTTTCAAGGGGTCACCCATCCGCTGGCCGAGTTCGACACCAAGATCGAGGCGGCGCGGCTGATGTCGATGAATGCGCTCTGGCTCAAGGATCAGGGGCTGCCTCACACGGCCGAGGCGGCGATGACGAAATGGTGGCCGCCGCTTCTGGCCTATGAGGCGATCCATGCCTGCCTGCTGGTACACGGTCATGCCGGCTATTCCGACACGCTTCCGTTTCAGCAGCGCCTGCGCGACGTTCTGGGGCTGCATATCGGCGACGGGACCGCGCAGATCATGAAGAACATCATCGCCCGCGAACGTGCCGGCCGCGCGGCTGCGGGCACCTGAGCGCCCCCTGCGCCTATCGCGGTTTGTGCGGCACGGGGCGCGGCGGAACCGGCGCATCGACCTCGCGCCAGTCACCGGGCGCAAGCCCATCCAGCGTCCAGTCGCCGACGCGCCAGCGCACAAGCCGCAAGGTCGGATGCCCGACCGCTGCCGTCATGCGCCGCACCTGCCGGTTGCGCCCCTCGCGGATCGTCAACTCCAGCCACCGGTCCGGCACGCTTTTGCGAAAGCGGACAGGGGGGTCGCGCGGCCACAGGTCCGGCGGGTCGATGCGCCGCACCTGTGCCACACCGGTCGGTCCGTCCTTTAGCGCGACGCCCGCGCGCAGGCGCGCAAGCGCGGCGTCATCGGGCTCGCCTTCGACCTGCACCAGATAGGTCTTGGCCATCTTGTGGCGCGGCGCGGAAATTCGGGCCTGCAACCGGCCATCATCGGTCAGAACCAGCAAGCCCTCGCTGTCACGGTCCAGCCTTCCGGCGGGATAGACGCCCGGCAGGTCGATATAATCCGACAGGGTGCGCCGATTCTGCGTGCGATCGGTAAATTGCGACAGCACGTCGAAGGGTTTGTTGAAAAGAATGATCCGGACCATGCGGGATGCACATTACCCGGATCTGCCGCCCCAGCGCCAGCCCGGCTGGCACGCCACCGGGCGCAACCTGTCAGGCGCCGCGCAGCCGCGATTGATAGTCATGCGCGCGCCAGTCGGCACGGAAGCGCCAGTGATCGGCGGGTTGGCGCGCCGCCAGGTCGGCGTCGATCTCGACCTCGTCGAACCCCGAACGCCGCGCCATCGTGTATTGATCGGCCAGCACCGGCCCCGCCGCCCGCAGCCGGCCGGCGAAGCCAAGGCGCCGCAACCGCCGTGCCAGGGTAAAGCCGCGCCCGTCGGCGAAACCGGCGAACCGAATGCGGATCATCGACGCATCACGCAGCAGCGGCGCGACCGTTTCGGCATCGATCTCCGCCGCCAGATCAAGCCCGGCGCCCGATTTCGCCGCATCGCCCCCCAGATCGTCAGGGACAACGAAACCGGCCTGCCAGTCGTCATCCGCGAAGCCCGTATCGGTTACAATCACGCTCATGCCGCATCCTCCTGCCGGCTGCCGGGCACGACGCGCCCGTCGACGACGTGAATGCCGCATTCGGTCTTGTCCTGCCCGCGCCAGCGCCCGGCGCGGTGGTCCTCGCCCGGCGCGACCCGGCTGGTGCAGGGCATGCACCCGATCGAGGGATAGCCGCGCGCAATCAGCGGGTGGCGCGGCAGCTCATGCGTGGCGATATACGCGGCAATGTCCGCCGCCGACCAGTCGGCCAGCGGGTTGATCTTGATCCGACCGGTTCCGGGCTCGGCCTCGAACACCGGCAGTTCGGCGCGGATCGCGGCCTGAAACCGCTTGCGCCCGGTGACCCAGCCGTCGAAACCGCGCAGCGCCGCCGTCAGGGGCGCGGTCTTGCGCAACGCGCAGCAGTCATCGGGCGCGGCGCGGTGCAGCAACGCGTCGGGGTCGCGCGCGAACAGCGCCGCGCGATCCGGCGTGATGACCCGCACGTCGCGCAGGTCAAGCCGCCGGGCCAGATCGCGCTGATAGGCCAGCGTTTCCGGAAACAGCATCAGCGTATCCAGAAACAGAACCGGCAGATCCGGCGCGATCCTGGACACCATGTGCAGCAGGACCACCGAATCGGCGCCGAAGCTGGACACCAGCGCAACCGGACCCAGCGCCGGATCATCCAGTGCGCGGGCAAGACGGTCTTGCGCCGGCAAGGCCGCGTAGCGGGCATTCAGGCCGTCGGCACGGGCGATCGCATCAAGCGGCATGCGCCTTCTCCTCGGGATAGAGTGCTGCCTTGAACGGGGCCGGGCCCAGACGACGGTATGCCTGCAAGAAGCTTTCGCCCGGACCGTCACGCAACGAAAGATAGGCCCTCATCAGGCGTTCGATGGCGGGTACGATCTCGTCATAGGCAAAGCCGGGCCCGGCCCTTTCGCCGATCGCGGCGGTCTCGGTGCCGTCACCGCCAAGCGTGATCTGGTAGTTTTCCACCCCCGCCTTGTCGAGGCCCAGGATGCCGACATGGCCGACATGGTGATGGCCACAAGCATTGATGCAGCCCGAAATCTTGATCTTCATCGCACCGATCTCATGCTCAAGCCCCAGCGCGTGAAACCGCTCGGCGATCTCTTGCGCGACGGGGATCGACCGGGCGGTCGCCAGCGCGCAGTAATCCATGCCGGGACAGGCGATGATGTCGGAGATCAGCCCGGCATTCGACGTGGCAAGGCCCGCGGACCTGAGCGCGGCATGAACTGCCGGCAGATCGGCCTTGTGGACATGCGGCAGGATCACGTTCTGTTCGTGGCTGATGCGCAACTCGTCATAGCCGAAGCGCTGCGCCAGGTCCGCCATGACGCGCATCTGGTCGGCCGTCGCGTCGCCGGGCGTCGCGCCATGCGCCTTGGTCGAAATGGTGACGATGGCATGACCACCGGCACGATGCGGATGCAGGTTGGTGTCTGCCCAGGCCCTGAACACGGGATCGGCGGCATAAGCGGTCTCGAACGCATCGACCGGCGCCTTGCGAAAGGTGGGGGGCGCGAAATCGCGTTCGATATCGGCCAGGATCGACTGGTCGGCACCGCGCCATTCAGGGCGTATTTCGGCAAAGCGCGCCTCGATCCGGCTGCGCAGTTCATCCAGCCCCAGCTCGTGCAGGGTGATCTTGATACGCGCCTTGTACTTGTTGTCGCGCCGGCCGAACGAGTTGTAGGTGGACAGGATCGCCTCGACATAGGGCAACAGATCGCCGCGCGGCAGAAACGCGCGCACCACCATGCCCAGAAGCGGCGTGCGCCCCAGCCCGCCGCCCACGATCACCTCGAACCCCGGTTCCCCGTCGCTCTCGACCATCCGCAGGCCGATGTCATGCGCACGGGTCACGGCGCGGTCATTGGGGCTGCCGGTGATGGCGATCTTGAACTTGCGCGGCAGGAACTGGAATTCGGGGTGATCGGTGGACCATTGGCGCAGCAATTCGGCGACCGGGCGCGGATCGGCAATCTCGTCGGCCGCAGCACCGGCGAAGTGGTCGGCGGTGACGTTGCGCACGCAATTGCCCGAGGTTTGGATCGCATGCATCCCCACCTCGCCCAGCGCATCCAGAATGTCGGGCACATCACCCAGTTTCGGCCAGTTGAACTGGATGTTCTGGCGGGTCGTGAAATGGCCGTAACCCTTGTCCCAGCGTTCGGCGATCATGGCCAGCTGCCGCATCTGCGCGCTGTTCAACGTGCCATAGGGGATGGCCACGCGCAGCATATAGGCATGCAGTTGCAGATAGAGGCCGTTCATCAGGCGCAGCGGGCGGAACTCTTCCTCGGTCAGCGCGCCGGACAGCCGGCGCTCGACCTGGGCGCGAAACTGCGCGTTGCGCTGGCGGATGAAGGCCTGGTCGAAATCGTTGTGGCGATACATGGATGGCTCCTGTCAGAATGGCGCTTGGCGGCTGTGATCAGCCGCGACACAGCGCCTCCTGCTTGCCGTGGGGGTAATTCGACGGGCCGCGACGGCGAAACGCCTCGCGGAAATGGACCGGCTCGGGCCCATCGGGGCCGGACTTGGCACCGGCCAGGTACGGCCCGACCACGGCCTGCGCCTGGCCCTGCGCCCAGGCCAGGCGGTCCTGGGCCAGATCGGCATCGGTGAACAAGGCGGCCGCGCGCGGATCGGGCGACCACTGCCCGTCAGCGCACAGCCAGACCACTTCGCCCGACAAAAGCGCGTTGGCGGTGATCACCGACGGGGTGAACCTGCGGCTCATAGCGCGATCTCCAGTGGTTCGGCGGCGACGGCACGGCGGGGGGCAAGGCCCAGCAGCAGAACCGCCGGGCCCGCCAGATCCGCCACGACCTGCGGCATTGACGCCAGCGTAGCGGGCAGGATGCGCTGATCCGGGCGGGTTGCGTTTTCGACAACGCTGACCGGGGTCTCCGGCGCGGCACCATGCATCAGCATCCGCCCCTGGATGAACCGCGCCGCCCGCTTGCCCATGTAGACCGCGGCCACCGCACCCGGCCGGGCCAGCGCCTGCCAATCCTGTTCGGCATAGCCCTGAACGTCATGCCCCGTGACCAGCCGCGCCGAGGCGTTGCGCCCGCGCCGCGTCAGGCTCTGCCCCAGCGCCGCCGCCGAGGCCGAGGCCGCGGTGATGCCGGGCACGACCGCCCAGTCGATCCCGGCGGCGTCCAGTGCCTCGACCTCGTCGTCCAGCCGGCCAAAGACCGCCGGATCGCCCCCTTTCAGCCGCACCACATGCGCGCCCCGCGCGGCGTGTTCGACGATCAGGTCGTTGATGCGCGATTGCGGGGTCGAGGGGCCGAACCCCTCCTTGCCGACGGCGATCAGCAAGGCCTCGCGCCGGGCGAGTTCCAGAATGGCATTCGGCACCAGCCGGTCATGGACCACGACATCGGCCTGATCCAGCAAGCGCCGCGCCTTCAACGTCAGCAATTCGGGGTCGCCCGGCCCGGCGCCCACCAGATCGACGCGCCCCGCTTTCGGGGTCTGCGCCAGATGCCGGTCCAGCAGCGCCTGTAGCGCCGGTTCCAGCGCCGCTTCGCCCCGCTCGGCCGCGCGGGGACCGACCGTGTCGTAATACTCGGCCCAGAAGTCGCGACGCCTGCGGCCCATGGGCAGCGCATCGGCCGCAGCGCGAAAGGCCTTGCCCGCGCGCGCCAGCAGGCCCAGCGCAACCGGAAGCCGCGCCTCCAACCCCGCCTTGATGGACCGCGCGAGAACCGGCGCGGCCCCCTCGGTGCCGATCGCCACCACGACCGGATCGCGATCGACGATCGCCGGGGTGATGTAGTCGCTGTCATGCAGGTTATCGACGATGTTGACCAGCACACCGGCGTCGCGGGCAAGGGCGGCCACGCGCGCATCCTCTTGCGCATCCTCGGCCGCGCCATAGACCAGACGCGCGCCCGGCATGTCACCCGCGACCGGCGCCCGCTCATGCAGCGTGATACGCCCGGCATCGGCCAGCGCGGCCACTTCCGGCGACGGAACGGCCGCGAAGACATCAAGCCGGGCCTCGGTTTTCATCAGCAACCGCAACTTTGCCAGCGCCGCCTCGCCGCCGCCGGAAACGACCACGCGCGCGCCAGAGAGATCAAGGAAGATCGGAAAATGCTGCATCGGGCACCTCAAGCGATTTGCCCGATACTAGAACATTGTTCTTGCCTATTGCCATAAGGACCGGCCAATAAGGACGAATGTCTTATATGATCCAGTCATTCATGCGAATCGTTCTTTCATTACCCGCAGACGCCCAGCGATCATGCCAGCCGCCGGGCGCATTCGAACACAACGGTTTCGAAACTATGCCGCGTCGCAGACCCGGCGCACGAAAGCGCATTGATCAAAGGGAACCGAAACATCGGGATCATAAAGCGGATCGCGTCCTTCGGCGATCAGCGCCAGGTACTTGCGATACTCTTCGGCATTGTTGAAATGCTGCCTGCGGCCGACCTCGGCCAGGGCCTTGGCGCGGAACGCGGCATTGTACTTGAAATGCGCGAAGAACAGCGCGCTCTTGGCAAGGCGCGCCTCGGCCACGGCGTGAAGCCCGGCGGAAAAGCGCATCCAGGGGCGATATTTCAGCAACGCGATCTTTTGCGCCACGAACAGTTCGGCCCGCGATCCGGGCAACAGCCGGTGGCGCAGCGCCGATGTCACCACCGGCGCGTTGGTATAGGGGCCCATGCTGCCCGATACCTCAAGAAACGGATCGCGGTCACAGAAACCGGCATCGGCAAAGGGATCGCCGCTGGCAAAATCGGCCGTCTCCAGCGACCCTAGCGGATACATGTCCAGCATGAAAAGCCGCGCGGCATCGGCATCGCGGAACGCTTCGCCATCGACCAGATCCGGCAGGTTCCCGCCCCGGTCGGTGCGCCAGAACAACAATTCGTCTGCATCGGCCACCACCGACCAGCGTCCGGTGCGGAAATTGCCCAAAAGCGCCTGTTGCCAGGCAACCCCGTAATGCGAGTGGCTGTATTCGGTATCGACAGAAAAGAGCGCGACATCGGGGGCCTCGGCCAACAGGTCCAGCGTGCCGTCGTCCGATCCGTTGTCGGCGATCAGGAACCCCTCGACCCCCAGCTTGCGGTAATGCGCCAGGAAATGCGGCAGCATGAACGCCTCGTTGCGCAGGCAGGCGACGACCGCGACCTTGGCGGCATTGACCCGCGCCAGCTTTTCCACCGGCGAGATCAGGTCCAATGTGTTCGAGCGCGCCCCCAGCCGCACCGGCTGATAGCCGGGCCACACCTTTGAGGGCTGCGGCACCGAGGCGCGCGACAGCGCCAGAGCCTCGGCCTGGCGCTCGTGCCCGTCCAGATGCGCCAGCTTTATCCCGCTTCCGGCAAAGGGCAGAAAACCGTTCTCCCAGGCCGATACCAGCGGCCCGCCCGGTCGCGTCCGGCGCATCACCGCGATGCGGTAATCCTCGCCCGACACCACGATGCCGCGCATGGCCAGCAGATCGCCGACCAGCTTGTCCTCCATGAAGGACAGTTGTGCCAGTGCCCGACCTTCGGCGCTGTCGGCGGCGTCGATCAGGGCGGTCATGGCGCGCCGCGACAGGGCATAACCCGATCCGCCATCGGCATAGCGCGACGGTTCCGGCGACTTGTCCAGCTCCAGCCGTCCGCGGGGCGAGCGCGACTTGGCCATGTGCCACGCGCGATCCATCTGGCCGCGCACGCGGTGCAGGGGGCGGCCATAATAATCCGCCTTGCGGTGACTGAGCGACAGGAAGAACGACTCGGGTTCCAAAAAGCAGTCGTCGTCGATCTTGAGCAGGTGCGAAAAGCTGGTGTGGTCATGGACCCACCGCACCATCGCCACGCTCTTGTGCGGCAATCCTTCATAGTCGTCCGGCGCATCCAGATAGACGACATCGCCGTCGCGCCGTCCGTCACCCCCACCGACGAACACCAGAAAGGGCACGCCCAGCCCCTCAAGCAGTGTCAGCCAGCCGTCGCGCATGGCCGGGACACGGCTGTCCAGATTGGCGCGGCAGGAATAGACCGCGACCAGCGTATCGAAAAGCGGGCTGGCGTGGCGGGCCAGATCCTCGGCCCGGTCATCGGCGGGGCCGTGCAGCGGCGCGAACAGGGGGCCGAATTCCTGCTCAGCCTGTTCGCGCACCGGATCGGCGGCAGGCAGATGGCGGCGCAGGTTTTGCATGGCCATCGCGGGCGCGGTCGCCGCCGCCAGAGAGGTCCGTTCCGCCGGGCTCAGGGCCGCCAGCCATTCGCGCAGCGCCAGCATGACCGGGCCGGCATCGCGCCCAGACCGGGCCAGCCCGGCAGCCGTTGACAGGCCCAACCCATACCCCAGCCAACCGCTTTGCGCACGCGCCAGAGGCGCCAGCGCTTGCACAAAGGCCTTCAACGATGCCTCGTCGGCCGGCGCCGCCAGCAGGTCCATCGCGTCGCGTGCAAAGCGCGCTTGCAAGCGGCCATTGGGCGCACGCGCAACACGCTCATAGGCGGCGGGAACGGCATTTCGCGCGGCCTCAAGCAGATCAGGATCGGGGGTGTGCGGTTGCGCATGCGGATAGGCCAGATGACGCAGCGCGGCCTCGTCCGGGTCCAGCGCCGTCGCCATCAAAGCCGACAAACGCGGCCCGTCGCCATCCGTGGCCGCGACGCCCGACGGCCCCAGAAGTTCGCGCCGGAAACGCGCCGCATCCATGGCCCCCATCCGTTCGAAATCCGCCAGCAGGCGATCGACCTCGGTGCTGGCCCCCCCATCGCCCGCACCGGCCTCGATCAGGGCTTTCAGCCGCGCGAACCGGGTCTGGGTATCGATCACGCGGCCCGGCGGATCCGGCCAATCGCTTGCCCGGCGTTCCGCCACGATCCGCCAGAACGCGGGCGACAGCGCGTACACCTTCAGCGCGACAGACAGGGCGCGCGCCTGCAGGTCGCGCGGGAAGGTCTCGCCCTGGACCAGCATCTCAACCATGGCGCCGGTCAGCGACAGACAGGCGGTGCGATCCCAGTAATCCTGCGCACGGGCCTCGATGAAATTCAGGAAGGCCCAGATAAGGCCCAGGCGCGCGCCTGCGTCCAGCTCCCGCCCGTCACCATCGGGGCCATTCAGCGCCGCCTGGGTCGCCACCCAGCCGATCGTCGGTGTGACGAACCAGGCACTGTCGGGTTGAAAGTGGCGCATCAACAGATCGCGCACCCGTTCGGGGTTTCCGTCCAGATACAGGAACGGAAGAACCGCCGTATTGTGCCAGATGTTGTCGCCGGGGGCGAAGTGGTCCAGCCCCTCATCGCGTGCCAGTGCGTGCAGCGGGCGCGGGTCGGCATGGGCGCAAAACCATTCGGCCAGACGCAGGACCAGTATCCGGCGTTCCAGGCTTGGCAGCGGATCGGTGCGCTGGATCTCGGCCAGCAGGGCGGCGGCATCGGTCGACGGATCTTGGCGCATCGTGGCCGTGAAGCGCACACAGGCGCGATCAACCGCCTTGGCATCATGCCCGTGCAGCGGGGCGGGCGCGGGCGGGGCCAGATCCAGACCGGAGTCGTCGTCCGTGCCGTCGAACAGCCAGGCCGACAGGCCAAAGCGATCCGCTGCCGCAGCCACGCCCGCGCGCCCATGCGGGCCAAGGCGCGAAAACAACCCGCCGATGCGGCAATGTTCAATCGCTTGCAAAGCCGCAAGGGTATCATCCTCCAACCCGCCAGCGCGGGCCATGGCCTCGATCCGCGCGGCCACTTCGGCCCGTGCAAGCGGCATGTGACCGATCTCGTCGCCATTGCCATCCACCACGCGCAAGACGACGGAGTCGCCCGCATCTGCCCAGATCCGCCCCGGCAATACGCAGCGCAACGCCGTCACCGGCTGATCGCCCTGCGAATACGGCAGCGGCAGTCGCACCATGGGCAACGGCGCCTCAAGCCCGTCGACGGCAAGCCAGGTATCGCCTTGGGCGTGCCGGGTGGACAGCAGCTCCAACCGGTCGGTCAGCACGAGACCGGACAGATCAGGGGGCGGCGCCAGCGTCAGGCTGCCCGGCACCCACCCGCCGCGCAGATCGACATGGGCAATGCCCCCAAGGCCGGGAAAGCCCCGACGCAGGAAAAAGCGCCCCTCGGCATCAGGGCGCGGGTATCGGTCGAACCGGCCCAGAACGCGCCCCTCGATCGACACCCGAACGGCCCCGCCCTCGAACACGATCTCGACCGATCCGCCGGCTCGGGCGAAGGCCATGGGCCAGCGCAATTCGCGATGCCATCGGTCCCCGTCATGGCGGTTGATCACCGCAAGCCCTTCGCCATGGCGCAAAGACAGGTGAAACGGGATCTGCGCGCGTGTCGCGTCGAAAAAAAAGAGGTTCAGAACCGGTGTTTCGGTGAAATCGGTGCGGCAGAAAAAGCGCGCACCGTTCCTTGTCTTGAAAGGATACATCCGAAACCGACCCTCATGTGCAGCCACTGCCGACAGACACGCTCTTTATGCGACGGGCCGGGCGGGGATGCAATCGACCCGGATCAGGGTCTTGGCGGCGGCAGGCGCAGGGCCTTGATCAGACCCGGCGCCGTGCGGTGATCCGGGGGGAATTCGGGCGATGAACGCAAACCGTAGAGCCGCGCGGCCATCAAAACGCGCCCCAACAGCCACCACCGTTGCCACCGGCGGGACAGCGTGGCAAGCCGGGGTTCCATGGCGCGCGCATAAATTGCAGCCTGCCAGCCGCGCGGTTGACCTGACATTTCCGGCATGTAGGCCACCGCGCGAACCGACCGCGCCAGCGAAAACGGGTCTGGCAGAGGCGGCGCCGGGCGCGGCACGATGGCGATCACCGGGTCGGGGAAATACGCCGCCTGCCCGGCCGCAACCGCCAGAGCCATCGTTTCGACCGCCGGCGCGACCGACGGTTCGCAGGCTTGAGCGCCCGCGAACAAATCGCGGCGCAGGATTCGCGCGCTTGGCTCAGGCTTCAGTTGCAGCGCCCGCATCACGGAAAGCGGAAGAAGCTCGCCCAGCGGACCCGTCGCATCGATCTCGGGCTGGAACTCTGCTGGCACGAGGAACGGCACCTGGTGCTTCGGTGCGTTCCAGTCGCCGGGCATGAATGCCGTCAGTCCCAAGGACACATCCAGACGTTCCATACCGTTCAGCCAAATCTTGAACGCAGGTGGCGCCAGCTGATCGCCCGGTGTCAGGGCAATCAGGTATTTGCCCCGCGCAACGTCCCCGGGCGCACCGTCCAGCGCGCGCACGGTGGCGCCGTTGGGCAGGTGGCCCCGGCCAAGGGCGTCAGGGTCGTCGGTCAGAACCTCGAAATCACGCATCACCTGGTAGCCCAGCGCCCTCAGCGTTGGCTCCAGCGCCTCGGGCCTCGTCCCTTGGGTGCGCAGCACCACGCTCAGCGGCAGTTCGCCGCGCATCGCCAGACCGACCGAGGCGCAGATGTCGGCATCCCAGAAGGGGCTATAGGCGATCTGATGGCGCTCGAAGAATGCGCCCGCCTGCCGTAGAAAGCGCTGGCGTCGCTCGGGCGTGCGCAGTGCACCCGCGCGTTCGTGCACAAGGCGTGTGGCAAGCCGGGCAAAGCCCTCGTCAGGACGGGCTGCGCCGGTGGCATGAACCAGCCGTGCAAGCCGTTCCAGCACGTCGAACTGTTCGAACACGCGCTCGTCATCGGCCCCGGTGATCTGGCCCGGCCGGTCGCGGGTGTGCCGATACAGCGGGTCGGGCAGATACAGCATGTGGCCGGTGCGGCCTGCCAGTGACCAGAAGAATTCATGATCCTCGAACCAGGTCCGCTCGGTGAACCGTTGCGATCCGATCAGGCTGCGCCGATAAAGCTTGTTCCAGGCCGAGGGAAAATGCCGCGCGATCTCGGTGCAATCGTCCATCGCGATCCGCCGGGCCGGCCCCGGCTGGTGCACCGGCGCGCCGTGGACCGCCGAATGCTCGAACACGGTGTCATCCGGGAAGCAAAGCGCGATCGCACAGGCCACCCAGTCGCCGCCATCGGTGCGCAGGGCTTGCAACATGCGTTCCAGAAAGGTGGGGGCAAACTGATCGTCGCTATCGAGAAACGCGACAAACTCGCCGCGCGCATGCTCCAGCCCGGTGTTTCGCGCCCCCGACAGGCCGCGATTGTCCTGCCGGATCACGCGAAACCGCGGATCGTCCCCGATGGCCACGCGCGCGGCGTCGCCCGATCCATCGGTCGAGCCATCGTCGATCACCAGGACCTCGAAATCGGGAAAGGTCTGTGCGCGCAAGCTGTCAATGCAGGCGGCGACATGCGCCGCGACATTGTGGACCGGAACGATAACGGTGACGGTGAGGGGGGTCGTCATCTGCCTGCCCCGAGTTCAGGCCCAAGCCGCGCCAGGGCAGCACTTGTCACACCTGTCGGCCATGTCGGGAATGCGGGCATCGTCATGCTTGTGCTCCGCAACGATCACCGTCATCGCGGTGCCTCCGATTGTTGGAACTATTGGTCGACATCGGCGCCAAGGGCGCAGGCAAGTGCCGTGCCGAAAAGCATTATGGCATCAAGCCAGCCCCTGCAACGGCCTTTGACTCTGACAGACCGGGGCGCGACGGGGTTGCGCGGCGGTTTGGGCAAAGATACCAAAAGGCGGACGAAGGGCCGTCGCGCCCGGCCCGCAAAGGATGCGTATATGAAGGTGCTGCTTCACATCGGCTCGCCGAAAGCGGGCTCGACGACAATCCAGAACGCGCTCAGCCTCAACGCCGACGCACTCGCAGCACGCAATGTCCTGACCTGGCAACCCGACGCATCGAAAGGGCCACCGGCGCGGGTTCTTTCCAACCGTTTCGCGCCGGACGAACGCCCGCTGCTGCCGCGCGAACGGTTGCATTTCCGCACCCGCGCCGAAACGATCGACTGGAGCCTGGAAAACTGGCGAAGGCTGTCGGAGCTGGTTCGCAGGCAAAAGCCGGCGCTGACCGTCCTGTCGAGCGAGTCGCTGTTTGCCGTGAGAAAGGCAAATCGCGTGCTTGAGGCCCTGTATGAAACCTTCGACGAGGTGACGATTCTGGCCTATATCCGCGACCCGGCCGAACAATACAAATCCTCGCTCGATCAGATCATCCGCGACGGCGCGCGCTTTGCCGATCTGCCCTTGCCGACACGCTTTCATTTTCCACCGCACAATGCCATTCGCGGCTATCATGATGCGTTGGGCAAGGACCGCGTGATCGTGCGCAACCTCGACCGGCGCAACCTGGACGGCGGCGATCTGGTGAGCGATGTGTTTGGTCACATCGCGCGCCTGTCGGGTCAGGCGCTGGATACCCCCGTCGCCCCGCCACGCGCCAACGAAAGCCTGTGCGCGGCGGCGACGGTCTGGCTTTTGGGCGTGAACGAGACTTTCAGCCGGTTCAGCGACGGCGGAGACCGCGAACAGGTCAAGCGCCGGCTGGAACTGGTGCGCCGGTTGATCCGGTCAAAACCGCTGTCCGGATTACCCAAGCTGACACTGGGCGACGGCGATATCGCGCTGTGGGCGCGGCATGCCGAACGCCCGGCGATCGAGTATTACAACACCGTATTCTTCCACGATCAGGTGCCGCTGACCCCGGCTCCGGCAGACACCATCTTGCCTGCAGAAGCCGATATGCGCCGCACATTGCGCAGGTGGCTGCTGGATCAGGTCAATGGCGACCATATGCCGATCGTGCTGCGCGAGGCGATTCCAACGGTCTGAGCACCGGCAAGGCTGTCGTCCCCAGCCATGAAAAAGGGCGTGCCCGAAGCCCGCCCCAATCATGCGCCTTTCCGCCAGCCCGGAGGCCTCAGCCCTTTTTCAGGCAGCGGTTGCCCAGAACCTCGGCGATCTGAACGGCATTGAGCGCCGCGCCCTTGCGCAGGTTGTCGGACACGCACCACAGATTGATGCCGTTCTCGATCGTGGAATCCTGCCGGATACGGCTGACAAAGGTGGCGAAATCGCCCACGCAATCGACCGGGGTGATATAGCCGCCGTCCTCGCGCTTGTCGACGACAAGAATTCCGGGCGATTCGCGCAATATGTCGCGGGCTTCGTGCTCGTCCAGGAAATCCTCGAACTCGATATTGATGGCCTCGGCATGGCCGACAAAGACCGGAACGCGCACGCAGGTCGCGGTCAGCTTGATCGCAGGGTCCATGATCTTCTTGGTTTCGGCGACCATCTTCCACTCTTCCTTGGTCGAGCCGTCGTCCAGGAAGACATCGATATGCGGGATCACGTTGAACGCGATCTGCTTGGGATAGACCGAAGGTGCAACCTCCTGACCCGGCACATACATGCCCTTGGTCTGGTTCCACAGCTCGTCCATCGCCTCCTTGCCGGTGCCCGATACCGACTGATAGGTGCTCACCACCACACGCTTGATCGTGGCGCGGTCGTGCAACGGCTTGAGCGCGACAACCATCTGCGCGGTCGAACAGTTGGGGTTGGCGATGATGTTCTTCTTGGCGTAGCCGTCAACGGCCGCGGCGTTCACCTCGGGCACGACCAGCGGCACATCGGGGTCGTAACGATAGAGTGACGAGTTGTCGATCACCACGCAGCCCTGGCCGGCGGCAATGGGGGCGTATTTCTTGGTCGCGTCCGAGCCGATGGCGAAAAAGGCAATGTCCCAGCCCGTGAAATCGAACTGTTCGAGGTCCTGGCACTTCAGGGTCATGTCGCCAAAGCTGCACTCGGTGCCCAGGCTGCGACGCGATGCCAGAACGGCAATCTCATCGACCGGGAATTCCCGCTCTGCCAGAATGTTCAGCATTTCGCGGCCCACATTCCCCGTGGCACCGACAACGACGACCTTGTAGCCCATATGAACCTCCTTTGTGTTCGTGGCCAGCGGGGGGCATACACCATGCTGCGCCGCAGTGAAAGGCCCCCGCGCGCAGGATCAGGCAAGATCAGTCGGTGCGATCTTGCGAAAAGGCGTAGATCGCGCAACCCGCCAGCACCAGCACACCGAAGAACAGGAACAGCGCACCATAGGGCGCGCCGACGGTCTCGCCCGGCACGGCGGCATAGACGCGCTTGGACAGGACTTGCAGCACGCCGACCCCGCCAATGGAAAACATGTTCAGCAGCGTGACGCCGCGGCCCAGCAGATGCGACGGAAAAAAGCTGCGGCCATGCGCCATGAGAAGCGGAAACGACATGCCCAGGATGCCCACCGCCGACAAAAGGACCGCCGAACGCCAGTACCCGGACTCCGGCATCCACCAAAGCACGATCAGGCAGAGCCCGGACAGGATATTGCCCGCCAGCGCCACGCCCTTGCGGGTGCCGAAGATCCGGTCCAGCGGGCCATAGGCGAAGGCGCCGATCACCATGGCAAAGGCCATGATCAGTGTCGCCTGACCGATGGCGATGGAATCGGCACCATACACATCGGCGTAATAGGGGCCGATCCAGAGCCCGCGCAACCCCGCCGCCGGCGCATAGTTGACGAACAGAAGCGGCAGGATCAGCCACACTGCCGGAATGCGCAGCACATCCAGCAACGAGCCTTTGCCCTGCCCCGGTTCGCGTTCGACCGCCGGCGGGTCCATCACGAACCGCCACAGCGCCAGCCCGGTCAGGACGGTCAGCACCGCCAGGGCCGTGACCGTCTCGCGCCAGCCAAAGGTCTCGGCGGCCCAGGCCAGCGGCCAGGCTCCGGCGATGTTGCCCAGGGTGCCGACGCCGATGATCGCCCCGGCCAGCGTCGCAAAGACCCGCGCCGAATAGACCCGGCCGAAGATGTAGTAGGACGCCATCAGAACCGGGGAACACCCTGCACCGATCAACACCATCGACAGATGCAGATGCCACGGCGCCGAAGCCAGCGCGAACACCACCGCGCCAGCGCCCCCGGCAACACCCATCAGCCAGGCCACCGTGCGGCGCGGCCCCAGCGTGTCCAGCGCCCAGCCGACAGGGATCTGCATCAGCGCAAAGCTCAGGAACCACAGTCCCGACGATAGCGCCAGGTCGTCCGCCCCGGCGCCCAGATCGCGCCCCAGCACCGGCGTCAGCACCGCCAGGAACGCCCGGTAGAACTGGCTCAGCACATATCCGAGCACCAGAAAGCCGATTCCGATCTTCATTCGCCTGCCTGCCGTTTCTCAACATGTGAAATATTGAGCGACCATTGCCCAGATTTAAGGCAAGGTCCAGACCGGCCGGGCCGGTCGTTCAGGCCAGATGCTCGCGGAATGCGTCGATCACCTGCTCATAGATCGCGCGCTTGAACGGCACGATGGCCCCCAGCATCTGATCCGCGTCGATCCAGCGCCAACGCGAGAACTCGGGATGCGGCTGGTCGATGTCGATCTGCGCGTCGTCGCCCAGAAACCGCATCAGGAACCACCGCTGCTGTTGTCCGCGAAACCGGCCCTTCCAGATCCGCGGCACGATGTCATGCGGCAGATCGTATGCCAGCGGCTGCGGCGTCTCGGACAGGATCTCGACCAGATCGGGCGTTACCCCGATCTCTTCGCGCAATTCGCGCAGGGCGGCGGTGCGCGCATCTTCGCCCGCATCGACACCGCCCTGCGGCATCTGCCATGCCGGGGCCTGCGTGTCGATCCGCTGCCCGGCAAAGATCTTGCCCTCGCGGTTGATCAGCATCACGCCCACGCACGGCCGGTACGGCAGCGCGGCAATCTCGTCCGGCGTCATTGACCACCGTTCATTGCCGACAGACCGCGCAGGATGTCCAGCGCATAGGCCAGCTGGTAATCCTCATCGCGCAGGCGGGCGACTTCTTCGGCGGCGCGCTCTTCCTCTTCCATCATGCGCCGCTCGTCGTCCGAAATATCCTGCTGTCCGATCGCGCCACGCAGGCTGGACTCGGTGCGCGGCGGCCGCGCCTCGTCGTCCTCGTCGCCGATATCGCCGCGCTGCGGCTGCGGCACCACGATATCGGGCGCCACACCCAGCGCCTGAATCGACCGGCCTGACGGCGTATAGTACAGCGATGTCGTCAACCGCATCGCCCCGTCGCCGCGCAGCGGGATCAGAGACTGGACCGACCCCTTGCCAAAGCTGCGCGTGCCCACGACCACGGCACGGCGATGATCCTGCAATGCGCCCGCGACGATCTCTGAGGCCGAGGCGGAACCGCCGTTGATCAGCACCACCATCGGCCGCCCCTCGATCAGATCGCCGGCTGTCGCGTTGTGGCGCTCGCCCTCGGCATTGTCGCGGGCGCGCGTCGAAACGATCTCGCCCTGTTCAAGGAAGGCATCCGACACCCGGATCGCCTGCATCAGCAAACCGCCCGGATTGTTGCGCATGTCCAGAACGACGCCGCGCAGGTTGTCGATCCCGCCCAGTTCATCGACCGCCTCGTCAAGTTCGGATTGCAGCGTGTCATAGGTCTGTTCGTTGAATGTGGTCAACCGCATGACCACGATATCGCCCTCGATCCGGGTCCGGACGGCCTGAATGCGGATCGTGTCGCGGATGATGGACAGATCGAACGGCTCGCGTTCGCCTTCGCGCACGATGGTAATGATGATCTCGGAACCGACCGGGCCGCGCATCAGTTCCACGGCATCGGGCAGCGTCAGGCCCATCAGCGATTCGCCATCGACATGGGTGATCACGTCGCCCGGCTCGACCCCGGCATCGTCCGCGGGCGTGTCGTCGATCGGCGCGATCACGCGCACCATGCCGTCCTGCTGCGAAATCTCGATCCCCAGACCGCCGAAGGCACCGCGCGTCTGAACCTGCATGTCCTCGTAGTCCTCGGGGGCAAGATAGCTGGAATGCGGATCGAGCGAGCTGAGCATGCCGTTGATGGCAGCCTGGATCAGTTCGCCGGTGTCGACGTCGTTGACATATTGGGCGCGGATGCGTTCGAACACATCGCCGAAAAGGTCAAGCTGCTGATAAACCGACTGTTCGCGGTCCTGTTCCTGCGCGATCAGGGGCGCGGCAACCTGCGTGGTGATCAGGATGCCGCCCACGATACCCGCCATCGCCGCCAGTAGATGTTTTCTCATATTCTCTTCCCGTTTCGTCGCGCCTGCCAGGGCATTGCCCGGTCTGTATCTTGGCCTCTATCGATCCGGCCCAGTCAAGTCGAACCAGACTTCCGGGTCAATGGCCTCGCCGTCGTCCCTGACTTCCAGATACAGGGTTTCGCTGCGACCCGCCACCGACGGGTTTGACAGGAACTCGGTATCCGTAGGCAGGGAACCCGGCATGAGTCCCATCGGGTCGCCCTGCGCGACCACTTCGCCGACCCGAGGGTAAACCAGATCCAGCCCCGCCAACACCAGCAGATTCCCCTCGCCCGGCTCAATCAAGATCACATTTCCGTAGTCCAGCAACGGGCCGCGATATCGCACCGTCCCCGCCCAGGGCGCGGTCACCAGCGCGCCCGGTTCGGTTGCCAGCACCAGGCCCGGCCGCGTCACCCCGGCGGCATCTGGCTCGCCCGCGCGGCGCAGCACCGTGCCCTGGACCGGCAAGGGCAGACGCCCTCGCGCATCGCTGAAATCCGCAACCGGCTCCTCGGTCTCGACGGGGGCCTCGGCCAGCCCGGTCGCCAGCGCATCCAGCGTCTGCGCAGACTCCAGCAGCGCCATCATCGCCGCTTCGTCCTCGGCCATGCGCGCTGGCGGATCGCGTCGGTCGGCGATGGCCTGGCTCAGGTCGCTGCGCGCCTCCTGCAAGCTGCGCAAACCCAGCGAAAGGGTTTCAACCGCCGTCTCGCGCAGCCGCCGCAAGGTCTCGATCTCGCGCAGCAGGGCGCCGATCCGGTCGGCCTCGGCCTGCATTGATGGCGCCAGATCCGACAGCATCATCCCCGCGCGCGCGGTGCCCAACGGACCGTCGGGATGCACCAGCAGCGCCGGCCCCTCGACCCGCTCGACCGCCATCATCGCCGCCAGCAGGCGCGAGACCTCTTCGCTCTGTTGCTCGAACTGGCGCCGGATGGTTGCCTCGCGCAGGGTCGCTTCACGTAGGCCCGCGCGCAGGGCCGACAGACCCGATTCATGCGCTCGGATCGTCTCGCTCAGGGCGGCAACCTGGTCGCGCGCATCGCGGGCCTCGACCAGGCCGTCGATCGCCTCGACCAGCGCCAGCGCGGCGTCACGCGCTGTTTGCGCCGGATCGTCGGCAGCCGCCGCCGGCATCGTCAGGCCGAACGCCAGAGCCACCGCCACGATCCGCATCAGCGCCATCACGCCTCGATCAGGCTGTGGCCCGTCATCTCGGGCGGTTTCGCAAGCCCCATTAGATCCAGCAGGGTCGGCGCGACATCGGCCAGCCGGCCATCGGCCAGCCGCACCCCCGGCGGACCCCCGAACAGCACCATGGGCACCGGGTTGGTCGTGTGCGCCGTGTGCGGCCCGCCGGTGACCGGATCGATCATCTGCTCGCAATTGCCGTGATCGGCCGTCAGCAGCATCGCCCCGCCCGCTGCCTCCAGCGCGGCGAGGGCGCGGCCAAGGCCGGCGTCGACCGCCTCGACCGCCCGGATCGCGGCCGCCAGATCGCCGGTATGACCAACCATGTCGGGGTTGGCATAGTTCACGACGATCAGATCATACCCCTCGCCAATCGCCTGCACCAGTCGGTCGGTCACCGCCGCCGACGCCATTTCGGGCGCCATGTCATAGGTCGCGACCCTCGGACTGGGGGGCATGAAACGGTCCTCGCCCGCCTCCGCAGCTTCGCGCCCGCCATTGAGGAAAAAGGTGACATGGGGATATTTCTCGGTCTCGGCCAGACGAAACTGGCGCAGCCCGTGGCGCGCCACCCAGGCACCCAGCGTGTTGACGATTGTGCGCTTGGGAAAGGCCGTATGCATGAAGGCGTTGTGGGCGTCGGAATATTCCACCATTCCCAACAACATCGCCCAGTCCACACGATGCCCGCGATCGAACCCGTGGAACGAGGGCGCACCGATCGCGGCCATGATCTCGCGCGCACGATCAGCGCGGAAATTGAGGCAAAAGAAACCGTCGCCGCCGCGCGCCCCGGCATAGTCGCCGATCACGGTGGGCTGGATGAATTCGTCGGTCTCACCCCGCTCATATGCCTGCGCGACGGCACGGGCGGCATCGACAGCCGCCGCCCCCTGACCGCGAATCATGGCGGCATAGGCGCGCTCGACCCGCTCCCAGCGCGAATCGCGGTCCATCGCCCAGTAGCGGCCGATCACGGTGGCGATGCGCGCCCCCTGCGGCAGCCAGGCCGCCAGATCGTCGATGAACCCTGCCGCCGACAGCGGCGCCACGTCGCGCCCGTCGGTCAGGGCATGGATCGCCACCGGAACCCCGGCCTCGACCAGCGCCGACACGGCGGCCTTCAGATGGTTGACATGGCCATGCACGCCACCATCCGACACCACGGCCATCAGATGCGCCGTGCCTTCGCTGTCATGCATGCGGTCGATGAACTCGCACAGGCCGGGGTTGCGCACGAAGGAGCCATCCTCGACCGCCAGATCGATCTGGCCAAGATCCATCGCCACTACCCGGCCCGCGCCGATATTGGTGTGACCAACCTCGGAATTGCCCATCTGCCCCCCGGGCAAGCCGACATCGCGACCATGCGTGATCAAGGTCGCATGCGGGCAACCCGCCATCAACGCGTCGAAATGGGGCGTTTGCGCCAAGGCAACGGCATTGCCCTCGGATGTCCGGCCGATCCCCCAGCCATCGAGGATGCACAGCACAACGGGTCTGGGTCTGGTCATTCTGGCCTCCGCTCTCGGGCCTATCTATTCGCTTGCCACCGCAGGGGCAATGCCGTGCTCCGGTTTCGCCCCGAGGCGCGGTTCCGCGCGACGGACCGGCGTCAAGCGCGACAGGCAGGGGGCCAGGGGGCTTTGCCCCCTCTTGGCCTGCGGCCAATTCACCCCCAGGATATTTACGGACAGAAAATGGCACGGACGATCGCTTTCATTTTCTGTCTGGAAATATCCGGCCTTATGTATCAAACGCACCAAGCCCCCGCCGGGGGGCCTAGAAATGACTCTCGCAATGCCTGAAATCGTGCAAATATCGTCGGATGCCAGAGATTCGCTTGCCCATTTCAATACTTTACGAGACGTCCGGTCGAACGCCGATTTCAGAAGTCATTTTTGCGCTTCAATCTGCGGACAGCATTTCTTCAGATGCGGTCTCGCTTCTGCCGAGCTTGATAGACGGTCTTCGGATCGAAGAAAGCTCACTAAATGTTCACTCTCTTACGGAAGGATCGTTAAAGGAGGCGCTTTTCCTTGCGCTATTGTTCACCTATCAGGGCGATTTGCAAGAGGAGGTTCCTCCGATGCTTGAAGGCCTCTTCAATGTCACCGTAAGCGACAAGTACGACACCATCGCAACCGTGGTTTTCCTCACAGTCCTGTTCTACGGGACCGGAATCGCCATAGATATGGCGAGAAAAGCTCTTACGGACAGTTTGCCGAGGGAGAAGCTGAACGAGTTGATCGACGTTCTTGCGCTTGAAACCGGTAAGTCATCATCCGATGTGAGGAGGATTGTGGAAGCGAGGTTTGAGAAGCCCGCAGCGGTCAAGCGCCTCGTTCGATCAGCCAGACAGTTCTTTCGTCCAAGCCAAAGGGACGGCAATGCCCCCATTGTCGTAGGCCGTGAGGTTCTTTCTAAGGAGCTTGAGGGCCAAGTCCCCTATCCAGGAGACGGTGATGATGACCAAGATTTTGACCGGTACGCGCCCCATCAACAAGTCACATTAGAGCTTCATGCTCAAGATAAAGATAAAAATGCCACAGGCTGGGCCGCAGTGGCGGAAGCGATCACCGACAAGAGGCTGAAAGCTCGCATCATGGAACCAGTTCAGCCTTCCGACATTTGGCAAAAGGAACGTGTCGTCGCTGATATTGTTGTCGTGTCAAAGTTGACATCGGACGGATACGTCCCATCCGAGATTCAGATCACTGCCATTTACCCAGACGCCTAGAATCGCAGTTCATGCACCGCGATAGCCGACAATGCTCTTAGCATGAAGGCTGCGCTAAACTTTCCCCGCGACAGCTTGTTCCGGATGTTCACTTCCTTATCGCCGATCTTCTCTGCCAACTGCGCGTATGTCACCCCTTGGCGCTTGAGTTCAGCCTTCAAAAGGTTCGCGGCCTTGGCTTCCCAGTCTGTATGCTCTGGCATGTGTCACCTATGCTAATAAAAGTACTGCATACGTTACTTATGCCCTTGCGCGCGATACGTCAACGTACTATCTTCGTTACTAAGGTAGCGGAGATAGTACAATGGCCCAGCACTTCCTTCTTTCAGCGGCATCGCGCACCCTGAGCCTCAAGGCGATCTACAAGGGCGGCGAAGATGCCGCGTATGCGACGTTCTGCGAAATGCGCTGGCCGGAAACCGATGGCGAAGCGATCTGCCCGAAATGCGGTTGCTGCGACACCTACAAGATCACCACCCGCCGCAAGTTCAAGTGCAAGGCCTGCGCGCACCAGTTCAGCGTAACCTCGGGCACCATCTTCGCCAGCCGCAAGATGGACTTCGTTGATCTGCTGGCGGCGATCTGCATCATGGTCAACGCGGCCAAGGGCGTTTCCATGGTCCAGCTTTCGCGCGATCTGGACTGCCAGTACAAAACCGCCTTCGTTCTGGCGCACAAGCTGCGCGAGGCGATGGCACAGGAAGTGCAGACCGGAGAAGTCCTGACCGGCCATGTCGAAATGGATGGCGCATACTTCGGAGGGCATATCCGGCCCGCCAACCATGTCGAGAACCGCGTTGACCGCCGCCTGAAAGAACACCAGACCGGCAAGCGCCGCGTCGTTGTCGTGATGCGTGAGCGCAAGGGTCGTTCGCTGCCCTTCGTCGCCATCAATGAAGCCGAAGGCGTTGCGCTGGCGAAAGAGAACATCTGCCGCATGGCGACTATCTCGGTTGACGAAGCCAGCCACTGGGACATGCTGCATGCCGGTTGGTCAGTTGATCGCATCAACCACAGCCTTGCCTACAGCGATCTGGGCGCTTGCACCAACCAAGCCGAAAGCTTCTTCTCGCGCCTGCGCCGCCGCATGGTCGCCGGTCAACACCACCATGTCAGCCCGCAGTACCTGCACCAGTACGCCAACCATGCCGCATGGCTGGAAGACAACTGCCGTAAGGATAACGGCTCGCTTGCCTTCGGGCTGGTCGCAAACGCGATGGGTGCGCCTGTCAGCCGCGCGTGGAAAGGTTACTGGCAGCGCGCGGCTTGAGGTATCTGAATACCTATGGTATTGTGGTATTCAGATACCTATGGAGTATGTGACATGAGAAAAATTCGACACGCCCTTATACGACTTCTTGCCGGTAAAGACGTAATCGCGATCAACTTGTCCACACAGGGCCAATCAACTCAGTCTTGAACCCACGCATCCTTCTTGTCCCAGATGTGTGTTTTTCCACAGTGGGGACATTTAACCCCGTTTTTTGATAAGCTGGCAGATGCGAAAGATGCCTTGTCCATGCCAATTCCAGTGGATAGCATTTTACCAGTGTCGGGGCATTTAATCATTACTGTTCCCATGATTCCCTCCTGAAAAGGGGGCAAGCATAACATATTTTGATAAGAATCGTATGGTTGCTTATTTTGGAAGCCACGCGCTCCCCTCATGTCGCACAATCCCAGCCCGGCGCATCTTCTGCAACGCCTGCGTTGTCCGAACATATGCCGCGCCCGTCGACAGTTCGGGCCGCTGGATTGCCACATAGGCAGCAAGGTCGCGCTGGGTGCTATAGCCCTTCCTGATACCGTCCAGGATGATCATGCGCATCATCCCCTTTCGCGCTGCGTCTGGCTTTTTTGCGGGCAGAACGACAGGCATATGAACCCCGCGCATCCGGCACAACGCTTCGACGTGCGCCAGCCCTTCGCCGTTCCCCCGGATGATCTGCTTTCGCAGGGCGAGCAGAGCGCCATCTATCGACTTATCCAACATGCGAGAATCTTAGCGGAAATGGCGCGCAAAGGATTCCGTTTTCTTGGTGCGTTTGATACATAAGGCCGGAAATATCCCGGGGGAGTCGCCCGAAGGGCGGCGGGGGCGGAGCCCCCGTTTCTGGACGAACAGGCTTCTGCGCAGCAGGCAATCAGGTTACGCCCCGTACGGGACCCAGACGGTTTTCACCTGTACGGAACGGTGCAGAAATTCGCCGTCCTTGCCCTCGTTGCCGTGCCAGTCGCGCGCGCGACATTCCGACCACACGGATTTGAGATTCCCCGCGCTTTCATGTTCGGCCAGGGTGCAGGTCGCGGCGTCGGCAAAGACCCATAGCGCCGCCACGTCGTCATGCTGTGCCAGGCAGCGCGCCAGATCGGTGCGCGGCCCCGTGATCACGTTGACAACGCCGCCCGGCACGTCCGAGCTGTCGAGAACGCGGCACATTTCCAGCGCCGCACGCGGCGCGGCCTGTGCCGGCACCGCGACCACCCGGTTGCCCAGCGCGATCGCCGGCATCACTGTCGACACAAATCCCAGGAGCGGCGATTCATCCGGGCAGATCAGGCCCATCACGCCATGGGCCTCTGTCAGCGCCAGCGTCAGATGCGACGCCCGCGTCGCGTGCACGCGACCGTCCTGCTTGTCAGCCCAGGCCGCCCAGTAGAAGACCCGCGCCACGGCGGCCTCGGCCTCGGCATCGGAAGACATCGCGGCCAGATCGTCTCGTCGCGCGGCCATGTTCTCGGCGATAAAAAACAGAACCTGCGCCCGGTTGTGCCCGGTTGTCGTGCCCCAGCGGGCGGCCTTGTGCGCGGCCTCGACGGCATTGCGAATATCCTTGCGCCCGCCCAGCGGAAACTGTGTGCCCTGCGCGGCATAGCTGTGGCCGCCATCGGCGCGTTTCTGTGCGCCCCCGATATACAGCTTGTGCGTGCGGTCGATCCCGGCCGGACCGGCATCGCCGGGCAGGGCCGAAAGCGCGGGCGGCGGCGTGCGTGGCTTGCCCGTCACCGCGGGGTTGCGCAGATAGGCCAACATCCCCGCGCGCCCGCCCTCGCGGCCAAAGCCCGACTCGCGCATCCCGCCGAAGGGTGCGTTCGCGTCGAAGAGGTTTGTGCCGTTGATCCAGACCACCCCCGCCCTGACCTGTGCCGCCATGTCGAGCGCGGTCGTGATGTTCTCGGACCAGACCGAGGCCGCAAGCCCGTAGCGCGTGTTGTTGGCCAATGCCACCGCCTCGGCCGGGGTGCGGAAGGTCATCATGGCCACGACCGGGCCAAAGATCTCTTCCTGCATCGCCACGTTGGCCGCGCCCAGCCCGGTCAGCAGCGCGGGCGGGCAGAAATTGCCCTCAACGGTGCCGGGTTGATACAGGTCCGCCCCCTGCGCAACGGCCTGCGCCACGATCTCGCGGATACGCGCCATCTGCACCGGGTGCACCACCGCGCCGATATCGGTGGACTTGTCCAGCGGGTCGCCCAGCCGCAACCGGGCCATCCGCGCCTTGAGCCGCTCGGCAAAGGGCACGGCGACGGATTCCTGCACCAGAAGGCGCGAACCCGCGCAGCAGACCTCGCCCTGGTTGAACCAGATCGCGTCCACCACGCCTTCGACGGCGGCATCCAGATCGGCGCCCGCAAAGACGATGAAGGGCGATTTGCCGCCCAGCTCAAGTGTCAGCGCCTTGCCGCGGCCTGCCGTCGCTTGCCGGATCCTGCGCCCCACCTCGGTCGAGCCGGTGAAGGCGATCTTGTCGACATCCGCCGCGACCAGCGCCGCGCCGGTATCGCCATCGCCGGTGACGATGTTCACGACACCTTTCGGCAAGCCCGCCTCATGGCACAGCTGGGCAAAAAGCAGCGCGCTTAGCGGCGTGTATTCCGCCGGTTTGAGGACCACGGCATTCCCCGCCGCAAGCGCCGGTGCGATCTTCCACGCCAGCATCAGAAGCGGAAAGTTCCACGGGATGATCTGCCCGCAGACGCCATGCGGCACCATGCCCGGAAATTCGTCGCCGATCAGTTCGGCCCAGCCCGCGTGGTGATAGAAGTGCCGCACGGCCAGCGGCACGTCGATGTCGCGCGCCTCGCGGATCGGTTTGCCGTTGTCGAGCACTTCAAGCACCGCAAACAGCCGCTCACGCTTTTGCATCAGTCGGGCCAGTGCATAGAGATGGCGCGCCCGCGCATGTCCGGGCAGTTTTTCCCATCGGGGCTGGGCCTTGCGCGCGGCCTTCACCGCGGCGGCAATATCATCGGCGGTGCCTTGTGTGACCTGTGCAAGCACGGCACCCGTGGCCGGGTTCACGGTGTCAAAGGTATCGCCGGGCTTGGTGAAAGCGCCATTGATGAAATGGCCGAACGGCCCGCGCGCCAGCCATTCGGTTGCGATGGCGGGCGATTCAGGGGCGGGGCCGTAGTCCATGGTGTTCAGGGCCTCTGTGACGGTGGGCATGATGACCTCAGGCAAGGGCGTGGCGATGGGCGGCGGCATAGCGGCCAGTCACGAAATGCGCGATCTGGCGCTCGATATCGCCCAGCATGCTGGATGCCCCCAGGCGGAACAGTTCGGGTTCCAGCCAGTCGCGCCCGGCTTCCTCGCGCATCAGGATCTGCCAGGAAATCGCATCCTTGGCGGTTTTCATGCCGCCCGCGGGCTTGAAGCCGATGCGGGTGCCGGTCCGGGCACCATATTCGCGCAGCGCCCGCACCATGACCAGGCCGACCGGCAGCGTGGCGTTGACGGCCTCTTTCCCCGTCGAGGTCTTGATGAAATCGGCACCCGCCTGCATCGCCACCATCGAGGCCGCGTGGACATTGCCCAGCGTGACCAGGTCGCCGGTGGCCAGGATCGCCTTCATATGCGCATCGCCGCAGGCTTCGCGCATCGCGGCGATTTCATCGTAAAGCGCGGCCCAGTCGCCGCGCAGCACATGGGCGCGGGTAATCACGATGTCGATCTCGGATGCGCCCATATCGACGGCATAGCCAATCTCGGCCAGTCGCAGGTTCAGCGGCATCAGCCCGGCGGGAAAGCCCGTCGCCACGGACGCGACCGGAATCCCCGTGTTCGACAAGGCCCGCACCGCCGCCGGCACCATCGTCGGATAGACGCAGACCGCACCGACCCTGGGCATCTCTGGCAAGCCCAGCGCGGTGACGATCCAGTCATCCAGCGGGCGGCGCGCCTTGGCACAGAGGCGGGCGACCCGGTCCTCGGTATCGTCGCCGGCCAGAGTGGTCAGGTCCATGCAGCGGATCGCGTTGACCAGCCATGCCGCCTGATGGACGCCCTTGACGCTGCGCCGCGTGCCCAGCGTGGCGGCGCGGCTTTCGGTCGCGGGGCGGTTTATCTGCACCGCGTCGAACCAGTCGGTGGCAAGCGGTGTGCCGGGGTTGCGGGTGTGGGGCATCGGGGCGTCCGGGCTGCTGGGTGGCCTGAGTATGCGCCGGGGACCATGGCCTGACAATCCCCGCACTTGACCGTTTGGTCAGCGCTGAATCGCTCCCTGGATCATCGAGAAGAATTGACAAGACGCCCCCGCCATAATAACCGACAGAGTTAGTAGGGATTGTGCGGACAACCGCTTAGGCAGGCGCAAGGGCGCGTTACCGAAGTGAGATCCCTGAACGGATTAACACGGCCCACGCCAGACATGAGGACTGCCATGACAACTCTTCGCAACGCCCTTATCGCCACCGTCGCCATTGCCGCCCCGATGCCGGCGCTGGCCGATCTGACCCTTTATTCCGGCCGCGGTGAAACGCTGGTCGCCCCGATCATCCAGGCCTTTTCCGACGAAACCGGAATTGAGGTCAACGTGCGTTACGCTGGCACCGCCGAACTTGCGATCCTGCTGCAGGAAGAAGGCGATGCCACCCCTGCCGACCTGTTCTGGGCGCAGGACGCCACCGCGCTGGGCTCGGTTGCCGAAAGCTTCGCGCCCCTGCCCGAATCGCTGGTGGACGCGGTTCCCACGGCCTATCGCGACGCCGAAAACCGCTGGGTCGCCACCTCGGGTCGTGGCCGCGTTCTGGCGCATTCGATCGAGCGCGTGAACGCCGAGGATCTGCCCGCCACCATGGATGAGATGACCGACGCCGAATGGGAGGGCCGCGTGGCGCTGGCACCGACCAACGGTTCGTTCGTGGCCCATATCACCGCGATGCGCACCCATCTGGGCGACGAGGCCACCGCCGCGTGGCTTGAGGGGATCAAGGCCAACGACCCGGTGATCGTGAGCAACAACACCGCGATCTTGCAGGCTATTGCAGACGGTGAGGCCGACATCGGCATCGTGAACAACTATTACCTGAACCGCTTCCTGCGTCGCGATGCCGATTTCCCGGTCACGCAGACCCTGTTCGAAACGCAGGGCGACATCGGCAACCTGCTGCTGGTCGCCGGCATCGGCATCCTGAACGGTTCGGACCAGACCGAGGAGGCGCAAGCCTTTGTCGAATACCTGCTGAGCCCCACCGCGCAGCAGTATTTCACTGGCGAAGTGTCGGAATTCCCCGTCATTCCGGGAACCATCGTCTCCCGCCAGGATGTCAACATCGACGACGTGGTCGAGGCTGCCCCGCAGATCGACCTGAACACGATCGGCGATCTGGAAGGCACGCTGGACATGCTGCGCGAGGCAGGACTCATTTGATCGCAGCCACCATCAACAGGGGCCGGCGCATCGCGCCGGCCCGGATGGTCTTTTCGGCCCTCGGTCTTGCGATCGGGGGCCTGATGCTTTTGCCGCTGGCCTATCTGGTGTTGCGCGCCGCCGAGGCCGATCCGGCCACCGTTCAGGATCTGCTGTTTCGGCCGCGCACGATCCGGATGATGCTGAACACGGTTGCGCTGGTAACCGGTGTTCTTGTGCTGGGAACCGCCATTGCCCTGCCCCTTGCCTGGCTTGTCAGCCGCACCAACCTGAAGGGGCGACGCGTCGTCAATGTTCTGGCGGTGATGCCGCTGGCGGTGCCGGGCTACGTGATGGCCTATGCCCTGATCGGGCTGGGCGGCAATTACGGCTTTCTCAACCAGGTTGTCGGGTTTCGCCTCCCCATGCCCGAGGGCTGGTGGGGCGCGACACTGGCGCTGTCGCTGTATACGTTTTCCTATCTCTACCTGAATTTGCGCGCCGCCTTTGCCGGCCTCGACCAAAGCCTTGAAGAGGCCGCCCGCGCGCTGGGCGCCACCCCGCGCGAGGTCTTCTTTCGCGTGACGCTGCCGCATCTGCTGCCGGCGTTCATGGCCGGCTGGCTGGTGGTCGGGCTGTATGTTCTGGGTGATTTCGGCGCCGTGGCGCTGATGCGGTACGAGGTCTTTTCCTATGCCATCTACATCCAGTATTCTGCGGCCTTCGACCGGGTCTATGCCGCGTGGCTGGCGCTGATCCTGATCGCCGCCGCATTGTCGGTGGTCTGGCTGGAAAGCCGCCTGCGCGAGGGCGCGCATTTCGCACGCACGGGGTCGGGGGCCGGGACACGGCCGCGCCGGACGCATCTGTCCCCGTTCGGGCAGGTTGCGGGCTGGGCCTTTGTCGTCGTGGTGGTGATGGCGTCGCTGGGTCTGCCGCTTTCGGTCCTGTCGTTCTGGATGACCCGCTCGCCCGACAGCGTCGCCCATCTGGCCGAGGCTTTGCCAGACCTTCTGCGCGCCTTTGGCCAGTCGCTGTCGGTCGCCGTGCCCTCGGCCATCGTCGCGGCGGGTATGGCGCTGCCGGTGGCGGTGCTGGCGGTGCGCTATCCCTCGCCGCTGTCGACGCTGATCAACCGGCTGGCATTCGTAGGCTATGCCGTGCCGGCGCTGGCCTTTGCGCTGGCCTTCGTCTTTTTCGCGCTACAGGGCGCACCGTTCCTGTATCAGACCCATACCCTGCTGATCGTCGTCTATGCCCTCAGTTTCCTGGCGCTCGCGCTTGGTCCGATCCGCTCGGCACTCTATCAGGCGCGCCCCTCGGTCGAGGAATCGGCGCGCGCGTTGGGGCATGGCCCGGTCTCGGTGTTCTGGCGTGTGACCTTGCCCACCATCCGCCCCGGCCTGGTGGCCGGCATGGTGCTGGTGTTCGTCATCGCCGTAAAGGAACTTCCGATTGCCTTTCTGCTGGCGCCGACCGGGTTCAGGCCGCTGTCGATCACCATGTTCACCCGCACATCCGAAGGCATGTTGCTTGAAGCCGCGCCTTATGCCGCGTCGATCATCGTCTTTTCCGCCCTTTTCGTCGGTTTCGTTTTGCGCCATGACCGAAAGGCTGGAGACGAGCGATGAACGAACTGCCCAAAACCCTGACCTTCAAGATGCCGGCCGAAGCCTCGCCGCTGGGATTTCGCCAGAAACCCGCGCGCCCGCTGCTGGAGGTTGATCGCCTGCGCAAGCATTTCCCGCATGCCGACACGGCCGCGGTTGAACGCGTCAGCCTGTCGCTGGGCGAGGGCGAGTTGATGGCGCTTCTGGGTCCGTCGGGCTGCGGCAAGACCACGACCCTGCGCATGATCGGCGGTTTCGAACAGCCCGACGAAGGCACGATCACGCTGGCCGGGCGCGACATCACCCATTTGCCGCCCGAACAGCGTGGCATCGGTTTCGTGTTCCAGGATTACGCGCTGTTTCCGCATCTCAACGTCCTTGAAAACGTCCGCTTTGGCCTGCGCGGCATGAAGCGGGCCGATGCCGACGCGCGCGCCCGGTCGATGCTGGACCTGGTCGGGCTGAGCGATCTGGCCAACCGAAAGCCGCACCAGCTTTCGGGCGGGCAGCAACAGCGCGTGGCACTGGCCCGAAGCCTTGCGGTGGGTCCGCCGCTGATCCTGCTGGATGAGCCCTTTTCCAATCTTGACGCGAAGATGCGGGTCGAGACCCGGCAGGAAGTGCGCAAACTGCTGAAATCGACCGGCGCGGCGGGCATCCTTGTCACCCATGACCAGGAAGAGGCGCTGGCCATGGCCGACCGGATCGCGGTGATGGACAATGGTCGCGTTGTGCAGATCGGCACCCCCGACGAGATCTATCGCAACCCCGCCACCGAGTTCGTCGCCAATTTCATCGGCCGGTCCAATATCCTGGCCGGAACCGCGAACGGGATGAACGCGCAGACCGCCTTTGGCAATCTGCCGCTGTCGCGCGCGGCGAACGGTGCGGTCAGCCTGGCGGTGCGGCCCGAACAGATCATGCTGGAACCCGACCCCGCCGGCCCCGCCGTCATCACCGGGCGCGAATTTCGCGGCCATGACCAGATCTACTGGGTGCAGGACGGCGATCGCTGCTTGATCGTGATTTCCGGACCGGGCGCGGATCTGGGCATCGGCGCCAAGGTCCGGCTGCGGATCTGTGATTGCGTGGTTCCGCTCAACTGATCGCGTTTCGCTTCCGCGACGGCGTGCTTTGCGCTAGAATAAGCGCAACAATAAGACCAACGAGCAGGTGACCCATGATCTTGCGTGCCGGACTTTTCTGCCTCGTGCTGATTTCGCTGGGCGGGTGCGGCGGCGCCTTTGCCGACCGCTTCACAGGCGGGGTCGAGGCAGCACGACTTTCGACGACCGCGCCCCGTCCCGCCGCCTTCGACCGCTGGATCGACGGGTTTCGCCCGCGCGCACTGGACCAGGGGATCGAGCCGCGGGTTTTCGACCGCGCCTTTGCCGGTATCGGTTATAATGAGGATTCGCTGCGCCTCGATTCCCACCAGCCCGAGTTCACCCGCCCGATCTGGGCCTATCTGGACAGCGCGGTCTCGGACACCCGGATCGAGAACGGGCAGGAGATGCTGGACGAACACGCGCGCCTGCTGGACCGGATCGAGGCCGAATACGGAGTCGAGCGCGAAGTGGTCGTGGCGATCTGGGGGCTGGAAAGCTCATACGGGCAGCTGCGCGGCACGACCCCGATCATCGAAACCCTGGCGACGCTGGCCTATGAGGGGCGGCGCACCGCGTTCTTCGAAGAACAGCTGATCGCCGCGCTGCGGATCCTGCAAGCCGGCGACGTGACCGCTCGCGACATGGAAGGCAGTTGGGCCGGGGCGATGGGGCATACCCAGTTCATTCCCACCAGCTATCTGGCCTATGCCGTGGATTTCGACGGCGACGGGCGCCGCGACATCTGGGACGACGACCCGTCCGACGCGCTGGCCTCGGCGGCGGCCTATCTGGCGCGCTTTGGCTGGACCCGCGGCCAGCCGCCGCTGGCCGAGGTCCGGCTGCCGCGCGATTTCGACACCGCCCGCGCCGGCCAGCGCCGCCCGCTTGCTGAGTGGCGCGCGCTGGGCGTTCAGGCGCAGGCCGGGCAAGCGCTTCCCGCCGAAGGGGACGCCACGTTGATTTTTCCCGCCGGCGCGCAGGGTCCGGCGCTGCTGACATTCGACAACTTCCGGGTGATCAAGCGCTATAACAACGCCGATGCCTATGCCATCGCCATCGCCCATCTTGCCGACCGTCTGCGCGGCGGAGCGGCGTTCGTGGCCGACTGGCCTCGCGACGACCGTCCACTGACCGCTGACGAGCGCGAGGAGCTGCAACGGGTTCTGGCGCGTTCGGGGCATTACGGCGGCGAGATCGACGGGCGCGTGGGCTCGGGCACGCTGGCGGCGGTGCGCGACTGGCAAGCCGCGAACGGCATGGCGCCCGATGGCTATGTCTCGCTGGCGCTGCTGGAACGGATGCGCGCGCGGTGAGGGCGGCAGGGGGGCGCCTGCCCCCCTCTTCGGCTGCGCCGAATTCACCCCCCGGGCGTATTTTCGGCAAGATGAAGGGGGGCGGGCGTGCCCGCATCCGCAAGTTCGGTTTCCAGGAAGCGTTCGAATGCATCCAGGTTGATCGGGTCGAACTGGCCGAATGCCTGCATCCAGACCGAGGCTGCTTTCAGGGCGTCCGGTTCGAGCTTGCACCATTTCACGCGCCCACGCTTTTCCTGGGTGATCAGTCCGGCCGACGCCAGGATCGACAGGTGCTTGGAAACCCCGGCCAGTGACATCGGCAGGGGTTCGGCAACATCGGTTACTGCCATGTCGTCTTCGAGCAACATCGACAGGATCGCGCGCCGGGTCGGATCGGCGAGCGCCATGAAAATGGCATCGAGCCGGGCGGCATGATCATGTGCGGTATCGGACATGCGGGCACAATGCGGGTCGCGGCGCGGATGGTCAACCGTTCGGTTGAATGTCACGGGCAGACCCGAGGCGCGCCGATCCCGGTGGAGAACCGTGCGAGCGTTTTCTTTTGTGTATGTTTTTCAATGCCTTGGAAATCTTCATGCGTGCTTGACTCCGGCACGTCCCGCGCCTAGTTTCCGCGCGTCTGTCCCGAAGGGTTCACAGCATGTCCGAGCCGAATGATCTTGAGCGCCTCAAGGCGCTCGACCAGCGGATCGAACGGCTGAGGGCGGCCAAGGCGCCGCCCCCCAAGAAGGCAGACAGCCATGACATGGCCCATCACGCCTGGCGCATGGTAACGGAGCTTGTCGCCGGTCTGCTGATCGGTCTTGGCATCGGATACGGGTTGGACCGGCTTTTCGGCACCGGGCCCCTGTTTCTGGTGCTGTTCATACTGCTGGGCTTCGCCGCCGGTGTCCGCGTGATGATGCGCACCGCCGGCGAGTTGCAGCGCGAGAGCGAGGAAGGGGCGGAAAAATCCGCCCGGGATCGAGGGGAAAAGGATCGTGGCTGAAGAATCCGGCGGTTTTGCCATTCATCCGATGGATCAGTTCATCGTGCGCCCGCTTCTGGGCGGCGATACGGTCGGCATGTTCACCATTACCAATGTCACGCTCTGGATGACGCTGACGGTGATCGCCGTGTCACTGGTGCTGGTCGTCGGAAGCCGTGGCCGCGCCCTGGTGCCCACGCGCAGCCAGTCGATCGCCGAAGTGCTTTACAGTTTCGTCTACAAGATGGTCGAGGATGTGGCCGGCCATGACGGGGTCAAGTATTTCCCCTATATCATGACGCTGTTCATGTTCATCCTGTTCTCGAACCTTCTGGGCCTTCTGCCCTGGTCGTTCACCACCACGTCGCATATCGCGGTGACCGCGGTTCTGGCGGCGGCGGTATTCATCACCGTGACCGTGCTGGGCTTTGTCCTGCATGGTGCGAGCTTTCTCAAGCTGTTCTGGATTACCTCGGCGCCACTGGCGCTGCGACCGATCCTGGCGCTGATCGAGGTCATCTCGTATTTCGTGCGCCCGCTGAGCCACTCCATTCGTCTTGCCGGCAACATGATGGCCGGGCATGCGGTGGTGAAGGTGTTCGCGGGCTTTGCCGGTGCGCTGGGCCTGTTCGGTGTCCTGCCGATCCTGGCCGTGACCGCCGTCTACGGGCTGGAGCTGCTGGTATCGGTCATCCAGGCCTATGTCTTCACCATCCTGACCTGTGTCTATCTGCGCGACGCATTGCATCCGCATCACTGACACCGGAACCGGACCCCCTTTTTGCCAATTCCAACGTAAGGAGAGATCACTATGGAAGGCGATATCGTTCAAATGGGTGCGTACATCGGCGCTGGCCTGGCCTGCATGGGCATGGGCGGAGCAGCGGTCGGTGTGGGCAACGTGGCCGGCAACTTCCTGGCCGGTGCCCTGCGCAACCCGTCGGCCGCACCGGGCCAGACCGCGACGCTGTTCATTGGCATCGCCTTTGCCGAAGCGCTGGGGATCTTCTCGTTCCTCGTCGCCCTTCTGCTGATGTTCGCCGTCTGATCCTTCAAACCCCGTGATCCTTACGGCCGGATGCGCGCGTTCGCGTGTATCCGGCGGATACGGTGACCAAGGAGGACGACATGGCCGCAGAAGCCAACAGCGCGGCGGGCATGCCGCAACTCGAATTCGCGACCTTCCCGAACCAGGTTCTCTGGCTCGTGCTGGCTTTGGTCGTGCTCTATCTGATCCTGTCGCGCATCGCGCTGCCGCGGATCGGCTCGGTCCTGGCCGAGCGCACGGGCACGATCGCCAATGACATCGCCGCCGCTGAAACTTTCAAGTTGCAGGCCGCCGAGGCCGAGGCCGCCTATCACAAGGCGCTGGACGACGCGCGCGCCGCCGCTGCCAAGGTGGTCGAGGAAGCGCGCGCCGAGATACAGAAGGATCTCGACGTGGCCATCGCCAAGGCCGATTCGGAAATCGCCGCGCGTTCGGCCGAGTCCGAGCGCCGAATTGCCGAGATCCGCGAAAGCGCGAACGAGGCGGTGACGGCCGTCGCCAAAGAGGCGACCAAGGACATCCTGGCCGCGTTCGGGGTCAAGGCGGATGCCCGGTCGGTGACGGCTACGGTGAACGCGCGTCTCAAGGAGAGTGCCGCATGAAACTGCGTCTTGCGACAATATCCACCCTGATCGCAGGGCCCGCGCTGGCGGCGCCCGAGGGCACGCCCTTCTTCTCGCTCTACAACACCGACCTGGTTGTGGCGATCGCCTTTGTGATCTTCATCGGCATCCTGGTGTATTTCAAGGTGCCGAGCCTGGTCAGCGGGTTGCTGGACAAACGCGCCGACACCATCCGGGCCGAGCTGGACGAAGCGCGCCAGTTGCGCGAGGAGGCGCAGGAGTTGCGCGCCTCGTTCGAGCGCAAGAAAGCCGACGTGAAGGAACAGGCCGAGCGCATCGTCGCCAGGGCCAAGGCCGATGCCGAACTGGCGGCCAAGCAGGCGCGCGAGGATCTGGAAAGCTCGATCGCGCGGCGCCTGAAGGCGGCCGAGGATCAGATCGCCTCGGCCGAGGCGGCAGCGCTGCGCGATGTCCGCAACAAGGCGGTCGCCGTCGCGGTTGCCGCCGCGGGTGACCTGATCGCCAAGAACATGGACAAGGCCGAGGCCGGCAAGCTGGTCGAGGAGTCGATCAAGACGGTCGAGGCCCGGCTGCACTGAGCGGCAAACCCTGGTTCAGGAAACCGCCCCGGCCCGTTTGGGCCGGGGTTTTCGTTTGTCCGGGGCCGGTTTGGCACCGGCGGATTTTCCTTGCGATAGGGTAAATTTGCTTTCTAAACTCGGGTCTGGCGGTAAACACGCCGTCGCAACCGATCAGGAGAACTGTCGATGGGACGCCGAGACGAACTGATTGCCCGCTATGCCGATGATCTGCGCAACAAATGCGGGATGGAGCCGGACATGGAGCTTCTGACCAAGGTCACGATCGGTTGCGGACCGACGATCTATGACGCTGACGCCGCAACAGTTGCCGCCACGCAGCCGGGCGAGATGGAAACCGTCAAGACCAACTATCTCATCAAGAAGCTGGGCCTGGCAGATGGCCCCCATCTGGATCAGGCGCTGGATGCGGCAATCGACACCTATGGCCGGTCCGAGCGCAACAAGTATCGCGCCGTTCTCTATTACATGCTGTGCAAGCATTTCGGCAAGGAAGGCGTCTACGCCTGACACCACGCGGATTGCTCAAATGCCGGGTATTCCGGCTTTGCCGCAGCACCGCGAATCTGGCATTCTCAGTTCATGGGCCAGGACGGCCCGGAACGATAGCCGGAATCCCGTGTGGTGTGCGAAGGGCACGTGGGGGATGATGGGGGTTCCGGGTGGCCGGGGCCCCCATTTCCTTGCCCGCGATCGGGCCAACAATCGCTGTCAGGCGGCGCCGCGCGGCATCGGCGTGGTGCCGGCCTTGTAGGCCGACCAGTCGGATATGTCCGGATAGAACTGTTTGCGCCAGGCCCGCACGCGCGGGTTCATCACGCGCCGCCAGAACGGTGGCACCACGGCCAGGGCCACCATTGCCGGATAGCCCAGTGGCAGTTGTGGCGCCTCTTCGTCGGAATAGGTTTGCAACAGGGGGAACCGGCGGTCGGGCTTGTAGTGGTGATCGGAATGCCGTTGCAGGTTGATCAGCAGCCAGTTCGAGGCCCGATGTGCCGCGTTCCAGCTATGGCGCGGCAGAACGTGCTCATAGCGGCCCTCGCCCAGATGGCGACGGGTTAGCCCGTAATGCTCGATGTAGTTCGTGATCTCAAGGTGCAGAATGGCAATGAACGCCTGCCAGACGAACAGTGCAAGGCCAACCCAGCCCCCGATCCCGAAAGCCAGCGCCAGGAACCCCGCCTGCAACCCCGCATAGAGCCAGAACGGATTTGACCGATGCCACGGCCCCAGCCCCTTGCGGCGCAACATCGCCACCTCGGCACGCCAGGCCGACCCCGGACAACTGGTCAGAACTCGCAGGAAAAAGCGCCAGAACCCCTCGTTATAGCGGGCGGTCACGGGATCGCGCGGCGTGCCGACATAGCGATGATGAACCTGAAGATGTTCCGAGCGGAAATGACTGTAAAGAACCGAGGCCAGCATCAGATCGCCCAGCCAGCGTTCGACCCGGTTCTTCTGGTGCAGCAGCTCATGGGCATAGACGATCCCGACCGCGCCCGTGGCAACGCCGATCCCGTAAAACAGCAAGATCAGTTCGTGCACTGCCAGATGATCGGTGCGCATCACCCACCACAATGTTCCGAATATCAGTACCAGTTGCACCGGTAGCCAGATCAGCGTGATCAGCCGGTACCAGAACAGTTCGGTCACCGGGGTTTCAGTGTCGGGGTTTTCCAGATTGAGCCCGGTGATGTAATCCAGAACCGTGATCATCCCGATCCCGTAAAGCGGGATCAGCGCCAACCACCACCCGCCCCAGGCGGCCGCGGCAAAGACCAGAGGCACAAAGACCAGCGATAGCCAGAAGGGCAGGGCCGCGGCAAAATGGGCAGAGTCGGTCTTCATGGAACCCCCTATGGCGATCATGCGCAGATTAGCGCAGCGGTGACGGCGCTCCAATATCCCCGATTGCCGCATGCGCATGGTCCCAGCACTTGCGCATCAGGGTCGGCAGCGCGTTCGGGTCGAAATCGGTGCGAAAGCTGCCGCGATCCGGCGCGGCACGCGACCCCACATGCGCCACAGCCACCCGCAACGACAGGTGGAAATGGGTGAATGTGTGGCGGACCGTACCGGGAAGGATGCGCCAGTCCGCCACCACCGGCGGGGCGGGTTCGGGTGCATCGGCCCAGTGGGTGCACGGCCATCCGGTCATGCCGCCCAGCAAGCCCTTCGGCGGGCGGGTTTCCAAAAGCAGCGCCCCGTCCGCGCGAAGGGCGATATAGGCGATGCCCTGCCGCTGCGGTTTGGCGGCCTTGGGTGCGCGGGCGGGCAATTCGGCGGCCATGCCCAGCGCCTGTGCCCGGCAAAAGCCCCGCACCGGGCAATCCGCGCAGGCGGGCTTGCGCGGCGTGCACAGGGTCGCCCCCAGATCCATCATGGCCTGCGCAAAATCGCCGGGGCGATGCCGCGGGGTCAGGCGCGCGGCCAGCTGCGCCAAGTATGGCTTGGCCTTTGGCAATGGCGTGCGTTCGGCGAACAACCGCGCCACGACCCGTTCGACATTGCCGTCCACCACGGTTTCCGGCGCGTCAAAGGCAATCGCCGCGATTGCGGCCGATGTATAGGCACCGATTCCGGGCAGCGCCTGCAAGGATGCGCGGTCGCGCGGAAACTCGCCGCCACGGGCCGAGACCGCGCGCGCGCAGGCGATCAGGTTGCGTGCCCGCGCGTAGTATCCCAGCCCGGCCCATTCCGCCATGACGGCCGCATCCGGCGCACCGGCAAGAGCGTGGACATCGGGCCAGCGCTCCATGAAGCGGTGGAAATATCCCCGCACGGCCGCAACCGTGGTTTGCTGTAGCATCACCTCGGACAGCCAGACGGCATAGGGGTCGGGCTTGATGCCCGCCGCCCGTTCGGCCGGGCCGATGCGCCACGGCAAAACGCGGGCATTGCGGTCATACCAGCGCAGCAGCGCCGCCGCGCAGGCGCTGCCATCCATTTCACCGCTTTGCGTGTCACACATTAACGCGAGTCCGCCCCCTCGGGCACTGGCCATGGCCGCCGATCTGCGTAAGATAGCGCCCAACCGCCCCATGGCACAAATCACAGCGCGACACCATGTCCGACAGTTCCGATAACGGCAAGCCCATCGCCTTCCGCGCCCGCCAGGGGCCGCGGCGGATGCGCGGGTTCGAGCCTGCCGCCGGGTTGTTGCGCGCGCCGATCCGCAAGGCCGGCGAAAGCCGGGGGTTCGCCGTCACCAAGCTGCTGACCCACTGGCCCGAAATTGCCGGGCGTGACCTGGCCGACATGTGCCGACCGGTCAAGGTCAGCTATGGCCAGGGCGGGCTGGGGGCAACGCTGACCGTGCTTGCCTCGGGCGCGGCCGCGCCCATGGTGCAGATGCAGTTGCCGGCACTGAAAGAGCGGGTGAATGCCTGCTATGGCTATGCCGCCATTGCCCGGATTCACGTCACGCAAACCGCGCCCGAAGGGTTTGGCGAGGCGCCGGCTACCTTTTCGGGTCCGGCGAATGTCACCGCCCCGTCGCCACAATCGCTGGAGCGCGCGCGCGCCGTGGTTGGCAGCCTGACCGAGGGCATGGGCGACGACGGGCTGAAACAGGCGCTGGAACGCCTTGCCCAGAACGTCCTGACACGACACAAAGGCACCGACGGTTCGAACCGGTGACCGAATGAGAGGAAACGGAATGCAAAAGAACTTGCTGATCATCAGCGCTGCCCTCGCGGCGCTCGCGGTCGGAGGCTATGCGCTGTTCGCCGGCAATCAGGCTGACGAGGCCTCTGCGCCGGGGGTCACCGAGATCAACGAGATGACCGCGCAGAACAACCAGTCCGCCAGCGACGCCGAGGATGGCGATGAGGCCTCGGACCTGCCCGAGGTGGTCGACATGACCCAGGGCGACCCGGATGCGCCGGTGACGATCATTGAATACTCGTCCTTTACCTGCCCGCATTGTGCCAGCTTCAACCAAGGCGTCTATGACGATCTGGTCGAGAATTACGTCGATACCGGGCAGGTGCACTGGATCAAGCGCGAAGTCTATTTCGACGCCTATGGCCTGTGGGCCGCGCTGGTCGCGCGCTGCGGCGGATCTGAGCGCTATCACGGCATCGTCGAGATGTTGTATGACAACCAGCGCGACTGGGCCGGTTCCGAGGATGGGGGCGAAGTGGCCGCCAACCTGCGCGCCATCGGCCGCCGGGCCGGGATGAATGACGATGAGCTTAATGCCTGCCTGTCCGACCGCGACATGGCGACCGCGCTGATGGAGGACTATCGCCAGAATGCCGAACGTCATGGCATCCGCTCGACCCCGTCGTTCGTGATCAACGAAGAATTGCACAGCAACATGAGCTATGCCGAGTTCGAAACGGCGATCGCCAACGCGGGCGGGCAGTAATTCATGACGGCAAAACCCCTGGCAGGCGTGCGGGTGATCGAGCTTGCGCGCATCCTTGCCGGTCCCTGGGCTGGGCAGACTCTGGCCGATCTGGGCGCCGAGGTGATCAAGGTCGAGGCCCCCGAAGGCGACGATACCCGCCGTTGGGGTCCGCCCTTTATTGATCGCGACGGTGAGCCGGTCGCGGCCTATTTCCATTCCGCCAACCGTGGCAAGCGCTCGGTCGTGGCCGATTTCCGCACACCCGAGGGTCAGGAAAAGGTGCGGAACCTGGTCGCAGGCGCCGATGTCCTGATCGAGAACTTCAAGGTCGGCGGGCTGGCGAAATACGGTCTCGACTATGCCAGCCTGTCGGCGCTGAACCCGCGCCTGGTCTATTGCTCGATCACCGGTTTCGGGCAGGACGGGCCCTATGCCCACCGTGCCGGATATGACTACATCATCCAGGGGATGTCGGGCCTGATGTCGATCACCGGACCCGCCGATGGCGAACCCCACCGCGTCGGCGTCGCGGTGACGGATCTGGTGACAGGCATCTATTCGGCAACCGCGATCCTGGCGGCGCTGCACGAACGCCACAGCACCGGACGCGGCGCGCATCTGGACCTCAGCCTGCTGGATTCGGCGGTGTCGGTGATGGCCAATCAGGCAATGAACTACCTGTCGACCGGAAAGCCGCCGGTTCGCACCGGCAATGTGCATCCGAACCTGGTGCCTTATCAGGTTTTCGAATGCGCGGATGGGCATGTCATCATCGCCACCGGCAATGACGCGCAATACGCGCGTCTGTGCCGGATGCTGGCACTTGAGGAATTGATCGACCATCCCGACTATCGCCGCAACCCCGACCGCGTGGCCCATCGCCCGGCCCTGTCCGAGGCGCTGAGCGCGGCCACGCGCCTGCGCACGAAACAGGATCTGCTTGAATCGTGCGAGGCATCCGGCATCCCGGCCGGTCCGATCAATAGCATGGACGAAGTCTTTGCAGACCCGCAGGTGCAGGCCCGTGGCATGGCGCTGGATTTCGGAGAGATGAAAGGCGTGCGATCGCCCTTCGTGATCGACGGCGAACGCTGCGCCTCGGATCTGCCCGCGCCGGTCCTGGGCGAAGGGGACCGCAGCTAACCCTCAGACGGCTTGGGAAAGATCGCGGCCGGGTCCGTCAGCCTGGCCGCGTGCTGGCGGTGACGTAATTCACCGAAAGATCGCGCGCCGACAATGACCATTCCCGCGTCAGCGGATTGAACACCATGCCCTTGCGATCAACCGGGGTCAGCCCGGCGCGGCGCAGCAGGTCATAAAGCTCGTCCGGGGTGATGAACTTGCACCAGTCATGCGTGCCTTTCGGCAACCAGCGCAAGACGTATTCGGCGCCCACAATCGCCATGGCAAAGCTTTTCGCATTGCGATTGAGGGTAGAACAGACCATCAGCCCGCCGGGTTTGAGCAGGTCGTGACACGCTGTCAGATAGGCCAGCGGATCGGCGACATGCTCGACCACCTCCATGTTCAGGACCGCGTCGAATGTCTCGCCATTCGCGGCCATGCCCTCGGCCGTGGTGTGGCGATAGTCGATCTCCAGCCCCGATTGTTCGGCGTGAATGCGCGCGACGAGAATGTTGCGTTCGGCCGCGTCGGCGCCCACGACCGTGGCCCCAAGCCGCGCCATCGGTTCCGACAACAGCCCGCCGCCGCAACCGATGTCCAGAATGCGCAACCCCTGGAACGGCAGCGGGTGCGACAGGTCACGGTCGAATTCGGCGGCGATCTGGCTGGTGATATAGTCCAGCCGACAAGGGTTGAGCATGTGCAAGGGCTTGAACTTGCCATGCGGATCCCACCATTCGGCGGCCATGGCCTCGAACTTGGCGATCTCGGCGGGGTCGATGGTCGTGCGTGTCATCGGGCGCTCCGTTTCTGGTTTTTGCTCTGTTCCCGTGGCACCGGGCCTTTGCCCGGTATATAGAACGGATTATGGACAGGCCCCCAGAACAAAAGAGCGCCGCCGCGGTTCTTTATCCGCCGATCGAGCCCTTCGATCGCCGCATGCTCGATGTTGGCGATGGTCACCTGCTCTATCTCGAACAATGTGGACGGCCCGATGGCGTTCCGGTGATCGTGCTGCATGGCGGCCCCGGTGGCGGTGCCAGCCCGATGATGCGGCGGTTTTTCGACCCGTCGGTGTATCGAATCGTGTTGTTCGACCAACGCGGGTGCGGCCGTTCGCGCCCGCATGCCGCCGTCGAGGCGAATACCACGCCGCATCTGATCGCCGATATCGAAACCATCCGTCAGGTTCTGGGCGTCGATCGCTGGATCGTCTTTGGCGGAAGCTGGGGCGCGACACTGGCATTGGCCTATACACAGGCGCACCCCGCACAGGCGACCTGCCTGGTTTTGCGCGGCGTTTTCCTGGGCACGCAAAGCGAGTTGACATGGTTCTATGGCGGCGGGGCGGGGCGGTTCTTTCCCGATCTCTGGGCGCGGTTCGTCGATCCGATCCCGCAGGCAGAGCGCGATGATCTGATCGCGGCTTACAACGCGCGGCTTTTCAGCGGAGTCTTTGCGCAGGAAAGCCGGTTCGCGCGGCTCTGGACCGAATGGGAGAACGCGCTGGCCTCGGTCGAGACGCGCTATGGCCACGACACCCCCGTGGACTATGCCCGCGCCTTTGCCCGGCTTGAAAATCACTATTTCAGCAATGGCTGCTTCCTGGGCGAGGACGGCGCGCTGCTGGCCGGCATGGACCGCATGGCGGGGGTTCGCGGGATCATCGTGCAGGGCCGCTATGACATGATCTGCCCGCCCGCCACGGCGTGGGAGCTGCACAGCCGCTGGCCGGGCAGCGAGTTGCGGCTGGTGCCGATGGCGGGTCACGCCCTGTCCGAGCCGGGGATCGCGGCGGAACTGGTGCGCATCATGGACCGACTGCGCACAAACTGAAGCGCGCGCCCGGCCCGGCTGATTCCGTCAATCAAGCAAAACCTCCACGATTTCCGTTCGTTGCAGGAACAGCCGGTTGTCGTCCGATATGATCGTGGCGCGCAGCCTGCCGTGCCGGTTGCGGGTCACACTGATGCCCTCGTGGTTGTCCAGCGTGCCGATATCGGTCTCGAACAGGGTTTCGGGGTTCGACCAGGCCTCGGGTCGGATGCGGCTGATGCGGGTGGCAAAACCGGGCAGGCGAAAGCGGCGTTCCAGCAGATAGAAATTGCCGTCGGGGCCGAAATCGGCGCCGACGGGCAGAAACGGGCCGCGCTGGGGAATGGCGCCGATGATGGCCCAGTCCCCGCGGTCGTGGCGATACAGCGGGAACGCGCCCGCGCGCGGATCATCCTCGGACAGGGTATAAAGCCGACCCTGCGCATCGATTGCCAGCGCCTCCAGCGCGCCGTTGCCGGGCATGTCGCGGAAATCCGGGTGGCGCGGCAGAAGACGCGCCGGGAGGTCGGGGCCGACATAGGCAGCAACGCGTGTGCGCCGTCCGCCTTCGAAGGCGATGTAAAGGGTGCCGTCCGCGCCGACCGCCAGCCCCTCGCTGTCGCCGCGCGGGCCGCTCAGCAGCGAGCCGTCGCGGTGGCGCAACTGGTGCACGGATCGAACCGCGACACCGATGATGCGCTCATCCGCGTCACGTTCGAACTGGCCGCGATAGAGGAACGCGCGATCGCTCAGTGCCAGAAAGGTGACCCCGTCACGCTCAAGATGCAGTGCCGAGAACCCGCCGAAATCGTCGCGTGCCATGTCCCAGACAAAGAGCGGCGGCGCGTCCGTTTGCGGCTGGGCTGAACTGGCAAGCGGCATCATGGCTGCGGCAGACAGCGCCAGAAAGCGGCGGCGAGTGGGGTGGCGGGACATCAGGCTCCTGACAGATGAGGCTGACGCCAGCCTATGGTCCGGCCCGTTGAAAGAAAAGAGCGCTGCGCATTCCGCTTGCATTCAGGCGGCGGCGCGCCTATATGGCGCATGAAAGCGGCGTTTCTGGGTCCAAACCTGAAGCTCCACCGGGAAAGACGCACGGGCCGCTTGGCCCGTTTTTTTGTTTGGAGACCCGCGATGAGCGACCCTGAAAACCCAGTGGGCGACCTGGTTGCGCGCACCGCCATCGACCGGCGGCTGGCCGCGATCGTCCAGCCGGTGATCGAGGGCATGGGGTTCGAGCTGGTGCGGCTGCGGCTGATGTCCGGCAAGACCCGCACCCTTCAGATCATGGCCGACAAGCCCGAGGGCGGGATCGAGGTTGACGATTGCGCCGAGATTTCGACCGTGGTTTCCGCGGCGCTGGATGTGGAGGGCCCGCTTGAGGACGCCTATCTGCTGGAAGTGTCCAGCCCCGGCATCGACCGTCCGCTGACCCGGCTCAAGGATTTTGAGACCTGGGCCGGGTACGAGGCCAAGCTTGAGACCACCGAACTGATCGACGGCCGCCGCCGATTCAAGGGCCTTCTGGCGGGCACCGAGGGCGACGAAGTCCTGATCGAGATCGACGAGGGCACGATCGGGCTGCATTTCGATTGGCTGGCCGATGCCAAGCTGGTCCTGACCGAAGCGCTGATTGCCGAAACCCTGCGCGCGCGCCGGGATGCCGGCGTGATCAACGAAGCCGATTTTGACGAGATTGAAACCGACACCGCTTCCGAGGAGGAGTGATACATGGCCATCACCAGTGCCAACCAGTTGGAACTCTTGCAGACCGCCGAAGCGGTGGCGCGCGAAAAGCTGATCGACCCCGAACTGGTCGTTCAGGCGATGGAGGAAAGCCTCGCACGGGCAGCCAAGTCGCGCTATGGCGCCGATATGGACATCCGCGTCCAGATCGATCGCAAGACCGGCCGCGCGACCTTTACCCGCGTGCGCACGGTGGTCGCCGATGACGAGCTTGAGAACCATCACGCCCAGATGACCGTCGAACAGGCGCGCCCCTATCTGGACGATCCCCAGATCGGCGACGAGATCCGCGACGAGGTTCCCCCGGTTGAACTGGGCCGAATCGCGGCCCAATCGGCCAAGCAGGTGATCTTGCAAAAGGTCCGCGAAGCCGAGCGCGATCGCCAGTATGAAGAATTCAAGGACCGCGCCGGCACCATCATCAACGGTGTCGTGCGCCGCGAGGAATACGGCAACATCATCGTCGATATCGGCCGCGGCGAGGGCATCTTGCGCCGCAACGAGAAGATCGGTCGCGAAAGCTATCGCCCCAACGACCGCATCCGCTGCTATATCAAGGATGTCCGCCGCGAGGCGCGCGGCCCGCAGGTGTTCCTGTCGCGCACGGCGCCCGAGTTCATGGCGGAATTGTTCAAGATGGAGGTGCCGGAAATCTATGACGGCATCATCGAGATCAAGGCCGTGGCCCGCGACCCCGGTTCGCGCGCCAAGATCGCGGTGATTTCCTATGACGGCTCGATCGATCCGGTGGGCGCCTGCGTGGGGATGCGCGGCAGTCGCGTTCAGGCCGTCGTCAACGAGCTTCAGGGCGAGAAGATCGACATCATCCCCTGGAACGAGGATCAGGCGACCTTCCTGGTGAATGCGCTGCAACCGGCCGAAGTGTCCAAGGTCGTCATCGACGAGGATGCCGGCCGCATCGAGGTCGTCGTGCCCGATGAGCAGCTTTCGCTGGCCATTGGCCGTCGCGGCCAGAACGTGCGGCTGGCCAGCCAGCTGACGGGGCTGGACATCGACATCATGACCGAAAGCGACGAAGCCGCGCGTCGTCAGGCCGAATTCGCCGAGCGCACCAAGCTGTTCATGGACGAGCTGGATGTCGACGAAATGATGGCCCAGTTGCTGGTGGCCGAAGGCTTTACCGAACTGGACGAGGTCGCCTATGTCGAACTCGACGAGTTGTTGTCCATCGACGGGTTCGACGAGGATACCGCCAACGAGTTGCAGGCCCGTGCCCGCGACCGGCTGGAGGCGATCAACACCGCGGCGCTGGAAAACGCGCGCGCCATGGGCGTCGAGGACAGCCTGATCGGATTCGAGGGACTGACCCCGCAGATGATCGAGGCGCTGGCCAAGGACGACGTCAAGTCGCTGGAGGACTTCGCCACCTGTGCCGACTGGGAACTGGCCGGCGGCTGGACCACGGTCGATGGCCAACGCGTCAAGGACGATGGCGTGCTGGAACCCTTCGAGGTCAGCCTTGAAGAGGCGCAGCGCCTGATCATGACCGCGCGGGTCCAGCTTGGCTGGGTCGATCCGTCCGAACTGGAGGCTGACGACACCGCCGAGGACGCCGAATCAGGGCTTGAATCCAGGGAAGAGGCACAGGCATAAGGAAACGCGAGATGACCCGCGGCGGCAGGGCGAAAGACACGCCAGACGGCACGGGCAGCCCGGAACGGCGCTGCATCGTGACCGGCGAAAGCCAGCCGCGCGGGGGGCTGATCCGGTTCGTGGTCGGACCTGACGGGCTGGTGGTTCCCGATCTGGCGGCCAAGCTTCCGGGCCGGGGCATCTGGGTTTCAGCCGACCGGGCAGCGCTGGAACAGGCGGCGCGGAAAAAGCTCTTTTCTCGCGCCGCCCGCCAGCCGGTTCAGGTACCCGACGATCTGCCGGGGCTGGTGCATGATCTGCTTCTGCGCCGCGTGGTCGAACTGATCGCATTGGCGCGCAAGAGCGGGCAGGCGGTCGCCGGATACGAGAAGGTCCGCGACTGGTTGGCCAGGGGCGATGCCCGGGTGCTGATTCAGGCGCAAGACGGGTCGGCGCGCGGCAAGACAAAGCTTCGTCCGCCCGAAAGGCCTGACAGCCACATAACCTGCCTGAACGCGCAGGAATTGGGTTTGGCTTTCGGGCGGGAACATGTGATACATGCCGCGCTTGCCGCTGGCGGTCTGGCTTCGCGTGTAGTAGAGGAAGCGGCAAAGCTTGCGCGAATGCGCGAGCAGATCGGCGCGACGATCGCCGGAGAGGAATGACGAGACGCATGAGCGATACAGACGGTAAAAAACCCCTTGGACTGCGTGGCGGTTCGACCCCTGGACAGGTGAAGCAAAGCTTCAGCCACGGGCGGACCAAAGCTGTCGTGGTCGAAACCAAGCGCAAGCGCGTCGTTGTGCCCAAACAGGGCGCGGCAGGCTCGGGGTCGACCAACACCAACACGAACAAGCCGCAGGGGCCTGGTGCCGGACCGACGCGCCGCCCGGCCGGGATCTCGGACTCCGAGATGGAGCGCCGCCTCGCTGCCGTGCGCGCCGCCAAGGCCCGCGAGGCCGACGAGGCCGTTGCCCGCGCCGAAGAAGAGCGACAGCGCGAAGAAGAGCGCGAGCGCCGCCGCGCCGAGATCGAGGCCCGCGAGCGCGATGAGCGCGAGCGCGAGGCCAGCCGCAAGGCCCGCGAGGAAGAGGATGCGCGCCGCGTCGCCGCCGAGGAAGAGGCCAGCAAGGCCGCCGAGGCCAGCCCTGCGCCCACCCCTGATGCCCCCGCACCGGCCAAGGCCGAGCGGCCCGGCAAGGCGGCACCCGCCGCTGCCCCGCGCAAGGCCGACCGCGAGCGCGAAGAGCGCGATTCGCGCGGCAAGGGCCGCGATGGCGGTGGTCGCCGTTCGGGCAAGCTGACGCTGACTGCCGCCCTCGAAGGCGGCGAAGGCGGGCGCCAGCGCAGCCTGGCCGCGATGAAGCGCAAGCAGGAAAAGGCCCGCGCAAAGGCGCTTGGCCTTGGCCAGAAATCCGAAAAGCAGGTGCGCGAGGTGCAGCTGCCCGACACGATCGTCGTGCAGGAACTGGCCAACCGCATGGCCGAACGCGCCGCCGATGTCGTCAAGACGCTGATGAAGATGGGCATGATGGTCGCCGTGAACCAGACCATCGACGCCGACACCGCCGAGATTGTGATCGAGGAATTCGGCCACAAGGCGGTGCGCGTGTCGGATGCCGACGTCGAACAGGTGATCGAATCGATCGACGACCGGCCCGAGGACATGAAACCGCGTCCGCCGATCATCACGATCATGGGCCACGTCGACCACGGCAAGACCTCGCTTCTGGATGCGATTCGCAAGACCAACGTCGTCTCGGGCGAGGCCGGGGGAATCACCCAACATATCGGCGCCTATCAGGTGACGACCGAATCGGGTGCAGTCCTTAGCTTCCTGGACACGCCGGGCCATGCCGCATTCACCAGCATGCGCGCGCGCGGCGCGCAGGTAACCGATATCGTGGTTCTGGTGGTCGCCGCAGACGATGCTGTGATGCCCCAGACAATCGAGGCGATCAACCACGCGCGGGCCGCGAATGTGCCGATGATCGTGGCGATCAACAAATGCGACCGGCCCTCGGCCGACCCCAACCGCGTGCGCACCGAACTGTTGCAGCATGAAGTCGTGGTCGAGGAGATGGGCGGCGACGTCCAGAACGTCGAGGTGTCGGCGATCAACGGCACAGGGCTTGATACCTTGCTTGAAGCCATCGCGCTTCAGGCCGAGATCCTGGAGCTCAAGGCCAACCCCGACCGGGCGGCCATGGGCGCCGTGATCGAGGCCAAGCTGGATGTCGGCCGCGGCCCCGTCGCCACGGTACTGGTGCAGCACGGCACGCTCAAGCGCGGCGACATTTTTGTCGTCGGCGAACAGTGGGGCAAGGTGCGGGCGCTGATCAACGACAAGGGCGAACGCGTCGAAGAGGCCGGCCCCTCGGTTCCGGTCGAGGTGCTGGGCCTGAACGGCACGCCCGAGGCGGGCGATGTGCTCAATGTCGTCGAGACCGAGGCCCAGGCACGCGAGATCGCCGATTATCGCATTCAGGCCGCCAAGGACAAGCGCGCGGCCGCCGGTGCCGCAACCACGCTGGAACAGATGATGGCACGGGCCAAGGCCGACAAGGACGTGGCCGAGCTTGCCGTTCTGGTCAAGGCCGACGTTCAGGGGTCGGCCGAAGCGATCGTCCAGGCGCTGGAAAAGGTCGGCAACGACGAGGTGCGCGTGCGCGTCCTGCATTACGGCGTGGGCGCAATCACCGATTCGGATGTCGGCCTGGCCGAGGCATCGGGCGCGCCGATCATCGGCTTCAACGTCCGGGCCAATTCCACCGCCCGCACGGCCGCGCAGCAAAAAGGTGTCGAGATCCGCTATTACTCGATCATCTACGACCTGATCGACGACATCAAGGCGGCGGCCTCGGGCCTGCTCAAGGACGAGGTGCGCGAGCGCTTCATCGGTTATGCCGAGATCAAGGAAGTGTTCAAGGTCTCGGGCGTCGGCAAGGTGGCGGGCTGCCTGGTCACCGAGGGCATCGCCCGCCGTTCGGCCGGTGTACGGCTGCTGCGCGACAACGTGGTGATCCACGAAGGCACGCTGAAGACGCTCAAGCGGTTCAAGGACGAGGTCAAGGAAGTCATCTCGGGGCAGGAATGCGGCATGGCGTTCGAAAACTACGACGACATTCGCCCGAGCGATGTGATCGAAATCTTCGAGCGCGAGACGGTCGAGCGCAAGCTCAGCTGATCGCCTGCAGCGACGACAGCAAAAGGGCCGGGCAAAAGCCCGGCCCTTTTTGCATGGCGGGGCTATTCATCCTTTTCCAGCTCGGATCGCAACTCGCGCAGCACCGGCAAAACCGCGCGAACCCGCGCCATGCCCAGCGTCTTGACCAGATCGGCGATCACCGGCGCGATGGATTGCAGCGCCGCATCGCGCGCGGACCGTCCGGCCGGGCTGATGGCGACGAACTTGCGCCGCGCGTCGTCCCAGTCGGGGCGGATATGGACATGCCCGGCCCATTCCAGCTTGCTCAGCGTGTTCGACATGGCGCCACGGGTAACGTGAAACGCCTTGGCCAATTGCGCCGGGGTTCGCTCTTCCTGCAAGCGGGCCAGGTGATTGAGAACGCTGAAATGCGACAGCTCCATCCCGCGCGGCAGCACCTTGGACAGGCGCGCGCGCGCCAGTTGTTCGGCCATGAACAATTCAGCGAACAACGCCACCGACAGATCGTCGACCGGCTTCACGCCGCGCCCCCGTCCGGCCCCTGAAACGCGCGGTCATGGGTCAGTGACGGCACCCGGCCGCGCGCCTGCTCCACCGCGTCCATGTCCAGATCGACCATGAACACGCCCGGCTCGGTGCCCGCATCCAGCATCACCTTGCCCCAGGGGTCCACGGCCATCGAATGCCCCCAGGTCGCGCGCGGCCGGCCATGCGCAACCGGGTGATCGCCGGTCTGCGCCGGCGCCAGCACATAGCAGCCGGTTTCTATCGCGCGGGCGCGCAACAGCACCTCCCAATGCGCCGCGCCGGTGACAGGGCTGAACGCCGCCGGAACCGTCAGCACCTGTGCGCCCGCCTTGGCCAGCGCCCGGAAAAGATGCGGGAACCGGATGTCATAACACACGCTCAGGCCCAGCATTGCGAACGGCGTCCTGGCCACCACCACCCGCGCCCCCGGACGGATCGCCGCAGATTCGCGATAGGTCTCGGTTTCGGATACCTGCACGTCGAACATATGGATCTTGTCATAGCGCGCCACGATCGCGCCCGCCGGATCAATCAGGAAGGATCGGTTGGCAAAACGCCCGTCGGCATCATGGGTCTTGATGACCAGCGACCCGGCCAGCAGCCAGACCCCGGCGCGCGCGGCCTCCTCGCGCATGAGCGCCAGCATCGGGTCGTCCTCTTCATGGCTGAGGACATTGCGCTGGTGGCTGCGGCTGGATGAAACACAGTTCGTCACCTCGGGCGTCAGAACGAAACCGGCGCCATCGGCAACCGCGCTGCGCACCGCATCGCGCACCGGGCCCAGATTGGCCTGCGGGTCATCGCCGACCGAAAGCTGCACCAGACCCGCGCGCATCGCTCAGACCCCGGCCAGAAGCGGGTCAAGCCGGCCGCTGCGATCCAGCGCGAACAGATCGTCGCAACCCCCGACATGGGTGTCGCCGACAAAGATCTGCGGCACCGTCATGCGCCCGCCGGCGCGGTTGATCATCTCAGGCTTGCGTTCGGGATGCGCGCGGATATCGATTTCCGTGAATTCGACCTGCTTGCTGTTCAACAGACGCTTCGCCGCGTGGCAGAAGCCGCAGCTGGGCGAGGTATAGATTTCGACGTTCGGCATTGGCATTCCCCTGAATCGGTCAGAACGGATGTAATGCCGTTTACTTCGCCTGTGAACCGGAAACGGGAAAAATGAGCGCTCATGCCTCGCGCGCGACGCGGGTCAGCACCACGACATCGACCCCCTGCGCGCCAGCGGCAAGGCAGGCGTCGGCAGCCGCGGCCAGCGTCGCGCCCGAGGTCATGACATCATCGACCAGCAACACATGACGCCCCGCCAGAAGCCCGGAACGGCGCGGATGCGCGTTGATTGCGCCGGCCATATTGGCAAAACGTCCGTCGCGTGTTCGGCCGTCCTGCGTGCCGGTATGGTGACGCCGGACCAGCAGATCAGGGCAATGCGCCAGCCCTGTCGCCCGCGCCAGCGCCGCTGACAGGGTCGCCGACTGATTGTAGCGGCGGCGAAACAGGCGCCACCAGTGCAACGGCACCGGCGCGACCAGTGTATCGGGGCGAATCAGCGGCGCGGCGGTGCGCGTCAGCCAGCGGCCCGCCGGCGCGGCGATGTCATGGCGATTGCGGTATTTCAGGCCAAGGACGATCTGTCGCGCCTTGTCGTCATAGATCATGACCGCCCGCCCGCGCCCCCAGGGCCGGGCGATATGGTGACAATCGTCGCACAGGACCGCCACGCCCTCGTCCGCGCCGGGCAAGGGCGTGCCGCAACCGTCGCAGACCAGACCGGCAATGAACGGGGTAATCTGCCAGCAGGCGGGGCACAATGTGCCCTCGGTCGCGACATCGGCATCGCAGGTCAGGCATTGCGGCGGATAGGCCAGCCTGAGTGCGCGCGTCGCCACAGCACCCGCCCGCGCCGTCAGCCGCTGGCCCAGCCCGATCAACACCTGCATGCGACCTTGCTTTCCCTTGACAATGGCGCCCCTCGGGCCAAACAGGGGCGCATGACACCGTCCCTGACCGACCGCACATCCCTGGCGCGTTTTCGTGCCCGTGCCCGCCGCGCCCCGGCGCTGTTCCTGCATGAGGACGTGGCGGACGAGATCAAGGAAAGACTCACAGAGGTTAACAGAGCCTTTACGGCCCCCGCCGTCGTCACCCCGTTTCCGGACCTCTGGCAAATGGTTCTGCCCGGCGCCACCCTGGTCCCCGATGCCGAGGTTCTGGCGCTGGACCCCGGCGCGCATGATCTTGTGATCCACGCTCTGGCGCTGCATTGGGCCGATGACCCGCTGGGCCAGATCATCCAGTGCCGCCGCGCCCTCAGACCCGACGGGCTGTTCATCGCCGCGCTTTTCGGCGGCCAAAGCCTGCACGAATTGCGCGCCGTGCTGGCGCAGGCCGAAAGCGATCTGTGCGGCACCCTGTCGCCGCGGGTGGTGCCGATGGGCGAAATCCGCGATCTGGGCGCGCTGTTGCAACGCGCCGGGCTGGCGCTGCCGGTGGCTGACAGTTCCGCGCGCCGTGTTCTTTACACGGATCTGCGCCAGCTTGTGCGCGATCTGCGTGCCATGGGCGAAAGCAACGCGCTGGACCAGCGCCACCGGGCACCGATGTCGCGCGCGCTGATGCAGCGAACCGAGGCGATCTATCGCCGCACCTTTGGCGACGAGCAGGGGCGCCTGCCCGCCACGGTCGAGATCCTTTTCCTGACCGGATGGGCGCCCGACGACACCCAACAGAAACCGCTCAGGCCCGGAACCGCAGCAGCAAGGCTGGCCGATGCCCTGGGCGCCACCGAAACCCCGCTTCGCAATCAAGGCGATTGACCAGAAGCGGACGCCCGCTAACTCAGGGCTTGATCGAACAGAAGGACACGATGCCAGCCATGCGTGACGCCCAGAAAGACAAACGCCGCGCCCAGTGCCCGGTGCACAAGGACAAACCCGGCGAGGGTCGCCTGGCCCATGCCCCCGCCGATCACCCGCCCGTCGCGCGGGCCAGGATCGGCATTCTTCTGGCCAATCTGGGGACGCCCGATGCGACCGACTACTGGTCGATGCGCCGCTATCTGGGCGAGTTTCTGTCCGACAAGCGGGTCATCGACTATCCTTGGTGGAAGTGGCAGCCGATCCTGCAACTGATCATCCTGACGCGGCGTCCGTTCTCGAAGGGCAAGGATTACGACCTGATCTGGAACAAGGAAAAGGATGAAAGCCCGCTTATGACCATCACCCGCGATCAGGCCAATGGCATCGCCGAGCGGATGCGCACACAGTTCGGGGATGACGTGATGGTCGATTTCTGCATGCGCTACGGCAACCCTTCGACCGAGGCGAAGGTGCGCGAGATGGTGGTGGCGGGCTGCGAAAAGATCCTGTTCTTTCCGCTTTATCCGCAATACGCGGGCGCGACCTGGGCAACCGCGAACGACCAGTTCTTTCGCGCGCTGATGAAAGAAAAATGGCAACCGGCGGTGCGCACGGTGCCCCCCTATTTCGATCAGCCGGCCTATATCGACGCGCTGGCGGGGGCGGTGCAACGCGGCTGGGACGCGATCGAGAACGAGCCCGAGGTGCTGATCACCTCATATCACGGGATGCCGCGCCGCTACCTGCTGGAGGGCGACCCCTATCACTGCCAGTGCCAGAAAACCACGCGCCTGCTGCGCGAACGCCTGGGCTGGGACAAGGACAGGATTCACACGACCTTTCAGTCGGTCTTTGGCACCGAGGTCTGGCTGCAACCCTATACGGTCGAGCATGTCGCGCGGCTGGCGGAATCCGGCGTGAAGCGCGTAGCGGTGGTGGCACCGGCCTTTTCCGCCGATTGCATCGAAACGCTTGAGGAAATCCAGGGCGAGATCCGCGAGGCGTTCGAACATGCAGGCGGCGAGGAGTTCACCTATATCCCCTGTCTCAACGACCAGGCGGCGCATATCGACGCGCTCTGCGCGGTCATCGGCGACAACTTGCGCGGCTGGACCGCCTGAGCAGGGATTGCGCAAACCGCATGAAAAAAAGGGCGGAGGTTTCCCTCCGCCCTTTTTTCAATCTGGCCCGAAGCCAGAAAGATCAGGACGCGACCGCAGCGGCGACAACCAGCAGCAGCAGCAGCGGGATCACCACGCCGCCGACCGACGACGACGAATGCGCAACAACAACTTCCGGCTCGACGACGGGTTCGACATACGAACCAGCCATGGCGGCGGTGCCGACAACCACGAACAGGGCGGCGATAGCAAGTTTCTTCATGTTAACCTCCAGTATTCGCGGACCATCGTTATTTTTGTTTCGATGGACCGCACCCAAGACGATACCTCGTATTCCGTCTCAAGCACCTTGTTCATATAAAAGCAACGGGTCAAGTCGCTTGGGTGCCGCTGTTCTGCCGCCGTGTCGTCAAATAAGCAACACTTGCGTGCCAACGCGCGCAAAGCCGAACAGCTCTTCGATATGTTCGTTGTAAAGCCCGATACAGCCGTTCGACGAACGCCGCCCGATCTTGCGCGTGTCATGAGTGCCGTGCACGCGGTAATAGGTCCAAGACAGATAAAGCGCATGAGTGCCAAGCGGGTTGTCAGGTCCCGGCGGAACGAACTCGGGCCATTCGGGGTTGCGTTCGCGCATGGCCGGGGTCGGGCGCCATGACGGTCCTTCGACCTTGCGCACGACTCGGGTGCGCCCGCGCCGGGTCAGATCCTCGCTCAGCGGTACGGACGAGGGGTAGAGCCGGTAGGTGCTTTCATCCTCGGACCAGAAGTGCACACAGCGGCTGTCGGTATCACACAGGATCGCGCCGTTGTTGAGGTTGGGGAAATAGTCGCGCCAGTGCAGCGTGCGGAAACTGGACAGGTTGCGCCGTGTCGTCGCGCGCACGTCCGTTTCCATCTCGGTGCTGTCTTCCATCGTTTCAGTCTGCGCCAGAACGGCCGGCGCCGCCAGCAACCCGCCCGTTGCCGCGCCAGCAATCAGAAAATGGCGCCGGTTCAATCTATTGCGAATGTCGGAGGTCATTTTTCCATTTCCTGTGGTCATGCAGAACCCGGCATTTTATATGTCAATAATACCGCGCTCGCAACGAAACCGTTACGGTCGTGGCGGCGTTGGGTTTGAACTTTCACGGCGCTGCCGCTAAGGCAGGCTTAAAGCTATTTCGGGATCGTCATGACCAAGCATCTGATTTCCGCCTTCGCCACCCTGGTTCTGCTGGCCGCCTGTGCCGAACCGGTTCCCCAGCGGATGGGCCCTGACGGGCGCCCGATTCCAGTGGTCTATCGCATCGGTTCCGAGGACCGCGAGGAAATTCAGGTGCGGATGCGCGACGCGATCAGCACCGTGCGCGCGCAGCAAGGGTTGCCGCCGGTCGAGTTGAATGCCGAACTGACCAGCGCCGCCGCGACCCATGCGCGTGATATGTCGATCCAGTCGCGGCCCTGGCATTTCGGCTCGGACGGATCGTCGCCGATCGACCGGGTCGAGCGCGTGGGCTATGACGGGCACTTCCTGGGCGAACTGATCTCGGAAACCTATGAAACCGAGCTTGAAACGCTGACCGCCTGGCTGGAACAGCGTGAAACCCGCGCGGTTTTGCTGGAACCCCGCATGCGCGAAATCGGTTTCGCCTGGCATCAGGAATCCAATGGCAAGCTGTGGTGGACGCTGACCACCGGCACGCCGCAAGATGAGGCGGATGGGCCCGCCCTGTCACGGGACGAAACCGACGAAAGCAGCGACAGCGATCAGGGCTGACGGCAGCGCGCCACCGCGTCAGGGATAGATGCTGATCGGCGTTCCATCGCGCACCATGGCATAGATCTGTTCGATCTCATGGTCGCGAACAGCGATGCAGCCATCGGTCCAGTCGCCGCGGGGACGGCGCACATTCGGGCCGCGCCCGTGAATGAAGATGTCACTTCCGGGGTCGTGCCCGGCTTCCTCGGCGCGGGCGATGTCATCCGCGTTCGGATACGACATTCCCAGCGACAGGTGAAAGGCGCTGGCGGGGTTGCGGCGGTCGATGATGTACTCGCCCTCGGGGGTGCGGCGATCGCCCTCGTGTTGCTTGTGACCGATGGGATTTCCGCCCAGTTGCACCGGATAGCTGCGCAAAACCGTGTCGTAATGCATCAGCTCCATCAGCCGCTCGGTCTTGTGGATGCGGACCTGCGTGACCTGGGGTCCGTCATAGTGCAAGAACCGGGGCGCGCTGCTGCACGCAGCCAGCACCAAGCCCAGAAGCCCGAAAAGCGCGATACGAATCATGAAATGGCCTGCTCGATTTTTCGGCGATTATGACCCAATCGGCGCGCCTATACCAGCAGCGCTCGCAAGGCGGCGCGGATCATTGCCGCATCGCCCGGATTGCCGACCATCCGCGCCGCCTGCAATGGCGCCGCCCAGTGGACGCTGTGTCCCGGCTCGGACGGGGGTGACAGGCGCCGCACCGGGCGCGCCAGATAGATGATGCAAAGCTTTTCAGCCCAGAGGTCGTATTCCGGCATGAAGGTATACCGCCGGAATGCCCCCAGCCGACGTTGCGGCGCGATGCGCCACCCGGTTTCCTCCAGCACTTCGCGATGCAGCGCACGGATCGGGCTTTCGCCGGGTTCGATGCCGCCGCCGGGCAACTGGAACTCGTCATGGGGATCGCTTTGATGTGTCAAAAGCACACGCGCCTCACGCAGCAAGATCGCGTAGGCGCCGGCCCGGCGCCGATACCGGCGGCCGGGTTCGCGCGGATCGCCATAGCGTGGTGTCATCGCCAATGCTCCATCTAGGGGGCGAATCGGCTTTGCCCCTTGGCCCCGGCCCGCTGCTTCCTATATGCAGGGGCCAATGCCAAGCCCTGACGCGAAGGTTTCCCCATGACTCTCGGTGCGCAAATCGCCTGGGACGACACCGTCCTGCCCTTTCAGCTTGATCGCTCGGACATCCGCGGGCGCGTCGCACGGCTGGACAGCGTGCTGGATACCGTTCTGGCGCAGCACGACTACCCCGCCCTGATCGAATCGCTGGTTTCAGATGCGGTCCTGCTGACAACGATGATCGGCCAGACCCTCAAGCTGCGCTGGCGGCTGTCGCTGCAAATCCGCGGCAACGGCCCGGCGCGGCTGATCGCCACCGACTATTTCGCGCCCGGCAGCGATGGCGAGCCGGCGCGCATCCGTGCCTATGCCAGCTATGACAAGGAACGCCTTGACCTTGGCGCGGACCCCTTTTCGCAGATCGGCGAAGGTTATTTTGCCGTGATCATCGACCAGGGGCGCGACATGACGCCCTATCAGGGCATGACGCCGATTTCCGGCGGGTCGCTGGCGGCCTGCGCCGAGACCTATTTCGCGCAGTCCGAACAGTTGCCCACCCGGTTCGCGATCGCGCATGCGGCCAGCGGGCGGGACACGGGGCCGCGCCGGCGCGGCGGCGGGGTCATGCTGCAACACCTACCCAAGGCATCGCCGCATGTGACGGGCGATGCCAGCGGCGAAAACGGTCTGCTGGCCGCCGGCGACATGCTTCACGGCGACGAGGCCGAGAACTGGAACCGCGCGAACATGCTGCTGGACACGGTCGACCAGGACGAACTTCTGGGTCCAGAGGTGCATCCGACCGACCTGCTGCTGCGCCTGTTCCACGAGGAAGCGCCGCGAGTCTTTGACGCCCAACCGGTCAGCTTTGGCTGCACCTGTTCCGAGGAAAAGGTGCGCAACTCGCTGTCGATCTATTCGGCCAAGGACATCGCCACCATGACCACCGACGCGGGCGTGGTGACGGCCGATTGTCAGTTCTGCGGCGCCCATTACATTCTGGACCCCGCCACCCTGGGCTTCGAGGCCACCGATGAGCGGCGCGACTGACATCGTGGATCGCGCGATCCGGGCGCTGGCGACGCCGGCCCCCGGATCCAGCGATTTCGACCTGAACCCAGAGTTTCGCCATCCGCCGCATGTTCAATTGCGCCCCGCCGCCGTTTTGGTCGGGCTGGTTGAACATCGCGGCGGCGTGTCGGTCCTGTTGACCAAGCGGGCCTCGGGACTGCGCCACCATCCCGGCCAGATCGCCTTTCCCGGCGGCAAGATCGACCCCGGCGATGCGGATGCGACCGCGGCCGCGCTACGCGAAGCCCGTGAAGAGGTCGGCCTGGACCCCGCGACGGTGCGCACGCTGGGCCTGTTGCCGCCCCATGACACCGTCACCGGCTACCGCGTGACGCCGGTTCTGGGCCATATCAGGGATGCCTTCGATCCGATTGCCGAACCCGGCGAGGTCGAAGAGGCGTTCTTTGTGCCGCTGGCGCATCTGAGCGAGCCCGGCAACTACCGTGTCGAACGCCGGCTCTGGCTGGGCCAGTGGCGCTCGTATTACACCGTGCCGTGGGGGCCCTATTACATCTGGGGGGCAACGGCGCGAATGCTGAAGGTTCTGGCAGAAAGGCTTGAGCAATGAAGGTTGCGGGCGACTGGCTGACCAGCAATGCCACCCAGTCGGTCCTGGCCATGCTGACCGGCGCTGGCCACCACGCCCTGTGCGTGGGCGGATGCGTGCGCAACGCGCTTTTGCAAATGCCGGTCTCGGATGTCGACATCGCCACCGACGCAACGCCCGAAACCGTCACCAGCCTGGCCGAACAAGCCGGGTTGCGCGCCGTTCCCACCGGTTTCGCGCATGGCACCGTCACCGTGGTCGTCGATGGCACCGGGTTCGAGGTCACAACCTTTCGCCATGATGTCGAAACCTTTGGCCGCCATGCGCGCGTGGCCTTCAGCGCGGACCTGACGCAAGATGCCCGGCGCCGCGATTTTACCATGAACGCGCTCTACGCGCAGGCCGATGGCCAGGTGATCGACCCGATCGGCGGGCTGCCCGACCTTCAGGCGCGGTGCGTGCGCTTTGTCGGCACCCCCGAAAACCGCATCCGCGAGGATTTTCTGCGAATTCTGCGTTTTTTCCGGTTTCACGCGCAATATGGCGATCCGGCCCAAGGCCTGGATGCCGATGCGCTGGCCGCCTGCGCCGCATTCGCGCCCAGGCTCGAAACCCTCTCGCAAGAGCGGGTTGGCGCCGAGATGCGCAAGCTGCTGGCAGCAGCCGACCCCGCGCCCGCGGTCGCGGCCATGCAGGCCAGCGGCGTGCTGCGCCATATCCTGCACGGCGCCGATGCCCGCGCCCTGCCCGTTCTCGTGCATCTTGAGGGGGACACGCCGGGCGGATGGCTGCGGCGGCTGGCGGTTCTGGGGGGCGCGGATGCGGCCGATGCGCTGCGCCTGACCCGCGCCGAAACCCGCGCTCTGGCCCAGATCCGCGACCAGATCGGCAGCACGGCCGGACCTGCGGAACTGGGCTACCGGCTGAACCCGCATCTGGCCACGGACGTGGTGCTGGCCCGTGCCGCCCTGACGGAAAGCCCACCCCCCGCGAACTGGCAAGACGACATTGCCGCCGGCGCGAAAGCGCGGTTTCCGCTGCGCCCGGCGGACCTGATGCCCGATCTGCAAGGCGCCGCGTTGGGCGCCGCGCTCAAGCGCGCCGAGGCTTACTGGATCGCCAGCGGCTTTCAGGCCGATCGCGAGACACTTATTGCCATCGCACAACCCTGAGCGCAGCCCTTTCCTTTCGTTCGTGCGCGGCCTATTTTTGCCATCACAGATCGAAAGTCCCTTCCGTGTTGCATTTATTTGAACGACTGGTGGACCCCTACACCAGCTATACCGAAACGGACCACCCGCCGCAGCGGCTGTGGCCGTTCCTGCGCCAGTACATGGGGCCGTTCCGCAAGGTCTTCTGGGCCGCGGGGGTGATGTCGGTCATCGTGGCCTTCGTCGAGATCGGTCTCTTGTGGTATCTGGGCCGGGTCGTCGACCTTCTGGAAGAAGCCGGTGCGCGGGACTTCTGGGCCCTGCATGGCTGGGAGATGGTCGCCGCGGCGGTGTTCATCCTGCTGATCCGCCCGATCTTGCAGGCGATCGACGTGGGGCTGATCAACAACGCCATCCTGCCCAATTTCGGCACGATCATCCGCTGGCGCGCGCATCGGCAGGTGCTGCGCCAGTCGGTCGGCTGGTTCGAGAACGATTTCGCCGGGCGCATCGCCAACCGGATCATGCAGACGCCCCCGGCGGCAGGCGAGGCGGTGTTCCAGATCTTCGACGCGCTGAGCTTTTCGATCGCCTATATCGTCGGTGCCGCGCTTTTGCTGATGGGGTCCGACCCACGGCTGGTGATCCCGCTCATGGTCTGGCTGGCGCTTTATGCGCTTCTGGTGCGCTGGACCATCCGGCGCGTGGGTCCGGCCTCCAAGGCCGCCTCGGATGCGCGCAGCGCCGTCACCGGCCGCGTGGTCGATGCGTATTCGAACATCCATAGCGTCAAGCTTTTTGCCCATCATGAACGCGAACTGGACTACGCGCGCGAGTCGATCGAGACCGCGCGGCGCACCTTTCAGAAGGAAATGCGCATCTTCACCATCATGGACCTGTGCCTGGTCACGCTGAACGGGCTCTTGATCGTGGCGGTCGTGGGCTGGGCGATCTGGCTCTGGACAACCGGCGCGGCCAGCCTGGGCGTGGTCGCCGCGGCGTCGGCGCTGGTGCTGCGCCTCAACGGGATGACCGGCTGGATCATGTGGGCGGTGTCGAGCTTCTTTCGCAACCTCGGCGTGGTGGCCGAAGGCATGGAAACCATCGCCCAGCCGATCTCGCTGGTGGATGCACCCGATGCCCGGCCACTGAACTTTACCGAAGGCCGGATCGAGCTGAAAGGCGTGACCCATCACTACGGCCGCGAGTCCGGCGGGTTGCAGGATGTTTCGCTGACCATAGAACCGGGGGAAAAGCTGGGCGTGATCGGTCGCTCGGGCGCGGGAAAATCGACGCTGGTGAAACTGCTCTTGCGGTTCTACGACACCGAGCGCGGGCAGATCCTGATCGACGGACAGGACATCGCGACGGTGACGCAGGACAGCCTGCGCAAGAAGATCGGCATGGTGCAGCAGGATACATCGCTCTTGCACCGCTCGGTGCGCGAAAACATCCTCTATGGTCGCCCCGACGCCACCGAGGACGAGATGCGCGCCGCCGCCCGCCGGGCCGAGGCGCATGAATTCATCCCTGATCTGGCCGACCCCGAGGGCCGAACCGGCTATGACGCGCGGGTCGGCGAACGCGGGGTCAAGCTGTCAGGCGGGCAACGCCAGCGGATCGCGCTGGCCCGCGTGATCCTGAAGGATGCGCCGATTCTGGTTCTGGACGAGGCCACGAGCGCGCTGGACAGCGAGGTCGAGGCCGCGATTCAGGACACGCTTTATGGCGTGATGGAGGGCAAGACCGTGATCGCCATTGCCCACCGCCTGTCGACGATTGCCCGGATGGACCGGATCGTGGTGCTGGACGACGGGCGCATCGTCGAGCAGGGAACGCACGGCGAACTGCTGGCCAAGGGCGGGCTATATGCCCGGTTCTGGGCCCGGCAATCGGGCGGTTTCATCGGCACCGACGAGGAGGCCGCGCAATGATGCCCCGCCCGTCCGCCAGATCGCGGGGGCCCGGCGAAAGGGGGGCGCTGCCCCCCTCGCCCTGCGGGCTCACCCCCCGGCGTATTTTCGGCAAGATGAAGGGGCGCGCGGCCGGATCGGCAATTGCGTCCGGGGGCAACCCATGAGCCTGACCACGCTGATTCCCGCCTTCCGCCCCGCTGACGGGCCACCGCCGGGGCGGCTGGGCGCGTTTTTCCGCTGGGCGCTGACCGGGGCCTGGCCGGGGATATCGCTGGCAGCCGCGGTCTCGGCGCTGGCGGGCATGGCCGAGGTGGCGGCGGCCCTGGTGCTGGGCTGGGTGATCGACGCCGCCGTGGCATCCGAGGGACCGGGGTTCTTTGCCGAAAACTGGAAGCTGCTGGCGCTGTTCGTGGTCTTTTTCCTGGTGCTGCGCCCGGTCGCGTTCGGGATCAGCTCGGCCACGAACTTTCTGGCGATCGCGCCGAATGTCGACCCGCTGGTGCTGTCACGCCTCAACCGCTGGACCATGGGGCAGGATATCGGCTTTTTCGACAACGACTTTGCCGGGCGCATCGCGCAAAAGCAGATCCAGACCGCGCGGGCCCTGACCGATGTCGTCAGCGAAAGCGTGAACACCGTGGCCTTCGCAATGTCGTCGCTGCTGGCCTCGGCGGCGCTGGTGGCCGCAATCGACTGGCGGCTGGGGATCTGCCTAGTGGTCTGGGCGGCGGCCTATCTGGGCCTGATCAAGCTGTTCTTGCCGCATATCCGCGCGCGTTCGGGCGCGCGGGCCGGGGCGCGGGCGATGGTGACGGGCCAGGTCGTGGACACGATCACCAATATCCGCACCGTCAAGCTGTTCGCCCATGCCCGCCACGAGGATCGCAACGCGTTGGACGCGATGGCCCGGTTTCGGGAACGGGTGCTGGCCTTCGGCAAGGTTTCGGCGCTGTTTCGGTTCTCGCTGATGCTGCTGGCCGGGGTTCTGCCGGTGGTTCTGGTCGCGGGCGCGCTGTGGCTGTGGTCATTCGGCCTGACCACGCCGGGCGCCATCGTGGCTGCCGGCACCGTGGCGATCCGGCTGGCACAGATGACCGGCTGGGTCAGTTTCACGCTGATGACGATCTATGCCAATATCGGCGAGGTCGAGGACGGCATGCGCACGCTGAGTGCCGCGCATGCGCTGACCGATGCCGACGACGCCTATGCCTTGCCGCCGATCGAGGGCGAGATCACCTTTGACGCGGTCGGGTTTGCCTATGGCCGGCGCAGTGGCGGGGTCGATGGCATCAGCCTGACCATCCGACCCGGCGAGCGCATCGGTATCGTCGGCGCCTCGGGTGCGGGGAAAAGCACGCTGGTGGCGCTGCTGCTGCGGCTTTACGATGTCGAGGCGGGCGCGGTGCTGATCGATGGCCACGACCTGCGCCGCGTCACGCAGGAATCCTTGCGCCGGCAGATCGGCATGGTCACGCAGGATACGGCGATGTTCAACCGTTCTGCGCGCGACAACATCCGCTATGGCCGGCCCGAAGCCACCGAGACCGAGATCGAGGCCGCCGCCCGCGCCGCCGAGGCCCATGACTTCATTCTCGACCTGCAGGACGGTGCGGGGCGCCGGGGATACGACACATTTCTGGGCGAGCGTGGGGTGCGCCTGTCGGGCGGGCAACGCCAGCGCATCGCGCTTGCCCGCGCATTCCTCAAGGATGCGCCGATCCTGGTTCTGGACGAAGCCACGAGCGCGCTGGACAGCGAGGTCGAGGCCCAGATCCAAGGCGCGCTTGAGCGGATCATGCAGGGCAAGACCGTGCTGGCCATCGCGCACCGGCTGTCCACCATCGCGCATATGGACCGCATCATCGTTCTGGACGAGGGGCGCATCGTCGAGCAGGGCAGCCATGACGAGCTGCTGGCGCGCGGCGGACTTTATGCGCGCTACTGGGCGCGGCAGTCGGGCGGTTTCCTGGGCATGGACGACGAGGTGGCGTGATGGATCTTGAAACCGTCGCCCCTGAGGATCTGGGCCGCAGCCTGGCGGGTATCGGCGTCAACCTTCTATGCCGGGACGTGCGGGCGATGGCCGGATTTCTCGAACAGGTTTTCGGACTGTCGATCCATCGTCTGAGCCGCGATTTCGCGCTGGCGCGCCATGATTCGGTGCTGTTGCAACTGCATGCCGATGCCACGTTTGCCCGGCATCCGTTGCACGCGCTGTTGCCCGAAACCCCACCACGCGGTGCGGGCGTGCAGCTTTACCTGTTCGGCATCGACCCCGATCTGAGCGCGGCGCGGGCCATGGCCGCAGGCGGCGTGGTGATCGAACCGCCCGCCGACAAGCCACACGGCCTGCGCGAAGCGACGATCCTGGCACCCGATGGCTATGCCTTCTCGCCGGCGGTGGCGCGGCCATGAGCTACCGGATCGAGCGGCTGGGCCTGCGCGGCGAGGGCGTGGCGAAGGGCGTCTTTGTCGCCCGCGCCCTGCCCGGCGAGTTCGTCGATGGCCCGGTCGTGGACGGGCGGATCACCCAGCCGCGCATCCTGACGCCCTCAGCCGATCGGGTTTCGGCGCCGTGCCGTCATTACAAGGCCTGCGGTGGGTGCGCCTTGCAGCATGCCTCGGATACGTTCGTGGCCGCGTGGAAACAGCAGGTCGTCGAACAGGCGCTGGCCGCGCAGGGCCTGTCGGCCCCGTTTCGCCCGCTGCAAACCTCGCCCGCGCAATCGCGCCGCCGTGCCACTCTGGCCGGACGGCGGCTGAAATCCGGTGCGCTGGTCGGGTTTCACGCCCGCGGATCGGACACCGTGACCGACGTGGCGGGCTGCCTACTTCTGCATCCCGCGCTTGTGGCCGCGCTGCCGGCGCTGGAGGCAGTCACGATCGAAGGCTGCTCACGCAAAGGGGAACTGGCGCTGACCCTGACCGCGCTGGAGGACGGGATCGACCTGGCGGTGTCCGACGGCAAGCCGCTGGATACCGCGTTGCGCCTGGCGCTGCCGCGGATCGCGGCGCGCCACGGGCTGGCGCGGCTGACCTGGGACGGCGAGACGCTCTATCAGACCCATGCGCCGGGCCTGACCTTTGGCGGCGCCCGCGTGACCCCGCCGCCCGGCGCGTTCCTGCAAGCCACGGCCCAAGGCGAGGCGGCGCTGACGCAGGCCCTGCGCGCGGCCATCGGCGGTGCCCGGCGGGTTGCCGACCTTTTTGCCGGTTGCGGCACCTTTGCGCTGCCGCTGGCGGAACGGGCCGAGGTGCACGCGGTCGAGGGAGACAGCGCGATGCTGGCAGCGCTCGACGCCGGCTGGCGCGGCAGCGCGGGCCTCAAGCAGGTGACGACCGAGGCGCGCGATCTGTTCCGGCGGCCGCTGCTGGCCGATGAGCTGGCGCGGTTCGACGCATTGGTCATCGACCCGCCGCGCGCCGTGGCCGAGGCGCAGTTTGCCCAGATCGCGGCGGCCCGTGTGCCCGTGGTCGGCGCGGTGTCATGTAACCCGGCCAGTTTTTCCCGCGATGCGCGCATCCTCGTGCAGGCGGGATACCGCATCGATTGGGTTCAGGTCGTCGATCAGTTTCGCTGGTCATCGCATGTCGAGCTTGCAGCGCGGCTCAGCCTTGCCCATATCGGCTGAACCCAAACCACGAGAGTGACGATGACCCTGCGCGAAAACACTGCTCATTTCCTGGACCGCCCCATTGTGCGCAACGGAATTATCGCCGTGATCCTGTTCAATGCGGTGCTGCTGGGCATGGAAACATCGGAACCGCTGATGGCGGCGGCGGGCTCGACGATCATCGCGCTCGACATGGCCTGCCTGGCCGTGTTCGTGGTCGAGCTTGCCTTGAAGATGTTCGCGCAACGCCTGTCGTTCTTTCGCTCGGGCTGGAACCTGTTCGACTTCTTGATCGTCGGCATCTCGCTGGTGCCGGGGGCGCAAACCTTCAGCGTGCTGCGGGCGCTGCGCATCCTGCGCCTGTTGCGCGTGATATCGGTCGCGCCATCCCTGCGCCGGGTGGTCGAAGGGTTCGTGCGGGCGCTGCCGGGTATGGGGTCGGTTTTTCTGCTGATGGGGATGCTGTTCTACATCGGCGCGGTGATGTCGACCAAGCTTTTTGGCGACAGCTTTCCTGAATGGTTCGGTGATCTGGGAAATTCCGCCTTTTCGCTGTTTCAGATCATGACGTTGGAAAGCTGGTCCATGGGCATCGTGCGCCCGGTGATGGAGGTGTATCCGCAAGCCTGGCTGTTCTTTGTTCCGTTCATCATGGTGACCACATTCGCGGTGGTGAACCTGCTGGTCGGCCTGATCGTCAATTCCATGCAGGACGCCCATGCCGAAGAGGCGAATGTGCGCACCGACAGCTACCGCGACGAGGTTCTGGCACGGTTGCGCGCGATCGAAGCGCGGCTTGAGAAGGCACAGGAACAGAACGTACACGAACACGAGCGGTGAACCCACGCCGCCCGGCGGTCACAGGGCCGGTGGGCCGTCGTATTCGAACAACGCGCAGGACACGTCATCGGGGAAGTCCTCGGACCCGGACCAGCGCGACAGCTCCCACATCAGGGCCTCCAGCAGGGTGTTGCCGCGCAAGCGCCTGAGGTCTGACAGGATGCGGCCAAGACCGGAATGGCCCAGCTGCTCGCCGCACGGGCCGGGGCATTCGGTGACGCCATCGGACACGAGGAGCAATCGCTCGCCCGGATTGAGGCGGATTTCGCAATCCTCGTATTCGGCATCGTCGATCAACCCCACCGGCAGGCCACCGTCGCCCAGAAAGCTGATGCTGCCATCGCGATGCTGGACCAGCGGATGCGGGTGTCCCGCCTGCACCAGGCGAATGATCCCGGTCGTCAGGTCCAGTTCGGCATAGGCCAGGGTGGCATAGCGTTCGGTCTGGATTTCCGACAGCATCAGGCGGTTCATCGCCGCCGCCACCTGAGACGGCGCGCGACCGACCATGCCCCCGGCGCCCCGGACGATGGCGATGTTTTGATCCGCCGATGCGCCCGACAGCAGCCCCGCCAGCCGCGCGGTCATCAGCGCCGAGGCCACGCCGTGGCCCGATACGTCAAAGGAATAAAGGCCCATCTGCTGCGCGTTGATGGCAAAACAGCCGACCATGTCGCCTCCGATATGCCCGCTGGGGCGCAAAAGCATGCTGACATGGCCCGAATCGAAGGCATGATCGCGCTCGCGCAGAATCGATTGCTGCAGTTTGCGCGCCTCGATCAGGTCGCGATCCAGCGCCTCGTAGAGATTGCGCAGCTTTGCCAGCGTGTCGCTGAGTAGGCGGTTCTTGGCGCGCAGCTCGCGTTCCATGGTCAGAAGACGCTCGCCCGCCTTTATCCGGGCGCGCAATTCGCCGGGATCGACGGGCTTGGCCAGAAAATCGTCGGCGCCAACCTCAAGCCCCTGGGCAACGGCGGCCTTGTCGGAATTCGACGTCAGCAGGATGAAATAGACATAGCGATCATCGTCCAGCGCACGCAAGGCACGGCAGAATTCGATGCCATCCATACCCGGCATCATCCAGTCCGACAGGACCAGATCGACATGGGCACGCTGACAGAGCGTCAGCGCCTCGTCGCCCGAGGCCGCCTGCAACACGTCGAACCCGCAAGCGCGCAGGCCCGAGGCCACCAGGTGGCGCTGCGCGCGCGAATCGTCCACCACCAGGACGGTGCGAATGCCATGGCGCGGCAATACCGGATTGCCGGGCAGACTGTTGGCGACTGAAGCATTCACGCGGCACCTTCACATTCTGGGTCGTCTGGTTCTGACTGCAACGTCCTTAGATTTGATTGACGATTCAATTTGTTTGCTTTTCCGCCATTCGTGGTAATGGAATGGATCTGGATTGTTCGTATGCTGCCGTATTGCAGTTGTTTGTGAGGATTGGCATGATCGATTGGACCCAAGTTGATGAAATGAAGCTGGAAATGGGCACCGGCTTTAACGAGGTGGTTTCGATGTTCCTGGATGAAGTGGGCGAGGTGATCGCCAGGCTTGAATCCGGTGCTGACCCTGAAACACTGGGCGCGGATCTGCACTTTCTGAAAGGCGCAACCCTCAACCTGGGCTTCAGCGATTTTGCCGATATGTGCGAATCCGGCGAACGGCTTGTGCAACAGGATCGCGGTGACGCCGTCGACATCGATGCGCTGCTGGTCTGCTATCGCGCCTCCCGCGAGGTGTTTTGCGCACGACTGGCCCTGAACGCCGCTTGACGGCGGCCATCCGGCGGTCAGACCAGGAACCCCGAAAGCGTTTCGTCCAGCGTGATGTCGCGATAGACAAAGCCGGCCGCGTCCATCCGGGCGAACAGGCGCGCGAAATTCGCCGCCTCGGATGTCTCGATCCCGATCAGGACGGTGCCGAAGTTGCGCGCCGATTTCTTGAGGTACTCGAACCGCGCGATGTCGTCCTCGGGGCCAAGGATCTCCAGAAAGTCGCGCAGCGCGCCGGGCCGCTGCGGCAATCGCAGCAGAAAGTACTTCTTCACCCCGGAAAAGCGCATGGCGCGTTCCTTGACCTCGGGCAGGCGTTCGAAATCGAAATTCCCGCCCGAGGTCACGCAGACCACGGTCTTGCCGCGAATCGCCTCGGCCAGATCGGGCAAGGCGTCGACCGACAATGCCCCGGCGGGTTCCAGCACGATCCCTTCGACATTGAGCATCTCAAGGATGGTGACGCAGATCCGGTCCTCGGGCGCGACCAGAACCGACTCGACCGGCACATCGGCCAGATGGTCGAACGGCACCGCCCCGATCCGGGCGACCGCCGCGCCATCGACGAAGCTGTCCACCCGCGACAATGTCACCGCCGCTCCCGCCTTTAGCGCGGCGCGCAGGCTGGCGCCGCCTGCCGGTTCGATGAAACGAAAATCCGTGCCCCCGCGTGCCATCAAATACCGCCGCATGCCCGAGGCCAGCCCGCCGCCGCCGACCGGCAGCACCACCATGTCCGGCATCCGGCCCAGTTGGGCCAGCAACTCGACCGCGACACTGGCCTGCCCCTCGATCACGTCGGCATCGTCAAAGGGCGACAGGAAATGCCCGCCGCTTTGCGTGCAATAGTCCTGCGCGGCGGCAAGCGACTGGTCGAAATAGTCGCCGGTCATGCGGATCTCGACCTGGCCGCCGCCAAAGATGCGGGTCTTGTCGATCTTCTGGCGCGGGGTTGTGACCGGCATGAAGATCACGCCGCGCACCCCGAAATGCCGGCAGGCATAGGCAACGCCCTGGGCATGATTGCCCGCGCTGGCACAGACGAAGATCGCCTGATCGGGACGCCGCGCCAGAACCTTGCGCATCGCGTTGAAGGCGCCGCGCAGCTTGTAGGAGCGCACGGGCGCCAGATCCTCGCGCTTGAGCCAGATGTCGGCATCAAAGCGCGCCGACAGATGTTCGTTGCGCTGTAACGGCGTGGGATCGAACAGATCCCGCAACGCGGCGGTGGCGGCTTGTGCCAGATCGGGGAAATCGCTCATGTGCCCATCTAGTGGCATCGCGCCGATGTGTGAAGCGGATTCTATCTGTGATAGATTGGACCCTTGACCGCCGCCCTGGCTGCGAACATTGAGTGGCAGGGCGCCACTGCCTTTTCTTTTTGGACATTCCCCGGATGCGCCTTGCCCTTGTTCTTGTCGTCGTTCTTATCGCCGGTTGCACCGATCGGGCGCGAATCGACCGCTTGCCCGACGACGCGCCCGTCGGCGATCTGCGCAGCGTCCATGTCGGCACGACGCGCGCGATCGACCCCGAAACCGGCGCACACGGACGCGGCCGGGCTTCGGACATGCAGTTCATCCAGTATGAAGTCTCGATCCCGCCCGAACGCGAAACCGGCGCGATCGAGCGTCCGCGCCGCAACCAGCCCTTCGACCCGGAACGCCATTTCGGCGTGCGTGACTCGATTGAGATGGACGCCGCCGAATACCGGGCGGCGGTCCGCCGGCGGCTGGCCGAGATGCCATCCGATCAGCGCGAGTCGATCATCTTTGTCCATGGGTTCAACACCACGTTCATCGAAGGCGTCTATCGCGTTGCGCAAATGTCAAACGACCTGACGCTGCCCGGCGTCGCGCTGCATTATTCCTGGCCCTCGCTGGGCGCGCCGCTTGCCTATGCGCATGATCGCGACAGCGCGCTGTTCGCGCGCGACGGGCTGGAACGGATGATCCGCGAAACCGCCGCCGCCACCTCGGGCCGGGTGATTCTGATCGGCCATTCGATGGGCGGCCATCTGGTCATGGAAACCCTGCGCCAGATCGCGATCAGCGGCAATCGTTCGCTGCTGGACAGGATCGGCGGCGTGATGCTGATCTCACCCGATATCGATGTCGAATTGTTTCGCGCGCAAGCCGAGCGCATCGGCGAATTGCCGCGGCCTTTCCTGATCGTGTCGTCGCAGCGCGACCGCATCCTGCAACTGTCCGCGCGACTGACAGGTCAGCGCGAACGATTGGGCAATATCAGCGACCCCGAGGTGATCGACGGCCTTGGCGTCACGGTGCTGGATGTCAGCGCCTTCTCGACCGGCGCAGGACATTTCACGGTCGGCTCGTCACCAGCCCTGATTCAGCTTCTGGGCCAGGTCGGCGCGGTCGAGGCGGCGCTGGGCGACGAACAGGCAGGGCGGCTGCCGCTGCTGCCGGCAACGATCCTGACCTTGCAGAACACGACCCAGATCATCCTGGAGCCTCTGACCGATTCGCGACGAACCATGCCACGCCTGGAACAGGCGCTCGCTGACGAATAGCCCGTCCGATCAGCGCCGCCGCCGCAGATAGACGTAGTAGGCACCCGTGCCGCCATGGCTGCGATGCGCCTCGCGCAGGTCCAGCACGACCGGGCGCAGAACGCCGCTACGCAGCCACTGCGGCACGACATGCTTCAATGCGCCGGCACGGCGCGGCATCGGCGCCAGATCGTCATCGGGGTGGCTGCGGCCCTTGCCGGTAATCACCAGGACCAGGCGCAGACCGCGCGCATGGGCGTTCAGGATGAACCCGCTCAATACCGGTTGCGCCTGCGCCAGCGTCATGCCGTGCAAATCGATCCGCGCCTCGGGCGTCATCTTGCCGCGCATCATACGGGTATGGATGTTTCGATCCATTCGCACGGGCTCGCGCGCCACCGTCTCGGACACCGATGCGACACGGTCCAGCGACACGGTCGGGCCGTGCGCGGGCCCCGTTCCCGGCTTTGGCATTTTTTTCGGGGGGTGTGATGCCTTGCTCGTTTGCCGCCCCGAAACCGGCGGTGCGCCAGGGTCGGGCACCGGCCCCGACCGGGTATCGGCGGCGGGATCATGCGCCTTTTGCAACCGCCGGGTCGAGCGCGCGACCCGCTGCCAGAGCGCGCTTTCATCCTGGGTCAGGGATCGGCGGCGGGCCATGGCGATCAGAACCCCGTATGGCGGGCAAAGGCCAGCTCGACCGGCATCAGCACGACCATGCGCCCGGTATCGCGGATCCGGCGTGCGGCCTGTTCGGCCCCCAGCCCGGTGCCGAAGAATATATCGGCCCGCTGCGGCCCACGAATGGCACCGCCGGTATCCTGTGCCACCATCAGGCGCCGCATCGCCCCGCGTTCGACCCAGACCGGCGCACCCAGCGGCGTATGCGACGGATCGACCGCCAGCGAACGCAGCGGCGTCAAGGGCACGTCCACCGCGCCAAGCGGTCCGAGGCGCGCGGGATGCTGCTCGATCTCGCGGAAAAAGACATACGAGGGGTCGTGTTGCAGCAGCGCACGCCCCTCGTCGGGGTGATTGGCGACATAGGCGCGCATCGACCGTGCCGAAGCCTCATGCGGAGCCAGGATACCCCGGCGCACGGCCTCGGCGCTGACCGAGCGGCGCGGGTGGCCATTCTGGCCGCCCCATCCCAGGCGCGTCACGCTGCCATCGTCAAAGACCAGCCGTCCGGACCCCTGCATCTGAAGGTAATAGAGATCGGCGGCGTTGCGCAGCCAGCCCAGCGTCAGCCCGCGCCCGCGCAGGGCCCCGGCGTCGATCTCGGCGCGGGTATGGGTGCGCTGGCCCGGCCGCAAACCGGGCGGGGCGCGATGGACCGGAATGTCATAGCCCGGCGCGCGCTCGTGTGCCGCGCGCAGTTCGGGCTCGAAATAGCCGGTGAACAGCGTCGCCTCGCGCCCGCCGATCAGGACCGGACGAAAGAACCGCTCGAAAAAGGCGCGCGGGTCGGGGTCGGCCTGTTCGGCAAAGGTGCAGACCGCCAGCCATTCGTCGCCGCGCAGGCGCGGGCACGAACGCACGAAAACCTCAAGCGCGGCGGCGTGGTCATCCTCGTGCCAGCCGTCCAGCGCGTCGAATGTCAGCAACTCGGCCTCGGCGGCGATACCGGGTGTGGCGACTGCCAGACACAGGCTCACCGCAAGGGCGCGCATCACTCACCCGTGGCAACAAGCCGCCAGTTCGGGTTGTCCGAGCCCATCTTGCGCGCGAAGGTCCAAATGTCGCGCTGCTGCTTGACGGTATTCGGATCGCCCTCGACCACCTCGCCTTCGCGGTTGCGCACGACCGAGGTCAGTTCCGCCACGAAACGCACGGTCAATTCGGCCTCGCTGCGCTCGGTGTCAAACGCGGCATCCACCAGTTCCAACTCGCGCACGCCGACAAAGCTGGCCTCGACCTTGAGGCCCTCGCGCTCGCGCAGTTGTACGACCTCGTCAAAGCTTTCGAACACGTCGCGCGACAGCAGCGGCACCAAGTCATCCAGTTCGCCGCGCTCGAAGCCCATGATGATCATTTCATAAGCCTGTCGCGCACCCCCCAGGAATTCGCCGACATGGAAATCGGACTCGACCCGCTTCATCGCGCTCAGCGCCTGCGCGGCGGCGGACCCCGGCGGCACATGGTCGGCGATGTCGTGGTCCACCCCGCCTTCGATGACATCGAAACCCCGCCGGTTGTCGGCGGGTTTATCGGCAAGCGGCTCGGGCGGGCGTTCGTAGCCTTCGCGCGAGCCGAGAACGCTTCTGAGCCGAAGGATCAGAAATACGGCAATTCCGGCTAGAACAAGAAGTTGAATCACGGCGGAGTCCATAGAGTCCTCAACGGGGGGGCGGGCTTGGTTTCAAGCGTTGAATGGTTATGTAAGGTGCCGGGACGCCCAAGTCCACCACCCGCCACCCTCAAGGAGTCGAATCTGATGCCGGTTCTGCTTGTCCTGATCATCCTGCCGCTGATCGAGATCGCGCTGTTCATCGCGGTCGGCGGCTGGTTGGGGCTGTGGCCGACATTGGCCTTGGTGGTTCTGGGCGCGCTGGCGGGCGTGTTGATCCTGCAAGGCCAGTCCGAACGTGCGGCGCAGATGATGCAGCGTGGTTTGCGCGGCGTATCGCCCGGCACTTTCATGGCGCGGGGCGCGTTCCGGGCATTGGGCGGGATCCTGCTGATCCTGCCGGGCTTCTTTACCGATGCGATCGGCCTGATCCTGCTGATACCTCCGGTGCAGCGACTGATCCTGCGCACCCTTGGCCGGGGCATGAACGTGACCACCGTGCATGTTCATCGCCGCGGCGACATCATCGATGGCGATTATGAGGTTCATGAACCCGATGCCGACACCCGCCCCGAACACCGTATCGACGGACCGCACGGGCATTGAGGCGGGCGCTGGCACCTGCTAGAACCCGCCAAGCAAAACAGTGATGACCAGGAGATGTCGATGGCCGAAAATGGCAATGGTGCCGCCCCACAGCCCGGTGCGCAACCCGGCGCACAGCCCGCAGGGCAATCGCAGATGAAGGTCCAGGTTCTGGCGCAGTATATCCGCGACCTGTCGTTCGAGAACGGGCTTGCCCAGCGCGGACTGCAAATGCCGTCAGGCCAGCCCGATATTCAGGTTCAGGTCAGCCTTGACGCGCGCAAGCGCGACACCGAGCACCAGTTCGACGTCATCACCAAGTTCCGCATCGAATCGAAGTCAAAGGATGACGGGCAGGTGCTGTTCATCGTCGAGATGGAGTATGCCGGCCTGTTCCATGTCGAGGGCGTTCCCCAGGACCAGTTGCACCCGTTCCTGCTGATCGAATGTCCGCGCATCCTGTTCCCCTTCGCGCGCCGGATCATCAGCGACATTACCCGTGATGGCGGTTTCCCGGCACTGAATCTGGACATGATCGACTTCATGGCGCTCTATCGTCAGGAACTCGCCCGCCAGCAGCAGGCGCAAAAGGGCGATCAACCGGCGCCCAGCGCCTGATTTCCGGGGGTAAGCATTGACGGGGCGGCGCGGGCCATCCGCGGCCGCCCTTTTTCATGGGCAAAAGCTGGCACGCTGTAAGGGTGTGTTAATATCTGCGCGTGATCATGGCCGCGAACCGACCCAAGGCAGTCAAGGGCGCCATGATCACCGACACCAGCCCCACCCCGGACCTGCCGGGCGATCCCCGGTCGCTTGGGCGGGCAAAACGTCAGGCGCGCGTGGGCTTGCTGCGCAATCCCAACGCGCCGCCGCGACCGCCGGCGCGCAAGGCCCGCCTGATGGGCAAATGGCCCGAATTGCGCAGCAGCCGGCGGCATCCGGGCGTCACGGCACCCGCCGGCGGGGCGGACCCTGCCGCGACCGACGGTCCGAACCTGCCAACGGCCCTTGAACTGGCGCAACGGATGCGCCAGGCCGACCATGACGCACCCGCCGCGCAACCGGCCAAGCCCTTGCCGGCGGACAGCCCAGCGACATCGCCGCAACATGCCCGGCACCAAACAACCGTGACCGCGCCCGCGACCGGGATGCACAGTACGGGACGCGGCCGTGTTCTGGTTCCGCTTGCGGGGTTCGTGTTGCTGTTTGCCTGTGCGATGGCGGCGGTCATGGCCTGAAAGCGGCGCACGACCGCGCGGGGGCGTTGCTCCTGGACGGGCACAAGCGCTATAGCGGCGCCAGCAAGACCGCAAAGCGAGACCGCCATGAAACAACCCCGCGCCTGGCAACGCATGCTCTCGGGCCGGCGTCTGGATCTGCTGGATCCGACGCCCGTGGATATCGAACTGGAGGACATCGCCCACGGCCTTGCCTTCGTCGCGCGCTGGAACGGACAGACGCAGGGCGACTGGCCCTATTCGGTGGCCGAGCATTCGCTGCTGGTCGAATCGCTTTTCAACCGCCTGGCACCGCGCGGCGAAACACGCTGGAGCCTGGCGGCACTTTTGCATGATGCACCCGAATATGTGATCGGCGACATGATTTCGCCGGTCAAATCGGCGGTCGGCCCAGGATACAGCGAGCTCGATCAGCGCCTTACCGCCGCGATCCACATCCGCTTTGGCCTGCCCGCGCAACTTCCCGCGCGCATCAAGACCCTGATCAAGCGCGCCGACCGGATCTCGGCCTGGCTGGAAGCCACCCAGATCGCGGGTTTTTCAACCGCCGAGGCCGATCGCTTTTTCGGCGCGCCCCCCGCCGGCGAAGGCGCCGGGATCACCATTGCCCCCCGCCCCCCGGTCGATGCGCGCAACGCCTTCATCGCCCGCTACCACGCGCTGGAAGCGCGGATGCGTCAGGGCTGAGACCCGAACGCGCGCCCGGCGCTACAGCACATAGCGGCTCAGATCGGCAGAGCGCGACAGATCGCCGATGTTTTCCTCGACAAAGGCGTCATCGATGACCACTTCGTCGCCGCCTTTGTCGGGCGCGGTAAAGGACAACTCCTCGAATACGCGTTCCATGACGGTGTAAAGCCGCCGCGCACCGATATTTTCCACCGATTCGTTGACCTCGGCCGCGATCCTGGCCACCGCCTGGATGCCGCTGTCGGTAAAGGTCACCTTCAACCCTTCGGTCTGCAACAGCGCGGTGTATTGCAGGGTCAGCGCATTGTCGGTTTCGGTCAGGATGCGGACGAAATCGCCCTCGCTGAGCGCGCGCAATTCAACCCGGATGGGCAGGCGGCCCTGCAACTCGGGCAGCAGGTCCGACGGTTTGGCGACGTGAAACGCCCCCGAGGCGATGAACAGGATATGGTCGGTCTTGACCGGCCCATGCTTGGTCGAAACGGTCGTGCCCTCGATCAGGGGCAGCAGGTCGCGCTGGACGCCCTCGCGGCTGACATCGGCCCCGCGCGTCTCGGCCCGCGCGCAAACCTTGTCGATCTCGTCCAGAAAGACGATGCCGTTCTGCTCGACCGACTCCAGCGCCGCCGCCTTGACGGCCTCGTCATCCAGCAGCTTGTCGGCCTCGTCACTGATCAGGATGTCATGACTTTCAGCCACGCTCATGCGCTTTTTCTGGCTGCGCTGGCCAAAGGCCTTGCCAAAGATGTCACCCAGATTCATGCCCCCCTGCTGCGGCATGCCCGGCAATTCGAACATCGGCATCGACGGCCCCGACTCGGACACCTCGACCTCGATCATCGTATCGTCCAGCTCGCCCCGGCGCAGCTTGTTGCGGAAAAGATCGCGCGTTCCCGCCCGCGCATCCTTGCCGGCAATCGCATCAAGAACACGTTCCTCGGCGGCGGCCTGGGCACGGGCGCGCACATCCTCGCGCATCTGCTCGCGGGTCATGGCGATGGCGGAATCGGTCAGATCGCGAATGATCTGTTCGACATCGCGCCCGACATAGCCCACCTCGGTGAATTTCGTGGCCTCCACCTTCAGGAACGGTGCTTTCGCCAGTTTCGCCAGGCGGCGGCTGATCTCGGTCTTGCCGACGCCGGTGGGGCCGATCATCAGGATGTTCTTGGGGTGAACCTCGTCGCGCAGCGCGGGTTCAAGCTGCTTGCGCCGCCACCGGTTGCGCAGCGCCACGGCCACCGCGCGCTTGGCGCCGGCCTGACCAATGATGAAGCGATCCAGTTCCGAGACAATCTCGCGGGGTGTCAGGTCGGTCATTTGCTGATTGTCTCCACGGTCAGGTTGCCATTGGTATAGACGCAGATGTCGGCGGCGATCGCCATGGCCTTGCGCGCCACCTCCTCGGCCGACAGATCGCTTTCCATCAGCCCGCGGGCCGCGGCCAGGGCAAAGTTGCCGCCCGATCCGATGGCGGCGACGTCGTGTTCGGGTTCAAGCACGTCGCCCGCGCCAGTGATGACATAGAGATCGGTGCCATCGGTGACGATCAGCATGGCCTCGAGGTTGCGCAGATACTTGTCGGTGCGCCAGTCCTTCGCCATCTCGACGCAGGCGCGCATCAACTGGCCGGGCGCGGCGTCGAGCTTCTTTTCCAGCCGTTCCAGCAATGTAAAGGCATCCGCGGTGGAACCCGCGAACCCGGCAACCACCGCGCGCCCCTCGGCGCCGATGCGGCGCACCTTGCGCGCCGTGCCCTTGATCACCGTCTGGCCCAGGCTGACCTGCCCGTCGCCCGCGACCACGACCTTGCCACCGCGCCGAACCGCCAGAATTGTCGTGCCATGCCAGCCGGGAAACCGATCATCCGCCATTGCGTGCCTTTCCTGTTTCAACCGCCCCTATATGGCCGTGCGACCCGCCTTCGGCAAGAACCCCCTCTGGCGGGTGCCCGGAGGCGGCGCTATGCTGGCGCCATGCAGCCGGTTCACCCCCCATTTACGCTGTCCGATCCCGCCGCGATGACCTGTTTTGCCGCGCGACTGGCACCCATGTTGCGCGCGGGCGACGTGCTGCTGCTTGAAGGGCCGATCGGCGCGGGCAAGACCCATTTCGCCCGCGCGCTGATCCAATCGCTGCTGCCCGTTCCCGAGGATGTGCCCTCGCCCACCTTCACGCTTGTGCAGACCTATGAGGGTGCGGCATTCGAGATCTGGCATGCCGATCTCTATCGCCTGACCCACCCTGACGAGGCCGTCGAACTGGGCTTGACCGAAGCGTTCGAGACTGCGCTTTGCCTTGTCGAATGGCCCGACCGTCTGGGGCCGGACCGGCCGAAAAAGGCTCTGACATTGCGGTTTTCGGCCCAGCCCGACGATGTGCGCGACATGGCGCTGCTGTCTGATGCGCCCGAATGGGCGTCGCGTCTGAAAGGCTTGTCCGATGTTTGAGCCCGCATCGCGCCCGCGCGTCTTTGCGCAGGAACCTGGCGCGGACTTTCCCGCCGCCGTGGCGCAGGGATTGCGCGCGCGCCTTGCCGACCACCCGCCCGAGGCGATGGCGCGGGTCGAGGTGCTGGTGAACACCGCGCGGATGGCGGGACGCCTGCGCGGCGCAATGATCGACGCCGGCGCCGGGTTCCTGCCGCGTATCCGGTTGATCACCGAGCTGGAGCAAACTGGCGGCACCGATGCCCCCACCCCGCTGCGTCGGCGGCTGGAACTGGCGCAACTGATCCGCAAGCTTTTGGAAGCCGAGCCCGATCTTGCGCCGCGTCATGCTGCTTTTTCTCTCGCCGAGAGCCTTTCGCGCCTGCTTGACGAAATGCAGGTCGAAGGGGTTGCGATGACCGCGCTCGAATCCCTGGATGTCAGCAACCATTCGGAACATTGGGCACGGTCCTTGCGGTTTATCGCCCTGGTGGCGCGCTATCTGGGCGCCGAGGCCGCGCATGATGCGCAGGCCCGCCAGCGCCAGGCGGTCGAGGCCTTGACCGAACGCTGGCGGCACGAACCGCCAGCGCATCCTCTGATCGTTGCCGGTTCGACAGGCTCGCGCGGGACCACGGCCTTGTTGATGCGGGCCGTGGCGCGCCTGCCGCGGGGTGCCCTGATCCTGCCGGGGTTCGATTTCGACATGCCGGGCGCCGTGTGGTCGGGGCTGGAGGACCCGCTTCTGAGCGAGGATCATCCCCAATACCGCTATTTCGCGCTGCTCAAGGCGCTTGATCTGGATTTCGACTCGGTGGCGCATTGGGCCGGGCCCTTGGCCCCCGACCCGGCGCGCAACAAGGTCGTCTCGCTGGCAATGCGGCCCGCGCCGGTGACCGATCGCTGGCTGGCCGAGGGCAAGGGCCTGGGCGATCTGGTCCAGGCGTTGCAAGGGGTCGCGCTGATCGAGGCCCCAACCCCCCGTGCCGAAGCGCTCGCCATCGCGCTGCGATTGCGGCAGGCGGTGCTGGATGGCGAAAAAGCGGCTCTGATTACGCCTGATCGCACGGTTGCCCGGCAAGTCACCGTCGCGCTGGATCGGTGGCATATCCGCCCCGATGACAGCGCCGGGCGCCCGCTGGCAATGTCGGCGCCCGGCCGTTTCCTGCGCCAGACGGCAGAGCTGCTGCGCGGCGAGATCGCATCCGAGGCGCTGGTCGCCCTGCTGAAGCATCCGATCACCCAAAGCGCCTATGATCGCGGGCCGCACCTGATCAGTCTGCGCGAGCTGGAACTGTGGCTGCGCCGAAGGGCGATCCCGTTTCCAAAGCCGGACGATCTGGCACGCTGGGCCGGCACGGACACGGCGCGCAAGGACTGGGCGGCGTGGTTGTCGGCCTCCCTGCCCCAGCCAATGGGTGCGCAGCCCCTGGGCGACTGGCTGGTGCGGCATCTCGCGCTGAGCGAGGCCATCGCGCGCGGCATGGCGGGTGCGGACAGCGGCGAGCTTTGGCAGAAAGAAGCCGGGCAAAAGGCGCGCGCGGTCATGGACGAGCTTTGCGCCCATGCCGAACATGGCGGTACACTGTCAGTAGGTGACTATATCGCCTTGTTAGAGACGATTCTGGCAGGCCATGACGTGCGCGAAAGCGTCGAAAGCAACCCAGAGGTGATGATCTGGGGCACGCTGGAGGCCCGTGCGCTGGGCGCTGACCTTGTGATTCTGGCGGGTCTGAATGACGGCATCTGGCCGCAATCGCCCCAGCCCGACCCTTGGCTGAACCGCAAGATGCGGCTGGATGCGGGTCTGTTGCTGCCGGAGCGCCAGATCGGGCTGTCGGCACATGATTTCCAGCAGGCCATCGGTGCGGGTTCCGTGATCCTGACGCGCGCCGCCCGCGACGCCGAGGCCGAGACGATTCCGTCGCGCTGGCTGAACCGGCTCAAGAACCTTGTGGGTGGCCTGCCCGATGGTCACGGCCCCGAAGCGCTCAAGGCGATGGCGGCGCGGGGGCAGGTCTGGCTGGATCGCGCCGCCGCTTTCGAGGCCGGCGCCCGGCCGGAACTGACGGCGCTGTCCATGCGCAACCCCCGCCCGGCGCCCGCCCCGCCCGGCCCGGCGCGGATGCGCGCGTTGCCGGTGACGGCGATCAAGACCCTGATCCGCGACCCGTTTCACATCTATGCCCAGCATATCCTGCGACTGCGCCCGCTTGACCCCCTTGTGCCCGAACCCGATGCCCGGCTGCGCGGCACGGCGTTGCATCGCGTGTTCGAGGCGTATGTGCAAAGCCTGCAACCTGGCGAGGCGGGAACCGCCGCGCAATTCCTGGCCATCGCCGAAACCATCCTGACCGAAGAGGTGCCCTGGGCCGCCAGCCGCATTCAGTGGCTGGCGCGGCTGGCGCGCGTGGCCCAGCCGTTCGTTGACTGGCACGCCGCGCAACCCGGCACCCCGGTCGTGACCGAAAGCACGGGCACGCTGGATTTGCGCGACCCGCTGTTTCGCCTGACCGGCAAGCCCGACCGGATCGATGCGCTGGAGTCTGGCGCGGTGCGGATCTTCGACTACAAGACCGGCACACCGCCCAGTGACCGCGAACAGGCGCATTTTGACAAACAGTTGATCTTGCTGGCGATCATGGCCGAAGATGGCGCGTTTTCCGACCTCGGGCCGGTGCGCGTGGACCAAGCCGCCTTCATCGGCGTCGGGGCCGAGTTCAAATGCCAGGACGCCGATGTATCCGCGCCGGCGCTGTCGGAACACCGGCAGCGGCTGGCGCAACTGCTGCGAACCTATCTCGATCCCGGCCAGGGCTTTATCGCCCGCCGCGCGCTGAAAAAAGACACCGATACCGGCCAGTACGACCAGCTTGCCCGGCTCGGCGAATGGCAGCTGACGGACGCGGCCGTCACGATCCGGGTGGGCGACCATGACGGATGAGGCCAGCCAGCGCCAGATCGTCGCCGCGGAACCCACGGCATCAACCTGGCTTTCCGCCAACGCCGGTTCGGGCAAGACCCGCGTTCTGACCGACCGGGTGGCGCGTTTGCTGCTGCGCGGGGTCGAGCCCCAGCGCATCCTGTGTCTGACCTATACCAAGGCCGCCGCCAGCGAGATGCAGAACCGCCTGTTCGATCGTCTGGGCCGATGGGCGATGCTGGAAGAGGGCGCGCTGCGCGGGCAACTGGCCGAACTGGGCGAACCGGTTGCGGACGATCCGCAACTTTTGCCGCGCGCGCGCCGCCTGTTCGCGCGGGCGATCGAGACGCCGGGCGGGCTGAAGATCCAGACGATTCATTCGTTTTGCAGCGCGCTTTTGCGCCGCTTTCCGCTGGAGGCCGGCGTCCCCCCCGACTTCACCGAAACCGAGGATCGCAGCCTGCACCAACTCAGGCTTGAGGTGCTGGGCGCGCTTGCCAGCGGCCCCCAGGCCGAACGGCTGCGCGATCTGGCCGCCGTCACCAACGAGACCGCGCTTGAGTCGATTCTGGACCAGATCGGCAAGCATAGAGACCTTTTTGCCGATGGCGCGGCACCCATCGACCTGCCCGCCGTGTTCGACCTTCCCGCCGATTTCGACGAAGCGGCGCTGTTGGACATGGTCTATCTGGGCCATGAAACCGCGTTGATCGACGCGCTGTTGCCCCCGTTGCAGGCCAGCGGCCGCAACGACACCAAATTGGCCGAGGCGCTGGACGAAGCGCGCGCACCCTCGATTTCGTCTCTGATCACGCTGGAAAGGGCCCTTCTTTTCGGCCGGACTGCCAAGGCCGGCCCCTTCACCGCCAAGATCGGCGCGATTCCGACCAAGGCGGTGCGCCCGGCGATCGCGCCCGAGGTTCTGGACGGGCTCGATGCGCTTGCCCGGCGGGTCGAGGCTGCGCGCCCACGCCGTCAGGCGCTGGCCGCACTCACGCGCACACAGGCGTTACATCGCTTCGCCAAAGCCTGGATACCGGCGCTTGAGGCGGCCAAGGCCGCGCGCGGATGGCTGGATTTCGACGATCTGATCTTGCGCGCGCGCCGCCTTCTCAGCGATCCGGCGGTGGCGCAATGGGTTCTGTTCAAGCTTGATGGCGGGATCGACCATATCCTGATCGACGAGGCACAGGACACCAGCCCCGAACAATGGCGCGTGGTCGAGTTGCTGACACAGGAGTTCACCGCCGGACACGGCGCGCGCGAGGCCGAGCGCACGATCTTTGTCGTCGGCGACAAGAAACAGTCGATCTATTCGTTCCAGGGGGCCGACCTGCGCGGCTTCGACCGGATGCGCGCCACCTTCGACGCGGCGCTGGCCGATATCGGGCGGCGGCTGACGCATATGGAACTGACACACTCGTTCCGGTCCTCGGATGCGATCCTGCGGCTCGTGGATCACTGTTTCGCCCCCGAGACCGGCACAACCGGCATGGGCGGCACGATTGAGCATCTGGCCTTTCACGACCGCATGGCCGGACGCGTGGACCTGTGGCCCATGGTGCCCCCCGCAGGCAGCCACGAGGACGGCGACTGGGACGAGCCGCTGGACCGGCCGTCCGAGCGCAACCACGAGGTCGTGCTGGCACATCAGATCGCCGACGAGATTCGCGCGATGATCGACCGGGGCGAACAGATCGAGGATGCCGAGGGGCCGCGCCCGGTGCACGAGGGCGATTTCCTGATCCTTGTGCGGCGGCGCAAGCTTCTGTTCAACGCGCTAATCCGCGCCTGCAAGGCCAACGGGCTGGAGATTGCCGGCGCCGACCGGCTGGTCCTGGGCGACGAGCTTGCGGTGCAGGACATGATCGCGCTCTTGCGGTTCCTGGCCTTGCCCGAGGATGACCTGTCGCTTGCGACCGCGCTGCGCTCGCCCCTGTTCGGATGGAGCGAGGACGAGTTGTTCCGTCTCGCCCATGGCCGTGACGGCCGGTATCTGTGGGAACGGTTGCGCGCAGAAACCGACCAGGCCGAAACAGTCTCTGTGCTGGCGGATTTGCGCGACCAGACCGATTTTCTGCGCCCATATGAGTTGATCGAGCGCATCCTGACACGGCACGACCGCCGACGCCATCTGATCGCGCGGTTCGGCCCCGAGGCCGAGGACGCGATCGAGGCCTTCGTCACCCTTGCGCTGCAATACGAACAGGGGCGTATCCCGTCGCTTGACGGCTTCCTGGGCTGGCTGACGGCAAGCGATGCCGAGATCAAGCGCCAGTCCGAGGCCGCGGGACGACGCATTCGGGTGATGACGGTTCATGGCGCCAAGGGGCTGGAGGCGCCGATCGTCATCCTGCCCGACACCGCGGAACGGCGCGCACCGTCGGGGCGCGGCCTTTCGGCGATCGGGGGCGTGCCGGTGTTGCGCATGAACAAGGATGAGGCGCCCCCCGCCCAGCGTGCCGCCGATCAGGCCCAGGACGACCAGCGCCACGAGGAATCCGACCGGCTGCTCTATGTCGCGCTGACCCGTGCCGAACGCTGGCTGATCGTGGCGGGGGCGGGACAGGACACGGGCGCGGGATGGCATGCAAAGGTGGCGCGGGCGCTAGAGGCTGCGGGGGCCGCCCCTTGCACGTTTCCGACCGGCACGGGGTTGCGGCTTGCGCATGGGTCGTGGCCGTCCCCCGCCGCCGCGGAATCGCGGGGGGCCGCCCGCCGGGCGGCAGAACCGCTGGCACCCGCGCTTCTGGCGCCGGTTGCCAGCAGTGCGGTCGCCTTGCCCGTTCTGAGCCCGTCGCGTCTGGGCGGAGCCAAGGCCCTGCCTGGCGAGGCAGGCGCCGAGGAGGCCGTGGCCCTGCGCCGGGGCGACATGGCGCATCTGCTGCTCGAACACCTGCCCGCCATCGAATCCGATGCCCGCCCCGACACCGCGCGGGCGCTGTTGCGCCACTTCGATGCCCCGCCGTCCGAGGTCGATCTGTGCCTGTCCGAGGTGCTGGCCCTGTTCGATGCGCCGGAACTTGCGCCGATCCTGACCGGCGCGGCGCTGTCCGAGGTCGGCATAAGCGGGGTGTGGAAGGGGCGGCGGATGTTCGGCCTGATCGACCGGCTGCTGATCGCGCCGGATCGCGTTCTGGCCGTCGATTTCAAGACCAACCGGGTGGTGCCCGGCGATGCCGCGCAGGTGCCCGAAGGGCTGTTGCGGCAGATGGGCGCCTATGCACAGCTTCTGGCGCCGCTCTATCCGGATCGGCCGGTGGAAACCGCGCTGGTCTGGACCGCGACGCGGCAGGTCATGCCGATCCCCGGACCGATTGCCGCACAGGCGCTGGCTCGGGCGGCCCTTGACCCTGGGGTTGCCGCCTCATAGGTAAAACTGAATGCCTCGCAATCCCCGTATGCTGGAGAGATCTCATGCCGACAATTCCCGTGACCGATCAGAATTTCGACACCGAAGTGCGCGACAGCGACCTGCCCGTCGTCGTCGATTTCTGGGCCGAGTGGTGCGGCCCCTGCAAGCAGATCGGTCCGGCGCTTGAAGAACTGGCCGAGGAATATGCCGGCCGGATCAAGATCGCCAAGGTCAATGTCGATGAGAACCCGCAGGTCACCGCCGCCATGGGCATTCGCGGGATCCCGGCGCTGTTTCTGGTGAAAGACGGCCAGATCGTTTCGAACAAGGTCGGCGCCGCGCCCAAGGCCGCGCTGGCAAGCTGGATCGACGCGTCGATCTGATTGCCGCTCGGCAAGACACCGGTTCGCCGATGCGGCGGGCCGGATAGCGGCGCGCATTCGGCCTTTGCGTGCCTGAGTTCAGGCGCTGGCGCGCATCACATGCGCACCGCGATAGGACACGCTGCGGCGGGGACGGGCCGTTTCGGTATCGTCGGATAATCCGCGGCCGGCGCCCCGCTCGTTTTCCGTCACGTCATTGCCCTGATCTCGCTGCCTGTCGAACGCGATAACGACCATCGCGTTCGACACCTTTTGCGCCGAGACGGCAAGACATTCGCCATCGTCCAGTTGCATCACTCCCGAAACCAGCGCCGGCGCAGCACCCCGGCGGGCAAGCTGCGCGATCTGATCCCACAGGGCCGGATCGCGGCTGTCCTCGCGCCAGTTCGCCAAGGCTTCGGACAGGGTGAAACCGGCAAGCGAGTCGGCGCCTTCCAGTGTCCAGAGTCGATTGAAGGCGCTGTTGGTCAGGATAAGAAGGCCGTTCTGGGCAAAGACCACAAGCGCGGTATCCAGAATGTCGAGCGCCGCCTGGCTGGTTTCCAGATCGGCACGGAAGTTGCGCGTCATGTGAACTTCCGAGGTGATATCCTCGATCAGGAAGGCAAGCGCGCCATCGGGATGCGGGCTGGCGGACACGCGAAATGTCTGGCCCGTCGGCAGCGACCATGTCTCCTCGAACGCGTTGTTGGCCGCGCCCTGCTCGATCTCCAGAAGGCGGCGCGACCAACTGCGATAATCGCGCGGTTCGGGCAGGACGCGCTTGTCGCGCATGCGGTTGAGAAACCCCTCGATCCCCGGCCGCGACGACAGGAATTCGGGCTCAAGCCCCGTCAGATCGGCCAGGGCCGGATTGAACAATTGCAAACGACGGGTGCGGTCGAACACCGCCAGGCCAATTGTCAGGGTCGCAAAGGTCTTGGTCAGCGTCTGGATGAATTCGCGCTTGGTCTTTTCGGCGCGATACGCCTCATCGGCGGGCAGCGCGTATTTCAGTTGACCCGCGTCATCGTCGCTGACGGTGACATCGAACCAGCGCTGACGTCCCTTGGCGCCCATCGTCAGCGCGATGCGCTGAGGCGACTCGGACACCTCGGCGGGGAATAGCCGGGGCAAGGGCCAGGCGACGGAATCGCCCATGCCGTTCTCGGCCAGTTGCCGCAAATAGGCGCCGTTGGCCCAGATCACCTGGCCCTGCGCATTCTCGCGCCACGTCAGGACCGGCGCCTGATCGGTGGCGCGGCGCAGCAAGGCCAGTTCATCCTGCATCGCGCGAAAGCTCATCCGGTCCAGCGTCACACTGCCGTCGTCGGCGATGGCGTCGATCAGCGTCAGCCGGGCCGTGCCGTCCAGCCATTCGGCGCGCAGCCCCAGGCCCGACCCGTCATCGGCATTCAGCCGGATGCTGCCCGCCTTGGACAACGTGCCCAGTGCCGCGTGCAGGTCGGGAAAGCCCGCCGCCAGGAAGCGCGACAGAAGCCGCCAGTTTTCCGGCCCTGTCCTGGTACGCGTCATGCCGTCGGCCGTGGCGAGCGTGTCCAGCAGCGCCGCGCCCCGGTCATTGGTGTCGATCAGCCGCGTATCGTCGAACAGAAAGACCGGGTCCAGCCGGTTGCTTCCCAGCGCCAGATCCTGCCGGCGCGCGCTGCGCCGCGACAGTCCGCCAGCGATCAGCGCCACCGCTAGCGCGGTCAGGGCCGAGGTTACGACCAGGACAACGGCGAATAGGAATGCATTCTGCATGAACGGGCCTGCATGTGAGTCCCCCGCCTTGTAGCGGATGGCCCAAGCATTGCCGTGATTGGTTAAGCCCTGGTTAAGAGGCGCCGATCTCGGCGTTGCGGCGGTTGCTTCCCAGTGGCTGGCGGCTGTCGGCCTCGATCCGCCGACGTTCCCAGCTCACTTCGGCAATGGCGCCGCTTTGTTCGCCACGTCCGGGCGTGGAACTGCGCGCGGCACCATTCGAGAACCGGACGCTCGCGCCCGACCGTTCCAGCAGGGTCTTGGCGATGAACAACCCCAGTCCCATCCCTTCGTATTGCGCGCGCTGATCGGGGCGCGCGCCTTCGCGGCGGTCGCGCAGGTAGGGCTCGCCGATCCGTGCCAGCAGCCCGGCCGGATACCCCGGCCCGTCGTCGGCCACGCGCACGGTCAGGCGATCGCGGCTCCATTCGGCCTCGACCCAGACGTGCGAACGGCTGAAATCGACGGCGTTCTGGATCAGGTTGCGCAGGCCATGCACCACCTCGGCGGCACGCCGGATCTGTGGCGCCTCGGTTTCGGCACCGTCGAGCGGCGTGAAGGTATAGATCACCTCCTTGCCGCGGTCGGCATGCGGCGCGGCGGCTTCTTGCAGAACGGTTTGCAGCGGGGCATGGCGCATGTGCAGATCGTCCTTTCCGGTCTGACCCATCGAGCGCAGGATCGCGCGGCAACGCTCGGTCTGGTCGCGGATCAGGCTGGCATCCTCGCGCAGGTCGGGCCGGTCGCCCAACGCGTCGATCAGTTCCGCACTGGCCAGCTTGATCGTGGCCAGGGGCGTGCCCAGCTCATGCGCGGCGGCGGCAACGACGCCGCCCAGATCGGTCAGCTTCTGTTCGCGGGCCAGCGCCATCTGCGTGGCCAGAAGGGCCTCGGCCAATGCGTGCTTTTCCGCTGCGACGCTGCGCGAATAGAGGCCGATGAACACGACCCCGACCACGATCGCCAGCCAGAACCCGAACCGGAACAGATCCGGCAGGACCAGGGGCGCCCCGTCCGGCAGAATCAGCGGTTGCGAGGCCAGCGCCAGAAGCGTCGCCAGCACGATGGTCAGACCGCCAAGCGCCAATGAGGCGCGCAGCGGCAGCGTGGTCGCGGCGATCGTGACCGGCGCCAGCAGGAGCACCGCAAAAGGATTGCCCAGGCCCCCCGTCAGAAACAGCAGAAGCGACAGTTGCGCCGTGTCGAAGACCAGCGTCAGCAGGGTTTCGCCCTCGGACAGGCGGCGGATGCGCGGAAAGATCGCGGCGCTGAGAATGTTCGAAACCGCCGACACGCCCACGACGACCAGGCACAGCGCCAGATTGAAGCGCAGGCCAAAGCCGTGGTAGGCCGACAGAAGGGCCAGCAACTGGCCCGCCGCCGCCAGCCAGCGCACCCGTGTCAGCGTTGCCAGGCGCACCCAGTGTCCCTGGATGTCGCGGTCCATCATGCCTTCGGGTTGGGGCAGCATCGGGTGGCCTGTTGTCGCGGTCGGGTCGATTGGCATTGTTAGGCCGCGCCGGCTGGGGCATCAAGCGCGGGACATCGGGAAACGGCCACGGAGGGTCAAATGATTCGGATCTACAGTATCGGTGCGGCAGCACTGATCGCGGCGATGCTGGGTGTCCTTGGCTGGCTGGTGTTCGCCGGGCGGGGTGGCGACGATCAGTTCGCGCAATGCCGCGATACCGCCATCTCCGGCGGTGCCGGGTCGATCGGCGGGCCGTTCGAACTGGTGGATCAGGACGGGCGCACCGTCACCGATCAGGATGTCATCACCATGCCGACGATCCTGTATTTTGGCTATACCTTCTGCCCCGATGTCTGCCCGCTGGACACGGCACGCAACGCCGAAGCGGTCGAGCTGCTGGAGGATGCAGGCCATACCACACAGCCGGTCTTCATCTCTGTCGATCCCGAGCGCGACACGCCCGAGGTTCTGAGCGAGTTCACAAGCATCTTTCATGACCGCATGATCGGCCTGACCGGCAGCGACGAGCAGATCCGCGCGGCATCGCGCGAATATCGCACCTTCTATTCGGTGCAGCCCAGCGAGGACGAGTTCTATCTCGTCGATCATTCGACTTTCAGCTATCTGGTGCTGCCCGAACATGGCGTCGTCGAGGTGTTTCGCCGCGACCAGTCGGCCGAGGAAATCGCCGAGCGGACGGCGTGTTTCATCGAACGGATGTGACAACGCGACGACACGGGAATACGGCAGCATTTGACCTTGCAAGCCGGGTTGCCTAGATCAGGGGTCATTCAGCTAAGGATTGCCGATATGTCCGATGACACCCCGCTCGATCTTGGCCCCGATCCGTCGCTGCTGCTTGTCGATGACGACGAGGTGTTCCTGAAGCGTCTGGCACGGGCCATGGAACGGCGCGGTTTCCAAGTGCAGACCGCCAGTTCGGTGGCAACGGGCAAGGCCATCGCCGCGACCCATCCACCCGCCTATGCGGTGATCGACCTGCGGCTTGAGGACGGCAACGGTCTGGATGTCGTCGAAACCCTGCGCGAACGCCGCCCCGACAGCCGGATCGTGGTGCTGACGGGCTATGGCGCCATTGCCACGGCAGTGGCGGCCGTCAAGATCGGGGCCACCGACTATCTGTCAAAGCCTGCCGATGCGGGCGAGGTGGTGCATGCTCTGCTGGCGCGCGACGACAATTCGCTGCCGTCGCCGCCGGAAAACCCGATGTCGGCCGACCGCGTGCGCTGGGAACATATCCAGCGGGTTTACGAGCAGTGCGACCGAAACGTCTCGGAAACCGCGCGACGGCTGAGCATGCACCGGCGCACGCTTCAGCGCATCCTGGCCAAGCGAAGCCCGCGCTGAGGCGAGCGGCGCGGGTCACACCAGAAAGCGTTCCATCTTCTGACGCACGGCCTGCGGCATCGGGGCCGAGCGCCGGGTTTCGGGGTCAAAGAACACCTCGGTCAGGTCATAGGTGGCATGCACCGCCCCGGTCTCGACATGGATCATGCGCAACTGGTGCGTGCAGCTTTTGGTGCCCAGCCGGACAACCGCGCCGTCGATCAGAAAGATGTCACCTGCCGTCAACTCGCGCAGGAAGTTGGTCTCGGCCTTGGCCGTGACGATGTGCACGCCGAATTCGTCCAGCACCTGCTGGATGCCGACCCCCAGCGCCGAATACAGGTGAAACGTGGCATCGTCGAAGAACGGCGCATAGTGGCGCACGTTCATATGGCCAAAGATATCGTGGTGCCACGGATGGACGACGCCACGCAGAAGTTGCAGGCGGGACGTTCCGGTATCAGGCATTCAGTGCTCGTTTTTCGACAAAGTGGCCATAGATGGTGGTCAGAACGCTGACCCCGACCAGCAAAACCGCCCATTGCACGGCGAACGACCAGACGAACGCCAGCAATGACGACAGACCGGCCAGCAGGAACGCCGGCAGGTTGATCACCCATACTGCCAGGACCGACACGATCGCCAGCACGACAAAAGCCGCACCGCTGGTGCCGGTGGCATACCATGCCTCCTTGAGCGGGATCGGCTCTTGCACCGCCGCGGCCGGCAGGATCGGCGAGATGCGATAGGATACATAGGTCACCGGCAGCCACAGCACCAGGAACAGAAGCGTGCCGCCAATGGTTAACCCGGCGGTCGAACCCGTGCTCATCAGCGGGCCGGCAATAAGCCCGCCCAGTATACCAAAGGGAATCGCCACCACGACGAGGATCAACACAAAGATGATCCCTGCCCATACATAGGACAGGATCGCCGCGCCGTTGAACGCGGGCAGCGCGCCGCCCGGCACCTCTTCGCGCAGGATGAACCGGTGCCATGCCACCGCGATCCAGAGCGTCGAAACCGCCTGGATCACGAACATCAGACCCGTGGACGCATAGGGGTATTGCCCTGACATCATCAGCTCTGTCGTATCCTCGCCGGTATAGAGGAACTGCACACCCAAGACGATGGCCAGAACGAATTGAATCGCCATCAGCACGGCCGAAATGCGCAAGGCCGCGCCCAGATTGCCGGTAACCATGCCAATGGCATGGATCAGGATTGACAGGCCCTTCATGCGCTCCCCCGCGGTTGAACTTCAGCGATGCTCAGTAGGGGTGCAGCCGCGCCCGCTGTCAACCCCGCCGGCGGGTGTTGCGAAGCCCTTGCAAAGCGGATAGCGAAGGGCAAACCGTCAGCTCTGGAGTTTCCCCATGTCCGCGCCCAAGAAAGTTGTCCTGGCCTATTCCGGCGGGCTGGATACCTCGATCATCCTGAAATGGCTGCAAACCGAATATGGCTGCGAGGTCGTCACCTTTACCGCCGATCTGGGTCAGGGCGAGGAACTGGACCCGGCGCGCAAGAAGGCCGAACTGTTGGGGATCAAGCCCGAGAACATCTATATCGAAGATGTGCGCGAGGAATTCGTGCGCGATTTCGTATTCCCGATGTTCCGCGCCAATGCGCTTTACGAAGGGTTGTATCTGCTGGGCACCTCGATCGCGCGGCCGCTGATTTCCAAGCGGCTGGTCGAGATCGCGGCGGAAACCGGGGCCGACGCCGTTGCCCATGGCGCGACGGGCAAGGGCAATGACCAGGTGCGGTTCGAACTTTCCGCCTATGCGCTGAACCCCGATATCAAGGTGATCGCCCCCTGGCGCGAATGGGATCTGACCAGCCGCACGAAACTGCTGGAATTTGCCGAGGCCCACCAGATTCCGATCGCCAAGGACAAGCGCGGCGAGGCACCGTTTTCGGTCGATGCGAACCTGCTGCATACCTCCAGCGAGGGCAAGGTGCTGGAAAACCCGGCCGAGGAGGCACCCGATTTCGTGCTTCAGCGCGTCATGCCGGTCGAACAGGCGCCGGATACGCCCGAAATGGTGGAAATCACCTTTGAGCGTGGCGATGCCGTTGCGATCAACGGCGAGGCGATGTCGCCGGCCACCATCCTGACCCGGCTTAACGAACTGGGCGGCAAGCACGGGATCGGTGTTCTGGACCTGGTGGAAAACCGCTTTGTCGGCATGAAGTCGCGCGGTGTCTATGAAACGCCTGGCGGCACGATCCTGCTGGAGGCGCATCGCGGGATCGAGCAGATCACCCTCGATTCCGGCGCCGGGCACCTGAAGGATTCGATCATGCCGCGTTATGCCGAACTGATCTACAACGGCTTCTGGTTCAGCCCCGAGCGCGAAATGCTGCAAGCCCTGATCGACAAGAGCCAGGAGCATGTCAGCGGCACAGTGCGCGTCAAGCTTTACAAGGGTGCGGCGCGCACGGTCGCGCGGTGGTCGGATCACTCGCTCTATTCCGAGGCGCATGTCACGTTCGAGGATGATGCCGGCGCCTATGACCAGAAGGACGCGGCCGGTTTCATCAAGCTCAACGCACTGCGGCTGAAACTGCTGGCCACGCGCAAGCGCCGTCTGGGGCTTTAACGGCGGGCGCGCAACGGTCCGGGCGATCCGCAGCCCGGACGCGTGACCACAGCAGCATAAGCCAAGACACCCGGCGGTGGCGCGGCACGCATCGCCGGGCGTTATGTGAACAGCGCGAGAATCCCCAGCCACATCAGCGCACCCAACCCCGCACCGATCACCACGCCGGACCCGGCGGGCAGATCGCCATGGCCGTTGGCGGCACGGTTTTTAAGTGAAAGTGGCATCGCGACCCTGCTTTTCGATCATAGTTGCGTGAAATCCTGAAGAAACGCTTAACCGGGGCAGGAAGATGGCCACAATCGGGCCATATCATTGCACCAAGGCATGATATGGGAGACGACGATGAATCGCAGCGTTCTGGCTTTGGCTCTGGCACTGGGCACGGCGGCCACCACCGCCGCCGCCGAAAGGATCGAGACCGCGCTGGTCGCCGGCGGGTGCTTCTGGTGCGTCGAGGGCGACTTTACCCGCGTCGAGGGCGTGACCGATGTGACCGTGGGCTATGCCGGCGGCACGACGGAAAACCCGACCTACAACGAAGTGACGGGTGGCGGCACCGGGCATCTGGAAGTGGCGGAAATCACCTATGATGCCGAAGAGATCAGCTATGCGCAGATCCTGCATCTGTTCATGCGTTCCATCGATCCGCTGGATGATGGGGGCCAGTTCTGCGATCGCGGCGAAAGTTACACCACCGCGATCTTTGCCACACCTGGACAACGCCCCATCGCCGAAGACGCGATCGAAGACGCCAGCGAGGAGCTGGGCGAAACCGTGGTCACGCCGGTGCGCGAGATGGCCCGGTTCTGGCCCGCCGAGGATTATCACCAGGGCTATCCCTTCAGCTCGGAACTGGTGTTGACCCGGTTCGGGCCGCTGACGCGCCGCGCCGCCTATGACCGCTATCGCGAGGCCTGCGGCCGCGATGACCGGATTCGCGAACTCTGGGGCGAGGATGCGCCCTTCGTCAGCTACTGACTCGCCAGAAAGGCATCGACCTCGTGGTTTTCGGGCATCGCCTCGGCGGTGCCCGCGCGCGTGACCTTCAGCGCGGCGGCCGCGGCAGCGAAACGCATCGCATGTTCGGGCGCCATGCCCTGATCGACCGCGGCGGCCAGTGACCCGGCAAAGCAATCGCCGGCGCCGGTCGTATCCACCGCCTTGACCGAAAAGGCGGGGCGGTGCAGCACGCCGTTCGCGTCGATCCAGTCGGCCCCCTCGGCGCCGCGCGTCACGATCACCGCCTGCACCGGAAGATCGGCCAGCTCCGCGCCGGTCTCGGCCTTCAATGCCGCGGCCTCGACCGCGTTGACCAGCAGATGCGTGACATGCGGCATGATCGCGGTAAGCGGTGCCAATTCGAACGGCGCTGCGGAATAGAACACTTTCATTCCATGCTCGCGCGCCAGTTTCGCGGCCTCGACCTGGTGCGATGTCTCGTTTTGCAGCAGCAAGACATCGCCGGCCTGCCCGGAATTCAGGGTCTGTTCGATGATGGAAAGCACCTGCGTGCGATTGGCGCCGGGGTGAATGACAATCGCGTTCTCGCCCTGAGCATCCGTTGCGACCACGGCATGGCCCGTCGGTTCATCGACCCGCGCGATGGCCCCCATGTCCAGGCCCAGGACGGCCAGTCGGCCTGCCGTCCAGGCATCGCCCTTGCCGATGGCGCCGATATGCACCACGCGCGCCCCGGCACGCAGCGCGGCGACCGACTGGTTGGCCCCCTTGCCGCCCAACCCCTTGACATGCGCCTGTGCGGCGACCGTTTCCCCGGCCTGCGGCAGGTTCGGCACGCGGTAATAATGGTCGATGTTGATCGAACCGAGGTTGAAAACCGTCATGCCCCCTCCTGACAGCGCTTGCGCCTGTCCCAGCCATACAGGAGGATGCCGCCGCAGCACAATCCGACAGTGGAGCGCGACGTGCCGGAACTGCCCGAAGTCGAAACCGTTCGCCGCGGCCTGGAACCGGCGATGGCAGGGCAGCGCATCGCCCGCGCCGAGGTTCGGCGCGAGGGGTTGCGCTGGCCTTTCCCGGCCGGGCTGGCGGACCGGCTGGCGGGAGCTGTCGTCGAACGCCTCAGGCGGCGGTCGAAATACATCCTGGCCGATCTTTCCACCGGCGAGACGATGCTGCTGCATCTGGGCATGTCGGGCCGGATCACAATCTCGGGCATGGCGGCACCACATGTGCCCGGTCGGTTCCACCATCACCACCCGCCGGTCGAAAAGCACGATCACGTCGTGTTTCACATGGAAAACGGCGCCCGGATCGCACTGAACGACGCGCGCCGCTTTGGCGCGCTGGACCTTGTCGCCACCGAGGCGTTGGATAGCCACCCGCTGCTGGCCGCACTGGGGCCGGAACCGCTGGGCAATGCCTTCAGCGGCGCGCATCTGGCCCGTTCGCTGCAACGGCGCAAGAGCCCGATCAAGGCGCTTTTGCTGGATCAACGGATCGTGGCGGGGCTGGGCAATATCTATGTCTGCGAGGCCCTGCACCGCGCCCTTATCCATCCGCGCCGGGCTGGCGGCCGTATCGGCGCCGCACGGCTGGAACGGTTGGCATCCGAGGTCCGTCTGGTGCTGCAAGAGGCGATCGCGGCGGGCGGATCAAGCCTGCGCGACTATCGTCAGGCCGATGGCGAACTGGGCTATTTCCAGCACAGTTTCCGCGTTTACGACCGTGCCGGGCACCCCTGCCCGACCCCCGGCTGCACCGGCAAGATCCGTCGAATCGTGCAGGGCGGGCGGTCCAGTTTCTACTGCCCGGCGTGTCAGAAATAGCCCGCCAGACTCTGCTTGATCCCCGCGCCCATCCTGATATGCACGTGCGGATGAACGCTGAAGGGGTCCCCTCATGGCATACGAGACCATCATCGTCGATATCGACCAGCATGTTGCGCTGATCAAACTCAACCGGCCCGAGGCGCTGAACGCGCTGAACGCCAAGCTGATGTCGGAATTGGCCGAGGCCGTGAAATCCGCGGACCGCAACGACAAGGTGCGCTGCATCGTCATCACCGGCTCGGACAAGGCCTTTGCCGCCGGGGCCGACATCAGCGAAATGGCGCCCAAAAGCTATATCGACGTCCTGGAAAGCGACATGTTCGCGCCCGAAAGCGAAGCGCTCATGGGCGTGCGCAAGCCCGTCATCGCGGCTGTTGCAGGCTATGCCCTTGGCGGTGGCTGCGAACTGGCGCTGATGTGCGATTTCATCATCGCCGCCGACAATGCCAAGTTCGGCCAGCCCGAGATCAACCTGGGCGTCGTCGCCGGCATCGGCGGCACCCAGCGCCTGACGCGCTTCATCGGCAAGTCCAAGGCGATGGACATGCACCTCACCGGCCGGTTCATGGATGCCGACGAGGCCGAACGCTCGGGCCTTGTCAGCCGCGTGGTCCCGGCCAAGAAGCTGATGGACGAAACCATGGCCGTGGCGCAGAAGATCGCCGACAAATCCGCCATCGCCACCAAGGTGGTCAAGGAGGCGGTCAATCGCAGCTATGAAACGACCCTGCGCGAGGGGCTCTTGTTCGAGCGCCGCAGCTTCCACGCGCTCTTTGCGACGGACGACCAGAAAGAAGGCATGAGCGCCTTTCTTGAAAAGCGCGAGCCGCAATTTCGCGACCGCTGATCGCCGCAGATTCCCACTTTCCTTCCTCCCGGCTTTGACGTATAGGCTGCCGGCACATGCGCGTGGGCCCGCTTAGGCAAGAATCGATCCGTCCATTTGGGGGCGGTTCCGGGTCTTTTGCGCTTTTGAACCGTAACTGACCCGAAAGACCGAACAAACCATGGCCAATACGCCCCAGTCCAAGAAACGCGCCCGCCAGAACGAACGCCGCTTTGAAGTCAACAAGGCCCGCCGTTCGCGCATCCGCACCTATCTGCGCAAGGTCGAAGAAGCGCTCGCTTCCGGCAATGCCGATTCGGCCAAGGCCGCCCTGCTGGCCGCGCAGCCCGAACTGGATCGCGGTGTCACCAAGGGCGTGCTGCACAAGAATACCGCGTCGCGCAAGATGGCCCGCCTGGCCGCCCGCGTGAAGGCGCTGGCCAACTGATCAGCGCCGACCGATGCCGGGCCCGCCCGGAACAGGCCTCGACGCGCGCCCGAACGGCGCGCGTTTTTCTTTGCCCGACCCGTCCTTGCGCGTCGCCCCGCAAGCGCCTGTGGCAGGAAGCCCACGGCTCAAGCGATTCTTTTCCCCCGGTTCTGTGTCAAGCGAGTTGTTTGATTGCCTGTCGTCGCAAGCGCTTGCTAGCGTGCGCTTGCGATTCACATTGCCCTGGGGGGCTTTGACGCGAAACATGTGCCATTGGGTGGCGCGGCCGGTGGCTGCGCCGGGGTTGGCCTGTGTTTTCATGCGCGACCTGTCATGGCGCGCCGCGTCCGGGTCATGCGGGCCCCCGGTTCTTGTGTGTAGACGTTCGCAGGCATCTTGCCCGTGGCGTTCCGGTTTCTGTTCGGGTCCGGTCTCGGCCGGACCGCCAGGGTGATGTGACGCGCGCGGACCGGGAATGCCCGGCACGGATCGAAAACAACAAGAGGCCGGCGCGAACGCGCATGGCGCATGGGTCGGGACAGAATGACAAACGCAGCGTGGAGCGATGTTCGCACGGTTTTGCGGGGCCTTGTTGGCGAGAACAATTACATAACCTGGATCGAACCGCTGCGTCTGTCCGGGCTCGGCGACGGGGTCGCACGCCTGGTCGCGCCGACCAATTTCGTTGCCAACTGGGTCAATCGCAACTTCGCCGAACAAATCCGCCGCGCCCTGATTGCCAATGGCCAGGTGGTTCATCGTGTCGAGATCCTGGTCGACGATCAGGCCGCGCGCCCCCGCGCCGCGGTCCAGCGCGCCATCACCGCGCCCGCGACCCCGGCCGTGGCGCCGACGAGTGCCGCGCGCGGCGACGATGACAGTGACCTGCCCACCGCCGCGCTCGACCATCGGTTCACCTTCGACAATTTCGTCGTCGGAAAGCCCAACGCCCTGGCCCATGCCGCCGCCCGCCGCGTCGCCGAGGGCGGGCCGGTCACCTTCAACCCATTGTTTCTTTACGGCGGCGTCGGGCTCGGCAAGACCCACTTGATGCATGCGATTGGCTGGGAATTGCAGTCGCGCCAGCCCGACCTGCGGGTGCTGTATCTGTCGGCCGAGCAGTTCATGTATCGCTTCGTCCAGGCGCTGCGCGACCGCCAGATCATGGATTTCAAGGGCCTGTTCCGCTCGGTCGATGTGCTGATGGTCGATGACGTGCAGTTCATCGCCGGCAAGGAAAGCACACAGGAAGAGTTCTTTCACACCTTCAACGCGCTGGTCGATCAGAACAAGCAGATCGTGATTTCCGCCGATCGCGCCCCCGGCGAGATCAAGGATCTGGAAGACCGGATCAAGAGCCGCCTGCAATGCGGCCTGGTGGTGGATCTTCACCCCACCGATTACGAGTTGCGCCTGGGCATTCTGCAACAGAAGATCGAGCAGAACCAGACCACCTATGGCACGGTCGTCATCGGCGATGGCGTGCTGGAGTTTCTGGCGCATCGCATCTCCACCAATGTCCGCGTGCTCGAAGGGGCGCTGACCCGCCTCTTCGCGCTGGCCAGCCTGGTGGGGCGCGAGATCACGCTGGACCTGGCGCAGGATTGCCTGGCCGACATCCTGCGCTCGTCCGAACGCAAGGTCACGGTCGAGGAAATCCAGCGCAAGGTGGCCGAGCACTACAATATCCGCCTGTCCGACATGATCGGCCCCAAGCGCCTGCGCACCATCGCCCGCCCGCGTCAAATCGCCATGTATCTGGCCAAGCAGATGACCACCCGCTCGCTGCCCGAAATCGGGCGCCGGTTCGGCGGGCGCGACCATACCACGATCATGCATGGCGTGAAAAAGGTCGAGGAGTTGCGCGCCGCCGACAGGCAACTGGCCGAGGATGTCGACCTGCTCCGCCGGCTCCTGGAAAGCTGATCGCTTGACCTTGCCGCCAAAGGGCCGCAAACCGTTGCAAAACGTCACTTAGCCCTTGAGGCCGGGCCGGTTTTCGCTAGTCTCGGCCTCCCCTGTTTTGCTGTATGCCCTCCGGGGCGGAGGATCGGAGCCATGAAGATCAGCATCGAACGTGCGACCCTGCTCAAGGCCGTCTCGCAGGCGCAATCGGTTGTCGAACGGCGCAACACCATCCCGATCCTGGCCAATGTCCTGATCGAGGCCGAGGGCGATACCGTCAGCTTTCGCGCCACCGATCTCGATATCGAGGTCGTCGACCGCGTGCCCGCCCAGGTCGAACGCGCGGGCGCAACCACCGTTTCGGCGGTGATGCTGCACGAGATCGTGCGCAAGCTGCCCGATGGCGCGCTGGTCTCGCTGACCGACGATCCCCGCACCGGGCGCCTCGCGGTCGAGGCCGGGCGCTCGAACTTCTCGCTGGCGACCCTCCCGCGTGAGGATTTTCCGGTCATGGCCTCGTCGGAATACAGTTCCAATTTCGCGGCACGGGCGGGCGATCTGAAACGGCTGTTCGAAAAGTCGAAATTCGCCATCTCGACCGAAGAGACGCGCTATTATCTCAACGGCGTCTACATGCATGTCGCCGAGGGCGAGGACGGGCGCATGCTGCGCTGCGTGGCGACCGATGGACACCGCCTCGCGCGCGTCGACGCGTCCCTGCCAGAAGGGGCCGAAGACATGCCCGGCGTGATCGTCCCGCGCAAGACGGTGGGCGAGCTGCGCAAGCTGCTGGACGATGACGACATGCAGATCGCGATCTCGGTGTCGGAAACCAAGGTGCGCTTTGCCACGCCGGAAATCTCGCTGACCTCCAAGGTGATCGACGGCACCTTCCCCGACTACACCCGTGTCATTCCAGTCGGAAACACCAAACGGCTGGAAGTGGACGCGAATGATTTCGCCAAGGCCGTCGATCGCGTGGCCACCGTCTCGTCCGAGCGCTCGCGCGCCGTCAAGCTGATGCTCGAAGAAGACAAGCTCACGCTGTCCGTGAATTCGCCCGACAGCGGCAATGCCACCGAAGAGCTGGTGGTGGCCTATGGCGACGAGCGGCTGGAGATCGGATTCAATGCCAAATACCTGTTGGAGATTTCCAGCCAGATCGACCGCGAAAATGCGGTGTTCCTGTTCAATTCCGCCGGCGATCCGGCGCTTGTGCGCGAAGGCAACGACACCAGCGCGGTCTATGTCGTGATGCCGATGCGGGTCTGAAACGGCCGCCCCCTTCATCTTGCCGCAAATACGCCGGGGGGTGAATGGCCGCAGGCCAGAGGGGGGCAGCGCCCCCCTTTCCTTGTTCATGGTGCCGTTCATGGCGTTGCGCCTGACCCATCTCGAACTGTCGCATTTCCGGTCGCATCGGCGCACCGAACTGACCTTCGACGGCCGGCCGGTCGTGTTCGCCGGTGCCAACGGCGCGGGCAAGACCAATCTGCTCGAAGCAATCTCGCTTCTCTCGCCCGGCCGCGGCCTGCGCCGCGCGGCGATCGACGCGCTGTCGCGCCAGCCACAGGGGATCGGCTGGAAGATCCGCGCCACGATAACGCGCAACGGCACGCCCTTCGAGATCGACACCGGCGCCGCGCCGGGCCAGCCGCGCAGCCTGCGCATCGACGACAAGCCCGCGGCACAATCGGCGCTGGGGCGTATCGCGCCGATGCTTTGGCTCACCCCGGCGATGGACCGGCTCTGGATCGAGGCGCCCGAGGGGCGACGGCGGTTTCTGGATCGCATGGTTTTGGCCTTTCGCCCCGATCATGCCGATGCCGCGCTGGCCTATGAAAAGGCCATGCGCGAACGCAACCGCCTGTTGCGCGACCGGATCGGCGACAGCGCCTGGCATGGCGCGCTCGAGGCTCAGATGGCCCAGGCCGGCGCCCGGATCAGTGCCAACCGCCGCGCGATCATCGCGCGCCTGGGTCAGGCCACCGACGAGGGGGGCGCCTTTCCCGCCGCCGATCTGACGCTGATCTGCGATGCCCCCGATGACGAGGCCGGTCTGGCGCGCGCGCTGGCGGCGAACCGGCGCGGCGACATGGCCGCCGGCCGGTCGCTTCTGGGTCCGCACCGGGCCGATCTGGGCGCCGTCTGGCGCGAGAAGGGCATGCCGGCCGCGCAATGCTCGACCGGCGAGCAAAAGGCGCTCTTGCTGTCGCTGGTTCTGGCCAATGCCCGCGCGCTGGCCGCCGATACCGGCCTGGCGCCGATCCTGCTCCTGGACGAGGTCGCCGCCCATCTTGACGCCGAACGCCGGGCCGCGCTTTATGATGCGATCTGCGCGCTTGGGGCGCAGGCTTTCCTGACCGGGACCGAACCCGCATTGTTCGACGCCCTCGCCAAGCGCGCGGCCTGTTATACCGTGATCGACGATGGCGGATCGTCCCGCCTGACGCAAGGATTCGCGCCATGACCGTGACCGCCTATGACCTGCTGCTCTATGGCGGTGCGATCTTTCTTCTGTTCATCACGCCGGGCCCGGTCTGGGTGGCGCTGACCGCGCGCAGCCTGTCGGGCGGCTTTGCCGCGGCGGTGCCGCTGGCCGTGGGCGTGTCGCTGGGCGATCTGATGTGGCCACTGGCGGCGATCTTCGGGCTCAGCTGGATCGTATCGATCTATGGCGACATCCTGGGCCTGATGCGCTGGATCGCGGTGGCGATGTTCGTCGTCATGGGGGTTCAGTTGATACGCCATGCCCGGCGCGATCTCTCGGCCGACAGCCGGCTGGCCCGGCCCGGCCACTGGGCCGGCTTTTCGGCCGGGGTGGCGGTGATCCTGGCCAACCCCAAGGCCATCCTGTTCTACATGGGCGTCCTGCCCGGCTTCTTCGATCTGAGCCGGATCACCGCGGCCGATATCGCCGCGATCCTGGCGATTTCGTCCATCATCCCGATGACCGGAAACCTGACGGTGGCGGCGATGATCGGGCGTGCCCGATCGTTCCTGCGCTCATCGCGGGCGGTGACGCGCACCAACCGGATCGCGGGCGCGCTGCTGATCCTTGTGGGGGCGGCGATCGCCCTGGGCTGAACCGCTAAATCTTGTGGCCGGCGCGTGACAATCCCCCCGGAACTGCCTATAAGACAGGCAGCAAAACCAAGGGATACAGGCATGAGCGCGCAACCCGCCCAGAATGACGAATACGGCGCCGGATCCATCAAGGTTCTCAAGGGCCTGGATGCGGTGCGCAAACGTCCGGGCATGTATATCGGCGACACCGATGACGGCTCTGGCCTGCACCACATGGTCTACGAGGTGGTGGACAACGGCATCGACGAGGCGCTGGCCGGTCATGCCGATGCCGTCACCGTGATCATTCACAACGATTCCAGCGTCTCGGTCTCGGACAACGGGCGCGGCATCCCCACCGACATCCACCCCGAAGAGGGGGTATCGGCGGCCGAGGTCATCATGACCCAGCTTCACGCGGGCGGAAAGTTCGACCAGAACAGCTACAAGGTGTCGGGCGGCCTGCACGGCGTCGGCGTGTCGGTTGTGAACGCGCTCAGCGACTGGCTTGACCTGCGCATCTGGAGAAATGGCAAGGAACACTACGCCCGGTTCGAACGGGGCGAAACGGTGGTGCCGCTCAAGGTGGTGGGCGATGCCGATGGCCGCAAGGGCACCGAGGTGCGCTTCATGGCCGCGCTGGATACGTTCTCGAACCTCGACTACAGCTTCAAGACGCTGGAAAACCGCCTGCGCGAGCTGGCGTTCCTCAATTCCGGCGTGCGCATCATCCTGGAAGACCGCCGCGCTGCCGAGATCCAGCGCACCGAACTGTTCTATGAAGGCGGTGTGCGCGAATTCGTGCGCTATCTCGACCGGTCCAGAACCCCGGTCATGCCCGAGCCGATCTTCATCACCGGCGAGCGCGACGGTATCGGCATCGAGGTGGCGATGTGGTGGAACGACAGCTACCACGAAACCGTTCTGCCCTTTACCAACAACATCCCCCAGCGCGACGGCGGCTCGCATCTGGCCGGCTTTCGCGGGGCGCTGACGCGCACGATCAACAGCTATGCGCAGTCCTCGGGGATCGCCAAGAAGGAAAAGGTCAGCTTTACCGGCGACGACGCGCGCGAGGGGCTGACCTGCGTTCTTTCGGTCAAGGTGCCCGATCCCAAGTTCTCCAGCCAGACCAAGGACAAGCTGGTTTCCAGCGAGGTGCGCCCGGCGGTCGAGAACCTCGTCAACGAGAAACTCTCGGAATGGTTCGAGGAAAATCCCCAGCAGGCCAGGTCGATCGTCGGCAAGATCATCGAGGCCGCGCTGGCGCGCGAGGCCGCCCGCAAGGCGCGCGACCTGACCCGGCGCAAGACTGCGCTCGATGTCGCCTCGCTGCCGGGCAAACTGGCCGACTGCCAGGAAAAGGATCCCGCCCTGTCCGAACTGTTCCTGGTCGAGGGCGATTCGGCGGGCGGTTCGGCCAAGCAGGGCCGCTCGCGCCAGAACCAGGCGGTGCTACCGCTGCGCGGCAAGATCCTGAATGTCGAGCGCGCGCGCTTCGACCGGATGTTGTCCAGCCAGGAAATCGGCACGCTGATCACCGCCCTGGGCACCGGGATCGGGCGCGACGAATTCGACCTGTCCAAGCTGCGCTATCACAAGGTCATCATCATGACCGACGCCGATGTCGACGGCGCGCATATCCGCACGCTTTTGCTGACCTTCTTCTTCCGGCAGATGCCCCAGCTGATCGAGGCCGGGCATCTCTATATCGCCGAACCGCCGCTCTACAAGGTCGCGCGCGGCCGTTCCGAGGTCTATCTCAAAGACCGCCCCGCACTTGAGGATTACCTGATCCAGCAAGGCACCGAGGGCGCGGTGCTCAAGCTCGAATCCGGCGAAGAGATCACGGGCCAGGATCTTTTGCGCGTCGTGACCGAGGCGCGACAGGTGCGGCGCAACCTCGAAAGCTTTCCCACCCATTACGCGCGCAACATCCTTGAACAGGCCGCAATTGCCGGGGCTCTGTTGCCGGGGCAATTGGACCAGAACGCGCAATCGGTGGCCGACAACGTGGCCGCGCGCCTCGACCTGGTCGCGCGCGAATATGAAAAGGGCTGGCTGGGACGCCCGACACAGGACAAGGGCATCCGCCTGTCGCGTATGCTGCGCGGCGTCGAAGAAGTGCGCATCCTCGACGGCCAGGTCCTGCGCTCGGTCGAGGCCCGGCGCCTGGCCCGGCATACGCAGGCCCTGCAGGATGTCTATGCCCGTCCGGCGCGGCTGATCCGGCGCGAGCGCGGGCAACCGATCTACGGGCCGATCGACCTGTTGGACGCCATCCTGACCGAGGGCGAAAAGGGCCTGTCACTGCAACGCTACAAGGGCCTGGGCGAGATGAATCCCAACCAGCTCTGGGAAACCACGCTGGACCCGAACGCGCGCACCCTGTTGCAGGTCAAAATCGACGACCTGGTCGAGGCCGATGACATCTTCAGCAAGCTGATGGGCGACGTGGTCGAACCCCGGCGCGAATTCATTCAAAAGAACGCGCTCAGCGTCGAAAATCTCGACGCCTGAACAAGGTTAGGCAGCCGCGGACTGGTTTTTCGCTCTGCGGCGTCAGAATCGCGTTACATCCAGGGGGCAAGACAACCCGAACCGCAAGGAGCCACACCCGGCATGGAACTGGACGCTGTCAAATCCTCGTATCGCCGCTGGGCGCCGGTCTATGACGCCACCTTCGGCCGGATCACCCGCATGGGACGAAATCGCGCCGTCGAGACGATCAACGCCAGCCGCGGGCGCGTGCTCGAGGTCGGGGTCGGCACCGGCCTGTCGCTGTCGCGCTATGCCCCGCATCTTCAGGTGACCGGCATCGACTATTCCGATGACATGCTCGATGTCGCCCGCCGCCGTGTGGCCGAGGAAGGGCTGACACAGGTGCAGGAACTGCGCCAGATGGACGCCCAGTTACTGGATTTCCCCGATGGCCATTTCGACACCGTCGTGGCGATGTACCTGGTCTCGGTCGTGCCCGACCCCGAGCGCGTCATGGCCGAGGTGGCGCGCGTGTGCAAACCTGGCGGGCAGGTGATCATCGTCAACCATTTCGCGCGCGAACGCGGCTTCCTGGCCTGGATCGAGCGGCTTTTCGCGCCCCTGGCCGACAAGCTGGGTTGGCATTCCGATTTCGAGCGCGCGCGCATCCTGGGCGAACCCTCGCTCAAGGTGGCCGAGGAACGCCGCATGGCGCCCTTCGGCCTGTTCACCTTCCTGCGGCTGCAAAAGACCTGAGTGTCATTTTCTGTCTGGAAATATCCTCAGGGGGTGAATGGCCGCAGGCCAGAGGGGGCAGAATGCCCCCTTCTCACACCAGCCTTTCCGCCTGCCAGTCCAGTTGCGCGCCCATGACGCTCGAGATGAAATAATAGCTGTGATCGTATCCCTCGCGCAGGTTGAGGGTCATGTCGATCCCGGCCTTGTCGCAGGCCGCGCGCAGCGCCTCGGGCATCAACTGGCTGTCCAGGAAACCGTCTGCCGCGCCCTGGTCCACCAGGATCTCGGGCACCCGCGCCCCGGCCTCGATCAACCGGCACGCATCGTATTGCGCCCATTGTGCCGCGTCGTCGCCCAGGTATCCGCCCAGCGCCTTCTGTCCCCAGGGGCACTCGCTGGGCGCGCAGATCGGCGCAAAGGCCGAAACGGCGCGAAAGCGCTCCGGGTTGCGCAGCGCGATGGTCAGCGCGCCATGGCCGCCCATGGAATGGCCCATGATCCCCTGCCGCGCCGGATCGGCGGGGAAATGCCGCGCCACCAGGTCCGGCAGTTCGCGCTCGACATAGCTGCGCATGCGGTAGTGCCGTGCATAGGGCTCAAGCGTCGCATCGACATAGAACCCCGCCCCCAGCCCGAAATCATAGGCGCCTTGCGGGTCGTCCGGCACGCCTTCGCCGCGCGGCGAGGTATCGGGCGCAACCAGGATCAGCCCGTGACGCGCGCAAGCGGCACGAAACTCGCCCTTTTCGGTGACATTCGACCAGTTGCAGGTCAGTCCGGACAGATACCACACCACGGGGCGTGGGCCTTCCGCATCGGGCAGAAAGATCGAGAACTCCATCGGCGTGCCGGTCTCGGCGCTGTCATGGCGCCAGACCTCCTGCCAACCGCCATGGCTGCGCCAGCGTTGCAGACGTTGCATCAAAAGACCACGACCGAACGGATCGACTTGCCTTCGTGCATCAGCTCGAAGCCCTTGTTGATTTCGTCCAGGCTCAGCGTATGCGTGATCATCGGGTCGATCTGGATCTTCTGGTTCATGTACCAGTCAACGATCTTTGGCACATCCGTGCGTCCGCGGGCCCCGCCAAAGGCCGAGCCCTTCCACACCCGGCCCGTCACCAGCTGGAACGGACGGGTCGATATTTCCTTGCCGGCCTCGGCAACGCCGATCACGGTGGACACGCCCCAGCCACGGTGACACGCCTCCAGCGCCTGGCGCATGACATGGGTGTTGCCGGTGCAGTCGAACGTGTAATCCGCGCCGCCGTCGGTCAGTTCGACCAGATGCGCGACGATATCGCCGTCGATCCTGGTGGGGTTCACGAATTCGGTCATGCCGAACAGTTTGCCCCATTGCGCCTTCTCGTCGTTGATATCGACCCCGATGATCTTGTCGGCGCCAACCATGCGCGCACCCTGGATCACGTTCAGGCCGATACCGCCCAGGCCGAACACCACCACATTGGCCCCCGGCGTGACCTTGGCGGTGTTGATCACCGCGCCGACGCCGGTGGTCACGCCGCAACCGATGTAGCAGATCTTGTCAAAGGGGGCATCGGTGCGCACCTTGGCCACGGCGATTTCCGGCAGAACGGTGAAGTTCGAGAACGTCGAACACCCCATGTAATGATAGATCGGCTGTCCCTTGTAGCTGAATCGCGTGGTGCCGTCGGGCATCAGCCCCTTGCCCTGCGTCGCACGGATCGCGGTACACAGGTTGGTCTTGCCCGACAGGCAGCTTTTGCACTGGCGGCATTCGGGTGTGTAGAGCGGGATCACATGATCGCCCGGCTGCACCGAGGTCACGCCCGGCCCCACCTCGCGCACGATGCCGGCGCCTTCATGGCCCAGCACCGAAGGAAAGATGCCTTCGCTGTCATGGCCATCCAGCGTGTAGCTGTCGGTGTGGCAGATGCCCGTCGCCATCACCTCGACCAGCACTTCGCCCGCACGGGGGCCTTCCAGATCAAGCTCGACGATCTCAAGCGGTTTCTTCGCCTCGAAGGCCACGGCGGCGCGGGTTTTCATCGGATGCCCCTTCCTTGCTGATGTTTGCCCGCAAACTAGCGCGGACAGGGCCGAATTGCCATGTCGGATCACGCCGCCGCGCGGCCCGTTTGCGACGGTTTTCGCCCATTGCGGGCGCCCCGCGATCCGCGATAGCTTGCGCCTCATGAGCACCGCCCTTTTCACCCACCCCGCCTGCCTTGGCCATGTCACGCCCGAGGGCCACCCCGAGCGCGCGGCCCGGCTGGAGCATGTCCTTGCCGCGCTGGCAGCGCCGGCGTTCGCCGCACTCGATCGTCGGCAGGCCCCGCCCGCCGATCCGGCCGAACTGCTGCGCAGCCATCCGCAGTCCTATGTCGATGAAATCCGCGCGGCGATACCCGCCAGCGGTCTGAACCAGCTTGACCCCGATACCCATGTCTCGCCCGGCAGTTTCGATGCCGCGCTGGCCGGGGTCGGGCAGGCGCTGGGGGCGCTGGATGCCGTCATGGCGGGCGAGGCACAGAACGCCTTTGTTGCGCCCCGCCCACCCGGCCACCATGCCGAAACCGCCCGGCCGATGGGCTTTTGCCTGTTTGGCACCGTCGCGATTGCCGCCATGCGCGCGCTGGATCATCACGGGCTGAACCGGGTGGCGGTGGTGGATTTCGATGTTCACCACGGCAACGGCACGCAGGATCTGTTGTGGAACGAGGCGCGCACGCTGTTCGTGTCCAGCCACCAGATGCCGCTCTGGCCCGGCACCGGCGAGGCGTCCGAGCGCGGGGCGCATGACAACGTCATCAACCTGCCGCTGGCGCCGGGCTGCGACGGCACCGCCTTTCGCACTGCTTATGAAGCGCATGTCCTGCCCCGGCTCGAAGCCTTCGCGCCCGAACTGGTTCTTGTTTCTGCGGGTTTCGACGCCCATGCCGACGACCCGCTGGCGCAACTGATGCTTGAGGACGCGGATTTCGCCTGGATCACGCATCGTCTTTGCGATCTGGCGCAGGCACATGCGGGCGGGCGACTGGTTTCGGTGCTTGAAGGGGGCTATGATCTGGCGGCGCTGTCGTCCGCGACCGCGACGCATGTACAGGTATTGATGGAGCGGGGCGCGCATGAAAGCCGTTGAAGAAATGACATTCGAAGAAGCCCTGCGCGAGCTGGAGTCCGTGGTCGGGCAACTGGAACGCGGCGATGTCGAACTGGAAAAGTCGATCGCCCTCTACGAACGCGGCGCCGAGCTGAAAAAGCATTGCGAAGCCAAGCTTTCGCAGGCGCAGGCGCGGATCGAGCAGATCACCCTGGCCGAGAACGGCACGCCATCCGGCACCGCCGATTTCGACGCCGGATGAGCTTTCCCGACCGTCTGAAAACCGCCGCGAGCCAGGTGGCCGGGCGGCTGGATACCGCGCTTGCCGCTCTGCCTGCCAGCGCGGTGCGCGATGCCATGGGCTATGCCCTCAGGGGCGGCAAGGGGTTGCGCGGTTACCTGGTTCTGGAAAGCGCGGCGCTTCACGGTATCGACCGTGACCACGCGCTTGCCGCCGCCGCCGCGATCGAATCGGTTCATGCCTATTCGCTGGTGCATGACGATCTGCCCGCGATGGATGATGACGACCTGCGCCGTGGGCAGCCCACCGTGCATATCGCCTGGGATGAGGCCACAGCCATCCTGGCGGGCGATGCCCTTCAGGCGCTGGCGTTCGAACTGGTCTGCCAGCCCGGCCAGCCCAACGCCGCTGACATGGCGCGCGCGCTGGCGCGGGCGGCGGGCGCGGGCGGCATGGTGCTGGGTCAGGCCCTCGACATCGCTGCCGAAACCGCCCCGCGCCCCCTGACACTGGACGAGATCACCGCGCTTCAGGCCGGAAAGACCGGCGCCTTGTTCGACTGGGCCTGCACCGCCGGGGCGCGCATGGCCAGGGCCGACTGCGCGCCGCTGTCGGCCTATGCCGCGTCGCTGGGGCTGGCGTTCCAGATCGCCGACGATATTCTGGATACCGAAGGCGATGCCGAGACCGCAGGCAAGCGCCTGCGCAAGGACGCGGCGGCGGGCAAGGCGACCTTTGTGTCGCTTCTGGGGCTGGACACTGCGCGAAAACGCGCCCAAAGCCTGATCGACGAGGCCTGCGCGGCGTTGGAACCCTATGGCACAGCGGCCGAATCCTTGCGCGAGGCGGCCCGATTCGTTATCAGCCGAGACAGGTAAACGGAAGAAACGCATGAGTTCGGACCGCCCCCACACGCCACTTCTGGACACCGTGAAGGTGCCGTCCGACCTGAAACGGCTTTCCGATGCGCAGCTTCGGCAACTGGCCGACGAATTGCGCGCCGAAACGATCAGCGCGGTGTCGGAAACCGGCGGCCATCTGGGCGCCGGGCTGGGCGTGATCGAACTGACGGTCGCCATTCATGCCGTGTTCGACACCCCCCGCGACCGGCTGATCTGGGATGTCAGTCATCAATCCTATCCGCACAAGATCATCACCGGCCGGCGCGACCGCATTCGCACCATTCGCCAGAAAGACGGGCTCAGCGGTTTCACCAAGCGCAGCGAATCGCCCTATGACCCGTTCGGCGCGGCGCACAGCTCGACCTCGATCTCGGCCTCGCTGGGCTTCAAGGTCGCGCATGACCTGGGTGGTGCCCCCGACCCGGCGCTGGGCGATGCCATCGCGGTGATCGGCGACGGCAGCATGTCGGCGGGCATGGCCTATGAGGCGCTGAACAATGCCGGCCATATGGGCAAGCGCCTGTTCGTCATCCTGAATGACAACGAGATGTCGATCGCGCCCCCGACCGGCGCGATGTCATCCTATCTGTCGCGGCTTTACGCGCAATCGCCGATGCACGATCTGAAGGCCGCCGCCAAGGGCGCGCTCAGCCTGCTGCCGCCCCCGTTTCAGGAAGGGGCCAAGCGCGCCAAGGACATGGTCAAGCACCTGACGATCGGCGGCACCCTGTTCGAGGAGCTGGGCTTCAAATACGTCGGCCCCATCGACGGGCATGACATGGAACAGCTTCTGGCGGTTCTGCGCACCGTGCATGACCGCGCAACCGGGCCCATGCTGATCCATGTGCTGACGAAAAAGGGCAAGGGCTATCACCCCGCCGAAACCGCCGCCGACAAGGGCCACGCCACGGCCAAGTTCGATGTCGTCACCGGCAAGCAGAAATCGGCGCCGTCGAACGCGCCCAGCTTCACCAAGGTGTTCGCCCGTTCGCTGATCAGCGAGGCCGAACGCGATGACAAGATCGTCGCCGTGACCGCCGCGATGCCCGATGGCACCGGGCTCAACCTGTTTGCCGAGCGCTTTCCGCGCCGCTGCTTCGATGTGGGCATTGCCGAACAACACGGCGTGACCTTCAGCGCGGGCATGGCGGCGGGTGGGCTGAAGCCGTTTTGCGCGATCTATTCCACGTTCCTGCAACGCGGCTATGACCAGGTGGTGCATGACGTGGCGCTGCAACGCCTGCCCGTGCGCTTTGCCATCGACCGGGCCGGGCTGGTGGGCGCCGATGGCGCCACCCATGCCGGGTCGTTCGACGTGGCCTATCTGTCGAACCTGCCGGGTTTCGTGGTCATGGCCGCCGCCGACGAGGCCGAACTGGTGCACATGGTCGCCACCGCCGCCGCGCATGACGAAGGGCCCATCGCCTTTCGCTTTCCGCGCGGCGAGGGCGCGGGCGTGGACATGCCTGAACGCGGCCAGCCACTGGAAATCGGCAAGGGCCGGATGATCCAGGAGGGCGGGCGCGTGGCGATCCTGTCGTTCGGCACCCGCCTGGCCGAAGTAATGAAGGCCAGCGAGGCCTTGCGCGCGCGCGGCATCCGGCCAACGGTCGCCGATGCGCGCTTTGCCAAACCGCTGGATCGCGACCTGATCTTGCAACTGGCATCGCACCACGAGGCACTGATCACCATCGAAGAGGGGGCGATCGGCGGTTTCGGCAGCCATGTCGCCCAGCTTCTGGCAGACGAGGGCGTGTTCGATCGCGGACTGAAATATCGCTCGATGGTGCTGCCCGACATCTTCATCGATCAGGCCAACCCTGCCGACATGTATGCCGTCGCCAGGATGAACGCCCCCGATATCGAGGCCAAGGTGCTGGATGTTCTGGGCGTGACCCAGATCGGCAGCAAACGCGCCTAGAAAGGCCGGCTTGCGCCGGGCGGGGCGCCCCCGCTTTCCTTTCGGGCCGGGCAATGCCATCCTTGGGCAACACGCGCTGTCACGCCGTCGCCATTTCGGGCGGGCAGGGTGGCGCGGATCGCCCTTTACGAGATGTCCATGAACGAATCCCACTCGCGTCCCGTCGAAACCCTGCCCACGGCTGAACCGCGCCTGTTCACCGCGCCTGAACCGGCGGTCGATTACCTGTGCGCGTTGCATGCCTCGGCAACCGGGTTCCTGGTCGATCGCTTTCATGAGCTTCTGGAAACGGGGCAGGCCAATGCCCGCTATCGCGCCTATTACCCCGAGATCCGGCTGACCACGACGACCTATGACCAGCCCGACAGCCGCCTGTCCTTTGGGCATGTGCCCGAGCCCGGCACCTATGCGACCACGATCACCCGGCCGGATCTGTTTCGCAACTATCTTGAACAGCAGATCGGACTCTTGATCCGCAATCACGGCGTGCCGGTGCGCGTCGGCCCGTCGGAAACACCCATTCCGCTGCATTTCGCCATGGCGGGCCGGGGCGACGTGGTGCTGCCCGGCGGCGGCGAGTTGAAACTGAGCCTGCGCGATCTGTTCGATGTGCCGGATCTTTCGATTACCAGCGACGATATCGTCAACAGCGAACGCGCCCGCAATGCCGACGGCTCGATCCCGCTGGCACCCTTTACGGCCCAGCGCGTCGATTACTCGCTGGCGCGGCTGGCGCATTACACCGCGACCGAACCGCACCATTTCCAGAACCATGTCCTGTTCACCAACTACCAGTTCTATGTCGATGAATTCGAAGGTTACGCCCGTCAGGCGCTGGCCGATCCGTCCAGCGGCTATACAGAATTCGTCGCACCGGGCAACGCGGTCCTGATCGACCCCAGGGCGCCGTTGGAGTCGATCACGCGCATGCCGCAGATGCCGGCCTATCACCTCAAGCGGGCGGGATCGCAGGGCGTGACGCTGGTCAATATCGGCGTCGGGCCGTCGAACGCGAAGACCGCGACCGACCATATCGCCGTGCTGCGCCCGCATGCATGGTTGATGGTGGGCCATTGCGCGGGCCTTCGCAATTCGCAATCGCTGGGCGATTTCGTTCTGGCCCACGCCTATCTGCGCGAGGACAACGTGCTGAACGACGATCTGCCGATCTGGGTGCCGATCCCGGCGCTGGCCGAGATCCAGATCGCCCTGCAGGAGGCGGTGGCCGAGATCACGCAGCTGGAGGGGTATGAGCTGAAGAAGATCATGCGCACCGGCACCGTCGCCACGATCGACAACCGAAACTGGGAATTGCGCGACCAGTCGGGCCCCGTGCAACGCCTGTCGAAATCGCGCGCCATCGCGTTGGACATGGAAAGCGCCACCATCGCCGCCAACGGGTTCCGGTTTCGGGTTCCCTATGGCACGCTTTTGTGCGTGTCCGACAAACCGCTGCATGGCGAGTTGAAATTGCCGGGCATGGCCAGCGCCTTCTACAAGACCCAGGTCGCCCGGCATCTGCTGATCGGGGTGCGCGCGATGGAGCGTTTGCGCGAAATGCCGCTGGAGCGCATTCACAGCCGCAAACTGCGTTCCTTTGACGAAACAGCCTTTCTCTGAAGCGCGGAGTCTTGCCGAATTCGCCTTTTTTTATGGCTTTTCTCTTTGCTTTCGGATTGTATGCGCGGACGAATTGCGGCTACATGCGCAACAGTCCCGAGGGAAGGGGGAAATCCCCGGTGTTCTGGAACAAAGCAAAACACGACAAATGGAGCAAACGATGTCGAAACCGATGACCAAGACCCAGCTCGTCGCAGCCCTTGCCGAAGAAATGGGCTCGGACAAGAAATCCGCCGCCGCCGCGCTGGACGCAGTCGGCGCCCTGGTGACGCGCGAGGTCGCCAATGGCGGCGCGGTCACCCTGCCCGGCATCGGCAAGATCTTTTGCCGCGCACGCCCCGAGCGTCAGGTTCGCAACCCCGCCACCGGCGAAACCATGACCAAGCCTGCCGACAAGACCGTCAAGGTGACCATCGCCAAGGCGCTCAAGGACAGCGTGAACAGCTGATCCTTTCGGCCTTGCGCCACGGGGGCTGCGGGTTCGCGGCCCCTTTTTCATGGGCAAATCCCATTCGGGCGGTTTCTGTGGCGCTTCACATCACCGGGCAAATCTGTTTCCCTGTCGGACCAGCAACCGTCCGATCATGGGGAGGAGATGATGCGAACCAGCGGGTTATCCGTGGCCGCCGGCGTTCTGATCGCCCTCGCCGGCCCTGCGCTGACCGACACGCCGATCCTGACCGTCACCGGCCAGGTCGCCGATGCGCCGGTCGAATTGACCGAACGTGACCTGAAGGCCCTGCCGCAGCATCGGCTTGCCACATCGACAACGGTAACCGACGGCACGCCAGTGTTCGAGGGGTTCCTGATGCGCGATCTGCTTGCGCAAGTCGGGGCCGAGGGCGAGGCCGTCGTGGCGCTGGCGCTCAACGACTACCGGATCGAGATCCCGCTGACCGATTTTCAGGATTTCGACGTGATCGGTGCCATGACGATGGACGGCGAACCCTTGAGCCCGCGCGACAAGGGGCCAGTCTGGATCGTCTATCCGCGCGACGACCATTCCGAACTGCAAGACATCCGCTATGATACCCGGTGGGTCTGGCAGCTTGTCTCGCTGCATGTGCAATGAGCACGCTGGCGAACGCACCTCCGCGCGGCGGTCTGTCGATCTATGCGCCGTTTCTGCCGCTGCTTGTGGTCTGTCTGGGTCCGTTGATCTTTGCCCTGGCCAAGACCTCGGCGCTGGAGCGCGACATGCGCATCGCCGCGACCGAGAACATGCTCTGGGTCGTGACGCAGACACAGATGGAAGTCCTGTCGCTGACCCTCGAAACCGGCCGCAACCCGCCCGAACCGGGGCAGATCGACCGTCAGTATGACCTGACGCTGTCACGCCTGAACCTGCTTCTGGAGGGGCCGCAGGCCCGGTATCTGGCCCAGCTTGGCCATGACGATCCGGTGCGCGGGTTCCTGGACGATTTCCTTGCGCTCGATCCGCAGGTGCAAGGCCACGACGCCGCCCTGCACGACGCGCTGCATGCCCTGGGCGAACGGGTCCATCCCCGGATCAACCGGATCGCCAATGACGTGATGACCCATGAATGGGAACGCTCGGCCACGCGGCTGGACGCGTATCGCAGCACCCAGCGGCTGGTGATCATGGCGGTGTCCTTCGCCTTTCTGGCGGCTTTGGCGATTTCGGCGCTCTTGCTGCGAAACCAGAACCGGCTGCACCGCGCCGAAGTGCAACGCCTGCGCGCCGCGACCTTGCTGGAGCGCGAGCGCGGCACATCGGCGATGTATCGCGACTTCGCCGCGATGGTGTCGCACCAGATGCGCACGCCGCTGTCACTGATCGACAGCGCCATGCACCGCCTGGCCCGCCGGGGCGAGGCGATCACCGCCGCGGATGTGGCCGAGCGCCAGGGGATCGTGCGCGATGCCGTGCGGCGGCTGACGCGGCTGGTCGAAACGGTGCTGATGCTGGGTCGGCTGGACAACGACCAGTTGCAGCGGACCCTGGCCCCGGTCGCGCTGGACGCGCTGGCCGCCGATGTCGTCAAGCGCATGCGCAGCCAGTTTCCCGGCCGCGAGATCAAGCTTTCGGCCACCGCCACGGGGCTTGCGGCGCTGGGCGATCCGCACCTGGTCGAACATATCCTGGACAACCTGTTGTCGAATGCGCTCAAGTACAGCGCGCCCGACAAGTCGGTCGAGCTGCGCCTGTTCCCGCAGGGCGGGCGCGTCGCCTGTGCGGTAACCGATCAGGGGCCCGGCATCGCCGCCGAAGACCGCGCGCGCGTCTTTGACCGATATTACCGGGGTCGCGACCAGCGCGACGGGCAGGGCACCGGGCTGGGGCTTGCCCTTGCCCGCGAGCTTGCAGAGGCCCAGAACGGCAGCGTGACACTTGACTCCTGGCCCGGTCGCGGTTCGGTGTTCACCCTCTGGCTGGAGCGCGCACAGGGAGGCGCTGAATGAACGCATCCGACGCCCCGCTGATCCTGTGTTGCGAGGATGAGCCACAGCTTCTGCGTGACATTACCGACGAATTGCGCGAGGCCGGATATCGCGTGATCGCGGCAGAAAGCGGAACCGCGCTGCTGGCGCTTTTGGCCGATCACCGGCCCGATCTGGTTCTGTGCGACATCATGATGCCGGGCATCGACGGCTATGGTGTGCTGGCCGGGTTGCGGCGCGATCATCCGCATCTGGCGCATGTGCCGCTGATCTTTCTGTCGGCGCTGTCAATGACCGAGTCGGTGATCCGTGGTAAGCGCGCGGGTGCCGATGATTACCTGACCAAGCCCATCGATTACGATCTGTTGCTGTCGACCATCGAGGCCCGTTTGCGCCAAAGCGCGCAGGCGCGCGGCACCAACGCCCGGTCGGCGGGGGTCGGGCGGCACCTTCTCAGAACCCTGTCGGTGGGTCTGCTGATCCTGGATGCCGATGGCAGGCTGACAGAAACCAATCCCGCCGCCCGACAGATGGTGGGGCTTGATCGTGCCGCAACGACGCTGCCTGCCGCGCTGAATGCGCCGGTGCGAAAGATGGCGGCTTGCGCGCGCAGCGGCGACGAAAACAGCCTTTCGCTGCCGCTGGACGACACGGCCGAGATATTGGCGCAGGTCCACGCCTGTCCCGCCGATGCGCAGCTTGGCACGCCGGCCGGGGTTCTGGTGTATCTGATCGACCGCAAGACCCGCGTGCCGCTGTCGGCAACCGCGCTGACCGGCATGTTCGGCCTGACCCCGACGGAATCGCAGGTGGCCCGGCACCTGGCACGCGGGCTTCGGCCCGACCAGATCGCGCACGAGATGGGGATCGCCCAGACCACCATCGCCTTTCACCTGCGCAACGCCTTTGCCAAGACCGGCACCCACCGTCAGGCCGAACTGGTGGCGCTCTTGCTGTCGCTGCCGCTGCGCGAAACCGGCTGATCCCCGCAAAACGGACGGGGCGGCACGGCGATGCGCCCACTATCCTGCGCCCAATCGCTACAGGAGCTGACGATGTGGGATTTCTCCTTCGGCCGGGCCATCGCCCTGATGATCCAGACGCTGCCGTTCGTTCTTCTGCGCATCGCCGTCTATTTCGGCGCGGCGCTGGCCTATGTGCTGATCACCGGCACCGGGGCCGGCATCGGCTGGGGCATCGGCGCGCTGGGCGATGAGGGGTTTCGCGCCTCGTCCACGTTTTTCGGCGGGGTGACGGGCTTTGTCGTCGTGGTCGTCGTCATGTACTGGCTGCGCGAATACATCCTCTACATGGTCAAGGCGGGCCATATCGCCGTCATGGTCGAGCTGATCGACAATCGCCCCATGCCCGAAGGGCGCAGCCAGATCGGCCACGCCCAGGCGATGGTGCGCGAACGCTTCGGCCAGGCCAGCGTCCTGTTCGCGTTGGATCAGCTGATCAAGGGCGTGCTGCGCGCCGTCACCGGCCTGATCCGCGGCGTGTTCACGCTGTTGCCCATTCCGGGCGTGCGCCAGTTGATCACCATTCTGCGCGCCTTTCTCAGTGTTGCGGTCGGTTTCATCGACGAGGTGATCCTGGCCCACGGAATGCGCACGCGCGCCACCGACCCCTGGGCGTCGGCGCGGGCGGGGCTGGTGCTCTATGCGCAGAACTACAAACCCATGCTGATCAATGCCGCCTGGATCACGGTCTTCGTCTATGGGCTGATGGTGGTTCTGTTTCTGGTGATGCTGGCCCCGGCGGCGCTGATTTCGAACCTGTATCCGGGCGGGATGTCGGTGATGGGCGTGGTGATCGCGCTGATCCTGGCGTGGTCGGTCAAACAGGCGTTTCTGGAACCCCTGGCCGTGGCGTGCCTGCTGCAGGCTTATTTCCGCTGCACTGACGGGCAGACGCCAAACCCCGAATGGGACCAGAAGCTGCAAGACATGTCCGGCAAGTTCCGCAAGATCAAGGAACGCGCGGGCAGCGCCATGCCCGGCACGCCGGCCGCCGGGGCCGCGCAATGATCCGCGCGGCGGTCGCGGTCGCGGCGGCGCTGTCGCTGGCCCCGGCCGTGCCCGGCGATGCCCGCGCCCAGACCGCGCCGCCGATCGCGCGGACCGGCGATCTCAACCGCATCCTTTCCGATTTTCTTGGCGACACCATGCGCCGCAACACCGACGCGCTTGAAGCGGCGTTGCGCCTGCACCTGCCGCAGAATGCCGATTCGGTGTTCTGGCCGGATGCCGACTTTACGCCGCCGCGCCGCGCCGTGATGTTGGTGCGATCGCAGGAACGCGATCTGCCGCACAGCAGGGTCTTTGTAACCGAGGAACGGGTCGAGATTGCCGCCGCCGGCGCGGGTGGTCCGGTGGAACTGTCGCTGATACGGGTTCAGCGGTTCAACCTGGGGCCGGCCCGCCGGGTTGCGCTGCAAGACAGCCTTGGCGCGGACCAGGTCGGCCCGGCCGCGGAATTCGGTGAAGGGCCGCATGTGGAATGGCGCTTCGTCATGCGCCCGCTTCAGGGCATGAACGCCGCGTTGGTCGCCGCCGGCCGGCGCGAGCTGCAACCGGCTGACGATGCCGACTGCGGCCCGGTCGCCTGCCTGTCACCCGACCCGGTGCCGCTGGGTTCGACCGAGCCCGACATGGCGGGTGATGATACCAATACGGACGACCTGATCGCCCGGCTTGACCGGATGACAGAAGCCGACGCCTGGCTGATCGAGCGCGGAATGGGTCAGGATACGGGCATTCTGGCCGTCGCGCTGTCGCAAGGACGCATCACCGAGGCCGCGGCGGCCTTCCCGCGCTAAGGCGCAATTCGGTGGCGGACGCGCCAGTCGATGCCATCGGGGCGGTCCTGGCGCGCTGCACCCCTGCCCTGCGCGACGGTCCTCTGGCATCTGCCGCCGTTACCGGCTATCCCGGCACCAAGGGCCCGGCGGGCCGTGACAAGGGGGCCCGGCATGGACCTGCGCGCGATCTTCATGGGCCTGATGTTTGCCCTGATGTGGTCTTCGGCATTCACCTCGGCACGCATGATCGTGCTGGATGCGCCACCGCTTTACGCGCTGTCTTTCCGGTTCCTGCTGTCGGGGATCATCGGCGTCGCGATCGCGTTGCTGCTGCGCCAGAACTGGCGCCTGACGCGGGGCCAGTGGTATGCCACCATCCTGTTCGGGCTGTGCCAGAACGCGCTCTATCTGGGTTTCAATTTCGTCGCGATGCAATGGGTCGAAGCCTCGGTCGCGGCGATCATCGCCTCGACCCTGCCGCTGATGGTGGCACTGGCCGGGTTCGTCGTGCTGGGCGACCGTCTGAGGCCGGTGGCGGTGGCCGGGCTGTTCGCGGGGTTCGGCGGCGTGGTCATCATCATGGGTGCGCGCTGGGGCGGCGGGCTGGACCCGCTGGGCCTGGCGCTGTGCGTGGCCGGGGCGCTGGCGCTGACCGTGGCCACGCTGGCGCTGCGCGGCGCGTCCTCGGGCGGGAACGTGATGATGGTGGTGGGGCTTCAGATGCTGGTGGGCGCGGCGATCCTGATCGGTCCGGCAATGGCACTGGAAGAGCTGACGATCACCTGGACGCCGCGACTGGTTCTGGCCTTCCTATATACCACGCTGATCCCCGGACTGGCCGCAACCTGGGTCTGGTTCATGCTGGTGCAGCGCATCGGCGCGGTGCGCGGCGCGACCTTTCACTTTCTCAACCCGTTCTTCGGCGTCGCGATTGCCGCGCTGCTTCTGGGCGAGCGGCTGGGGCTGGGCGATCTGATCGGCGTTCTGGTCATCATGGCCGGCATCCTGGCGGTGCAGCTTTCCAAGACCCCCGCGCGCGCCGGTTGAACCCCGCCGCGCTTTGCGGCTACGCTTGGGCCGAACTGGCATCGGATTGACCATGCGCCCGAACCATCGCCCCAGCCGCCGAAACATCGGGCCGCGTCGCCGCAATCCGCCCGGCACGCCGCCGGGAACCCTGAGCGTCGATCCGCGCGCCGCGCCACCGCGCATCGCGGTGATGTCGTATGGCGCCGACGCCTTGACGGAAACCACGGACCCCGATCCCGACGCGCTTGGGCGCTTGCCAGAGACCGATCGCACCGCCTGGATCAATGTCGACGGGCTGGGCGACGGTGCCACGCTATCGCGCATCGCGACGCGTTTTCGCCTGCATCCGCTGGCGATGGAAGATGCGGTGAACCTGCATCAACGGCCAAAATTCGAGGATTACGACAACCACCATTTCGTGGTGCTGCGCATGCCGGGCAATTTCGACGGACGGTTCATCAGCGAACAGGTTGCGCTGTTCCTGGGCCCGGACTTCGTCGTCACCTTGCAGGAACATCAGGGCGACGTGTTCGACCCGGTCCGGCGATGGCTGCATAGCGCATCCAGCCCGATCCGGTCGCGCCGCGCCGATTACCTGGCCTACGCCCTGATCGATGCGGTGGTCGACGCCTATTTCCCGATCCTGGAGCAGATCGGCGAAACCGCCGAGGCGCTGGAGGACGCGGTGATCGCGCAGCCACACGCGGCGCATGGCCCACGCATTCACGCACTCAAGCATGAGCTGATGGCAATCCGGCGGGCGATCTGGCCGATGCGCGACATGATCGCGGCCATGCTGCGCGATGAAAGCGCGCTGATCGCGGATGGCACGCGGGTCTATCTGCGCGATTGTCACGACCATACCATCCAGTTGCTTGAAATCGTGGAAACCTATCGCGAGCTTGCCTCGGGCCTGGTCGAGATTCATCTCGCCAGCATCAGCAACCGCACCAACGAGGTGATGCAGGTGCTGACCTTGATCGCCACGATCTTCATTCCGCTGACGTTTGTCGTTGGCGTCTACGGGATGAACTTCAACCCCGAGGCCGGCGCGTGGAACATGCCCGAACTCAATTGGCGATACGGCTACCCGGCCGTGATGGCCGCGATGCTGGCCATCGCCCTGGGGTTGGTGATCGTGTTCTGGCGCAAGGGCTGGATCGGGCGGCGCTGATCAGAGATCGGCAAAACCGAACTGCTCGTAATCGCGCCAATAGGCCTCACGCGCGGCGGCCTGCACCTCGGCATCGGCCGGCGGCGACATGCCCTGGGCCGCGGGTTCCCAGGGCGACGGCGCTATCCGCCCCACCGCTTCGGCCAATCGTGGCAGATCGGTGTCCAGCGCATCCTCGCGCAACAGATGATCGGGCGGCGCGACCTGGCAATACCCGTCCAGAAGCGCGGCCTGGCTGGCCCAGAATGGCCAGGGCCTAAGGCCGGTCTGCCCTGACAGGCTGGCCCTGGCAAATCGCAGATACGCAAGGAAAGCCGCGCGCCGGTCGTCCGGCGTCAGGGTGGCGGGATCGTCGGGCAAGTCCACGCCGTAAAGCCGGGCAAGATGTTCGCGCACGGGCCTCACCTCGCCACCGAGAATGCGGTGCGAGAACCCGTCCCAGGCGCGGCGCAGCGGATGACGCAGAACCGTAAAGCTGCGAAATCCGGGGTTGGCGCGGCGCCAGTCGCGCAGCCGGCGGGCATCAAAATCGCGCGGCAGATCGCGCGGCGTGACCCCGTCAAGACCGGCCATCCAGCGCACGACCTCGCCCTCGGGGGCGCCGCGCAGGGGCATGAACAGCAAGGGCGTGCGCAGACCGGCATGGCAGGCCGGCAGCATCGGCGCGCGTCGCGGCTCGAAACTGGGTGTTCGGCCCAGATCGAACCGATCCAGCCGCGCCAGGGCCGGTGCAAGGTCCTGGGGGTTTGCAAGCTTGTCCTCGACCGGCTCGGGGTTCTGTTTCTTGAGCTTGCGCGACGGCGCGTCGATACGCGCCGCGATGCCCAGCCACCGGGCCAGCCCGTTCAGCACATCGACATCGCCCAGATCGTCATAGGTGATGTAGAACGCGCTCTGGCCGCTGGTCTGCAACGCATGCTGTATGTCAAGCTGCGCGCGCTGAAGCGTTGTCAGATGTGTCTCGAATTCCGCCGCATCAAACTCGGCACGGGCGGTTTTCAGATTGGCGACGTTGTGCAACTTCCATTGCCCCGTGCCGGCCGCGATCTTGCGCGACACATAGCTGTCCAGCGGATTGCGCGTCAGCACGATCTTGGCGCAGCCGGGGTCGGCCAGCACATGCGCGCGAATCCGTGGATCGTGGTCATGAAACAGGCGAAACCCGGTCAATCCGCCCTGCGTCCGCACGGCCGACAAAAGCGCAAGGGGATCAGCCTCGCGCTGGGCGAAACCGATGCCCAGATACGCGTCGGTATCGGGCTTGTTTATGAACGACGGGTTGAAAAGCTCGCCATGGCAGGTAACGCCCTCGAACTCGTTGAGCGTCGTTTCCAGAAAGTTCGAGCCGGTTCGCATTTCGGCCAGAACGACGAAGGATTCGAACCGCGCCATCTGTCAGGTTGCCTTGAGCGAATGGTCCGGGTGTTGCGCAACGGACGAGAAGTCGCCCATCAACACCGGCTGCATCCCCCGGTTGCGCAACTCCTGCAAGAAGGAACCGAATCCGGATAGATCGACAAGATCGGGAATGCGGATCAGGCGCGCCTGCTGATGCGGCGCAATCTCGTCGAACAGGGTGTGCAGGGGCTCGGCCGGGTTCTCAAGGAAATCGGCCAAGGTCCAGCTGCGCACCCGCGCGCGCACCCATGGACTGCGCAGGATGTCCAGCATCTCGGTCTCGATGCGTTGCAGCCGCGCGGCCTCGCGCCGGGCATCCGCCATGTCGAGACCGCTGCGAAACAGCGGCACCGCCCAGGCCCCTGTGATGACCGAGATCTGAGCATTCGAATCGGTCGCCATGAACCATAACAGCTCATGCCCCGGCCCGTCATGATCGGCCGGGCCAAGCTGAAAGCACTGCCGTTCGCCGCGCGTGGCCCATAGAAGATTGGTCAGGAAGGCGCGCGGGTTGTAGTCGCGCAGGCTTGCCCGGTCGGACAGGCCGCCGGCAAAGACCTTCTCGCGCCCGGCAAACTCGGCCTTGGCGGGGGCGAACAGATGCCCGTGCACCCGGCAACTGGCCACCGCCGCCAGCCAGCCCTCGAAATCCTCGAACACTTCGGTAAAGCCCTGGAACACTGAATAGGGCTCGGCGGTCTTGCCATTCTCCCGATCCTTGGCGGGAAAGCGGCTGGCCATGTAAAGCCCGGCACGGCCGCGCACGCGCTGTTGCGTGGCGCGGGCGAAATGGCGGTCAATTCGACCCGGCTGAGGTTCTGAATCCGACAAAGGCCCGTCATGCGGGGCCAGAAAGTGCCGATACAGGCGCTCGGCCCCCGGCCAGATCTTGCGCGCCACGAAACAGTTGGACCGGCGCAACAGTTGCAGATGATCGTCATAGAAGATGTGCGGCCGGCCCTGATGGTCGAACTTGCCCAGCGTCAGCGAGCGGCTCTCGATCCTGCGCGCATGAAGCCGCGCCAGGGTCTGGAAATAGCTTTCATCCGGTATCCAGACCCGCCTGAAATACCGGTCGAACACGGGCCTTGCGGGATCGTCCAGAATCGCCTCAAGCGTTTGGCGGGTCAGACACCACCATTGCGAGCCGATATGCGGTTCGACCCCTTCGGGCAAGTCGCGCCGAATGCGCAATCGGCGCTGCAAGTTCACCATTCGGTCGAACAGCCATTTGTGGCGTTTGTAGGCAATGGGAAAGAACAGGGTGAAACGCTCTTGCGACAGCCCGCCCTTGGTCCAGTTGACATCGGCCACGTTGACCGACTCGATGAAATCGGTGTCGGGGTGCCGGGCCAGAAACTGCGTCAGCTCGGCAATCGGGCGCAGCGGCATGCAGGCGCCCGACGCGGCATAGACATGGGTCACATCCGGGCGGGCACGCACGAGGTCGCGCGCGGCAATCTGCATAGCCGCAACCAGCGACCATGTTCCCCATTCGCAGCGCAAACGGCGGCAAAAGCGCACCTCGGGCAGATCCTTGAGCGTCTCGCTCAATGCGCTGAACGCGGCGCGCGGCACCCTTGCATCGACATGGATCACCACCGGGGCGCCGGACTGCGCCCAGACGCGGGCCACCTGCGCGGCGCGATCCAGCGCCGTATGAACCAGCATGATGCAGCCCGGGCGTGCCGTCATGCCCAGTTGCCCTTTGACATCAGGCCAAGGATCTCAAGCTGGCGCCAGTTGATGAACCGCTCGGACCAGCGGCACCACAGATCGGCCCTGGCACCGGCGTGATAGGCCCGATACTCGCGGCTGTCGCCGAAATGCTCACCCCGCGCCACCTCCTCGCTTGCCTTGTCGCCAAGGGTGGCAAGAAACTTCGCGTGCAGCAGGCACCCCGATGCCTTTTCACCGCCCATCCGGTCGTAAACCAGATTCAGCCCGCGCGGCAAAAGCATGTGGGTCGAGCTGACATAGACATAGTCGCGGTGCCATTTGACCAGTGGTATCTTGTTCAACGCCGGGGCATCCTGCGGGCTGTCGGCAAAAAAGACACGCGCCCGCGGCCCGCCCTGAATCCACAGGTTCCGCAACCGCGGATTGCGCGCGATGGTGTAATTGGCGCTGTCGAACCAGCAGGCGACCTCCAGCGGGTTCTGCCCCTCGATACAGGGGTGGTCCGCGACCGGCCCCTTTGGATACATGTCCAGAAGCAGGGTTCCAAAGGCGCGTATCCCCGATGCATCCAGCCAGTCCGTCAGGGCGCGCATCGGCCGGGTGTCATGGAACGGATAGACGAGGAACTCATCGACATCGACCACCAGCGCCCAGCGCCCGTGCCCGTGGCGCGCCAGCAGGGCGTTGATCCAGTCCATCCCGAAGCGCGCATCGCGATAGCTGGCGTCGGTGGTCCAGACCGAGGCATCGGGCTGCTCGGCCAGGTATTCGCGCGACCCGTCGTCCGAACCGTTGTCCACGAACAGAAAATGCTCGATCCCCAGGTCGCGGTAATAAGCCAGGAAATAGGGCAGGCGCGCGCGTTCGTTGCGCAAGGTGCAAAACAGCAGCAGCGAATCGGCACCCAACGTGGCGGTGCGGTCCCGGACCGCCCGCAATTCGCGACGTTTGAACCGGGCGCGGAGCTTCCATCCCTTGCGCATCCACCGCAGGCGGTATGATGACAACAGCCCCAAACCCGGCTCCTTTTCACAACGATACTGATTCGTTTCGGTCTATCGCTTAACGAATCAGGAATAAAACAAAATCTGTTCCAAAATCCTGACCGTTCAGGCCCAATCGCTGCGCGACATCAGGCCCTCGGCCTCCAGCTGCCGCCATCCCAGATACCGGGTCGACGCCGTGCACCACAGGTCCGGGGCCGCGATCAGCGCGTCGTAATAGTGATCGAATGCGCCGGGTTCACCGAAATGCTGCCTCCGCTCTTTCTCCTCGGCCGATTTCTCGCCGATCGTGTGCAAGAACTTGGTGTGCAACAAGATCCCTGACAAAAGTTCGCCGCCCATCGTGTCATAGACATGGTTCAACCGCCGCGGCAGCATCGAATGCGTCGAGTTCAGATAGACATAGCGCCGGTTCCATTTCACCAGCGGGATCTTCGACAGGGTCGGGCCGCGCCGCGGGTCTCCGGCCAGAAACACCCGTGATCGCACGCCGCCCTGAATCCACAGATATTGCAGATCCTGCTTGCGGGTGATGGTGTAGTTCGCGCGGTCATACCATTGCAGGACCTCGGTCGGGTCCTGACCGGCACGGTATCGGGTGCGGTCCAGCGGCCCTTTCGGATAAAGATCCAGCATCATCGCCCCGAAACTGGCAATCCCGCGGCCGTCCAGCCAGCCGGTCAGGGCGGGCAGTGGCCGGGTCTCGTGATGCGGATAGACCAGCAGTTCATCGGCATCCACCGTCAGGCACCAGTGGCCGTGCCCATGCCGGATCAGCAGCCATTGCAGCCAGTCCATGCCGAACCGTGACCAGCGATAGCTGGCATCGGCTCGCCAAAGCGACGCATCCGGTTGCGCTGCCACCAGCGCGGCGCCCTCGTCATCACTTCCATTGTCCACGAAAAGGAAATGATCGACGCCAATGTCGCGGTAATGTTCCAGGAAATATGGCAATCGCAGCGCCTCGTTGCGAAAGGTGCAAAACAGCAGGATCGCGCCGGGCCTGATCGCTGTCGTCCGATCCGCGACCGGAACCAACTCGCGTCGCTTGCGCAGGGCGCGCAACAGGCGCAACTGGCGCTTGCGCCGCCATCGCCAGGCCCGCCAGATCTCTGCCATTCGCCCCATGAGCCCTTGTTCCGCCCTCTCGCGCCATTCGGCTTCATCTTGCCAGAAATACGCGCGGGGGTGAATTCGCGCAAAGCGCGAAGAGGGGGCGGCAGCCCCCTCGCACCCGTCTCCGTCTGCGCCATCGCCTATTCGGCGGCCTGCCGCATCGCCAGCATGTCATAAAGAAACGCCTCCAGATCGTCGCGCAGATCGTCGCGCGCCAGGCCAAAGGCAACGGTGGCCTGCAAATACCCGGCCTTCGAGCCGCAATCATAGCGCCGGCCCTGGAACCGATAGCCATAGACATTGCCTGCCGCCGCGATTTCCTTCTCGATCGCGTCGGTCAACTGGATCTCGCCACCGGCCCCCGTCTGATGGGACTCGAGATTGCGCAAAACCTGGGGCGTCAGGATGTAGCGCCCGATCACCGCCAGGTTCGACGGGGCCGTGCCGGGGGCGGGCTTTTCGACCATGCCATGCACCGGCAGCACCGGGCCGATCGCGGAGGGCACGTCCAGCACGCCATAGGATGCGGTCTTTTCGGCCGGAACCTCCATCGCGGCGACCATGTTGCCGCCGGTTTCGGCATGGGCCTCGATCATCTGTTGCAGGCAAGGCTTTTCGGCGGCGATCACGTCATCGGGCAAAAGCACGGCAAAGGGCTCGTCGCCGATCAGGTGGCGCGCGCACCAGACTGCATGACCCAGGCCCAGCGCCTCGTTCTGGCGAACCGAGGCGATCGCGCCGGAGTCCAGGTTGGTGGCTTGAAGAAGCTCAAGCAGATCGGTCTTGCCCTTGGCCTTGAGCGTGGCCTCCAGCTCGGGCGCGCGGTCGAAATAGTCCTCCAGCGCCCCTTTTCCACGCGAGGTCACGAAGATGAACTCGGTGATCCCGGCGGCGCGGGCCTCGTCAACCGCGTACTGGATCAAGGGGCGGTCCACCAGCGTCAGGATCTCTTTCGGCGTCGCCTTGGTCGCCGGAAGGAAACGGGTACCCATGCCGGCGATGGGAAATACGGCTTTCGTGACTTTCTTCTGCATCTGATCGCTACCTGTTCTCATACACACGGCCTGTTGCCGCCGCTGAAAACAGGATTGCCGGCCGATCCGGGCGGGAATGCGGCGCGAAACGGTTAATCTGTTGCTAATTTCGCGACAAAGCCGCGCACACCGCGGAACTGTCAGCGCAGATCGACGCCGGGCGCCAGGGCCAGGAAGAACGGGTTTTCATAGCCGGGCTTGCCATAGCTCAGGGGCGTGTGGTCGTCGAAACGCAGCACCTTGCCGCCCGCGCCCAGCAGGACCGCATGGCCCGCGGCCGTGTCCCATTCCATCGTGCGGCCCAGCCGGGGGTAGAAATCGGCCTCGCCACTGGCCACCAGGCAGAATTTCAGCGACGAGCCCGCGCTGGTCATGTCGCGCACATCGTAGCGCGCGATATAGGCGTCGGTCTCGGCGTCGCGGTGCGATTTCGAGGCGACGACCATCAGCGCGGCATTGTCTGGCGTCGTGACGTGCAGTTTGCGCCGTGCGCCCGCGTTCTCGCCAAAGGGTCCGTCCTCCTCGACGCTCTGACCGTCGGCGCGGGTATAGAACATGCGCCCCTTCGCCGGCGCATAGACGATCCCGCGTTGCGGGACTCCGTTTTCGACCAGCGCGATATTGACGGTGAAATCGCCGCGGCGCTGGACGAACTCCTTGGTGCCGTCCAGCGGGTCGACGATGATGAAACGCGCGGCGCTCTGACCATGGGTCGCAGCCTGTTCCTCGGTGATGACCAGAATGTCGGGAAATGCCTTTTGCAGCCCGGCGGCGATCAGCGCGTCGGCGGCCTCGTCGGCCTCGGTCACGGGGCTGTCGTCGGCCTTGGTGCGCGCCGCGACCTCGGACCTGCCATAGATCTCCATGATCGCCGCGCCAGCCTCCAGCGCGAGGGTGCGAAACACGGTTTCGATGTCGTGATGAAAATCGCTCATGGAAATCCCTCTGGCGCTGCGGCGGTTGATCACTTGCGGCAATCGGCATATCCTTGCCGTGAACCCGAATGCAAGGATTCACGGCCAGAATCCCCGGCGCAATCGCAAGGACGGGCCCATGCTCAGCAATCGTCGCCGCCAGTCGTCCGTGATCACGGCATTCACCATCCTCGAGTTGATCTTTCACGCCTCGGTCCGGTCGATCCGCAAGGCGCACGGCAACGCGCTGGTGGGCTTGATGATCAACATCGCCCAGACGCTGATCCTGGTGGTCGTCTTTTACGTGATGTTCCTGATCCTGGGGATCGGCAATCGCGGCATTCGCGGCGATTTCATGCTGTATGTCATGACCGGGATCTTCCTGTTCATGTGCCACGTCAAGGCAATGTCGGCGGTCGTGCAGTCCGAGGGGCCGACATCGCCGATGATGAAACACGCGCCGATGAACACGATTGTGGCCATCGGCGCCGCCGCACTGGGTGAGCTTTACATCCAGATCCTGTCGATGCTGGTGGTGTTGTTCCTGTATCACGCGGTCTGGCAACCGCTTGAGGTGCACGACCCGCTGGGCGCCCTGCTGATGCTGCTGCTGTCGTGGTTTTCGGGCGTGGCCATCGGCATGATCTTTCTGGCGGCCAAACCCTGGGCGCCATCGCTGATCCCGTTGTTGTCGCAGATCTATTCGCGCGCCAACATGGTGGCATCGGGCAAGATGTTCGTGGCCAACGCCCTGCCCGGCTTCATGCTGGTCTATTTCGACTGGAACCCGCTGTTTCACACCATCGACCAGGCGCGTGGCTTTGCCTTTCTGAACTACACGCCGCATTATACGTCAATCACCTATCCGGTCGTGTTCTCGCTGGTGGCGCTTGTGATCGGCCTGATGGGCGAGTTCTACACCAGGAAACGCGCCTCGCTCAGCTGGGGCGCCCGCCACTAGACGGAGGATGCGGTATGCTGCGCGTTGCCATGATACTTGCCACGTTCTGGGCCGGCACCGTCGCGGCGCAGGACTTTCCGGCGCTTCATCGCGTGATCGACGTGGCCGGCAACGACGTTCTTAACATCCGTGCCGAACCGGATGCCGGCGCGCCCATCGTTGCCCGGCTCGACCCCGATGCCGAGGGGGTCGAGGTTGTCGCGCTGTCCGATAACAGCCGCTGGGGCCTGGTAAATTCCCAAGAGCGCCATGGTTGGTCGTCCATGCGCTACCTGGAGCGTGAGACATCCGGCAACTGGCGCGACGGCGAACAGACGCTGTCCTGTTTCGGAACCGAACCGTTCTGGCGCATGCCGATCTTTCTGCCGACGCACCGGGCCGAGTTCCACGCCGCGGGCGAAGGCGGGTTCGAGCTTGTGACCGAAACCGGCGCACTGCCCACCACGCGCTTTCCGCCAACACTGGCGATCCCGTTTTCGGGCACGCGCGACGGCATGGCCGTTGTGCGCGGCGATCAATGCTCGGACGGGATGAGCGATCGCCTGTATGGGCTTGAGGTTCAGGTCTATTGGCGCGGCGACACCACGGGCCTGTCGGGCTGCTGCTCGCTGGCCGAGTAATCGGGGAAACCGGACTTGCGGGGGTTGTCCCCGCCGGCAGGGCGGCGCAGGTTGCACCTGTCAAGGAACGAGGCTGCCCGTGACCACCCTGCATATCGACGCCGATGCCTGCCCGGTCCGCGACGAGGCCCTGCGCGTCGCGCTGCGGCATGGCGTTGTGGTCTGCGTGGTGTCGAACGGCGGTATCCGGCCCGTCGATCACCCGCTGGTGTCGATGATCTATGTCGATCAGGGTGCCGATGCCGCCGACCGTTGGATCGCGGATCGCGCCGGGCCCGGCGATGTGGTCGTCACCGCCGACATCGTTTTGGCGGCGCGCTGCATCGAACACGGCGCACAGGTTCTGCGCCCCAACGGCGAGCCGCTTACCCCCGCCAATATAGGCCCGGTTCTGGCCGCGCGCGATCTGGCCGCCGATCTGCGGGCGGCCGACCCGTTCCGGCAAGGATCGGGCAAGCCCTTCACCAAGTCCGATCGCGCGCGGTTCACCGAGCAGCTGGATCGCATGCTGACAGCGGCGCGCAAGACGGCACCATGATCGCCGAAGGCGCAATGGCGGCCATCGGCGTCCGCATTCCGGGCGTGGTTATCATGGCCGGGCCCCAGACCGATTGCGATTATCCGACTTGTTTTCATATACCCGAAGCGGCCGGTTTAACAGCTATGGGCCAAAATTTCTTGACCATCTGATACGGCTTTTAATTGATCTGGCGCGAAACTCGAATTCATGTAAAATAGGCTGAACCAGAACGGTTTTGGATATTCCATTTCCTTTTGGTAGATAATCAAATGCCAAAAACGGTATTAATGGAGAGCCGTGAATGATCGATCTAGACAGTCTTGACCTGAAAGAGCTGAAGCGCCTTCAGAAAGACGTGACCGCCGCAATCGAACAATACAAGGAACGCGAGCGCAAGCGCGCCCTTGCCGAAGTCGAGGCTTTTGCCCGTGAACGCGGTCTCAGCCCGGCCGATCTGTCGGAAATCTCGACCAAGCGCGTGCGCAAGCCGGTTCCGCCGAAATACGCCAATCCGGCCGATCGCTCGCAAACCTGGTCCGGTCGCGGACGGCAGCCGCGCTGGGTGGTTGCGGCGCTGGCCGATGGCAGGACGCTGGACGATCTCGCCATTTAAGGCATGCAGGCATTTCTAAGGCATGCCGGCGCTGTCTGGCGTCTGCTCGGCGAACGTCATCTGGGCCTGATCGCCGCCGGTGTCGCCTTTTTCGCGATGCTGGCCATCTTTCCGGCGGTCGCGGCACTGATTGCGCTGGTGGGGTTCTGGGCCGATCCCGTCGCGGTCGAGGACACGCTGAACATTCTGGCGGATTTTCTGCCACAAGAGGCATATGGCGTCGTTTCCGATCAGGTCGAGCGCCTGACCGGCGCCGCCGACGGCACGCTTGGTCTGGCCTCGATCGTGTCGTTGCTGGTGGCCACATGGTCCGCGCGGCTGGGCGTCGGCGCCCTGATCCAGGGAATCAGCGCGATCTATGGCGCGGCGCCGCGATCGGGCCTGAAAGGCACGGTTCTGGCGCTCTTGATGACCCTGCTTCTGATCGGGGTGGGCATGATCGCCGTCGCCGGAATGCTGATCGCGCCGATCGTGCTGGCCATCATTGAACGCTTCATTCCCAGTGACAGCTGGGTCACGCTGATCGGCGAACTGGTACGCTGGATCGTGGCGCTGGCGGCGGTGATCGTCGGACTGGGTTTCTTTTATCGCTACGGCCCGAATTGTCCCGCGGATCGGCGCGCGCCATTCCTGTCGCCCGGCCTTTTCCTGGCCTTGCTGCTTTGGGGCGGGACATCGCTGGCGTTGTCGATCTATGTCGCCAATTTCGCCAATTACAATGAGATTTATGGCTCGATCGGCGCGGTCATCGCCCTGATGATGTGGCTATATATTTCAACCTATGCGGTTCTGATCGGCGCGGCGCTCAATTTCGTGTCCGAATATGGCGACACCTTGGATCAGGAAACCGGGGCCGAAAATTCAGGTTAATAATTTCCGATTAAAGAAAATCACCGCCGGGTCGGATAAAACAATCCGCCCGGCGACAGCGTGAACACATCGACGCCATCCGCTGTCACACCGACCGAATGTTCGAATTGCGCCGACAGCGACTTGTCGCGCGTCACCGCCGTCCAGTCATCGGCCAGAACCTTGGTTTCGGGCCGGCCCAGATTCACCATCGGCTCGATGGTAAAAAACATGCCTTCCTCCAGCACCGCCTCGCGTCCGGGCCGGCCGTAATGCAGCACGTTGGGCGGGGCGTGGAACACCCGGCCCAGGCCATGGCCGCAAAAATCGCGCACCACCGACATGCGCTGCGATTCAACGAACGACTGGATCGCATGGCCGATATCGCCAAAGGTATTGCCGGGCCGGACGGCCTCGACCCCCTTCATCAGCGCGTCATGCGTGACCTGGATCAGCCGTTCGGCCTTGCGGCCAAGCGTGCCCGCGACATACATGCGCGAGGTATCGCCAAACCAGCCGTCCACGATAACGGTCACGTCGATATTGAGAATGTCGCCGTCCTTCAGCGCCTTGGGGCCGGGAATGCCGTGGCAGACAACATGGTTGACGCTGATGCAGCTGGCGTGCTGATACCCGCGATACCCGATGGTCGCCGAGGTCGCACCATGCGTGGCCACCATTTCGGTGATCAGGCGGTCGATCTCGCCCGTCGACTGGCCGGGAACGACATGCGGCGCAATATCGTCCAGGATCTGCGCGGCGACCCGCCCAGCCTTGTGCATTCCAGCAAAATCGCCGGGTTCGTGAATCCGAATCCCCTCGCGCGTGACGCGCCCACCGTTATCATACACGTTCATCAGCCTCGTTGTTTGGCGCCTAGATAGCGATTGGCGCGCAAAATTGCCAGAGCACACGGCTTGTTTGGATTGTCCGCCCACCGCTGTTAGGTAAGTATGCGGAAATCCTGAATGGAATCGCACCATGACCAATCCAACCGCCGCCATGCTGGTGATCGGCGATGAAATCCTCTCGGGGCGCACGCGCGACTCGAATATGCATCACCTCGCACAAGAACTGACCGGGCACGGTATCCGCCTGATCGAGGCCCGCGTGGTTTCCGACGACCACAATCACATCAAGTCGGCCGTGAACGCGCTGCGCGCCGCCTATGATCACGTCTTCACCTCGGGCGGGATCGGACCAACCCATGACGACATCACCGCCGATGCCATTGCGGCGGCCTTCGGCGTGTCGGTCGGGGTTCGCGCCGATGCCCGCGCCATCCTCGAGGCCCATTATCAGCGCACCGGGCTTGAACTGAACGACGCCCGCCTGCGCATGGCGCGCATCCCCGATGGCGCCGTTCTGATCGAGAACCCGGTTTCGGCGGCACCGGGCTTCACGCTGGGCAATGTCCATGTCATGGCCGGTGTGCCGGCGATCTTTCAGGCGATGCTGGCTGGCGTTCTGCCACGGCTGACCGGCGGCGACCCGCTTTTGAGCCAGATGATCGATGTCGACCGCGGCGAGGGCGAGATCGCGGGCGCGCTGGGCGAACTGGCCGCGCGCTTTCCCGATCTGTCGTTCGGCTCGTATCCCTATATCCGCAATGGCGCCCACGGCACACAGCTGGTGGTGCGCGGGACCGATGCCACGCAGCTGGATGCCGCCATGGTCGCGTTGTCCAGGCTGGTCGGCGGCCAGGACTGATGCTGCCGCCACCAGCCCTTTTCGTCGCGCTCGAGGCCACCTGGCCCCCCGCCGCCCGCCATGCCTGCGGACCCTTCACCCTGCGCGACGGGCAGGGCGGCGGAAAGCGCGTCAGCGCCGCGACGCTGGAAGGAACCGCAACCGAGGCCCAGATCGCCGCGGCCGAAGCGGGAATGCGCGCGCTGGGCCAGACCCCGCTTTTCATGCTGCACGATCAGCCCGATCTGGACGCAGCACTGGCCGCGCGCGGCTATGGCGTGGTCGATCCGGCCCTGTTCTATGCCGCGCCCGCCGCCGATCTGGCCGATCCGCCACGCCCGGTATCGCTGCTGTCATGCTGGCCACCACTCGCGATCCAGCGCCAGCTCTGGCGCGACGCGGGGATCGGCGCGGCCCGGCTGGCGGTGATGGCGCGGGCGGGCGCGCCGCGCAATGCCTTCATCGCCCGGTTCCAGAACCGCGCCGCCGGCGTCGGCTTTGCCGCCATCCATGACGGTGTGGCGATGCTCCATGCGCTGGAGATCGTTCCCGATTTTCGCCGCCAAGGTGTTGCCCGCTACATGGTGCGCGGCATTGCCGACTGGGCGCTGGGCCAGGGGGCCGAATGGTTCGCGCTGGCCGTGACGGAACGCAACATCGCCGCGCGCGCCCTTTACAGCGGTCTGAACATGGCCGAGGCTGGCCGCTATCACTATCGCCAGAAACCCGAGGACCGGCCATGACCCTGCCTACCGCCCTGAACCTGCCGCCCGTCGACCCGTTGCCCGATGCGACGGCGCGGTATTTCGACATCTGCCAGCAGAAACTGGGCATGGTGCCCAATGTCCTGCGCGCCTATGCCTTCGATCCGGTCAAGCTTGACGCCTTCACGGCGATGTACAACGACCTGATGCTGGGCGACAGCGGGCTGAGCAAGCTTGAACGCGAAATGATCGCGGTCGTCGTCTCGTCGATCAACCGCTGCTGGTATTGCCAGGTCGCGCATGGCGCTGCGGTCCGCGCCCTTTCCGGCGATCCCGCGCTGGGCGAGGCGATGGTGATGAACTGGCGCGCCGCACCGCTGGACGCCCGCCAGACCGCCATGCTGACCTTTGCCGAAAAGGCCACGAAAGCCAGCGCCGAGATCACCGAGTCCGACCGCGACGCGCTGCGCGACCAGGGCTTCAGCGACCGCGACATCTGGGATATCGCCTCGGTCGTGGGGTTCTTCAACATGTCCAATCGCGTGGCCTCGGCCACCGGGATGGAACCCAACCCCGAATACCACGCCCAGGCCCGCTGACGCGCAGCGTTCTTTCCAGTCTTGACGCCGCCGTGAAACCGGGCTGTCTTGGGCTGCGCCCCTTCATCTTGCCCCAAATACGCCGGGGGTGAATGGCCGAAGGCCAGAGGGGGCAGCGCCCCCTTTCGCCGGATGCCGCCCGATGACCGCCATGTCCCCTGCCCGCCCCGCGCCGCTGATCACGCCAGTCCTGATCGGCGGCTGCATCGTGATGCTGGTCAGTTTCGCGATCCGCGCCTCGTTCGGCGTGTTCCAGATCCCGATCGCCGACGATTTCGGCTGGCCGCGCGCCGAGTTCTCGCTTGCAATCGCCGTCCAGAACCTGGCCTGGGGCATCGGGCAGCCGTTGTTCGGGGCCTTTGCCGAACGCTTTGGCGATCGCCGCGCCATCGTGCTGGGGGCAATCGTCTATGCCGTCGGGCTGGTCTGGTCGGCCTTCGCGGTGACGCCGGGCGCGCATCAGCTTCTGGAATTCCTGGTCGGCTTCGGCATCGCCGGCACGGGCTTCGGCGTGATCCTGGCGGTGGTGGGCCGCGCCGCCTCGGATGAACACCGCAGCCTGGCGCTGGGCATCGCCACCGCAGCGGGATCGGCCGGGCAGGTGGTCGGCGCCCCGGTGGCCGAGATCCTGCTGGCCTATTACAGCTGGCAGGTGGTGTTCATCATCTTCGCCGCCGCGATCCTTCTCACGCTTCTGGCGCTGCCGATGATGCGCAGCCCGGCACTGGCCAGCCGGGCCGAGCTGGAACAAAGCATGGGCCAGGCCCTACGCCAGGCGTTTCGCGATCCGTCCTTCACGCTGATCTTCCTGGGGTTCTTTTCCTGCGGCTATCAGCTGGCCTTCGTGACCGCGCATTTTCCCGCCATGGTGACCGAGATGTGCAGCCCGGTGGATCAGACCGGGGTTCTGGCCGCGCTGGGGATCTCGACGACTTCGGCGCTGGGGGCGGTGGCGATCGCGGTGATCGGGCTGGCCAATATCGCCGGCACGCTGGGCGCGGCCTGGGCCGGCAAGCGGTGGTCCAAGAAATACCTGCTTGCCGGCATTTATACCGGGCGCACGGTGATCGCGGCCGCTTTCATCCTGTTGCCGATCACCCCGGCCTCGGTTCTGATCTTTTCGCTTCTGATGGGCGCGTCGTGGCTGGCAACGGTGCCGCTGACCTCGGGCTTGATCGCGCATATCTACGGCCTGCGCTATATGGGCACGCTCTACGGGATCGTGTTCTTCAGTCACCAGTTGGGCAGTTTTCTGGGCGTCTGGCTGGGCGGGCGGCTATATGACATCCATGGCGACTACACGCTGGTCTGGTGGGTCGGCGTCGGCGTCGGCGCGTTCTCGGCCATCGTTCATCTGCCGGTGCGCGAACGTGCCATGAACGCGCTACCCGCCTGAGGGCTTGCAATGCGCACCGTCCTGGCGGACGTTTGCGCGTAGTCAAAGGGCAGGGCAGGCATGACGAAACCACGGGTTCTGGTGATCGCCGAGGCCGCGAACCCCGAATGGGTCAGCGTGCCGCTGATCGGCTGGTCGCTGTCGCAGGCGCTGCGCGAGGTTGCCGATGTCCATCTGGTCACGCAGATCCGCAACCGCGACGCGATCCTGCGCGCCGGTCTGCGCGAAGGCGTGGATTTCACCGCCATCGACAGCGAGGCCCTTGCCCGCCCGATGTGGCGTCTGGCGGGTGTCCTGCGCATGGGCGAGGGGCGCGGTTGGACCATGGTTTCGGCCATTTCGACCCTGATCTATCCGCATTTCGAACGCCTGGTCTGGCGTCGGTTCGGCGCCGCGATCACGGCTGGCGACTATGACCTGGTGCACCGCATCACCCCGCTCAGCCCGACGACGCCCAGCCGCCTTGCAACCTGGTGCAAGCGCGCGGGCGTGCCCTTTGTTCTGGGGCCGCTCAATGGCGGGGTGCCATGGCCGCCGGGGTTCGACGCCGCACGCCGGCAGGAACGCGAATGGCTGTCCTATGTGCGCGGCCTCTACAAGGCATTGCCGGGACGCAATCGCACCCTGCGCGATGCCGCCGCGATCATCGTCGCCTCGCGCCATACCGAAAGCGAGATCCCGGCCCAATACGCCGGGAAACGTCACTACATCCCCGAAAACGCCATAGATCCGGCACGGTTCTCGCGTCGTGCGACGCCCTCCGGGGGGCCGCTGCGGGCCTGTTTCATCGGCCGTATGGTGCCCTACAAGGGACCCGATATGCTGATCGAGGCCGCCGCGCCCCTGCTTGGCGATGGACGCATGGTGCTGGACATGATCGGCGATGGCCCCATGCTGGCCGATCTTCGCGAACAGGCGAAAGCGCTGGGCGTGGCCAATTCAGTGACGTTTCACGGCTGGCTGGCGCATGAACAGGTTCAGCATGTCGCCGCGCGCTCGGCGCTTTTCGCCTTTCCCTCGGTGCGCGAATTTGGTGGCGGCGCGGTGCTTGAGGCGATGGCCCTGGGTCTTGCGCCACTGATCGTCGATTACGCCGGCCCCGGCGAACTGGTGGGCGCGGGGCTGGGATACAAGATCGCGCTGGGCACCCGCGATGAGATCGTCGCGCGGTTACGCGCGGCACTCGACCGGCTGGAGCGCGATCGCCCCGCGCTGGCCGAAACCGGCACCCGCGCCCGCGCCCATGTGCTGGAACATTTCACCTGGCCCGCCAAGGCCCGCCAGATCGCAGCGGTCTATGAGCAGGTTCTGGCGCGCGGCGGCGCTTGACTCCGCAGCCGGCAGCAGCCAGTTGCGCAGGCGCAGACATGCAGGGAGGCGCGCGTGCGCATCATCTTCGATCTTGACGGCACGCTGGTCGATACCGCGCCCGATATCCGCGCCTGCGCCAATGCCACGCTTGCCGACGAAGGCTTCGGCCCGATCACGCGCGACCAGGCGGTTGCGTTCATCGGCAACGGGGCGCGCGCCTTTGTCACCCGGCTGGAACTGGCCGCGGCCGGCAGCAGCGAACCACAGCGGCTGGAAAGGATGCATGCGCGTTTTCTGGCGCGCTATGAAACCGCGCATGCGCTGACCCGCCCCTTTCCCGGTGTCGAAGCCGCGTTGCAGGCCCTGCGCACGACGGGATGGTCGATCGGGCTTTGCACCAACAAGCCGATCGCGCCGGCACGGGCGTTGCTGACGCATCTGGGCTGGGACGGTCGCTTTGACCATGTCTGGGGCGCGGGCATGTTGCCGGTGATGAAGCCCGACCCGGCGCCGCTGCACGCCGTGATCGACGCTTTGGGCGGCGGCCCGGCGATCTATGTCGGCGACAGCGAGGTCGATGCCGCCACCGCGCAGGCCGCGAATGTGCCGTTTGCGCTGTTCACCCGCGGCTATCGCAAATCCGAACCCGAGGCGATCGCGCATCACCATGCCTTTGACGACTATGCAACGCTGCCGGATGCCGCCCGCGCCCTGCTGCAGGTGCCGGGCTGACCGCGCAGGCCCGCTATTCCACGCCCGCGGTTTCGCGCAGATGCGCCATGCGCCGGGCGAACAAGGGTTCGAACGCATGGGCGCGCGCAAAGTCCAAAGCCCGCGCTGATGCGCGGACCACGGCCTCGCGCTCGCCATCCAGCCGCGCCAGCATGGCCGCCAGCGCCGAGACCCGGCCGGTTCGGCAGGTCCAGCCGCCATCCGAATCCGCCTGCAACCGGCGCCACATCGGGTTGGCATAGCCCAGAACCGGCACCCCGAGGGACATCGCCTCAAGATAAAGCGAAAGCGGATCGCCGCGCCTGCGCGCGCATAGCAACAGATCGGCACGCGCGCGCAAAAGCGGCACGATCTGGCTGTCGAAATCCATCGCCCCGTCCAGCGATACCTCTGCGCGCAAGCCCAGCGCGGCAATGCCGTCCGCCAGCCGGCTTTCCAGTGCGCCCGTGCCCAGGAATGCCAATCGGAACGCAACCCCGCGCGCCTTCAGCAGATAGGCGGCCTGCAACAGATCCAGCGCGCCCGTGTCAGCATCAAGCCCGCCCAGGTGAACAAGCGTCATGGGCGCGCCCGATCGCAGGCGATCGGCCCTTGCCCGCTGGTCCCCGGCACGCGACAGCATCGGTGTGCGAACACGGTTCTCCAGATACATCAGGCTGTTCGGGTTCAGCTTGCGATAGGACCGCCAGGCCGCGTATCCATTGAGCTGCACCCCATCCGCCTGCCTGAGTGCGCTGCGCAGCGCAGCCTCGTCGCGCACCATCCGCAGCGCCGAACCCAGCCGTTGCCCCAGCGGCCGGTGCGACGCCCAGATCCGCGAAATGCCCTGAAACAGAGACGATTCCAGCGTATAGACAACCCGTGTCAGCCGCCCTTTGGCCAGCGTTGGCAGATACAGGTTGTGCCGGTCGTCGCCCGCACACAGGACAAGATTCGCCTCTTCGACAAGAACCGCGGATACCGGCTCGTGAGGGTCCTGAACGATCAGTTCGAACCCCAATCGCCGGGGGCTGAAGCGCATTCCCCCCGGAATGGCCGCGCCACTGCGGCGCAGGGCACATCGCACCCGGCCCGGCCAGAACACGCAAACCAGCTTCATCCCTTCGACGAACGCCACATCGAGGATCGCCTCGCGCCGCGGGGCCTCGATCACGGGCGCGGAAGAGAGGATCAAGAACGCGGGCATTACAGGGCGAATCACTCAAAAGTCACTGTTTGTCCAGCTAAAAGGGTAGAATATGCCACAATGTCCATCCAAAACTCACGACAGGCAGGAAATGAATCAGCGGTGATGACTTGGCAATGAAACACTACGCGGTCTGGGCACTGGTGGCGATACTGGCCCTGTCCGGGGCTGTTGCCGCCCTGCACCGCGATGCCCGGCCGCGTGCGGACGAGCAGATCATCACGCCGAACGCGCCTGCGCTGGCGCCGCCCGAAGGCGCGTTGCAGGTCTATCACCTGGGTCACAGCCTGGTCGGGCGCGACATGCCCGCGATGGTCCGGCAACTGGCCGAGGCGGCAGGCATCCCCGGCCATGGCTATCACAGCCAGTTGGGCTGGGGCACGCCGCTACGCGCGCATTGGTACCCGGATGCCGAGATCGCCGGGTTCGAGCGCGAGAATGACCACCCTCAGTTCCGCCTTGCGCACGAGGCCATCGACAGCGGCGACTATGATGCCGTTGTCCTGACAGAGATGGTCGAACTGCGCGACGCAATCGAGTATCACGACAGCGGCACCTATTTCCGCGAATGGGCGCGCGCGGCGCGGCAGGCGCGGCCGGGTGTCCGGTTGTATCTCTATGAGACCTGGCACCCGCGCGACGATCAGGATGAATGGCTGGCACGGCTGGATTCCGATCCGGTCGCCCTGTGGAAAGGCCATGTCCTTGCCCCGTCCTGGGCCGATGATGCGCTTGGGCCCGTGCACCTGATCCCGGCCGGCCGCGTCATGGCCGCGTTCACGCGCGCGGTGCGCGATCGCGGTGGCGTCGACGGGCTGGCCGATGAAACCGGGCTGTTCCAGCGCAATGACGATGGCACGTTGGACACGATCCACATCAACGACCTGGGCAACTATCTGGTCGCGCTGACCCATTTCGCGGTGCTGTATCATCGCCCGGTGCAGGGCCTGCCCCATGCCCTGCGGCGCGCCGACGGCACGCGCGCCGACGCCCCATCGGACGAGGCTGCGCAACTGATGCAAGAGGTGGTCTGGGATGTAATCCGCGACACCCCCTTCACCGGCCTCGCACAGGAGTCGGACGGATGAAAGCACATCTTGCTCTGGCTCTGGCTCTGGCTCTGGCTCTGGCGCTCGCCCTGGCACTTTTCGCCATCGTGCCCCCGACCACGGCGCAGGTGCACACCGGGTTCGAGCCGCGCGAGGGGCGGCGCAATCTGGCCATGGGGCTTGCCGGGCTCAGCGACTACAGCACGCAGGTGCCCTTTATCGACCACATGCGCACCGCCCGCGCCTGGATCGGCCATCTTCCGGGCCAATGGGGCGGGCGCGACGAGGCATGGCTGCGCGAGGGCGGTTATCTGGACGATGACGGCTGGATCCGCGCGATCCCGACCAATCTGGCGCGGATCGGCACCCTGATCCTGACCGATCTGCCCCAGGGCATGACATCGGTCGCGGGACGGTATCATGCCCGCTGGGACGGCTCGGCCTATCCGGCGTTTCGAGGGGCGGCGCGCAATGTTCGCTATGGCCGCGGCCGTGCCACGTTCGAATTCCAGCCGGGTGAGGGTGCGGTGCTGGTCTCGGTCAATCGCGGCGACCTGCGCAACCTGACCGTGGTGCACGAACGCCACCTTGATCGCTTTGAGGCGGGCGAGATCTTCAACCCCGACTGGCTGGCCCTGATCGAGGATGCCGAGACCTTGCGGTTCATGACCTGGCAACACACCAACAACTCGGATGTGGTGGACTGGACCGACCGTCCCCGCCTTGACGATTACTCATGGTCAACCGGCGGCGCACCGCTGGAGGTAATGCTGGAACTGGCCAACCTGACCGGCGCCGAGCCCTGGTTCTCGCTGCCGCACCGCGCCAGCGACGACTACATGCGCCGCTTTGCCGAACAGGTGCGCGACGCGCTGCGCCCCGATCTGCGGGTCTGGGCCGAGTATTCGAACGAGGTCTGGAACTGGTCGTTCACCCAGGCCCAATGGGCCGAGGACCGTGCGCGCGAACGCTGGGAGGGGCGCGAATCGGCCTGGGTGCAATACTATGCTCTGCGCGCCAGCCAGATGATGGACATCTGGTCACAGGTCTTTGCCGATCAGCCCGAACGCCTGATCCGCGTTCTGGGGGTCCACACCGGCTGGCTGGGGCTGGAGGGCGACATCCTGGACGCACCGCTGTGGCAGGACGAAGACCCTGACAATGCGCCCCCCCATGAACATTTCGACGCCTATGCCGTCACAGGCTATTTCAACGCCGACCTGCATGTCGAAGGCAAGCAGCCGATGCTGGACGACTGGCTGGAGCGCAGCCTGGACGCGGCCGAGGACGAAGCGGACGCGCGCGGTCTGACAGGCGATGCGCGCGACGATCACATCGCCGCGCACCGGTTCGACCGGGCGCTGGACCTGGCCGGGCAAGAGCTGCTGGACGGCTCGGTATCAGGCGATGCGACCAATTCGGTGGACCACCTGCTGGACCACACGCTGGCCCATCATGCCCGCGTCGCGCGCGAGCATGACCTGGCAATGGTGATGTATGAAGGCGGCACCCATGTCATCGTGCCGCCCGAACGCCATGACGAACAGGCGCTGGTCGATTTCATCATCGCACTGAACCACAGCCCGCAGATGGCGCGGGCCTATCGCCGGCTGATTGCCGGCTGGAACCGGCTGACCGATGCGCCGTTCATGGCGTTTACCGATGTCGGCCTGCCCTCGGTCTGGGGAAGCTGGGGCGCGTTGCGCCACATCGACGACGATAACCCGCGCTGGGATACGCTGATGGAAGTGACCGCGCCGTGACCCCGGCCCTGAGTGTCATCATCCCCGCCAGCAACGAGGGCGACTTCATCGACGCTTGCCTGCAAGCGGTTCTGGCGTCCGAGGATGTGTCGCTTGCGGTCGTCGTGGCGGCGAACGGGTGCACCGACGATACCGCCGCGCGCGCGCGGACGCATATCGCGGCCTTCGCGGCGCGTGGCTGGACGCTTGAGGTGCTCGACCTTCCGGCACCGGGCAAGCCCGGTGCGCTGAACGCCGGCGATGCCGCCGCCCGTCATCCCGACCGTGCCTATCTCGATGCCGATGTCACGGTGACGCCGCCTCTGCTGGGGCAGATCGCGCGGGTTCTGTCGGCCACGCCGGATGCGCGTTATGCTTCGGGCCAGCCTCGCGTCGCGCCCGCCCGCAGCGCCGTCACCCGTGCCTATGCGCGGTTCTGGGTGCGCCTGCCCTTCGTTGCGCGGGGCGTTCCGGGTTTCGGCCTTTACGCGGTCAATGCGGCGGGGCGCGCCCGCTGGACCGATTTTCCCGAGATCATTTCAGATGACACTTTCGTGCGCCTCAGCTTTGCCCCGCATGAACGTGTGCGCCTGCCCGCATCCTATACCTGGCCGATGGTCGAGGGCTTTGCCCGGCTGGTGCGGGTGCGGCGGCGGCAGGATCAGGGCGTGGCGCAGGTTGCCCGGCAGTTTCCCGCCTTGCCGGCCAATGACGACACGCCGCGCCCCGGCCCTGGCTGGCTGTTGCGGCAGGCGCTGCGCGATCCGGTCGGTTTCGGTGTCTATACAGCGGTCGGGCTGGCGGTGCGCATCGGTTGGCGCGGTCAGTCGGGATGGGTGCGCGGGCGCTGAGAAAACAGCGCCGCCAGCTTCGCGGCCTCGGTGTCGATGTCATGGCGCGTCAGGGCGCGGGCGCGGGCGGTCTTGGCCATCTTGCCCAGCTTGGTGTCGGCGGTCATCGACATGTCGGTGATCGCCTCGACCAGCGCACCGCAATCGCCCGCGGGAACCAGCCAGCCGGTCTTGCCGTGTTCCATAAGCTCGGGGATGCCGGCGACCCAGGTGGCGATCGCCGGTCGACCATAGGCCATCGCCTCCATCAGGACCATGGGCAACCCCTCGGCGAACGACGGCACGATCAGGCCGTGCGCCTGCGCCAGTTCGCCCAGCACGCCCGCCTCGTCCAGCCAGCCGGTCAGGCGCACATGCCGCCCCAGCCCGTGATGCGCGATGCCGCGTTCGATCAGCGGGCGCATCTCGCCGTCGCCGATCAGGACCAGCCGCAGATCGACGCCGCGCCGCACCACCTCGGCCACCGCGTCCAGCAACAGAAGCTGCCCTTTCTGTTCCGAGAACCGTCCGATGGCGACCAGCACCAGCGGGCGTTCGGCCGGCAGGGGGGGTGGCTCGGCAAAGGTCAGCGGCTCGATCCCGCAATGGATCACATGCAGGCAGGGCCAGATCCGGTGCGGCACCCAGCGGCACAACTGGCTGCGCCCGAACGCGCTGATCGTCACCACGAAATCGGCGCGCTCCGCCTTGCGGCCCAGCGCGATGGCGGCGGGCTTGTCGAATTCCTCGGGGCCATGGACGGTAAAGCTGTAGGCCGGCGCACCCATCGCCTGCGCCAGCATTGCGACCGCGGCCGGGTTGGTGCCGAAATGGGCATGCAGCCGATCCAGCCGCAGCGCCATGGCGCGGCGCGCGATATAGGCCGCTTCCAGAAGATAGATCAGGTGCCGGAACACTCCCACATCGGACCCGCGCCCTGTGCGGATCGCCAATGTCAGTGCCGAATAGATCCGCGCGGGGCGCTGCAATCCGACCGTGAACAGCGCCCAGATCAGCGCAAGCGCGCCCTTCTCCAGCACATGCTCGGTGCGTGCGGCCTCCTCGCGGTCGGCGGGGTCGGGCAAGGCGCCCGCATGACGCCGCATGGCAAAACGATGGATCGTCAGGCCGCGGCGCTCAAGCGCGCGGATCTCGCGACGGATGAAGCTGTGCGACGGCGAGGGATAGGTATTGAGAATATAGCCGATCTTCACGGGAAAACCCTTGATGCGATGCGCAACCGGCTAGACCCGGATTGGGGCGATTTCAAGAAATTCGCGCGGTCTTGCCCAGGCGCCGCACCTCGGTCACAGTGGCACCGCATTGGCCGCGCAGATCGCCATGCCGAGACAGCAGGATCGCATACATGACCCTTGGGGCACAGTCAGTCACCGGCACCGGCTTTGCCGCGCGGGTCAAGCGCGGCTCGGCCTTTACCCTGGCGGGGTTCGCGCTGTCCAACGTGATCCGGCTGGGCTCGAACCTGATCCTGGCGCGCCTTCTGTTTCCCGAGGCGTTCGGGATCATGGCGCTGGTGATCGTGGTTCTGGTTGGCCTGACGATGTTTTCAGACATCGGCATCACCCCCTCGATCCAGAGCAGCAAACGCGGCGATGACCCCGATTTCCTGAACACCGCCTGGACGATCCAGATCATCCGATCGGTGATCCTGTTCGCGGTTGCCTGCGGCCTGGCATGGCCGATGGCGGAGTTCTACGGGGAATCGGCCCTGGTCACGCTGATCCCGGTCACGGCGATCAGCCTGTTGATCCTGGGCGTCATGCCGACGCGATTCGATACCGCCTCGCGCCACATCCAGCTTGGACGCCTGACCGCCGTCGATCTGGCCAGCCAGACCTTGGGCGTGACGCTGATGCTGCTGGTCGCCTGGGCGACCGCCTCGGTCTGGGCGATGGTCGTGGGCAACCTGGCGTCGGCGGCGATCAAGGTGGCGCTGGCCTGGATGATCATGCCGGGCATCCCCAATCGCCCCCGCTGGGAGCGCGCGGCGGTGCACGAACTGGTGCATTACGGCAAATGGATCTTTCTGAGCACGGTTGCCAGTTTTCTGGTGCTGCAAAGCGACAAGCTGATCCTGGGCCGATACCTGAGCATGGAGGCGCTGGGCCTTTACAACATCGGCTTCTTCCTGGCCGGGTTTCCGCTGCAATTGGGCCATGCGCTGACCGGGCGGCTGATGATCCCCATCTACCGCGAGAACCCGCCCGCGCAATCGGCCGACAACTTCAGGCGCATCCGGCGTGTGCGGCTGGCGCTGAGCGGGCTCTTGTTCGCATTGATGGTTCCGCTGGCCCTGGGCGGGATCTGGCTGGTCGATCTGCTGTATGACACGCGCTATGCGCAATCCGGCCCGGTGGTGGTGGCGGTTGCGCTGGCGATACTGCCGCAGATCCTGGCGCTGGGGTATGATCAGGCCGCGCTTGCCTCGGGCGATTCGCGCGGCTATTTCGTGCTGAACGCGACGCGCGCCTGCCTGCTGGTGGCCCTGCTGCTGCTGGCGGTGCCGATTGCGGGCGTGATCGGCGCAGCACTTGCAATGGGGCTGACCGCGCTTGCCAGCTATCCGCTGGTCGTGCGCCTGGCACGGCGTCATGGCGCCTGGGACGGGGTGCACGACCTGGTGATCTGGGCGCTGTCGATTCTGCTGGCACTGGGTGCGCTGGCGCTGCACGGTGATGCGATTGCCGCGCTGATTGCGGACAATTGACACGCCCTTGCCCCAATTGTGACAGCCTTGCGCGGCAAGAACGGTTACGCTGTGCGCAAACGGGAACGCCGGGTGTTGCCCTGAGATGGACATGACCGCATGATCAACACACGCATTCTGGAACAACGCCTTGGCTGGCGCGGCAACGGGCAGGAGTCCGGCGACGACCAGCCCGAGTCGCGCCCGATCCGGCATGAATCCGTGCTGCAAGGCCGGGTTCGGCATGCGCCGGGCCGGGGCCGCGGTGGCCCCCGCCGTGCCGATATCGAGGCCACATGGGCCGCCCTGCCGGCGATCGCGCCCTCGACCGACGACATGGCCGGGGATCGCCGCCGCGGGTTGGCCCCGTTCGATCGCAATGGCGCGGCCGCCGCCGCGCTGGATCAGTTGCGCACCCAGCTTTTGCGCGTGACACGCGAAAACGGCTGGCGCCGCGTCGGCGTCACGGCACCGGCGCGCGGCGGCGGGTGCAGCTTTGTCGCGGCCGGACTGGCCGCCAGCGTCGCGCGGTTGAATTACATTCGCGTCCTCTTGATGGACATGGACCTGTCGGAGCCTGGTCTTGCGCGGCTTTTGCGCATCGAGTCAGGCACACCGATCAGCGACCTGCTGGTCGGCGCGGCGCCCGTCGAAACGTGGATGATGCGGGTCGGCGACAATCTGGCGCTTGGCCTTGGCGGCGAACCCGTCGCGGGCGCGGCGGATCTGGTTCAGAACCCCGATATGATCCTGGGCCTGCGTGCCGCCATCGATGCGCTGAGCCCTGACCTGGTCATCCATGACCTGCCACCACTTCTGACCGATCCCTCCGCGCAGGCCTTGCTGCCGCAACTGGATGCCGTCTTGCTGGTGGCTGACGGCACGCGAACGCAGGCGCGCGACATCATCGAATGCGAACGCTGTCTTGAGGGGCAGGTGCCGCTGCTGGGCGTGATCCTGAACAAGTCGGAAGATACCGGCAACGCCGACCGGCGGTTGTCGCGCAACTGAACGGGGTAAGCCGTGGGTCCGATCCAGTCCGTATCCGAACTCATCTCGTGGCTGCGCCGCCGCTGGCTGGTCATTATCACCATCTCGATCCTGGGGGCAGTGGGCGGGGTGATTGCCGCGCTCACCTCGGAGCGGGTGTATTCCGCGACCGCCGTGATCCAGATCATTACCCCCGTGATCGAGGACGAGGGCGCGACCCCCGCCGCATTGTCGCAGCGCATCCAGACGATCGAGCAGCAGATGATGTCGCGCGAAAGCCTGCTGGCGCTGGCCGAGGAATTCGACATCTTCGGCGATGCGCCCATCACCCAGTCCGATCAGGTCGCGATCTTGCGCGAATCCATCTCGATTCGCGGCATCACCGCCGCCCAGCCGGGTTTTACAAGCGATGGATCGATCTCGGCGCTGGTCATCACCGCCAATACCAACGATCCGCAACTCGCGGCCGATATCAGCAACGAATTGGCCGACCGACTGGTGAGCCAAAGCGCGGCCAGACGCCAGCAAAGTGCCCGGGCGGCGCTTGGATTCTACCAGTTCGAGGAGGATCGGCTGCAAACCCTGATCGACGAGCAGGACGCGCGAATCGCCGAATTCCAGACCGCCAATCAGGATCTGTTGCCCGGAAACCAGCTGTCGCGCCGCGAAGACCTGCGCCGGCTTGAAGACAGCCGGCTTGAACTGGAACGCGAACTGGTGCAGCTGCGATCCGAGCTGGCGACGCTCGACGCCGATTCGAGCCGGACGGTCACGCGTCGCCGAATCACCGCGCTTGAAGACGAAGTTGACCAGCGCGAAGAAGAAATCGCGCTTCTGGACGAGCGTATCGACGCCTTGCGCACGGAACTGTCGCGCGCGCCGGACATCGAGCGCGAACTCACCGCGATGGAACGGGCGATAACCCAGTTGCAAGACCAGTTGGGCGCGACGGCGGAAAGCCGGCGCGAGGCCGAACTGGACCTGCGGATCGAGGATGATCAACAATCGGTGCGCTTTGAATTGCTGGAAGAGGCGCTGTTGCCCGAATACGCAATCTCGACCGGGCGCAAGCGGATCGCCATGATCTGGGGCATGGCCGGGGTCATGGCCGGGCTGGGCCTTGCCTATGCGCTGGACTGGATGAACCCGGTCTTGCGCACAGCCCGGCAGATGGAACGCGAATTGCAGCTCAGGCCGGTCATTTCGATCCCCTATACCATGAGCGCGGCCGAGGTTCGGCGCCGGCGCCTGATGATCGTGATGGCCTCGGGTATGTTGATCCTGCTGGGGATACTGGCGGTCCTGGTCGTGATCTGAGCTTTCCCAGCGCCCCGTTTTGCGCCATAGAGCGGTGCAAAGGAAAAGGCATCCATGCGTCAGGACATACCCTGCTGGGTCGGCGGCACGCTGCGCCCGATGGACAAGATCGACGTGCATCGCCAGGGGCTGCGCCACCCGGCGGTGTCGGTGTTCATCCAGTCCGGCGGGCAGATCCTGTTGCAACAGCGTGCGCGCACGAAATACCATTCGCCTGAACAATGGGCCAATGCCTGTTGCACGCATCCGCACTGGGGCGAAGCCCCGGTCGATTGCGCGGCGCGACGGTTGCATGAGGAACTGGGCATCACCGGATTGCCGCTAAGCCATCGCGGACAGATCGAATACCGCGCCGATGTCGGCAGCGGCATGGTCGAGCATGAGGTGGTTGATCTGTTCGTGGCCAAAACCGCGGACAGGCCCGTTCTGCGCCCCGATCCAACCGAGGTAATGGCCACGCGCTGGATTTCGGTGCCGGCGCTTCAGCATGAGATTGACACCACGCCGGGCAGGTTCACGCCCTGGCTGCGAATCTACATGGCGCAACATGCCGCGCGCGTTTTGCCCGATCAGGCAGATTGACCGGGCCGGCAGGAATGCAACACTCGCGCTCTTGCGGAAATTTCTGGCACCGTGCCCGCCACGAACACGCTTGCCGTTCGCGCGCGGCTTGCCTATCGGCATCGCAGGGGTGATGCGAGACCATGCACAGGGCTTCAAACAGCGCGCGCGTTGACGCGGTGGTGATCGGCCGGAACGAGGGGGCGCGGCTGATCGCCTGCCTTCAGTCGCTTCAGGGCAAGGTGCGCCGCATCGTTTATGTCGACAGCGGTTCGACCGACGGCAGCGCGGATACCGCGGCCGAACAGGGCGCCGAGGTGATTGCGCTGGACATGTCGATCCCTTTTACCGCCGCGCGCGCGCGCAATGCCGGGCTGGCGGCGCTGGCCGACCGGGCGCCGGAGTTCGTGCAGTTCATCGATGGCGACTGCACCCTGTCGGAGGGCTGGATCGACCGCGCCGCCGACTTTCTGGATGAAAACCTGCGCGCCGCGGTGGCCTGTGGCCGCCGGCGCGAACGCCACCCCGAGGCGTCGATCTACAACCGGCTTTGCGATGCCGAATGGGATACGCCGGTGGGCGAAACCCGCGCCTGCGGTGGCGATGCGATGATACGACATGCACCGCTGGCCGCGATCGGCGGTTTTCGCGAGGACCTCATCGCCGGCGAGGAACCCGAACTTTGCCTGCGGCTGCGGGGGCAGGGCTGGACGATCTGGCGCCTGGACGCCGAGATGACGCTGCATGACGCGGCCATTCATCGTTTCAGTCAGTGGTGGCGGCGCACCGCGCGGGCCGGGCATGCCTTTGCCGAGGCCGCGAGCCGTTTCGACAGCCCGCAACAGCCGTTTCATCGCCGTGAGTACCGTCGCATTCTGGCCTGGGGCGTGTTGCTGCCGCTGATCTCGGTCATGCTGGCGCTTGTCGTGCACCCGTCGGCCTTGCTGCTGCTGCTGGCCTATCCGGTGCAGGTGGCCCGCCTGACCCCGCGTCTGGGCTTTGCCGGGGCCTTCTTCAACACGCTGGGAAAATTCGCCGAGGCCTCGGGCGTGTTGCGCTATCACCTGCGGCGCTGGCGCGGGCACAAGCCACGGCTGATCGAATACAAGTGACTCAGCGCAGCCGCCACGCCGCCAGCACCTGACCCGGCAGGATCAAGGCGCTGCGCAGATAGCGCACGCCCAGGCGGCGCGGGTTGGACAACATCCGCCAGAGCCATTCCATCGCCAGCGCCCGCACCCAGCCGGGCGCACGTTTCTGCGTGCCCGCCAGAAAGTCCAGCCCCGCCCCGACCGAGGCGAAACCCATCGCCGGCACCAACTGGCGGCCATGCGCGGCAAACGCCTCTTGCCGGGGTGCGCCCAGCGCGATGAACGTCAACCCGGCACCCGACATCGCCAGCGTATCAAGGATGCGCCGCGCCGCGTCGGACTGGGGGTCAAACCCCATCGGCGGCGCGATCGTCGCGGCGATTTCCAGCCCCGGAACACGCTGGCGCAGGGTGTCGGCCGCCGCCGCCAGCGCAGGCTCGGTCGTGCCGACAAGCGCGACTGACACGCCCGCACGCCGGGCAGCACGCGCCAGCGGCTCCACCATGTCCGATCCGGGCACCAGCGCAACCGGCCGCCGCGCCAGCCGCGACAGCCAGACCACGGGGTTGCCATCGGCAACCACCAGATCCTGCGCGGCATAGACCGCGCGAAATGCCGGATCGTCGCCCAGCTTGACCAGATGGTCCAGATTGATCGTCGCCAGCGCAAATCCGGTTCCGTGGCGCAACCGGTCCTCGACCTCGTGCAGCAGGGCCGCGCGGTTGGGGATATTCACCCGTATGCGGTGGGGCGGAAAGGAAAATTCCACGAAATCACACCTTTCACCGGTAAAGACAGCCCCGTCAAAGGCTGTTATAGTATCGCCTGTGCGATTGCGAAACCCCGTGAGAGGGCGCGCGCACGGCAGGCAGTCACGGGCGGATCGGCAGATGGGCAGGCAACCCGCAAACCAGCATCGGGCGCGCGCATGCTGAACGTCGGCAATTCGGTCGCGCTGGCGGCGCTGCTGGCCTGGCCGCTGGTGGTGTTTGCGCTGTTTCGGATGCTGACAATCGAACGGGCGCTGATCTGGACGATCCTTGGCGGTTATCTTCTGCTGCCGCAAATGTCCGAGATCAACTTTCCCGGCGTCACCGCATTCGACAAGCGCACGATTCCCAATCTGGCGGCCTTTGTCGGCTGCATGCTGATGTTGGGCCGGTTTCCCCGGCTCTTGCCCCAAAGCTGGCTGGCCAGCGCGTTGCTTCTCATGGTCATGGTCAGCCCGGTGATCACCGTGCTGACCAACCTTGAGCCGGTCGAATTCGGCGTCCGCGCGTTCGGCACGCTTGAGATGTTCGACGCCAGCGAACTTGAGCAGATGGCCCTTCCCGGTCTGCGCATCTATGATTCGGCATCGGCACTGTCGGCGCAGATCTTTCTGATGCTGCCCTTCTTTCTGGCGCGCGCCATTCTCGACAATGCCGACGCCTTGCGCGAAATCGTGGCCGCGCTGGTCATTGCCGGGCTGATCTATGCGCTGCCGATGCTGTTCGAGGTGCGCTTCAGCCCGCAGCTTCACAGCTGGGTCTATGGCTTCTTTCAGCATGATTTCATCCAGGCGATTCGCTGGGGCGGGTATCGCCCGTTCGTCTTCATGCCGCATGGCATCTGGGTGGCGCTGTTCGCCTTCATGTGCGCCATGGCCGCCGCCATCATGCTGCGGACCGCCGAACCCGCACAACGTGGCCGCAAAGTGCTGATTCTTATGTTGATGTTGCTGCTGCTGCTGATCTGCAAGACATTGGGTCCGATCCTGTTCGCGCTAGTTTTCGTGCCGATCGTCCTGATCCTGAATCCGCGCCATCACATACGCTTCGCCGCCGCGATCGCTCTGGTGGTTCTGAGTTATCCGCTGCTGCGCGGTGCGGGGCTGGTGCCGATCGACAGGATTGTCGGGATCGCCGCGGCGTTCGACCCCGAGCGCGCGGCTTCACTGGCCTATCGGATCGAGAACGAAGAGCGTGTGCTGGAACATGTCGCGGACAAGCTGCTGTTCGGCTGGGGCGGCTGGGGCCGGTTCATACCGCATGCGCAGGAAACCGGCACCTCGGATGTGGTGGTTGACGGCACATGGATCATCACCATCGGCCATTTCGGCTGGGTCGGCTATGTCGCCACCTTCGGGCTGCTGACGCTGCCCCTGCTGAGCCTCTGGTGGCACGCCCGCAAGCCCCATGCACCGGCCGTGTCGCTGCCGGTGTCGGGGCTGGCGCTGATCCTGGCGGTGAACCTGCTGGACATGCTTCTCAATGACACGCTGATTCCCTTTACCTGGCTGATGGCGGGGGCCGTTCTGGGCTATTCCGAAACGCTGGGCCGAACCGCCGAGGAAAACCGCTTGGCCGCGTTGCAGGCGCGGCATGCATCCATGGCGCTCAGTACCGCGCCCGCCACGACGCCGGGTGCTGCGCGGCGCAGTCTCTTGTGACCGGCGCTGCGTGGCAGTATGCGGGATGTTATTGAGATTTCAGCCAAAACGCCACGTTTTTGCCCGCTTTCCGCAGTAAATCCGCCTGCAAACGGGTATTGTTTCCGAAACACGGAATAAACGGTTGAGCAGGGTATGCCAGCAGACGTCTCAGAAACTGATATCGCCATTGTTGGCATGGCGGCGCATCTGCCCGGTGCGGATTCACTCGGGCAATACTGGACCAACCTGCGCAACGGCATCAGTGCGATCCGCCGTCTGGACGACGCAGCGCTGACCGAGGCCGGTGAAGACCCGTCGCTGATGCGCCAGCCAAATTATGTCCCTGTCGCCGCCCCGCTGGACGGTTTCGCGCGCTTCGATGCCGAGTTCTTTGGCTTCTCGCCAAAGGAAGCTGCGATCCTCGACCCCCAGCACCGCCAGTTCCTTGAGGTCGCCTGGGAAGCGATGGAGAACGCGGGCCATGTGCCGGAAACCGTCGGCGGGCCCGTGGGGGTCTTCGCCGGGTGCGGCATGGGGTCGTATTTCTATTTCAACATCTGCTCGAACCGCGATCTGGTCGACGACGTCGGCATGTTCCTGCTTCGCCATACCGGCAACGACAAGGATTTCCTGTCGACCCGTGTGTCGCATATCTTTGATCTGCGCGGGCCATCGGTCAATATTCAGACCGCGTGCTCGACCTCGCTGGTGGCCGTGCATTACGCCGTGCAGGCGCTGTTGTCGGGCGAATGCGACATGGCGCTGGCAGGGGGCGTGACCATCGAGCTGCCGCAGGGGCGCGGCTATCTCTACAAGGAAAACGAGATCCTTTCACCCGATGGCGAATGCCATGCCTTCGACCACCGCGCACAGGGCACGGTGTTCGGCTCTGGCGCGGGCTGCGTGGTGTTGAAACGTCTCGATGACGCCCGCCGCGACGGCGACCATATCTGGGCGGTGATCAAGGGCACGGCGATCAACAACGACGGTGCGCAAAAGGCGGGGTATCTGGCGCCCAGCGTCGATGGACAGGCCCGCGCGATTGCCGAAGCGCAGGCCGTGGCCGACACCCCGGCCGACACGATCGACTATGTCGAATGTCACGGGACCGGCACTTATCTGGGCGACCCGATCGAGGTTGCCGCGCTGACGCAGGCCTTTCGCCAGACGACCGGGGACAATGGTTTTTGCCGCATCGGATCGGTGAAAACCAATATCGGCCACCTGGATACGGCGGCGGGTGTGGCCAGCGTGATCAAGGCCGCGCTTGCGCTGCACCACAAGGAAATTCCGCCCTCGCTGCGATACGAGGCACCGAATCCGACCATCGACTTTGACAACAGCCCGTTTCAGGTCAACGCCGCGCTGACCCCCTGGGCCGACCGCGGGCATCCGCGACGCGCTGGCGTCAACTCGCTGGGCGTGGGCGGCACCAATGCCCATGCCGTGCTGCAAGAGGCCCCGAACCGCGATACCAGTGACGAATCCGACTGGCCATTTCAGCTGCTGACCCTGTCAGCGCGCAACCGCTCGGCGCTGGATCAGGCCAGCGCGAACCTTGCGGTGCATCTGCGCGACCATCCGGATCAACCGCTGGCCGATGTCGCCTTCACGCTGAAAGAGGGTCGCCGCGCCTTTGAGCACCGCCGCGTCCTGGTCGCCGAAAGCCACGACGAGGCCGCGGCACTGCTGGCGGGCGATCACCCCCACCGTGTGTTTACCCATACCGCGCTGGACGATCCCGACATCGTTTTCATGTTCCCCGGCGGCGGGGCGCAATATGCCGCAATGGCGCGCGATCTCTACGACACCGAGCCGGTGTTCCGCGAATGGATGGATCGCGGGCTCGATCACCTGCAACCCAGGCTGGATTTCGACCTGCGCGCGCTGTGGCTGCCGCAACCGGGCGAAGAGGACGCGGCGAATGCGCGCCTGAAGAAACCTTCGGTCCAGTTGCCGCTGATCATGATCACCGAATACGCGCTGGCACAGCTTTTTCAGTCCTGGGGCGTGCGCCCGGCGGCGCTGGTCGGCCATTCGATGGGCGAAAATACCGCCGCCTGCCTGGCCGGCGTGATGCGCTTTGAGGATTGTATCGACCTGGTCCGCCTGCGCGGCCAGTTGTTCGACATGGTTCCGGCGGGCGGGATGTTGTCGGTGCCGCTTTCGCTGGATGCGCTGACGCCCTATCTGCACGACGATCTGGATGTCGCCAGCATCAACGCCCCAGATCTGACGGTCGTTTCCGGCCCCGATGCCGCACTGGCCGCGCTGGCTGATACACTGGCCGGCGACGGCATCGAGACCCAGCGCATCGCCATCGACATTGCCGCGCATTCACGCATGTTAGAGCCGATTCTGGATCGGTTTCGCGCCTTTCTGGCCTCGATCGCGCTGCATGCGCCCGCCCTGCCGGTGATATCCAACCGCACCGGCCAGCCGCTGACCCCCGAACAGGCCCAAAGCCCCGACTACTGGGTCGAACATCTGCGCAACACCGTGCGGTTCGCCGATTGCATCACCACGCTGGCCGACTGGCCCAACCGCATCTTTCTGGAAATGGGGCCGGGCAAGGCCCTGTCATCGCTTGCCCGGATGCATGGCGCGGTGCCGGGGCAACAGGTTCTGGCCGCGCTGCGCCACCCGGATGAGGACATCGCCGACGATCTGTATCACCTGGGGCTGATGGGGCGGCTTTGGGCGTTGGGGGCCACATTCGACTGGGCGCAAATCTGGGGCGAAGCGCGGCGCAACCGCGTGCCGCTGCCCGGCTATCCGTTCCAGCGGTCCGAGTATTTCATCGCGCCCGCCACAGCCGCACCCGACAAGGCGGTCACCAGCGCGCCGGCCCGGCTGGACGACGTGGCAAGCTGGGGCACGCGCCTGGCCTGGGTGCCCAGATCCCCCGACCTTGAGGCGGATCCGCAAACCGAATTGCACGGCTTCGATGCGCAGACATGGCTGGTCTTTGTCGATGATGACGGGATCGCCGCGCCCGTGATGCAGACCTTGCGCGACGGCGGACACCGCATCGTCACCGTGCGGGCGGGCGATACGTTCCGCCAGCTTGACGAGGGTCACTATCAGCTTGCCCCCGAGCGCGGGCGCGAAGGCTATGAACAACTGATCCGCGAGCTGGTGGCGCGTGGCACGATCCCGACGCGGATCGCCCATTTCTGGCTGGCCAGCGGCAATCCGCGGTTCCGGCCCGGATCGCACCTGTTTCAACACCATCTTGAGCGCGGCTTTTACAGCCTGCTGTTCCTGGGTCAGGCGATCGGGGCAGAAAACATCGCCGGGCCGCTGCATATGACGGTGGTGACATCGGGCGCCGCGCGGCTGCGCGATGAGGCCATGCCCTGGCCCGAAAAGGCCACCATTGCCGGCCCCGCCCGCGTCATCCCGCACGAGCTGCCGGGCATCACCGTCTCGACGCTGGATATCGAGCCGCGCAAGCGCCCGGATTCGTCTCTGACATGGCCGATTGTCGAGGAATTGCTGGCCCGCCCCGGCAATGCCGTCGCTGCCCTGCGGGGTGGTCGGCGGCATGAACAGGTGCTGCGCCCGCAACCCCTGCCGGACCCCGATACACCCGATCTGCCGCAAGGGGCCGTCTGGGTGATCACCGGCGGTTTCGGCGGTATCGGCCTGACGCTGGCCGAGGCCCTGATCACCCGATCGCAGGCGCGCATCGCCCTGATCTCGCGGACGCCATTGCCGCCGCGCGATGCATGGCCGACCCTGCGCGACAACCCCGCCGACCCCCGCGCCCGCCGCATCCGTGCCGTGGAACGGCTGGAGCGACTGGGCGGAACCGTAACCGTGGCGGCGGCAGATGTCTGCAATCTGGACCAGATGCGCACGGTTCTGGAGGACGTTCGCGCCAACTTGGGGCCGATTCACGGCGTGATCCATGCCGCCGGGCACATCGACGATGCGCCGCTTCTGGCCAAGACCACGGGCAGCGTGGATGCCGTGCTTTCGCCCAAGATACACGGCCTGCGCGTTCTGGAGACGCTTTTGCCGGATGGCGCGGTTCCGGTGATGGTTCTGTTTTCCTCGACATCGACGCTTACGGCACCGGCGGGCCAGGTCGATTACGTCGCCGCCAACGAATACCTCAACGCCTTTGCCCGCGCGCGCGCGGGCGGCAAGACGCGGGTGCTGGCGATCAACTGGGGGCTTTGGTCCGATGTCGGCATGGCGGCCGAGGCGATGGCCGAGCGGCTGGGCCAATCGCCACCCCTGCCGCCTGAGCATCTTACCCTTCCCCTGCTGCACGAGGCCGGTTTCGACGACCATATGAACCGCCGGTTCTCGGCCCGCCTGGACACCGGGCATTGGGTCCTGGACGAACATCGCACGCAGGATGGCCGCGCGATCCTGCCCGGCACCGGCGTGATCGAGATCGCGGCCGAGGCCCTGCGCGCGCAGGGTGAGGGTGGGCCGTTCGAGATCCGCGATATGGTCTTTTTCCGTGCGCTAGAGGTGGATGAGCCGCGCGAGATCCGCGTGACGCTTGCCCGCAGCGATGAGGGTTACAGCTTTGAACTGCGCTCGGCGGCGCAGGTGCGCGGGCGCCGGGGCTTTGCGCTCAATGCGCAGGCGCGGCTGCTGTTGGGGCCGGCGATGCCGCCCGATGCCATTGATATCGCAGCGATTTCAGCGCGTTGTCAGCGCGACGTGACCACGGATGAGACCGGTATCGCCTCGCCGCAAGAGGCACATCTGGCCTTTGGCCCGCGCTGGCGCGTTCTCAGGCGCACCGCGCTGGGTGCGGGCGAGGGGCTGGCGCATCTGTCCCTGCCAGCGGCCTATCGCGGCGATCTGGAGGCCGGGTTCGTGCTGCACCCGGCCCTGCTGGACCTGGCGACCGGCTGGGCGATGGCGCTGATTGACGGCTATGGCGGCCAGTCGCTTTGGGTGCCCGTGTCCTATGGCCGGATGGCGGTATTCTGCCCGCTTCCGGCCGAGATCGTCAGCCATGTCCGTATCGCACCCGCCGAGCCGGGCTTTGCCAGCTTCGACATCACGCTGGCCATGCCCGACGGCACGGTCTGCGCCGAGATCCGGCGCTTTACCATCAAGCGGCTGGAACAGGGCTTCGGCAAGCCCGCGCCGATCCTGCCGTCCGAGCTGGAGCTTGACGACACGCCCGACACCGCGCGCGCCCTGACCCGCGCCGAGAAGCGCCTTGCGCGCAACCTGGCGCTGGGCATCACACCGCATGAGGGGGCGGATGCTTTTGTGCGGGCGCTGTCGGTCGATGCGCCGCAGGTGGTGATTTCGTCGCTGACATTGCCGGACCTGATCGCCGAAGCGGCCGAGCCGCCCGCGCCCGAAGCCGGCGAAGGACAGAAATTCGACCGCCCCGATCTGGGCAGCGACTACGTCGCGCCACGCACTGACATCGAGCGTATGCTGGTCGGGTTCTGGGAGGATCTTCTGGGCGTCGAAGGTATCGGCGTCGAGGACAGCTTCTTTGATCTCGGCGGCCATTCGCTGATCGCGGTCCGGCTGTTCGCCAAGGTGAAAAAGGCCTGGTCGGTCGATTTTCCGATCTCGGTCCTGTTCGAAGCCCCGACCATCGCCAAATGTGCCGCCATGATCGCCGAGCGCACGGGCCAATCCGACACAGGCATGGCAAAGGCGTCGGCGGCGCCGGTTCGGCGCTATGAATTCCTGGTGCCGATGCACGAGGGCGAAGGCGGGCCCAAAACCCCGTTCTTCCTGGTCGCCGGGATGTTTGGCAATGTGCTGAACCTGCGCCATCTCGCGGGCCTTCTGGGCAATGAACGGCCATTCTTCGGCCTTCAGGCGCGCGGGCTTCTGGGCGACAGGCCGCCGCATTCGACATTGGCCGAGGCCGCGCGCGATTACCTGGAAGAGGTGCGACAGGTGCAGCCGCACGGGCCCTATCTGCTGGGTGGCTTTTCCGGTGGAGGGCTGACGGCGCTGGAAATGGCCTGGGCGCTGCAAGATGCCGGCGAAGAGGTGGCGCTACTGGTTCTGCTGGATACGCCGGTTCCGCTGCGCCCGACCCTGACCCGCCGCGACAAGGCGCTGATCAAGCTGGCCGAACTGCGGCGCAAGGGACCGGGCTACCTGCTGGAATGGTATCGGGCGCGGCGCGCCTGGGCGCAGGCCCGGCGCAGCGGGGCGGAACCAGGCGACGATGACAGCGGGTTCCACGACCACGTTATCGAGGCGGCCTTCCGTGATGCGCTGCCGCATGTGCAACTGCGTCCCTATACTGGCCGAACCGCCCTGTTCCGGCCCCCGCTGGATCGGCACTGGAAAGTGTCGGACGGTCAATGGGTGAGCCGCGCGCGTGAGTATGTTCTGCCTGATAACGACTGGTCGCGCTGGATGCCCGATCTGAGCGTGCACGAGGTGCCGGGCGATCACGACTCGATGGTTCTGGAACCCAATGTCCGGGTTCTGGCAGCCCAACTGCAAGACCTGATCCACACGGCCGAGGGCAAGGCATGAGCGCGCGGGTTCACTGCATCATCCTGAACTGGCGCACGGCCGAGATGACGCTGGATGCCACCCGCGCCGCGTTTGCCGCCATGGACGGGATCGAGGGGGCCATCACCATCGTCGACAACGATTCCCAGGACGGCTCGTTCGAACAGATGCAGGCCGCCACCGCAGACTGGCCCCGCGTGCGGGTTCTGCAATCGGGCCGCAATGGCGGCTATGGCGCGGGCAACAACCACGGTATCCGCGCCGGACTGTCGGAGGGCGTTGCCGCCGACTATGTCTATATACTGAACTCCGACGCCTTTCCCGCGCCCGACGCCATCCGCACATTGCTGGATTACCTTGAGGCGCATCCAGGGGTTGGCCTGGCGGGCAGCCATATCCATGGGCCCGATGGCACGCCCCACACCACCGCCTTTCGCTTTCCCTCGATCGCTGGCGAGTTCGAGGGCGCGGCCTGCATCGGACTGGTCTCGCGTTTGCTGAAAAACAGCATCGTCGCGCCGCCCTTGCCCACGCAGACGACCCGCGTTGACTGGCTGGCCGGCGCCAGCGTGATGATCCGGCAAGCGGTTCTTGACGAGATCGGGCTTTTTGACGAGACCTTCTTTCTGTATTTCGAGGAAACCGACCTCTGCCGCCGCGCCGCGCGCGCAGGCTGGCCCACCGTCTATGTGACCGAAAGCCGCGTTTCGCATATCGGCTCGGTCAGCACCGGAATGAAGGACTGGCGGCGCACGCCGCAATACTGGTTCGCCTCGCGCCACCACTACTTCGTCAAGAACCATGGCCGGATCTATGCCTGGACAGCAACGCTGGCGCATTGGCTGGGCCTGGCGCTGTTTCGGATCAAGGCGCGGATGCAGGGCAAAAAGCCGCATACGCCGCCATATTTCTTTCGCGATTTCGTGACATACTGTTTCGGATTGCGCCCAAGACCGGAGAAATGACATGACCGCGTTTTCCTGTGTTCTGGTTGGCAACGAATCGCTGACCATGCAATGCGCCAAGGTGCTGATCCAGCGCGGTCACGCGATCCGCGCGGTTGCCAGCCGCAACACCGATGTCATTGATTGGGCGGATACGGCAGGCATCCCGGTGGTCGCGCCCGGTCCGGGTCTGGAGGCACGGCTGCCACCCGGTTTCGACTGGCTGTTTTCGATTGCCAACCTGTCGGTCCTGCCCGAGGCGGTGGTAACGATGGCCGAAAAGGGCGCCGTCAACTTTCACGACGGGCCCCTGCCGCGCTATGCGGGACTGAACGCGCCGGTCTGGGCGCTAATCAATGGCGAGGCGCAGCACGGTATCACCTGGCACATGATCGAACCCGCGGTCGATGCCGGCGACATCATCGAACAGGTCATGTTCGACATCGGCCCTGACGATATCGCCTTCAGCCTGAATGCACGGTGTTATGCCAGCGCCATCGACAGCTTTCCCGCCGTGGTGTCGGCCCTTGAAAGCGGCAACCCGCCGCGCCGAAAGCAGGATCTGTCGCAGCGCAGCCTGTGCCTGCGCGACGACCGGCCCGCCGGGGCCGGACGTCTGGACTTTACGATGCCCGCGGAACAGATCGCGCGGCGGGTGCGCGCGCTCGATCATGGCGGATACTGGAACCCGCTGACCCTGCCCAAGATTGAAACCGATGCGGGTGTCTATGCCGTCGGACAGGCCGCGATGGCCACGGGCACGGGCGCGCCGGGCACGGTCTTGTCGGTCGATGCCGATGGCATGGTCGTGGCCTGCGCTGATGGCGCCCTGCGGCTGACCGGGCTGACCTGCCTGGGCGGTTTGCCTGTCGATCCCGCCGAAATCGCAACCAAGGGCGGCGTACTGCCGCGCCCCGACATGGACGCACTGAGCGCGGCTTTGGCGCGCGTCGCCCCCGGTGAAGGTCATTGGCGCCGCGCGCTGTCGGCCTTTGCCCCCGCCGCGCTGCCCGACATCGTGCCCGCGCCCGCCGATGCGCGCGCCGGGATTGCCCGCCGCGCCATTGCCGGGCTGACCATGGAACGCGCCGGCGCTATCCTGGCTGCCTATGCCGAACGGATCGCCGGTGCCACCGGCATGGCCTATAGCAACGCCGAGATTGCCGCCACACACCAGACAGCGCCACGCGATCTGGTGCACTGGGTGCCGTTGATGCCGGTGGGCGACAAGCTGGCCATGTTCGAAGGGACGATCCACGCCACCGCCGAGGCCGCGCGCCGCTTTCCCGGCTATCCGCGCGACCTGATCGCACGCGACCCGGCGCTTCCACCGCTTGACGTGCCGCCGCTGGGGCTGTCGGAAACCGGCGAGATGATCGCGGGCACCGCCCTGTGCCTGGTGACCGGGTCGGACGGTCTGTTCCTGATGGCCGACACTGCCCGCGTCGGTGAGGCCACGCTGGACCTGTTTGCCGCACGGATGGCACATCTGGCCCAGGCCGATGGCGAAGCGCTGATCGAGACGCTGGATCTGCTGTCGCCGCCCGACAAGACCCTGATCGAATCGTTGAACGAGACCGCGCGCGACCACGACCGCACCATGACGATCAGTCGCCTGTTCGAGGCGCAGGTCGCACGCACACCCGAGGCCCCGGCCCTGGTTTTCGAAGACACGACACTGAGTTATGCTGAGCTGAACACCCGCGCGAACAGGGTCGCATCGGTATTGCAGGCGATGGGTATCGGCCCGGATGTCCCGGTGGCCCTGTGCACCCGCCGTTCGCCCGACATGCTGATCGGCGCGCTGGGTATCCTCAAGGCCGGGGGGGCCTATGTGCCGATGGACCCCGCCTATCCGGCGGACCGGCTTGACCATTTCCTGAACGACAGCGGCGCGCCGGTGATCGTCACGCAATCGGCGCTGATCGATACGCTGCCACCGCATCGGGCCGAACTGCTGGTTCTGGATACCGACACCCGGCTGAACACCGCGGGCACCGACAATCCGGATACGGGTGCCGCGCCTGAAAACCTTGCGTATCTGATCTATACCTCCGGTTCGACCGGCCGGCCCAAAGGGGTGATGGTCGAGCACCGCAATGTGGCGAATTTCTTTGCCGGGATGGATGACCGCATCCGCCACGATCCGCCGGGGGTCTGGCTGGCCGTGACCTCGCTGTCGTTCGACATCTCGGTGCTGGAGCTGTTCTGGACGCTGGCGCGCGGCTTCAAGCTGGTGCTGACCTCGGACGAGGATCGGATGATGGTGTCGGGCGGGGCTTTGCCCATTTCCGACGCCCGAATGGATTTCAGCCTGTTCTACTGGGGCAACGACGACGGACCAGGGCCGCGCAAATACGAATTGCTGCTGGAAGGCGCCAAATTCGCCGACAGCCACGACTTTTCGGCGGTCTGGTTGCCCGAACGGCATTTCCACGCATTCGGTGGCCCCTATCCCAACCCCTCGGTTCTGGGCGCAGCGGTCGCGGCGGTGACGCGCAGCATCGGCGTTCGCTCGGGCTCAGTGGTGGCGCCGTTGCACCATCCGGTGCGGATCGCCGAGGAATGGGCCGTGATCGACAATCTGACCAATGGCCGTGTCGCATTGGGGATTGCCTCAGGCTGGCATCCGGTCGATTTCATCCTGCGGCCCGAAAACGCACCGCCCAACAACAAGACCGCCATGTTCGAGACCATCGACACCGTGCGCAGGCTCTGGCGCGGCGAGTCGGTGGAATTTGATCGCGGCGGCGAAAGGGTGCCGGTGCAATCGCTGCCGCGCCCGGTCTCGAAAGAGATTCCGATCTGGCTGACCATCGCGGGAAACCCCGATACCTGGCGCGAGGCGGGCGAGATCGGCGCCAATGTGCTGACGCACCTGTTGGGTCAGTCCATCGACGAGGTGGCAGAGAAGATCAAGATCTATCACGCGGCGCTGCGCAAGGCCGGTCACGACCCGGCGGATTTCACCGTGACCCTGATGCTGCATACCTATGTCGCGCGCTCGCGCGAACTGGCGCGCGAAACCGCGCGCGGGCCGATGAAAAGCTATCTTCTTTCGGCGGCTGGTCTGGTCAAGCAATACGCCTGGTCGTTTCCGGCGTTCAAGCGGCCCAAGGGCGCGGCCAGCCCCATGGATATCGATCTCAGCACGCTCAGTCAGGATGAGGTTGACGGCATCCTGGACTATGCCTTCAACCGCTATTTTGAGGATTCGGGCCTGTTCGGCACGGTCGAGGACTGTCTGGCCCGGGTCGAGCATCTCAAGGCCATCGGCGTGTCCGAGATTGCCTGCCTGATCGATTATGGCATCAAGCCAGAACAGGTGCTTGAGGGCCTCTATCCGCTGTCCGAGGTGCATCGCCGCGCGAACCAGCCAACCCATGTGGCGGATGACGACTTCTCGATCGCCGCGCAGATCGTCCGGCACGGTGTGACTCATCTGCAATGCACCCCGTCGATGGCACGGATGCTGGTCGCCAACGACGAGGCGCGCGCGGCACTGGCGCGTGTGGGCAACCTGATGATCGGCGGCGAGGCGCTTCCGGGGGCATTGGCGCAGGATCTGGCGCATATCACCGGCGCGCCGGTTCAAAACATGTATGGACCGACCGAGACGACGATCTGGTCAACCACCGGCCAGACCCGTGGCGGCGCGGGAATTGCCGCGATCGGCACACCGATCGCCAACACCACGCTTCACGTTCTCGATCCGGCCATGTGCCCGGTGCCGCTGGGCGCGCCGGGCGAATTGTGGATCGGGGGCGAAGGGGTGACTCGCGGCTACTGGCAACAGCCGGAACTGAGCGCCGAGCGCTTCGTCGACTCGCCCTTTGGTTCTGGCCGGCTCTACCGGACCGGCGATCTGGTGCGCCTGCGCGTGGATGGTTCAATCGATTTCCTGGGCCGCGCCGATCACCAGATCAAGATCCGTGGCCACCGGATCGAACCCGGCGAAATCGAAACCGTCCTGGATTCGCAACCCGGAATCACGCAATCCGTCGTCCTGGCGCGCGAGGATACGCCGGGCGATCTGCGTCTGGTGGCCTATGTCACCGGCCCAGGTGCCCCGAATAGCGAGGGGCTGCGCCACGCGGTCGCATCGCGGCTTCCGCCGCATATGGTTCCCGCACATGTTGTTGCGCTTGAGGCCTTTCCACTGACTCCCAACAAGAAGATCGACCGCAAGGCGCTGCCGGCCCCGGGCACGACTCCGCGCGTTGCCGAAGCGCCAGTTGCAAACGCCGAACCCGCCGGCGAGACGCAGGCGGCACTGACTGCGATCTGGCGCGGGGTGCTGGGTGTCGATGCGGTGCGCCCGGCGGACAGTTTCTTTGCCTTGGGGGGGCATTCACTGCTGGCGGTGCAGGCGCATCGTGAAATCCGTGAAAAGCTTGCCTTGCCGGGTCTGTCGATCACGGATGTCTTTCGCTTTCCGGTTCTGGCCGACCTGGCCCGGCATATCGACACGCGGTTGAAACCCGTTTCCGGCGCTGCGCCGTCCGCGTCTGAGCCCGCCGCGGCACCCGCGGCGCAGGGGCGGCAGGATGCGATTTCCCGGCGTCGCGCGCTGCGGGCCGAGCGGCTGAAGAAAATCGGCTGATGGAAGGCAAGCTGTTAACAAAGAAAGATTATTCCGATTTTTCGCGGCTGGTTCGCGCGCTCTATCCCTGTCATGTCGCCGTTGGCGCGGCCGATCCTGGCGTGGCGACCGGAAGCCACATGTTTCACGTGGAACAAATGGCTGTCGCCAATGCGGTTCCGGCGCGGCAGCGCGAGTTTCTGGCCGGGCGCCGCGCCGCCGCCGAGGCGCAACGCGGTCTGGGCTATCGCGCTGCGCCGATCCTGATGGGCGACGATCGTGCACCGAGCTGGCCGAAGGGCCTGCGCGGGTCAATCAGCCATGCCGCCGGGCACTGCCTGGCCGTTGTCAGCGACGATCCATCGGTTGCGGCGCTGGGCATTGATATCGAAGAACGCGCGCCCCTGCCGGACGAGGCCGCCGAGGCCGTCCTGTTGCCGCAAGAACGCGCCTGGCTTTCGAAAGAACCCGAGTCGCCCGTGCTGGCGCGCCTGATCTTCAGCGCCAAGGAATGCGCCTTCAAGGCGCAGTATCCGCTGACCGGCCAGTTGTTCGCGTTCGATATAATCGAAATTCAGCTCGATATGCCGCGCAATCGCTTTGCAGCGTGCTTTCGCCGGCCGGTCGGGCGGTTCAGTCAGGGCGCATCCCTGGAGGGACGATTCCTAATCCTGCCGGATTTGATGGTGACCGCCATCGCGATCCCGGTCTGACCAGCGCGCGGCAGCCTGCCCGGCCCAGCGCCCTGTAGCAAGGCATGCGGTCAGAAGGTAGCCGCCGGTCGGCGCCTCCCAGTCCAGCATTTCGCCGGCTGCGAACACGCCGGGCAGATTGCGCAGCATCAGCGAGCCGTCGAACGCGCCCTGCGCAATGCCGCCCGCGGTCGATATCGCTTCGTCCAGCGGTGCAAGCTGAGCGTTCGGGACGGGGAGGCGTTTCAGAAGAGTGGCAAGCGCTGTTCCATCAGTGGGCAGTGGATGCGCACATTCCCGCGCCAGCGCCAGCCTTGCGCCGGTCAGTTTCACGGCTTTTCGCAGCCTGTTCGAAACCGAATCCGACGCAGGACGCGCGGCCAGACGCGCGGCGATCGTTTCGGTATCAAGATCGGGGAACAGATCCATTTCCAGCGCGGCGCCCTCACGGATCGCGTTGCTGACAGTGTAAATGCCACCGCCCTCAAGCCCTGTTGCGGTGATGACCGCCTCTCCCCTTGAGCGCAGATCACCGGCAATGAACGCGACCGATTTGACGGGCGCGCCGATATGGCGGGTCATATGCGCGCTCCAGCGGATGCGCAGTGCGGCATTGGCGGGCCGAAATGGCGTCAGCGCAACACCGTTCGCCGCCAGGAGGGGCGCCCAGCCGCCATCAGATCCCAGCCGCGCCCAGCTGGCACCGCCCAGCGCAACCACGGTACATGCCGACGCGACCCGGCGCGGACCATCTGGGGTTTCGAACACAAAAGTGCCGTGTTCCAGCCCCACACAGCGCCAACGCAAACGCAGATCGAGGCCGCGGCCGGCCAGCGTCGCCAGCCATTGGCGCAGCAGTGGCGATGCCTTCATGACCGATGGAAAAACGCGGCCGGACGATCCGGTAAACACCTCTTGTCGCTGCTCTTGCAGCCATTCACGCACATGACCAGGGCCGAATGCGGTCAACATTGGCCGTAACCAGCTTGCAGAGGGGTCATACCGGCTCAAGAACTGCGGGAGCGGTTCATCCTTGGTCACGTTCAGCCCCGATTTGCCCGCCATCAGCAACTTGCGCCCCGGCGATGGTTTTGCCTCGGCCAGGATCACGGGGATACCGGCCGCAAGCAGGACATCTGCCGCCATCAAACCAGCGGGGCCCGCGCCGATGACCAGCGCCTGGGCGGGCTCGGGCGTCATTCCTGCAGGCGGCGCCAAAGCGCCTTGTCGCCCAGTGCCTCAACGAACGCGGCGTGGCGCGCCGCTTCCTCATCGCTCAGGCGCGGGGGCAATTTCCGGGGGCGTGCGGGCGGCCGCCATGCGGCTGTCGTCTGGCGGCTGCGCGGCGAGTGCTGCACGCTCAGGCCAAAGTCGGGTTGCCGTCCGCCGATCAGCTCCAGATAGACCTCGGCCAGGATTTCGCTGTCCAGAAGCGCGCCGTGCTTTTCCCGCGCCGAGTTATCGACCCCGAACCGGCGGCACAGGGCATCAAGCGAGGCGGGCGAACCCGGAAACTTACGTCGCGCCATCGACAGGGTATCGATTGCGATTTCGTCGCGCAGCAGTTGCCGCCCGGCCCAGCCCAGTTCGGCATTCAGGAATTTCATGTCGAATGCCGCGTTGTGTATCACAAGCCGGGCATCGGTCACGAACTCAAGAAACCCATCGGCGATGTCACCGAACACCGGGAAATCTCGCAAGAAATCATTGCCAAGGCCGTGCACTGCAAAGGCATCGGGCGGAACGTCGCGCTGCGGGTTGATATATTGATGAAACGTGCGGCCCGTCGGCATATGGTTCAAAAGCTCGATGGCGCCGATTTCCACGATCCGGTGCCCCTCGGACGGCTCGAACCCCGTCGTTTCGGTATCAAGGACAATTTCGCGCATGAGTCAGGTTTCCGTCAGTTTTACGATCAGTTTGCGAACCTCGTCACGCGTCTGCGCCGGTGTGCGTGTTTCGATCACATAGGTTGCGCGCTGTCGTTTTTCGGCATCGGGCATCTGTTTGGACAGTATGGCATCGAGCTGCGCCTCTGTCATGGTTCCCCGGTCCAGAACCCGCGCGCGCTGAACCTCGGGCGGGGCGGTCACGGTCAGGGTTGCATCGCAAAGCCGATCCGCGCCTGTTTCGAATAAGAGCGGGATGTCCAGCACGATCAAGGCTGTGTTGCGGCTTTTGTGGTCCTCGATGAACTTGCGGCGTGAGGTTGCGGCCAACGGGTGAACCACCCCCTCGATCCGGCGCAGAGCTTCTGGCTCGCGGGCGATCCAGTCCTTGAGCGCGGCGCGGTCTATGGCGCCGCTCTTCAGGGCGTGAGGGCAAAGCTCGGCCAGCGGCGCCACTGCCGCGCCGCCGGGGGCATACAGGCGATGAACTTCGGCATCGGCATCCCAGACCGGGATGCCAGCCTCGCGAAAGAAGCCCGCGGTGGTGGATTTGCCCATGCCAATGGAGCCGGTCAGACCCAGGATCACGGTCATGTGCCTAGCACCTCTTGTCGCAGTGAATCATCAACCGCGGGCTTGAGGCCGAACCACCGTTCAAAACCGGGCGCGGCCTGATGCAACAGCATGCCGAGCCCGTCAATGACCCGGTTGCCGCGCTGCGCGGCCGTCTGCAAAAGCGGTGTCATCAGCGGCGTATAGACCAGATCGTTGACGATGGCATCACCTGGCAATGCATCCAGCGCGATATCCAGCACGGGCTGGCCACGCATTCCCAGCGATGTCGCATTGACCAGGGTATCGCACCCCTCCAGCAATTCGGATCGTTCAGCCCATGGAGCAGCAATGACACCAAACTCGGCGGCAAGCGCCGCGCTTCGATCGGGGTTTCGGTTCGTCACGCGAATCTCGCCTGCACCCCGCGCTTGCAGGGCCGCGATCACGGCCCGGCTTGCCCCGCCGGCACCGAGGATGGCCGCGCATCTGGGCATCCAGTCGGGCGCATGGTCCAGAATGTTCCACGTGAAACCATGGGCATCGGTATTGTCAGCCTCGATTCCATGCGCGGTAAAGGTCAGCGTGTTCGCGGCACCGATGCGCCGGGCCAGCGGGGTTGCACGATCGGCCAGGTCCAGGGCGCGCTCCTTGTGCGGTATGGTGATGTTCGCACCGGCGAAGCCCATGCGTGGCAGCAGGCGCAAACAGGCCTCCAGATCGGCCGCGCCGACCTGCAAAGGCACATAGTGTCCGTCGATCCCATAGCGTCTGAGCCAGTGCGCATGCAGCCGCGGCGAACGGCTATGCGCGATCGGAAACCCGATGACGCCGGCAAGGGGCAGCGGCGCAGTCATCCGTCGATATCCTTTCGCCGCGTCAAGACATCCAGAAGTTCCAGCAAGGGCAGTCCCAGAATCGCGAAATAATCGCCCTCGATCCATGAAAACAGTCGGATTCCAGGGCCTTCGATCTGATAACAACCAACGCTGTGGCGCAGATCATCCCAGTTCTGCGCGAGATACGCGGTCAAAAACCCATCCGAAAAATTGCGCATCGTCATCCGCGCAGTCGCTGTTCGCCGCCAGACCGGCTGCCCCCGATAATAGAGGACGGCCGCTGAAATCAGCCGATGAGTCGATGCGCGCAGCCGTTCAAGCTGCCGGCGCGCGGCATCGGGGCTGTCGGGCTTCGACAGGATCGCCCCATCAAGCTCCAGGATCTGATCGCAGCCCAGAACCAGCGATTCAGGGTACTTGATTGCAATCTTGCGGGCCTTGTTCTCGGCCAGCGCATCAGCAATGTCGCTGCCGGATGCGCCGTCGGCAAGGAGTGATTGGCGCAAGCTCTCCTCATCGATGCGCGCCGGCACGACATCGATTTCGACTCCGGCATTGCGCAGCATCGCCGCGCGGGTTTCGGAACCGGAAGCCAGGATGAGGACAGACATGGGGATAAGCCTGCGTGAACGGGTGGGGCCACGGTGGGCAAACGGCGCGATGGTGTTGAATCGCGCGCAATTGCCCAAGATGTCAAGAACCAGCGCACAGTTATCCCCGGTGGACGAGACATGTCTGCGCGTCTGGGACAAACCCGGATCATCGCTCAGCTTGGCGACCTTTGATCGAACAATATATTGAAAAATATTGGTAATTTTTCATTTCAGACGCCGGGAACGCTGTGCGTATGTCTGGGGATGAAAAAGTGATCCAGATATCCATAGCCCCTACATCATCCTCTTTCATTCTATAATTCTTTATTTATTGATTAGGGCGAAAGGCGGTGACACATGCTCTCGGACTGGTATTTCTGGATCAAGGCGTTTCACATCATGTCGGTGATCGCGTGGATGGCGGGGCTGTTTTATCTGCCGCGCCTTTACGTCTATCATGTCGAACGCAGTGGCAGCGACGAACCTGCGCGGACATTGATGATCATGGAAGAAAAGCTTCTTCGGGTGATCATGAATCCGGCCATGATCTCAACCTGGCTGTTCGGGCTGTTGCTGGCGGCAACACCCGGCGTCATCGCCCTTGATGCGATCTGGGTCTGGACCAAGCTCATGGGCATTCTGGGCATGACATGGTTTCACATGTGGCTGGCCGGGCAGCGTCGGCAGCTGGCGACGGAGTCACCCCGTTTGACCGGTCGCCGCTATCGCATGATGAACGAGGTGCCGACCGTGCTGATGGTGGTGATCGTCCTGTCGGCCGTGATCAAGTTCTGAAAAGCGCACATAGTTACGTTGACTCTGGCAAAAATTGCGCTTATGGCCTCGCCTCACCATGCTGTCCGGCGTGGGTGCTTCCCGCTTTCATATTCGTTGACCCAGCGCCATCGCGCTCAGGAGGTCTTTCCATGACCACGGACCGTTTGAACCTTTCCGATCTCAAGGCCCAGACCCCGGCCGCCCTTCTGGCGATGGCCGAGGAGCTGGAGATCGAGAACGCACCGTCGATGCGCAAGGGCGAGATGATGTTCTCGATCTTGAAAGAGCGCGCCGAAGAAGGCTGGGAAGTGTCGGGCGATGGCGTCCTGGAGGTTCTTCAGGACGGATTCGGATTCTTGCGGTCCACCGAGGCCAATTATCTGCCAGGCCCCGACGATATTTATGTCTCGCCTGACATGATCCGGCAGTTCTCGCTGCGGACCGGCGATACCGTCGAAGGCGTGATCCAGGCACCTGCCGAGAACGAGCGCTATTTCGCGCTGACACGGGCCACCCGCATTAACTATGACGAACCTGAAAAGGCCCGTCACAAGGTTCATTTCGACAACCTCACGCCGCTCTATCCCGACGAGCGTCTGCGCATGGAAATCGAGGATCCGACGATCAAGGATCGCTCGGCGCGGGTGATCGACATCGTCTCGCCACTGGGCAAGGGTCAGCGCGCGCTGATCGTCGCCCCGCCTCGGACCGGCAAGACCGTTTTGATGCAGAACATTGCGCATTCGATCGCAAAGAACCATCCGGAATGCTATCTGATCGTGCTTCTGATCGACGAGCGTCCGGAAGAAGTGACGGATATGCAGCGCAGCGTGAACGGCGAGGTCGTGTCATCGACCTTTGACGAGCCTGCATCGCGGCACGTGGCGGTGGCGGAAATGGTGATCGAAAAGGCCAAGCGCCTCGTTGAACACAAGCGCCATGTCGTCATCTTGCTGGATTCGATCACGCGGCTTGGCCGCGCCTTCAACACGGTGGTGCCGTCTTCGGGCAAGGTGTTGACCGGGGGCGTCGATGCCAATGCCCTGCAGCGACCGAAACGATTCTTCGGTGCCGCGCGTAACATTGAGGAAGGCGGATCGCTGACCATCATCGCAACCGCGCTCATCGACACCGGCAGCCGAATGGACGAAGTCATCTTCGAAGAGTTCAAGGGCACCGGGAACAGCGAGATCGTGCTGGATCGCAAGGTCGCCGACAAACGCGTGTTCCCGGCGATCGATATCCTGAAGTCCGGCACCCGCAAGGAAGAGTTGCTGGTCGATCGTTCCGATCTGAACAAGACCTTCCTGTTGCGTCGCATCATGAACCCGATGGGTACGACCGAAGCAGTCGAATTCCTGATATCGAAGATGAAGCAGACCAAGAGCAACGCCGACTTCTTCTCATCCATGAATACCTAGGCGTCACGGCCATGGATACGATCGTCGCACTGGCCACGGCGCGCGGGCGCGCCGGTGTTGCTGTTGTCCGGGTTTCGGGCGCCGAGGCGATGACTGTCTGTGCCGCGATCGCCGGCAGCGTCCCACCGCCGCGGTGCGCGACGCTGTGTCGTTTGCGCGACCGCCAGGGCGATACGCTCGACCAGGGCCTCGTGCTTGTTTTCGAGGCGGGCAAGAGCTTTACCGGCGAGCCGGTTGTCGAATTTCAAACCCACGGCAGCCCGGCCATTATTGCGGCGCTGATCCGCGAGATTCTTGAAATTCCTGGCGTTCGGGCAGCCGAAGCCGGGGAGTTCACGCGGCGGGCATTTGACGCCGGGCGGATCTCGCTGACCGAGGTTGAGGGGCTTGCCGATCTTCTGGAAGCCGAGACCGAGGCGCAGCGCAAACTGGCGCAGAAGGTGTTCGACGGAACCGCAGCGCGGTTGGCCGAGACGTGGCGCGACGGGCTTTTGCAGGCCGTTGCCATGCTGGAAGCCGCGATCGACTTTTCCGACGAGGAGATACCTGATGATCTGCTGCGGCATGTGCGCCCGCCGCTTGAAACGGTAAAAGACGCGATTTCCCGCCAGATTGCGGGTCGTCAGGCATCAGAGCGTATTCGCGAAGGATTCGAGGTCGCCATCGTCGGTGCCGTGAACACTGGTAAATCGACATTGTTGAACGCCCTGGCCGGGCGTGATGCGGCGATCACCTCGGAAACTGCGGGAACAACGCGCGATGTGATCGAGGTTCGCATGGATATCTCGGGCCTTCCGGTGACGCTGATCGACACTGCCGGTCTGCGCGAGACCGCGGACGAGGTCGAGCAGATCGGTATTGCCCGTGGGCGCGCGCGCGCCAGCGCCGCGGATCTCAGGGTGTATCTGATGGCCAGCCCGAACGATGTTGTCGCGCGGGAATCCCAGGACGATATCGTTCTGTTGTCCAAGGCAGATCTTTGGAATTGTCCGGGTATTTCGGGCAAGAGCGGGGCCGGCATTCCTGCGCTTCTTTCCGGGATCGAGGAGCGACTGGCGACCCGCGCCTCAGGTTCTTCGGTGTTTTCAAGAGAGCGCCATTTCGATAAGCTGCGACGGGCTGAGGTTCATCTCGGTGCGGCGCTGGCTGCACTTGATCGTGGCGAGTTTGGCTGGGAGATTGTCTCGGATGACATTCGCGCCGCAATTCGCAGCCTTGACGGGATCATCGGCCGCATTGATGTCGAGGATGTACTGGGGCGGATCTTCTCGTCTTTTTGCATCGGCAAGTAGGGAGCGTTTCACGTGAAACAATTCGACGTCATCGTGATCGGCGGTGGCCATGCCGGTGTCGAGGCCGCGCATGCCGCCGGACGGCGCGGTGCGCGCACCGCGCTTGTCACATTCAGCGCGTGTGATCTGGGCGTGATGTCCTGCAACCCGGCGATCGGGGGCTTGGGGAAGGGGCACCTGGTCCGGGAGATCGACGCGCTGGACGGTGTCATGGGTCTTGCCGCCGATTTCGCCGGAATCCAGTTTCGACTGCTGAACCGATCGCGCGGGCCCGCGGTTCAGGGACCGCGAACGCAGGCCGACCGCGCGCGATACCGCAGCTTCGTTTTGGGGCACATGCAGCAGGCAGAGCGTGTCACAATAATCGAGGCCGAAGTGACCGACTTGGTTGTTGAGGCCGATCGCATTGCCGGCGTGGAAACGGCCGACGGGCAGCGGATCCTTGCGTCCGCCGTTGTTCTGACATCCGGAACCTTTCTGCGCGGCGAGATTCATATCGGGGACGAACGAATACCGGCGGGCCGACAGGGTGCCAGGTCATCACTTCGTTTGGCGAGTCGACTGGAAGAAATCGCGCATTCAATTGGCCGATTGAAGACTGGCACGCCGGCGCGGCTGAGCGCGCAGACGATCGACTGGGCGCGGATCGGGCGACAGGCGGCCGATGCGGACCCGGTAATGCTGTCCTTTCTGAGCTCAGGACCAGCCGCGCGGCAAATTGCATGCGGGGTCACCCAAACCAATCGACAAACGCACGAGATCATCGCCGCGAACCTTCATCGTTCCGCGATGCGTTCGGGCAACATCTCGGGCATCGGGCCGCGATATTGTCCGTCGGTCGAGGATAAGATCACCCGTTTCGCGGACAAGGAGTCGCACAACGTCTTTCTGGAGCCTGAGGGGCTCAATGACGACACGGTTTATCCCAACGGCGTTTCGACATCGCTTCCCCGCGAGGTTCAGGAGGCGTTTCTACGAACGATTGTCGGGCTGGAAGACGTGAGGATCCTGCAATACGGTTACGCGATCGAGTATGATTTTCACGACCCACGAGGGCTGTTCAAGACCTTGCAAAGCCGCGCCCTGACCGGGCTCTTTCTGGCGGGCCAGATCAACGGCACGACCGGCTATGAAGAGGCTGCCGCACAAGGGCTGGTGGCGGGTCTGAATGCTGCCGCTCTGGCGCTTGGGCTTGATGAGGCCCTCTTTTCGCGCGCCGACAGCTATATTGGGGTCATGATTGACGACCTGACCAGCCGCGGCGTCCAGGAGCCCTATCGCATGTTCACCTCGCGCGCCGAATTTCGCCTGTCGCTGCGGATGGACAATGCCGATCAGCGGCTGACACCCATCGGCCTGTCCCTCGGTTGTGTCGGTCAGCGCCGGGAACGCGCCTTTTTGGAGAAAATGAACCGGCTCGATGCGCTGCGGATCCGTTTGAAAGACCATACCGTTGCGCCCGCCGTCTTGCAGGAAAACGGCATCACCGCCCCGTCGAACGGGTCCCGGCGCAGTCTCTATGATTTGCTGACATTGAGCGGGGTTGATGAGCACGATGTCCTGCGGCTTGAGTCCAGCTTGCGTGATGCGCCGGCCGAGGATCTTGCCCAGATCAAGCGCGAGGCAGTCTATGCGCCTTATGTCGCGCGGCAGAACGCGGATGCCGCGATGCTCAGGCGCGACGAATCACTGACCATTCCGGCCGATATCTCCTATGACACCATACCTGGCCTGTCGAACGAGCTTCGGGCAAAGCTCAAGGCGTCTCGCCCAGACGATATTGCCCAAGCCGTGAAAATCGATGGCATGACACCAGCGGCTATTGTCCTGCTGGTGTCCTGGTTACGGCGTGGGGCCGCCGTGCATGAACGCTCGGCATGATCTCCAAGCAGCGGGGCTGCGTGTTTCACGTGAAACACTCGAGTCTCTGGAGGCCTTCAGCGCACTTCTCTTGCGTTGGTCCGGCAAGATCAATCTGATTTCGCCAGGAACGCAAAATGCGGTCTGGTCGCGGCATATCCTGGATTCCGCGCAGCTTTTCAACCTGGGCGCTGTCCATGGCGGCGTATGGTGCGACCTTGGCGCGGGCGGTGGTTTGCCCGGTGCGGTCGTTGCGATCATCGCGCGTGAGCGTGATCCGAATCTGCGGTTTCATCTTGTTGAAAGCGATGCTCGCAAGGCTGCGTTTCTCAGGATCGTCGTGTCGGAGCTGACGTTGAATGCCGCGGTCCACCACGCCCGGGCCGAGGTGTTGAAACCGCTTGCTGCAAATATCGTTTCGGCTCGCGCGCTCGCCCCGCTGGATCGTCTGCTGGGGCTTGTGCAACGGCATCTTCGCGCGGAGGGTGTCGCGCTGCTTCCAAAGGGGCGCCGTCATGCGGCCGAGATCGAAACCGCACGAAGGGCTTGGGATTTCGATGTCGAGCCTGTAAGCAGTATCGCAGAGGCAGAGGGGCGGATCCTGGTTGTTCGGAACATCCGCCGGAAAACGGGAACGGGCTGACATGAAAATCGTGGCGATAGCCAACCAGAAAGGCGGGGTGGCCAAGACAACGACGGCAATCAACCTTGCCGCGGCCCTTGCCGAACAGGGGCGCAAGGTGCTTCTGGTCGATGTCGATCCGCAAGGGAACGCCTCGACCGGCATGGGGGTCGGGGTCGGCCAGCGGTCGGCGACGGTTTACGACCTGCTTGTCGGCGAGGCGTCCGAGCGCGACGTCATCGTCGCAACGCAGACGCCTGGCGTTGACATCATCCCCTCGACGACCGAGCTTTCTTCATCGGACGTTCAGCTGTTCAGCCTAAACAAGCGCAGCTTTTTGCTTCGCGATGCGATCCGGCGCCCGGAGATGCGCGCCCTGGCATATGATTTTGTCCTGATCGATTGCCCGCCCTCGTTGAACCTGCTGACTGTCAATGCCCTGGTGGCTGCGGATTCGGTTCTGGTGCCGCTTCAAAGCGAGTTTTTCGCGCTTGAAGGGTTGTCGCAGCTGATGCTGACGATCCGCGAGATTCGGCAAACCGCGAACCCGGACCTGCGGGTCGAGGGAGTCTTGCTGACCATGCACGATCAGCGAAACAACTTGTCACAGCAAGTTGAGCGCGACGCTCGCGATACGCTGGGCAAACTGGTGTTCCAGACCGTAATTCCCCGCAACGTCCGCCTGAGTGAAGCCCCCTCTTTTGCCATGCCAGCGCTGATGTATGATTCCGAATCGAAAGGGTCCAATGCGTATCGCGCGCTGGCAATGGAATTTCTGGCAAACAACGCCGCCTGAAAGGAACAGCAGATGACCGAACGCAAGAATGAACGGCGCGGCCTTGGGCGAGGGTTGTCGGCGCTCATGGCCGAGGTTGGTGCAGATACGTCATTTGCCGACGGGAGCGTGGCACAGGATGACCCCGCTGAGCGGTTGGGCGTGCGCTCTGTCCCGATCGAGCAACTGCGCGCCAATCCAAATCAGCCTCGCCGCCATTTCGATGCCGATCGCATGGCGGAACTGGTCGAATCGATCCGCGAAAAGGGAATCATTCAACCGTTGATCGTGCGTCCATACGACGGACAAGAGGCGCATTTCGAGATCGTGGCGGGCGAACGGCGATGGCGTGCTGCTCAGGCAGCGCGGCTGCATGAAATACCTGTGATCGTCAAGGAATTCTCGGATTCCGAGGTTCTCGAAATCGCCATTGTCGAGAATATTCAGCGCGCCGATCTGAGCCCGATCGAAGAGGCGCAGGGCTACAAGGCCCTGATGGATCGGTTCGGGCACACGCAGGAACGTATTTCCGAGGCGCTGGGCAAAAGCCGTAGTTATATCGCAAATCTATTGCGCCTGCTGACCTTGCCCGAAGAGGTTCGCGAGATGCTCGCCTCGGGCGCGCTGTCGGTGGGCCACGCGCGGGCGCTGATTACTGCGCCGGACCCCGTCGCGCTTGCCCGCAAGGTCATCCAGGGCGGGCTTTCGGTGCGTCAGACCGAGGCGCTGGCCCGCAAGGTCCATACGCCGCGGCAAAAAACGGAATCGCATGGATCGGGGGGCAAGGATTCCGACACTCGTGTGCTGGAAGAAGACCTGTCAGCCAATCTTGGGATGTCGGTCGTGATCGATCACCGCACCGGCGGCGAAGGCCATGTCACGATTCGCTATAAGACCCTGGAACAACTGGATCAACTTTGCCAGTTGCTGTCGCAGGTCCGGTGATTGAGCCTAAAGCAGCCGCCTGAGGACCGAATTCAGGACGATACGCCCCTGCTGCGTAACCCCGATGCGGTCGCCGTCGACCCAAAGATGACCGGACTCCTGCAACTCTGCCACGGCGTTAACATCCGGCGCCCCGCCGAGTGCGCAAAGGCGCGCCATGTTGCTGCCCTCGCGCAGACGCAGGCTCATCATGAGGTACTCTGCCTTCTGATCCTGCGAATCGAGAGCCTGGGGGTCAAGCTCGCCGGTTCCGCTGGATTCGACCTGGTCGAGCCAGGCACCGGGCATGCGGACCGACTGCCGCGCCTGGCGCTGGCCGTTCACGGTTAACCGGCCATGCGCACCCGGACCGACACCCAGGTAATCGCCATAGCGCCAGTAGATCAGGTTGTGCCGGCTTTCCTGACCGATTTCGGCATGGTTAGACACCTCATAGGCCGGCAGGCCGGCGGCATCGCAGATGTCCTGGGTTGCCAGATACATGTCGGCGGCATGATCGTCGTCCGGAAGGCCACGCAAGCCGCCGCGCTTGTAGCGATCGCCGAACGCCGTGCCATCCTCGATCGTCAGTTGATAGAGCGACAGGTGCGTTGGCTTCATGTCGAGCGCAGCGCGCAATTCCTGGCGCCACTGCGAGAGCGTCTGGTGCTGGCGGGCATAGATCAGATCGAGGCTGGTGCTGGGGAAGATCGTGCGCGCAAGTTCGTATGCCGCGATCCCCTCGCTGACGCTGTGCAGGCGGCCAAGGCGGCGCAGGTCGCCATCGTCAAGTGCCTGAAGACCGACGGAAAGGCGGTTCACGCCTGCGTCGAAATAGCCCCGAAACCGACCAGCGTCGGCCGAGGTGGGATTGGCCTCTAGCGTGATTTCAGGTTGATTGGCCCTCGGCCAAAGTGAAAAGATGCAATTCAGAACCTCCGCCACCAGATCCGGCGGCATGAGCGACGGGGTGCCCCCACCGAAAAAGACTGTGCTGACAACGCGCTCGCCGGTCAACCTGCGCATTCGCCTCAGCTCGCTGCTGTAGGCCCGCGCCCAGCGTGCATGATCGACTGACCCGGCGACATGGCTGTTGAAGTCGCAATAGGGGCATTTGGCCTGACAGAACGGCCAATGCACGTAGACTCCGAAGCCTCCGGCCTCCCAGTCCGCCATGGCCGCCTGTTTCACGTGAAACACTTCGTTCGCAGCGCGCGGATCGCCCTGAATCGATGGCTCACACGGTTTTTTTCATCTGCCGACATCTCGGCAAAGGTGCGGCTGTCGCCTTCGGGCACGAACATCGGGTCAAAGCCGTGACCATCCTTGCCGCGCACGGGCCAGGTAAGAGCCCCTTCAACCGCGCCCTCGAACACCTGTTCATGACCATCGGGCCAGGCCAGGACTAGGGTGCACCGGAACCGTGCGTGCCAGGGCTTTGGCGCATTGGCGGCCAGCAGGGCATCGTGAACCCGGAGCATGGCAAGGGAAAAATCGCGCCCGCCGGGCGTTTCGGCCCAGTCCGCGGTATAAACGCCGGGCGCACCGTCGAGCGCGTCGACCTCCAGCCCGCTGTCGTCGCCCAGCGCGATCAGGCCGGATGCCTTGGCGGCATAATGGGCCTTGATGCGGGCGTTGCCCAGAAAGCTGTCTTCGGTTTCATCGGGCTCGGCAAGGCCCAGGGTGGACGATGACACCACCGACACGCCGGTCTGGGCAAGCATGGCGCGCATCTCGTCCAGTTTGCCGGCGTTATGGGTCGCAATCAGCAGCGTTTCGCCGTCGAACCTGCGCATCACACAGCAGCCTTTTGTGCCTGCACAAGCTGCGCGACACCGGCTTGCGCAAGATCCATCAGCTGATCCATCTGCGGGCGCGAAAACACCGAGCCCTCGGCCGACATCTGCACCTCGATCAGCCGATCGCTGCCCAGCATCACGAAATTCCCGTCAACCCCGGCTTCGCTATCCTCATCATAATCAAGGTCCAGAACAGGCTGACCGGCGTAGAATCCGCAAGACACCGCTGCGACGTGATCGACGATCGGGTCGCTGGTCACGAGACCTGCCTTGAGCAGCCGGTTGACGGCAAGACGCAACGCGACCCAGCCGCCGGTGATGGCCGCGCAGCGGGTGCCGCCATCGGCCTGGATCACATCGCAATCCACGGTGATCTGGCGCTCGCCCAGCGCCACGCGATCAATGCCGGCGCGCAAGGATCGGCCTATAAGACGTTGAATTTCAACTGTTCTTCCTGTCTGCTTGCCAGATGCCGCTTCGCGACGGTTGCGTGTCGTCGTGGCACGCGGCAGCATGCCGTATTCCGCAGTGACCCAGCCCTGGCCTGTGTTCTTCAGAAACGGAGGCGTGCGGTCTTCAAGCGAGGCGGAGCACAGTACATGCGTGCCACCCATCCTGATCAGGCACGAGCCTTCGGCATGCCGCATCACATCGGTCTCAATTGAAACCGGGCGCAGTTCGTCTAGCTTTCGTTGTGACGGACGCATGGCCACCCTCGTTTTGCAAAGCCTCCAGATACATGGCGACCCATTGCATATGCAACCCGCATTGACGATATGCAAAGGACGGACTAACCAAACCGTGACGGACAGAACAGGGCCATGTCGGAATCGCGCCAGTTGCTGCAGGAAATGAACGAACGGTCGCGCGAGGTCTTTCGCCGGGTGGTCGAATCGTATCTTGCGACCGGGGCCCCCGTCGGATCGCGCACGCTGACTCGCGATTTCAGTGAAAAGGTTTCGGCGGCAACCATCCGAAACGTCATGCAAGATCTGGAATATCTTGGTCTGCTGGACAGTCCGCATGTTTCGGCCGGGCGCATACCGACCCAACAGGGCCTGCGCATATTTGTTGATAGCCTGCTTGAGGTCGATCCCGTTACCGCGGCCGATCGTGAGATGCTGGATGCGACCCGCGGCACAAACGAACGCGATCTTACCACACTGCTGGACCGGGTGGGCCATGCGCTGTCGTCCATCACGCATGGCGCCAGCCTGGTTCTGGCCCCCAAACATGAGGCGGCGATCAAGCATATTGAGTTCGTTTCCCTGGCGGCAGATCGGGCGCTGGTGGTGCTGGTGTTTGCCGATGGTCATGTCGAGAATCGCGTGTTCATTCCACAACCCGGCCTGACCCCGTCAGCCATGCGCGAGGCCGCGAACTTTCTGAACGCGATGGCAGCCGGCCTGACGCTGGGCGAATTGCGCCAACGCATGACCAACGAGATCCGCAACCGCCGGCAAGAGATCGACACACTGGCCTCGGACCTGGTCGAACGCGGGCTTGCGCTGTGGGAAAACGAAGGCGACACGCATGAACGTTTGATCGTGCGCGGACGGGCAAATCTGCTGGATCAGACCGAGGGCGACAGCCTGACCCGCATACGCGAGTTGTTCGAGGATCTGGAACGCAAGCGCGACATCGCCGAGTTTCTTGAGCTGACCGAGCGTGGCGAGGGCGTGCGCATTTTTATCGGTTCCGAGAACAAGCTTTTCTCGCTGACGGGTTCCACTCTGGTGGTTTCTCCTTATATGAACGCTGACCGCAAGATTGTCGGCGCGGTCGGCGTGATTGGCCCCACACGGCTGAATTTCGGCCGAATCGTGCCGATCGTCGATTACACGGCCCAGCTCGTCGGGCGCATGCTTGGCGAACTGGGATCTGAGTGAACCGAGGAAGACATGGCACAGCCGCAAGACATTCAGAACACGGATCCATCCGACCCGCAGACCGAAGCGCCCGAGACGCCCGAAAGCCCTGAGTCGGCCGATCCGGTACAGGCGCTTGAGCAAGCGCAAGCCGCGTTCGAGGCTGAACGCGCCGAGATGCGCGACCGGCTCATGCGGGCACTGGCCGATCTGGAAAACACCCGCAAACGGGCCGAGAAAGACCGGCGCGAAGCCGCGATGTACGGCGGCGCCAAGCTCGCGCGCGACCTGTTGCCCGTGTATGACAATCTCAATCGCGCCCTGTCGGTGATCAACGACGATGTGCGCGGGCAGGCACAGGGTCTGGTCGAAGGGGTTGAACTGACCCTGCGCGAATTGCTGAACGTCATGGGCCGCCACGGGATCGAGCGCGTTTCACCCCAAGTGGGCGATCCATTCGACCCGCATCTGCACGAAGCCATGTTCGAGGCCCCGGTGCCCGATACCAGCGCGGGCCAGATCATTCAGGTCATGGCGGATGGTTTTCGCCTGCATGAACAACTGCTGCGTCCCGCGCAAGTCGGCGTATCGTCAACGCCCGCCGGGTGACTCGCGTTCGCCTTCGGCCATGAGCGCGTGCAGATCATAAAGCAGCGCCAGTGCGTCACGGGGGCTGAGAGCGTCGGGATGCACAGATTTCAGGCGCTCTTCGACGGCCGAGGTCCTGACCGGTGTCGGTTTTTGCGCGGGCGCGGCTGAAAACAGGGGTAGATCGTCGATCAGCGCCTTGGGGCCGCGTTGGCTTTCGGCGCCGCGTTCCAGCATCGCCAGAACATCGCGCGCGCGCTCGATCACCGGGGCGGGCAGGCCCGCCAGCCGCGCGACCTGCACCCCGTAGGACCGATCGGCCGCGCCGCGCCGCACCTCGTGCAGAAAGATCACGTCGCCTTCCCATTCGCGCACGGCGACGGTCGCGTTGCGCACGCCGTCCAGCCGGTCGGCCAGCGCCGTCATCTCATGGTAATGAGTGGCAAACAGTGCGCGGCAGCGATTTGCCGCATGCAGATGTTCCAGCACCGCCCAGGCGATGGACAGCCCGTCATAGGTGGCCGTGCCGCGCCCGATTTCATCCAGGATGACAAAGGCGCGATCATCGGCCTGGTTCAGGATCGCCGCGGTTTCAACCATTTCGACCATGAAGGTCGAGCGCCCCCGCGCCAGGTCGTCCGACGCCCCGACGCGGCTGAACAACTGGCTGACCATGCCGATATGCGCCGATTGCGCGGGCACGAAGCTGCCGGCCTGCGCCAGCAATGCGATCAGCGCGTTCTGGCGCAGGAAGGTCGATTTACCGGCCATGTTCGGCCCGGTGACAAGCCAGATCGCCGCACCGTCGCCCTGCGGGCTGAGGTCGGTGTCATTCGCGACAAAGGATTGTCCGTTCTGTGCCAGGGCTTGCTCAACGACCGGGTGCCGCCCGGCCGTGACGGCAAAGCTGCGGCTGTCATCAACCTGCGGGCGCGACCAGTCGCGCAACCGTGCAAGCTCGGCCAGGCCCGCGCCGGTGTCGATTTCGGCCAGCGCGCGGGCAGCGCCGTGCACGGGCCCGGCCGCATCCAGAACGGCGGCGCGCAGGGTTTCGAACAGGCGCTTTTCGATCTCAAGGGCGCGGCCGCCAGCATTGAGAATGCGGGTTTCCATTTCGGACAGCTCGACGGTCGTGAAACGGACCTGGTTTGCCGTGGTCTGTCGGTGGATGAACCGTTCCGACAGCGGCGGCGAACGCATCTTGTCGGCATGGGTCGCGGTGGTTTCGATGAAATAGCCAAGAACGTTATTGTGCTTGATTTTCAATGCATTGATACCGGTCTCGGCAATATAGTCGGCTTGCATGGCGGCGATCACGCCGCGCCCCTCGTCGCGCAGGCGCCGCGCCTCGTCAAGGTCGTCATCGACCCCTGCCGCGATGAACCCGCCGTCGCGCGCCAGCAGTGGCGGGTCGGCCACCAGCGCGGTTTCAAGGCGTTCTGTCAGTGCCTCATGCCCGACCAGCGCCATCGCGGCCTCGGTCAACAGCGGGGGCACATCGGCCTCGGCCAGGATCGCCGCGATCCGTCCCGCGCCCGCCAGCCCATTGCGCAGCATTGCCAGGTCGCGCGGGCCGCCCCGGTCCAGCGACAGCCGCGACAGCGCGCGGTCCATGTCGGGCACCTGTTTCAGCGCAGCGCGCAGGTCGGCGCGCAGAGTGTCATTCTCGGCCAGGGCGGAAACCGCGGCCAGTCGGTCCTGTATCGCGGCCAGATCGCACGACGGGCTGGAGATCCGGCGCTCCAGCAGACGGGCGCCGGCGGCGGTCACGCTCATGTCGATGGCGGCCAGCAGCGTGCTTTCGCGCCCGCCGCCCATGGCTTGCGTCAGTTCCAGGCTGCGGCGGGTCGCGGCGTCGATCTGCATCACGGCGCCCGCGTTCTCGCGCACCGGCGGGCGCAGCAGCGGCATTTGCCCGCGCTGGGTCAGGTCCAGGTATTCGACCAGTGCACCCAGCGCCGACAGGTCCGCCCGGCCAAACTGGCCGAACCCCTCAAGCGATGAGACACCGAACAGGGCGCAGAGCCGCTTTTCGGCGCCCGTACTGTCGAAACTGGCCCGCGCAAGGCCCGAGACGGCAAGCCCGAATTCACCTGCAAGATCGTCGAAATCAGGCTCTGATCCCGCCAAAACGACCAATTCGCGCGGCGCCAGCCGCGCCAGCTCGGGCGTCAGCCGGACGCGCGGGCAGGGCATCACGCGCAACTCGCCGGTCGAAATGTCAGCCCAGGCCAGCGCCCCCTCGTCGCGCACCATAGCGAACGCGGCCAGAAAGTTGTGCCGCCGTGCCTCAAGCAAGGATTCCTCGGTCAGGGTGCCGGGGGTGACCAGCCGCACCACATCGCGCTTGACCACCGATTTCGAGCCGCGCTTCCTGGCCTCGGCCGGATCTTCCAGCTGTTCGGCGATTGCCACGCGAAACCCCTTGCGGATCAGGGTCAGCAGATAGCCCTCGGCCGAATGCACCGGCACGCCGCACATGGGAATATCCGCGCCCTGGTGCTGCCCGCGTTTGGTCAGCGCGATGTCCAGCGCCGCCGCCGCCGCGACGGCATCGTCAAAGAACATCTCATAGAAGTCGCCCATCCGGTAGAACAGCAGCGCATCGGGGTTTTGCGCCTTGATCTCCAGAAATTGCGCCATCATCGGCGTGACATTGGCGTCCTGCGCGCTCATGCCTGTCTCCCTGCCCCTGCGGCCGCGACCCTACAAAACCGCATGCGCGGCGAAAAGCCGTATTTCGGCGCGGTTGTTCCGGCCGGGCGGTGGCGCTAAGGAGTAGGAAGCGGTGAGGAGCGCCAGATGACCAAGAAGAACAAGTTTACCCCCGAAGAGGCGCTCGCCTATCATTTCGAACCCGTCCCCGGAAAGCTGGAGCTTGTCGCCTCAAAGCCGATGGCGACGCAGCGCGACTTGTCGCTGGCCTATTCGCCGGGCGTCGCCATCCCGGTCGAGGAAATCGCGCGCGATCCGGGGTTGGCCTATGACTACACGACCAAGGGCAACATGGTTGCCGTGATCTCGAACGGCACCGCGATCCTTGGCATGGGCAATCTGGGCGCGCTGGCCTCGAAGCCGGTGATGGAGGGCAAGGCCGTCCTGTTCAAGCGGTTTGCCGACGTGAACGCCATCGACATCGAGCTGGATACCGAGGACGCCGACGAGATCATCCGCGCGGTCAGCCTGATGGGGCCCAGCTTTGGCGGGATCAACCTTGAAGACATCAAGGCGCCCGAGTGTTTCATCATCGAACAGCGGCTGAAGGAAATCATGGATATCCCCGTGTTCCATGACGACCAGCACGGCACGGCGGTCATCTGTGCGGCCGGACTTATCAACGCGCTGGAACTGAGCGGCAAGGCGCTGGCCGATTGCCGGATCGTTCTGAACGGCGCGGGCGCGGCCGGCATCGCCTGTATCGAGTTGCTCAAGTCGATGGGCGCGCGGCATGAGAATTGCATCGTCTGCGACACCAAGGGCGTGATCTGGCAGGGCCGCACCGAAGGGATGAACCAGTGGAAGTCGGCGCATGCGATCAAGACCGACCTGCGCAGCCTGCAAGAGGCGATGGTGGGCGCCGACGTGTTCCTGGGCGTATCGGTCAAGGGCGCGGTCACGCCCGAGATGATCGCCAGCATGGCCGACGATCCCGTCATCTTTGCCATGGCCAACCCCGACCCTGAGATCACGCCGGAAGAGGCCCACGCCGTGCGCGCCGATGCGATCATCGCCACCGGGCGGTCTGATTATCCCAATCAGGTCAACAATGTTCTGGGATTTCCGTATCTGTTTCGTGGGGCGCTGGATATTCATGCCCGTGCCATCAACGATGAGATGAAGATCGCCTGCGCCCGCGCCCTGGCCGAGCTTGCGCGCGAAGATGTGCCGGACGAGGTGGCCATGGCCTATGGCCGCAAGCTCTCTTTCGGGCGTGACTATATCATTCCCGCGCCTTTCGATCCGCGCCTGATCTATCGCATCCCGCCCGCCGTCGCCCGTGCCGGCATGGAAACCGGCGTCGCGCGGCGGCCGATCATCGACATGGAGTCCTATTCGCTGAACCTGAAATCGCGCATGGATCCGACCGCCAGCATCCAGCAAAGTCTGTTCGCGCGTGCCCGGCAGGCGCAGTCGCGCATGATCTTTGCCGAGGGCGATGACGAACGGGTGCTGCGCGCCGCCGTGTCCTATCAGCGCGCGGGGCTGGGAAAGGCGCTGGTCGTCGGCGTCGAGGATGACGTGCGCCGGCGGCTTGAGGTGACGGGTCTGGGCGACGCGGTGCGCGAGCTGCAAGTCGTGAACGCTGCCAATACACGCCATCTCGATGCCTATAAGTCGTTTCTTTACCAGCGGTTGCAAAGAAAGGGGTTTGATCTGCGCGACGTGCACCGCATGGCCACGCGCGATCGCCACATCTTTGCTGCGCTGATGTTGGCGCATGGCCATGGCGACGGGTTGATCACCGGCGCGACCCGGAAATCGGCGCTGGTGATGGACATGATCAACCACGTCTTTGCAGCCCGCGCGCAGGACGGGGCGGTGGGCGTGTCAGTCTTGCTGCACAAGGGGCGCATTGTGCTGATTGCCGATACGCTGGTGCACGAATGGCCCGATGAGAACGATCTGGCCGACATCGCCACCAAGGCCGCCGGCGTGGCGCGCAGCATCGGGTTGGAGCCCCGCGTGGCCTTTGTCAGCTTTTCGACCTTCGGGTATCCGGTGTCCGAGCGCGCCGAAAAGATGCACTGCGCCCCCGAAGTGCTGGATGCCCGCCAGGTCGATTTCGAATACGAGGGCGAGATGACTGTCGATGTCGCCCTGAACCCGGCCGCAGCGGCGCACTATCCGTTTTCGCGCCTGTCGGGGCCAGCCAATATCCTGGTGGTGCCGGCACGGCATTCCGCGTCGATCTCGGTCAAGTTGATGCAGGAAATGGCTGGGGCCACCGTGATCGGCCCGATCCTGACCGGGGTGTCCAAGCCGATCCAGATCTGCTCGACGGGGGCGACGGTGAATGACATTCTCAACATGGCGGTCATGGCCGCCGGCCGGATCGGCTGACTGGCGCCGGGCCGGTCACGTGCAACAGAAAGGCAAGGCGGGATGAACCCCGAAAAACCGCGAACCACGCATTTCGGCTTTCAGACGGTCGACGAGGGCCAGAAGGCCGGCATGGTGCATGGCGTCTTTACGCGCGTCGCGTCGAGATACGACGTGATGAACGACCTGATGTCGATGGGCATTCACCGGGTCTGGAAAGACGCGATGATGGATTGGCTGGCGCCCCGCCCCGGCCAGGCGCTGCTGGATGTGGCGGGCGGGACCGGCGACATTGCCTTTCGTTTTCTCAGGCGCGCTGGTGGGGGTGCCCACGCCACCGTTCTCGACATGACCGAATCGATGTTGATCGAGGGACGCAAACGCGCCGAAGCCGAGGACATGGCCGAATCGCTGGACTGGGTGGTCGGGGACGCAATGGCGCTGCCCTTTGCCGACGCCAGTTTCGATGTCTATACGATCAGCTTCGGCATACGCAACGTGACCCGGATCGCCGATGCGCTGCGCGAGGCTTATTGCGTGCTGCGCCCAGGCGGCCGGATCATGGTGCTGGAGTTCAGCCAGCTTCCCAGCCCCGCGCTGCAAAGGGCCTATGATCTCTATTCGTTCAACGTGATCCCGGCGATGGGGCAGGTCGTGGCGCAGGATCGAGAAAGCTATCAATATCTTGTCGAATCGATCCGCAAATTTCCCGATCAGGACAGCTTTGCCGCGATGATCCGGGATGCCGGGTTCGACCAGGTGAAATTCCGCAACCTGTCGATGGGGATCGCGGCATTGCATTCCGGCTGGAAGATCTGACGCATGCGCGGACCACATAACCTCTGGCGGCTGATCCGGACCGGCGCCACGTTCGAACGCACGGGCGCCATGGGCGAAGTGCTGGAGGCGATGAGGGCGCCGCCGCGGATGCGGCTGGCCGCGCGCGTTCTGGGCTGGCCCTTCAAGTTGCTGGGTCTGCGCGGCGATCCGGCGTTGCCGCCATTGGTGCGCGCGCTGACGGCGCTGGGCCCGGCCTATATCAAGTTCGGTCAGTCGCTGGCGACGCGCCCGGACATCGTCGGTGTCGAGCTGGCGGACCAGTTACGCTATCTCCAGGACCAGTTGCCGCCCTTTCCCTTGGCCGAGGCGCGAAAGCGCTTCGAATCCGAGATGGACATGCCGGTGGATTCGGTCTTTTCCAGTTTTTCGGAACCGGTCGCCGCGGCCTCGATCGCGCAGGTTCATCATGCGCGCCTGATCGCGACCGGCGACGAGGTCGCGGTCAAGGTGCTGCGTCCGGGGATCGAACGCGCCTTTCGCAAGGATATCGACGCGTTCTATTTTGCGGCCGGGATGATCGAATTCCTGCTGCCGTCGACCCGTCGGTTGCGGCCGCGGGACGTGATCGCCCATTTCGACAATGTTGTGCAGGGCGAACTGGACCTGCGGATCGAAACCGCATCGGCCGCGGAATTTGCCGCCAATACCGAAGGGGATGCGGGGTTCCAGGTGCCGCGCCCGATCTGGCACCTGTCAGGCCGCACGGTGATGACCCTGGGCTGGGCCGCGGGGGTTCCACTGGGTGACAATGCCGCGATCGACGCGCTGGGCGTTGACCGGGCCGAACTGTCGTCGCGGGTGTTGCGGCTGTTCCTGCAACATGCCATGCGCGATGGATTCTTTCATGCCGACATGCACCAGGGCAATCTGAAGGTGGCCGCGAACGGCGATCTGATCGCATATGATTTCGGGATCATGGGGCAGATCGACGAATACACCCGCCGTGTCTATGCCGAGATCCTCTATGGGTTCATCCGAAAGGATTACCGGCGCGTCGCCGAGGTGCATTTCGAAGCCGGCTATGTGCCGGCCGACCGCGATATCGACGAATTCGCGCGCGCCCTGCGCTCGGTCGGTGAGCCGATCTTTGGCATGGACGCAACGCGGATTTCCATGGCGCGGCTTCTGAATTACCTGTTCGAGGTGACCGAGCGCTTCGGGATGGAAACCCGGACCGAGCTGATCTTGCTGCAACGGACCATGGTTGTCGTCGAAGGGGTTGCGCGCTCGCTCAACCCGTCGATCAATATCTGGGAGGTCGCCCGCCCCGTGGTCGAGGATTACATCCGGCGCAGCCTTGGCCCGGCGGCGCTGGCGCACGATCTGGGCCGCGCGCTGCGCGTTCTCAGCCGGTTCGGCCCGCAACTTCCCGCAGCGTTGGAGGCGGCGCTGATTCGCCTGCGCAAGCCTGAGCCCGAGATTCGCCGCCGTGCCCCGGTGCATGCCGTCTGGTGGGTTTTTGCCGGTGCATTTGTCAGCATGGCGGGGTTCTGGGCCGGATACTGGGCGGGATTCTGGCTGGGATGAGTGCGGCCCCTGCCGGGGCCCCCGGCGTCCCACTATCCCGCGCCGGGTTGCCGGGCTTTCGGGCTTCCATGGGCCTTGTGACCGGCGCGCCCGGACACGGGGCGCGCGCGCGCGTCAAGACAGGGCGTCCAGCCCCTGCCCGGTCGTGGCGTCGTCGGGCGGGCGACGTAGCCCGCCGACGGTGCTGCTGTCTACCCGCATCCCGCCGGGCAGGACCAGTGCCACCATCCCGTCCTCGGCGCGCGCTTCAAGGACCGGCAGCCAGGCCGCAACCGGGCTTGTATCGACGACGGTTTCCCCGTCGCGCGATTCCAGTTCGAAGCGGTAGTGCCCGCTGGGTAACGGTGCGCCATCATCGTCCAGACCGGACCACCGGAAGCTGGTCGTGCCGGGCGGCAGCTCCACCGTCTCGACAACCGCATCATTGGCGTTGCGCACGATCAGGTGAACGCGGTCCGCACCCTGTGCGGGGTCGGGGGCGAGGTCGATCGGCGTGCCGTCGAAATGCGCGCCGCTGTCGATGCGCGCCTCCATGCCGATCCATCCGCCGATCTCGGCCATGCCGGTGCGCCCCAGCAACCCGGACAGAAGCTCATTGGTCTGGATCTGCTGCTCCACACCAGAAAACGTTGCCAGCTGCACCGCAAAATCGGTGGGCGCCATCGGGTTGAGCGGGTCCTGGTTGCGCATCTGGACGGTGAGCATGTTCAGAAAGGTCTGATAATCCTCGGACTGGCCCGGTGCCGATCCGAGTGGGGCGGGCGCGGGCGCCTGAGCTGTCAAGCTGTTTACCTGCATCATGGTTTCCCTATAGCCGAAGGTCGAGGTGATCGCGCGCCACGCCGGGCGCGGTGCTTGGGTTTGGTGCGACGGGTTCGGCGCCAACCGCCGCGTCCACGGCAGCCCCGTCGCGCCCTTGTTGTTCGCCCCTCGACCCCGGCGCGCCATTGTCGCCAAGTTGAAGCGACAGGCTGCCCAGGCCCATCTGGCGCAACTCCTGTTCCAGGAGGCCGATGTGCCGGCGGATCAGGTCCATCGTTTCGGGCCGTTCGGCGTTGACGGTCAGGGTCAGCCGGTTGTCACTGTCGTGCAGCCACATGTCGACCTTGCCCAGCTCGCCGGGCGACAGTGACAGTTCGAACCGGCCCTTGCCAAGCTGCGTGACTTGCGTGGCGATCTGGTGTGCCGTCTCGCGCCCCAGATCCGGCTGGCCACGCGCGCCTGCGATTTCGGGCTGTGGCGCAACCTGGGCCGGGGCCAGCGAAAGCGACAGCGTTGCATCGCCCCGAGGGCCCCGGCCCGAAGTGTCGATGCCCTCTGCAGCGGGCAGGTCAGTCAGCCGCGACATGTCTTGCGGGACCTGGCCGGGTGGTGGTGCAGGCGCGTGCGCCAGCGGCGGCGGAATTGGCGTCGCGCTGGGCGCTGGTGCCTGCGGCACGGACACCGCGGGGCTGCCATCGGAAGTGGCCCTGTCGGCGCGTCCCCCCTGTTCGCGGGGTGCAGGCGGTGTCACCAGGGGCCAGTGGGTCGCCTGGGTCATGGGGCGGCGTGGCTCTGCGCCCGCGACCAGCACAGCGGAGGCTTCGATTGCCGGCAATGCAGACCTGACCTGACCCGCGGCGTGCGGGGCACGTCCAAGGTCGACTGACGCCGCATTTGGCGCGGGGATTGTCCATTCCTGGCCGGGCCGGGGATGCTGCACGACAGGTTCCATTACCCAGGGCGTTACGGGTGTGGGGGAAGGCCCTGGCCGGGTTCCGCCCCAGACGTCCGGGCGCAAGGGGGGCTGTGCCAACGGTTCGTCAGGCGGCCCCCCATTGCCGGGAACGCCGCGCGTCACGGACGGTTCCGGCATCGCGGGTGGTGTGCCTGACTGTTCGACCTGCTGACCCGCTGCGCGCGTTGTGGCCGTCTTTCCGGCCTCTGCGGTGATGAGGAGGGTCTTTTCCATCGGAACCCGCGTGCGGTCGACCTCCTGTCGCGGCAATAGGGCCGAATCCCCCGGTGACGCCGTTTTCGGGGCGGATGGCCCGTCAGTCGAAACCGGCGCCGCAGAGGGCATGGCCGCATCGCGCGCCGACCCATCCCACGCGGGCGGTTCCAATGGATCAACCGAAGTGTCCGGAACCGGGGCTGCGTGATCGTGTTCTTGCCGGCCCGGATCCACGGCGGCGAGGGTGGGCAAGCGATGTGGCTGGGGGGCTGCGACGCCCGACGCGCGCATATTCGGCGAGGTCCCGTCGCGGGCGGCAGCGGCGACAGCGGGCGCGGATGCGGCTTTCGCGCTGGCGGGATCGTTGGGATGACGGTGCGAATCGGCCTGATCACCGGATGCGCCTTCTGACATCGGCGATCGGGGCGATGAACCTGCCGAATCACCCGCGACGGGCGCCGGCGCCCCTGACAGCGCCGCCAGAAGCCTTGCAAAAACGCCCCTCTGCGCCGGGGTCTGCGGAATTTCCATGCGGTTTTCAGGTGTTTGCGCGCCGGTTGCGCCGCCTGACAGATCGATCAGCATGCAAGGCCCCCGTGGCTGTTTGCGGTTCGGACCTGCCTAACACGCCGGTGGTTACCGCTTCTTTACCGGCAATGGCGATCATGCCCGGAACCGTATTCGAAACCGAGGAGGGCAGAATGCACATTCCTGCAGATTTATCGCCGGTACGGCCACCGGCACCCGCGCCATCGGCATTGCGTCAAAGCGCAGAGGCCCTGGAAACCGCGTTTCTGGCGCAGATGCTGAAATCCGCCGGAATTGGCCAACCGCCAGACAGCATGAACGGCGGCCCGGGCGAAGAGCATTTCGCCTCGTTCATGACCGAGGCCCATGCGCGCGCCTTGATGGCGCGCGGCGGTCTGGGACTGGCCGATCATGTCGAGCGTGCGTTGATGGCGCGCGGGCCGGAGACGGAGGCATGAGCGCGCTCAGGACGGATCTGCGCAGGCTGGCGCGCCTGCTGGATGAGGAGCGCGCGGCGCTTCGGACGCATGATCTGGATCGGATCGCGCGGCTGGAGGACCGCATGGCGAAGGCCGTCGACCGTCTGGAGGGGTATCCGCCCGATGCGCTGAAGGGCGAGGATGCGCCGCTGGTCTTGCGGCTTGCCCAGGACGCAAGCCGCAACCGGAAACTGATCGGCGCGGCGATGGCGGGCGTGCGCGATGCGCAGGCGATTCTGGCGCGCGCACGGGTGCCGCAGCGCCATGAAACCTATGCGCCCAATGGTGGCCGGCGACGACTCGATGCTGCGCCGGCCACGCTTGAGCGGCGACGATGATCGGCATTTGAAGGAATTGAGCCGTGGCAGAGAGGCAGTTGTTAAGCCCCTGTTCAATCTTCGCGGCGAGGCTGGGTATCGCACCGCAAAGGTGGCGCACCGCCCGATGATCCGGGTGGTCGCAGGTCCAGAAAGGGCTGTTCCGTTCGTTCAGAACGGCTTCTCCAATCGGCGTAAAGACGCCTTTGCATAAGGAATACGATATGTCCTCGATCATGACGAACAACGGCGCGATGGTTGCGCTGCAAACCATGAAGCAGATCAATGGCAGCATGAGCAAGGTGCAGGGCCAGATCTCGACGGGCCTGAAAGTGGGATCCGCCAAGGATAACGCAGCGACCTGGGCGATTTCGAAGGTCATGGAATCGGATGTGTCCGGCTTCAAGACCATCCAGGACAGCCTGTCCCTGGGCAGCTCGACCGTAAACGTGGCCCGAAACGCTGCGGAAACGACCGTGAAACTGCTGACCGAAATCAAGGAAAAGATCGTCGGCGCGCAGGAACAGAATGTCGATCGCGCCAAGATCCAGACCGATATCGACCAGTTGCGCGACCAGATCGGCGCGGTGGTCAGTTCGGCCCAGTTCAATGGCCTGAACATGGTCAACGGGCAAGCGCAGAACCCGGTTTCGATTCTCTCGTCGCTTGACCGGTCGGCGGGCGGCACCGTTCAGAGCGGGAAGATCGAAGTCTCGCTCGATACGACCAACCTCACCACGAATGTGGGCACCGCACTGACCGCCGCGGCGCATCCGGGCACCGGTGTCGCGCAAGCCATCGCCGACGGCGCCGACCTGACATTTGCCGCGGGCGACTTTGACTTTGCCGATGCCGGGGGGGCTGCCGGTGGCGCGGTGGCGCGGCGTTCGGGCGACATGACGGCGGCGCCGACCGGCGACGCTCTGGCCGCCGGCGACCGGGTCGAGCTGGATGTCGACGGCACCCGCGTTGCCTATACCGTGCGCGAGGGCGATGGCGGCTCGGCCGTGCTGGCTGGTTTGCGCAACCAGCTTGAGGCAGCGGGGCTTCACAGCTCCATCGAGGTCGAGTTCGATGGCGCGGATTTCACCATCAGCAACAATGTCGGCGATGGCGATCCGATCGACGTGACAATGACCGCGACCCGCGGTTCCGGCGGGCTGTCGGCGCTTGAAGGGTTGAACGTTGCCGGCACCGACCAGGAACGGACCGACGCGCTGCGCGACATCGAGCAGATGATCCAGTATGGCATCGACGCCTCGGCCTCGTTCGGCTCGGCTCAGAAGCGGATCGACATCCAGAAGGAGTTCGTCGGCAACCTGATGGATTCGATGAAATCGGGCATCGGTTCGCTTGTCGATGCCGATATGGAGGAAACCTCGGCCCGGCTTCAGGCGCTGCAGGTTCAACAGCAGCTGGGTATCCAGGCGTTGTCCATCGCCAACCAGCAGCCGCAAAACATCCTGTCGCTGTTCCGCTGATGCGTGCCGGGGCCCTTGCGGGCCCCGGTTCCGCCGCCCGATTTCCTCCGCATGACGAGAACAAAACATGAGCGCATCGGCCAATGCACAGAGCGCCTACGGTTTCCTGGCCCGAACCGTCAAGACCGCGCGCGACATCGAATACGATCTCATGGCCGCGATCACCGGCCGTCTTCGTGCCGCTCAGTCCGACGCGGGACCTGCCGCCTTTCCGGCGCTGGTTGCCGCAATGCATGACAACCGCCGCTTGTGGAGCGCTTTTGCCATGGATCTGGCCGACAGCGGCAACGGGTTTCCGGACGAATTGCGCGCGCGGCTGTTCTATCTGGCCGAGTTCGTCACCCGCCACACCGACAAGGCGCTGGCCGGATCGGCGCCCGCGGATATCCTGATCGACATCAATCTGGCGGTCATGCGCGGCCTGCGCGGAACGGGGGTACAGTGATGGCGGGCTTGATCCTGAAACTTGCGCCGCATGAGCGCGTTCTGATCAACGGCGCGGTCATCCAGAACGGCGAGAGACGGAGCCGCTTCGCCATCGTCACGCCGAACGCGAACATCCTGCGGCTGCGCGATGCGATCCACCCCGAAGAGGTCAAGACCCCAGTGCGCCGCGTTTGCTATGTCGCGCAACTGGTGCTTTCGGGCGATGCCGATATGGCCGAGATGCAACCGCAACTGATCCGCGGTATCGAACAACTCAGCCAGGTTCTGACCGACCATGACAGCCGGGCGCAGCTTGCGCGAGCGTCTTCGGCGGCGCTGGCGGGGGATTTCTATCAGGCGCTGCGGGCGTTGCGGGCCCTGTTGCCCCGTGAAGAGCGGCTTTTCGCGACCATGCGGCAATGACCTTTCAGCCACTCATACCCACGGGCGGATACCCCGGCTGGCTGTTTCTGCAACGGACGCTGGACCAGCAGGCGCAGGCGCATGCCAGCGCGCCCGCAGCCCAACGCGATGAGACCTATTTTCGCCAGACCATCGGGCAGATCGATTCGGCACGGGATCTGGTCAATGATCGACGGCTGTTGCGCGTCTCGCTCGCGGCCTTTGGATTGGTCGATGACCTGCCCAACCGCGCCTTTGTCGAGCGCGTCCTGGACAGCCCGACGGATCAGCGCGGCAGTTTCGTCAATCGCCTGACCGACAAGCGGTATCTTGAGTTGGCGGCGGCTTTCGGCTTTGCCGACATGACCGGGCCGCGCCATCGCGACCCCGCCTTTGCCGACCGGATACTGGCCTCTTTCCGGGAGCGGCAGTTCGAGGCGGCGGTTGGCCAGCAGGATGAATCGATGCGTCTCGGCCTGGCGCTGGAACGCGATCTGAAAAGGGTTGCCCAAGGCGGCCAGAGCGAGGCGGCGCAATGGCTTCGCGTGATCGGAACGCCCTCGCTCAGAACGGTGTTCGAGACGGCCTATCGCCTGCCATCGGGTTTCGGCGCGCTGGATATCGACCGGCAGATCGGGATCTTGCGCGATCGTACGCAACGGGCCTTTGGCGACCCCGGACTGGAACAGTTTGCAGACCCGGAGAAACGCGATTTGCTGACTCGGCGCTTCTTCGTCGGCGAGCAGATTGGGCAAATTCAGGCCATCTCGACCCAGCAGACCGCGCTCACCCTGCTGCAATCGGCGCAGGCCGGCATGGCGAGAATGCGGGCGGGCTGAGGCGGCGACCGGAAACCCGCCGAAACCTCTGCGCGTTCGGCTGTGCCCGCGAAAACGCTCCGCCGGGGCAGGCCCGCCGCCGCGCGGCGGCGGAGGGCGTCAGACCGTGCGCTCGACCATCTTCTTCTTGATCTCGGCGATCGCCTTGGCGGGGTTCAAACCCTTCGGGCAGGTCTGCGTGCAATTCATGATCGTGTGGCAGCGATAGAGCTTGAACGGGTCATGCAGCGCATCGAGCCGTTCGCCCGTCGCCTCGTCGCGCGAATCGATGATCCAGCGATAGGCATGCAACAGCGCGGCCGGGCCCAGATAACGGTCGCCGTTCCACCAATAGCTGGGGCAGGCTGTCGAACAACAGGCGCACATCACGCATTCATAGAGACCATCGAGCTTTTCACGATCCTCGATGGACTGGCGCCATTCCTTGGCCGGGGTGTTCGAGCTGGTTTCAAGCCACGGCATGATGGAGGCATGCTGCGCATAGAAATGGGTCAGATCCGGCACCAGGTCCTTGACCACCGGCATATGCGGCAGCGGATAGATCTTCACATCGCCCGACACGTCGTCCATGCCGAAGATACAGGCCAGCGTGTTCTGCCCGTCGATATTCATCGCGCAGGATCCGCAGATCCCCTCGCGGCACGAACGGCGAAAGGTCAGCGTCGGGTCGATCTCGTTCTTGATCTTGATCAGCGCGTCCAGAACCATCGGGCCGCAACTGTCCATATCGACGAAATAGGTGTCGACGCGCGGGTTCTCGCCATCGTCGGGCGACCAGCGATAGATGCGGAACGTGCGCAGGTTCGTGGCGCCCTCGGGCTTGGGCCAGGTCTTGCCCACGCGGATCTGGCTGTTTTTTGGCAGGGTCAGTTGCACCATGTGTCGTATCCTCGTCAGACGCACGCCCTATAGGCGAAATAAGCGGGGTCGGTTTTGGCTTGCTTCGTCGCTTCCGACGGCTCTTGAGTCAGGGTCATTTCGGTCGAGTGTTTCTGCGCCAGGTCAGGGCGAGTCTTGCGGGTATCATGCAAACTGCCGGGTGCCATGATCGCGGTCCCTTTCGTATTGTCGCTTTCGTGCCGGTTCCGCCATCAGCATCCGGGCAACGGCTATGCCACGCGCAGCGGCGCTTTTGGTCCGCCATGCTGCAAAGGCATCGGCCACCGGCCCGTTGAACAGCGTGATCCAGCGGCGCGTCAAGGCATCGACCGTGAAGTCGCGGGCGCGTTCGCGCCCGTTGCGAACCATGTCGCGGTATATGTCGGGGCGTTGTTGTAACCATTCCACCGCCGCGACGGCCGCGTCGGCGTTGGAGACCTCGATGAAGTCCAGCGGACTCTTGCGCAACTCCTGATAAGCAGGTTCGGGCCCCAAGATCGCGGGAACGCCGGCTGTCCAGGCGTTGATCAGCTTGCTGGCGGGCTTGTTGCGCAGATCTTCGAGCGTGACATTGCGAATGGCGATAACGGCATCGACATCCGAATAGTCGTTCCAGTTGAAAGCTTCGTCATCCTTGCGGGTGGCGTCGTCAAAGACCACGCCAAGTTTGGCGAGCCGATCAGCAAAGTGCGGATCCCTGAGCGACGCAATCAGATTCACGGGATGGCCGCGATACGCGAGCTTTTCCAGGCGCGTGCCCCGCTCGGGCGCGCGCGGGATGAGGCCGGGCTGCCCCCAAAGCGGAACCCAGTCCTGGTGCGGACCCGGTGCCTCACACCCGTTCTGGCGAATGTTGAAATTCGCCAGCGCCGACGGGTAACCATCGCCTTGCGTCGTCACCAGAAAGCCCAGGTTCAGCCGGTTGCGGCGGCCGATGTCATAGACATTGGCCACGTTCACGGTGCCCGGCATCATCCGACCCCCCAGCGTGATCCGGTCGGCATGCCCGCGCATATGGTAGAAGCTACGCAGCGTCCAGCATTCGACCGGGGTCCGGCACAGCGCGCTCAACCTGTCCTCGCTGATCTCGGCTTGCGGCGAATCGACCAGTTCCGGCCAGATCATGTGATCCGGACAGACGAAATGCAGCGGCGCCGCGATTCGCTGGTCGTTGGGGCCGGTCGGCAAGGGGATGCCTCCTCAATACACGCGGGCTTTGGGCGCGATCTTCTTTGGGTCTATCCCGCCCTCGTCGGGCTTGGTCAGGGGGTCGGTGACAACCGGACGGTAATCCAGACGGACGGCGTTGCCCTCAACCCAGGACAGGGTGTGCTTGCGCCAGTTGGTGTCGTCGCGATCGGGGTAATCCTCATGGGCATGGGCGCCGCGCGATTCCTTGCGGGCCTCGGCCGAGACGATGGTTGTCAGGGCGTTCGGCATGAGGTTTTCAAGCTCAAGCGTTTCCATCAGGTCGGAGTTCCAGATCAGCGAGCGGTCGGTGACTTTGATGTCGCCCAGCTTGGCGGCGACCTCGGCCATTTTCTGGCAGCCCTCGGCCAGCGTCTTGTCGGTGCGGAAGACGGCGGCGTCGGCCTGCATGGTCTTTTGCATCTCAAGGCGCAGATCGGCGGTTGGCACGGCGCCATTGGCGTTGCGGATGCGGTCAAAGCGGTCCAGCGCGGCCTCGACCGATGCTTTCGAGGTTGGCGGGTTGGCGGCCTCGGGGTCGATGACCTGCCCCGCGCGGATCGCGGCGGCGCGGCCAAAGACCACCAGGTCGATCAGCGAGTTAGACCCCAGCCGGTTCGCGCCGTGAACCGATGCGCAGGCGGCCTCGCCCACGGCCATCAGACCGGGTGCGATGCGGTCCGGGTTCTCGGCGTCGGCATTCAGCACCTCGCCCCAGTAGTTGGTGGGAATGCCGCCCATGTTGTAATGCACCGTCGGCAGGACCGGGATCGGTTCCTTGTTGACATCCACGCCGGCAAAGATGCGCGCCGATTCCGAGATGCCGGGCAGGCGCAGGTGCAGGGTTTCGGGCGGCAGGTGGTTGAGGTGCAGGTGGATATGATCCTTGTTCGGGCCGACCCCGCGCCCCTCGCGGATTTCCATGGTCATGCAGCGTGACACCACATCGCGCGAGGCCAGATCCTTGTAGGTGGGCGCGTAGCGTTCCATGAACCGCTCGCCCTCGGAATTGGTCAGATACCCGCCCTCGCCGCGCGCGCCCTCGGTGATCAGGCAGCCGGCGCCATAGATGCCGGTGGGGTGGAACTGCACGAATTCCATGTCCTGAAGCGGCAGGCCGGCGCGGGCGATCATGCCGTTGCCGTCGCCGGTGCAGGTATGCGCCGAGGTCGCCGAGAAATAAGCGCGCCCGTATCCGCCGGTCGCCAGAACCACCATCTTGGCATTGAACTGGTGCAGCGTGCCGTCGTCCAGTTTCCAGGCCAGGATGCCGGTGCAGCGCCCGTCTTCGTCCATCAGCAGGTCGGTGGCGAAGTATTCGATGTAGAACTCGGCCTTTTCCTTGAGCGAGCGGCCGTAAAGCGTGTGCAGGATCGCATGGCCCGTGCGGTCTGCCGCGGCGCAGGTGCGCTGCACGGGCGGGCCTTCGCCGAACTCGGTGGTATGGCCGCCGAACGGACGCTGATAGATCTTGCCATCCTCGGTGCGTGAGAACGGCACGCCGTAATGTTCCAGTTCATAGACGGCCTTGGGGGCCTCACGCGCAAGGTATTCCATCGCGTCGGTATCGCCCAGCCAATCCGAACCCTTGACCGTGTCATACATGTGCCACTGCCAATGATCGGGGCCCATGTTCGACAGCGATGCGGCGATCCCGCCCTGTGCGGCCACGGTATGCGAACGGGTTGGAAAGACCTTGGTCACGCAGGCGGTGCGCAGCCCCTGTTCGGCCATGCCCAGCGTCGCCCGCAGGCCCGAGCCGCCGGCGCCCACGACCACGACATCATAGGTGTGCACTTCGATATTGTATTCAGACATCTGGCTATCCTCAGGCGCGGAACAGGATGGTGGCGACGGCCAGGATACCGGCCACGGCAAGCGTCCCGTTGAAGAGCGTGTTGCACAACAGCAGCGCAACGCGGGTGGGCTTGTGGGGCACGTAATCCTCGATCACGACCTGAAGCCCCATGGCCAGGTGCCAGAAGCCCACCAGAAAGAACAGAACCGCCACCAGCGCATGACCAAAGGTCGAATAGGTGGCGATCATCGCGTCGTAGCCGCTGCCAAGTGTGCGCGCGAACGGAAAGATGAACAGCAGCGTCAGCGGGATCATGGCGATCGCCGAAATGCGGTGCAGCCACCAGTGATGTGCGCCATCGCCGGCGGTGCCCAGGCCCTGAACGCGCGAGTAATCGGTCTTGTAGCCCATGGGTCCCTCCGTCAGGCGGCGATCAGAGTGATGATGGTTAGAACCACCGATCCGCCGATCACGATCCAGTTGTTGCGCTGGGTCTTGGTCAGGTCAAAGCCGCGCCCGGCATCCCAGAACAGGTGCCGGATGCCGTTGCAGAAATGATACCACAACGCCCAGAGCGAGCCGACCATCACCAGCGTCCCGAGCCACGAGGTCAGCAACCAGTCGGCGGCAGCGAAGTATTCGGGCGAATACACCGCAGCGACGAACCACCACACGATCAGGACCGCGGCCAGCACCATGCCGACGCCGGTGATCCGGTGCAGGATCGAGAGTTTGGCGGTCAGTGGAAGCCGATAGATCGACAGGTGGGGGGAGAGCGGCCGGTTGCCCCGGTTCACATCAGCCATGATCGTTCCCTCTCTTCTTGGCGGACCCGGCGCAAGGCCGGCTGGCTTTGTCGCGATCAATAGCGTTTTTTTCGGCCAAGTCACGCGCTCTGTTCAAGGAAAACCCGCACAAGGCGCGTTGCAGTCGAAAAAATTGCTCACGTGATCACACAAAGTTTTCTTGTGATCACATGATTGCGGTATCAGCATCGGTGCTCGCGGCCCATTCGCAAGAGCCCGGATCAGGCCGGGATCAGCGCCCAACAGTCCAGATCCAGCAACACCTCGGGCAGGTACTTTCCGCTCTCGTCCTTCAGCGCGCCGGGCGTGCCGCGGGTGGCGACCAGCCGCAACCGCAGCGCGCCGACCCCCGGTGCCTGGGTTTCGGCCTTGTCCAGCACCTCGGACCAGGCGCGGACCGTATCGCCGGCAAAACAGGGGTTGGCATGGGCGCCCCCGTTCAAGGCGACGATCATCTGCGCATTGGCCAGCCCGTTGAAGCTGAGCGCGCGCGCCAGGCTGATGACATGGCCGCCATAGATCAGCCGCTTGCCATCGTCGCGGTGGGTTGCGTCGAAATGGACCTTGGCGGTGTTCTGCCACAGCCGCGTGGCCATCATGTGTTCGGCCTCTTCGATGGTGACGCCATCGACATGGTCGATCACCTCGCCGATCTGATAGTCGCCCAGCCGATATGGTTCGCCTGAACGCGTGAAGTCATATCCCCTGAACGTCAGGCCGGGCGGCACGACCAGATCTTCGGCCCGCACCGCAGGTTTCAGCGCCGGAACAACCGTTTCCGGGGCGGGCGTGTCGCGCTGTTTGCGCACCATCACCCAGCGGACATAGCTCATCACCGCCTCGCCATGCTGGTTGCGCCCGGTGGTGCGCACCCAGACAACGCCGGTCTTGCCGTTCGAATTCTGTTTCAGCCCGATCACCTCGGAGTCCGAGGTCAGGGTATCGCCCGGCCAGACCGGGTTCAGCCACCGCCCCTCGGCATAGCCCAGGTTGGCCACCGCGTTCAGGCTGATCTCGGGCACGGTCTTGCCGAAAACCGTGTGAAAGACGATCAGATCGTCCAGCGGGCTTTGCCGCAGCCCACAGGCGCGCGCGAATTCATCCGAGGAATAGAGCGCGCCGCGCGCCGGATAGAGGGCGTGATAGAGCGCGCGCTCGCCTCCGGTCAGGGTGCGGGGCACGGCATGACGGATCACCTGGCCGATGCTGTAATCTTCAAAGAAATTGCCGCTGTTCGTCTTCATCGCAGTCTCCGTCCGGCCGACGCCGTCATTGTTCGCCCAGCCTGGTGTCGGGGCTGTAGGTGCCGGGCACTTCCTTGGTCACGGCCTGGGCGCAGCGCATCACGCCGCGCGCGGCATCAAAGGTCATGCTGGGCGATCCGTGCAGCACCCAGCCCTTGTTCAGCGCCAGCGTCACCTTGTGGCAGAAGTCCGACGTGTCGTCCTCGGTCAGCAGCCGATAGAGTTTCATGTCTCACCCATAGGGCCAGACGCCCAGCCAGATATGAACGGTTCCAATCAGCCACAGGCCGACGAGCGCGAGGACGACGGCGATCGCTTCGCTGATCCAACTGGCGGGCGCGGGGCGCTGCCAGTCCCGCTGGGCGCGGTTGATCAGGATTACTGCAACCACCGCCCAGGCCAGCAGCCCGCCAAACAGGACGACCCCCGCCAGGCTGCCTTTAACCAGAAGATGCGCCAGCGCCCAGGTCTTGACCGCGGTCAGCTGCGGATGGCGGATCACGCGGGTGATCCGTGTCTTCAGCACCGAGGCCGCGAAAAGATAGATCGCCAGCAGCATCAACAGGTTGTTGAGATGGATCAGAAAGGACGGAGGCGTCCACAGATGGACATATTCGGCCCAGCGATAGCCCAGCACCATCAGCACGATCGACGCCAGAACCGCGACCGCAACCAGACCCTTGCCGGCCTCGCCCATGGCTGCGCGGCGTTCTGGTGCGAGCCGTTTGAACAGATGTGCGCCGGCCCAAAGGGCGACGCCAAGGATCAGAACGATATAGCCCATGTCACATAGCCTTCTGCAATTGCGCGATCGCCTCGGCCCGTGCCAGCACTTGCCGGGCTGTCACAATATGCAGATTCTCGACGATCTTGCCATCCACCACGGCCACGCCCTGACCCTTGGCCGTGGCTTCGTCGAATGCCGCGATCTGGCGCCGCGCCAGGTCGATCGCGGCCTCGTCGGGGGCAAAGACGGTGTTGGCGATGTCCAGCTGCGCGGGGTGGATCAGGGTCTTGCCGTCGAAACCCAGGTCGCGCCCCTGTTCGCATTCGGCGCGCAATCCGTCCTCATCCTTGAAGGCATTATAGACGCCATCCACCGCAACCAGCCCATGGGCCCGCGCGGCCATCAGACACGCCTGCAACGCATATTGCAGCGGCAACCGGTCGGCCCGAAACCGGCACCCCAGTTCCTTGGCCAGGTCGTTGGTGCCCATGACGAACCCCGCCATGCGCGGTGCGGCGGCGATCGCGGCGGCGTTGAAAACCCCTTGCGGCGTTTCCATCATGGCCCAGATGCGGGTCTCGGATGTCTCGGCGCGGGCATCCAGCTCGTCGGCCAGTGCCTGCACATCCGAGGCGGCATTCACTTTCGGCAGCAAGATCGCCTCGGGCCGGGCAGCGGCAATGACCTCCAGATCGGCATTGCCCCAGGGCGTATCGAATCCGTTGATCCGCACCAGCTTGGCGCGGGGTCCGAAATCGGCCGTGGCCAGCGTGTCAGCCAGCAGCCTGCGCGCGGCTGCCTTCTCGTCCACCGCGACCGCGTCTTCCAGATCAAAGATGATCGCATCGGCGGCCAGGCCGCGCGCCTTCTCCATCGCGCGCTCGCGTGAGCCGGGGATATACAGCACAGAACGAAAAGGGCGGCTGTCCATGATTCTCTCCCGTGAAACTTTGTTGCGCGCAACCCACCATTTTCCGACATTAACCGCAAGCGCAAATCGCTGCATTGCAGAGAAGACGCGCGACCTCTCGCATGGTAGCGGTAACACGCGGGCGGCGGACATGCGGCGGTGCAGCGACCCTTGCACAGCCCCAGACGAAGCCTTACTCAGAACCCGCAAATTCAACCTGACCGGAGTAAACCCATGGCCAGACCGAAAATCGCGCTGATCGGCGCGGGGCAGATTGGCGGCACGCTTGCCCATCTCGCCGCGATCAAGGAGCTCGGCGACGTTGTTCTCTTCGACATTGCCGAGGGGATTCCGCAGGGCAAGGCGCTCGATATCGCCGAGTCCGGCCCGTCCGAAGGCTTCGATGCCAGCCTCAAGGGCACCAACGATTATGCCGATATCTCGGGCGCCGATGTCTGCATCGTCACCGCCGGGGTGCCGCGCAAACCGGGCATGAGCCGCGATGACCTTCTGGGGATCAACCTGAAAGTCATGAAGGCGGTGGGCGAGGGGATCAAGGCACATGCGCCCGATGCCTTCGTGATCTGCATCACCAATCCGCTGGACGCGATGGTCTGGGCGCTGCGCGAGTTCTCGGGCCTGCCGCACAACATGGTCGTCGGTATGGCCGGCGTGCTGGATTCGGCGCGTTTCCGCCATTTCCTGTCGATCGAGTTCAACGTGTCCATGCGCGATGTCACCGCCTTTGTCCTGGGTGGTCACGGCGACACGATGGTACCGTTGACGCGCTATTCCACCGTCGGCGGCATCCCGCTGCCCGATCTGGTGCAGATGGGCTGGACTACGCAGGAAACGCTGGATGCCATCGTGCAGCGCACCCGCGACGGCGGCGCCGAGATCGTCGGGTTGCTGAAAACCGGGTCGGCCTTCTATGCACCCGCGACATCGGCGATCGAAATGGCCGAGGCCTATCTGAAGGACCAGAAACGCCTTTTGCCCTGCGCGGCCTGGTGCAAGGGCGAGTTCGGTTTGAACGGAATGTATGTCGGCGTGCCGACGATCATCGGCAAGGGCGGCATCGAGCGCGTGGTCGACATCAAGTTGAACGCGGCCGAACAGGCGATGTTCGACAAGTCGGTGAATGCGGTGCGCGGGCTTGTCGATGCCTGCAAGGGAATCGATTCCACCCTCGCCTGATTGCGAACGACTCAGCGCGACACGAAACAGCGGCCCAAACGGGCCGCTGTTTCCGTTTTCGGGCGCTGATTCCGGGCCGGAGCCGCGGGTTCCCTGCATCTTGTGGTTCTCACGTTTCAGGACACTAACGGGTGTGGCCGCGTCGGCGGGTCGCCGCCGAAGAAAATAAGCTATATTTTCCAATGGCATACCAGAATTTCGTGCGATACGGCGCCGAAAATTCGACCCCCGTTGCTTTTTCCTCTTGCGGGTTTTTTGTGTGTCGCCTAGATAGCGCTTCACCGGCGGCGGGGACGTTGCTGTCAGGGGATGGCGGTTGTCCATTTCTGCGAATT